>Ga0209062_1000282_pt1 | contig 186019 bp, 170 predicted proteins | sample Coa_R2_2_FD_187158 | JGI IMG/M metagenome (GOLD analysis project Ga0209062, IMG submission 187158) | Surface soil microbial communities from Centralia Pennsylvania, which are recovering from an underground coalmine fire - Coalmine... | ecosystem: Environmental > Terrestrial > Soil >...
CGCAGCTCGCTGTGACATGGGGGGTGCTCCGTTTGTGTCTTGGCAGTCACAAGTTGGAGTACCCCCTTCCTCGCCTGACACAGAATCTCTTACGTCACCGGGCCTCCCCGCAGGTTTGACAGAGGTCGCGCGAGGCTCGATGATCCGGAAATCAATGATCGAAGCCTTGCATAACGCGCTTCTGTCTGCGGCAATCGTGACTTGTGCAAGTGCGCGCGTTGCCCGGCATGCGCTTCTCACCCTGCTCCTGCTTGTGCTGCCGCTCGGGACCTTCTCCGCGAGGGCGCAATCGGTTGCCGACTTCTACAGGGGCAAGACCATCACCATCCTGGTCGGCTCGGACGTGGGCGGCGGCTATGATCTGACTGCGCGCACTCTTGCTCGCTATCTGCCGCTCCATATTCCGGGCCAGCCCAACGTCATCGTGCAGAACAAGCCCGGCGCGAGCTCGATCTTGGCTGCGAATTATGTCTACGAGATCGCACCCAAGGACGGGACTGTCATCGCAGCCGTCCAGCGACCGATCCCGTTTCAGGTGCTGTTCGGCGATGCTGGGGTTCGCTTCGATGTACGCAAGATGCAATGGCTCGGCTCGACCACCAATGAGCTCGGCGTGGTGGTGGCCTGGCACACCGCCCCTCAGCAGACCTTCGCGGACTTGTTCACGTCCGAGATGGTGATCGGCGGGACCGGACCGGCGACCGATCCCGAGCTCTATCCGCGCGCCATGAACCGCATCCTGGGCACAAAGTTCCGCATCGTCGGCGGCTATCCCGGACAGGCGCAGGTGGCGCTCGCCATGGAACGCGGGGAGATAGAGGGCAGCGGCAATTGGTCGTTCTCCGATATCGAAAAGGGCCATCCGGACTGGACAGCGGCAAAGAAGGTCCGCTTCCTGCTGCAGCTCGGCCTTGCCAAGAGCGGCAATCCGGCCCTGCGCGAGGTACCGCTGGTGCTGGACGTCGCCCGCGACAGCGTGCAGCGCCAAGAGTTCGAGATCCTCATGGGCATGAAGGCGCTCGGTCGTCCCTATTTCGTGGCGCCGGGCGTCCCCGCAGATCGCACTGCGGCGTTGCGCACGGCCTTCATGGCGACGCTCAGCGATGAGGCATTTCTGCAGGAGGCGAAAGAAGTGCTGGGCCCGATCGATCCGGTTTCCGGCGCCGACATGCAGGCAATCATTGCCAAGGTGTATGAGCTGCCGGGTGACGTCATCGCGGCGGCGCGCGAAGCGGTGAAAATTCCGGGCGCGAACTGATGCTTCGAAGAGCCGGGACAACAAAGGAGAGATGAATGTTTCGGCTGACGATTTGGAGCTCGTTGCTGAGCCTGTTTGGTCTGGTGCTGGCTTCAGGCATTGCGGATCGCGCGCAAGCGGATCCGGTTGCGGATTTCTACCATGGCCGCACCATCACGCTTTACATCGGCTACAGCGTCGGCGGCGGCTACGACAGCTATGGGCGCGTGGTGGCGCGGCATCTCGGTGATCACATCCCGGGTAATCCGAGCGTCATCCCGCAGAATATGCCGGGTGCCGGCAGTCTCCGGGCGCTCAACTATCTTTATAACGCAGCGCCCAAGGACGGCACCGCCATCGGCACGTTCGGGCGCGGGCTTGCCATGGAGCCGCTGATCGGATCGAGCCCGACGCAGTTTGACCCGCGCAAGCTCATCTGGCTCGGCAGCGGCTCCGACGAGGTGAGCCTGTGCGGCACCTGGCACGCCTCCAAGATCAAGTCCTGGAGCGACATGCAATCGATCCCGTTTACGGTCGGCGGCGAAGGCTCGGGCTCCGATCCGGATATTTTCGCCGCCATGATGAAGCATGTGTTCGGCGTGAAGCTGCGCATTGTATCGGGCTATCCGGGCAGCGCTGAGCTCGCGCTCGCGGTGGAGCGCGGCGAGATCGACGGCCGCTGCGGCTGGTCGCTGACGAGCCTCAAGCAGATGCGGCCCGACTGGCTGCCGACGCATCAGTTCAATCCCATCGTGCAGCTTAATCTCGAGAAGAGCCCCGATCTTCCCGGCGTGCCGCTGATCGGCGATTACGCACAGACCGAGGCGCAGAAACAGATTCTCAAGCTCGTGCTCAGCCGCCAGGATATGGCGCGCCCCTTCGCGGCGCCGCCCAGTGTGGCGCCCGACCGCGCCGCGGCGCTGCGCGCGGCCTTCGATGCCACCATGGCGGACCCGCAATTCATCGAGGAGGCTCGCGCGACCGGGCTTGAGGTCAATCCGGTAAGCGGCGCCGCAATCGAGAAGCTGATTGCCGAGACCTATGCAACGCCGCCTGAAGTGATAGCGGAAGCGAAGGCCGCAGTGGCACCGGAACGGTGATCCTTGTCCGGCGAGTCGCCCCGGCCGAAGCGAAGCGAGGAGCCGGGGCCCATAGCCGTCGGCAAATGAGAGAGGGCGCGGCCGTATAGGCTCCTGCCTTCGCAGCAGCGACTCGTCGCAATAAACGGCTTCAACGTGGGGACGAGCGCTTCCGCAACAATGCCTTCACGCGCTGTGGCGACATCGGCAGCTCAGTGACGGCCCCCGGAAGCCCAAGCGCGTCGTCAATGGCGCTCGCGATGACGCCACCGACGCCGTTGATGCCGCCTTCGCCGGCGCCCTTCAATCCGAGCGGATGGTGCGGGGAAGGGGCATCCTCGGTGAGCAGCACCTCGACGTCGGGCGTCTCGCTCAAGTTCGGCATCAGATAGTCCGCGAAGGTGACTGCGAGCGGCTCGCCACGCGCGTCGTAGCGGAATTCCTCCGATAGCGCGCCGCCCAGGCCCTGGACACAGCCGCCGACCAGCTGACCTTCGATCAAGAGCGGATTGACTGCGCGCCCGACATCGTAGGCCACCATGAAGCGCTCGACCGCAACGCGCCCGGTTTCGCGGTCGATCTTCACGACCGCGAGATGGATGCCATACGGGAAGACCGTGTGGTCGGTGTTGTACCAGCCGTGTGCGGCAAGCTGCGGCAGCCGACCGCGCAGGAGCTTCGATCCAGGCGCGATTTTTCGTGCGATTTCCGCCAGCGTGATCGAGGGGCCAGCAACGCCCCGCCGCATCACTGTGCCGTCGACGATATCGAGGTCGGCGGCGGGTGTCTGCAACAGCTCGGCGGCGAATTCGAGCGCCTTCTCGCGCACCAAGCCTGCCGTGACGTGCACGGCGCCGCCGGTCAAGACGGTTGCGCGCGCCGCATGCGCCCCGATGCCGTGGTCGATCAAATCAGTCTGGCCGTGAATCACCCGCACACGCCGATAGTCGACGCCGAGCGTCTCGGCGCAGATTTGTGCCATGGCGGTCTCGAAGCCCTGCCCAAGCGATGCGCCACCGGTGATGAGCTCGACCGCGCCGCTGCCGTCGACCATGATCTTGGCGTTGTCGGCCGGGCCGCGACCACTCTCCTCGAGGAAAATAGCGATGCCGGCGCCGACTGCTTCGCCACCCGCGCGCCGCCGCTGCAAGTCGTGCTGCAGCTTCTCCCAGCCGAAAGCCGCGAGCGCCTTGTCGAGCAGCACTGCGTAGTCGCCGGAATCAAGGTCGAGCTCTTCGACGCCAGGCTCGTCGAACGCGATGGTGTAGGGCATCGCCGAAGCGGCGATGAGGTTGCGCCGCCGCACCTCGACGCGGTCGAGCCCAAGCCGGTCGGCCACCGCATCCATCAGCCGACTGCGCACGAAGGTGCTCTCGAAGCGCCCCGGCGCCCGATAGGTCGCGGCCGGCGTCTTGTTGGTGAGCCGCACATGGGCGATGGCCCGATAGGCTGGCACCCGGTAAGCGCCAGTCAGCATGCACATGGTGCGGTTGGGAACATTGACGCCGTGGGTGCGGATGTAGGCGCCCTGGTCATGAAAGATTTCGTCTTCAATTCCGAGGATCAGGCCATCGCGGTCCACCGCAATTCGGGCAAGATGCCGTTGCTGGCGCGAATGATTGGCGCACATCAGGTGCTCGCGCCGGTCTTCGATCCATTTCACCGGCCGTTTGAGGCGCAGCGCTGCGACGAGCACCAGCACGTCCTCGGGATAGATTTCACCGCGGATGCCGAAGCCGCCGCCCACATGGCTCTCGTGCACATGCAGCGCGGACGGGCTGCGGCCGAGCATGCGGCAGAGCGTCTCGCGATTACGGTGGGGAATCTTGGCGGCACCATGCAGCTCGAGGATGTCGCGCGCTTGATCATACCGACCGATGGCGCCACGCGTCTCGAGCGGCACGCCTGAATGCCGGCCGGTCGAAAGATCGAGCTCGATGATGGCGTGGGCAGCGCGGAAGGCCGCTTCGATATCGCCGTAGCTGTGGCGCAGAAGGGCTGCTTCGCCGCTGCGGCCTATCTCGAACTCGCCGGGCGGATCGCTCGCCGATAATACGACCGGCAGCTCCTCGATCTCGAGCCTGACAAGCTCGGCCGCGTCCTCGGCGAGATAGGGATCCTCAGCAAAAACGGCGGCGACCGGATCGCCGATATAGCGCACTCGACCGCGTGCGAGCGCCGGCTGACGAAACGGCTTAAGCGCCTCCGAAGATTTGTCTGCACGGAAATCGATCGGCGAAAGGTCGGCGATGTCGGCATTGGTCCACACCGCGACCACGCCGGGCAGCGCCCGCGCGGCGGCGGTATCGATTGCCACGATCCGACCATGCGCATGCGTGGAGCGGACGATGCGCATATGCAGCTGATGCGGAAAATTGATGTCGCCCGCATAGCGGCCGCCGCCGGTGACAAGCGGGGCATCCTCGAGGCGGGTGACTGAGTGTCCCAGCACCTTGCGGGCGCTGGCCGGCGGCGGAGCGGGGTAGGTGGAGTGATTCATGTCATGTCCACGCGCTCGGCGGGTCGTCCCGGCCAAGGCTGCGAAGCAGCCGCCGAGCCGGGACCCATAGCCCACGCTTATCGAGGATCCATGATGTATGGGTCCCTGCTTTCGCAGGGACGACCACGGGAGAGTTCGGTCGCACGAGAATCATCTCTTCGCCGGTGAGCGCATCTCGGCGGCGGCGGCGCGCACCGCCTTGATGATGTTCTGGTAGCCGGTGCAGCGGCAGAGATTGGAGGAGAGAACGTCGAGAAGATCCTTGTCCGCGATGTCGGGATTTTTCTCCAAAGCGTTGGTCGCCAACATCAAAAAACCCGGCGTGCAGAAACCGCATTGGAGTCCGTGGTGGGTGATGAAGGCGCGCTGCAGGGGATGCAGCTCATCTCCGTTGGCGAGGCCTTCGACCGTGCGGATCTTTTTGCCGTGAGCCTGCACCGCAAACATCAGGCAGGAACGCACCGCCTCGCCGTCGAGGATCACCGTGCAGGTGCCGCAGATGCCGTGCTCGCAGCCGATATGCGTGCCCGTCTGCCCGCATTCGTCGCGGATCGCATCGACCAGCGTCTTGCGCGGCTCCACGCGGATCGCGTAATCGCGCCCGTTGATATTCAAGGTGACGTCGAGCTTGTCAGTCATACGCCAGGTCTTGCTGTCGTCCCTGCGAAAGCAGGAACCCATAAAATCTACATGCCATTGTTAGGCCACGGATTGTGGATCCCCGCTTGCGCGGGAATGACCGAAGCCACCATCACCGCCCCTTCGGCAGCACGTCCTTGAATTTCGCCAGGATGTGCTGGTCGAGCTCGGCGCTCGAGCGCACGACCCGCGCGAACGTGTTGCGCTGGCCCCAGGGGATGCAGGCATCGATGACGAGGCGCGCGTTGCGCGGATCGGTCGGCGAATAGCTCATCGGATCGAGCGCGGTGCTCCAGCAGCCACGGATCATTTCCAATCCCTCGCGTGGCTCGAAGCGGGTGCACATCGCCCAGATCACGCGGTTCATATCGGCCGGATCGATGTCATCGTCGACCACTACCACGAAGCGATTGGCATAGGCGCCCGCGTGGCACTGCGAGGCGATGAGGCCCGCCTGCTTGGCGTGCCCGGCATACATCTGCTTGATCGCGACCGTGAGCCAGAGCCGGCTGCCGCCCGCCTCGTGCGCCCAGACGCCCTTTACTTCCGGAATGCCGGCGCCTTCGAGCTGATTCCATACCGCGCCGCTGCGATAGGTGCAGCGATAGTAGGAGTCGTCATCCGGAGGAATCCCGGGCATCGCGCCGAGCAGGATCGGATCGTCCCGGTGCATCAGGCTTTCCACCCGGATCGCCGGCTCTTTCTTTAGCCCGCCTGCGTAGTAGCCGGTCCATTCGCCGAGCGGCCCTTCATCGATCAGATCGCCGGGCGAGATGAAGCCCTCGAAAGCGATCTCCGCATTGGCCGGGATTGGCAGACCGGTGACGGGTCCGGCGATCACCTCTACCGGCTCGCCCAGGAGGCCGCCGGCCGCATCGTATTCGTTCTTGCCGTAGGGGATTTCCAGGCCCGCGACCATGAACAAAGCCGGGTGCATGCCGACCACCACAGCGACCGGGCAGCGCTGGTTGAGCTCCTGATAACGGCGCAGGATGAGATTGCCATGTTTTCCCTTGGAGCACATCACGGTCGCGAGGTTGCGGTCGTGCACCTGCACCCGATAGGCGCCGTAGTTGATCCACCCGGTGTCAGGATGGCGCATGATCACCATGCAGCCGGTGCCGATATAATACCCGCCGTCGTGCTCGTGCCACTTGGGCGCCGGGATCTTCTGCAGATTCACCTCAGCGCCGCGGCTGACGTTCTGCATGAGGAGCCCGGTCGGCACGGTGACGGGGGGGATAGTCTTTCCCTCCTTCATGTATTTGCGCCAGTAATTCACCAGCGCCATCTTGGAGGAATCGAGCGGCAGTCCAAGCGTGAGCGAGATGCGCTTGACTGAAGTCAGGATGTTCGCGAGCACCCGATACCCGCGAGGAAATCCCGGGACATCGTCGAACAGCACCGCCTGATTGCCATCCTGCCGCTGATAAAATTCGACGATACCGCCGATTTCCCGATCGCGATCGGCGCCGTTGATCCGCTGCAAATCATCTGCGGCTTCCACCTGAGCGAGCCACGTGCGCAAGTCCTGCTTGGGCGCATTGGCGAGACCGGGCGCAGCGAATTCGGCCATGCGATTCATGATTCAAGTCCTTCCGGCAAGCCCTTTCGGCAATTATGAATTATTCCGGACTGCCTGTCTTCAATTTGCGCCCTTACGCCGCCGCCTGCAAAGCCCGATAGGTGACGGTTCTGACCAGGTCGCGTCGATAATCCGCGCTGTAGGTGGAATCCTCCATCGCATCGACCGCCGCAGCGGCAGCCTCGGCCGCGGCGTTAAAAGCATCGTCCTCCGGCTCTTGCCCATCCAGCACCCGCTCCGCCTCTGTGATGCGGCGCGGCTTCGGCTCGGCGCCGCCGACGCCTATGTGCGGCTCGATCACGCGGCCGTTCGCGATCCGGTAGGTCACGGCCGCCATGGCGACGGCGAAATCGCCCGCGCGGCGGCTGAATTCGTAGAAACCGCAGCGAGTATCAGGCGCGAGCAGCGGTAGCCGCACCTCGATCAGGAGCTCGTCCTCCGCGAGCGCCGTGGTCATGATGCCGGAGAAGAAATCATCAGCCATGATAACGCGTTGACCGCGTGCGCTCATACCCACCATCTCGGCGCCGAGCGTCGCCGCAATGAGGCACCATTCGGAAGCCGGATCCGCATTGGCGAGACTGCCGCAGAACGTGCCGCGGGTGCGGATCGGATGGTGAGCGATGTGGCGCACGACACTCGCCAAAAGTCGGCCGAGCGGTCCCGCCACGACCGGAGAATAAAAGGCCGCATGGCGCACGCAGGCGCCGATCACGAGCCTCCCGTCGCCGACCACGAGCCGCTGCAGCGCAGCGATGCCGTTGATGTCGACGAGATGCGCCGGGCGTGCCAGGCGGAACGCCATGGTGGGCACGAGGCTCTGTCCGCCTGCCAGCACGCGGCCGTCGGAAGGCGCGAGCTCGGCGAGGAGCGCCACCGCTTCATCCACGGTTTTGGGTGCGTGATATTCGAACGGCGCGGGCTTCATTCGGGCTCGCGGGTTGCCTTTCGGACTGCGGCTGGTGAATTGCCGGCCTGTCCCAGAATTGGGACTATGATTTATTTTTGAATTGGTGCACGGTTTTCGGGATGTGTAAAGTCGCTCCCAAGGTTCTGGGTCCTAACCCAGCTCTTCTCCACGGCCTATCGCAAGCGCCCGTATGAAGCCGCCGCCCTTCAGCTATCACGATCCCCGCACAGTCAAGGAGGCGGTCGACCTGCTCGCCCGGCTCGACAACGCTAAGCTGCTCGCGGGCGGACAGTCGCTCATGCCCATGCTCAACATGCGCTTCGTGCTGCCCGATCACGTGATTGACCTTAATCGCGTGGAAGGCCTGTCGTTCATCCGCGAAGCCGGCGGTGCGCTTGAGATCGGTGCCATGACGCGGCAGCGCGATCTCGAATTCTCGGACGTGGTGCGTACTTCCCTCCCCTTGATGGCAGAGGCCATAAATCTCGTCGGTCATCGGCAGACCCGCAACCGCGGCACCCTGGGCGGGTCGCTCTGCCATCTCGATCCCGCGGCGGAACTGGTTGCGGTCGCGGCGGCTCACGATGCGACCGTGGTGGTGATGGGCCCGAACGGCGCCCGCGAAATCGCTTTTGCCGAGTTTCCGATCGCCTTCATGACGCCGGCGATCGAGCCGAACGAGATATTGACCGCGGTGCGCTTCCCGCTTTGGCCGAAAGGGCACGGCTACGCTTTCAGCGAATTTGCCCGCCGCCATGGCGATTTTGCCATCGTATCGGCCGCGGCACTGGTGACCGAAGACGGAGCGGGCAAGATTGCGCGCGCCGCTGTGGTTATCGGCGGCATGGGTACGGTGCCGATCCGTGCCACGGAGCTGGAACGGGCCCTGATCGGGCAGGCGCCCGACGACAAGCTTCTGCGCGAGGCGTGCCAGTCGTGCCGCAAGTTCGAAGCCATCGACGACGTGCATGCGCCCGCGTCCTATCGCCAGCACCTGGCGACCGTGATGTCGCGCCGCGCTTTGGAGCAGGCGCGCTCCCGCCTGCCGAGTTTCGCAGCCGTTAAAACCCATTGATGGATCAGACGGATGGGCGAGAAACGCAAGATCACGGTCGAGGTTAACGGCCGCCGCCATGACGAAGAGGTGGAGGTGCGCCTGACGCTCGCGGATTTCCTGCGGCATCAGCTGGGCCTCACCGGCACGCATCTGGGCTGCGAGCACGGGGTGTGCGGCGCTTGCACGATCTTGCTCGATGGCCGCACCGCGCGATCATGTCTCATGCTCGCCGTCCAGGCGCATGAGCACGCGATCACCACGGTCGAGGGATTAGCCCCGAGCGAGCACGAGCTGAGCCCGCTGCAAGAAGCGTTTCGCGATAATCACGGCCTGCAGTGCGGCTTCTGCACGCCCGGCATGCTGATCACGCTCGAAGAGTTCCTGCGCGACAATCCGGACCCGACCGAGGCGGAGGTGCGGGTCGCGATCTCGGGCAATCTCTGCCGCTGCACCGGCTATCAAAACATCGTGGCTTCGGCGCTCGATGCGGCCAAACGCCTGCAGGGCCGCACGACTAGCTGAGGCCGCCGCATGTCCCGGAAAAGTGGGTACAGTTTTTCCGAAAAGGCCTGCCCCCGCGAAAGCGGGGGACATCCGCCCTAGCAAAAATGGCCGTCCGTTTCGACGATATTGGCAACCGGCTCAAGGCTTTTCGGCTGGGCTCAGGCCTCTCCGCTGACGAGATCGCCGCCAAGCTCGGCATCTCGCGCACCGCGCTATACCGCTTCGAAAAGGGCGAGCTCGCCAAGATCGAGACGCTGGAGAAGCTCGCCGATCTGCTCGGCGTTTCCATCCCAACGCTGCTCGGCGTCGGCGTTGAATACGTCGCCTCCGCGGTCACCTATTTCGAGCGCACGCGCCAGATCGAGGAGACCAGCGAGCACATCATCGTGCTGGCTGGCCCGATCTCCTATCTGCTTGCCTCCGACACATTCGACCAGACACTCGAAGAGGTCTTGCGCGAAAGCGTTCCCGACGGCCTGCCGACGCGCAAGCGGGCGCTCGAGCAGGTCACCGAGCTGATGAGCGTGTTGCGCCAGCGCAAGGAGAGCTATCGCCGCCGCCAACCCGGCATCGTGAATCTTATCGCGGCGGGCGAGATGGAGCGCTTCCTGAGCAATGGTCTGGTGGGGCGGCTTGATCTTCCATCCCGCGTGCGCGCGGCGCGGCGGGAGCTGGCGCGCGCCGAAGCAAGCCATTTCACTCGGCTGATGGCGGATGAGCCGATCGGAGTACAGATAGGCATCGTGCCGGATACGCTGCCGCACGCGAGCTTCCAGATCTTCCGCCAGCCGGATCGGCATGTGCTCAGCCTGAGCCCGTTCCGCCTTGGCGAAGAGCCAAATATCCGGGTCGGCGTCGCCATGATTACGTCGGCGCCGGAGGCGCTGGCGCTGCACGAGAAAATGGCGAAGGACCTCTGGCAGCGGGCGCTAAAGGGCCCGGCTGCCGTGGCGTTCATGCAGGACCTGATCAAGAGGAGCGGATGAGGGGTCTCAAACTCCGTGTCGTCCCGGGCGAGCGCAGCAAGGACCTGGGGTTCCATAATCACCGGACTGTCGGTGGCGCGTAGGAGCGTGGATCCCCAGTTTCGCAGGGGCGATTTTGAGCGGGCTAACTGCGCCCTTTGCGCTTCGACTTAGCCGTGGTCATTTTCGTGGCCGTCTTGCTCTTGGACTTTGCCTTGCTTTTCGATTTCGCTGCCTTCGCTTTGCTCGCGGCGGCGCGCTTGGTCTTCGCTTTGGCTTTGGCTGGCGCTTTAGCTCTCGTCTTTGCTTTTGCCTTTTTCGGCGCAGCTTTCTTTCCGGCCGCCGCCTTCTTCTCGGGCTCGGCTTGCCGGCGCTTGGCGAAATACTGCTGCATCGGCTCGAAATAGTGCTCCTGCCAGCCGCCTTGCTCGTAGCTCGTCTGGTCGGCCGGCACGTTGGTGTGCTTCAGCGTCAGCAGGGTTCCGTCCTCGGCTCCCGCGAGCGTCACCGTAATGATTGAGTCCTCGTGCTCGTCGGTGAACTCGGTGGTGCGCCACGATTGGACAATGCGCTCGCCCGGCACGAGCTCAAGATTGCGTCCCGAGATATACCCGTCCCAGGCCGCAACCTCGGCGCCGACCTCGTCCGATTGAATGGCGTCGGCTCCGGTCATATCCGTATGGGAGAAGCTGTCGAGCCACGCCTCGTAGATTTCCTGCGCTGATGCTGGAATAGTTGTGGTGAGCGTGTAGCTATACTGCATGTGCGGTCCCCCTCGGAAATTGTCGACCGTGGCAGGGCAAATTGCCCGCATTGAGCCGGAGCGCGATGATGGATTGCCGGATCTTACCGAGCTTGATCCGGCTCTTTTGTGACAAACGCCATGACGCCCGCGAGCTCCGTGGCCAAATCCATGCCGGTCAGCTGCCTTCGCGTTCATGCACCGTTAACCAAGGGGAACGCTGGGCAGCCGGAAGCGTTTCGCCAGGGCGAGGGTTGTTTGTTCGTTCCCGTCGACCTATCGCGGCAAAGAGATTAAAATTGCATAAGATTTGGAGATTTGGCTGTCACGCGACCCCGGCGCCTAGCGCCTGCGTCGCCCTATCGCTCGCGGCTGGAATCGATCGCCGCCTGCCGATCGCCTGATGTAATGGAGTAGCCATGGCGCCCCGGGCCTACTGGAAGGGCTATTTGAAATTGTCGCTGGTTTCGTGCCCGATCGCGCTCTACCCGGCCACGTCGAGCTCGGAGCGCGTTTCCTTCAACCGCATCAACAAGAAGACCGGCAACCGCCTCAAGCAACAGCAGGTTGATGCCGAGACCGGAGAACCGGTCGAAAAGGAGGATATCGGTCGCGGCTACGAGATCGGCAAAGGCCAATACCTTCAGGTCGAGGACGAGGAAATCGAGAAGATCCGCATCGAAAGCACGCACACGATCGAGATCGACTCGTTCGTGCCGCGCACCGAGATCGACGACCGCTATCCGGACAGCCCCTATTACGTGGCGCCGACGGATCAGGTCGGGCAGGAGGCCTTCGCGGTCATCCGTGACGCAATCCGCGAGAAGGGGATGGTGGCGCTTGGCCGCGTCGTGGTGTCGCGGCGCGAATACGTGGTGATGCTGGAGGCTTTCGAAAAGGGGCTGCTCGCCACCACACTCCGCTATGGCTACGAGGTGCGGGAGCCTGCCGCCTATTTCGAGGATATCCCGGAGCTCAAGCTGCCGGCCGAGATGAAGCAGCTCGCCGCCCATATCGTGGACACCAAGACAGCTCACTTCGATCCGACGAAGTTCGTCGACCATTATGAGACCGCGCTGGTCGAGCTGTTGCGCGCCAAGCAGGCCGGGCGCGTCGTCGAGGCGCCGAAGGAAGAGGCGGCTCCGCAGCGCGTCATTAATCTGATGGATGCGCTGCGCGCCAGCATCGGTGCAGAGACCAAGAAAAAGCCGGCGGCTCCCAGCACCAAGGTGCGTGCGCCGGCCGCCGCCAAGCGGAAGGCAGGACGCTGAGCCGCCTCCTCGAACCAGACGCGCAATCGCTCAAGGGCGGGGTCATCGCCTTCACGGGCCGGCTCGCATCGATGAAACGGGCGGAGGCCTTTGCGCTGGTCATATCTCATGGCGGACGGCCGCGGGAAGGAGTCACCAAGAGCACTCGGATGTTGATCGTTGGCGAGCTCGGCTGGCCGTTGCAGGATGACGGCCGCCCTTCCAACAGCCTGGCCACCGCGCGCAGCTATGGCATTCCGATCGTCGCGGAGCGTCGCTTTCTGGAATGGGTCCGCAGATCGGTGCCGGAGGCCCAGACGAAGACTTACACCGCAGCCCAGCTTGCTGCGTTGGCGAAGTTGCCGTCCGACTTGGTCCAGCAGCTCTCGATGTTCGGGCTGATCGAGGCGCGTGACGACCACTACGGCTTTCGGGATCTTGCCGCCGCCCGCCAGGTCGCCCAACTGCTCGGTGCCGGCACGCCGCTCTCGGTCATCACCAAGAGCCTGCGCGATATCCGCAAATGGCTGCCCGACGCGGGCCTCGCCAATCTGCGGCTGTTTCCGCAATCCGCCGACCGGGTGCTGGTTGAGCAGGTGGTCGGCCGCACCGACCCCAAGGGTCAGTTCGTGCTCGACGTGACGCCACCGACGGATGATGCAGACAGGGTCTTTGCGCAGGCGCAGGCCGCGGAAGAAGCGGGCGACATGGCGGCGGCGGAAGCGCACTATCGCCGCGTCATGAAGCTTGATCCCGGCGATCCGGCCGCCGGCCTCAATCTCGGCAACCTGCTGCGCGGGCAGAAGCGTGTGGTGGAGGCGGAGGCCGCCTATCGGTTCGCCGTCAACGCGGATCCGCATTTTGCTCCCGCGTGGCACAACCTTGCCGACCTCATCGACGACGGCGGGCGGCTCGCCGAAGCGATCGCCTGTGAGCAACGCGCGCTCGATGCCGATCCGGATTTTGCCGATGCAGTGTTCAACATGGCGTTGTTCCTGCAGCGGCAGGAGCGGCACAGCGAGGCGGCGCCGCTGTGGCGGCGCTATCTCGAGCTCGACCGCGATTCGGCTTGGGCGGAGCGCGCCAAGCGGGCCCTCAAATATTGCGAGATCCAGATGGCCAGCATGGACCTCGCCGACGGCGCCCCCAAAAGCACGAGCGCGAACGATGCCTGAGAGCTTTGCGGTTGAGATGGCGCCGGCGCGCAAGGTGACGGCGACCAGCTATCCGGCGGCGAAGCAACAATCAGCCGGCATCACCTTGATCCTTGCGCATGGCGCAGGCGCGGGGCAGCGGAGCCCCTTCATGGTGAATTATGCGACTGCGCTCAGCCAGCGCGGCATCGACATTGTTACATTCGATTTCCCCTACATGGAGGAGCGCCGTCGCCTGCCCGATCCCAAGGACAGGCTGGAAGGCTGCTATCGCGCCGTGATCGCTGCGGTTCTGGCGCGCGCGAGCGGCAGGCGGCACCTCGCCATCGGTGGCAAATCCATGGGCGAGCGCATCGCCTCGCAGATCGCCGCCGGAGATCTGCCGCAAGTGGCAGGTCTCGTCCTCCTCGGCTATCCGCTGCATCCGCCAGGCAAGAAGGATCAGCTGCGCGACCAGCATCTGCCTGCGATCAAGGCGCCGATGCTGTTCGTCCAAGGCGAGCGCGATCCGTTCGGAGCCCCGGAGGAGCTCAAGCCCATAATTGCTAAGCTCAAAGCGCCGGTCGAGCTGTTTGAGGTTGCCGGCGGTGATCACTCGTTCAAAGCGCCGAAGAAAGGGGGCGTGCCCCAGGAGGAGGTGCATAAATCCATCCTCGACCGCATCGAGCGCTGGCTGCGCGCATCGCTCTAATTTGAGGTGGAGAGCCGTGCCCGCCCGCAAGACCAAAGCCAAGGTCAAGACCAAAGCAAAATCCAATTCCAGGTCGGCAACCGCACAAAAGCCGCTCGGGACATACGCACAGAAGCGCGACTTCACCCGCACACCCGAGCCGGCGGGCACGATCGGCGGGGCCCATAGCCATGAATTCGTGGTGCAGATGCACGCCGCGCGCCGGCTGCACTACGATCTGCGGCTGGAGCTCGACGGCGTGCTCAAGAGCTGGGCGGTCACACGCGGACCGAGCTTGACGTTGGGCGAAAAGCGGCTCGCGGTACGCACCGAGGATCACCCCGTTCAGTATCTCGATTTCGAGGGCAACATTCCCAAGGGGGAATATGGCGGCGGTTCCATGATCGTCTGGGATCGCGGCCGCTGGATGCCCAAGGAAGACCCGCATCGCGGCTTACAGAAGGGGCATCTCGCATTTTCTCTCGAGGGGCAACGGCTCAAGGGCCTCTGGCATCTGGTGCGCATCAAGCCGCGCAAAGGCGAAAGATCGGAGCCCTGGCTGTTGATGAAGGCCGAGGATGAGTTCGCACGTAGCCACGGCGAGCCGGAGATCACCGAGGAGGAGAACACCTCCTATCTGAGCGGCCGCACCAACGCGGAGCTCGCGGCCTCCGGCGAAGTGCGCGCTGATCATGCGGCCCGCGCCAAGGTCGCCAAGGCGCGCAAACGCCTGCTGCCCGATCCGGGCAAGCTTGACGGAGCGCGCAAGAAGCTGCTGCCGGCATTCCAGGAGCCAAGCCTTGCTTCACTCTGCGAGAAGCCGCCGTCGGGGCCCAAATGGATTCATGAGATCAAGCACAACGGCTATCGCATGCAGGCGCGGATCGACGGGCCCGATATTCGCCTCTTGACTCGCAAGGCGCTTGATTGGACGGAGCGCTTCGCCAGCATCGCCTCCGCGCTCAAGGCGCTCGGCCTTTCCTCTGCGCTTCTCGACGGAGAGATCGTGGTCGAGGACGGCAGTGGCATCACCAGCTTCAACAATCTGGTTGCCGACCTCAAGGCCGGAAGGGAGGACCGCTTCCGCTATTTCGTGTTTGATATTCTTTATTGCGAGGGCTTTGACCTGAGCAAAGCCGCGCTGATCGATCGCAAGGGCCTCCTGCAACAGATCCTTGCGCTTTTGCCGGCCGGCTCGCCGATCCGCTTCAGCGAGCATCTCGAGATCGATGGATCGACCATGTTGGAGCATGCCTGCCGGTTCGGGCTCGAAGGCATTATCTCCAAGCGCAAGGATCAGCCTTATCGCGGCGGGCGCGGCGAGCACTGGCTCAAGTCCAAGTGCACGGCCCGGCAGGAGTTCATCATTTTGGGCTTTGTTCCTTCGACCGCCGACAGTCGCGCGGTCGGTTCGCTGGCGCTCGGCTATTTCGAGGCTGGTAAGCTTTGCTACGCCGGCAGGGTCGGAACCGGCTGGTCGATCAGCGAGGCGCGCGCGCTTTACACGGAGCTCGACGCGAGTGCCATTGACAAGTCGCCGCTGCCCATCCGCCTGCCGCCGCTCGCCGAGAAGGGCGTGCGCTGGGTCGAGCCGCGCCGCGTCGCCGAAATCGAATATCGCGATTGGACCGACGACCGCATCTTGCGCGGGGCATCTTACAAGGGCTTGCGGGAAGACAAGCCCGCCGAGGAGATCGTGCTCGAAGCCTCACCGAGCGTGGTCAACAAGACAACACAGGCCAAGCGATGGGGCGAGCTCGCCAAGGTGCGCCTCACGCATCCGGAGCGGATTCTGTGGCCGCAGCCCGGTATTACCAAGCAGGGGCTCGCCGAGTTTTACACGGAGATCGCCGACTGGATCCTGCCGCATGTCACCGGCCGCGTGCTGAGCCTACTGCGCTGTCCCTCGGGGACTGCCGAGAAATGCTTCTTTGCCAAGCATCCCTGGCATGGCGTCGACGAAAATGTCGGCCGCGTCGATGTCGGCGAGAAAGAGCCGATGATGGTCATCGAGGGCCTGTCGGGCCTCATCAATATGGTGCAAGCCGGCGTGGTCGAGATTCACCCTTGGGGGTCGCGCGTTGAAACCATGGAGCAACCCGATCGCCTCATCTTCGATCTCGATCCGGGCGAGGACGTGCCATGGGGCTCGACCATCGCGGCCGCCGTCGAGGTGAGATCGCGGCTTGAGGGGCTCGGCTTGGCGAGCTTTCTGAAAACCTCGGGCGGGAAGGGGCTGCATGTTGTGGTGCCGATCCTACCCGCGGCGGATTGGGATACGGCCAAAGCATTCACCGAGCACTTCGCCACACAGATGGCCAAGGCGCATCCGGACAAATACGTCGCGACGCTGTCGAAGCGCGCGCGCAAAGGGCATATCTTCGTCGACTACCTGCGCAACGGCCGTGGCGCGACCGCGGTTGCGCCGTATTCGACACGCGCGCATCCGCAAGCGACGGTGTCGACACCGATCGCCTGGGATGAAATCAACGAAGGGCTCAAGGCGGATCATTTCACGGTCGACAATATCGGCCACCGCCTGCGCTTTCTGAAAAGCGATCCGTGGGATGGTTTCTTCAAGCTGAGGCAGAAGCTGCCCGGCCAATAGCGTCGGCGCGACCCCATAGTCAGGCGAAGGAGACGGTGTGAAGGCTCTTCTGCGCGCCTGTGCCCGACCTATACGGATGGCTCCAGCCGCTTTCCCAGATACCTCGTCCCCGGCACCGGGTTGTGATAGTACGGGGCGATCTCGACAAAGCCGAAGCGCCGGTAGAGCGCGAACGCGTCCTTGAGCCACGGCAGCGTATCCAGTTTCATCTCATTGTAGCCGAGTTCCTCGGCAACCTTGATGATGGCGGCAACGAGGCTTGCGCCGAGCCCGAACCCGCGCGCCGATGGCCGCACGTAGAGGCGCTTCATCTCGCAGACCGTACCGTCAAGCCGCTGCAGCGCGACGCAGCCAAGCGCTGCGCCGTCCGCGGACGATGCGAGCATCAACTCGCCCCCGGGCGGCGCGTATTTTCCCGGCAGGTTAGCAAGCTCAGCCTGAAATCCCTGAAACGAGAGGTCGATCCCGAGCCAATCCACGTATTCGCGGAAGAGATGCGCGACGGCATCGATCTCTTGCGGTGCGCGCACCTTGGCGAGGCGGAACTTCGGCATGGCTCAACACGCCAGATGGGGGAGATTCCTGAAACTTATTCAAGAGGAGGCTTGATTGACAAGGTTGGGAGCCCGGCGTTGGTAAGCGCGGTGGGCCGACTTGCCGGCAATTTTTCTGTCAGCCGTGTGTCGGGAGCACCCCTTCTTCATTCGTCCTTGCCAATAGGAGACCCAACGATGCTCTATGCGATATTTTGTTACCATGATGAAGACGTAGTCTTTTCCTGGAGCAAGGAACAAGACGACGCTGTCATGGCCAAGCTCGACACGGTGCATCAGACGATGGCCCGTAAGGGCAAGCTCGGGCCGGCGGTGCGGCTGATGCCGACTACCGCGGCGACCACGATCCGCAAGGATCAAGACCCGCCGCTGGTGATCGACGGCCCGTTCGCCGAGACCAAGGAGCAGCTCCTCGGATTCTATGTGGTCGATTGCGAGAAACTCGACGAGGTGGTCGAGTTCGCGCAGTCGCTCGCGCGTGCCAATCCGGGGGGCGCCTACGAGATCAGGCCGGTGCGCCTCTACCTGCCAGGGAGCGAGATGAAGTGACAGATCCGGAGCTCGACTGGATCGACGCGGCGCTGACCTCGGCCCGTCCCCAGGCCGTCGGCGCGCTGCTACGCTACTTTCGCGATCTCGATACGGCCGAGGAGGCGTTTCAGGAAGCTTGCCTGCGCGCGCTGAAACACTGGCGGGAGAACGGTCCGCCACGGGATCCTGCAGCCTGGCTTATCTTCGTAGGGCGCAATGTCGCCATCGACGCCGCGCGCCGGCGCGGCCGCGAGCAGGCGTTGCCCGACGATGAGCTCATCTCCGATCTCGGTGAAGCCGAAGCCCCGCTCACCGAGCGCCTGGATGACTCTCATTATCGCGACGACATCCTGCGGCTGATGTTCATCTGCTGCCATAAGGAACTACCCTCGACCCAGCAGGTGGCGCTGGCGTTGCGCATCATCTCCGGTCTCTCGGTCAAGCAGATCGCGCGTGCCTTTCTGGTGAGCGAGGCCGCCATGGAGCAGCGCATCACGCGTGCCAAGCGCAGTGTCGCCCAGGCCGGCGTCGCGTTCGAAACGCCGGGAGCGGTCGAGCGCGCCGAGCGTCTCGCCGCAGTTGCCGCAATGGTCTACCTGATCTTCAACGAGGGATACTCGGCCGGGGGCGGCGAGGCGCCGTTGCGGGCGCCACTGTGCGATGAGGCGATCCGCCTCGCGCGGCTCCTGTTGCGGCTGTTCCCGAGCGAGCCCGAGATCATGGGGCTGACGGCGCTCCTGCTGCTGCAGCATGCGCGCAGCGCCGCCCGCTTCGATGCCGACGGCCAGATCATTTTGCTTGAGGAGCAGGATCGCAGCCTGTGGAATCGCGACCTGATCGCCCAAGGGCTTGCCCTCATGGACAAGGCCGTGCGCCACAACCGTCCCGGCCCCTATCAGGTGCAGGCCGCAATCGCGTCGCATCACGCGCGCGCGGAGCGGCCGCAGGACACCGATTGGGCCGAGATCGAGCGCCTGTACGCTGCGCTCGAGCGAATGCAACCCTCGCCGGTGATCACGCTCAACCGCGCGGTCGCGGTCGTCAAGGTGCGGGGGCCGGCCGCGGCGCTCGCCATGATCGAGCCGCTGGCGCCGCGCCTGTCAGGCTATTTCCATTTCTTCGGCGTGAAAGGTGCGCTGATGATGCAACTCGGCCGGGCCGAAGAAGCGCGCCTGGCCTTCGATCGCGCCATCGCGCTCGCCAACACGGCCGCCGAGGCCGCGCACATCCGTATGCACTTGGATCGGTTGATGCGGGAGGGGAGTGGAGGATAGGCAATGAGGAGTAGGGGAAGCAATGGAGAAATTGGCGTAGCGAGTAGTCGGAAGCGGGCTCGCTGACAGTCCCTGCTTCCTACTCCCCACTCTCCGCTTTTTTTTCACTTCCGCGGCAGACTGCGAATAATCTCGCTCAGAGCCGATATTCGTACGACCCTCGCGGCTTCTGCGCGCGAGAACCACTGGGTTTCGCGCTCACCGCGCTCGCGCCAGCTCTTCTGCTGCCGCTTCACCTTCAGGGGGAAGACCCGCACCTCACAGGCGACGACAGCACCGCTCTTCAGCCGCTTCTTGTACGAATAGGAGCCGATCGATTCGCGGCCAACCTTGCCCACCACGCCGGCCTCTTCCCGCGCTTCGGAGGCTGCGGTGCCCGAAGGAGTCTTGTGCTTTTTCGGCCAACCCTTGGGGATGACCCAGCGCCCGCTCTCGCGCGTCGTCACCAGCATGACCTGAGTGCGGGAGTTGCCGTTGTGCCGATAAGGGAGGGCGGCGTACTGAACGCGCTTCCTGCCGGCTTTTTTCTTCGCGCTGCTCATGGACCGTGGGCGTGGGGTCGTGGCTATTGACCGTGATATATAGATCGCAATTGTGCGAGGCTGCGCACTTATGTGAACCTGTATGTTTTGTGCGGCCCGTATGTGCTGTTTTCCGCGCCGGACCGGTCAGCAGACCGCTGGAGCAAGCCAGCAGGCAGACCTCGCCGCTCCGATCTTGGCAACCTCTGCTCTTCAAAGGTCCGCACCCATCTGCGAGTACAGCAAGCCGGCGCCGATTCCCATCCTTTTTTGCGGGTTGTCCGACAACGCACTTTGCGCATCAGCGGATCACTTCGTCGGCGGCGGCCAAGAGGTTGGGCGGCACATCGACACCGAACCCCGTCGCTGCTTTGAGGTTGAAGACGAGCTCGAGCTTCGCTGATGCCAAGATCGGTAGATCCGCGGCCTGCGCCCCTTTGAGAATCCATCCGGCATAGATGCCGGCGCGGCGAAAGGCATCGGACACGCTTTGCCCATAGGAGGCAAGCCCGCCGTCCACGGCAATGTCGCGGGCGGCGTAAACCGTCGGTACATTGTGTCGGATAGACAACGCGATGAGCTGCGCGCGGGCGTTGGTGAAGACATCGCCTCCGCTGACCACGAGACCGCCGGCATGCTGCGCGGCCAAGGTCGCGAAGGCCGGCTCGATCTCGGCGGTGTTGCGGACCCGCAACGCAACGAGCCGTAGCGAGGTCTTCTGCGTGGCGGCTTCGACAGCGGCAAGCGTGTTTGCAGCGTCGGCAAGATTTGCATCGAGCAGGAGACCGAACGCGGTCGCCTTGGGGACAATCTGGCGCAGGATCCCGAGCCGGGCCGGCGCTACATCGGGCCCGAACCAACTCACACCGGTGATATTTCGCCCGCGCTCCGCAGATGTGGCAAAGCCGGCCTTGTGCGGATCATTGCCACTGATGAAGATGATCGGGATGGTCGGGCTGGCCTCCTTGGCGGCTGCCGCCGCGGGCTCGCCGACCGCGACGATGAGCGCGACGCGACGGGCGACAAGGTCGGCCGCCAATGTCTTGAGACGGTCCGCCGGGTCCGCTGTGCGCCAGTCGAACGTGACGTTGCGCTTCTCGGCATAGCCGATTTCCGCAAGCCCGCGACGGATCGCCGTGACCCGGTCCCGCATTGCGTCGGGCGATGCTTCGGCGAGAAACCCGATCACGGGCAAAGCCGATTCTTGCGCCCACGCAAACTCACGCCGGGCTGCGGCCGCCGCGCCCAGCAACACGATCATTTCGCGCCGCCGCATGATGAAGCTGCTATCGTCGTTAAGCCGAGGTCCAGAGTGCAGCGCCGGCGTTTAGATTTGGTTTAGCGCATCTCTTGAAAGAGGCCCTGTCGTGCCCGCAGGCTTCAGCTCAGCGCGCCGAGCTCCTTGAGCGCGGCCTCGATCTGTCGCTTGAGCTGGTCGTCGATCTTCAGCGTAAGCGCTTTGCGGAAATCGGCGATGGCGCGGTCGTATTGTCTTAAGATGCGGAAGGCATTGCCGCGGTTCCTCAGGTATAACGGCTCGTTGGGGTCCAGTTTGATCGCTTCGTCATAGTCGGCGACGGCACGATCATATTGTCGCTTGCTCATGTAGACATTGGCGCGATTATTGAAGGCGGCGCGACTCGACGGCGTGATGCGGATGACCTCGTCATAATCCGCGATCGCCCGTTCTTCATACCGTCCCTCGTGCAAATAGGCGTCGAAGTCCCACTGCATCTTGTCCTGCCAGACGAGCGCGCGATCGAATAATGCGGGCACAAATTTCGGGTTGATCGCAAGCGCCTGATCGAAATCCTCGATGGCACGGTCGTAGCGTCCCTTCGCCCGATAGGCGTTGCCGCGGAAATTGAGCGCCACCGCGTTCCTCGGCTCGAGCGTGACGGCGTGGTCGAATTCGGCGATGGCACGATCGAACTGACCCCTGTTGGCATAGACGAGCCCACGCCCGTCGATCGGCCAAGTGAACCTGGGATCGGCCTGGATCGCTGCGTCGAAATCAGCCATTGCGTGGTCGAGGTCGTGCTTGGCCAGATAGGCATTGCCTCGATTGGTGAGGGCTGCCGCGAGATCGTGCGGCGCCTCGATCCCGGCGGCGATCGCCGCCGTGCAGCTTGCAAGCTTCTGATCGGGCGAAACACCGGCGGTAGCGAGGCACTGATTGCTATCGTCCGCGGGTTCGGCCCTGGCCGACCCGGAGAATGCGATGCCGATGACGGCAGCCAGGGCGATCAGGGTTAACGATATGCGCATGACCTGCCTCCCGCGAGCCTCGGCGTTTTAGTCGCTCGACCGGCGGGTCGCGTTCAATCGGCAATGAACCAAGAGGCGTCCGGCGCTGACCAAGAAAGGTCGTGCTCTTCGAGCCGATACCTTGCGCCAGAGCCTGCGAGGCCCGAAAAATGTCCGTTATCCGCGATCTCCGCCGCTCAATCCTCGCCTCCTGCCTCTTCCCTGTGATCGCGCTCGCCGCGGCTCTGACCGCCACAACCGGCGCGTCGGCCGAGATCATCAAGAAGGAGGACATGTTGCGTGGGGTCACGATCACGAAGGCGCAATGCGCCGCAATTGACCAGGCGGTCTGGCTCAATGTCTCCGGGCGTGATTTCTGTGTCCGCTATTACCTATCGACCGCCGGTGGCGAGGGCCCGCGTCCGCTCGTTTTCATGCAAGGCGACTACTTCGGCAAGCTGGACCCGAAAACCTGGACCTGGATCGATGCCGGCGACACCAAGGATATCAACACCGACGATCTGATGCGGCTGGCTGACGGCTTCTCCAAGATGGCGAAGACCACGGCGATCTATCTGGCGCGCATCGGTGTCGAGGGCAGCTCCGGCAACCATACCGCCCGCAAGACCGTGCTGGAGCTCAACCTGATGAGCGCCGCGCTTGATGCCATCAAGCAGCGCTACGGTTTCGAGGGCTTCCATTTGATGGGGCAGTCCGGCGGTTCCAAGCTCGTCGCCGGTCTGATCGCGCAGCGCCGCGATATCGGCTGCGCGATAGCGGGGTCGGGCCCGCTCACCACGCCAGGCAGCCCCAAGGTGACGGATCCGGCGCGGACCTTCTTCGATGTAACCCGCAGCGTTCCCCTGATCGCGCAGAACCGCGCATTGCGGCTGATGCTGGTCAGCGACCCGGCCGACAAGCGAGTGCCGATCGCCCAACAGACCGGCTTCGCGGACAAAATGCGCCAGGCCGGACGCAACATCCCGCAGTTCATGGTCGAGTCGACTGAAGACGAGCATCACGGCGTGCTGATTTACTCCGAGCTGGTCGCGGCCGGCTGCATTCTTGGCAAGACGGATGCGGAGATCGCGCAGGCGGTCTCGACCCTGGTTCGTCGGAGTGACGAAATCAACGAGCGGCGGCATCGCGAAGCTGAGGCTAAGCCCGGCGCTGCGGCTAGCGCGCAGATGAGCATGCCGGATTCCCATGCCGCGCCCGGTGGGACGTGATCGGTGGGCGCGCTCTTGCGAAGCGAAAAATTCTCGTTGATTGGTAAACGCCCGCAACATCGCTCGCTTGGGCTTTGGCGCCTTATGGGAGAACGCTTTTCCACGATTCTCCCGATCGGGGGCACATCGCACGCCTATGTCGGCTGTGTTACGGTTTCTTTGGCAAGAGTGCCACTTTTGCCACGGTGCGACTATAATGTAGGGGCATCAGTGATCGCGCGCCGACCCGATGGATACGACCGCTGCTCTTGAGCGTATGCTCCGGACAATTGCCACCGGTTCCCCGAAGGGAACGTGCGCAAGCGAAACAGAGCCCACTCTGATCCGTTGAATCAGGGCACGTTCTAGTGAAAGAGAAGCCATGCCTGAAAATTTGGAAGCGGAAGACGAACGGCCGTGCCTGCACTGCCTGATCGGCGATTTGATCGACGAATATTACGGCGAGTACGGCTCCGCCAGCGGTGAATCCGACGTCATCGATGTGGGCGAGATCGTGACGTCGCTTGCCAAGATCGTCGCCGAGATCACCTCTGGCTCAGACCGTGCGGAGGGACGGCGCCTCGTCGAGGAGCTCTCGCAGGAGATCTCGAAATACGACGCCGAATACCGCGAGAACGCCGCCGCGGGAGCTTCTCGCTTTGATGTGCGGCATTAGAGTGGCTGATAAAGACCTTGGACGCCGGTGTGTTCCGGCCGTCTACGGCTTCGAATCCGCCCTGGCCATAATGAATCCGGTTACCATCTCGGCAGGGAATTGCTGAACCCATCTGCGCAGCCGCATAGGCTTGCGTCAGCACAATTCAGCGAAGCGAGCTCCCATGCGGCACTATCGACTCTCCGCCCCGATTGTAATGGCCGCCTGCGGGCTTACCGGGATCGCAGCGAGCACTTCGGCCGACGCGCACGTACACCGCCTGAGCCATCCGCCGATCTATGTGGCGACGCCGACCGGCCGAAGTCCCATCACGCCGTATTTCTTTCCGTACGGCGGGCGCTACCGCTACAATTCACCCGGCCCGGTCTTTGCTCGGCTTCCCGATTGGGGCGGCGACGCGAGCTGCCGCTTGTGGCGCTACAATTATCTCTATTGGACGTGCTGAGGAGGAGCGGGCGCTGACCGCGCCGGCTGGGGGCGGGATGCGGCTCGACTTCGTGACGGTCGATGTGTTCACCGATCGGCGGTTCGGCGGCAATCCGCTGGCCGTGGTGCCGGATGGCCGTGCGCTTGCGACCGCGCAAATGCAGGCCATCGCGGCCGAGTTCAATCTTGCCGAAACGACCTTCGTGCTTCCGCCCAGGGATTCGCGCCACGCCGCGGAGGTGCGCATCTTCACGCCGCGGTTCGAGATGCCATTCGCCGGTCATCCCAATATCGGCACCGCTTTTGTCTTGGCGCAATTGGGTAAGAGCCAGGGCAGGGCCGTGGGCGAGCCCCTCATTTTCGAGGAAAAGACCGGGCTCGTCCGGCTCGATCTGATCAAGGAGGGTTCCGTGGCGGTCGGCGCGACCCTTGCGGCGCCGCAGCCGCTCTTGCGCAGCGAGGATATCGCGGTGGCCACGGTCGCCGCGGCCTGCGGGATCGCGGTTGCGGACCTTGAAACCGTCAATCATGCGCCGTGCCTTGCTTCTTGCGGTGTGTGGTTCGCTTTCGCCGAGCTCAGGTCGCGGGCGGCGCTTGCGGCTGCGCGGCCGCGGGCGGATTTGTTCACCGGCCAGCTCGCGCCGGATCGCGCGACCGGAATTCTTCTCTACGTGCGCCTCGGCGAGGGCGATCTCGACATCGAAGCGCGGATGTTTGCGCCGCTTTATGGCGTGCCGGAGGATCCGGCGACCGGCAGCGCCAATGTGGCGCTCGCGGGCCTTCTGGCGAGCCTACGCAGTGAAGACGATCTCTCCTTGCGGCTGAAGATTTCGCAAGGCGTCGACATGGGGCGGCCGAGCTTGCTCCAAGCCACGGCCGAGAAGCGCGGCGGTCGCGTCACCGGCATGTGGATCGGCGGGCGCTGCGTGCCGGTGATGCAGGGTACGCTCGAGATCTAGCGGTTTCTTCCGGCCAGCTCGATTGCGCAGGCCGGGTGCCGGCCGTATCCTGGGCACAAATCGCAATAAATCAGATCAACCCGGGAGCGTGCGCCATGAGACGCTTTTATTTGCTGCTGGTTGTGCTCGGCATTGCGGTTGCCGCAATCGGGGCGCAGGCGCAATCGCCGGGGCAGGACAAATACCCGAGCAAGGCGGTCAAGATCCTGGTGCCTTATGGGCCGGGCGGGGCCACCGATATCGTGGCCCGCATCGTCGGCGAGCATTTGCGGGATGTTCTCGGCCAGTCCTTCTATGTCGAGAACAAGCCGGGCGGCTACGGGATGATCGCGATCGAAGATCTCGCGCGTTCGCGGCCGGACGGCTACACCCTTATGGTCGGCAACGTATCGACCAACGCCATCACGCCGATTCTGTTCAAATCGAAGCTCAAGATCAACTACGATCGGGATGTGGTTCCGGTGATGCGTTTGGTCGACGTGCCGGCCTTCCTCCTGGTCACTGCCACCAATTTCAAGCCCACCACCGTCGCCGAGCTCATCGATACGGTAAAGAAGAACCCCGGCAAGGTGCGCTACGGCACCGTCGGCCTCGGCAGCTATCCGGACTACGACATGGCCTTGTTTGCCAAGCGCGCCGGTAACCTCAATCTGACCGGCATTCCCAACCGCAATGGCGCGGCCGGCGTGGTGCTTGACATGGTGATGGGCGATACGCAGACCGCGTTCCTCAACGTCGCCAGCACCGCCGCCATGGTGAAAGCCGGCAAGCTCAGGGCGCTGGCGATCGTCAATCACGAGCGCCTGCCCGAGTTCCCCGACGTGCCGACCATGCGTGAGGTTGGCTTTCCCGACGTCGGCACCATCGCCTGGCAAGCGATGTTCGCGCCAGCCGGCACGCCGCGCGAAATCCTGGAGACGCTGCAGAAGGCTTCCATCGCAGCGATGCAGACCGAAGGCGCGCGAAAGACCTTCGCGGAGCAGAACTTCAATATCGTTCCGAGCCCATCGATCGATGAGGCCAAGGCCTGGCTCCCGCAGGAGATCGCCACCTGGACCAGGATCACCCAGGAGATAAAGATCGATCTGCCGGAATAGCTTCGGCAGGGGCTAGAGGTAAGCAATGAAGCAGAAGGCAAAGGGCGTCGGCCTGGCGATCGTCGGCGCCGGGCGGGTCGGGCTGTTCCGTGGCGAGGTCGCGGCGCGCCATCCGGCGGTCGAATGGATCGGCATCGCCGAGAAGAATCCCAATCGCGCCGCCGATGTCGCCGGCCGCATCGGGGCTGATTTCGTCACCACGGACCACCGCGAGCTGCTCAGGCGGAGTGAAGTCACCGCCGCGCTGATCTCGACCGACGAGCACCTGCATGTCGAGCCGATCATGGCGGCAGTCGAGCGCGGTGTGCCGATGCTGATCGAGAAGCCGCTGGCGACGGATCTTGCCGACTCGGAACGCGTGCTGAAGGCGATCGAGGAGGCGAAGCTCGATGCCATCGTCGGCTACACCCAGCGCTTTCGCCGCAAGTGGCTAGGCGCCAAGGAGAAGGTGCGCACCGGCGCACTGGGCGATGTCACGCTCGTGACCTCGCGCGCCTTCATGAACCGCTTGGTCGCGATCGACAACTACAAGCGCACCGACGATCCTTCGACCATCTCGCCGATGGTGATCTCCGGCACGCACGCGCTCGACATCGTGATGTGGTACATGGAGAAGAAGACGCCGGTCGAATGCTATGCGCGCTCCGTCGACAAGGTGCTGGGACCGCTCTACCACGGCATCGATGCGACCGCCGGTATGATCATGTTCGGCGACGGCAGCATCTATCATCTGAACATTTCCTGGGCGCTGCCGGTAACCTGGCCGGGTGCGGTCTACAGCCTCGAGGTCGGCATCAACGGCACCGACGGCGTGCTCACCATCGACGATACCCACCGTGACATGGTGCTCGCGGTATCCGAGCCGCAGCACGAAGGCTACGCGCCGGATGGCCGCCGCCTGGTCGACTTCATGGGCAGCTACCCGCCTGGTGACATGGCGCTCGGTGAATTGCGCGGGCCCATGGCAGACGAAACCGTGTCTTGGCTCAACCGCCTTTCGCTCGGTCTTCCGACGCAGGCCGCGACCGCCGCCGAGGCTCACAACCGCCTGATGCTCACCAAGGCGCTCGATCTGTCAGCGCGGCGCAAACAGCCGGTCAAGCTTCCGCTTACGCCCGAGGAGGCGCGTGCGGCGGCTTGAAGCGGGTCAGGAGAGAGGCAACGCAATGCGATGCGTGTTGCTCGCCTTTTGGATATTGCTCGCCGCTGATCCCTGCGCGGCGGCCGAGGACGTCGCCGCCTTCTATTCCGGCAAGAGCATCCGCTTGGTGGTCGGAGTCGATGTGGGCTCGGGCTATGACGTGAATGCGCGGCTTTTGGCGCGCTATATGGGTCGGCACATCCCCGGCAATCCGGCCTTCGTCGTGCAGAACCAGCCCGGAGCCGGCAGCGCCACCATGACAAGCCAGCTCTATGCCACAGGGCCCTTCGACGGGACCGTTATGGGCGCCGCATTCGCCGGCATGCCGACGCTGCCGCTGTTGCAAGGAGGCGCAAGCCGCTTTGATCCGGTAAAGCTCATCTGGGTCGGCAACACCAACCGCGAGACCCATGTGACCTATGTGTGGCACACCGCGCCGGTGCAGAGCCTGGCCGAAGCGAGAAGCAAAGCGCTCATCATGGGTGCGCAGGCGCCGGGCTCCTCGCAGGTCGATTTTCCTTTGGTGGCCGACGCGCTGCTCGGATTCAAATTCAAGGTCGTGCCCGGATATCAGAGCACGTCCAAGATCAATCTGGCGCTCGAAAGCGGCGAGGTGCAGGGAACGATCGCGGCCTGGACGACGCTCAAGACTCTGAGCGCCGCCTGGCTTGCCGAGAAGAAGATCAAGGTCATCGCCCAATGGGCGCTGCGGCCCAATCCCGAGCTTGGCGATGTTCCAAACGTGCTCGATGCAGCCACGACCGATGCCGAGCGGGATGCGTTACGGCTCGTCATGGCGCGGCTCGATATTGGACGGCCCTTCTTCCTGCCGCCCGGTGTGCCGGCGGACCGGGTCGCGGCACTGCGCGCGGCATTCGATGCGACCATGAAAGACCCCGAATATCTGGCTGAAGCCGAGAAGCTTAAGATCGATGTCGATCCTCTGACCGGGGCTGAGCTTGCCGCGCTGGTCGCCCAAGTCGCGGCGACGCCGGCCGACACGGTTGCGCGTGTGCGCGCGGCGCTAGAGCGCAGGTAATCGATCTATTGATGGTTCGCCAGCGTTGGCCACTGCTCGACCTTGACGCGGGCGACCAGCTCCGTGCCGCCTTTGTGGTCAGGTCGGAATACCATGGCCTCGCCATCCTCGATCCCGTTCGCCGAATCTCCAAAAGAGGCCATGATGTTCGGCATGTGCGTCACGATGACTGTATTGGTTCCGCTCTGTGGCGCCTCGGCAGCTTTGGCGCGCAGCCACTCGATCGGAGATCCCTCGATCTTTTGCATGCTTTGACCGCCGTCGCCGATCTCGGCGTGGGCCTCCGCGTGCCCGAAAGCCGCAAGCCGAACCGTCTCAAGCGCCCGGTAGGTCGGGCTCGAGAGCACGCTTCCGACCGGAATGCCGAGCTTCTTGAACGCTTCGCCCATGGCGCGCGCGGTGTCGCGCCCGGCTTGGTCGAGCTGCCGTTCCCGATTGGTGTTTTCCGGATCGGCTGCCTCCTTGGCGGGCCGTGCAGTCGGCGAGCTCGTATGCCGCATTACCAGCACATAGCCGCCTTGCCGCAGCGCAGCCACCAGGCTTTCGCCGCCGAGCTGCTCTGCCCGGGCTGCCCCCGTCGTGGCGAGGGCGATGATCACAGGCACCGCCAGAAGGCGCGCGATTGATCTTGAGGTCATGATCGGCAATCCTTCTCTAGGTCTCGGATATCAAGGATGGTGCGGGGCGGAGCGGGGTGATGCAAGAGCGAAATTCCGAGCAATTGGCGGCGGAGCGTCTCTCTGCCAGCGCAGACGATTTCCAGGCGCTGCACGAGATCATCGCCAAAGCACGGCGGAATCTCAATCAGAATAATTGGGACTATATCGCCGGCGCCACCGAGACCGAGACCACGCTCCGGCGCAATCGCTTGGCGCTCGATTCGCTCGCGCTTCGCCCGCGGGTGCTGCGCGACGTATCACACGTCGATGCCGGCGTCACCGCCTTCGCCCGCACTTTGCGATTGCCGATAGTGTTGGCGCCAGTTGGCGCCTTGGAGAGCTTTCATCCGGGCGCCGCCACTCCGGTTGCGCGGGCGGCGCGTGCGTTCGGGGTCGCCCATATTCTGAGCTCGGTGTGCCAGCCGGGCCTCGAGAGGATTGCGGAAGAAGCGCCCGACGGCCTTCGCATCTTCCAGCTTTACGTGCGCGGCGATGAGACCTGGGTCGACGATCACGTCGCGCGCGCGATTGCGCACCATTACGCGGCCTTCTGCATCACGGTCGACACCGCGATCTACAGCCGGCGCGAGCGCGACATCGCCAAGCGACATGTGGTGGCGGGCCGCCGGCGGGCTTCCGGACGCGAGTTCCAGGCGGCACTCGATTGGGCGACGATCAAGCGGCTCAAGCACAAATTCTCAATTCCGCTCATGCTCAAGGGCATTGCGACACCACAAGATGCGCTGATCGCGCTCGAGCACGGCGTTGATTGGATCTATGTCTCCAACCATGGCGGACGCCAGCTCGATCACGGCCGCGGCAGCATGGACGTGCTGCCGGAGATCGTTGCGGCGGTCGGCGGGCGGGCGCGGATCATCGTCGACGGCGGCTTTGCCCGCGGCACCGATGTGGTCAAGGGGATCGCGGCCGGCGCCGATCTCGTCGGGCTCGGCCGCATGCAGTGCTATGCGCTTGCGGCGGGCGGCGAGGCGGCTCTGCTGCGGATGCTGGAGATACTCGAGGACGAGGTACGCCGTTGTCTCGGCCTGCTCGGAGTCACCAAATTTGCCGAGCTCGATCGTTCCTATCTCTCTCCAGCACCGGCGGTAACGGTGCCGCACGTCTTCAGCGCGTTTCCGCTTCTGAAGATCGATGAGTATCGGTATTGAGGAGACGGTGCGCTTCGCCTCTCCGGTCGTCCCCGCGAAAGCCGGGACTCGAAAGCGATGACTCAGTTTTCTTCCGCAATAACTCCTTAAATGCGAATTGCGTCGGCATTTTTCGAAGAGACTGGATTCCCGCTTACGCGGGAACGACCGCAGGATTTATCCCCGCTTTCCAAACAATTCCCACGGCAGCGTCGACAGCACGGTCGCCTTGTCTCCTTCGGGAATCGGCAGCGCCCGCACCTGCCGCACGCATTCGCCGGTGCCCATGTCATAAGGATAGTCGCTGCCGAGCAGCACGCGCTCGGCACCCACCGAGCCGATCAAAAAGTCAAGGCTCGCTTCCGAATGCAGGATCGTGTCGTAATAGAAGCGATTGATCCAAGGCTCCGGTGATTGCTTGATGTTGATCTTGGGCTCGCTGCGCACGTGCCAGCCGTGCACCCAACGGCCCGCCTGATAGGGTACGAACCCGCCGCCGTGCACGAGCAGGACTTTCAGCTTCGGGTGACGCTCGAGCACGCCGCCGAACACCAGGCTCGCGGCCGCGATCGTGGTGTCGAGGGGGTTGCCGATGAGATTGTTGAGATAGTAGGAGCGCAGCCGATCTGCCGCCCCGACATTTGCCGGATGGATGATGATCGGCACGTCGAGGCTCTCCGCCGCCGCCCAGAGCGGGTCGAAATCGGGGTGATCGAGGTTGCGGCCCATGACGTTGGAGCCGATCATCGTGCCGGAGAGCTTCAAGGTCTTGACCGCGCGCGTGAGCTCCTTGGCGGCAAGCTCTCCGGACTGCATCGGCAGCGTGGCGATGCCGAGGAAGCGATCCGGATGGGCGGCGACAAGCTTGGCAATCGCCTCGTTCTGCATCGCCGCGCAGGCTGCGGTCAAAGCCGCTTCCTGCTCGTACAGATAGCTCTGGGGCGTCGCCGAAAGAACGTGCGCGTCGACCTCGGCGGCGTCCATGTCGGCAAAGCGGCGCTCGAGGTCGAATCCACCGCGCGGAAATGGCCGATACGGAACGCCTGCGATCTCGAGGACGAAGGAATCTTTGTCGAGCGCGCTCATGCGAGCCGCCACCTTGGGCGACTCCTTGCCGAGGCGAGCCATCATCTCCTCGGTGAGCACGTGCGTGTGAATATCAAGGGTGCGCGTGGCGTTCATCGAAGCTCCTTGGGGGGGGGTGGTCTTGGGGGTAGGGGGCGGCAGGGCTGACCTGCCGGAGTCTTGAGTGGGCCGTCATAGTAGGATTGTGACTCGCCCGATCAAGCCTCCCCGAGCCCTCATGTCCACGATATATTCAGAACCTAAAAATGAAGGGTCAGGGGCGCGACCGGGAAAGGATGCGCGCAAATGATCAGCGGGCAACTCGCCTTGATCACTGCTTCGGCGTTCGCGGGCGCCGCAATTTACGTCAGCGTTGTGGAGCAGCCGGCGAGGCTGGCGCTGGATCCGCACACACTGTTGATGGAATGGAAGCCGAGCTATAAGCGCGGCACCGCCATGCAGGCGCCGCTTGCGTTGATAGCGGCGGCGCTCGCTATCTGGGCCTTTATTGAATCTGCCGATTGGCGTTGGCTCGTCGGTGCAGCGCTTATGCTCACCAACTGGCCGTATACGCTCCTCGGCATAATGCCGACCAACCGCGCTCTGATGAGCACGATGATCGAGGCGGCGGACGACACAGTGAAAGAGAGGGTGGAGAGGTGGGGACGCCTGCACGCAGGGCGTAGCGCGCTCGGAGTTGCCGCCACGCTGATGTTTCTCTGGGCAATGAATTAGCACGCATCTTTCGAGCGCGTTCGCGGACTGCTATGACTTCGGTGTGCCGCAAAGCGCGCCGGAGGCATCGTGACGGAAATCAAGCAAGGCGAAATCACATCCACCCGCCGCGATGTCCTGCGAGTCGCGTCCGCGCTCGCCGGTGGCGCGGCGGTGGTCGGCGCCGTGGGCGCCGCAGCCTACATGGTGCCGCTCATCGACCAGGGCAATTCATCCGACGCGCCGCCGACGGTTGCCGGCACCGTCGACGTCGATCTTGCGCCGCTCAAGATCGGCCAGCAGGTCATGGTCTTTTGGCGCACGTGGCCGGTGTTCGTGGTGTATCGTGCAGCGCCAGCCGTGGCGATGTTGGGCAATCCCGACCTGCTCGGGCAGCTGGTCGATCCGGACTCCGCGGAGTTGCAGCAGCCGCCCTATGCCAAAAACCGGCAGCGCTCGATCCGCGCCGAATATGCGGTGCTGGTCGGTGTGTGCACGCATATGGGCTGCACGCCCGGTTTCTATCCGGAGCCGAGCGCCAGCGATCCCCAGCCCGATTGGCTCGGCGGCTATCTATGTCCATGCCATGGCTCGAAATACGATCTCGCCGGCCGAGTGTTCAAGGATTCGCCGGCGCTGCTCAATCTGCCGGTGCCACCGCATCGGTTCGTCGGCGACAGGACCTTGCGCATCGGGGAAAATCCCCCGGGAGTAAGCTTCGATTTCAACACGATCCAGCAGATCTAGAAGCTTTAGGAGTGCTCGCCGGCCTATTGGCCGCACCTGCTGGTCGCGGCCCCGCCTTGTCCCCACCCGCGCATGGACCTAACCTGCCGGTCGTCTTCCGTGGAGATGCCGATGCCGGGTAATCGCTCGATCAACATCGCGCCGCTCGTCCTTGCCGGCCTGCTGGCTGCCGCCGCACCCGCGCAGGCGGACGATTTCTACAAGGGCAAGACCTTCACCATCGTGGTCGGCTTTTCGCCGGGCGGCGGATATGATGTCAACGCACGCGCCTTGGCGCGCCATCTCGGCGCGCACATCCCGGGCAATCCGTCCATTATCGTGCAGAACATGCCGGGCGCCGGCAGCCTCACCTCCGTGCGCTACCTCGATGTGACGGCTCCCAAAGACGGCACGGTGATGACCATATTCAATCCGGGCATCGTCACCCAGTCGATCATCACGCCCGACAAGGTGCAGCTCGATTTCCGCAAGTTCGGCTGGGTCGGCGTGATCACGCCCGACTTTCGGGTCTGCTACGGCTACGGTCCGAAAGGGGTCAAAAGCTGGGACGATATGATGCAGCGCAAGGAGTTCGTGCTTGGCTCGACCGCGCGCGGCTCCGGCAACTACATCAACGGGGCGACGCTGCGCGAAGTGTTCCACGCGCCGATCAAGCAAATCCTCGGCTTCCCGGGAAGCGCCGAGCAGCGGCTCGCCATCGAGCGCGGCGAGCTCGACGGCGATTGCGGCTCCTACAGCAGCGTTCCGCCGGAATGGATCCGCGACAACTTGGCGCATGCGTTCGTGCGCTTCAGCGAACAGCGGCCCGCCGACATTCCGCAAAGCGCCGCGTTCATCGGCGGCTTCGCCAAGACGCAGGAGCAGACGCAAATTCTTGACGTGCTCGATGCATCCGACGAGGTCGGACGCCCCTTCATCATGTCGAAGCAGGTGCCGGCAGATCGCGTCGCTACCCTGCGCAAGGCATTCGATGAGACAATGCAAGACAAGGAATTCCTTGCCGACATGGAGAAGCAGCAACTGCCGGTCAATCCTTTGAGTGGCGAGCAAGCCGAGGCGATCGTTGCCAAGATGATGAATGCCCCGCCCGCGGTCGTCGCCAAGGCCAAGGCGATCTACGAGTAGGGGCGCGTTCCGCTCGTCGCGGCCGAGCGCAGCGAGAGCCGGGGCCCGTAGTCCGCGAGCTATCGAGACCGCAAAGGTCTATGGGCTCCTGCTTTCGCAGGGCGACCCGCTGGCTTGAATCACAATTCAAACGCGGGCATGTTCCGCGCCGCTCGATCTGCGACCGCTCCACCGATCCCCAACCCGAACATCAAGGAACCGTCACATGTCGTTTTCCATGTCCAAGGCGTCGCTTCCGGCCCTCGAAATCGGCCTGAACGCTCTTTCCGGCGTCCTCGACAAGGCGCAGGAATTCGCCAACGCGAAGAAGATCGATCCTTCGGTGCTGCTCGGCATGCGGCTCGCGCCCGACATGTTCGCTCTTACCCGACAGGTGCAGGTCGCGACTGACCTTGCCAAGAATGGCATGGCGCGGCTTGCGGGTGTCGAGCCACCGAAGTTTGAGGACAACGAGACCACGCTCGATCAGCTCAAGGCTCGCCTCGCCAGGGCGGTTGCTTTCATAAAGACGCTTGACGCGAGCAAGATCGACGCCTCGACCGACCGCGAGATCACCTTTCCGCTCGGGCCCAACAACAAGGGACACATGAAGGGCGACGACTATCTCAACCACTTCATCCTGCCCAACGTCTATTTCCACATCACCGCCGCCTACGCGATCCTGCGCCACGCCGGGGTGAATATCGGCAAGCAGGATTATCTCGGTGCAATTCCGATGAAACTGACGTGAGGTTAGGGCGCGAGGTCGTCACTGCGAAGGCAGAGACCTATACGCGACGCGCCCTAAGCCCTACTGAGGATTAAGGGGTCCCGGCGCGGCGGCCGCTTTGCGGCCTTGGCCGGGACGACAAGCATAGGCTTGGTGTAACCTCCTTCCCAACAACAACGTCGAAGGGTGGGAGGAAACCAGAAAATGATCAACCGCAGAGAGCTTCTGAGCGGCGCCGGCGGCATGGCTTTCGTCGGCTGCAACCTCTTGGGCCACAAGGCGTCGGCGCAGGCGCGGCGGCGGGAGGTGGTGGTGAGCGGGCGGCGGGTCAAGACCGTCGACATCCACTGCCATTGCGCCATGCTGGAGGCGATGACGCTCGCGGGCGTCAAGCCCAACCCGCCCGAGCTCACTCTGCCGTCGCTTTCCGATCGCATCGCCGTCATGGATGCGCAGGGCATCGACGTCGAAGCGCTCAGCATCAATCCGTTCTGGTACAAGGCTGACCGCGATCTTGCGAGCCACATTATCTCGATTCAGAACGAGGGCCTCGCCAAGGTCTGCGCCGCCGCGCCGGAGCGGTTCGTCGCCTTTGCCACGGTCGCGCTGCAGCATCCGGATTTGGCGGTCGAGCAGCTGGTAGAAGGCGTCAAGAAATACGGCCTGCGTGGCCTCTCGGTCGGCGGCAGCGTCAACGGCGAGGAGCTCGCTGCGGAGAAATTCCATCCGGTCTGGGCCAAGGCCGAGGAGCTCGGCATTCTGGTCTTCATCCATCCGATCGGCACCGCGGAGCTGCGCTCGCGGCTCGGCGGCAACGGCGGGCTCGAGAACGTCATCGGCAATCCGCTCGAGACAACGATCGCCCTCTCGCACCTGATCTTCGAGGGCACGCTCGACCGCTTCCCCGGCTTGAAGATTTGTGCCGCCCATGGCGGCGGCTACCTGCCGTCCTATGCGGGGCGCTCGGATGCGGGCTGCACCACGTTCCCGGACCGCTGCTTCAAACCGCTCAAGAAGCATCCGACCGAATATCTGAAGGACATGTATTACGATTCGATCGTGTTCACGCCGGAGGCGCTGGCGCATCTGATCCACGAGGTCGGTGCGGGCCGCGTCGTCGTCGGCACCGATCATCCCTATCCCTGGAACACATCCCCGGTCGACCATGTCCTGGCGACGCCAGGGCTTGACGATGCCGCGCGCGCAGCGATCCTCGGCGACACCGCGGCCAAGCTCTTGGGTATTGCCTGAGGAGCGATCAGAAATCCGGCTTGTCGGCCTGCGGCATCGGCTCGATGTCATAGCCGAAATAGCCGGCATTGTTCTCGGCGCAGGACTCTTCGGCAAGTGGCGCTGCGACGTGCTTCCAGCGCTTGCTCGCCGACCACGGCGCGTTGAACGCCCCCGGATCATCCACCGTGAAATCGGCTTCCAGCGCCTTGCCGCCGTCAAGGAGCTGGAAGCGTTCCACCACGTGCAGGGCGCTCGTGTGCGGCGTACGGTAGGAATCGACAAACGACTTGTCGTTCATGCCCGTGGTATCGACCACGAGCGTGTCGCCGTTCTCGTAATGACCGACCGATTCGCCGTACCAGGTGGGCTTCAAGTCGGCGGAGTGCGGCTGGTCGAGAAAGACCCGGCGCACGCGATGACCGGCTTCCTGCACGATCCACACCTCGCGCGGCGTCTGGATGAAATAGAGCCGTCCCGGATTGAGCAAGATCGCCGGAACGCCGGTCGGCCAGCAGCGCGCCTCGCGGGTGAACATCGCCTTGCCCGCCAGTGCTTCGGCGTTGGCCTTGCGCAGGGCCTCGACGACCCAGGGCTTGAGGTTCGGGTTGCTGACGTCGGCGACGCGCCAGTTGGCGGCGGCTCCGGTGCGGCGCGCTTCGAAATTGCTGACATAGTGATGCGCCGGATCGGAGGTCACGGGCCCGGGCCCGCTCTTGGGCGGCGTGAATTCGTTCTCCCCGTCGCCGTCCCAGCCGCCGGTCGAGAGGTTCGGAATGCCCGCGCTCTGCGCAGCCGGCACGGCCGAAGCGATGGCCGCGCAGGCGAAGGCGACAAGTGCGCAGCCAAGCGCAATCTTCGACATTTGTCAGCTCCTCGGAGCTTGTGTTCCCTTCCCAAGCTGCGACGGGACACTACCACAAATCGATTGCGAGCCGTTCAGCGAAATGGTGCTCAGGAGGAATCCCAGGACACGTCAGCGCGCGCGCAAAAAAGAACCCCGCGTTTCGGCGGGGTATCGAGACGACATAGATAAATTCTTCTTCATGCAATCCAGGCGAGTTGCCCGCGCATCACTTGTGCTTCGAAGCCTTGTGATGCGTCTCCTTCGGGCAGTCGGTCCAGCCGTAATTGCCATTGCTCGTATTCACCCAGCACTTGCCGTCGCTCATGATCTGCTCGGCCCTGGCCGGAGCTGTCGCGAGCATGGCCGAGGCCGCGAGGGCAAAAGCCGAAGCGAGAACGAAGTAGCGCATTTTCTTCTCTCCTTGGTCACGTATGCCTGTTTATGCGAAGTTTACTCCTCAAGCTGTCACTCGAGGATTAGGAATCTTATTATTAATGCGGCGACGGCCGTCAACGAAACGCGGCGTAAATTCTGCGGAGGCAGTTTCCGCCTTCTTTATTTTCGCCGGCCGCCGCGGAGAGGCCGATGGCGGGGCCTTGGAAAGAGAGCAAGCGCCTCGTGCCGTGCCCGTCCAAGGATTTGTCGTGGATTTGAAGGACCGCATTGCTTGCTTCGCGTGTTGCGCAGCTTTCGGCTTGGGAGCAATCGCATGCTCAGGACAGCGCTGCTATCTCTCGCATTCACGTCGAGCATTGGTTTTGCCGCGCTTGCGCAACAGGATGCCGGCAAGCTCGACGAACAGGGATCCGCGGTGCCGCAAGCCTTGCCGGTCTTCGGTCAGCTGGTGGCGTTTGCGGTTCCCGCCGGGTTCAAGATCGTCACCGAGAGGACGGAGGGTAACCGGTACATAAGGGAGTGGGTCCCTGCCGGCGAGACCGTCGATCGATGGACCGAGATGATCACGGTGACGGGCGCGAAGGGGCTCGCCGGCAACATGAGCGTCACCCCGGAGCTGCTGGTCACCCAGATCGCCGCCGGGTTCAAGCATGCGTGCCCCGATACTTTCTCGGCGAAACGAATGGGCGCGCCGCAGATCAGCGGTCAACAGGCCCTTATCGTGGTGGTTGGCTGCGGAACGGTCATCACCAGCATCACGCCGCGCAGCCAAGCCGCGCTCGTCGTCGTCATCAAGGGCGCCGCCGATTATTACACCGTTCAATGGGCGGAACGTGGCCCCGCATCAGGCCAGCGCCTCGATCTCGGTGATCCGAAATGGGCGGAGAGGCTCAAAAGGCTGAGCCCGATAAAGGTCTGTCCTTTGCTCGCGGGCGAGGGGCCGCCCTATCCAAGCTGTATCGATAGCAATTAGCGCTGATCCTCCTGCTATTTCCTCTCCCGCGAGCGGGCAGCAGCAGCGCATATGAGGAGCATTCTCCCCCTTCCCGGAAGCGGAGAGAGGGAGATGGAGCACCATGTGCGATGTTCCCGCTGATCTATCTGAAGCCGGATCAGGGTGAGGGTGAGGGTGGTGAAGCCGCTGGTGGTGGGCTCTGCTGCTCGTTGGTGAGATCGGTTGCAGTCGAGCCCAAGATCTCGGTGCGATCGATCGGCAGGCGGAAATCGTAAGACGCGACCTTGGCGGCGAGCGCATCGGCCTTGGCCTTGCTCGCGTCATCGGTGGCCTCGGCGGAGAGCTGCACCCAGCCGGCAGATGCATCGCCCAAGCCGGTGACGATGACGCGCACCCCGTCGGTGAGATCGACCACCATCCGGCGCGGGTCATCGGCCGGCTTGCTGCGCTTGCGCACATCCTGGAACGCAAAGCTGTCGACCAGGCTCGCGAGCCTTCCCACCTTGAAGGAATCAGGCACGCGCTTTTCCGGCACGTTTTGCAGCGTAAACTCCCCGGGCTTGCCCTCGGCGCCTGTCACTGTCACGCCGTCACGGCCGCCGCCTGACAATTCGATCTTCTTGATTGCGCTCGCCTGCACGCCGAGATCGAGATCGGCGAACCATTCCGCGCGGGTCGATGGCAGTCGTACATTGCCGCGGGCGAGGTAAGTCTGCGCTTCACCCTTGCGTCGCACGAACTCGCCGCCGACCGGCCCGCCGACCGTAGTGTCGCGATTGCCGACGATCAGGTCCGCGAGATCGTTCGAGCCGGCACGAAAGATGATCTCCTTGCCGGCGGCGTTGGCTGATCCCGGATCGGCGAGCCCGAGATCGGCATAGCGGGAGGGGTCACTGGTGCGCGCCTCCTCGAAGGTGAGCTCGATACTGCTGGCAAAAAGGTCGCGCACCGCGTCGGTCTTCACCGGATAATTGGAATCCGCCGCCACGAACGCCGAGCCGTGGCGTTCGATGGTCAGCGGATCCTTGTCCTGGCGGATGACGAACGCAGTGACGTCGTTTGCCTTGGCGGCAAGGCCCGGCAGCACGGGCTGGCCGCGCCGGTCCGAGGCTACGCTCGCAGTGCCGGTGCTCATCACGGCTGCAGTCGCGACGACGCTGGCAGCAGCGAGTACGGCCAGGACGGTGACCTGCAGGGTCCTCATGCGGCTTCTCCCAGTTTGGTCTTGACTGGCAGCCGCCGCCGCGGACGGCGCAGCGCCAGGCCTAGCACGATGATTGCCACCACCACCGGCACGACGCCGACGTTGAGCGCTGTGATCAGGCTCTTGAGATTGTCGACGTCGCGACGCAGCGCAAACTGCACGTCGCGCAGCTGCGAGCGGATCGCGAGCAGCTGGGCGCGGAAGCCCTCGATCGCCTTGAGCTGATCCGGTGTCAGGACGTCGCCGCCCTCGGCCGCCTTCGGCATTTGCGCGAGCTTCTGCTGGGTATCGTTGAGCTGCTGCGTCAGCTCCTGCTCCTTGGCGCGATACTGGCTGTCAGCCTCGGCCTCCATGCGCTGGATCAGCTCGAAGGGCCGCCACGAGATGCCGCGTCCGCGCAGGTCGGAGAGCGCGACGCCGCCTGCCATCTCCTCGATGGCGTTGATGACGAAATCGCCGTTGTTGGCGAAAGCCTGCGCCATCGGCTGCCCGAACACCGATTGCTGCTGCACCCAGTTGCGATCCATCAGCATGTCGGCATCGCCTACCAGGATAACATTGATCGGCTTGACCGAGCGCTTGATCGTATTCTGCGCGGCATTGCCCTCGGGCTTTGCGGCATCCTGCTTTGCATCCTTCGGCGGCCCGTCCGGGAAAGCGCTGTCGAGAGTTCCGGAAAGCCGCGCAGCGAGGATCGGCGGTTTGGCGTAGCGGCTAGCATTGACCATCAGGCGGCGCGGATCGGCCGAATGATCGCCGGCCGCCTTCGCATCGAGCATCACTGCGCGCGGAGAGGCCCTGAGCAGCGGCCGCAGGGTCACGCCGTCCTTGTCGGTCTCGAAGGAACCCGCAGTCGTCATCACGATAGCGGAAAGCTGCGACAGGATCGCTTCGTCATGCGAGAGCGCGTCAGCACGCAGTGCTAGCCAGGGCAGATTCTCGGCGATCACCGGGCGACCGCTTACGTCGCGCTGCGACTGCAGGGCGTAGGTGGCGTCGCCGACCGCATGCGCGGTGTCGAACTTGACGCCCCAGGACTTGAACAGCGGCTCGAGCGTCGAGCTCTGATTTTCCGGCGGCTCTCCGCCCGGCGGGCTGAACTGGTTCTCCGCATAGGGGTCGACGAAGACCATGGCGGCATTTCCGCCGAGCACCCATTGATCGATGGTGTAGAGCGTGCGCTGCGTCAAATGCTGCGGATGCACCACCATCAGCACGCGCGTGCCGTCGGGCAGCTTGTCGACATCGCCGGTAACCGGCTTGACGTCGAAGAACTCTTTCATCGCCACCAAAACCTGCTGCTCCGGCATGCGCAGCATCGGATTTCCGGAGATCCCGAGCCCGTCGATGAGCGCCACCACCGGCTTGCCGCGATGCCCGAGCTCGGCGACGAGCTTCGTCAGATCATATTCGAGGAACGCTTCGCGATCGGGCGAGAATGCCGGGATATTGGCGCTGCCGGTCGTCGAGTCGGTCGCCGCGAGCCCGAAGAACAGCCGCTCCCCGTTGGTGCCGGTGAAGCCGTCGATGCCGAAGGCGACGGCGCGATCCTCTTCCTCGGAGAATGGGCGCGGATCAATCACCTCGAGCACGATATGGCCGTTGGAAGCCGCCACATAGGCATCGAGCAGCGAGCGCACGCGGCTGGCGAACGCTGCGAGCTGCGGCGCCTGCTTGGTAAGCTCCGACGACATGAACAGCCGGAATCGAACCGGCTCCTTCAAATCGGCGAGCAAGGTCTTGGTGCCTTGAGAGAGCGAGTAGAGGTGCTGCTGGGTGAAGTCGGCCCGCATCGAGCGCAGCTCCTGCGCGCTGATGAGATTGATGCAGACGAAGATCACGCCGCCCAGCACCGCCGCAATGACGGCGAGCTTGCCGGTGCCGATCGCGTTGCGCGGCCTGCTGGGGGTCTGTCCGTTGTTTGTTTGCTCAGCCATGGCCAACCTCACGCAGCTTTCTTCACGTCGATCACGCGCACGTTCAGCCACAGGCAGAACACGATGAGCGAGACGAAGAAGATGATCGAGGGCAGTTCCAGCACCCCGTCAGTGATATGCTGGAAGTGCTGCATGAACGACATGGAACTCACCGCCTCGATGATAATTGCGGGCGCCCAAGAGCGCACGGCGGCGAGCACGAGGTCATAGCCCGCCATCACGAATAGGAAGCTCACCGCGGTTGCCGCGATAAAGGCGAGCACCTGGCTCTTGGTCAGGCCCGAGATGGCCGCCGCCAGCGCCAGGAAGGCGCCGGCCATCAGCCAGGAGCCGAGATAGGACGCGAGGATCACGCCATTGTCGGGCGAGCCCAGCACATTCACGGTGATCCACAGCGGCATGGTGAGGATAAGCGCGAGCGCGGCGAACACCCAGGCGGCGAGCCATTTGCCGAGCACGATCTGCCAGGGCGAGACCGGCAGCGTCATCAGGAGCTCGATGGTGCCGCTGCGCCGTTCCTCGGCCCACAGCCGCATGGCAATCGCCGGCATCAGGATGAGATAAAGCCAAGGGTGCCAGAAGAAGAAGCCGGACAGGTCGGCCTGGCCGCGCTCGAAGAACCCGGACATCAGGAACGTCATGCCGGAGGAGAGCGCGAGGAACACGACCAGGAACACGGCTGCCACCGGCGTAGCGAAATACGCGGCGAGCTCGCGGCGGAACACCAGGAGGGTCGGTCGCATTTCAGTGCTCCGCGGTATTGGTGGTGATCTGGCGGAAGACGTCATCAAGGGTTGGGCGACGCAGATAAATCTCATTGGCCGCGATGGCGGCCCGCCCGAGCGCGCCTGCAAGCTCGCTCGCCGAGGGACGGCTCGGGCTTGCCTGCACTAACAAATGAGTGACGCCGTTGACGCGCTCGGCGACGGCGACCGAAGTGACGCCCGGCTCGCGAGAGATGATCTCGATCGCCCGTTGCGGCTCGCTCGTCGCAATGGTGACCGCCAGCGCGCCGGCCTGTGGGGCCGTGGCCAGCAGTGCCGCCGGCGTCGCATCCGCCAGCATGCGGCCCTTGGCGATGATGATGGCGCGGTTGCAGACCGCCTCCACCTCCTCGAGGATGTGCGTGGAGATGATAATCGCCTTTTGCGGCGCAATGTCACGGATGAGCGAGCGCATCTCGTATTTCTGGTTGGGATCAAGCCCGTCGGTCGGCTCGTCCAGGATCAGCACGTCGGGGTCGTGCACCAGCGCTTGCGCGATGCCGACGCGGCGCTTGAAGCCCTTGGAGAGTTGATCGATCCGTTGGTTCCAAACGTCCGCGAGATCGACCCGCTCGACCAGCTCGGCTAGGCGATCGTTGGCCTGCCGCTTCGACAGGCCGTGCATCCCGGCAATGAAAGTGAGGAATGCGCCGACGCTCATGTCCGCATAGGCGGGCGCGCCTTCCGGCAAATAGCCGAGATGGCGCCGCGCCGTGATTGGATCGGCATGGCTGTCGTGGCCGGCAATCGCGGCTTGTCCTGCGGTCGGCTCGAGGAAGCCGCTGATGATCTTCATGGCCGTCGATTTGCCGGCGCCATTGGGGCCCAAGAACCCCACAACCTCGCCGCGCTCGACCGCAAAGGAGATGTCGTCGACCGCGGTCAGGCTGCCGAACCGCTTGACCAGGTTCCGTGCTTCGACGAGCGCCATCGCTTCCGCTCCCGGAATTTTGTGACCGGAGCGACGACGTCTGGATCACAGTCCGCGATCACCGTCCGATCAGATGCTCGATCAGGGGCCACCCCCGCGGCGCGTTGGAATGAGCGACCTTGCAACAAATTTCAAGGGGGTCGCCGGGCGTTGCGCGCCGCCGCCCTTAGCAGCCGAGCCGAGCGGGCGCGGCAATGCACAAATTCGTGAGACGGCGGGCACCTCGATGCGGCAGATTTTCGCGGGGGCACTCGCGGTCACTGGCCATTCTGGCGCAGGCGGGAATTCATACCGCCTCGCGCCCGCGATGGGCCGTGGATTATGGATCCGCCTTCGCCGGGGCGACCCGGTTGAGCAGCGCAGCTCACCCTAGCCCCCGCACCAGCAACCTGTTCATCCGGGCCGCGAACGCGGCTGGGTCGCTCGGTACTTCGCCGTCCAGGATCTGCGCCTGGTCCAACAACAGCCCCGATAGGTCCGCAATGTCGTCGGTGCGGGCGCCCTTCTGGGCGGCGCCGATCGCCTTGACGAGGGCGTGGCGCATATTGAGCTCGAGGATGGGCTTCGCCGCAGCTCCGCCGCGGCCCTGGCGGGCGAGCAGACGCTCGAGCTCGCGGTCCGGGCCGCGGCCCGAGGCGACCAAACAAGCGGCGCTGTCGGTCAGGCGCTGCGAGGCGCGCACGTCGGCGACCTGCTCGCCGAGGGCGCTCTTTACCGCCGCGATCACCAAGGCATCGCTGCTATCGCTGGGTGTTTCGGCGTCCGCCGCGCCTTCGAGCCTCGGCACGAGATCGAAATTGACCTCGCCCTGGCTCAACGACTTGAGCGGCTTGCCCTCGAAGCCGGGCGGCGCCATGGTCCAGAAGGCATCGACCGGATCCGTCAGCAGCAGCACCTCGATGCCGCGAGCGCGCGCCGCCTCGAGCTTGGGGTTCGACTTGAGCCGCTCGAGACTTTCGCCGGCGAGATAATAGATGTCGGTCTGGTTGGGACGCAGATCGGCGACATACTGCTTGAGCGAGCGCATATTGCCGACGGTGGTGGTAAAGCGGGAGAGGCCGAGCAGCTCCTCGCGACGCTCGAAATCCTCGTAGATACCCTCCTTGATGAGAGCACCGAAACTCTCCCAGATCTTCTCGAATGCCGGCTGGTCCTTCTCGGCGAGCGTCGCGAGCTCGCTCAGCACGCGGCCCGTCAGCGCCTTGCGGATCTGCGCGACCTGCGGGTTATTCTGCAGCATCTCGCGGGAAATATTGAGCGGCAGATCCTCGCTGTCGACCACGCCGCGCATGAAGCGCAGATAAGGCGGCAAGAGCTCGGCATCATCGGTGATATAGACGCGGCGCACATAGAGCTTCACGCGACCCTTGCGCGAGACATCGAACAGATCGAACGGGCGCGTCGTCGGTGCAAACAGCAACACCGCATAAGAGATACGGCCCTCCGCCTTGTAGTGCAGCGTCAGCGCCGGCTCGTCGAAGGCGCCGGTGATCGATTTGTAGGCCTGGGCGTAGTCCTCCGCCTTGAGCTCGGATTTCGACCGTTGCCACACCGCGCTCGCGGTGTTGATCTGCCGCGCCTCGCCCTTCTCATCGACGAGCTCGATCGGGAATTGAATATGATCCGAGTAGGCCTTGACCACGCGCTCGATCTCGTACGTTTCGAGAAATCGCTTGGCATCTTCCTTCAGGTGCAGGACGATCTCGGTGCCGCGCCGCACGCGCGCGCTTTGGTCAGACGTAGCCGGCGCGATCTCGAAGCCGTCGCCGCCGCTCGAGCGCCACACATGCGCCTGTTGGGCGCCGGCGCGGCGGCTGACCACCTCAATGCGGTCCGCCACCATGAACGCTGAATAGAAGCCGACCCCGAACTTGCCGATCAGGTTGGCGCCTTCCTTGGCTTCGGTAAGCTGGTTGATGAATGCACGCGTGCCGGAGCGGGCGACGGTGCCGAGGTTATCGATGAGCTCGGCCTCATCCATCCCGATGCCGGTGTCGCTGATGGTAAGCGTGCCGGCTGCGGCATCAGCCTTGATGCGGATCGCAAGCGGTGCCCCGTCCTTGATCAGTTCAGGGTGGGCTATCGCCTCGTAGCGCAGCTTGTCGCAGGCATCCGACCCATTCGAGATGAGCTCTCGCAGGAACACTTCGGTCTCCGAATAGACCGCGTGCACCATGAGATGCAGGAGCTGGGCGACCTCGGCCTGGAACGGGCGGGTTTGGGCAACGGTTTCGGCTTCACTAACCATGGCAGTTTCGTCTGTCATTCCTGTGTTGTCACGCAAGTGGGCTGCGTGGCTCAATGCCACTCGCCGCAGAATTTAGGAAAACGGTAGGGCATTTCCAGAGACCTCCTACACCTTGGCTGGCGCAATTTCACCTGCCCTTAACCGTCGTCCGATCGAGCTCGAGACTTGCCACCGAAAAAAAAGGATTGGGGCGCTTCTACCGGGTCCTTACCTAAGCAACCCCGCTTACGAATTTCGGCATGGGCAGCTTCCGGACGATGGGCAAGTGCATTCCGACCATCCGCTCCAGGCTCATCTTGCTGGTGATGGCCTGCACTATCCCGATTTTCCTAATGGTCGTGGCGCTTCTCGCCTACGACTATCATGAGGACAGCGAGCGCCTCACCGAAACCTCGACTGCGACCGCACGCGCCATCATGTCGGCGATCGACCGTGATCTCGCCGGCATGCAGGCGGCACTGCTCGCACTTTCAACCTCGCCGTATCTCGTCTCCGATGACCTCGCTGCTTTCTACGGGCAGGCGCAGGAGGTGCTCAAGACGCAGAAGAGCGACAATATCGTATTGCTCGACCACACGGGACAGCAGCTCATCAACACCCTGCGCCCGTTCGGCAGCAAGCTGCCCTCAGCGACCAATCCCACGCTGCGGCAAGTGTTTGCGACCGGGCAGCCGGTGGTCGCCGACCTGTTCCACGGGCCGGTCAGAGCAGAGTATGTGCTCACGGTCGCGGTGCCGGTCTTCCATGGGGACGCTGTCGCCTATGCTCTGGTGGCGGCAGTGTGGCCCGAACGGGTCGGCCGCCTTCTCGCGCAGCAGCGGCTCGGCGCCGACCAGATCGCCACCGTCTTCGACAAGACCGGCACGATACTCGCGCGCACCAATCAGATGGAGCATCTGGTGGGCCAAAAGGCCCCGCCCGCGATGCTCGCACGAATGGCTGGAGCCCAGGAAGGCTCGCTCGAGCGGGTAAGCGAGGAGGGCGTTCCTGTTCTGACCGTCTTCAGCCGATCTGCACAGTCCAATTGGACGCTGGCCATCGATATCCCGGCGCAGGCCTTCACCGGGGACCTGCGCGGCGAGTTGGGTTGGCTTGCGCTCGCCGCCGCTCTGCTGCTTTGCGCCAGCCTGGCTGTCGCCTGGGCGATCGGCAGCCGGATCGCGGGCGCAATCCATCGGCTCGCCGCGCCCGCGCTTGCGCTCGGATCCGGCGAGGCGGTGAGCGTTCCGCAGCTTCCGCTGCGCGAGGCGGACGAGGTGGGGCGAGCGCTCACGCGCGCTTCGGAGATGCTGATGGCCGCGCAGCACCGCGCCAATCACGATATCCTCACCGGTCTCGCCAATCGCGCCTTGTTCGAGGAGATTCTCAATCATCAGCTGGCGATCTGCGGCCGCACCGATCGCAACCTAGCCGTCGTCTATATCGATCTCGATGGGTTCAAGCCGGTCAACGACGAGCACGGACATGCAGTCGGCGACGAGGTCTTGTGCATGGTGGCGGCGCGCCTGAAGGACGCGATCGGCGCATCCGATCTCGCGGCGCGCCTGGGCGGCGATGAATTCGCGCTCATCCTGGTCAATGCCGGTCTGCCGGCGGCGCAAGCACTGGGGCGCCGTTTGATGGAAAGCCTGGCGCGCCCCTACCGGGTGGGTGCTCTCATGGTCGAGATCTCCGCGAGCTTCGGCATCGCTTCCTATCCGGAGTCGGGCACCGCCATGGAGGCGCTCTCGTTGCGCGCCGATGAAGCGATGTACCAAGCCAAGGCCGCCGGCAAGCGGCGCTTTGCGATCGCGAGCTGACGCGCGGGGGCGACCCCACCCGGTCGTTCGCGCGAAATCGGGAATCCAGTCTCTCGCCCCCTCCCTTTCCCTCCCCCGCAAGCGGGGGAGGGTGGGGTGGGGGAACTGGGTCGCGGCTTTCGCGGGGTCGACCGGTGGAAGAAGTCCTGCTCAAGTATCTTAAGCCACTTCCCCCATCGCGCGGGCCGCTGCGGCGAGCGCCGCGTAGCGGGCGCGCGTGCACTTCTGTCCGCTCCAGCGGATCGGCAAGGCCTGCAGCGCTTCGGCCTGCGTCAATGCGAAGCTAAGCCGGCGGAACATCTGCGCGAGCCTGACATAGGCGAGCTCCTCGAGTCCGGTCACGGTCGCGCCGGGAGGAACCGGGAACAGATCGGCGGCGACGATCGGACCGGCATCGACCTTCTCGACCATGATATGCGCGGTTGTTCCGAACTCGGTCGCCTTCTGCAAGATCGCGAAATGGGCCGCGCCCCAGCCGGGAAAGTGCGGCGGGCCGGGATGAAAGTTGTACGCTCCATAGCCGAGCGCTGCGAGCACGTCCGCGGGCACCAGCACATCCGTGCAAAACGCAACGAGGCGGGCGCGGCGAAGCAACTTAGGCGCAAAGCGGCCAAGCTCGCCCGCAGTGGCGACAGGATGGATGCTTAGATGCGGGTTCTGCTCGCGCAGGATCGCGCCGAGAACAGGCTGCTCGACCTGACCGGTCAACAGAATGATGGTCTTGAGCACGAGAAAGCACCATCGCCGTTCGGCCTATTGGACCGGGGAAACGTTGACGGTTGGTTAAGCATATGGCTTGGAAGATGGGGTGGTCTATCTCCGCGGCTTGAAATAGCGCAGATCGGGCGGCGGTTGATCCTTTTTGGCCGGCATCAACAGCCCGTCGGCGCTCAGCATGTAGCTCTCACTTCCGATACGCACATGCTGGTTCTCCTCGACGCAGGCCGAGTCGCGCCAGACCGGGCGAGCTTCGCCGGAGCGCCGGTAGCTCTTGGTCACCGTCCATGGACGCGTGAGGGCATGGTCGATCAGAGTGATCTCGTCGTGCAAAACGTTTCGGTCGGCGGCATCGCTGAAGAAACGCTCCTTGATGACGCTCTGATTGTCCGCATGCAGCGGAATAGCGCTCGAGTCGAGCGTGCGCAGGCCCTTGAAGCCGCGCGTCTCGACCATGAGCGTATCGTAGAGACCATTGCTCTGTGTTTCGATCCAACGGCCGATGGAATAACCGGCGATCGACGGCTCGCGTGCGTCCCCAAAGCCGCGGCCGTCCGTGAAGATGCGCCGGTTCTCATTCATGAAGCCCATCAGGATATGAGTCACCTCCGGCTCTATGATGATCTCCATGGTGGAGTAGACGTTCATCATGCGCGGCATGCCGGCCGAGAAGCACACATAGTCGCGGTCGAGCCCGGCGCCGCCGGCCGCCTGGTCGGCGATGCTTGCTTCGAGGATCGCCTGATATTCCGGGGTGAGGGGCGCTTGCTGGTCGAGGCCCTGCAGCTTATCGGGATCAAAGGAGGGATTGGGCGAGACGCCGTCAACCCAGGTGCGCTGCCTGATCCATTGCCCCTTCCAGTCGGGATATTTGACCTCGTCCAGCGCGGCGGCGCTGTTGATGCCAAGCCACAGGTCCAGCACCAACGCGACGGCACCAATCAAGCTTGCCTGCATCATGATGCTTCCCCTGACCTGGCTCGCGGGAGCACGACGAAGCTTAGCCGAAACCATTGGGCGGCAACATCCATCCAACGCGTCGACTTATCGGTCGGGGACTCATCCCCCTGCACTTTGGCCGAGACGGCCCCACGCTCAGGGGCGGGGCGAGGAAGACACCGAATGCGCTCCTGTGGTGCGCTCTCCTTCAAGTAATGCTCCGGCAGCCTCAGCCTCTTCGGCATCGAGGCCCAGCACCGCGGCGACGATGCGGCCGAGCTTGTTCCAGACACGCAGGGCAAAGCCGAACAATTTAGGCACCGCGACCCGACACACTGCGATCTTGCGCATGTCCTCGTTGACCTGCCAGAGGCTGCTGCTGCCGGCGGGAAAGAACGCCGTGTCACCGGGTGTGAGCCGTTGCTCCGCTCCCGTGTGATCGGTGACGATGACGACGCCGGAGAGAATGTGCACCATCTCGTCGACCTGATAGTGCCAGCGGAAGCGCCCCTTGGTGCACGACCACGCGACCACCGTCATGGCGCCGTCCTCGCTCCTGGCGATGGCCGTCGCGCGCGCCTGAGGACGGCCGTCCAATACCCACGTGGAGGGAATCGGCGAAGCCGCGAGCTCAAGGCTCGCCGGATTGACAATCACGATTGGTCGCGCGGATTTCGGCATTGCTCCCCCCAATCAATGCGGGCGGAAGCCTGCCGGAAACTGCCTTAAGAATGGTTAGCCCAATTCGAGGCGCCGGGCGGTCCTGTTCAAAAATTGGAACGTTTCTTGATTTTGGGACGGGCGGGCCCTATCAACGCGGGTGAGATAAGCCACGTCAAGCCCAATCCAAGGGTCTACAACCGGTCATGACTCAGCCGACACCCCAGCGCATCACCATCCGCAAGCCGGACGACTGGCACCTGCATGTGCGCGACGGCGCCATGCTGAAGGCGGTGCTGTCCTATACGGCCAAGCATTTCGGGCGCGCGATCCTGATGCCCAATCTGGTGCCGCCGGTCACCACCACGGCCGAGGCGATCGCTTATCGCGAGCGCGTGATGGCGGCGTTGCCGCCGCGCTCGAGCTTCAGGCCGCTGATGACCTGCTATCTGACCGACGACACCGATCCGGGCGATGTCGAGCGCGGCTTTCGCGAGGGCGTCTTTACCGGCGTCAAGCTTTATCCGGCGCATGCGACCACCAACTCGGCGGCCGGCGTCACCGATTATGCGAAGATCATGCGGGTGCTGGAGCGCATGGAAAAGATCGGCATGCCGTTCCTGATGCATGGCGAGGATGTGGATCCCAAGGTGGACATTTTCGATCGTGAGGCCTCCTTCATCGATCGCTATTTGAAGAAGTGGGTCAGGCAATTTCCCGGCCTGCGCATGATCCTGGAGCACCTCTCATCGAAAGAGGGCGTGGATTTCGTGCGCAGCGCTGCCCCGCAGGTCGGCGGTACCATCACGCCCTATCACATGATGCTGACGCGCACCGACTGGCTTGGCTGGGGGCTCAAGCCGTACATGTATTGCATGCCGGTCATCAAGACTGAGCGCGATCGCCTGGCCTTGCGCAAAGCCGCGACCTCAGGCGCGGCCTGCTATTTTCTCGGCACGGATTCCGCCCCGCATCCGATGGCGCGCAAGGTTGCGGTCAATGGCGTCCCGGGGTTGTTCAACGCGCCGGTCGCGCTCGAGACCTACGTGCAGGTATTCGAGGAGGAAGGTGCGCTCGATAAGCTCGAAGCCTTTGCCTCGATCAACGGCGCCAAGCATTACCGCATGCCGGTGAATGAAGATACGGTCACGTTGGAGCGCACGCCCTGGACCGCGCCGCACGAGGTCAGGGTTGACGGCCCCGAGGAGCGCGCCCTGGTTTATCGCGGCGGAGAGACGATCCCCTGGAAGGTGGTTGAATAGGGAGTGGCCGGGGAGAGGTGGGGAGATCGAGGAGGGACCTTGCTTGCCCTCACTACTCACTCCGCGTAGTTGCGCCTGGGCTTCCCTCATTCACTATTCCTCCATTCGCTGCTTTCCACTCCCTATTCCCCACTCGCCGGTTACGCTAGCTTCGGCCCCGGATGCGGCTGCGTTAGAGTAGGCAGGGAGTGTGCGATGATCCATCGCATAGTCGCGGCCGGCATCGCCTTGCTTGGTGCCGGCTGTTTGGCCGCGCCATTGGCCATCTCGGCGGGCATCAATCCGGGATCGAGCGGGAGATTTGCAGCAACTTCGCTGCCATTGGTAAACCCAGGGCATCCGATACCCAATCCGCCATCCCCGCCGCACAGCGGGGCTTTCCATCAACACTTCGCCTTCAAGTCGTTTCGGCGCCACGAAGGCTTCGTGCCGAATACGCCGCTGTGGTGGGGTTACGCGGGCTCTGGGCCGACCTACTATCCGCCGGTCGCAACGGTGCCGGTCGAGACGACCATCTTCGACCTTCCGCCCCAGGAGCGGTCGCGGCCACCGGTAGCCTATGAGCCCGGCTGCCGCACCGATGCGGTGACGGTGCCTTCCGAGAGCGGCGGCCATCGCACGATCAACATCACCCGCTGCTACTGAGCGGCCCTCGATAACGTGCGCCGCACGGCGCCATCGCCGGGGCCAAAGTTCGCGGGTGATAGTCGAGAGTTTTTAACCCGCATGCTTGATCCGCGCCGCCCGCATTGACGGCGCGGAAATCGGCGCGTTAAGAACCCGTGGCGCGTAGGTTCGATCGCCCGGGAAGGCTCCCGAACAGCGGAACCGCGGGCAGACGGGGCAAGCGGGAGCGATCATGCAGGACTATGACGTCATCGTCGTCGGGGCGGGCAACGCGGCGTTTTGCGCGGCATTGGCGGCACAGGAGCAGGGCGCGAAGGTAGTCATGCTGGAAGCGGCGCCGCAGGAGGAATCCGGCGGCAACAGCCGTTTCACCGCCGGTTCGATCCGCGTGGTCTACAACGGCGTCGAGGACATCAAGACGCTGGTGCCGGATCTGACCGAGGCGGAGATCGCCACCACTGATTTCGGCACCTACACGCAAGATCAGTTCTTCGACGACATGGCGCGCGTCACCCAGCACCGGGCCGATCCCGATTTGGTCGAGCTCATGGTGACGAAGAGCTTCGAGACCATGTGCTGGATGCGCGACAAGGGCGTGCGCTTCATTCCGATCTATGGCCGGCAGGCTTTCAAGATCGACGGCAAGTTCAAGTTCTGGGGCGGCCTCACCGTGGAATCCGTTGGCGGCGGGCCGGGACTCGTCAACATGCTGACCGAAGCCGCCAAGAAGCGCGGCATTGAAATTCGCTATTCCACGCGCGCGCTCGATCTTATCTACAACGGCTCGCGCATCGAGGGCGTGCGTGTACGGAGTCACGATCAAGTTGACGAGGTGCGCGGCAAGTCGGTGGTGCTCGCCTGCGGCGGCTTCGAGGCCAATCCGGAGTGGCGTACCCGCTATCTCGGGCCGGGCTGGGACCTCGCCAAGGTGCGTGGCAGCCGCTTCAATTCCGGCGACGGAATCCGCATGGCCCTGGCGATCGGGGCAAGCCCGCGCGGCAATTGGTCGGGCTGTCATGCGGTCGGCTGGGAGATGAACGCACCCGAGTTCGGCGACCTCGCGGTCGGCGACCAGTTCCAGAAGCACTCCTATCCGTTCGCCATCATGGTCAACGCGACCGGCAAGCGGTTCGTCGACGAAGGCGCGGATTTCCGCAACTACACCTATGCCAAATACGGCCGTGTCATTCTCGAGCAGCCGAACCAGTTCGCGTGGCAGATTTTCGACCAGAAGACCAAGCACCTGCAGCGGGACGAATATCGCATCCGGCAGATCACCAAGGTGACCGCCGACACGATCGAGGAGCTCGCCAAGAAGCTCGACGGCGTCGATGCCGCGCAGTTCGTCAAGACCATCGCCGAGTATAATGCGGCGATCAGGCAGGACATCCCGTTCAATCCCAATATCAAGGATGGCCGCTGCACGCGGGGCCTCGCGGTCAACAAGAGCAATTGGGCGAACACCATCGACCAGCCGCCCTATGAGGGTTATGCGGTCACCTGCGGCATCACGTTTACATTCGGCGGGCTGCGCATCAACACCGACGGCGAAGTGCTGAATACGGACTATCAGCCGATCCGCGGGCTCTACGCGGCCGGTGAGCTTGTCGGCGGCATCTTCTATTTCAATTATCCGGGCGGCTCGGGACTTATCTCCGGCGCCGTTTTCGGCAAGATCGCCGGCACCTCCGCGGGCCGCGCCAGGAACAACTAATGCTCGAGCCAGTCTCCGCTCGCCTCAACGAGCTCACGGCGAGCGAAGTCGCCCGCCGTGTCAACTCCGGCGATATCACCGCCGCTGAAGTGGTGGGTGAATGCGTGTCGCGCATCGTTGCGCGCGAGCCGGTGGTCCATGCCTTCGCGTATATGGATCCGGAGCTGGCGATGCGGCAGGCGCAGCTCATCGACCGCCGCACGATCCGTGGTCCGCTACACGGGGTGCCGATCGGCATCAAGGACGTCATCGATACCGCCGACCAGCCGACCCAGATGGGCTCGCCGATCTATCAGGACCATCGCCCTGCGTGCGATGCGGCTTGCGTCGCGCTGTTGCGCGCGGCCGGCGCCGTTATCCTCGGCAAGACGATCACCGCCGAATTCGCCGGAATGACCGCGGGGCCGACCACCAATCCACGCAATGCGGCGCACACGCCCGGCGGCTCCTCGAGCGGCTCGGCGGCGGCGGTCGCAGATTTCATGCTGCCGGCCGCGCTTGGCACGCAGACCGGCGGCTCGGTGCTGCGGCCCGCTTCGTATTGTGGCGTCGTCGGCTACAAGCCGACCTTCGGCGCCTTCAACCGCGCCGGCTTGAAGTTCGCGGCCGAAAGCCTCGACACGATCGGCCTCATGGCGCGCTCCATCGAGGATATCGCGCTCATCACCTCGGTTCTGCTCGGCGGCAAGCTCGAGGCGGCCGCGATCGCCGGTGCACCGCGGATCGGGCTCTGCCGCACCTCGATCTGGAACCTGGCCGAGGCAGAGACCAAGCACGCGGTCGAGGACGCGGCGGCGCGGCTGGCGCAGGCGGGCGCGACCGTGCGCGAGGTTGCGCTGCCCGCGGAATTTTCCGGCCTCAAGGAGGCGGCGCGCGAGACCATCAACAATTATGAACGCTCGAAGAGCATGGCCGCGGAATGGGGGACCCATCGCGACATGATCAGCACCAAGCTCGCGCGCTGCATTTCGCTTGGGCTGGATATGCCGCACGCTGAATATCTCGACGCGTTACGCTTGGGCGAAAGCTGCCGCGCCGCGCTCCCGTCGGTGTTCGGCGACTTGGACATCCTGCTTGCGCCCTGCGTGAACGGCGAGGCGCCGCTCGGCCTGCAATCCACCGGCGATCCGAGCTTCCAGGCGATTTGGACCATTCTGCACGTGCCGGCCATGACCCTGCCGACGCACACGGGACCGCGCGGACTGCCGGTCGGCATCCAGTTGATCGGCCGCCGCTACGAGGATCAGCGCTTGTTTGCCTGCGCCAAGTGGGTGTGGGAGAGATTGAAGGCATAATTTCTCCGGTCGTCCCCGCGAAAGCGGGGACCCAGTCCTCATGACCGGAGCGCGTTTCCGTATTCCTCGATCAATAAATCGAGCCGGCGCAGAACTTCGCGGTCCGTCACCACGAACAGCGTGGCGTTGCCGTTCATCGCGGCGTGGCTCACCCAATTGCCATGCGGCATGCTGAAAATGTCCTTGGGACCCCAGGGGAAGGTTTCCTTGCCGATCCGGCTGACGCCCGATCCTTCGACCACCACGCCAAGCGCATTTGCGGTCGAGCGATAGGGGATCGTCTCTGTGCCGGCGTCGAGGCGCGCCATGGTGCAATCCAAGAGCGACATCACTGCACCGCCGGTCAACGGATTGACGTAGCGGATCTTGCGCGAGCCGTCGCGCGCGGGCGGAGCACTGCCAAGCGCGGCAAGCGTTGCGCCCCAAGGATAGCGGAACACCGGCGAGTAGGGGCGCCCGTCAGCCATTTCCGGCACGATGTTGGGAACCGCGAAGGCGGCATCATCCGCGGTTTTCGGCAGCTCCTTGGGCGGGCCGGGCTCGAACACCGCAGTGCCGAGATACTGATGCAGCGGCACGTCGAGCGCGTCGAACCAGACGATCGGTGCCGAGCCGGCATGCGAATGCGCGTGCCAGGACATGCCGGGGGTGATCACGAGATCGCCCTCGGCCATCGGGCAGCTCTTGCCGTCCACCTCGGTCGTGGCGCCTGATCCTTCCAGCACGAAGCGCAGCGCATTGGGCGTGTGCCGATGCGGCCGCGCCGATTCTCCCGGCATCAGCACCTGCAAGCACCCGTTGAGATTGGTGGTGGTGTTGCGGCCGCCGATCGCATCCGGGTTGGTGAGCGCGAGCACCCGGCGCTCGGCGTTCTCCATGTTGGTGACCTCGATCGCGCGGTCGATCAGTGGCCGCAGCACCTGCCACTTCCAGTGATAGGCGCGCGGCGCATTGTCGGCCGGCCTGTGTGCGGTCGTCTCCCACAGCGGCGTGACATTCGCCTCGCGCCAAGCTTGGCGGATTTGTTCGAGGTGCGTTGGTCTTTCGTTCATCGCGTGGTGCTCTTTTTTCAAGGTCCTCATCCTCGTAACTCGCGAAGACGCGCCTTCGAGACGGCCTACGGCATCTGGCTCGGGAACTTGATGATGAAATTACCCCGGTTGGGCAGCTTAACCTTCGGCAGCGTCTGTGCATCCATGACGTCGTTCTCGCCGATGAACTTGTTGAGTGCGAATACATAGGCGCAGAGGGAATAGACTTCCTCGTCGGATAATGTGCGCGGCTGCGGCCACGGCATGGCGCGGCGGATGTAGTCGAACAACGTCGTGGGATCAGCCCAGAAGTTGCCGATGGTCTTGTCCGCCTCGATGCCAGCTTCGACGAGCGAGGGTGCCCCGACGAGCATGCGGGCGATGCCGCCTTTGGCGCCCTCGCCGTGGCAGCCGGCGCATTTCTGCGCAAAGATCTGCGCACCTTCCGCCGCGGTGCCGCGGCCCGGCGGCAGGTTGGTGCCGTCGGGCAGGATGGTGACGTTCCAGCCCTTGATGTCCGCCTCGCTGATCGGCTTGCCCAATCCGGGCGTGTCGGCCGCGAGGGCCGCGCCGCAGGAGAGCGCAAGCAAGGCGAATGCTGCGGCCGCAAACGTCCGTCGCCGGGGCGGTTCACGCATAGACATGCTTGATTTCTCCCTTGCTGTCGATGCCCCAGCTGGTGAGGCTGTTATAGTGGTTGTTGGGAAAGCCGTAGACGCTCTTTGGCACTGTTTTGGTCTGTCCGCGCAGCGCGATGAAGTCGGCCCGCAGCGGCTGCGAATTGCCGGCCTCATCCCAGGCGCGGCTCTGCAGGATCACTGGCTGGCCGTCCCACCGCCACGGCATCGAGAAGCGCGTATAGGCCTTCGGGCTTACGGGCCCCTGCAGTGCTGATTCGGCCCAGCTTTTTCCCCCGTCGGCCGAAACCATGACTTTGGCGATGCGGCCGGTTCCCGAATAAGCGATGCCGGAGATCTGGTAGTAACCGGGCTCCTTCAGCGCATAGCCGAACGACGGCATTGTGATGAAGGATTTCACCTCGTTGATGAAGTAGAAGCGATAGGCCTTGCCGTCCGGCAAGAGCGGCGAATAATTGCGCTCCTCGTAGTAGCTCATGGCCGGCTGATCAGTGAGCTGGATCCGGCGCACGAACTTGGTGTTCATGTTGCCTTCCCAGCCGGGGAGCAGGAGCCGCATCGGATAGCCATTGCCCGGCATGATGCGCTCGCCGTTCTGGTAGAGCGCGATCATCGCGTCATCCATGCCCTTCTTCAGCGGCACGCTGCGATCGATCAGGGCCGCGTCGGCGCCTTCGGCAACGAACCATTTGGCCCTGGGGTCGACGCCGGCTTCATCGAGCAGGATCGAGAGCGGCACGCCGGTCCACTCGGCGCAGGAGGAAAGTCCATGCAGCTGCTGCACGGTCGCTTGCATGGGCTCGTTGGAGAACAAGGGTGCGCTGTTGCCGCCGCACTCGACGAAATGCTTGCGCGTGACCATCGGATAGCGGGCGAGCTTGTCGAGCGTGAACTCGAGCGGCTGGCGCACCAGGCCGTGGATCACCAGGCGATGCTTGTCGGGATCGATGTCCGGAATGCCCGTATGCAGGATGGTAAAGTGCAGAGGGTTCGGCGTGATGGTGCCGTTGAGGAGATGCAGCGGCGCGCGCGCATGCTGGGTGCGCGGCTCGCCTTTCGGGTTGGAAAGGATGCGCACCACCTTGTCCTCAAAGTGGGAGCGCGTCTGCAGCACCGGGGTAACGGCACCGGGTGCCTTGCTCCATGGATCGTCGGTCAGCGGCTCGGCGGCCGCATGGTTCAGGCTGCCGGCCGCGCCGGTCGTCATGGCGCCGGCGAAGATGATGCCGCGCCCGAGCAGCGCCCGGCGATGCAGCAGGCCGTTGCCGGCGACGACTTCCGGCTCGGCCCCGCGTTTCTTGGCTGATTTCATTTGCTCCTCCTTCGAGGTCTCCTCAAGCCCGTCCGAACGCCTTCGGCACGGGCTTTCAAGCGCGACATTATCACGTATTGTGGCCGCGCAAATCGATCCGCCGCCGCGACAAAAAGGTTCAGAACCAATGCCGCACCAAGAGAAGACCTATGACGGACTGCGCTCATTCATCGAAGCGTGCGCGGAGCACGGCGAGATCAAGGAGATCCGCAACGCAGACTGGAATCTCGAGATCGGAGCGCTGACCGAGGCCGCCTGCGAGCTCATCGACGAGCCGCCGGCGCTGTTGTTCGATGAGATTGCCGGCTATCCAAAAGGCTTTCGCGTGTTGAGCATCCTCTCCGGCTCGCGCGTGCGCATGGCGCTTGCGCTCGGGCTTGACCCTGACACGCCCCGGATGGAGATCGTTCGTCACGCGGCGCAGCGGCTCAAGAACGCGGCGCCGATCCCGCCCAAGGAAGTCGCAACCGGCCCGGTGATAGCCAACATCATGCGCGACAACGAGGTCGACCTGCTCAAGTTTCCGGTTTTGAAGTCGCATCGGCAGGATGGCGGACGCTACATCGGCACCGGCGACACTTTCATCAATCGCGATCCCGAGAGTGGCTATGTCAACATGGGCACCTATCGGATGCAGGTGCATGAGCGCAACCTGCTCGGCATTTGGCAGAGCCCGGGCCAGCAGGGGCGGCTGATCGCCGAGCGATATTGGAGGCAAGGCAAGGCTTGCCCGGTCGTTGCAACCTTCGGGGGCGATCCGCTCCTGTTTTTCCTTTCGCACACCAAATTTCCATTCGGCATTTCCGAGCTCGATCGCGCCGGCGGCATGCTTGGGCGACCGGTCGAGGTGATTAAGGGCCCGCTCACCGGGCTGCCGATCCCGGCGCATGCCGAGATCGCGATCGAAGGCGAGATGCCGCCGCCTTCAGTCGAGACGCGGCTTGAAGGTCCGTTCGGCGAATGGCCCGGCTACTATACGGTCGGCAGCAAGGGGATGGCGGATGAGCAGCCGGTGATCCGGGTCAAGGCGATCTACTATCGTGACGATCCGATCCTCATCAATGCGGCGCCGCAATGGCCGGGCGCTCCCCAACACGCGATCCGCATCGAAGGCGGCATCTTGTGGCAGCAGCTCGAAGCGGCGGGCGTACCCGGTGTTGTCGGCGCCTATATCCACCACATGTTCCTGGTGGTGGTCGCGATCAAGCAGCAATATGCCGGCCACGCCAAGCAGACCGGCATGGCGGTGCTTGGCTGTTCCGCTACTGCCCGCAACGGGCGCTTCGTGGTCGTCGTCGATGAGGACATCGACCCCTCCAATATCGACGAGGTCTTGTGGGCGATGACGACGCGGGTCGATCCCGCAACCGATATCGAGGTTATCGAGAATTGCTGGGCGACCCCGCTCGATCCGCGCATGCCGCCGGATCAGGCGGCGAGCGGGCCGCACACCAATTCGCGTGCGATCTACTACGCGGTGCGGCCCTGGGCCTGGAAGGACAAGTTCCCGCCCGTCAACCGCATCGGCAAGGACCAGCGCGACGCCATGGTGAAGAAATACGCCGACGTGCTGCCGTTTCCAAAGCGGTGATGGTTCCCCGGTCGTCCCGGCCGAGCGCAGCGCTCAGCTCTCTTCCGCGGTGAGAAGCGCCTTGGAACGATCGCGCTCTCGCTCGTGCCCTAAAGCTCCCCGCATCCGCTCGATGATGGCGGCAGGATCGGAGGGGAGCATATCGCCGCGCCAGGCCACATGACCGTCAGGCCGTACCAGGACCAGCTTGCGTTCATAAAGCGCCGCGACCTCCGGCTCGGCTATCGCAACCTCGCGCAGCGGGACACCGCGCACGCGGGCGGCCTGCAGAAGTCGGTCAACATCGGGTGGCTGCTTGCAGAGCCGCAGCAAGACAAAGCCCTCGCCGAATAGATCAAGCGTGGAACGTCCATCGACGAGCCAGGCATGTGGCGCCCGCGCGCCCGGGCGGGTCGAAGCCACAAACTGCGCCGGCTCCGCCTCGGGCGCGGGCGTGCCGTCAGCGACACAAATCGGCGAGCTCTCGTAACAAACCTGCGTCTTCAGATGCTCCGGGACCGAGAGAAGTCGCTGGGTGGGCTGCGCTTTGCCGAGCTTGGAGAGCGGGGGGATCGCCGCAATGGCGCGGAACGAGCGGGTCGCAAGCTCGACATTGCGTCGCGCGATGGGGAGCCGCTCGCTCTCATAGGAAGCGATGAGCGCAGGCCCTCCCCAGCCCTCGATGACGGCAGCAAGCTTCCAGCCGAGATTGACCGCCTCCTCGAGCCCCGTATGCATGCCGATCCCGCCCGTCGGCGAGCATTCATGCGCGGCATCGCCTGCGATCAGGACACGGCCTTGCCCGTAGCTTTTGGCGACGAAATCGCGGCGCTGCCAGCGCGATACCGAGAGCGTCTCATGGGCGAAGTCGCCGCCGGCCATTTTGCGCAGGAGCGCGTCGGGGTCTTCCGCGCTGGCCGGATTGTCGAACACGGTGAGCCGCCACAGCTCCCTGCCGTCGATGGGGATGAGCTCCGACCAGCAGCCGCTCTCGTCGACCAGCCGATAGAACCGTGCCCAGCCCTTGTCGTGAAAGTCCGCGAGCGCCGCCGAGCGGAAGTAGATGTTGACGCTGCTCGCGACCACGCCGAGCCCGCCGAGCTCAATCCCGAGGCGCTCGCGCACAATGCCGGCGGGGCCGTCGCAGCCGACCAGATAGGCGGCGCGAATGCTCTCGGTTGCGCCGCTCGCCATGTCGGCAATTTGCAGCGTGACGCCGGCTTCATCCTGGTGAAAGGATTGAAGCGCCGCCAAGTAGCGGATCTTGACGTTGCGAAAGGTCGCGACCCGCGCCGTGAGGATCGGATCGAAATAGATCTGCGGGCAAGGGCAGGGGGCCTCGGGGGTGAAATCACGCTGGTCGCGCTCTCCATAGGAGGGAATCTTCACGCGCCACAGCTCGCGTCCGGAGAGTGCGTCGAGATAGATGAAGTCGCGCGGATGGCTCTCGGGCCACACAGCGTGGCGCACCGCGTCCGCCACGCCCCAGCGCCGGCAGAACTCCATGTTGCGCGAGCTGACCATGCTCTGCTTGGGCACGGTGACGGACCCGTCGCGCTTCTCGATCAGGAGACATTCGATCCCGCGCATCCCGAGCTCGCAGGCAAGCCCCAAGCCGACCGGCCCGGCGCCGGCGATGACTACGGAGGTTTCGGAACGGGCGTTCATGCCGTTATCCTATACACGCCTTGCCTGGTGTATACATGGATGAGCCCGTTATGGATGAGGAAGAGCTCGATTCGCGCGAGGAGATCGTGCGGCTCGAGGCCGAGATCGAGGAGCTCGCCGAGACGATCGAGAGCTGCCGCAAGCTTATCCTGATCGCCAAGGGCGTCATGGGGGTGGCGGCGGTGCTGATCGCGGTCGGGCTGCTCGGTGTGGTAATGCTCGACCCGGCGCTCTTGATCGCGGCTTTGGGCATCCTGCTCGGTGGCGTCGTCGTGCTCGGCTCGAACATTTCGACGCTTGATCAGGCGCGCGCCCGGACCAAGGCCGCAGAGCTGCGCCGGTCGGAGCTGATCGGCGGCATCACGCTGCGGGTCGTCAGCCCCGGCAATGGGCGCGGCTGGCTGCACTGAAGGCCCTGCGGCGCGCGATTCGCCCGGTCGCCCCCGGCCCGAACGCCGTGCTGACACGACGCGCGGTTGCGGCGGGTCGGGGTGGCCAAGGTTGAACCTCGTCAAGACTTTCGCCAGAGAGCAGCGCGTGGCGGTGGTGAGATAGCATGCTGTCGTCCCTGCGCAAGCAGGGACCCATAAGCCATGTTCTCTCAAGAGCGCGCGCCGTGGCATGGGCTCCTGCTTCCGCAGGGGCGACTGTCGCAACTTGTCCGCCGCTTAAGCGCCGCCACCCACCAACGCCAAATATTCCCAGACCATGGTGGCTCCCGCGAGTGCGGTGATTTCGGCCACATCATAGGCGGGCGCGACCTCGACCAGGTCCATGCCGACAAAGCGCAGCCCCTTGAGCTCCCGCAAGATCGCCTGCGCCTGCCAGCTCGCCAGCCCGCCGACCTCGGGTGTCCCGGTGCCGGGTGCAAACGCAGGATCGAGCACGTCGATATCGAAGCTCAAATAGACACGCGCATCGCCGACGACTTCGCGGATGCGCGCAGCGACCGCCGAGGGCGAAGCCTGATGCACCTCCTGTGCGGTGAGAATGATAACTCCCTGCTGGAGCGTCCAATCATACACGTCGCGCGCCACCGGCGAGCGGATGCCGATCTGGATCATCCGGTGCGGATCGATGATGCGCTCGTTGATGGCATGATGAAACACGCTGCCATGCGCATAAACCTGCCCGAAATTCTCCGGCCAGGTATCCACGTGGGCGTCGAAATGAATGAGTGCGGGCGGACCGCTGCGCTTGGCGAGCGCGCGCAGGAGCGGCAGCGTTATGCCGTGGTCGCCGCCGAGCGCCACGAGATGCGCGATCCCATGCGCCTCCTCTTCGATCAGCTCCAGGCTTGCCAACAGATCACCGAGTGCGATCGGAAGATCGCCGATATCGGCGAGCGGCAGCGTTGCCGGCTCGACCCAATGGTGCGGATGCGCGCCGTCGGTCAGCATGCGGCTCGCCTGGCGGATCGCGGCAGGTCCGAACCGGGCGCCGCTGCGATTGCTGGTGCCGAGATCGAGCGGAACGCCGGCGATCGCGATGGCGGCGTCGCGGTCGTGCCGCGTCACCCCGAGAAATGTCGGCGGAACCGCGAAAGTGGGGGGCACCGTCACGATGCGCTCGGAAGATCGAACTGGAACACCGCAGCCGCGACCGCGCAGGTCCAGGCGCCTCCCGGTGCGCCCTCGGTCGCCGCGGTGATCGACATGCTGTCGACGATGAGGTCGCTCATCTCGTAGGCACGCTTGCGCTCGTTCCATGCGGCATCGGAATTGAACTCTATGCCAAGCGTGGAAGCCAACATGGTGGCGGCCAGATCCTCGACATAGTCGGCAGTCTCGGCTTCTGTCATGCCGAAGCAATGGTGCTCGGAGATGTAGCCGTAGTGGGAGGGATCCTTCGGACGGGCAAGACCGATCCCGGCCGCGATGTGGCGCCCGGCTTCATTTGTCTCCGCGCGTGCCATCACGCAATAGGTGATCTCGCCGGGGCTCAGCATCGCAACGCCGACTTTGCGGCTGATGAGCTCGCAATTCGCCGGCAGGATGGAAGAGACGCTGACGAGGTTCTGCTGCTCGATGTCGGCGTCGCGCAATGCGTATTCGAAGGCAGAAAGCTGGTGCCGGTGAATGCCGACGCCGCGAGTCAGGAACACGCTTTTCGGGATTGGAAACATGTCGCCTCCATCTTGGTTGAGATTTGCGACAGGCTCGTAACTGGCGGCGATGCGCAAGGATGGAGCCCGCAGCCTTCCATTGCAATCGGTTCCCTGCTGCAATGGACAAGTCGTGGACAACGGAAGGAGTTCGCCCATGAAAGCGGCGATCCTGGGCGAGAGCGGGGTCGAGTTGCGCGACGTCGGCAAGCCTGCCCCTGCGGCCACCGAAGTTCTGATCCGGGTCCGCGCCGCAAGCCTCAACCGTGCCGACCTCCTGATCGCCGCCGGCCATCAGCACGGCCGCATCGGCGGTGTGGGGGCACGGCTTGGGCTTGAATGCGCAGGCGAGATCGAGGCGGTCGGCAGCGCGGTCGAGGAGCTGAAAGTTGGCGATCGGGTCATGGCCTCGGCGCCGGGCAGCTACGCGGAATATGCGGTCACCGATAGCGGTCGCGCCTATCGCATGCCGGCCAACAACATGACCTACGCGCAGGCGGCTTGTCTTCCGGTCGCCTTGCAGACCATGCACAACGCGATCGTGACCGCGGGGCGATTGCGGCGCGGAGAGGCGATGCTGATTTCCGGCGCGAGCGCCGGCGTCGGCCTGATGGGCCTGCAGATCGGCAACCTGATGGGTGCTGCTCCGGTCATGGGCACGTCCGGCAATGCGGGCCGCCGGGCGCGCTTGGCCGAATTCGGTTGCGACCTTGCGCTTGATGCCCGCGATCCGCATTGGCCGGAAGCGGTCAAGCAGGCGACGGGCGGCAAGGGCGCTGATCTCATCATCGATCTGGTCTCCGCCGGCGCCGCCAACCAGAATCTGGAGGCCGCACGCTTGTGCGGGCGCATCGTCAATGTCGGTCGCCTCGGCGGCATGACCGGCGATTTCAATTTCGACCTGCACGCGCTCAAGCGCATCGACTATACCGGGGTGACATTCCGCACCCGCACGCCGCCCGAGGTGCGTGACATCGTCCGCCTCATGCGTGCCGACCTATGGGGCGCGGTCGAGGCCGGCAAGCTCAGGCTGCCGATCGACCGAACGTTCCCGTTGGAGCGGATAGCCGACGCACTGGCGGTGATGCACGCCAACCAGCACTTCGGCAAGATCGTGATCACGGTCGATTAGCGCTGCCGATTTGAAGGTCGTGCGTTGCACACGCCTTCGTCACCGGGACGCAAGCTCCGATGCGGGCATGACGCGGTCGCCGATGTGAATCTTGACCAAACAAAAATGCATGGCTCGGAACGGGCTCTGTTTGTAAATAGCAATCAAATAACAACAGTCCGGTTCTTAAAGCATGGCCGAGCCATGCGGCCGACGCAGGACAGCGGAGCTCTCACGCTGCGATAAAAAATAAAGACCCGGCGCGAGCAGAGCGCCGGGCGCAAATCATCAGTTTCAATTTCGTCAATGCGCCGAGCGCAGGCGATTGTCAAGCGCGAGCTCAGTGCAAGGTTGGCACGTCGAATCAACGCGTCGGGATCGTCAGCTTGAAACCGGGCGCCGGATCGGAGAGGGACGTGTTGGGGCTCTGCAGCGGGACCGTGGTGTTGGGGCTCTGCGAGCCACCAACGCTGCTCGGATTGAGCCGCGCATTCGGCGGCAACGGCACCACCGGCGGCACCAGACCTTTCAAGTCGATCGGTTTGTCCCATTGATTGGCTTGCGCCAGCGCCCCGTTGAGCGCGCACAGGAGGGTACCGCCGAACAGGCCGAGCACCATGAGGTATTTCCAGGCGTTCATCGGACCCCCCTCCCATCACCTCCGCCCCAACCCTCTCCCGCAAGCGGGAAAGGGAAGGCGCGTGTTTGATAGTAGCCCAAATCCGCCCCAAAGGGGAGAGGCCGCAGAGGCCTGTTGGGACTTCAGTAATCGCGTCAGGCCGCCACCGACTCGATGCCAACGTCGCGCAGGTATTCGCTCAGGCGCTTGCGCGCGTAGAACATCCGCGTCTTGACGGTCGCCGCCGGGATGCCGACGATTGCCGCAACCTCCTCCACCGACTTTCCGTGGTAGTAGACGAGGTCGATGATCTCCCGCTGCGCCGCAGGAAGTTGTTGCAGGCAATAGCGCAGCGCGGCACTGCGGCGGCTTTCATCCAATAGGATATCGGCTGTGGCGGAGAGGTCCGGGATCGCTTCGGCGGCGGCATCGTCGAGCGGCTGGTCGATCCGGGAGCGCAGCGCGGACATCGCCTTGTTGCGGGCGATCGCCAGTATCCAGGTCGACAATTGCGCGCGGCCTTCGAACTCGGCTGCATGGCGCCACAGCTCGAGGAAGACTTCGCTTACGACGTCTTCGGCGGTTGCGTTGTTGGCGACAAGCCGCAGCACGAAGCGATAGACTTTGAGCTGATAACGCTCGAACAATATCCGGATCGCCTGCCGATCGCCCGTCGCAACGCGCGCCATCAGGGCTCGATCGTCACCTCCGGCGCGCGCCGGCGCATGTGTGGCGCACTGGGCCGGTCCACCCAAAGCATAGAATGCGGGGCTTGTTTCAGTTGCGGCGGTCATCGGGGCGATCCTTTCTGCCGGCTCTGCCCATACGGTTGCGGCTTGTGCGTACCCCAAGGACGAGCGGGTCGACCTCTATTCGACATCGAGAGGAAAGAAATTTTCTGGTGGGCGCGTGGCCTTCGCCCTGGCCGTCCGGGCGATAGCCGCAATCCGGCGCCGGTGCCATATCGCCTCTCAAGCAACGTTCTGGAGGCTCGAAATGACTGATTCCATCAATGCGCTCACTGCCCTGTCCCATCAAACCGCTGATCTGGTGGAGCATGCGGCCCGCTGTGTGGTGGCGGTCCACGCCGGCGGTCGCCGAGGTGCGAGCGGTATTCATTGGCGCCCGGGTATCATCGTCACCGCCGAGGAGGCTCTCGGCGAGGACAGCGACATCAAGCTGACCCTGCCCGGCGGGGCGGAGGTTACGGCTTCGCTTGCGGGTCGCGATCCGACCACGGACGTCGCCGTGCTGCGCTTTCAGCCGGACGGGTTGGCGGTCGCCGAGACCGCGGATGCCGCCTCGCTGCGTGCCGGCCACCTGGTGGTCACCGTGGGCAACCATCAAGGGGCGCCGCTCGCCAGCTTCGGCATGGTGGCGCTCGCCGGCGGCCCTTGGCAGAGCCAGCGCGGTGGCGCCATTGATAACCTCGTTCGCCTCGATTTGGCGCTCAATCCGGCCGCAGAGGGCGGCGCTCTCGTCAATGCGGATGGACGCGTGGTCGGTATGGCGGTTCTCGGGCCGCGGCGGCGCGTGCTCGCGATCCCGGCAGCGACGATCGATCGCGTGGTCGATCAGCTCCTCGCCAAGGGGCATGTCTTTCGCGGCTATCTCGGCGCCGGCCTGCAGCCGGTCTGGCTCTCCGACCGCTCGGCCGAGGCTTCCGCCGGCGGGCGCGGTGTTCTGGTCGTCAGTGTCGATCCACAGGGGCCGGCGGCGCGCGCCGGCGTGCTGGTGGGCGATATCGTGACAGCCTGGGATGCCAAGCGGATCAACCGCGTTCGTGAGGTGATCGGCTTGCTTGGATCCGATAGCGTCGGCCGAACAGTCGAGCTTGGCTTGCTGCGCGGCGGCGCGCCTTTGGCGCTCAAGATCGTCATCGGAGAGCGTGCCGTCGCTTGAATGATGCCGGGAAATCATGGTCGCTATCGCCGTCTATTGCCCCGATCCGGCCCGCTGCCGCGAGCTCGACGAGTTGCTGCGGGCGATCCCGGAGGTGACGGTCGTGGGACTTGCCGCCGAGCTGTCCGCTCTCATCGCGCTCATCGAGGAGAGTTACGTCGACCTGGTGGTCACGGATGCACCCTCCGCGCATCTTGATTGGCGCGGCCGCCGGGAGCGGACCCAATGCTTGGCGCTGATCGATGAGGCCGACCCCGAGAGCATCGAAGCGCTGCGGGCCGGTGCCGCCGCGATCCTGCCGCGCTCAGCGGGGCGCGAGGCGCTCGCCATCGCCATCAAGGCGGTGGTGAGCGGCCTGGTCGTGCTGCCGCAAGCTTTGCTGAAGCAATTCCTGGCGCCAACACTGATCGAGCAGGAGGAGCCAGCCGTCGCCGCTGTCGCTTCGTCGGCGCGCCTCACACCGCGCGAGCTCGAAGTGTTGGCGAAAATGGCGGACGGCGCTTCCAACAAGGCGATCGCCCGGGCGCTCGACATCTCCTTCCACACGGCGAAGTTTCATGTCGCCGCCATCCTGGCCAAGCTCGATGCCGACAGCCGCACGGAGGCGGTCACGCGCGCCGCGCAGCTCGGCCTGGTGATGTTATGAACGAGCTGGCGACCCTTGCGCTCTCCCGCAGCACGCGCTGACCAGGACCTCGCAAATCTGCTATTGTTGGGCTCGTCCGCCGCGAGGGTGTCCGTGCCGTGGCGTGAGCGCTTGCGGCGCCATCAAGCAAAAGAGCAGCAGGGAGGGTTGATCATGTTCTGTCCAGGCGCGCGATGGGGATTGGTCGTGGCCGCCGTTTTGTTGCTTTCAGCGCCCCTTGCGCGGGCCGCCGACGAAGAGAAATATCCGAACTGGAAGGGGCAGTGGGATGCGATCAACCCGCGCTTCGGCGGGCAGATGATCAAGTTCGATCCGACCAAAGCCTGGGGGCCGGCGCAGCAGGCGCCGCTGACGGCGGAATATCAGAAGGTGCTGGAAGACAGCATGGCCGATCAGGCGAAGGGCGGGCTCGGCAACTATCCGACCGCGCGCTGCATGCCGGGCGGCATGCCGCGCATGATGGCGTCGCCGCGGCAGGAATACATCATCACGCCGGAGACCACCTACCTTATTCTCGGCGGCGAGATGCGGCGCATCTATACCGACGGACGCGATTGGCCGGAGGAGATCGAAGCGACCTACGAGGGCTATTCGATCGGTCGCTGGATTGATACGGATGGCAGCGGCCGCTACAGCCTGCTCGATGTGGAGACGCGCGGGCCGTTCCGCGGGCCGCGCGCCTACGATGCGAGCGGGCTGCCGCTCGCCTTCGACAACCAGTCGAGCTTCAAGGAGCGCTTCCATCTCGATAAGAATGATCCAAACCTGCTGCACGACGAGATCACAGTGTTCGATCACGCGCTGACGCGGCCGTGGAGTGCGGACAAGACGTTCCGCCGCAATCCCGACCCGCATCCGAACTGGGCGCGCACTTCCTGCATCGAGGGCAATCATCAGATCGTCATCGGCAAGGAGAACTACTTCATGAGCGCTGATGGCCTGCTGATGCCGGCCAAGAAGGATCAGGCACCTCCAGATCTCAGATATTTCAAGCAAACACAGAAGTGATGTTCAGACGTGGATAGCGAGCCTACTCACTCACGGTGGGCGCGTTGTTCGATGGACGGCCGAACTTCAGGTTCGACCCGCTCATGAGCCTTTTATGGCGGGCTCGGCGGCTTTTGCGGCGACCGCCGCTTTGGCAAGGCCCGTATCCGCCTTTTCGGGACCCGGGCTGAGCGCCGCTTGCCCGCGTACCTGCCGCTGTCCCATCTCCCAAACCGCGACGCCCACCCAGCCCGCCGATATGCCGAGATAGCTGCCTGCGATCACGTCGCCGAGAAAATGAAAATTGGCGCCGACCAGCCCGACCGCCACCGCCAGCATGCACAACGCGTAGAGCAAACGGAACCGCGGATAGCAGATCCACAGGACCGTCATCACGGTGCAGGCCATGGTCGAGTGTCCGGAGGGAAACGAAGCAAAGGCGCTCCAGCCGTTGAAGGGATGAAAGCCGTACGCGCCGTTCTTTATGAATGAAGGATTATTGTCGACCCAAGTTTCCGGCCAGGGTCGGCCGAATGCGCCTTTCAGGAAATCTTTTGCGGCCACGGCGACCGCAAGGCTCATTCCGCAAATCACCAGCACGGTCTGGAAGCGCGACAGCCTGTGTCCGCTCAAGGCGTAAAACGCGAGCCCCACGAAGGCTACGATCAGCGCGGCAGCCAGGATATCCGGAATAAGCGTCAGCCGCTCGAATGAATCGGCGGCATCGACTCGCGAATGAACGTACAGTGCTATCGGCCGGTCGAGCCAAAAATAGGAGACGGCGACCGCCGCCGCCGTGCCGAGGAAGCCGAGAGCCCAGTTGCGCAGCGCATTCATCGCCGGTCTCAATCTCGATAGCGCGGTGAATTCCGAAGCTCGCTCGATGGCCTGCCGCAACGCAAAGCAAGCTTCGGAATCGGGACGCTAGCGGGCTTTTGCCCATCGGGGCATTGGGCATCGACGGCCAGTGGTGCGGTCCCGATCCGGCTTGATGAGGCTAGAGAGGTCACTGTGGTCCGCGCACCGCGATAAGGGTGAAATCCGGGTCGCTGAGGAAGTGCTCGCCGATCGGGCATTGCTGCTTGAGCAGCTCCAAGCGGGCGCCGCCTTCCTTGCCCTTGCCGAGTGGGATCGGGTTCATCACCGGATTGACGCCGACCAGCTCGTCCACGTCCTCTCTGAGCTTGTCGACGCTTTCGACAGTAAATCCGACATGGTCCATGCCGGTCGGCAAGATGCTCTGGCCGAGATAGTTCTTGATCCGCCAGGGCATGATCATCAGGGTCATCTTGCCGTCGGTTAGGTAGTGGTTGGGATCCCCCGGCTTGGCATTCTGCTCCGACAGCTGCAGCACGTCGGTGTAGAAGCGGGCCATCTCGTCGGGCCGCATGGTGCGCATGGCCACGTGGCTGATATGCCGCGCGTTCTGCGCCGCATTCTCGTTGTCCACGTAGACGCCGCTGCGGTTCGCCATCTGCTTCTGCGACAGGTCGAAGACGTTGCCGTCCGGATCGTTGGCGGTGATGCCCGCGAAAGGGCGCGTGCTCGGACGCTGCACCCAATCAGCAGACGGATATTTGGTGCGGATGCGGTCGAAGACGGTCTCGACATCCTCGACCTCGACCCCGAAATGGTCGAGGCCGCCCGGCCGTCCCGCCTTGCGCGGATTGATGTTGAGCCCGACATAGCCGTCGCCGACCGTGATCGCACGGTTGATCTTGCCCTTGGGCGAGCGCTTCATGCCGAACAGCGATTCATAGAAGCTCGCCAGAAGGGCATATTTCTCGCTGACGATGGCGACGTGATTTATCTTGGCGAACACTTAATCGTCCTTGCAAACCGTGTTTGTTGAGGCTCCGCGAGCGTTCGTGCTGGCTCGGCGGGCTCCGGGACGCGGGCGGGCTGCGGCCGTCCGCGCCGGAAAAGTGCCATTTTCCGGCCCCGCCCGCAAGGAATGCGCTGGTTGCGGTAAATGGGCGCGCGGGATGAAGTCCACCATTCCGCGTGCTATAGCGAGCAGCCGCTAGTGTCCCGGTTCCGACGTTCGTATCAGTTTGCCGCGCTCATGTTTACGAACGTCGGAACCAAAGGGACGCTAGCAAGTATCTGTTTCTAGTGCGGCTTTGGTTTTGACGTTCCTATGAAAAACTCGCCGCAATGGTGATAGGAACGTCAAAACCGCCGCACTAGCCGAGCTTGTCACACGCGATCGGAGCCCCGCATGACTGTCTCACCGTTGTGTCGCCGTATCCGCCAGCTCGCTCTCGCCGTGGCCGGCCTGAACCTGTTTGCGGTCTCGGCCCATGCCGACCCGGTTGCCGACTTCTATCACGGCAAGACGTTGAGCCTCATCATCGGTACGTCTGCAGGCAATGATTACGATTTCCGCGGCCGCCTCTTGGCGAAGTATCTCGGCCGCCACATCCCGGGCGAGCCGGCGATCGTGCCGCAGAACATGCCGGGCGCCGGCGGCATAAAGGCCGCGAACTACCTGGCGACGATCGCGCCGCGCGACGGCACCACCCTGCACATGATCATGTCCAACATGATGTCGTCGCAGGCGATCGGCGCGCAGGGCGTGCAATTCGACACCCGCAAGTTCTTCTGGATCGGCAACACGACCTCAACCCCCAACGTCACCGTCGCCTGGTACAAGAGCGGCGTCACCTCGATCGAGCAGGTCAAGACGCGCGAGCTCATTGTCGGCGCGCCCGGCGGCACGCTCGGGGTCGTCTATGCGACCGCGATGAACGCCCTGTTGGGCACCAAGTTCAAGATCGTCACCGGCTATCCGGGCGGGAACGAGGTCAATCTCGCGATGGAGCGGGGCGAGATCGACGGCCGCGCCTCGAATTCCTGGGCATCATGGAAGTCGACCCGGCCGGATTGGGTGAAGGACAAGAAGATCATCGTTCTGGTGCAGGTGGGCCTCAAGCGCGCGCCCGATCTTGCCGACGTGCCGCTCCTCAACGAGCTCGCCCGCAACGACATGGACCGCCAAGTGCTGACCTTCTTGTCGGCCGATACGGCGATCGCGCGCGCTCTGGTGACGACGCCGGACACGCCGGCAGATCGTGTCGAGGCGCTGCGCCGCGCGTTCGATGCGACCATGAAAGATCCGGATTTTCTCGCCGATGCGGAAAAGACCAACATGGATATCGATCCCATGTCCGGCGCGGAATCGCAGAAGATCGCCGACTCCATCGTCAACACGTCTCCGCAAGTTTTGGCGCGCGCCAAGGCTGTCCTGGGTGATTTGCTGAAGTAGGGTGCACTATGGGTTCACGTCTTCGGTGAACCAGTCGGTCGGCAGCTCGCGGCCGATCCCGCGGGCGCGGGCGTTCCGATAGAGGGCCGCGCCGAGCACCGCGAATTGATAGCCGAGCCCGGCATTGTTCAAGAAGGCCGTAACCTGGGCCGGCGAGGTACGTCCCTGGGCGCGCCCCAGCACCAGATCATGCAGGTTCGAGGCGACGCCGATGGCGGCACGCGCGGCGCGGCGGATGTCCTCTGCGTTTTCGCCATGGTCGATGCCACGGCTTGCCTCGGTCACGGCGGGTCGGCCGGCAAAGTGGACAATCGTGACATCGGCGGCCTTGAACACTTCCGGATCAAGCTCGGCGTGCTGGATTGCGCTGAGGTGCATGCCTCTTTCGATCCAACGGGCGAAGAACACCGGAGCGGTGCTGTTGGTTGCGCACAGCACCACATCGGCGCCCGTGACGGCGGCTTCCGTTGAGGCGCAGGCCATTACGCTGACGCCGGTCTCTTGCGCCATCTTCTGGGCGAAGGCTTCGCGACGCGCCGCATTGGGGCTGAAACAGCGCACCTGCGCGACCTTGCGGACAAGCGTGATGGCCCGAATTTGCGCTGCGGCTTGCCACCCGCAACCAAGCATGGCCACCTCGCTTGCATCAGCGCGGGCGAGATATTTGGCTGCCAGCGCGCTCGATGCGCCGACGCGCATGCGCTGGATCACGCCGTCCGGGAAGATCGCGAGTGGCTCGCTGGTCGCCGTGCTGAACAGGAGCACCAGCCCGACAAAACGGCCACCGGGCGCGGCGCCGATGCGGACCTTCTTCGCCTGTCCGTGCCTATCGGCAGGCCAAGTGAGAATTTCGGAAGTAAGCCGTGTTGCTGCGACATCGAGGGACGGGGCGATCCCGTCCATGGATTTGAGGGAATAGACGGCCTCCAGCCCGTGCCGCGTCGGCGCGAACGCCTGCGAGGCGGTGCGGGTGACGCCGATCCCTTCGCCAAGCTCCCGGTACGCGCTCTCGAACAGGTCGAGGCATTCGCGCATGTCGAGCAGCGCCTCCACCTCTTCGTTGGTGAGGAGAATCGTCACGGCGATCTCAACATGGCGGGGGCCTCCCGCTGCGCGTCGGCGGCGTCACCCGCGATCAACAGAGTCCGATCTCTCAGCTCGATGCTGCGGCCCCGCCTATGTCGAAGATCCGGCGACTGAGCGCGATGTTGAAGGCGTAGCCGCCGAACAGGTCGGCAAGGCTCACGCCGGCGAGGAGAATCGCGGCTTCCCAACGCCCTTCGGTGTTGAGCAGCGCCGGCCGGCCGAACAGCACGACCAGCACCACGACCAGCGGCACCAGCGACGCCATCCCGTCCACCACGCCGATGAACCTGTGCCCGGCGCCGGGTAACGCGAAGGGGATCGAAATCAGCTGATAGGAGAGATAGACCAGCGTCAGCCAGGCCATGTTGAAGCCCAGGCGGTCGGGCGTGAAGAGGCCGATCGTGCCGCTGAGAGCGCTGAAGCTGCCGGCAAAGAAGAAAAAGTAGACCTCCCAAATGGCAAGCGCCATTGCCAGGGTCGTGCTCAAGCCGCTTACCGAGATAATGGATCGATGCATCACCGCCCTCCGTTGTGGATGCGGCGCACCATAGAACGCATTCTGTTTGGATGGAACAGAATGCGTTCCAGATTCTTTGCCTGGCGCATGTCCTCTGCGGAAAACCGGGGCCACTTTTCCGGGACATGCGCGAGCAGAAAGGTTGGCGCCGCGAGCCGGCTGTGAACAACAATCCGGAGCTGGCAGCGATCAACTTGACTTTCGATCACTTCGTCTGCGGCTGATCGGGATTGTCGACGCGGCTCAGCGCTGGAAAAAGCCACAGCCACAGGGCGATCGTGGCGAAAATGGCGCAGCCGCCGATCACCACCGAGCCGACCGCGCCGAAGACCGCCGCCATCACCCCGGCGCGGAACGAGCCGAGCTGCCCGGAAGTGCCGTAGAACAGCGAGTTGACGGCGCCGACCCGGCCGCGCATGCCGTCCGGGGTGGTGACCAGAATGAGGGTCTGCCGCACCACCGAGCTCAGCATATCGCCGCTGCCCATGACCATGAGCGCGGCGATCGAGAGGAAGAGATTCTCCGAGACGCCGAACACGATAGTGGCGGCGCCGACCAGGCCGAAGCCCACGAACAGATAGATCCCGCCGGCGCGCTTGACCGGGCGCCGCGCCAGCACCGCGGCCGCGATCAGCGCACCCAGCGCCGGTGCGCTGCGCAGCACGCCGGCGCCCCAGGCGCCGACGTCGAGAATGTCGCGCGCATAGATCGGCAACAATGCGCTGACACCGCCGAACAGCGTGGACACCAGATCAAGCAGCATGGCGCCCAGCACCGATTGATGGCCGCCGATGAAGCGAAAGCCGGCGAGCAGCGTGTCCCAGCTCACCTCGCCTCGTGCCGCCGGCACCGGCGGATCCGGCATGCGAAAGCCCGCCACGGAAGCGGCAAGGAACAACAGCGCGCAAGCTCCGTAGTCGAAGGCCGCGCCGAACGCATAGAGCACGCCGCCGAGCGAGGGACCGATCAGCACCGAGAGCTGCCGCGCTGACACATGCGCCGCGATGGCGCGGTTGAGAACCGCCCGCGGGGCCATCACCGGGACCAGCGACTGCATCACCGGTTGCTCGAACACCCGAGCGCAGGAGTTCACAAAAAGCAGGATGTAGATCGCCACAATGCTCGGGCGCGGAAAGGAGGCGACGATGACGAGGCCGATCGAGGAGCAGAGGGCGACCGCGTAACACCAGCGCAGCACCTGCCGCCGATTGTAACGGTCGGCCACCTGTCCGGTCGCCAGCATCAAGAGGAGCGGCGGCAGCACCTGGATGAGACCGATCATCCCGAGCTGCAGCGGGCTATCGGTGAGCTCGTAGACGTGCCAGCCGACCACCACGGCCAGCATCTGCACCGCGGTGGTGGAGGCGACGCGCGTGATGAACAGGAGGCGAAAGGGGCGGATCCGGAACAGCGGCGTCGCGGGATCGATCTGCGCATCGGCAATGGCCGCGGCATCGTCGATGCTTGCGGTCCCTCCTCGGGCGCCGTCCGCCACGGTTTCAGTCATGCGCCGCCTCGTCCTCCACTTTATCCAATGCCCAGCCCGACCTCCCTCCGCATAGCGTGTCGAAAGACGCGCGTAAACGCGCTGACCGGGGAGGGAGGGGAGGGGCAGGTCGGCAGGAGGCGCTGGAGATAGCAGGTGAATCGCGGCGCGGCCAGCGATGGTAAGGACCAGGATCAGCGGCCTTGTCCGTGCTCTTGCAGGAACGCGATGAGGAGCTGGCTCACCTGCTCGGGCTGCTCCTGCTGCGCCCAGTGTCCGGCGCCGTCTATGAAGTGAAGTCCCACCATGCGGGTCAGCGCGCGTGCCTGCATGTTCTCGAGCGCGCCGGGGGTCTGGAACGCACCCCAGTCGCTCTTGCCGGCCACGAACATGGCGGGCACGTCGATGGTGCGGCCCGAGAAGGTCTGCAATTCGGCGAGGCTCTTGGGATCCGAGCCGCGGCGCACCCGATAGCCTTGCAGCGCGCCGTTGAATTGGGTGCGGCGATATTCGGTGACGTAGACGTCGACCTCGGCATCGGTCAGCCATTTGCAGGCGGCGATCTCGGTTGTCGTGGGCATCTCGGCCGCGACCGTCTCGGCCATCCCTTTGGCGAGATCCATGACATAGTAGGTCGGGATCTGCGCCATCTCTTCGGCGGTTCGTGCCTTGAGCGGATGCGGATTGTTTCCTTTCCAGTCGGCGCTCTTGTAGTGATAGTAGGCGCGAAAGAAATCGTGCAGGCCTTGCGGGGCGTTGAGCATGTCCTCGTTGGCGCCGGGCTTGCGCTGATAATTGCGATAGTACTTGCGTGGGCGCGGCAGCGCTGCAAGCTGCGCATCGAGCTCATCGTCGGTCATCGCCGGCTTCGGCAGCGGCGCGCCGTTCGCGGTATTGAACGGCAGCGATGGAACGCCATCGAACGGTGAGCTCAGCATGACGAGCGCGGGGAAAATGTCCGGGCGAATGAGCGCCGACCAGGCGGCGACCGGCGAGCCCGCATCATGGCCGACGATTGCGGCGACCGAGCGGTAGCCGAGCGCATAAACAAGCCCGATGGCGTCGCGCACCATATTGAGGATCCGGAACGGATCGGGGTCGGCATCGTAGGAGTCGTCCCAGCCGGTGGTGCGGCCATAGCCGCGCTGATCCGGCGCGATCACGTGGTAGCCTTGCGCCGCCAGCGGCAACATCACTTTGCGCCAGCTGTAGGCGAGCTCGGGGAAGCCGTGCAGCAGCAGCACGGCCGGACGCCCCTGGCTTTCATAGCCGGCCTCGAGAATGTGCACGTTGAGACCGTTGACGTGCTGTATGACCCGGGAGCGAACGCCCGCCGGCAGTGTGCCGTTCCCGTAGGGCGGAAGGCTCGCGAGGTCGGCGCTGACGATTGCGGCGCGCGCTGGCTGCAACAGCAGGCTCGCGGTCGCGGCTGCGGTGACAAAACCGCGGCGCGTCAAATCCCCGTGGCGCTGTTTTGCTGGGCTGTCGGAGCTTGCCTTTGTGTTGGTCGGCATCACTCAGGTCCTCCCTTGCTTGGTCGCCAGAAAGACTCATTCCGCCGTGATGTTCGCGTCGCGAACCAGCCGGCCGTATTCGTCATATTGCTGGTGAATGAGCGCGGCAAAATCGGCGCCGCAGACCATGACCGAGCTCAATCCTTGAATCTTCAGCTTGGCTTGCACCTCGGGGGCGACCATGGCGGCCTTGAACCAGCCCTCGATTTGTGCGGTGACCTCCTTCGGGGTCTTTGCCGGCGCGAACAATCCGATCCAGAAGTCGACATCGTAATCGGGATAGCCGAGCTCGGACACCGTCGGCACGTCGGGCAGCGCCCCGATCCGCTGGCGCATGGCGGCGGCGAGCGCGCGCAGCTTGCCGGCCTGCAGTTGCCCGGAGGCGGTCGCATAGCTGTTCAGCATCGCGCTCACATGGTCGCCCAGAAGCGCGTTGAGCACCGGACCGCCACCCGAATAGGGCACGAAGGTCAGATCGACATGCGCGATGCGTTTGAGCTTCTCGATCCCGATGTGAAAGACCGTCGCGGGTCCGGTGCCCGCAATGGTCAGGTCACCGGGATGTTCCTTCGCCGCGGCGATGAAGTCGGCAAAGCTCGCATAGGGCGAGGCGTCGTTGACCGCGATGATCATCGGCACCCGCGCGAGCGCACAGATCGGCGTGAAGTCGGCGAACGGATCGAAGTTGAGCTTGCGCAGGTGCGGGCTGACCACGAACGAAGAGTCGGTGATCATGAGCGTGCCGCCGTCGGGTACGGCGCGGGAGGCCGCCTCGGTGCCGATCACGGTGCCGGCGCCGGGTCGGTTCTCGACCACGGTCGCGACACCCTGCATCCGCGAGACCTGATCAGCCAAGAGGCGCGAGACAAAATCGTCGGCGCCGCCGGCCGCAATCGGAACGATAAAGCGGATGGTCTTTGGGGTCTGCGCGAGAGTGCCCGTAGCAAGGGCCGCGGCCAGGGCCAGCGCGGCAGTGAGGATCCGGAGAGCTCGCCACGGCAGCATGATTGAGAATTCCTGAGGAACGACAGCAAGCGACAATACTACGGCAAGGCCGTCTCAGCCATCCGCACCTGCCGAGCTCGGCCTCGGCCACAACAATCCGTTCGGGGATGTCGTCACGGAGCGCAGGACCAGACATCGGGTGTTCGCACGGGAGCTGGAGGCACCTACGGCAAGCTGGTGCGCGGCACCAGCTCGCCGCGCCTGCTGTCCGACGATTGGCCTCGGAACTCACGCGAATGAGTGGCGTTGATGTCGGCGGGATTCCGAGAGTGCGAGAAAACGGTGGCCAGGCAATTCAAGGTCGGCGATCACGTCAGCTGGAATTCGGAGGCGGGGCGCGTCAGCGGCCGGATCGTCAAGGTGCACACCAAGGATGTCGCCTACAAAGGCTACCTCCATCACGCCGCCGCAGAAGCGCCTCAATACGAGATCGCGAGCGACAAGACCGATCACATCGCCATGCACAAGGGCACAGCGCTGCGGCTCCTGCGGCGCTGAAAGACTCCCGGAGTGGCGCAGCCGTTCTTCACCATCGGACATTCGACCCGCCCGATCCGCGAATTCCTCGACCTGCTGCGCGGCGCCGGCGTCGGCCTGCTCGTCGATGTGCGGACGGTTCCGCGCTCGCGCACCAACCCGCAATACAATCTCGATGCATTGCCGGCGGCGCTGTCGAACGAGGGGATCGGCTATGAGCACATCGCGGCGCTGGGCGGGCTGCGCAGTAAAAGCAAGACCGTGCCGCAGGAGCTCAACGCATTTTGGCAGAATGCGAGCTTCCACAATTACGCGGATTACGCATTGAGCGAGCCATTCCGCGCGAGCTTCGCGCATCTGCGGGCACGCGGCCGCGAGCAGCGCTGTGCCATCATGTGCGCGGAATCGGTATGGTGGCGCTGCCACCGCCGCATTATCGCGGACTATCTGATTGCCGCCGGGGAGACGGTGTTTCACATTATGGCCCACGGCCGGATCGACCCGGCCCGTATCACGCCGCAAGCCGAGATTCGCAGCGACGGATCGCTGGTCTATCCCGGGCCTCAATCGGGGTGAGGCTAGCGCATGTTCCGATCGAAAAGACTCAACTCCTGTCGTCACCCGCGGGCATAGCCCGTCGAAGACGGGCGTAAACGCCCTTATGACCCGCGGGTCCATCTTTTTCTTTTTCGCAAGAAGATGGATTGCCGGGACAAGCCTGGACAAGCCCGGCAATGACGCTGAAGTGGATCAATTCGACCGGGAAACCGCTTTAGCGCCCCGAATGCGGAGAATTTGACGTTGTCTTAATCTGCTGGCGCGGTGTTGGGCGATTTCGGCCGTGTCGCATCCGAGAGAGTGTGATCTGCCGGCCTGCGGGGTCGAAATTCGACGGCTTCAAAAAGCGCTCGAAGGCGAGCTTGTGCGCGGGCCATTCGGTGTCCAGCATGGCATACCAGGCGGTGTCGCGACTGCGCCCCTTTACGATCATGTGCTGCGCGAAAAGCCCTTCGAATTTGAATCCCAGCCGCAATGCGGCGCGGCGCGAGGCGGCGTTGCGGGCGTCGCATTTCCATTCATAGCGGCGGTAGCCGAGCGTCTCGAAAACGTAGCGGGCAAGCAGATACTGGGCTTCCGTCGCGAGCGTGGTGTGCTGCAGAGCCGGGCCGAGCACGATATTGCCCACCTCGATGACCCGCATTTCCGGCCGCACCGCCATCAAGGGGATAATCCCGCAGGCGCGCTCCGCCGCATCTACCACCACGTAGGAGAAGGGATCCGAAATGCCGGCGCGTGCCTTGAGCCATAGGGCAAAGGCGTTCTTATCGGCGAACGGGCCGTAGGGCAGGTAGGTCCAGATCTCGTCATGGCCCGCGAACGCGGCCCACAGGTCGGCGCTATGGCGCGCAGGGTCAAGCTTTTCCACCCGGCCGCAGCGGCCCTGGAGCACGACGGACTTCGGCTCGCGCGCCGGGTCCGTGTCGATGAGTGGGCCGAGCGGCTGCAGGTTCGCGGGATCAGTGATGGCCATGGTCGTGATCGTGCTCGTGATCACGCGTCGCTTCGGCCGCCTCCGCATGGGCCGGCTCCTCGGCTTCGCTTGCTTCTTCGTCGACATCCCGCGCACATAGTGTTGTGTCCCTCTTCAGCTCAGCACCCACCAGGCGTCGTTCCTGCGAAAGCAGCAACCCATACGGCTACGCGCCATTAGGAGCGCGCGGTGGTATGGGTCCCGGTTCTCGCTGCGCTCGGCCGGGACGACCACATGTGTGTTGATGCGCAATCCGTGCAACGGCCGCTACCGTTATGGCTTGGGAAGCCGCAAGAAGCCTCAATCACATTTCGGCATTCTCGCAGCCGGTATTGGCGTGGGCACGCTCGCGCGGGTCGATAATGCCGCTCACGAATTTGGCTCATTCCGCCGCTTCGCTCGGCGCTGCTTTGGGCGGCAGATCGGCGATCTCGTTGCGATAGACATCGTCCATGCGCGGCGTCATGCCGTGCCTGGCGAGCGCTTGCGCGAACATGTCACGGATCTGCGGGGCTTCATCGGCGTAATCGATCTGATCGCCACCGACGCGCCGGCTGATCCAGGCGGTCGGCACTCCCTGCGCGTTGCGGATGAGCGCGATCTCGTGCTTGAACGCGAGATAACGCGCCGGCGCGGGCCCGGTGTTGAAGTGCTGGTGGAACCATTTGTTGGGCGGCACGATCAGCGTGCCGACCTGCCAATCGTAGCGCTGGGGCTCCTCGCCCTCGCGCCACATCAGCGAGTAGCCTTCGCCGGACAGAATGATCACATGCGCGCTCGGCCCGTGCGCATGCGCTTTCTTGTAGGTGCCGACCGGGAATTGGGAAATGTGGCTCGACATCGAGCCCTTGGCCATGTTGAAGCGGATGTGGCCTCCGCCGGCGCCGCGCTCCTTGGCGCTGATGAGCGGCAGGTTGACCGCATCGGCCACGAAGTTGGTGGCCAACAGGAAGCCCTTCTGCTCCGCCTTGGCGGTGAAATAGTCGGCTTCGCCAGCGAAGCGGTCGGGAAAGTCGATCGGCATGTTGAAGACAAAATTGACGTCATCATACATGTTGAGGACGGCAGGCGAATTGGTCACCGCGACATAGCGCACGGCTTCCTGACCCGAGCCGTTGAAGTGCTGGTGCCAGGCATTGAGCGGGATTGCGAAGATGGCGCCCGCCTTCCACTCGAACGTGACCCGCTTGCCGGCGTCGTTCCAGACACTGGTCGAGCCCCGGCCATCGAGGATCAGGATCATCTCCTCGTAAAGCTGGCGCTGCGGCGCGAGCTTGCCACCGGGCGGGATCTCGCAGACATAGCAGTCGTTGGAGAAGCGCGAGGCGTCGTGATTGATATAGACGCCTTTGCCGCCGCGGCGCGGCCAAGGCTTGAGCTCGACGGTGCGCAGGTTCGGGACGTACTGGGCGCTGATGATGTCGAGGCCTTCGCCGCGGATGAAGCGCAAATAGGGCGTCTCCTTCTCGGTGGCGAACTTCTTGGCGAATTCGTCGGAGACGGTCGGGCTCTTGGTCGGAGTATCGGCCATTCCAAGCTCCTGGGGGCCGCGTGCGGGCCGGTGCATCTTGACGGTGGCGCATGTCCTTTTTCGGAAAGCCGGTATCCAACCCGCTTTCGCAAGGGCCAGGGTTTTCCCGGACATGCGCAACGCAGCAGAGGTCTCTCGGGTATCACACCGGGGACCGACGGGGCAAATTCATTCCCCGGCGACCTTCCTGGCCGCCTGCACGATGTCATCGGGCGTTGCATAGATCTCGGCGATCGTGGCCAAGGCCTCACCGCCGGATTGTGGGGTGACCGGCATGCGCAGGTTCGCCGCGTCGGCGAGGAATTCCGGGTCCTGCATGGTCGCATCGAAGGCGCGGCGCAGAAGTGCAATGCGCTCGGGCGGCACCGCCGCCGAGGCAATGAACGGCCGGCCGAGCCTGCCCGACGCGGTCAAGAGCCGGATTACGTCGCGGTCGCGCGGGGTCGGGGCGATATCGGCCGCATACGGTACGCCGGGCGGGAATCCAGGCGGCTCGAGCGCGGAAGAGCGCAGGACCGGATTGATGCTTGCCGCGTCGATCCACTCCTGCGGGATGCTGCTCCAGGCACCGCAATCGCCGTCGAGCTCGCCCCGCTCGATCGCAAGGCGTTCCTCGGTGCTGCCCGGATAGCCGGCGACCTGCTGCACCGGAACCTTGAAAATCTCGCGCAGGATCTTCTGGTTGATGTCGCTCGACGTGCCGACTCCCGTCAGCCCCATATGCACGGTGGGCCGCCGCTGCAGCTCGGCGAGCGTCTTGATGCCGAGAGCATGCCACGTATAGCAGATGCTCAGATCCTGGCTGATGCTGCCGATCCAGCTGAACTTGCGGAAGTCGATCTTGACCTTGTCGGGGGCGAGCCGCGAATTGCCGATCTGCCCGAAATTGAAGGTGGCGATGACGGTGCCGTCGCGCGGTGCTGTGGCGTCGAGATAGAGCACCGCTTTGAGGCTTGCCGCGCCCGGCATGTTCTGCACGATCACGTCTGGATTGCCGGCGATATGGTGGCCCAAATGCCTGGCGAGCAGGCGCGCGTTGAGATCAAATCCGCCCGCCGTGAAGCCGACCACGATGGTCAGTGTCTTGCCTTTGTAGAAATCCTGAGCGGCGGCCGGGATCGTCGCGATGCCGGCGATGCCCACGGCGATTGCCGAGATGACGGTGCGGCGGACCTTCATCAGCATCCCTTTGTTGTTGCGTAGGCGCAAGTAACCGTCGTTGCGACGGCCAGTAAGCGGCATTTTTATCGCAACAGGGGCTTTTTCGGTAGGAGGGCCAACCGGCGCCGGCGATCGTGCGAAGCCTGTTAAGGGTCTTGTCGCCAAGTGGCGTTGTGCTTAACTATCGCGATCGACGTTTCGGCCGAACGACTTGGCCATGCCGGGAAATGTTTGACCCGAGCTTGACTGACGAGGTCTTCCTGAACTTCGACCGTCCAGGGGTGCCGGCGCAAAACCCCATTAGATGCTCGTCAATCGCGAGGATAAACGCATGGCTACCGGAACCGTCAAATGGTTCAACTCTCAAAAGGGATACGGCTTCATTCAACCCGATGATGGGGGAAAGGACGTCTTCGTCCACATCAGCGCTGTGCAGCGTGCCGGCATGGCGGGCCTCAATGAGGGCCAGAAGCTCTCCTACGAGCTCACGCAGGACAAGCGCTCGGGCAAAAGCTCAGCCGATCAGCTGCGCTCCATTTGATTGAAAGCGAGCAATGGCGGATGTGAGCAGCGAATAGCTTTCCGACTGTTCGCTATCTTGCTGCTCGCCATAAGCGTGCCTGCTCACCGCTTGCGGAACTGCGGACGGGCCGGCGGACGCTTGGCGACCCCGGCGCGCTCGTCCTTGTGGCGGAAGATCAGCCGGCCCTTCTCGAGGTCATAGGGCGACATCTCGACCGTGACGCGGTCGCCGGCAAGCGTCTTGATGCGGTTCTTCTTCATCTTGCCGGCCGTGTAGGCCACGATGACGTGTCCTGAGTCCAGCTGAACGCGATAGCGCGCGTCCGGCAAAATTTCGGTCACCAATCCTTCGAATTCGATGAGCTCTTCCTTGGCCATCGAGGGTCCTCCTTTTTGCTCAGCCTTGCGTCTGCCGGTCGTCGCGGCGCGCTCTTGCGGCTCGATTGAGAAATACCACACCTTTGAGGTCATCGGGGCGCCGCTCGGCCACCCGTTGTGGCGAATGTGGCTGTGCGGATCGCTGCGCTGCCTGCCGCTGCTGCGCGTGCTTGCGAGCTACCGCATGGCGGCGATGGTCGCTCGGCGCGTGGCTGCGCGTGCCCTCGTGACGTGGCGGAGCCGCCGGACGTCGCGGGGCCAGGCGCCGATCGGTCGCCGGGATCGTGACACGAATGAGCTTCTCGATGTCGCGCAAGAGCGGCGCCTCGTCCGCATCGCAGAGCGAGATCGCCACGCCGGAAGCGCCGGCGCGGGCCGTGCGGCCGATACGATGAACATAGGTTTCCGGCACATTCGGCAGATCGTAGTTGAAGACGTGGCTGATGCCATCAACATCGATGCCGCGCGCGGCGATGTCGGTCGCGACCAGCGTGCACACCTCGCCCACCCGGAACGCGGCAAGCGCCCGCTCGCGCTGGCCCTGGCTTTTATTGCCATGGATCGCCTGGGCCGGAATGCCGGCCTTGGCAAGGCCGCGCACCACGCGCTCCGCGCCATGCTTGGTGCGGGTGAACACTAGGGCGCGGTCGATGGCTTCGCTCCGCAACAGCTCCGCCAAAAGCGTCGGCTTGGCGGCGCGGTCGACATGGATGATGCGTTGCTCGATCAACTCGACCGTGGTGGCCGGTGGCGTCACCGTCACCTTGGCCGGATCGCGCAGCATCTCTTGCGCCAGCTGCGCGATCTCCCGCGGCATGGTGGCGGAAAAGAGCAGCGTCTGCCGCCTGGCGGGGAGCTTGGCGATGATCGTGCGGATATCGTGGATGAAGCCCATGTCGAGCATCCGGTCGGCTTCATCCAGCACCAGGAACTCGACTTCGCTGAGGCGCAGCGCATTCCCGCGCACCAGATCGATGAGGCGTCCAGGCGTCGCGACCAAGAGGTCGACGCCGTCGAGCAGGGCGCGCACCTGCCGCCCCATGGGCACGCCGCCGATGGCGAGAGTGGCACGGACCCCGAGATGGCGGCCGTAAGCCCTGAAACTGTCGAGGATCTGGCTCGACAGCTCGCGGGTCGGGCTCAGCACCAGGGCGCGGCAGGTCTTGCGATCGGGCCGCTTCGGCCGCGCGGCGATGTGATGAAGGATCGGCAGGGCGAAGGCCGCGGTCTTGCCGGTTCCGGTCTGTGCGATCCCGATCACGTCCCGGTGAGACAGGGCGATCGGGACGGTCTGATGCTGGATCGGGGTAGGGGTGATGTAGTTTTCTTCAGCAAGCGCGCGTGCGATCGGTTCAGCGAGGCCGAAGTCATGGAATGAAGACAATTTCGATTTCTTTCACTGGCGCACGCCGATGCCGACATGAATGGTCCGGCAACCGCGGGCGGTTGTGTCTGGACGCCCCGCGTGATCTGGGCAGTCGGTGTGGGAAAATTGATGGGCGAGCAAGACGCCGTTTGACGGGAATCCGTACACGCGGCTCGCCAGGACCTCATAGGGTCGCCGCCGCTATATACGGATTTCTCACTCCGGCTGCAAGACTGGAACAGGTTAACCTCGAGTTCATCTTTATTGATCGGCATCTGGCGCGGGCTCACCGTCAATCAGGCGCCTTGACTCCCCCCGCAGGAAGCGGGGAGGAGAGGGCGACAGCAGTGGCAATCAGTAGCGATCAGGAGCTAGCGAGGCCGTGGAGTTCGACAATTCTTTTGATGTTCCCTTACCTCCGGCCGAGGCTTGGCCCGTCCTGATGGATATCCGCCGCATCGCTCCTTGCATGCCGGGTGCCGAGCTGACCGAGGTGGTCGACGACACCACCTACAAGGGCCGGATCGCGGTGCGGCTCGGCCCCGTCGCTCTCACCTTCGCGGGCACGGTCAGGTTCGAGGAACTCGACAGCGTCAATCACACGGCGCGGGTGAAGGCGCAGGGGAGCGACGCCAAGGGCCGCGGCGGCGCCAACGCGGCGGCTTCGTTCCGCCTCGAGCCCGCTGCGGGCGGCTCGAAGGTGCTGGTCCATACCGACCTCGCGCTCTCGGGCGCGGTCGCACAATACGGGCGCGGCGTCGGGATCATCCAGGCGACCGCCGGCCAGATCATGAGCCAGTTCGCCGCCAATCTGAAAGCACAGATTGGCGCGCAGAGCCCGGCGGCCGCTGAGGCACCCGCGGCAGCCGCGCCGTCCTCACTCGCCAACCAAGCAAAGCCAATCTCCGGCTTAAGCTTGATGGTCAAAGTGATCTGGAATGCGATTGTCGGGTTGTTGCGGAGGGGGCCATAAGGCGCAACGGACTCGATCCTCGTGGTGAGGAGCCGGCGTCTCGAACCATGAGCGCGTTTACGCGCGTCTTCGCCGCGCTATCCCAACCTGGGGCTATGGCCGCGAGCAACGCGGTCGCCGCGGGCCGTCCTTCGAGACGCCCCTCCCTTATCCCTCCCCCGCAAGCGGGGGGCGGGTGGAGAGGGGGCTCCTCAGGGTGAGGCCCTTTCAGGGTGAGGTTCTTACGCCGGCTGCTTGACCTTGGCCTTGAGGTAGGCCTTCACCAGCTCGGCGGTGAGCTGCACGTTCGGATCGTATTCCGGGGCGTTCTCGATCTGCTCGAGGTCGTTGAGGCCGGAATTCTTATAGATGCGGTTGATGCAGGAGATGAGCCGCGCCGGGCGCGCCGGATCGGCGTTGAAATGCTGATGGATGGTGCAGGGCGGAATGTAGATCACGTCGCCGGCTTCCCATTCGTAGCGCTTGATCTCCGCCTGCGGCTTCCAAGTGTAGGTGTCGGTGATCTCGACATCGCAGTCCTGGTGCAGGTCGTAGCCGCGGCCCTCGACCACGTACAGGCACTCCTCCGCGAGGTGGCGGTGCTTGCCCGAACGGCTGCCCGGCGGAATCACCTGCATATAGGCGTCGACCGTCTCCATGCGGGTGTTCATCTGCGCGTTGAGAAGATGCTTCAGCAGCCCTTGCTGCGACATTTCCCAAGGCATTTCATCGTTGTGCACGATCTTCTTGCGCTTGGCGTTGCGCGCCGGGGCCTCGTTCGCGTCGTTGAGCAGGCTCTGGTAGAGCTTGCCGTTCTGCGAGCCGGAGAGCCAAGTCTTCGATTCATCCCAAGCCATTACTCATCCTCTGAATTCGTCCTTTGAAATTTTCCGTCGCCGCGGCCCCGCCAGGCATGCCGCTCAGGCGTCGAGCTTCTCGTCTTCCGGGTGATTGTAGTTCTCCTCCTCCTGCCGCGGCACGAAATTGCCTTGGGTGGGCGAGGGGGTCTTCGGCCGCTTCTGCACCGTGTGCTGGAAGAGCATGTTCATGAACAGGTACATCGGCTTGGTCTTGATGACCAAAGCGCGCGCCGGCTCCTTCGGGCTCGCATTGAAGTGCTGGTGCACGCAGTTGTTATGCACGATGGCGACATCGCCCGCTTTCCAGTCGTAACGGATGCCGTCGTGGATCTCGTAGCCCGACCCATCGAGAATGTAGAACGCCGCCTCGTTGACGTGGCCGTGCTTCTGCGTGGTGCCGCCCGGCGCATATTCTTCCAGGTGGATGTGCAGCGTCTGGGTGCGGCCATCCTCGGGCTCGACATAGTGCCGGCTGAAATGCTGCGGCCCGCCGTCGAGCTTGAGCTCCTTGCCTTTGATGACGCGCGGCATCGCCCGCAAGCGCCCGAGCTCATCTTTCAGGCTATAGGCGCCGGATAGCTCGCGAACGAAGATGCGGTCCTTATCCGGATCGTGTTGTTTTTCACCCATGGTTCACCTTCAGTGTGTTCACCCTTTGCGAATGATCCTGCAGGGCGCGTGTTCTTGCAGGCGCGTGATCCCGCAAGCCACCATCCTCGCAGCCGACAATTTATTATCGGCCGTCTAATAAGGTCTTGTTCGCGCCTCTTACCCGTAGCGCCGCCGGTATTGTTCGTCGGCTGCCGGGGTCGGTCGGCAGCTATGTAACCCATTCGATGCGATCCGCCAAAACGGCTATGGGAATAAAGTCATGGTTATGTTGCGCTGCAGCGAACGCTGACCTTCAGCTTCGGGCCCGCTCGACCTCGTCCTTGAGATGCCCCCAGATCGAGTAGACGATGCGCCCGTAACGCGGATCGTTGCGGAGCTCGAGCACGTTGCGCGGTCGCTCGAGATCGACGTCGATGACAGTCTTGGCGCGCCCGGGGCTCGCCGTCATCACCATGATCTTGTCGGCGAGCGTCACTGCCTCGTCGACCGAGTGGGTGATGAACACCACGGTCTTCTTGTCGATTTCCCAGACGCGCAAGAGCTCCTGCTGGAGAATGGTGCGGTTCTGCTCGTCCAGTGCCGAGAACGGCTCGTCCATCAGCAGCACTTCGGGGTCGTTGGCGAAAGCGCGGGCGATCGAGACGCGCTGGCGCATTCCGCCGGAGAGCTGATGCGGGTAGTGGCGGGCAAAGTGGGTGAGCCCCGTGCATTCGAGATAGCGGCCGACCGCTTCTTCGATCTGCCGCTTCGGCGCCTTGCGCATTTTCAACCCGTAGGCGGCGTTGTCCCAGACGGTCATCCACGGAAAGATCGAGTCGCCCTGGAACACCATCGAGTATTGCGGCCGACCCGGCTTCGGATCGCTGATCTCGACCTTGCCGCTCGTCACCTGCTCGAGCCCGCCCAGGATGCGCAACAGCGTGGTCTTGCCGCAACCCGACGGCCCGACGATCGCGAAGAAAGTGCCTTCGGCAATGTCGATTGACACATCATCAACCGCGGCGAGCGAACGGAAACGCTTCACCAGATTGGTAATCCTGATCTTGGCACGAGGCTGCGATGCCTCGCCCCGCCTGGGCGCCGCCGTCGCCGGAGCCGCTGTCACGGGGGCAGCCATCAAATGTCCGCCTTCCATCGGATCACCCAGCGCTCGATCTCGTTCAACAACAAGCTGACCGCAAAGCCGATCAGCGCGATCACGAACAGCCCGACATACATCTTTGCGACCGCGAAGGTTTCCCAGGCGCTCCAGATCATGTAGCCGATCCCGCTTTTCGCGCCGACCATCTCGGCAATGGCGATGAGGATCAAGGCCAGACCGGCGCCGAGCTTTATTCCCGCCATGATGAAGGGCAGCGCGCCCGGCAGCGCGATGGTGCGGAACGTGTCCCAGGGCGAGGCCTTGAAGCTCTTGCCGACGTCGAGATAGATCTGATTGATCTGCAGCACGCCGGCGGTGGCATTGATCGCCACCGGGTAGAACACGCCGATTGCCACCATTACGACCTTCGACATTTCGCCGAGCCCGAAGATCAAGAGGATGAGCGGCAACAGCGAGCTCTTCGGGATCGGATAGGTGGCAACGATCAGCGGATCGACGATCGCCCGCACCGGCCGCCAAATCCCCATCGCGATCCCGATCACGATCGCGGGCACGCCGCCCAACAGGAAGCCGAGCACGATCCGCTGCAGGCTGATCAGCACGTTTTCGGTGAGCTCGCCCGATTGCGCCATTTCGATGAGCTTGGCGAAGATCGAGCTCGGCGCGGGAAAGAAGCGCACATCAATCAACCCGACGTCGGCGGCGAACTCCCAGGCGAGCAGCAGAGCGAGCGGAGAGGCGATGCTGAGAATGCGGTCGCGCCGCCGTGCCGCGTGGCGCGCTTCCTCTCCGATATCCACCACCCGGGCCGGCGGCTTTGCGGGGTCTGCCATATCTGCAGCACTCATTCCTATGGTCTCCCTGCGGCGACAAGCGCCGTTATAGTGCGCGCAAAATCGGCGCACCAGATCGGGCGCGGGCGCGCTGCAGTCCGCAGGTGCGATGTTTGGTCTCGCGGCTTTAGGCGGCCGCGCTGCGCGAATCGAGCGTGCGGGCGTGCATCGCCATGGCGATTAGCGCGGAGCCGCCGAAGATCATGTTGATCCCGACCAGAACGCCGATTGCCCAGGCGGCGGTGCCGGGCAAGCCCACAAGAATGATCGCGGCGAGGATCAGGTCGACGATGCCGCTCGCCAGCATCCATCCCCAGCGGCCCGACAGCTCGCGCTTGTGCTCGAGCGCGTACATGATCGTGGCGACGCCCTCGATGATGAAAAACACGATCAGCACCAGAGTAAGCGAGATAACGCCGGAAACCGGCCAGCCGAGCAATGCCAGGCCCACCACGATGCCGAGAACAGCCGAGAGCAGCGACCACCAGAAGCCCGGCGCCCGCCGCATCCAGAAGGTGGTGACGAGGCCGAGGATGCCGCTGATCAGGATGAGCCAGCCGAAGAGGATCTCGACCGCGAGCGTCGCGATGGGCGGAACGATGATCGCGATGGCACCGAGCACACAGAGGACGATTCCCTCAATCAAGAACAACTTCCAATGCTCATGCAGCGAGCTCGCGACCGCGCGTTCGATCCTGTCGAAATCGGGTCGATCCATGGTCATGGCTGGCCTCCCGGTGCGAGATCACGAGCCGGACGTGCATGGTAACAGCAAGGGTAGGCTGCGGCAAAGGCGCGGAACGTCCGCCCAACCAAGCGCTTAAGCTGGGCAAAGGGCGAGTATCAGGGGGTTACGCCCGTCTTAGACGGGCGATGGCGCGCGCCAACGCGTGCTTATGGGGCGACCGACTTCAAGACGCTTGCTTGCGCTCTGCGTCATCGTGTTGTTCGTGATGCTCCGCCTCGGCGGTCGCTTCAGCGGCTTGCGCCAGCGCGCGTCCGATCATCACCAACAGCGGTCCTGCGGGGTTTGCCTCGTGCAGCCGATCGGCAATATCGGCAAGGGTTCCGATGATGACCTGTTCGTCCGGCCGCGTTGCCGCTGCAACCGCGATAGTCGGCGTCGCCGGCGAAAGCCCGTGCGCGATCGCGGTTTGGGCAAGCTCGCGGATCGTCTTGCTCGGCATGTAGACGATAGTGGTCGCGCTTGGATCGGCGAGGCTTGGCCAGTCGATATCGCTGGGCAGGTGGCCGTCGGCAGCGTGACCGGTGACATATTGGACCCGCCGCGAGACCTTCCGATGGGTAAGCGAGACGCCGAGGCGGCTCGCCGCGCCTTGAGCGGCACTGATGCCCGGCACCACCTCGACCGCGATGCCGGCTTTGCGGCAGGCCTCGATCTCTTCGCTGGCGCGGCCGAAGATCATCGGGTCGCCGCCCTTGAGCCGCACCACCCGCTTGCCGGACCTGGCGAGCGAGATCATCAGCGCGTTGATCTCATCCTGCTTGCAGGAAGGCCCGTAACCGGTCTTTCCGACCAGCATCTTCTTTGCCTCGCGGCGAGCAAAATCGAGCACACCTCCCGCCACCAGATCGTCGATCAGGATCACGTCGGCGGACTGCAGGGCGCGCACCGCGCGCACGGTGAGAAGCTCTGGATCCCCGGGGCCCGCACCCACCAGGGTCACCGAGCCGAGCTCGGCCGAAGCGCTGGCCTCGCGGGTCTGCGCCATGATGGTGTCGAAGTCTGCGGCCGCCGGTTCGTGATCGGGCCGTGTCACCGCCCGCGCGGTGAATACTTGCCAGAAGCGCCGCCTTCCCGCGAAGGACAGGCCGGATGACTGCACCGCTTGCCGCCAGCGCCGTGCCGCTGCGGCCCAACGCGCGAAGCCTTGCGGGAGCAGGGCCTCGAGCTTGGCGCGGATCGCCTGCGCGAATATGGGCGCGGCTCCATCCGTCGAGATGCCGATCACGAGCGGCGAACGATTGACGATCGACCCGAAGGAAAAATCGCTGAAGGCTGGTTTGTCGACGATGTTCACCGGCACGCCGGCGGCGCGCGCGGCGGTCACGAATGTGCTGGCGGCTTGGTCATCCGCAAAGGCACCGACCGCGATGGCGGCGCCCGCAAGATCCTCCGGTGCCCAGTGCCGCGCATGGACGGCGATGCTCGCGTCTCCAGTAGTGTCGGAGCTAGAGCGGCGCGGCGCTTCGCGCGCGACCGTGAGCAGCTCTTCGCTCGCCTCAGGCGAAAATACTTCAACCACCGCCCCGGCCGCGGCCAGGAGCTCGGCCTTCCAGGCGGCGGCTGGACCGCCGCCGGCGACCACGGCGCGCCTGCCTGTGAGCCCGAAGAACACCGGCAGCCGTGCCAGCGGCTCCATGCGCGGCGTGCGGGCTTCAGACGGGGTGCGCGATGCGCTCATCGACGATAATCCTTTTCAGTTCAGGCAGGCACGAACCGCAGCTTGTTCCGGCCCGCAATTTCCGACCGATATCCCCGACGTTCTTTGCGGTGCCGCTGCTTACGGCCTGGCGCACGGCTTCGAGCCCGACCTGGAAACAGGCGCATACAATCGGCTCGCTCCCCCCTATATAGTCAGAAGCTTGAGTTTTCGGTATCCGGCGGACGCCGTCCGCTGCAGCGGCAGCGGCCACCAGACCCGCGAGATCCCATCGCGGGGGCTGGCCGGGTGGCGCGATGCAGACGCAGGCTTCGAGCTCACCGTCACGGACCGCAGCGGCCTGATAGATCGCGCCTTGAAGGTCGTCCGCAAGCTGGGCCTCGGCCCCGATCGAGCAGTAGGCGAAATCATGCCAGAACAGCAGCCCTCGGCTGGTCGCCAGCCGATATTCGAATCCGTCCGCCAAGGCCACGCGGGTCCACCAGGTATCTGCCGGGAACGTGAGGGTTCCCCGGGTGCGGGCAAAGCCCCGTAGGGCGAAGTCGACCGGGGCGATGTTCGCCGGCGTTGCCTTGGACTCAGGCTGCCCCGAGAGGGGGTCGGTATGCGCGCATACCATCTCGCCGACGCGGGCGGAGGAGGCGGTCTCGGCGCTCCAATGGATGGGCGTGAACAGCGAGCCCGGTTGTTGATTTTCGCTGATCGCCACTTTGAGGATGCAGGCGCCGTGCTGGGTCGCGACACGGGCGAAGCCGCCGTCAGTGAGCCCCACGGCGGCGGCATCCTGCGGATGCACCTCGACGAACGGCTCTGCCAGATGTGCGGCCAATCGCGGGCTCCGCCCGGTACGCGTCATGGTGTGCCACTGGTCGCGAATGCGCCCGGTGTTGAGGCGAAGTGGGAAGGCTTCCGAGGTCGCTTCCTGCAGGCGAGGCGCTTGCGACGGCACAAGGCGAGCCTTGCGGTCGGACGTGAAGAAGCCGCCGTCGGCAAAGAAGCGCTTCGAACTCGGCCTAGGGCTCGCGGCCTCGCCGGCCCGCACCGGCCACTGCACCGGCTCGAGCACGGCATAATCGGCGTCGGATATTTCGGCCAGGCCGCCGAGATCGAAATCGCGGGTGCCACCATTCTCGAACGCGGACAGCGCCGCGTGCTCGCGGAACACGTCAGCTTCGGAGCGAAACGCGAAAGCCGCGGTGAAGCCCAGCCGCCGTGCCACTGCCGAAACGATCCACCAATCGGGCCTGGCTTCGCCCGGCAGGCTTAAGAATGCGCGTTGCCGGGAGATGCAGCGTTCCGAATTGGTGACCGTGCCTTCCTTCTCGCCCCAGGCAGCGGCGGGAAGCAGCACCTGCGCGCCGGAATTTACCGTGTCGTTGGAGAGCACGTTCTCGGACACCACAAAGAGCTCGAGTCTCTCGAGTGCCGCCCGCACGGCGCCGGCGCGCGGCAGCGAAACGGCCGGGTTGGTTGCCATGACCCAGAGCGCCTTGATCTCACCGCGCGCAATCGCCTCGAACATCGCGACCGCCTTGGCTCCCTCGCGCGTCGCCATCCGGGGTGCATTCCAGAAGCGGCGCACGCGATCCACTTCTTCGGGCGCAAAACCCATGTGGGCTGCCAATTGATTGGCGAGACCACCCACCTCGCGGCCACCCATGGCATTGGGCTGTCCGGTCAGCGACAGCGGACCCGTGCCGGGCCGGCCGATCCGGCCGGTCACCAGATGGCAATTGATGATGGCGTTCACCTTGTCGGTGCCCTGCGCCGATTGATTGACGCCCTGCGAATAGAGCGTGATGGTGCGGGCACTGGCGCAGAACAGATCGAAGAAGTGGCTGACATCGGTCTCGGCGAGACCGCATGCGCGCGCGGTTGCGTGTATGTCGGGAGCGATCTCCCGCGCGCGCGCGAGCGTTTCGGCAAAGCCAACCGTGTGCGCCTTGATGTAGGCCAGATCAAGCGCGCCACGCTCGGCAAGGTGCACCAGGATGCCGCAGAACAATGCGCTGTCGGTTCCGGGCGCGATGGGGAGAAACAGGTCGGCTTCCTCGGCTGTGGCGGTGCGGCGCGGATCGATGACGACGACGCGGGCACCGCGCTCGGCCTTGTTGCGCATAATGCGCTGGAACAGCACCGGGTGGCACCAGGCCGCATTGGAGCCGACAAGCACGATCAGGTCGGCGAGGTCGAAATCCGAATAGGTGCCCGGCACGGTGTCGGACCCGAAAGCACGCCGGTGGCCGGCGACCGATGAGGCCATGCAGAGCCGCGAATTTGTGTCGACATTGGCCGAGCCGATGAAGCCTTTCATCAGCTTGTTGGCGACATAGTAATCTTCGGTGAGAAGCTGGCCGGAAAGGTAGAAGGCGACTGCATCGGGCCCATCACGCTCGATGATGGTGCGAAAGCCGTCGGCGACGCGATCGAGTGCGTCGTTCCAAGAGGCGCGGGCGAAGCGGCCGTCGCTCTGCCGCAGCATTGGATGGAGAAGGCGTTGCTCGAGACCGAGCGTCTCGCCGAGCGCTAATCCCTTGGAACAGAGCCGGCCGAAATTGGCGGGATGTGCGCTATCGCCCGCAATCGCGGCGCCGCCTCGGCTATCTGGCTGCGCCAGCACGCCGCAGCCGACCCCGCAATACGGGCAGGTTGTGCGGACCGTGGGGCTTGGTGGCGTGAGGGCGTTCATGTCTATTCGCCTGCAAGCTTCCTCCGGTCATTCCCGCGCAAGCGGGAATCCATACCGCGTCGGAATATGGGTCCCCGCTTTCGCGGGGACGACCGGATGGGAGAGGCCGCGGGAATGCCCGGAGAAAGCTTTCGCGGGGGCGAGCGGGGTTGCGAAGGCACCTTAATACACATCTTGCTGATAACGCCCGCTCTTCTTGAGGTCGGCCACAAAAGCGATCGCATCATTGGTGGAGCGCAGGCCGAAGGTCGTGACGACATCGACGAGCGCCGCTTCGACATCCTTGGCCATGTGCTTGGCATCGCCGCAGACATAAATGTGCGCTCCGTCGGCAAGCCAGGCCCAAAGATCGCGGCCGACATCGCGCATGCGATCCTGCACGTAGATCTTCTCCTTGCCGTCGCGCGACCAGGCGAGCGTCAAGCGGGTCAGCACGCGCGCCGCCTTCATGCCGGCGAGCTCGTCCTCGTAGAAGAAGTCGTAGTCGCTGCGCTGATGGCCGAAGAACAGCCAGTTGCGACCGGACGCTTTGGTCGCCATCCGTTCGTGAAGAAAGGCGCGGAACGGCGCGATGCCGGTGCCAGGTCCGATCATGATGATCGGCACCGAAGGGTCGGCCGGCAGTCCGAAGTGCTGCGCCCGTTGCACATAGACGCGCAGCTTGTTGCCGGGCTCGATGCGGTCGGCGAAAAAGGTGGAAGCAACGCCCAGCCGCGTGCGCCTGCCGACCGGATAACGCACCGCATCGACGGTGAGGGCGAGCCGTCGCGGATCTACCTTCGGCGACGAGGCGATGGAGTAGAGACGCGGCTGCAGCGGATCGAGAGCTTCGATGAAGGCCTCGGGATCGGGGCGCGCGCCCGGGAACTTTTCAATGGTTGCCAGCACATCGAGCGTGTCGGCGTCGCCGTCGGGATTTTCACCGCTCGAGAGCGCCTTGGCGGTGAGCCTTCGGGTGCCCCCGGTGATGTAGGAGTAGAGTTGGAACAGCATGTCGGGTGCGGTCCCGAGCGAAACGCTGTCGATCAGCACATCGCGCAGCGCGCGTCCGCCGATCGGAAAATCCGGCGGCGCCTGCAGGGCTGCGATCACCGCATCCACAAGCGCAGGATCATTGGCCGGGAACACGCCGAAGGAATCGCCCACCGTGTAGTCGAGGCCCGAATCGCCGAGGTCGAGCTCCACGTGCCAAGTCTCTTTGGCGGAGCCCGGCTTGTTGAGCCGCGTGCGCGAGAGGAATGTCGCGATGGTGGGATTGTCGCGCGAGCGACCGCGCGGAACAGCCGACGGCTTGGCGAGGGGTCCCGCGGCCTCGATAGTGGTCGCGGGCGTCGGCGCCTTGGCGGCGGCAGGCGCCACAGTCGCAGGCGCGGCATCGAGCTCGCTATAGAGCGTCTTGAGCATGCGGGCGGTTTCCTTGCCGCCCGGCACACACAGGTTCAGCCGTTCCTCGCTTCTGCGCGCGATCGCATCGGAATAGTCTTGGCAATTATAGCCGCATTGGCCGCAATCCTGCTGCGCCATGGCGGCCATCATGCGCCGGCGCAGCGGCCGTCCCTCGGCGAGCTTCATGCGCTCGGCCATCGCCAGGCTCTGGTCATGCCATGGGGCTTCCCCGTCGTCGCCGTCGGCGAGTGGATCCTTCGCGGTCGGCGCAGCACCCGGCATGAGGGCCGCCGACTGCTCGGGCGAGAGCGGCGTGACCGTGCTGCCGTCGACCGAGATCAGGCCGGCGAAGAAGCCGTTGAGCCAGGCGCGCTGCTCGGCCGTGAACGGCGCGCTTTCCGGCAAGAGCGAAAGCTGCTGCGCGGGTGGGACAAAGCTCATGATACCAGCTCCCGCTCGATCATTTGTTTGAGCGCCGCGTCGTCGTGGCGGCGGGTGAAGGCGAGAAACGTCTCGTCCTTGGATGCGCGCTGCGCCAGATAGGCCTTGAGCAGGCGCTCGATCAGCGGCGGCAAGTTCTCGGCCTTGACGTCGCGGCGAATTTCGCGCGCGAGCGCCGCATCGGGCCCGAAACCGCCGCCGACCAGGAGGTGATAGCCCTCGATCTGCGGGCTCTCTTCGGTCTCCTGCACCTTGCAGGCGATGAGCCCGATATCGCCCACATAGTGCTGGGCGCAGGAGTGATGGCAGCCGGTCAGGTGGATGTTGATTGGTCCGTCGAGCTCGACGCGTGCCTCGCACCAGCGCGCGATCTCCTCGGCGTGGCGCTTGGTGTCGGAGGCCGCGAACTTGCAGCCGACATTCCCGGTGCACGCGACAAGACCCGCCCGAATGGAGCTGGCGCTGGTGGCGAGGCCGAGCTGCGTGATGGCGGCGATTGCCGCCGCGATCCGCTGCGACGGCACGCCGGAGATGATGAGGTTCTGCCAGACGGTAAGGCGCAGCTCGCCGTCGCCGTAGTCGCGGGCGACCGCGCCGAGGCCGCGCATCTGGGCGGCAGTGAGCTTGCCGACCGGCAAGACCACGCCGATCCAGTTGAGACCATCCTGCTTCTGCGGGTGGACGCCGATATGGGCGCCGCGATCGAAGCCCGGACGCGGTTCCAGCGCTTCGCTTTGCACGCGCGTGAGCTGACGGCCGAGCTTCTCTTCGACGAGGCTCAGGAATTTCTCCATGCCGAAGCGATCGAGCACATATTTGAGCCGCGCCTTGAGCCGGTTGGTGCGATCGCCGTGCTCTATAAAGACGCGCACGACCGCGTCTGCCACCCGCGTCGCCTCCGACGGCTCGACCACCACCCCGGTTTCGTGGGCAAAATCCTTGTGCCCGGTGATGCCGCCGAGCAGCAGGCGAAACCAGACGCCGGGCGCAATCCCGAATCCGTCCTTGACCATGACGGCCTGGAATCCGATGTCGTTGGTATCCTCCAGCACCGGGATGATGCCGCCGCCGTCGAAACCGACGTTGAACTTGCGCGGGATGCCGTAGAGGGCGCGCTCGTTGAGAATGTGGAAGTGCCATTCGCGCGCGTATGGGCGCGTGTCGATCAGCTCCTGCGGATCGATGCCGGCCGTCGGGGTGCCGGTGACGTTGCGGATATTGTCGGCGCCGGAGCCGCGCGAGGAGAGCCCGAGATCGAGCACACCCTCGACCATGTTGACGGCATTCTTGGGCTCGATCTCGCGGATCTGCAGGTTGGCCCGGGTGGTGACGTGGGAGTACCCGCCGCCATAGCGCTCGGCGAGGTCGGCGAGGCCCTCGAGCTGCCAATGCTTGAGTATGCCATTGGGGATGCGCAGGCGGCACATATAAGACTTCTGATTGGGCGCGACGTAGAACAGGCCAAAGAAGCGCCAGCGGAAATTATCGTCCGGCTTGGGCGACTCATTATTCGCGGCTTGCGCCTTGAGACGCTCATAGCCATCGAGCGGATTGAGCTCGCGCTTGAACTTCTCCTGGTCGGAGAGCTTCCTCCCCTCTTCCAGAACCCGGTTCTGCGCCTTGATGTGCACAGCGTCGGGACCGACCGGCTCGGGAGCAGCCTTCGCCGCTGCGGCGGCGGGCGCGCGTGTGGCGTTCAATTGCTGCGCGTGACGGCCGACGGTCAGGCCGGAGGCGAAGCCTTCGAGGTAGCGCTTCTGCTCGTCGCTGAAATCGGCGCTCGCTGCGGTGTCAGCCATTTCGGTCTCTTCTTGTTTGTTGTTTGCTCTTCCACCCTGTCCCTCCCTCGCAAGCGGGGGAGGGTGGGGAGGGGGCCCCGCCTCACTCGGCCGGGACTTTCGCGGCCATCGCCTCGGTGATCGGGGGAGCGGAGGTGGCCGGCTTGTAGGTGGCGTAAAGGGCAAGGCCGGTGAATGTGAAGCCGCCCACCAAATTGCCGAGCGTCACGGGAATCTGGTTCCACAGCCACCAATCCGAGACCGTGACCTTCGCCCCCATCAGCATCCCGGTGGGGATGACGAACATGTTCACGACCGTGTGCTCGAACCCCTGGGCGAAAAACACCGAGATCGGCAACCAGGCGCAGACAAGCTTGCCGACCGTCGAGGAGGAGGTCATCGCCATCACGACGCCAAGGCAGACGAGCCAGTTGCACAGCATCGCCTTGACGAACGCGACCGTCATGCCGGCGGCGCCCAGTGCCGCGTAAGCGGTGGTCTTCGCCTCGGCGGTGGCGACGATGCGGGCTGCGACGCCGCTCGGCTCGACGTGCCAGAAGTTGGTGAGCACGATGGCGAGCAGGATGCCGTACGCAATGCTGCCGAGGAGATTACCGAGGAACACCCAGGCCCAGTTGCCGATCACCGCGCTGAGCGATGCCCGGCCTTCCAGATAGGGCAAAGGCACCAGCGCAAAGCTCCCGGTTAAGAGCTCGAGCCCGAGAATGACAATGATCACCAGGCCGACCGGAAAGATGAGAGCGCCAACCAGAGGCTGGCCAGTGGTGACCGCGGCGGTGAACGCGAAGCTCGTCGAGGTGGCGAGCAGCGCGCCCGACAGCGCGCCGCGGATCAACAAGTCGCGCGGCGACAGCGCGAGTTTCGCGCGACCGACATCGATCATCGTCTTCACGACATCGGCGGGTTTGACGTAGTCCATTGCTCGAGCTCCTTTGGGCTGGCAAGACGAGCCGCGGCCGCTACTCCGCGGCTTGGGGCTCTCCATAGGCTTCGCTGATCATGAATTGGGAGAGCGTGGCGTAGACCGCCGCCCAGGCGGCGGCGGTATCGCTGGTCCAGCTGTCGCCGAGCCCGCGCTCGAGCGTCCACAGAAGCGACGCGCCTACCGCGTCATAGTGCTCTGGTTTCACGCCATAGCCGACATGACGGCGTGCGAGCGCGCTGGCGACCGGCAGGATTGTGTCCAGATTGCCGAGGCCGGCGACCACGGTTGCGAGCGTCGCCATCAGCTTGTTGCGCTGAGCTTTCATCTCGCCGCGAAACAGCGGCTTGACCGCGGGGGTCGTTTCGAACAGCCGATCGTAGAAGATTGCGGCCGCCTGATCGGCGATCGGAGCTACCTTGGCGAAGCTTCGCTGCACGAGCTTTACCTGATCGGGAGTCATCGAATGTCCTCACATTTCTGTTCTGTTTGTCTGACTGTCCCGGCGCTGCTTGATTGGTTGGATGCCGGGCTTGGCCCCGGCACCCGTTCACAGCTCACACGCGTGCCGCGGCCAGGCCGGCGGTGCTCCCCGCGTAATTCCTGCGCAGGTAGTACCACCAGGTCAGTCCGAGGCAGGTCGCGTAAAAGGCGAGATAGATCCCGAGCGCGAGATGCGGGCCCCCGGTCGCAGCAATCGACGCGCCGAAGCCGCGCGGGATCAGGTAGCCGCCGCAGGCGCCGACCGCACCGATGAACCCGAGCGCGGCTGCGCTTTCGATGCTGGCTGTCGCGATTGCCCGCTTGCGGCCTTCGTCGCCCGCTCCCTTCGCCTTCTGCAGGTTCTCCTCGAGGAAAATCGATGGGATCATCCGGTAGGTGGATCCGTTGCCGATCCCGGTGGTGACGAAGAGAACGAGGAACATCGCCAGAAAGCCGGCGAAGTCCTTGATCTCGACAAAGTACATGACGCCCACGGTCGCGGCCCCCATGAGGATGAAATTCCAGAAGGTGACGATCGCGCCGCCGATCTTGTCGGCGGCAAGGCCGCCGAGCGGACGCGCGAGCGAGCCGACGAGCGGGCCCAGGAAGGCGATGGCGACGGTGATCTCGGGAAACTGAGTCTTCATCAACAGCGGAAACGCAGCCGAATAGCCAATGAAGGAGCCGAAGGTCCCGATATAGATGTAGGACATGATCCAGGTGTGCTTGCGGGAGATGACAGCGACCTGGTCCTTGAACGAGGAGCGCGCCGAGGAGAGATTGTTCATGAACAACGCGGCGCCCGTCACCGCGACGACAAGCGGCAAGAGCCACATCAGTCCGGCGTTCTGCAGATAGATGCCCGCCGGTCCCGGTGTTCCCTGATAGAGATTGATGAGGCCAACTCCCAACAGGATCGGCGTGAGCAGCTGTACGCCGCTAACCCCGATATTTCCGCCGGCGGCATTCAAGCCGAGTGCCCAGCCTTTCATGCGGTTCGGGTAGAAGAAGGAAATATTGGCCATGCTGGAGGCGAAGTTGCCGCCGCCGAGACCGGCGAGTGCGGAGACCGACAGCATCAGCCAGAACGGCGTGTCGGGCCGCGTGACGAAATAGCCAAGCGCGATCGTCGGAACAAACAGCACGGCGCCGCTGAAAATCGTCCAGTTGCGGCCGCCGAACCTGGTCACCGCAAAGGTATACGGAAATCGCATGATCGAGCCGATCAGCCCGGGAAGCGCCACGAGCTGGAACAGCTCATCGGTCGTGTAGTGAAAACCGGCTTGCGGCAGCTTGGTGGCGACGATGCTCCAGATCAGCCAGACCGAGAAGCCGATATGCTCGGTCACGATCGACCAGATCAGATTGCGTCGGGCGATGAATTTGCCCGTGGCGTTCCAGAACTTTTCGTCTTCCGGATTCCAGTCCGAAATCCAAGTTCCTGAAATCGAAGCCGTGGTTCGCTCCTGCATTGGAGATATCCCTTAAGGTTCCTTGTGCGTTGGTGACCGCTGCGAGCGTCCCGGCGCGTTCGTGGCCAAACAAAAAGCCGCAAGCCTGACGGGCGAGCTCCTCGGCCCTCCCTCCAGACAGCGGCTTTGCTTATTGGTCCCTCGTTGGACCTTGCGGCGCGTGCTCACACCAGCAACGCCGCTTTGGCCTCATCCCTTTCAAGCTTCGTGCCAGTTCCAAGAATTGGTAAATAAATATTCTATTTCAATAAGATGGACGAGTTCCTCAAGCTTAAGGAAGCGCGCCAAATGCGGCCGCTTTGATCAAATCGAAGGGCGCCGCTGCAGGATTTTTGTGCAGCGCAAAAAATAGGCAATGAATGCTTACCTTTTGGGCCCGGCGCGCCAGGCGGTGAGGTATCCGGGAATATCGTCGGCGTTGAATGGAGGCCCCGCGAAGGCGCCGATGCCATCGGCGAGCTTGCTGGGCAAACCCGGTGCTTCCTCGGTGCACCCATCAAACATATCGGTCCGAAACACAGCCATGGCGGCGGCCAGCATGTCCTTGGACAGGGGCGCCTGTCCCCAGCGCACCATCTGGGCATAGAGCCAGGCGGCCTGCACCGGGTCGGGCCGGGCGGCGCCGTCGCGACTGACCAACAGATAATCGGGGCATGAACGCGTGGCGCCGTCGGGCGTGATCTTGAGGGCGCCGTCAAGCGTGCGGCGGACGAGCTCGGGCGCAACGCCGATCCGATTGGGTGCGGAGAGGATCGCCGCAACCTCCTCATGATTTGCGATGTCCTCCACGAAAGCGGCGGCGTGCAGCTGCGCGCGCACCAGTCGCGCGAGAACGTCCTCGTGTTGCTGCGCCCAACGGCTGCGCACGGCGAAGACCTTCTCGGTGGTACGGGCAAGGATGTCCGATCCGAAATGCAGGATCATCCCGATCTCGAGATCGACCGCAACGGAATTCCATGGGGCGCCGACACAGAAGCCGTCGACCTGACGATTGGCGAGGCTCTCCACCATGTAGGGCGGCGGCAGGACGACGAGGCGCACGTCTTCGTCGGGATCGACGCCGCCGGCCGCCATCCAGAAACGCAGGCAATAATTATGCGAGGAGAACGGGAAAGTCATGCCGAAGGTGAGGGGCTCCTCGCCATTCTGCTTGCGCTTCTCGACCACCGCGGCAAGCGCGCGGGCGCTGACCAGCGGATCAGCCATGTCGCCCGCGGCTGCCGTCTTGAGCGCCGCATGCAGGGCGGGCGAGACTGTGACCGCGTTGCCATTCATCCCGAGCGCCAGCGGCGCGATGATCGGCACCTTGATGTGGCCCAGCCCCAGGCTCGAGGCGATCGCGACCGGAGCCAACAAATGAGCGGCATCGAAAATGCCGATATTGAGCTTGTCGCGTACATTCGACCAGGACACCTCGCGCACCAGCTCGACATCGAGGCCTTCGGCGGCCATGAACCCGCGATCGACGGCGACGATCAGAGCCGCTGCGTCGCAAAGGGGAATGAAGCCGACGCGCAGCCGTTCGGGATTCGGCGCCGGGCTCATTTGAGGAGCTCCGCAGCGGTGACGACCGATTGAGCGACTTCGGCGATCTTGCGGTTCTCGTTCATGGCCGTCCGCCGCAGCAGCGTGTAAGCTTCCTCCTCCGAAATATTCTTCACCTTCATCAATATGCCCTTGGCGCGATCGATCACCTTGCGCTCCTCGAGCGCAGTCTTGGTCTTTTCCAATTCTGCCTGGAGCCGCGAAAAGGCATTGAACCGCGAGATGCAAAGATCGAGAATGTGCTTGACCCGCTCCTTCTTCAAGCCGTCGACAATGTAGGCCGAGACACCTGCGTCGACCGAAGCCTGGATCGAGGCGCTGTCGCTCTGATCGACGAACATGGCGATCGGGCGCTTCACCGCGCGGCTCACCTGGAACATCTGCGCGAGCACGTCGCGGCTCGGATTCTCGAGATCAATGAGGATCACGTCGGGATCGGCGGCGTAGATGCGCGCCAGGAGATTGCTCGTCTCCTCGAGCCGCAGCACTTGCGTGAATCCGGCCTCGCGCAGCCCGTCGGCGAGGATCGCCGCCCGCACCGGATTTTCGTCGACGATCACGATTTTGAGCGACGGATCCATGGATGGATGGCACTGAGCAGTAGGGTGCGCAAAATCGCGCCGTTAAGCCTGGCAGCGTGCGCAACCGCACAATGCGATTTTGCGCACGCACTCGTCGCAGAGCGGTGCGGTTGCACACCCTACACCGCTATGGCTGTCGTAGCGCCAGCTTGTAGCAGAAAAGTTATCCATCATCGCCTATGGATCTCACGCCGTAGTTTGCCGTCTTCTCGCCGCGTTGATCGCCGTCCAAACCTTGAGCGGCGTTGCCGGCATATCGATGTGGTCGATGCCGAAATCCCTGAGCGCGTCGACCAGCGCATTGATCACCACCGCCGGCGCTGGAGTAATGCCGCCTTCGCCGCCGCCCTTGATGCCGAGTGGGTTGCCGGCGGTCGGATCGAGCGCGAGCTCGACATCGAAGCTCGGCACATCGTCGGCGCGCGGCAATCCGTAATCCATGAACGAGCCGGTCATGACCTGGCCGGTTGCGTGATCGGCGGCAACGCCCTCGGTGAGCGCCTGGCCGATCCCCTGGACGATGCCACCATGCATCTGCCCGTCGACCAGCATCGGATTGATCGGCACGCCGACGTCATCGACGGTGGTGTAGCGCTTGATGTCGACGCGGCCGGTTTCAGGATCCACCTCGAGCTCGCAAACCGCGCAGCCGGTCGGATGCGCCGGAATCCGATGCGAGAGCTCCGCCATGGCGGTGAGTCTTGCGCGAGCATTGCGCGCCGCCAAATCGAAGAGGCTGAAAGCATGGTTCGACGTCGGTGCCGTGAACCAGCCGTCCGAATGCTTGATTGCGCTTTCCGGCGCGGCCAGCGCTGCGGCGGCGAGACTGCGGGCCTCGGCGATGATCTTTCCGCACGCTTCGACCAGCAGCGTTCCGACGAGCCGCATCGAGCGCGCCGAATGCGAGCCGCCGCCCTTCTCGACCGCGCGGCTGTCGCCGGTGGTCACCTTGATGCTTTCGAGCGGCACGTCGAGCAGATCGGCTGCGACCTGCGCAAACACGGTCTCGTGGCCCTGTCCGCTTGATTGCGTGCCGCAGATCATCTCCACCTGGCCATCGGACGTGATGGTGAGGGCGACGCGCTCGTAAGGAGCCCCGACCGGCGCCTCGATATAGTTCGCAATGCCGATGCCCCGCAGGTGCCCGGCGCGTCGACTCATCTTGCGGCGCGCGGCAAAGCCTCTCCAATCGGCGCGCGCGAGCGCCGACGCCATGTTGCCGGGGAAATCGCCGCTGTCATAGGTGAGGCCCATGGCGGTGCGATAGGGCAGCTGGCTCTTGGCAATCATATTGCGGCGCCTGATCTCGATCCGATCTATGCGCAAGCGCTCGGCCGCCAGATCGAGGAGACGCTCCATCACGAACATCGCCTCGGGGCGGCCGGCGCCGCGGAACGGACAGGTCGGTGTCGAGTTGGTGAGCACGCCGCGCAAGCTGAGCTCGATGGTTTGCAGGTCGTAGACGGTCGTGGCCAGCCGACGATAGTTGTTGAGCGACACGAAGGCGGCCGGGTGAGCGCCGAGATTGCCGTCGATCGTGTAGCGCGCGGCGAGGATGCGGCCGCGGCGGTTGAAGGCGGCGGCGATACGGACATTCAGGTCCCGGCCCTGAAAATCCGTCAGGAAGGCCTCGCTGCGATCCGAGTTCCAGCGCACCGGGCGACCTAGTCGCTTGGCCGCCCACACCACCAGCACGAATTCCGGGTAGAGCAGGCTGCGCGAGCCGAATCCGCCGCCGACATCGCCGGAAATCACCCGCACCTTGGCGGGCGGCACGCCGAGCGCGCCGGCGAGGGCGCCGCGATGGCGCACCACGCCCTGACCGCCGGCGATGAGGGTGTACTGGTCCTCGGCCGGATCGTAGAGACCGCTCGCCGCCCGCGGCTCCATCTGGCAATTGACGATGCGTTGATTGGCCAGTTCCCGCTCGACGACGAGCGCCGCCGCCGCAAAGGCGCGCTCGACCGCTTGGGTCTCGCCGTACCGGGCCGAGAGGCTGACATTGCCGGGCGCGCCGTCAAGCAATTGCGGTGCCGCGGCCGCAAGCGCATCCGTCATCGAAACCACGGCGGGGAATATTTCGTAATCGATTTCGACTGCCTCGGCGGCATCGCGCGCTTGATCTAGCGTCTCGGCGACGATGAAAGCGACCGGATCGCCGACGTAACGGACGCGCTCCTGCGCGAGCACCGCCTGCGGGGCTTCGAACACGAAATGCTCAGACGTGCCGCCGAAGGCCGGCTTCTGCGGGTCGACCGCGTCCGATGTATTGGCAAAATGCACAATCCCTTTATGGCCGTCGGCCGCATAATCGGCGGCGGTCAGCACCGCCAGCACACCGGGACGTGCGCGTGCCGCCTCGCATCTGATCGCGCGAAGGCGCGCGTGCGCATGCGGGGAGCGCAGCACATAGGCCCAGGCGGCGCCGGGGGGAGGAGTGTCGTTGGTATAGCGGCCGCGGCCGGTGACGAGGCGCTCGTCTTCCAGGCGCGGGATGGACTTGCCGATATAGCGTGGCATCAAGACTCGCCGGAGAGGGTCGGGTTGGCGGGCAGACTATAGCGGCCTTCGGATGGATCGCGAGCAAGGCGGCCTTGCCGGCGCAATTCCTCGAGTGCGAGCACGATCTCGCGCCCGTCGTCGCTGCCGAGCGCGGCCATGAGCTCGGCAAAATATTTCGGACCGGTCGCAAGCGCAGCTTCGACCGAAGCGAAACGCGCGCCGGCGAAGCGCGGCGGCGCCGGGATCTCGGCTTCGAGCCGCCGCGCCGCGGCCGCCGGCATGGTCAAGTCGAACCCGCCCTTGGCGCCGAGCGCAGCGCCTTCGAGCGAGGGGTCGAGCGGAATGGTGCGCAGCGAGCTCGCGCAGACAAAGTCGCGATCCGCCTGGAAGCGGGTCGCAAGCGCCCATTCCATCTGTTCATCGGAAAAGATGTCGATATCGGGATCGACCACGAATACGTTCTTGACATTGGCGAGCGACCCGAAGGCGGCCGCGATGGCGTTGCGTGCTTCGCCCGGCACACGCTGGCGCATGGCGATGCGCACATTGTAGACACCGCCGGTCGCCGGCGGTGCATACACCGCAAGGGGCTCGCGGATGGCGCTTTCGAGCGCGCGCCAGACCAGCACCTCCGTGCGCAAGGTGCAGAGCTGCGCGGTGTCGGTGCAGCTCATGCTGCTGCCCCCGATGGTCAGCGTCTGGAACAGCGCGTCGTGGCGGCGGGTTATGGCGGTCACGTGGAAGACCGGATTGACCTTGACGCCGCCGTAGTAACCGAGGAACTCGCCGTAGGGGCCTTCCGCCTCGCTATATCCTTCCTCGCCCAGATAGCCTTCGAGCACCCATTCGGCGTCGGCCGGAACGCGGATGTCGTTGGTGATGCATTTTACGACCGGCATCGGCTGCCCGCGCAGCCGCGCCAGCAATGACAGCTCGTCGCCCGGCATCCGCATCGTGGCGGCGAAATAGTCGACCGGGTGGCCGCCCACCACCACGGAGAGCGGCAGCCGCTCGCCGCGCGAAAGGGCCGCGAGATAGATGTTGCGCAGGTCGCTCGGTGCAACCAGATCGACGCCGGTGGTGGCGCGACCGCGCAGCATGAAACGCCGCAGGCCCGCATTGGAGAGGCCGGTCGCCGCATCGAGCGTGAAGTCCATCCCGGCGGAAATATACGGGCCGCCGTCCTTGCCGTGCTGCAGATGCACCGGCAGCTTGGTCAGGTCGACCTCACCGCCGGTCAGGACGATCTCCTGCACCGGCGCCTGTTCGCGGCCGACCTCGACGAAGTCCGCCTTGCCGCGCAGGCGCGCGAGAATTTCCGGCAACAGCTTTTGCGGGGCGACGCCGAACGCAGCGGCGAAGCGCTTGCGGCTGCCGAGCGCATTGCCGACGAGCGGCATCCCTTCTGGTCCGGCGGAAGAGAACAGCACCGCCTTCGGGTTGGCCTCGAGCATCGCGGCGATGTTCGCCAACGGAGTGGCACCGGCGCGCGTCTCGAGCTCGCCGGTTGTGGCGAGCTCTTCGACAAAACGGCGCAGGCGAAACCGATCGAAATCGACCGCCGCCGACGCATTTGTCCGGCTGGATTGTTCAAGGCCCATGGGTCTCCTCGCCCGTCGCCACGATGGCGGTGATGCCTTAACATGTTTATCAAGCCGCCATTGCCCGGCAATCATGTGTATAGTAATGTCCTGTCATACACATTGTCGAAACGGGTGGCTCGCGGCAGGTTCACCATGCGCACGAATATCGAGATTGATGACACACTCATGGCCGAGGCTCAGAAGGCCTCCGGCCAACCGACCAAGAAGCAGACCGTTGAGGAGGCACTCCGCCTGCTGGTCCGACTCCGGCGGCAAGGGGAGGTCGGCACTGCCTTCGGTAAGTATCGTTGGCGGGGTAACCTCGCGCGCAGCCGCAAGGGGCGAGGGGCTTGAGTGATTGTTGTCGACAGCAGTGTCTGGATCGACTTTCTCAATGGGCGGAATCTGCCGCACGTCGGGCGTCTGCGCGGCGCCCTTGGGACCGATGAGATAATCGTCGGGGATTTGATGCTGTGTGAAGTGCTGCAAGGGCTAGACACCGAGCTCGCCGCCCGCGAGGTCGAGGAACTGCTGCGGCGGTTTGAAATCGTACCAATGGCCGGCGAGGCCATTGCGGTGGCGGCGGCACGCAACTTCCGTACTCTGCGCCGACGCGGCGTCACGATCCGCAAGACGATCGACTTGCTGATCGGAACGTGGTGCATCGAAAACCGCCGACCATTGCTTCACAACGACAGCGATTTTCGGCCAATAGCGCATTATCTCGGTCTGGTCGAATTGTCGTGAATCCCGTTGCGATGCCACATCGTAACAAGCAGGTCGGCGATAGGGATCGGCTGCCGAATCGCCCTTTGCGACGTCGCCTTTGGCCGCGGAAAGCTGCTATGCTGGCGCGGAGTACGGTGCCCGTCCCGGTAATCTCCTGCACCGCCTGCTGTGATCTTCGCCTGTGACCGAATGGGAGGACTGAATGATTTCGCTATCCATTAATGGCCAATCCCACAACGCCGATGTCGAAGACAGTACCCCGCTACTCTGGGTGCTGCGCGACACGCTCGGCATGACCGGCACCAAATACGGTTGCGGCATTGCCCAATGCGGCGCCTGCACGGTGCACGTCGACGGCGTGGCGATGCGCTCCTGCTCGATCCCGGTCGCGGCCGTCGGCGGCAAGCAGATCACCACGATCGAAGGCCTCGCGGTCGGCGGCAAGCTCAATGCCGTGCAGCAGGCTTGGCTCGATAATGACGTGCCGCAATGCGGCTACTGCCAGAGCGGCATGATCATGGCCGTGACGGCGCTGCTCAAGGAAAAGCCCAAGCCGACCGATGCCGACATCAACGCAGCGATCACCAATATCTGTCGCTGCGGCACCTATCAGCAAATTCGCGCGGCCATCCACGCCGCTGCTAACGCGTGATCAGGGGGACCGCCATGACTTATATGCCGCGTATTTCTCGCCGCGCCTTCGTGGTCGGTGCCGCTGCCGCCGGCGGCGGATTGTCGCTCGGCTTCGCGCTGCCGTTCGGCCATGAGGCCGCACGCGCCGCAGACACCCCGGAAGTCAATGCCTGGGTGGTGATCAAACCCGACGACACGGTCGTCATCCGGGTCGCCCGCTCCGAGATGGGGCAAGGCACGCTGACCGGGCTCGCGCAGCTGGTCGCCGAGGAGCTCGAATGCGACTGGTCGAAGGTCACGACCGAATTTCCCACGCCCGGGCAGAACCTCGCCCGCAAGCGGGTCTGGGGCGATTTCTCGACTGGCGGCAGCCGCGGCATTCGCGGCTCGAATGAATATGTTCGCCAGGGCGGCGCCGCCGCTCGCGAGATGTTGATTCAGGCCGCGGCTGACGAATGGAAAGTGCCGGCTGCCGAATGCAGCGCGGCGAACAGCATCATTACCCACAAGGCGTCCGGCCGCACCACGACCTACGGCAAGGTTGCGGACGCCGCCGCCAAGCTGACCCCGCCCAAGGACATCAAGCTCAAAGACCCGAAGGATTGGAAGATTGCCGGCAAGCCGCTAAAGCGGCTCGACACGCTCGACAAGCTCACCGGCAGCCAAGTCTACGGCATCGACATCAAGCTGCCCGGCATGCTGATCGCGACCATCAAGGACTCGCCGGTCAATGGCGGCAAGATCAAGAGCTTCGATGCCGCCAAGGTCGCCGGCATGCCCGGCGTCAAGAAGGTGGTGCAAGTCGAGGACAGCGGCGTTGCCGTGATTGCCGACACGTTCTGGCATGCGAAGACCGCAATCGACGCGCTGCCGATCGTCTGGGATGGCGGCGAGAATGCCAAGGCATCAAGTGCCACCATCGCCGAATTCCTCAAGACCGGCCTCGACGCCGATCAGGCCTATATCGGCAACAAGGCCGGCGATGCCGCCGGCGCCATCGCCTCCGCCGCCAAGAAGATCGAGGCGGTCTACAGCTATCCGTTCCAGAACCACGCCACCATGGAGCCGATGAACGCGACTGCGCGCTACACGTCCGACCGTTGCGAGGTCTGGGGCCCCAGCCAAAATGGCGAGGCGGCGCTCGCCACCATCATCGAGGCGTCGGGCCTGCCGGCGGCGAAGTGCGATTTCTACAAGGTCATCCTCGGCGGCGGCTTCGGCCGGCGCGGGCGGAGCGATTATGTCAAGCAGGCCGTGCTGATCGCCAAGGAAATGCCTGGCGTCCCGGTCAAGATGATCTGGACGCGCGAGGAGGACATGACTCATTGCGCGTTCCATCCGGTCACGCAATGCAAGATGACGGCGGCGCTCGATGCCAACAACAATCTGACCGGATTGCACATGCGCATTTCCGGCCAGTCGATCTCGGCTTCGCTCGCCCCGCAGAACCTGCAGAACGGCATGGACCCGGTCGTATTCCAGGGCCTCAACCCGAGCGGCACCGAGGGCACGTTCGGCTACAACATTCCGAACCTGCTGATCGACCATGCGATGCGCAACACCCACCTAACGGCGGGCTTCTGGCGCGGCGTCAACGTCAACCACAATACGATCTACGTCGAGAGCTTCATCGACGAGCTCGCCAAGGCGACGGGCCAAGACCCGCTCGAGTTCCGCCGCAAATACCTCAAGCCCAAGCACCTCGCGGTTCTCAATGCCTGCGCCGAGCGGATCGGTTACGACAAGCCGCCCCCGCAAGGCGTTTTCCGCGGCATGGCGCAGAACCATGCCTTTGCGAGCTACGTGGCCGCGATTGCGGAGATTTCCATCACGCCCCAAGGCCGCGTGAAGATCCATCGCATCGTCGCCGCGACGGACTCGGGCTATGCGGTGAACCCGGCGCAGATCGAGCGGCAGGTCGCCGGCTCATTCGTGTACGGGCTCTCGGCAATGCTCTACGGCGAGATCACCGTCAAGGACGGCGCCGTTGAGCAGCAGAACTTCGACACCTACCAGGTCATGCGCATGGCCGAGATGCCACAGGTCGAGACCATCGTGATGCCGTCCGGCGGCCCGGTCTGGGGCGGGGTCGGCGAGCCGACGATCGCGGTCGCGGCGCCTGCGGTGCTCAATGCGATCGCGGCCGCGACGGGAAAGCGCATCCGTTCGCTGCCGCTCAAGAACACCGACTTGCGGTCGGTCTAACGCATCGGGAGCAGCGGGAGACCGCTGCTCCCTTTTCTCCTTGGTCGCCCTCTGACGTTTATTTCGCTGTGCCCCGGCGCAGCGCCTTCGCGGTGCGCTGCAAATCTACCGTACCGTCTTCGCCGCGCGGCTTGTGCTTGTTTCAATGGTCGGATTTGCCAAGCCAGCTCTCTAATTTGTGCTCTATTTGCTGGGCCTGGTCCCGCGCAGCCGCGGTATATTGGCCGTCATTCTCATAGGTATCAAAGCCCCAAAGTGCAGCGATCAACACTGCCAAGATCAAGATAACTGCCGCTGGGCGCATCGACCTTACTCTCCATGAACCCAGCCGTCGCTGGGATAAAAGGGTGACGATAAGTTGCTGCCGGCCAGAATGCCCCTATCGCAGCACGATCGTCATTCCAGAGAGACCAAGAGAAACCTGAAAGCCGGTTTGCACCCCCCGCAGCCGGAGAACGACGCCATTGCCGTTGCGAACAGTGGCCACATGACCGCCGCCGATGAAAGCAGCTCCGGCGCCCACGCCCGCATAGCTGCCGCTTATCGATGCCGGGCTCCTCAGGTTGCTCGCGGTGCCACGGAGGTCGACTGCCGCGATTCCGAGGCTGCCGACGCCGACGCCACCGACACCCAAGTGATACCTTCTGCCTTGGTAGAGCAACGTTCCGTCGCCGCCCCCAACGCCAACGATGAATCCTGCCTTGACGATGTGGAGACTGACTGCGCCTGTCGTCTGCGCCCGCGATTGCGTGGTGGCAGACCCCAGCAACGTCACTGCAGCCAGAACGGCCGTGGCAAGCTTCAGAGCGCGATGAGAGCGAAGCATTGTCCCACCAAGCCTCTCCGGGTCGGTCCGCCCGTTGATGAATATGCCAATCCGGATGGTGCCTTCGCCGAAAGCTCCTGACAAGGGCCGCCCGACACAGCAGATAGGGCCTTGGCCATCGACCATGACGTACGAGAACCTAAGTCCCAGAGCGCTCGGCGCTTAATGCTGCGCTTGAGTTCATTACCGGACCTTTAATGGTCCACGAATGAGCTTCGAGACCGGCCCGTAGACGGATGGCGACCATCGAGCCATATAAGCAAGGCTCTGCCTTCTTAGCGAAAATGTTCGACGAGCAAGGGAGCCCCGGAATGTACGCCAATATTCTCTTGAGCACGGATGGATCGGAAGTCGCGACAAGAGGCGTTAAGAATGGGATTGATTTGGCAAAGGCCTTGAATGCCAAGGTGACAATCATCACCGTAACGGAGCCATTCCCGTTCGAGTATGGGAGCGGACATGCCGGAGGATGGATTCCCTCGCCGGAGGAGTTTGATCGTTTCAACGCTGCCAGCAAGGAACGTGCGGGCAAAGTCCTCGATGAAGCTCGGACCATGGCGGAGCAGGTCGGGATATCTGCCGAGCTCTTGCACATTGCGAATGCGCACCCGGCCACTGCAATCATTGAAACGGCGAAGTCCAGAGGCTGCGACTTGATTGTCATGGCCTCTCATGGGCGCCGCGGCCTCAGGAAGCTGTTGTTGGGGAGTCAGACGTCGGAGGTCCTGGTCGACGGAAGCGTGCCGGTGTTGGTGGTGCGTTAGCGCGTTGGATATTGGCGCGGAGAGCGCCACATCTCGGGTGTCTTGCTTCAATCCAAAAGCGAGCCGTGAATCGAGTTTTCCAGCAGGCTGCTAGGCTCGCATGACCGACACCGTGAGCATCGCGATCGCGCTGAATACGGCCAAAGCCCAGAACACGGTCGCGAGTGGCGCGATCGCGAGCAGCAGTCCCATCACGCTTGGCGCCAGCGATTTGGCAATCTGCTGGATCACCCGATCGCAGGAGATGACGCCCCCGCGCAGCGAAGCCGGAGTGCGTCGCGTCAGCAGGTTTTTCTGCAGGGGCGAAATCAATCCGTTGCCGAGGCCGAACAGGAAGGTTCCGACACCGGCCGCCCAGAGCGGCACCACGAGGGCGACCAGGACGAGACCGGCCGCACTGGCGAGGAAGGCGAGGGCCAGGAGGCGGTCGGCCGGTATGAGCCTGTAGGTGTATCCGACCGTGATTGCGGTCAGGATCGAGCCGCTGGCCGAGGCCGCAATCAGCCAACCCGCGGTCACTGCGCTCGCCGCATGGCGCAGGCTCAAGAGCAGCGGCAGATAGGTGTAGAGACCGTAATCGAGAAAAAAGCGAACAAATCCGGTGAAGAAGGCGAGACGCAGCCGGCGTTCGCGCAAGGCCGCGGCGGTCTCTTTGAGGTAGTGTGCGAGGCCGCCGCTGTGGGGCGTGCCGGTCTCCGGCATCCAGACGAATGCGGCGATCGCCACCGGCAGGATGGCCGCATAGGCCGCGAAGGCGGCGCGCCAGGAGATCGCCGCCAGCGTGCCGCCGATGAGCGGCAGCAGGATCATCCCGACCCTGTCGACCACGACCTTGAGCCCCTGACCGCCGATCTCCTTCTCCTCCGAGAGGATGTCGCTGATCAGCACGATCGTGAGCGGCAAGAGCGCGCTCATGCCGACGCCCTGCAGGATGCGGCAGGCGAGGAACCAGGCATATGTCGGCGCCGCTGCCGCCGCGACGCCACCAAGACCAAACAATGTCAAGCCGAGGACCAACAGCGCTCGCCGCCCCTTGAGATCGGCAACGATGCCGAACAGCGGTGCCAGCACGATACCGGGCATCGTGAGCACCGCCATGGCGAGGCCGATCTCGGTCGGTGCGACATGGAGATCGACGGTGAGAACCGGAAGGACCGGATAGACGAGCGAAGCGCCGCTGGTGCTGGCGACGCTGGTCGCGAGCGCCATGGCGAGCAGGCGGTGCCTGCGACCTAGCTGGTAGCCGAACAAGCCTTCCGACGTCAGATCTTTGCCGCGCATCCAAGCCCCTCGCGAGCAATCAGTTAGATGCACAAAATCACACCGAAGACGGAAACCTGTCGTAAATCGGTTTTTTCGGCAACCTGCCAGTGATAGTGCTGCTGCGATAGTTCGGGCCTCGCTGCAGCCGCCTCGTTTAGCGGCGGCACGACCGCGTTAGGCGACAGATGTATGCGGGTTCAATCGCGGAGGACTGGAACCGAGCTTGTCAGCAGCCGGGAAGCACGTAGCCCCATGGCGACCGACACAACGACTGCCGAAGAAGCTCAGCCTGCGATGGCGGCTGCGCTTCCGTAGTCGGCGGCGAGGGCGATATCGGCACCGGAGCGGCCGGCGGCGCAGCGGTCGGCGCAGCCGCAGCAGAGCGGGGCAACGGCTGCGGCACAGATCCCGAAGAGGCGGGCCGGCTTGGGGCCGCAACCGGTGCCGCGCGGCTTGGCGCCGGCCGGCTTCGGCTCGGATCCGTCGCGACATCGCCCTCGCCTGCGGATAGCCCCGGCTCCGGGCTCGTGATTCCCAAGGTGCTGTCAGACCCGTGCAGATCCCTGTCAGCTTGATCCAGCTCAAGACAGACAAGCAGCTCGAGATACGATGCGGCTTGGCCACTCATCGCCTCGCGGGCACAGCGCGTGCGAGCACCTGGGTCAAATGAGCTCCATTGAGCGGTAAGCTGATCACGCGCGCGTTTCTCATCCGCCACGCAGAGCTCGAATTTATCGCCCATACGCACGTTGCCGGTCGTCTCATCCCGGCAGGTCTGCTCGAAATTCATCACCGGCGGCCGATCCGCAACCGCAACCGCCAAATGACCACCGACGATGATGGCAGCTATCATGATGACCGGCCCCCGTCCGAAACAGGTCAAAATACATAAGCGCGCTCGCGCGCTGATCAAAGCGTCTTTTTTTAATTACCTTCGCCCCAGCGGCGCGGGCTTTCGATGAACCAATTCACTTGAACATGAAACAGTGGCAAAGTCAGCCGCGAAACCGCCGATCAGCGGTATCAATATCCTCTTTCATTTTCGCTACGTTCTGAGCCCCGGAAGGCTTTTTGACTCGGCAGCAGGCTCGTTTAGGTCTGATGCCTGTCATGCACCCGCGCAAGCAGGCAGGAGCGGTTTGAGCGCGCGCCCTACGCTACTCGCAAAGCTTCATAGAGCTCTGCAAGCTCATCCGCGGGCTTTGGGCGACTGAACAAATAGCCTTGGGCCTGCGAACATCCTGCGGCCCGCAAAATCGCCAGCTGCTCTACTGTCTCAACGCCTTCTGCAACAATTTTCATCTCAAGGCTGTGGGCCAAATTTATGATCGAATTGACGATCACCGCACAATCCGGACGATCGGTCATAGCCGAGACGAATGACCGGTCGATCTTGACCTTGTCGAACGCGAACGAGGAAAGGTATGTCAATGAGGAATATCCGGTGCCGAAGTCATCAAGGACGATCTTGGCGCCGAGCTGCTTGAGCTCACGAAGGAGGCGTACGTTGCCCTCGGTGCGTCCCAGCAATATCGATTCCGTGATTTCCAGCTCGAGGCGCTCGGCGGGGAATCCGCTGGCGGCCAGCGCGCCGGACACGGCTTTGTCAAGATCTCCCTTCCCGAACTGCGCCGATGACAGATTGACGGCAAGACTCACATGGTCGGGCCACGATCTTGCATCGCGGCATGCGGTTCGCAGCACCCATTCCCCGATTGGCGAGATCAATCCGGTCTCTTCCGCAATCGGAATGAATTCGTCTGGGGGTACCAGTTCACGCGCTCCACGCCTCCAACGCAGCAGCGCCTCCATGCCAATGCACCGCTGGGTCGCAATGTCGAAGATCGGTTGATAGTGGAGCACGAATTCATTCTTCTGCAGCGCCTGTCGCAAGTCGCTCTGAAGCTCTCTGCGCAATCGCGATCTTGTTTCCATGCTCGGTTCAAACACGCAGTACCGATCCCGGCCTGACAGCTTGGATTGATAGAGAGCAAGGTCGGCATTGCCGAGGAGCTCCTCGGAGGTGCCACCCTGGGCGGGCGCCATCGCGATCCCTATGCTGGTGCTGATGCAAATCTCGCGGCCGCCGACATCATACGGTTCGGATAGGGTCGCAATGAGGTGGGCGGCGAGGGTGACGGCATCCGAGTGCTGATCTGTCAGGTTTCGTTGCAGTATTGCGAATTCGTCGCCGCCGAGCCTCGCCACAACATCTGCTTGACGAATGCAGAAGCGTAGGCGATCGGCCACCGCCCGCAAGAGCGCATCGCCCGCTCCATGACCCAAGGTGTCATTGACGAGCTTGAAGCCGTCGAGATCAAGCATGAAGACGGAAAAGTGCATCCCGTCCTTCAGGAATTCATCAACCTGTTCATCCAGCTTTTCCAGGAAAAATGCGCGATTGGGCAGACCGGTCAGGCCGTCATGGCGGGCCATATGGGCGATACGCGCCTCGCTGCGCAATCGCTCGGTCACGTCTTCATAGGTCCTCACCCATCCGCCGTCGCTCATGGGTTGCGACAATACGAGAATGTCACGGTTGTCAGGCAGGTGCTCGATCTTCTTGGCACTGGACTGCTGTCTCTCGGCATGATCGCTCGAGATGATGCCAGGATGACCTCCCCTCGCAACTTTATCGTCGCTCGCTCGAGCGAGCGGCGTTCCAGGCTGAACCTCTTCGGGGGTCAGGTGAAACATTTGCGCATAGGTGCTATTGCAGACGACGAGCTTTTGGTCGGCATCCACCATGGCCAGACCTTGGCTCATGTTGTTCAACGCCGCGTCGAAACGCAGGTTTTGCAGCTGGAGTTGCCGACTGGCGCGCTCGAGCCTTATTCGATCTCGAAAGCTCAGGCCCACGACGATCACGATCAGCAGCGTCAGGCCAGACGCGACGATATTGTAGTCGGTGCGTTTTGCATTAACGGCCGCAAACAATTCATTGGTGCCAAGGCCCACGGCGACGATGAGCGGGAAGTCTCGTAGCGACCGATAGAACACGAGGCGGCGGACACCATCGTTTCTTCTGCTTCTGGTCAGATACCATCCGGCAGGCCTGACGGCGGCCTCCGCCAGAAGCGTGCTTCCGACCAGGTTGCTTCCGACGTACCCATCGTTTTGACGTTTTTCGCTGCCGAGCGCGCGAACGATGCCGTCGGTTCCGACGACCCGGATAGTCCCCTCCCGACCTATATCGATCGAGTCATAGAATTTGGTGAAATGACCGGGATCCAGAGAGATCACCACCACGCCTGCGAACGAGCCATCTGCCGCGGAAATTCGACGTGAGAGCTGGAGCGCCGGTCGTCCAGTGACGCGACCGATCAGCGGCTTGCTGATGAACAGCTTGTCGTCGCGCGCATCAATGTGAACGCGAAAATGCTCTCTATCGCTGAGATCGAGTCGAGCGGACTGCGGATCGGCCGTGGTCGACCTCATGAAGCCGTCTGGTCCGATGAGGACGATCTGGAACGCCGGGTCGGAGAGGGCATGCTCCTGCTTGGCCCACTCTGTGAGATCAAATTTTTCCGGATTTCGCTGATACGCGCCACGGACGACTTGCAGCGTATGGTCCACATCTGACAGGGTGGCTATCAGGTGCTCTTCAAAAGCGCGCGACAGATTGCTGGCGTGCTGAATGGCGTCTTGTTGAACGGTCGCGAGCTCGGCTTTGGTATGAAAGTCGAAACCGACCCAGACCAGCACAATCATCGCTAGGCCGAGGTAGGTTGCGCCCTGGTTAACGACCGGCAACCACGTCTTTGTGAGGATACTTCGATTCAAGATCGACCTCGTGCCGGGCCGACCTGGCGCAAGCTGAACAATGGCCCTCTCGAACCTGCGACTGGAGGGTTATGGAACCTTGAAGATCGGAGCGGCGGAATCTGTTAAAACTGTTCATAATTAACTGATCCCTTGCGTGCAGGACGGAATGCAGATCTACGTCTTTGCGCGAGAGAAGTCGTGGATGCCCGGTACATAGGGGTGATTGCGCCCGTCTTCGACCGGCTATGCCCCGGCCGAGGCTCCGGCTTGGCCTAGCGCATGTTCTGATCGAAAAGACTCGCTCCAGTCGTCACCCGCGGGCATAGCCGGTCGAAGACGGGCGTAAACGCCCTTATGACCCGCGGGTCCATCTTTTTCGCAAGAAGACGGATTGCCAGGTCAAGCCTGGTCAAGCCCGGCAATGACGCTGAAGTGTATCAATTCGACCGGAGCCCGCCCTAGCCGTGCGCTGCGACCACCGGAACGAACAGGTCGGCGATCGGGATAGGTTGCGGGATGAAATGCTGCTCGGCCATGTATTGGACCAGTGCTTCCAGCGTCGGCCGGTTGGGCTCGATCCCATACGGATAGGGATCGCCGTCGAACACATCGTTGATCTCTTCGACGTCGTGGTGCACCCACGGCAGCATATAAGGATGCGCGCCGGTCTTGCGCATGCGCTTGAGTGCGACCGCTTTGGCCGCCTCCAGCCCCTTGTAGAGGCTGTTGCCGATCCAGGGATGGCGCTCGTAAAGTTCACGGCGGATCACGATGAGATGCATGATCGGGAAGATGCGGGTTGCGCGGAAATAGGCGCGCTCGACGGCGCGCGAATCCGGAAACAGCGGCACGAGGTCGGGATGCGGACGCGGGCGCTGCGAGCCGGCGATGGCGTCAATCTCGCCGGCGATCAAGAGGTCGCGCAGCGAGCGGCCCCCTTTGTCGTGCTCGATGCGGGCCGGTTTGAGCAGCGCCGGCGCGCTCGGCTCCCCGTGCTGGCCTGCCTCATTGATCGCGCCCTCGACCCAGCGAATGGTCGCGAGGTCGACGCCATATTGATGGGCGAGGTGGCCGCGGATCCAGACCGCGGCCGTCATCGTATAGAGTGGAACGCCGATGCGCTTGCCGGCGAGCTCGTGCGGCTCACGGATATTCGATCGGCGATTGACGTAGATATAGCCATGCCGGAACACGCGCGAGGGAAACACCGGCAGCGCCACGAACGGACAGCCGCCGCGCGCATGCCGGCTGATGAATTCGGACGAGGAGAATTCCGCGACGTCGAATTCCTGGCGCCCACCCATGCGGTCGAAGATTTCGCGCGGCGCTTCGATGGCGAGGAAGTTGAGGTCGATTCCCTCGATGGCGACCTCGCCGGTGCGCAGCGCCTCGGTGCGATCATAGATGCCGCACGCAAACGTCAGACTCAATCGCGACACAACGGGACCTCGACGCAGATAGGAAAGGGGAAGGAGAGAGGCACGCTAAGGCGCGCTCCTTCCCCACAAGGGGGAGGGGAGCCGGCCGGAGTATGCGGCACGCATTCGCGTCCAATTCACGCGGCTCCGCCGACCTCACTCGATAGTCACGCCGCTCGCCTTGATCGGAACGGCCCATTTGGCAATCTCGCTCTTGACGAACTCGCCGAGATATTTTGGCGTCGCCCGATCGTCGGAGACCAGCACCGCGCCAAGGCTGCCCATGCGCTCACGCACCTTCGGATCTTTCATTGCGTGAACGATCGCGGCGTTGAGCTTTTGCACCACCGCGTCCGGCGCGCCCTTGGGCAGGAAGACTGCGCTCCAGGTATAGGCCTGCACGTCGGTGCCCTGTTCCAGTGCGGTCGGCAGGTTGGGCAGAACCTCGGCGCGCTCCTTGGTCATGATCGCCAGGCCCTTGACGGCGCCGGCGTCGATCTGCGGCTTGGCGGTGGCGATGATGTCGCACAGGTAATCGATGCGACCGCCGGCGAGGTCCTGCATGGCGGGGCCGGTACCCCGATAGGGAACATGCACGATGTTGACGCCGATCGCGGCATTAAGCACCACGCAGCCGAGATGCGTGGCCGAGCCCGCGCCGGCGGAGCCGAACTTCATATCGGCTTGGTGCTGCTTGGCATAGGCGATGAATTCCTTGAGGTTGTTCGGCGGCAGATCCTTGCGGGTGATGAGCGCGATCGGGGTCTCGGCGATCAGCGCTACGGGTGTGAAGTCCGTCGCCGCATCATAGAGCGGCTGCTTGTAGAGTGATTGGTTCTGCGCATGCGTGCCGACGCTGCCGAGCACGAAGGTGTAGCCATCGGGCGCCGCCTTGGCGACGCGCACCGAGCCTGTCATGCCGCCGGCGCCGCCCACATTCTCGATGACGACCTGCTGGCCGAGCGCCTCGCTCATGCTCGCCCCGATGATGCGCCCGAGCACGTCCTGCGGGCCGCCGGCTGCAAACGGGATCACCATCACCATGGGATGGTTCGGGAAATTCTGCGCCAGCGCGGCCGCGGGCAGCATCATGAGGATCGCGAAGGCCGCAGGGACAATCTTCTTGAACATTAAAACCTCCTTGAGCTCCGCGGGCAGTTTGCGTTCGTTCGCCCCCGGGTCAACCGATCTCTTGTGTATCGGCGTTTTGCCGCACGTTCAAATTGCGCACAACAAATTAATGCAAGAAGCCGGTCGGCACAGCCGGCGGGAGCCGCGCGCTGCTCGATCATAGACTTCCGGGCGTGCATAAGGGAGGGTAGGGGAGCATGAAAACCATGAGGGAGACTCGTCAATGACCCGCGTTGCAATCGCCGGCCTTGGTGCCATCGGGCGCGCCGTCGCGCGGCGGCTCGTCGAAGGCATGCCAGGGCTTGGGCTTGCCTGCGCGGCCACCGGCGACCGCGCCAAGGCGCAGGCCTGGCTCGACGCCGAAAAAATAGCTTGTCCGCTGGTCGAGCTCGAGGAATTTCCAAATAGGGCTGATCTCGCGGTTGAATGCGCGCCGGCCGCACTCCTCGATCGCATTTGCCGGCCCATGCTGGAAGCCGGCAAGACCGTCATGGTGCTCAGCGCCGGCGCGCTGCTGCCGCGCCCCGATCTCGTCGCGCTCGCCAAGGAGCATGGTGGTCAGATCATCGTGCCGACCGGTGCCCTGCTCGGACTCGATGCGGTGACGGCGGCCGCCGAAGGGAGCATTGGCTCGGTCCGCATGGTGACCCGGAAGCCGCCGGGCGGACTTATGGGCGCGCCCTATCTTGAGGCGCATGGCATCTCGGTTACCGACCTCAAGGAGCCCAAACGGGTGTTCAGCGGGACCGCGCGGGAGGCGGCGGCGGGTTTTCCGGCCAATGTGAATGTCGCGGCCGCCCTTTCGCTTGCCGGCATTGGGCCAGAGCGGACCACGATCGAGATTTGGGCCGATCCAGCCGTCACCCGCAATTGCCATACGATCGAGGTCGATGCGGATTCGGCGCGCTTCACTCTGAAAATCGAGAACATTCCGTCCGAGAACCCCAAGACCGGGCGCATTACCGCGCTCTCCGTTCTCGCCGCCCTGCGCAAGCTTCATTCCCCGCTGCGGATCGGAACGTGAACAAGCCAAGGCGGCTTTCTACCTGTGCGAGTGACAAAGAAAAATGCTAATGAACGACGGTCCCGCCCCTGCTGTCGCGCTTCGTGTTGAAATCCGAAGCATGTGACGTTTTTGCAACAATGATGCCTTTCGTCCGACATTCGGGTGAAAAAGCGTTGGTCCAGAACGTGAATCCACCGCCTTTCCGCCCCTTTGGGGCTTGCTGCCCGTCTTTCTGGGTTATGATCTCCAGCAGGCGGACCGGTTTCCCCGGTCCGCCGGCGAGGGGCGGTTTCCGGGGGGGGGGGAGCCGTGCTCGCAGGCCCTTCACGGGTCTTTGAACCGAATTACCTCCCTGTGCGACTAATCCACGAGCCGACCGTCAGGGCGCGATGCAAGCGACAGCCGATGAGGTCCTGATCGGACGAATTGCTTCCGGCGACCGGCTCGCAATGCAGGTGCTGTTCGCACGGCACCATGTGCGGGTTTACCGGTTCGTGTTGCGTCTGGTGCGGGATGAAAGCACGGCGGAGGATCTGATCAGCGAAGTGTTTCTGGACGTGTGGCGACAGGCTGGTCGATTCGAAGGGAGGTCCGCGGTGTCAACTTGGTTGTTGGCCATCGCGCGCTTCAAGGCCTTATCGGCGCTGCGGCGTCGGCCGGACGAGGAATTGGACGAGGAGACGGCGGCCGCGATCGAGGATACCTCGGATACCCCGGAAGCCGCCCTGGAGAAGAAGGACAAGAGTGCGATCATCCGAAAGTGCCTGACGGAACTTTCGGCGGAACATCGGGAGATCATCGACCTCGTCTACTATCACGAGAAGTCGGTGGAGGAAGTGGCCCTGATCGTCGGTATCCCGGAGAACACGGTCAAAACGCGGATGTTTTACGCTCGCAAGCGGTTGGCGGAGCTGCTGAAGGCGGAAGGAATAGAAAGAGGTTGGCCATGAACACGATCAACAAAGAGCGAGATGACCTCGAGACCCTTTTGCCGTGGCATGCGGCGGGTACGCTCAATCGCCGTGACGCCGAGCGCGTGGAAAAAGCGCTGGCGAGCGATGCCGAGCTCTTGCGGCGTTTCAACCTCGCACGCGAGGAGCTCAACGAGACGATCCATCTCAACGAGACGCTGGGCGCTCCGTCGGCGCGAGCGATGGAGAAGCTGTTTGCTGCGATCGACGCCGAGCCGGTGCGCAAGCCGAAAATCTCGTTCGATCTCGCCGGGCGCTTCGCCGGCTTTATCGCCGGCTTCTCGCCGCGCACACTGGCGGCGGCGGCGGCCGTAGGCGCCTTGGCGATCGTGCTGCAGGCGGGAGTCATCACCACCGGCCTGGTCAAGCACGAGGCTACAACCGAGGTTGCCAGCAACCAGAAGACCTCTACGGCACCCGATCTTGCTTCCGCCGATGTGAGCGATGGGACGCTGGCGGCGGTGCGCTTCGTTCCCAAGGCTGAGGCGAGCCAAATCACCGCTTTCCTGGTCGCCAACAAGGCCACGATGATCGATGGACCGATGAGCGGCGGGACTTACACGATCCGGCTGCCCGAGTCCGGCGACGCGAAGCTCGAGCACATAAAGCAGATGGGGCAATCCCCGATCGTCGATTTCGTCGCCACCAAGCAGTAGACTGTGACCCGGGCGGCTCGGTCGAGCCGCAATGGAGTCGTGATGCGTGCCGTTGCGACGGCATAACCCATGGAGCAACCTATGGGCTCTCGCGGCGCGAACCGGCGGACTACATCAGCGAACCACCGGCGAAGGCGGCTTCTGATTTCCGTCGCGCTCGCCCTGCTGATGGTGGCAGCGCCGCCGGCAGTGCAGGGAGCGGCCTGGGCAATGATGCTCGCTCCTGGCCCCGGCCCGATCCGTATCGGCCCGCGCGTTTTTCTCCCCAAGGGCAGGGTCGGCCTCATCCCCAAAGGCAATATCGACGCGACGCCGATCGGCGGCGGCCGTGTTCTGGGCACGACCAATCCGGGCAACGGGCCATCAGGCCAGCCGTGCCGACCGGGGATCCGCTGCTTGGGCAACGATCCGGGCGGTGATCACCCTCGCTACCCTCGGCATCCGATCGGAACTCCGGTGATCGTGCCTAATCCGGTCGTCGTCTCGACGCCGTCGAACGGTGCTTTAACACCGACCGCGAAGACGCAGGCTGTGCGCCGCACCGGCAGCGGAGTGCCGCCGCAGAACGAGCGCCGCTACGTGCCGGATGAGGTGGTGATCGAGCTTGCCTCCACCACCACTACTCAACAGGCCGATGCGCTGTTGCGGCGATATCGGCTCGCACGCCTTCAATCGGTTGACTTCCCGCTCGGGGGCACGACGCTTTACCGTTGGCGGATCACCGACCGCCGTTCAGTTCCGGAAGTCGTCCGCGCGCTGGAGACGAATGCGACGGTGTTGTCGGTGCAGCCGAACTATCTGTTTGATCTGCAGGACGACGGCCTCCCCGTGCCGCATGAAGGCGATCCGGCCCAATACATCCTCGACAAGATGCATCTGCCGCAGGCGCATGAGCTCGCGCGTGGCGACCGGGTTCTGGTCGGCGTCATCGATTCGGGCGTCGATGTAAACAATCCGGACCTCGCCGGTGATATCGCCGGCACCTATGATGCGCTCGGCGGCGGGGCCAAGCCGCATATGCACGGAACCGCCATTGCGGGCGCGATCGCGGCGCACGGGCGCTTGATGGGGGCGGCGCCGGCCGCGCAAATTCTGGCGGTGCGGGCGTTCAGCGGCGAAGGCGCCGACGAAGGCACGAGCTTTGCCATAATGTCCGGCTTGAGCTGGGCGGTTTTCCATGGCGCGCGTGTCATCAATATGAGCTTCGCGGGGCCGCCCGATCCCGGCATCGCGCGCAGTGTTGCGGCCGCGCACGACAGGGGCGTTGTTCTCATTGCCGCCGCCGGCAACAAGGGTGCTAAGTCGCCGCCGCTCTATCCGGCCGCTGATCCCAATGTCATCGCGGTGACATCGACGGATGCCAGCGATCAATTGCCGGCTTTCGCCAATCGGGGCCGCTACGTGGCGGTTGCTGCGCCCGGCGTGGACCTCATGCTGCTGGCGCCAGGTGGCACCCTGCAATTCTCCTCCGGTACTTCTTTCTCCGCCGCCTATGTGACCGGGACCGCGGCGCTCATGCTGCAACTCAAGCCGGATCTCGGGCCGGAAACCCTGCGTCAGGCGCTGGCCGGCACTGCCCACCATCTGGGAGCCAATAAGGCCGGCGACGGGCAAACCGGCGGCGGCCTGGTCGATGCCTACGCCGCGGTGCGGTCGGTCGAGCCTGCCTCTGTCGATGCCGCCAACACGGTGCCGGCGGTGATGCCGGCCGCAGTCGGCCATTAGTGTCCGGGCTGCGACGTTCGTGTCAGTGAGACTGCCGCTGGGACTTTGATTTATTTCTCTTTTTTTACAGTGGCTTAGCCGGATGGACGGGCCGCAAATAAGAATTTGCAAACCTTGATGAACCTTTTCCCGCGCCCGCGCGACTAATGGCTGAAGCGGTCCCTTGCGACCAGTAACCCAGAGCTGACTTCAGAACCCCGATCGGCGCTGCCCCCCCGATCCCCTGGCGCCGATCAAAGCGGCCCGCCCGGCTCCCCCCGCCGGGCGGGTCTGTTTTTGCGGCCCCCGCCGGCCAACATTTTCTCTGCATTTTCAGTCATTTAACTTTCCGCCTCTTTTGCGATTCGACTCCGCGGCCTCTTGCGATTCAACTTTTCGGCCTCGGTCCGTTCGCGCAGGATCGCTGCAAGCGTCGCGCGCCAGACGCAACGCCGCAGCGCCTCGATCAGCTCCTCACCGACACCTTCGGCGAGCGGGTGAACCTGCCGCAGACGATCCAGCATCTCAAAACCGCGCAAGCAAACAAATCGACCCCGATGCGCGCATTCAGAAGGCGATCAACCAGGGCGGCCAGGCCGGGCTTGTGCATGACCTCACCGAGCTCAAGGCCGAGCTCGTCAGCGCGATCGACCAGCATCCGGACCGGAATGTCGCCGGCGTGTGGAAGGCCGGGCGCGAGGCCTATGCGGCGCCCGAGCGGGTGATCGACGCCGCCAAGCTCGGCACGCGCTTCTTCGATCCGCGCGTGCGCCTCGAGGAGCTGCAGGCCCGCATGGCCGACGCGAGCGACGCCGAGGCCAAGGGCTTCATGAGCGGCCTGCGCGATGCCGTCGACCACATGCTGCGCGGCAGCGTGCGCGGCGACGCGAACTTGCGGGCGCGCGTCTCCTCGCCGGAAGCGCAGGAGAAGATCGCCTGGGCGGTGGGGCCCGACCGCGCCGATTGGTTCAATCGCGCGATCGAGAGCGAGGCGAATTTCGCCAAGGCGCCGCAATCAATCGTCGGCGGCTCGCCGACGCAGCCGCGCACCGAGGCGGTCAAGAACTGGACGCCGCAGCCCTCCGAGCTCGCCGAGGAGGTGCATAAGCTCATCAAGCCCGAACATGCGATGCCGGTGATGGCGGCGGAAATGGTCGGGCACGCGCTCGGCCTGCCGACCGTGGCGAGCGCGGCGATCGGAGCCGGCGGCGCGTTCCTGGCGCGCCAGTCCGCCAAGGCAGCCGCGGCCGCGGCCGAGAAGGTCCGCAACGAGGTCGCGCCGATCTTCACGCTGAAGGGCGCGGATCGCGCCGGCGCAATCAACGAGCTGCTCGGGAGAAGCGCGCCGCCTGCGCCTGCAGCGCCGGCGCCGCGGTCGCTCGGCGCGGCGGCGACCCCGCTTCCTCCGCTGCATGCCGGTGCCTGGCAGGCCGGCGATGGTCCGCACGGCCCGGTCATCGAGGGCTACCAAGGTCGCTGGCCAGAGGCGGTGGATTGGCTTCGTCGCGCGCAGACCGGCGACCTCAAGGGCGTACTCGCGCATCCGCAGGTGCCCGGCCGCATCGATGTCGTCTGGGGTGAGCACGACCGCGGCACGCTCGAGGGACACGGGCTCAAGCACATCATCGAGCAGGACCGGCCTGAAATGGTCGCCGATCTGCCGAATCGTCTGGCCGCCATGAAGAAGGTGAAGGAGACGCCGAACCGGATCCAACTCTCGGATGGCAATTCAACCGCGATCGTCAGCCGAGATTGGGCAGGTCAACCGAAAACCTGGTTGCTGACGGCGTTCGAAGGCCCGGCGCGGCGAAGGTAGTATGGGGAGCTTCGTCGGCTCACCAGGATCGGCTCGTCCCCGATCCCGCCGGACCCGAGGTGAATATAACGCTTTGAAGGCCGCGATGGGAGTCCAAGGTGGGAAAACCTAAAAAGCGACCGCTGACGAAATATCCGCTGGTCTTGATCGAATGGATCGACGCGAGCCGTATCTACGATGGCTGGCTCGACCTGAAAGACATGCCCGCCACTGATCCGCACAAGTGCGTGTCTGTTGGTTTCATGGTGTCGAGGGACCGGCGCGGAGCCATCGTGGTTCCGACCGTGGCCGATGTAGAGCACCCGGAAAATAGCCACACCTATGGCGGCATGTTGATTCCGGGCGCTGCAATTATTTCGCTGCAGCGGCTCGATTAGCGCGGGGTGCGCTTCGCGCCCTGCTTTTTCGCAACAGACTGATCGGCCATCACGCGACCGCCGACGCCGCTGCCTGAGCGCAGCGACTTGCTAGCTGCGCTCAAATCTCTCTTTGACGGTGGCTTAATGCGCTCCTTCTTTGCCATAGCGAATCTCCAAGTTGTGCGCCGGATTCATGATCCAATGCTCTCCCGTCACGCGAGTCGAGTCGAATCTTCCTATGGAAAAGTTGAAGGTGAAGCATGACCCAAGGCCTCTACAAATGGTCGCTGACCGCGTCCGCGAATGCGACCGCCGACTCGTCCATCAACTGGGCGGAGGGCATGGCGCCGTCGGCGGTCAATGATTCCGCGCGCGCCATGATGGCGCGCATCGCCGAGTGGCGAAACGATATCTCCGGCACCATCACCACCGGGGACACGCGCGAGCTCGTTGGCGGCACAGTCGCGGCGTGCCGCATGCGGGCGCAGGCGCCCGAGAATGTCCGGCGGAAAAAGCACCGTCAAATTGCCGGTCGCGACCAGCTGGCGCGATCGCGCGGCCGAGGCCTCGAGCGCGGTGACGGCGCCGGTACCGATGCCGATCGCCGCCGCGATCGCTCCGGTCGTCGCGCCTTGCGCCCGCAGGGCCAGCACGGCCGCGGTGCGGCTGGGGTAGCCAAGCGTGGGCTTCCGGGCGCCTCCGTTCCCGTTTTTGCGATTCAACTTTTCGCCGGGACCGAGTTGAATCGCAGGCCCTTGCAGCGCCTTTGGCCCGGGCAAAAGAGTCGAATCGCATTGAAATTGCTCAGGTTCACCCGGCTCCCCCCGCCGGGCGGGTCTGTTTTTGCGGGCGTGGATTGCCCGCCGATCGCACGCTCTGTTGCCGCCCCTTCTGCCTCTAAATACTAAATCAAAGGATCAAGGGTGCCGCAGGCCAAGCCGCGCGTGATCATGTCTGCCTTCTTGTTTTCGGCGCGCGAGTGAGAAACGATGCATGTCGGTTCATTTGTGATTCGTTTGTTGTTGTTGATTCGCTTTCGTCTTCCTTCAAACCGGCAAGATACAAACATCCGGCATAATCATGACCGAACCGCAGGCTTTCCGCCGGTTCGCAGAGGCCGCGCTGAAATGGCGCGACCTCATCGATCGGCGTTGCCTCCACTTCATCGATCTGCACAAATCGGGGCGATGGAAGCACTATTACAGTGAGGCCGAGTTTCTGGCGCTGATGCGCGAGGCGGTGGATCTGGCCGAGGCTTGGTCGAAGATGGCGCCGCGTCCGGAGGACGAGCTGGAGGCGCGCGCGGCCAACATCCTGCTCAAGAGAATCCGCAAGGCCGCCTGAACAGGCGCCGCAGGCAGATTTCAGCTGGCCGGCGCCGCCAGCGCAACGCCTTCGTCAAACCCGAGGCGGCCGAAGCCGGGAAGCTTCACGGCGGGGTGACGCAGGTCAAGGCCGGCCACCAGACCGAGGAAGTTGACCTCGACGCCTTCGATCCAGCCGAGCTTGATGCCGAGCAGGCCGAACAACGAGGCTTCCACGCCCGTATGGCTGTCGGTCAGCCCGAAATAGGGCAGGGGGCGATAATCCTTGCCGATCGCATTGGGGGGAAGTGTGGCCGCGAGCTCCGGCGCCGCGCGCAGAACGGACGCCACGAAGGTGTTGCTGTTGGGGCCCGGCCAGATGCGCTAATCGCCCGTTTGGCTGTAGCGGTAGTCCGCGATCGCCGCCTCGACCTTGGGGATCAACGCCGCCGCCTCGGCGCCCCGCACATCGACGAGGACCTGCGGCGTGTTGCCGAACCAGCGCCCGTCCGGCGCCCAGCCGTTGTTGCGCACCGGTTGACCCCAGCCGACCACATCGTAGCGATCCCAGGTCGCGGCGTGCTCCCCCTTGAACACGACCCAGCTGTGCACCGCGAATATGCCGCGCCAGCGACCGGTGCGGCCGGTGAAGATCAAGAGCCGGGCTTCGGGCTCGTCTCTCGCCGCCGGCAGCATGCCGGTGCTCGACCAGTCGGCCCCGCGATAGCTCTGCGGCCGGTTCTGCAGCGAATAAATCGCCCCATGGAGGGCCAGCGGAAAAAGAAAGAAGGCGAGAATGCTGAACATGACGCTTCTGATCGGGCGGCGCTCCGCGCGCATGAGAGTCGGGTCCCAGCCAAGCTGATCCCGAGCCAATGGCAGAAGAAATATGGCGCCGATATGAGCAGGATCGCGACGCCTCTCGGCCGGCTCAGGCACGAGTGACGCGAGATCGTTCAGCGAACGCGGTTTCCGCTGATGCTGAGATGCGGATATTTCTCGGTTCCGCCCGCGCCCAAGTCGGCGGTGACCACCTTGGCGCCCGCCATGCCGAAGATGGCGCCGCGGCCGCTGTCGCTGACGATGTTGTTGGCAATGAGAGCAGAGGCCGCTCCCGGCGTCACCGAGACGCCGATGCCGATATCGGCTGAGCGCACCACATTGCCGGTTGCCGATACATCACGCAGATAGCGGCCCCAGCCCAGCACGATGCCGGCAAGCGGAGCGCCTTCGATCAGGTTGCCGCTGACGACGGTGTCGGCCTCGACTGCAATTCCGATGCCGGCGCTGTCGCCCGGGTCGGTGCCGACAGGACGTTGCGATTTGAGGTCGCGGATGAGGTTGCCTTGAACCACGGCGAGGCGGCCGCCATCGTTGAAATTGGTGACGGACACGCCGATGGCGGCGCCCTCGACCGTATTGTTGGCGATGACGGCACCCTCGAAGCCGAACTCGGCATAAAGCGCGACCTCGCCCGCCTCGGTGATGCTGTTGCCTTCGATGTGGATGTTGCTCGCGGTATTGCCGCGCACGCCTGAGAAGGCGCAGCGGCGAATGCGGTTGCCGCGCACGATCACGTTGGCGGCACGAAACGCATTGATCGCATTGCCATACTGGCCGGAGCCGCCGGAACGGTTGCCGACATTGTCGATGCGGTTGTCGACCACGATGGTGCCATCATCGCCGGCGACAGAGCGGATGATCTGAATGCCATTATTGCCCGCTCCCGCGATGGTGTTGCGGGCGAGCATGAGACCGGCTGCATCGTGGACGGAGATGGCGACGTCGGCGATATCCGTGAACGCGGTGCCGCTTACCTCGCCGTCCACCGCGACAAGACGAATGCCGTGGCGGCCGGAGGCGATAATCTCGCAATCGGTAATGCGCACCGCACGACAGCTTTCGAGCTGAATGAGGCCGCGCGTCTCCCCGAGCGGATGCTTGGTGCCGTCGAGCCTCAGACCTGCGAGCGTGATGTGCTCAGCGCCGGTGGCGCTGATGAGCGAAGCGCCTTCGGTCAAGCTGATCTCCGTCGCGCCGCGCACGCCAAGCAGCTGGGCGCCCGAGGAGAGCTTCAGGTCGCCGGCCCGATAAATGCCGGGCGGGATCATGAGCGGGGCGCGGGCGCGCGCCGCCGCATCGATCGCGTTTTGGAGCGCCCGGCTCTGATCCTCCGCGCTCCCCGGGCGTAGGCCGAAATGCGTCGCGTCGAGGCCGAAGGTTGCGAGCGCCGTAGGCGCAGCGCGCACCGGCATGGTGCCCGCGCCCGCGGTGCCGGCCACGATGGCGCCGAGACTGAGAACTTGACGGCGGTCGATCCCCATGTCGCGCCTCCGAGTTTGTGCGGTGAAGCTGTCGCACAGATTTGGGGTCGGAAGCGTTGCTTGGGGTCGGGAGAATGAAGACTAATGTGCCCGAGGGTTAATCAGTTAATGCCGCACCCGAGCTATGGGGAGCGCGGCGCGCAGGATTGCCTCGCCGGCTTCGATCAGATCAGCGAAGGTGAGCGTGTGCGAATATATGCGATTGCCTCGCCGGCTCGGCGTCCGCCTGTTCGGGCGTCGCATTCTCGGTACGCGCACCAATGGGACGTGAACAAATGCGATCAGGCGCGGGGTGCCGTTGCGGGCGGCCTCGACCGCGCGCCAGCTCAAGTAATTGCAAAGATAATCGCCGGCATCGAAGGAGAGAGCAGCGGGTAGCCCGGCAGTCCGGACCGCAGCCACAAGCCGCGGTGCCGGGACACGCAGAGGCAAGTGCGCGGCTGCGCCCGCTGCGATCACGCCGGTCGTGGGAAGGCGGCTCGCGACATCGGGCACCAGGCGGCTAACCGCGTTGCGCGCGCGCGTTTCGATGCGAACGTGCCGCGTGCGAGAAGCGAGCCCAAACATAATGAGTGCATCGGGCCGTTCGCGCGCGAGCAGTGCCGGCAGCTCGCGATCCACCGCCCCATAGCTGGTGGCAAAGACATGCGCGAGCCGTCGCACGCCGGGCAACGTCCCACGACGCCGCGCCAATTCCCGCACCAGAGCTTCGGTCGGATTGAACGGCGCGCCCGGAAACGGTCCGAAGCCGGTGAGCACGACGGTGGTCATGGAATCCAAAGCATTGGCGAGGCGGCGTCCGCAGGGCCTCAGGCAAAGCCCGGCAACAGCGGCATGCCGCCGTCGAAGTATACGCCTTCGAGCCCGAGCAGGCGTTCCTTCGTGCGTGTGCCACCATGCGCCGAGAAGCCGCCAATGCCATGGTTCTTGGCCAAAACGCGATGGCACGGGATGATGATCGGAAGGGGGTTGCGGCCGAGCGCCTGGCCGACCGCACGAGCTGCGTCGGGCGAACCGATCTGCCGTGCGATTTCTCCGTAGCTCTGTGTCTGCCCCCAGGGGATCGCGCGCGCCGCTGCGTAGACGCTTTGCTCGAACGCATTGATGTTCGCGAGATCGAGAAGCGTGGAGGCAAAGTCCACACGGTGGCCACTCGCATAGGCCTGCAGCTGCGTGATCAAGTGATCGATTGCGGACGGCAAAGTGGTGCCGGCCCGTACGGCTCGCTTTGCTAGCATCCTCTCGGTCGCAGCAGGATCGCATTCCGGCAGCTGCAATCTCGCCACGCCACGCTCGCTCCAAGCGACCCCGCAGGTGCCGATGGCGGTTGCGAACAAGCAATATTGCGTGTCGATGTCTTGCATCATCGAGTTGTAACCTAGATTCCGAGCGCGGTCGCGAGCTCCTCAACGGCGAGCGATGCCGACATGCGTCCGTCGGCGACCGCGGCCTCGAGCTGGGGGAGCCTGGAGCGCAGCACCGGCTCGGAGCGCAAGCGCGACAGAATACGCTCTTCGAGCATCGCCCACATCCATTTGACCTGCTGTTGTCGTCGGCGCACGGCGAGCTCGCCGCATGCGGTCATGGCGGCGCGATGGGCGAGAACCTTCGCCCAGATCTCTGCAATGCCGTCGCCGGTCGCAGCCGAGTAGGTCAGCACGGGCGGCGTCCAGTGCGGAGAACGGGCGCCCAGAATATGCAGGGCGGCGCGATATTCGGCGGCGGCCGCCTGGGCGCGCCGAAGATTGTCGCCGTCGGCCTTGTTGACCGCGATCATGTCGGCAAGCTCGACCACCCCCTTCTTAAGCCCCTGCAGCTCGTCGCCGCCGCCCGGCAGCATCAACACCAGGAAAAAATCGGTCATGTCGGCGACGACCGTTTCCGATTGCCCAGTGCCCATCGTCTCGATGAGGACCACGTCATAGCCTGCGGCCTCCAGCAGCAGCATCGATTCACGCGTCTTGGCGGCAACGCCGCCGAGCGTGCCCGAGGAAGGCGAGGGGCGGACGAAAGCGTTTGGGTCGGCGGCAAGGCGTCCCATCCGGGTCTTGTCCGCCAGGATAGAGCCGCCGGTGCGGGTGGAGGAGGGGTCGACCGCAAGCACCGCGACCTTGCGGCCTTCGCCGGTCAAGTAGCTGCCGAGCGCATCGATGGTGGTCGATTTGCCGACGCCCGGCGCGCCAGTGATGCCGAGGCGCACAGCGTTCCCGGTGAAAGGCAGGAGCTCCTGCACCAGGCGCTGTGCGGCCCGCTGGTGATCGGCGCGGCGGCTCTCGATCAAGGTAATGGCCCGCGCGATAACGGCTCGGTCGCCGGCGCGGATGCCATTCGTGAGCCGTACGACATCGGAGCTTTTTGGTTCGGCTCGGTTCACGATCGTTCCGGTCTCCTGATGCTGTTCAGTGCGCCCCATTGGCGTGCCCGGCCATCACCACCGCGAGAGCGCCGCCTTCGATCGGCTTATCGGCCCTTGCCCGGGCGAAGACGAACAGCTGCTCGGGCGTGGCGATCCGGCACGTTGCGTCCTGCGTCTTGGTACAAAACTTCGCTCGTGTCGGCTCGTCGACATCGTCTTCGTCGATCTGCACCAAGAGGTAGACGCCATCGGCGAGCCGGCGTGCCAACCCATATTCAATGCGCTGCGGGGCGCGCGCGGTAGCACCCTGCACAATCCAGTCACGTCCCTCATAAGGATAAGCGGTGAACTCGCTGAAGCCTGCCGACTTGCCGTGCACCAGATAGCGGCTCCCGCGCCATTGGAAAGTCACCGCGCCCGGGTCGAGGGCGCCGTCCTGCGAGAGCTTATAGACGTGAATCGTGCCGTGCTCGCCGAGCACGGGCTTGGCGTCGGTGAGGATCGGGCCGGTAGAGCTGATGCAGCCGCTCAACAGTGGCGCAAGGGCCAGCAAGGTGAAGCATCCAAGTCCCGCTCGCTTGATTTTATCAAGTAAATTCAAGGCGATACATCGGTTTTTCACGTTCGCGCTCGTTTCTTGTTGGATGGGATGAACTTTCCGGCTGCCTTGTACAAACAAATCTGTATCATACCGCTTCGGTGGGGGTCGGGAGGGAAGCATGCGTCGGGACGCGCTCTCGGCGGGCCTCAGGCTCGTCGCGCTCTTCACCAATCTTGCCACTGTTGTTCTTGCCACGACGATTCTCGCCACCGGTACGGTTCGGGCTGCAGATCTGATCTGGCAAGTCGAGAATCCGTTCCGCTTCTTCAAGTCCACGCGCTCATTCGCCTTGCATGAGGCCGCATTCAACGCCGCGCGCGGCAATGCGGCGGCGCCGCTGCCGCAGGATATCGTGTGGCGCACCGAGCGGAAGCTCAACGACCCGGATTGCAGGGATGCTTCGACGCCGGATCGCTGCGCCGAGAGCGCAGGCCCCCGCTATCAGCAAAGCCGGTTCGGCTGGGCCGCGCAGACGCTTAATGACACCTGTTATGAGAGCGACGGCCGGCCGCGCCGCTATTCGCCGGTGTGCGAGCGGAGATATTCCTGGGGCTCGGCCAAGGAGGACTTCATTCTTCCCGACGCCCATACGGTGCAGATCGCCATTGCGCCAGAGCAGCTCGCCGGTGTGACCGGCGACTGCCTGTGGACCTGGCAACCGCGCAAGCCGGGCGGCAAGCCGGAGAGCAAAAGGCTCGCTTGCAGGGACAAGCTTACCATCGCGCGCGTTCCTTTCTCGCTCGATCGCGCCAATTCCGGCGTGTCGGTCAGGGTGAGGCTGCCGGACGGACGCGAGCTCGTGGATCACGACGTAGTGGTCGAGGATCTGTTCATCGTTGCGCTCGGCGATTCATTTGCTTCCGGCGAAAGCAACCCGGACAGGCCGGTCCAGTTCAGCGCATCGCGCCAAATGGTCTACGATCCGAAAATGCTGCGCGATGAGGTTGCCTCGCAGGATCTCGACAAGCAGCCGGCGCTGGGCAGCATGGGCGGCTTCGGATTGGCCTCTGCCGAGGATCAATACAATCCCAAGGTCTTGCCCAAGCGCTACATGGAAGATGAGCAGACCGACCGGGTCTACAAGCCGAATACGCCGGAATTCCAGGCTGCCTTCGACAAAGTAGGTGCCAAGTGGCTCAGCCGCGATTGCCATCGTTCGCAATACGGCTATCCGTTCCGGGTCGGCATCGAGCTGGCGCTGGAGAACCACCACCGCTCGATCACCTTCGCGAGCTTTACCTGCTCGGGCGCCGAGATCGCCGAGGGCCTGTTCGGCGAGATGGATGCCCGCGAGGGCTTCAGCGACCCGGCAGGCGCGAAGGTCAGAGCGCAGTTCGACCAGTTGAGCGATCTCGTCTGCCGCGGTGGCGCCAGCGCGCGCACCGAGGCTGTGACCTACACGCTGCCAGATTTCACCTACGGGGGCACGCAGATCACCACCAAGCGGGTCACCAAGATGTGGTGCCCTCCGCAGCTGCGTAAGCGGCCCGTCGACATGGTGATGATGTCGATCGGCGGCAACGACGTCGGCTTCGGGGCACTCGCCGCCTACGCGATCTCGGACAGCGCTGCCGATTTCGCGCCGATTGCCACCTGGGTCGGCTCCTCGATCCGCTTCGGCCCGCCGGTCGCGCGCGTCTACCTCTCCGTCCTCGACCAGCGCATGAAGGCGGTCAAGGATGCGCTTGCCGACGGCTTTGGCATCACGCCCGCGCACGTGCTGCAGTCCTCCTACGAGCCGATCCAATATGACGAGACCGGCGCGCTCTGTGGCTCGCAGCCCACGCTCGGCATGGATGTGCATCCGGGCCTCAAGCTCGACCGCGGCCGCCTGCAGGAGACCGCGGACTTCCTGAAGGAGCTCCAGGCCAAGCTCGAGTGCATATCCTCGACCCAGGGAAAGAGCTGCCCGGGCAACCTTGCGACCGGCACCGGTACAGGCTTCACGCTGGTGACCGACCACCTGCCGGAATTCGCCAAGCGCGGGATGTGCGCGCGTGATCCCAAGCGCGCCTTCGCCGACGGCATCGACATGCGGGTGCCGCGCGTGCCGGTGGGCCAAGACCAGTTCAAGCCGTATTCGCCGGCCGGGACGCTCACCTACGAGCACCGTTGGCGGTTGTTCCGCACGCCCAACGATGCATTCCTCGCCGCCAATACCCATCGTGAAGGGATATCGGTGATCGACACGCTGCAGCCGGCCTGGGCCGGCCTCTACAGCGGCGCCATCCATCCGACGGCAGAAGGCCACGCCATTGTGGCCGACCACATCGTGCGTCACGCGCGTCTGCTGCTCGACAAGCAAGCCACGGCCGCGGACAACGCAAAGCCGCAGTAGCGGCGAGAGCCGGAGTTGCCTCAAGGCGGATGGGCCGGGCTTGCCCGGCCTTTCTCTATGCAGGCGAATTTCGCTGGCGACCATTGATTGCTATATTGAGTGCGTTGCCAGCAGGTGGAACATGAATGTCCCTGTTACCCGAGCCGCCGAAGGTCTGCCCCGCCGCGCGTTCACGGTCGATGACATCAGCCGGATGATGGAAACCGGCATCATCGGCGAGGACGAGAATTTCGAGCTTATCGAGGGGGATCTCGTCATGATGGCGGCCAAGCACATCGGCCATGATGGGATTAAGAACAGGTTGGTGAAGGAATTGGTGAAGGCCGCGCCCGAAGGTCTTCTTGTCGCGGTCGAGAGCTCACTTCAGCTCGCCAAGGACATCCTGGTCGAGCCGGACATCACAGTCATCGCGCAATCGGTCTATGTAGGGCCGCGCAAGGCCTTCGCACGTCCCCGCCCTGAAGACGTGCATCTCGTGATCGAGATCGCGGCCTCAAGTCTGGCCTACGACCGCGGGATCAAGGCGCAGCTCTACGCGCGGCATCAGATTCGCGAATTCTGGGTGATTGACGCAGACGAGCTGAAGACGTGGGTACACACCGGCCCGAGCGGCGAGGCTTGGTCGCAGGTCGTCGAACGCGGAGCAGAGGAAACCATCACCGCCGCTGCGCTGCCGGGATTTTCGTTTCGCTTGTCCGACATCGCTGCCCGCGGCTGAAATTCCTACTCCGCGGCGTTGCGCGCATGCCCGAGCCGCGCGTTGAGCTGACTGAGCAGCGTTTCGGCCGCCTCAGCTATGATAGTGCCGGGCGGGAAGATCGCCTCGGCGCCTGCCGCCTTGAGCGCCTCCCAGTCCTGCGGCGGCACCACGCCGCCCACCACGATCATGATGTCGCCGCGGCCTTGGGCCGAAAGCTCGGCCTTGAGCACGGGCACCAGGGTGAGATGCGCGGCCGCGAGCGATGAGACGCCGAGAATATGCACGTCATTCTCGACCGCCTGGCGCGCAGCCTCCGCCGGCGTCGCAAACAGCGGGCCGATATCTACGTCGAAGCCGAGATCCGCGAAAGCGGAGGCGATCACCTTCTGGCCGCGGTCGTGCCCGTCCTGCCCGATCTTGGCGACCAGGATACGCGGCCGGCGGCCCTCGTTCTCCTCGAACTCGGCCACCAGCTTTTTCACCCGCTCCATTCCGTCGGACATGCCGACCTCCCGCTGGTAGACGCCGGAGATGGTCTTGATCTCGGCCCGATGCCGTCCAAACACCTTCTCGAGTGCCAGCGAAATTTCGCCGACGGTGGCCTTGGCGCGCGCCGCATCAACCGCAAGCGCCAGCAGATTGCCGTTGCCGCCGGCCGCAGCCCGCGTCAGCGCTGCGAGCGCCTCTTCGACCGCGCGGGGCTCGCGCTCAGACTTGAGGCGGGCAAGCTTCTCGATCTGGTGCTGCCTCACCGCCGCATTGTCGATCTTAAGCAGCTCCACCGGCGCCTCCGCCTCGGGCCGATACTTGTTGACGCCGATGACCGCCTGCTGGCCGGCGTCGATGCGCGCCTGTGTGCGTGCGGCCGCCTCCTCGATGCGCAGCTTGGGCAGTCCTGCTTCGATCGCCCGCGCCATGCCGCCGAGCTTCTCGACCTCCCCGATATGGCCCCAGGCCGCCTTCGCCAGGTCATGAGTCAGGCGTTCCACGAAGAACGAGCCGCCCCAGGCATCGATGACACGCGTGGTGCCGGATTCCCGTTGCAGGACGATCTGCGTGTTGCGCGCGATCCGCGCCGAAAAGTCGGTCGGCAGGGCCAGCGCCTCGTCGAGCGCGTTGGTATGCAGCGACTGGGTTTGGCCTTGCGTCGCCGCCATTGCTTCGATCGCGGTGCGCACCACGTTGTTGAAGACATCCTGAGCGGCGAGCGACCAGCCGGAGGTCTGGCTGTGCGTGCGCAGCGACAGCGACCGCGCGTCCTTCGGCGCGAAAGCTTTCATCAACTTTGCCCACAAGAGGCGCGCCGCGCGCAGCTTCGCCACTTCCATGAAGTAGTTCATGCCGATCGCCCAGAAAAATGAGAGGCGCGGGGCGAACTGGTCGATGTCGAGGCCGGCTTTGATGCCGGTGCGCACGTATTCGACGCCATCCGCCAGCGTGTAGGCGAGCTCGAGGTCGGCGGTCGCGCCGGCCTCCTGCATGTGATAGCCGGAGATCGAGATCGAGTTGAACTTCGGCATGTGCGCGGCGGTGAACGAGAAGATGTCGGAGATGATGCGCAGCGAGGGTGCCGGCGGGTAGATATAGGTGTTGCGCACCATGAACTCTTTTAGGATGTCGTTCTGGATCGTGCCCGAGAGCTTATCTGGCGCTACGCCCTGCTCCTCGGCGGCGACGATATAGAGCGCGAGCACCGGCAGCACTGCGCCGTTCATGGTCATCGATACGGACATCTGGTCGAGCGGAATGCCGGCGAACAGGGTGCGCATGTCGATGATCGAATCGATTGCGACCCCCGCCATGCCGACATCGCCGGCGACACGCGGATGATCGCTGTCGTAGCCGCGATGGGTGGCGAGGTCGAAGGCGACCGACAGGCCCTTTTGGCCGGCCGCCAGATTGCGCCGGTAGAAGGCGTTCGAGTCCTCCGCGGTGGAGAAGCCGGCATATTGCCGGATCGTCCACGGCTGGGTGATGTACATGGTCGGGTAGGGGCCGCGCAGATAAGGCGCGATGCCCGGATAGGTGTCGAGGAAATCGAGGCCCGCGATGTCAGCCGCCGTGTAGCGCTCCTTGACGGCGATACCTTCAGGCGTCGTCCAAGAAGCGGCACCGTTCGCGGCGCTTGCGGCTGCGGCTGGTGCAAAGTCGACATCGGCGAAATCGACTGCGGCGAAATTCGGGATGCGGCTCATGAGCTGCGGACCTCTGCTTCCCCGGCCGGCTATCGCTCGACTATAACTTTTGTCGGCGCTTTCTGATCAATTCCTGATCAACTCCTGCGCGGCGTGCAACACCGCCAGGGCATCGCAGCCGGCGTGAACGAAGGTTTTGATCCCGGCTGCGGCGAGCTCGGTCACTCGCGGCGGCCGGCCCGCATAGTAGATGTGCGCGGCACCCGCCGCGGTCAACAGGTTGGCGGCGGCGACCGCCTCACGCGCATAACTTTCATCCGATCCGCACAAGCAGACAAGATCCGTCTGCGCGTTCTTGAAAGCCGTGGCCAGGGCAACGAGATCCGTCCGCGCTTCGCTCATCGTGGGCGATGAGCGCGCAAAGCCCTCATTGGTCACAGCCGCAATGCCGCCGGCGGCGAAGAAATTCCGGGCGAAGTTGGCGCGTGCGCTAAAATCGGCCGCTAGCCCCAAATTGGCGAGGAAGATTTTCGGGCGCGAGCCGCTCTGCGCCATGATGCGGTCGGCGCCGTCGCGCAGGGCCTCATAGGGCTCGGCCAGGCGGATCGGCAGCAGCGGCGCGAGCGTGGCCCTTGGGCCTTTCGGCAGCGTGGCAGGCAACACATCAAGCACCGTGACCGCCGACTCGTCCAGATTGGCGTAATCGTTGGTGCCGGTGAGCGTGTCGGTGCGCAGCGCCAAGGCGGCCTGTCTTTCGTTGCGAATCTGGGCGACCTTGCTCTGGATCAGGCCTTGCTCGAGCGCCGCCGCGGCGCCGCCCACCCGCTCGATCTCCTGGAACAGGGCCCAAGCGGACGCGCAAAGCTGATCGGTGAGATCCTCGATGGAGCCGGCGCCCGCTGTAGGGTCAGTCACCGTGGCGAGGTGGGATTCCTCGATAAGGACGAGCTGCGTATTGCGCGCGATACGCCGTGCAAAAGTGTCCGGCAGCCCTCGCGCCAATGTGAAAGGCAAGGCCGTTATGGCGTCGGCGCCGCCAAGGCCGGCGGAGAATACCGCAATGGTCGCCCGCAGCATGTTCACGTACGGGTCGCGCTTGGTCATCATCCGCCAGGCTGTTTCGGCGCTGATGAAGATAGGAGCTGGGTCAAGCCCGCAGGCCGTCTCGATACGCGTCCACAGACGGCGCAGCGCACGAAACTTGCTGATGGTCAGGAACTGATCTGTGTCGGCGCTCAGACGAAAGAAGATCATTGCGCGCGCTGCATCGAGCGGGATCCCGTTTTGCTCGAGCGCGCGCAGATAGGCGACCGCGACCGCGAGCACAAAGCCGAGCTCCTGCGCCTCCGATCCACCTGCATTGTGAATGATGCGTCCGTCGGCGACCGCGAACGGACCTTTAAAGCCCGCATGCACAAGCTGGGCGATAAGCTGGCCCAGGCGCGCGGCGGCTTCCTCCCACGGCATCGAAATCGACCCGCTCATCGCCATGGCGCCGAGCGGATCGATGCCGAAACGGATCGTTGCGCTTGCGGCAAGGCCGCGCCGGGCCGCGACTGTGAGGACCGCACGCGAAGCCTCCTCGCCGGAAGCTCCTGCATCGATCTCGAGCGCGCGGGCGGGCGCATCCAAGGCGATTCCATCGAGCATCCGTGCGATCGCTGCTTCTTCGGCGGCGACACCGAATCCGTAGGCGCCGACCGCACCGGCGAGAACCAGCGACAGGCCGGTCGCGCCGTTATCGCAGTCGTGTCGCGCCTGCGCGTTGGCGGCAGCAGGGTCTGGATGGTCGACACGCTGCAGGATCGCCCAGGGTCCGGGTGCACTGCGTCCGACCAGCGGCCGCTCCGCACAGGTTCCGGAGTAGAGCGGCTCGATGGTCAGCCCATCCCTCGTCCTTGCCACCAGGCCTTCGAATGGCGCGCCCTTGAGCAGCCGTGCCACCAGGTCGAGCCATTGTGCGCGCGTGGCCGGCGGAAAATCGGCGGCCAGCGGCAGGCGTTCGGAGGACGGGTGTGACATGGCCTCAGCTGCGCTTGTGGCGAGGAATCCCGCCATTTCCATGCAACGAAAGTGCCACGAAGCGCGGTCTGGGCCAATGACTTGCGTCCGGCGCTCAAGGCGGCAGGCGACTGATCCCACGCCTATCCACCCTGGCCAAGGCGTCGCGCACGCGCCGCCCGCCAATCATCCGTTCCGGAGCGATCTCGGCAAGCGGCACCAGCACGAAGGCGCGCTCGAACAGGCGAGGATGCGGCAGTATCAGCCCGCCTTCGTCGATCGTTATGTCATCATAGGCGAGGATATCGATGTCGATCGGCCGCGGTCCCCACCGCTGCTCGTGCGCGCGATCGCGTCCCAGCGCCTGCTCGACCGCCTGCACCCGCGCGAGCAGAGCGTGCGGGGCGAGAGCCGTGTCGACCGCGATGCAGACATTGACGAATGGCGGTTGGTCTTCGATACCCCAAGGCGGGGTCGCGTAATCCGACGAGCGCGCCTTGAGCCGCATCTCTTCTCCGTCGCACAGCAGCGCGATTGCACGCCCGAGCGTCTCGCGGACCGGTCCGACATTGCCGCCGAGCGCCAGCAGCGCCTCGACCCGCTCACCGCCCATGTTCGCTATTGCTCTCGCGATGCCGGGTGAGCGTCACGCCGGCGTCGGCGAAGATCGCGGCGATCGGCGCGTGCGGCTTGCGCACCGTCACGCGCACCGAGCTCACGCGGGCGAAGCCGGACAGCAGGGCATCCGCGACGGCGCCGGCGGCGGTTTCGACCAGCTTGTAGCTGCGTGCCGTGAAGGCGCGGCTCGCGGTCTCCACGATCGCCGCGTAGGAGACGGTATCGACCAGCTTGTCGGAGCGCGAGGCGGCCGTGAGATCGAGCGATAATTCGAGATCAAGGACGAAGCGCTGGCCGACCTTCGCCTCGTGCTCCATCACGCCGTGATGCGCGTGGATCACGAGCGCGCTGACGAAGACTTGATCGCTCATCTGGAATCCCGAATCGTTGCATCCCCAATGGCAGCGGCGACCCGCAGCGCCTGCACGGTCTCGGCGACGTCGTGCGTGCGGATGATGCGCGCGCCGTGAGCGGCCGCTGCGAGGTGGGCGGCAAGCGATCCGCCGAGCCGCCGGTCCGGCGGTGCCGGCGAGACGTGGTCGATAAAGCGCTTGCGCGAAGCCCCGATCAACAGCGGCAAGCCGAAACCCTCGAGCTCGGCAAGCCGCGCCAAGACGGTGATGCTCTGGTCCTGCGTCTTACCGAAGCCGATGCCGGGATCGAGCACGATATGCGCGCGGTCAACACCGGCCTGCGCGGCGATATCCAACGAGCGAACGAAGAAGGCGGCGATGTCCACCATGATGTCGAGCTCCGGATCAGCGGCCGTCCGGTTATGCATGACGATGACCGGCACGCGATGCCTGGCGACGACCGCCGCCATGGCGGGATCGCGCTGCAGGCCCCAGACATCGTTGACGATGCGGGCCCCGGCTGCGATCGCGTGCTCGGCAACCTCTGCCTTCATGGTATCGATCGAGATCGGCACACCGAGGTCGGTGAGCGCGACCATTACGGGTTCAAGCCGCCGCAGCTCTTCCTCCGCGCCGACCGGGACCGCGGATCCGTAGGGCCGGGTGGATTCGGCGCCAATGTCGATGATGTCGGCGCCCTCCGCCACCATCCGGTGGGCTTGTGCTATGGCGGCATCGGGAGCGAAGAAGCGCCCGCCATCGGAGAACGAATCCGGCGTGACGTTGAGGATGCCCATCACCAGCGGCCGCCCGAGCGACAGCAGGCTCGTAAGCGCTTCCGCTGCGCCGGCGGCGGCGTGCCGCCCCTGGGAAGCTGATCTATTGGTCAAGCCCATGGCGATGGCTTTGCGCTGCACCCGCGTCGGGTGTCAAGCGCAAGGAAAGTCCCAAGCCCGACGCGCCGTGTTTCTGATGGCGGAATGTAAACCGCGGTTCTAGCGATAGGTGATCTTCGAGGTCAGCGTCTTGGCTTGCTCGACCCACCGGGAAATCAGCTTCTCTGAGGGGAGAAAGCGCACGAGCTTGCGCTTCTTGTTGATCTCGCTCATCGCCTTGGCGAGATTGCCAGGATTACGATACTTGAGCTCGCGGATCGTGTCGACGCCGACGGCTTGCAACAATCCGGAATAGCCTTTGCCCATGCCTTTAATGCGCATGCGATCGGCCGCGTTTGCCCAACCAAGAATGCGCGCCTTGTCGAAGCCGGTCTTGGCAGCAAGCAGGTTGCGTCCCTTCGGGGTTCGCGCCTCCTCCAACAACCGATCGGTCGTTCGAATTCCGAGGGACTTTAGTTTCCGAAGCTCCTCCGCATCAAGCCCGTCGATCTCCTTGATGGGGTACGGCATCGCAGTCTCCTCACTATCGACCGGCTTTGGCAAGCGAGCTTCAAGCCAGCGCGCCGAAGTTGGGAGGGATTGCGCCAGCGAACCTTCCCGACCCGTCGTCAGTGCGATCTTCTCCAGCTTGAATGATCGTTCTGGGCTCTCTCGCAGGGACGCCGCGACTTAGATCCGAGCCTGCCAGGACTCCGAAACTTGAATCGACGGCGCGCGGATCTTGCTCGCAAGAGCCAAGACCGCGCAGAAGATCGCTGCACAGAAATTGGTCGCACCGGAATCGCGGAGACCTATCAACAAACTTTCGTGCAACAGCCCGCTGCTCGCCGCGCGCGGCGACGAGATATCCAATCAAGTTGCGCATCTGCCCCTCGTCCGTCCCACACTTGCGGTGGGTTAATTGCATATTGAACGGCGTAACCAGAGAAGACAAGCAAAGGGCCTGGCCGAGCTGAACGAATTTCCCGAGGGCGTTGCATTCGTGCATCAGTCCCCTTGTGCGTCGTACCGGAGCTATATGCGCGACAAGATGAGGCGTCCGGCACCCTCGCACCGGTTTCCAAGACCTGTTTTCCAAGACCCTTGCCCGCGCTGCACGCGCTGCCTATGGAAGGAGGGACCGAATTGCCGCGCCAACCGCGGCAGGCCCGAACGGAGCGCTGAGATGACTCCAGCACAAGCCCTTCCCGCCGTGCTCGACCGTATCGATGCCGATCTCGATCGCAGCCTCGATCGGCTGTTCAATTTTCTGCGAATTCAGTCGATCTCGACCGATCCCGCGTATCAACCACAGTGCCGGGCGGCGGCAGAATTCGTTGCTGCCGATCTCGGCAGCCTAGGCTTCGACGTGGCAGTGCGGCCGACCGCGGGCCATCCGGTCGTCGTCGGCAAGAGCGGCAACGGCGCCAAAGGGCCGAGCGTTCTGTTCTATGGCCACTACGATGTCCAGCCGGTTGATCCGCTCGATCTCTGGGAGTCGCCGCCGTTCTCACCGCGCCTGACGACACTTGCCGACGGCCGCAAGGCGATCGTCGCGCGCGGCGCCTGTGACGACAAAGGACAGGTGATGACATTCATCGAGGCGTGCCGCGCCTTCAAAGCGGTCATGGGCAGCCTGCCGTTGCCGATCACGACTATGATCGAAGGCGAAGAAGAATGCGGCTCGAAGCACCTGTTCGGCTTCGTCAAGGAAAATGCCGGCGAGCTCAAGCGCGACCTTGCACTTGTTTGCGACACCAGCATGTGGGATGCCGGCACGCCCGCCATCACGACTTCGCTGCGCGGCCTCGTCTACGAAGAGGTGAGGCTCACCTGCGCGGACCGCGATCTGCACTCGGGATTGTTTGGCGGCGCGGCACAGAATCCACTGCGGGTGCTGGCACGGATTCTCGCCGCTTTGCATGACGACAACGGTCGCGTCACCATTCCGGGCTTCTACGAAGGCGTGCACGAGCTGCCCGCCGAGGTGAGAGCCGATCTCAGCGGGCTCAATCTCACCGCGGAGGAGTTTCTCGGGGGCGTCGGTCTCAAAGTGCCGGCCGGCGAGCGCGACCGCCTGCTGATCGAGCAGATCGCGACACGCCCGACCGCGGAGATCAACGGCCTGATCGGCGGCTATACCGGGCAGGGTGCCAAGACGGTCATTCCGAGCCAGGCCATGGCCAAAGTGTCGTTCCGCCTGGTCGGGGCCCAGGATCCGCAAAAAATCCGCGACGCCTTCCGCGCTTTCGTGCGCGCGCGCCTTCCGGTCGACTGTCGGGTCGAGTTCGGCGATTTCGGCGGCGCGCCGGCAATCGAGCTTCCGTTCGATAACCCGGCGCTGGTCAAGACCCGCGCCGCGCTGTCATCCGAGTGGGGCAAGAAGGCGGTGATGATGGGCGAGGGAGGATCCATTCCGATCGTCGGCGATTTCAAGCGCGTGCTCGGCATGGATACGATCATGGTCGGCTTTGCGCTCGACGACGACCGGGTGCATTCACCAAACGAGAAATACGACCTCACCTCGTTCCATAAGGGTACGCGCAGCTGGGCGCGAATCTTAGCGGCGCTGTCGGAGTGACACGCCGCCGGCTTTTCGAACAACCATGCGCGCCGAGGCAAAGCAGAGCGCGTCCCGAGCTCTGCGCAACCGGGACGCGCTTTAAGCACGACACTCCGCCGGATTTGCCTTACAGCGACTTGTACCAGCGCCGGTCGTAGTGCGCGCCGAGCATCGGCTGCACCTTGGCGCGGTAGTCCTTGGTGGCGGCCTCGATCTCGTGAGCGTCTTCGGCCTTCTGGTCCTTCCACATTTCGACGACCTCGAAATGGTTCTTGCGCACCGTCTGCTGCAAGGCGTCGAAAGCGAGATTGCCGGCCTCCTTGCGGCTCGGTCCCGCCACCGACTTGAGCAAGGCGATTCCAGCATCCGTGTTCGGCGGCGCGACATCCACATGGGTGATGGCGAAGATTTCGCCGGCTGCCGGCGTCTGCAGCGGCGCCACGTCGATCGCCACGCACGGACGGTCGTCGACGGGCGCGATCAGTATCGGCTGGACCGCATCGAGGAATTGCTTGTGCGCGGCGGCGGCATGCGCATCAAGCGAGGCTTGGTCCTTCCAGACCTCGAAAGTGGCGAACTGGTTGGCCGGCCCCGTGCGCTGAAGCACATCGAAGCGCACGGCGCCCGCTTCCTTGCGGCTTGCGTCGGCCAACTTCTTGACCAGGCCGGCAGCCTGATCCTGGCTGCCGGGCGCGACTTCGATGTAACGCACCAAATAGATGGTCGGATCGCCGGCATTTTGCGCTTCTGCGGCCGGCGCGCCGGCGAGCAAAAGCGGAGCCGATATGAGCATGAACCGCAAAGTCTGACGCATGTTCCTCCCTCACACCAATTGCCTATTCGTGAACTAATCGTAGCGCTGCCGCCTGCATCGCGTCAAAGGCAATCGGGAGCGCGAATTTGATCCTCTCACGGCGCCGGCACGGTCAAGAGGCTGGTGTAGGAGCGCCCGCGAATATCATAGACTCGCGCGTACACGATGCCTTCACGTGCCACCTCGACCAGGATCGGCGCATCGAAGGTCGCGCAGTAGAATTCGCCGAGCATCAGCGCAAAATCGGCGCCTTTCGGGTCCCAAGTAGTTTCGAAGTCGGGCCCCAGCTCAACCTGCGGCGAACGATGCGGCCCGCACACCGCAAGCTTCCACCGCCGGTCCGGCGGCTTTGTCTCATGATGTGCGGCGAGCCAGGCCGCCAGGCCCTGCGAAGCCTGTTTGAACGAGAGGCCCCAATAGTCGAGCATGTAGCGGGAACGCGCGCCCGTGACCCCTCCGGCCAGCCGATTGAAGTAGGTGTATTCATAAGGGTGGAGGCGGATCATGTCGCTGACTGGTAGCCCGACTCCTACCAGAAACACGAGGCCGGCAGCGCCCGCGAGCGTGCGCGAATTGTGCGCCAGCGCCGTCAGCAACCAGCCGGCCGCAAGACCCGCAAGCACCGCAAGCGGCGGCAGGACAAAGACGAAATGGCGGATGCCGTTGTACATGGCGGGCCGCGCCGCGATCGTCGCCGCAATCGGCAACACGGCAGCCAGCAACAGCAACACCAGGCAGGCGCGGCGGTTGGGAACAAGGTCTCTCCGGAACGCTGCGAGCAGGCTCCCGAGGATGCCGGCGAGAGAAAGGCCGAGGAAGATTTCCGGCAGCTGCAGTGCCAGCAAGGTCGGCACGTAGCTGCGCGGCATTTCGGTGACCGTAACAAGCTCGCCGGCGAACAGTTCGTGCCAAGGCTTTTCAAAGAAGCTGGAGAAATAGACGACGGCGCGAAACGGATTGAAGAAAGCCGTCACCGACCATGGCCAGACCAAAGCCATGACCGCATAGGCCAGCACCGCCACGGGCAGAAGCGAAAGGATGAAGCGCGCAACGCGCGCCGCAGCCGCCTTCAGGCCGTCGCGGTGGGCTTCGAGCACGCCCAACAGGGCCAAGATGCCGGCAAGGTAGATGACGCCAAAGCCCCCCATCACCCGCGATCCGATCGAGAGGCCAAAACCGGCGCTGGTAAGCAGGCCGGTTGTTGGAGTGATCAGTGGATAGGTCTCCAGCAAGCGGACGAGAGCGAGCAGAAGGATCGCCATTGCGACTGCAAAGGGCGCATCCTTGGCATTCATGAACGCGTGCCCGACGTAAAGAGGGCAGGTCGCCAACAGCATCACCGCCGCGCAGCCGGCGGCCGGGCCGCCAACGCGGCGGCCAATGCGCCAAGTCGCCAACAATCCAACAAGGCCGATCAAGGCGCCGACGAGCCGCCGCGTCTCGAACAAAGTGAAGGGAAGGACCTTGGCGGAGAGCGCGGCCAGCATGTCGAAGCCGCCGCCATACATGTAGAGATTGACGAAGGAGAGTGCGCGCTTGTCGGCGAAACCGGAGCCGTAGAGCTTGAGCAACAGATCGCCGTATTGGGAATGGGTGTAGTCGTCCCACCCGAGCCCGTAGTCGCGGAAGGTCAGGAGCGCGATCACGGTCGCGGCGAACAAGGTTGCGACCGCCACGGCGTCGAAGAGAAAGCCGGCCTGCGCTCGTCCGATCGTGCGCTTGGAGGGGGAGGTGATGATTGCCACGGCGAGAGTTAATGCCGCGCCGCGGGGATGAAATCAATTCATCGCGGCAGTCCGGGCCCGCGGCAGGTGCGCACGGTCATGCTTGGCCACATGTGCGTGGAGTCGCCGGCGTGCGCCGCCGATTTGAGCTGATCGATCAGCGCACTCCATTCTTGTGTTGGTGTTGAGCCGCACAGATGCCATCTTCGTCCTACTAAATTTGACGTTACGAGAAATCGCAACATGGCATCCATCTTATGGAAACACTCCGGTGGGGCCTGCGGGTGATCATCGGAGTCGTCACCCGAGCCCGCCCATCAGCGGTTCTTGATCTAGCGTGAGTATCATTGGTTGGGACTTTTTCATGCGCTGACTGCACCGCGCCGAGCGGCGTGATGCGGATCGGGATCGTCCAGTGCTTCAATTTCATGCAAATCCTGCCCGTTCCGATTCATGCACATCCTACCCGTTCAGAAGATCGCGCCAGCCCTGCATGCGCCGGCAAATATATTGTTCTGGTTCAGCTATGGCGCGCTCGCGACCGTTGTCTCTGCTATGGTCGCACAAAGGGCAGCAGGGGTTTCGGAGCGGCTGACGGTCCGGCAGCTTGCGGGGCAAGAGGCATGCGGGGGCGGGCCGCCTGCAGGCCTTTCCCGATTTTGCGCCTGTGGTTTGCACCCGCCCGTTAATAGTGCCCGATGTACGAGGGTGTTGCTCCCGACTCTGCGCCGCATACGAGGGTTTTGTTCCCGACTCTCCGCAATACAATGAACTAAGTTGTATTAATCACGATCGAATTTGGGCCCTTGCGGTCCCGATTTGTCGTTGCGGATGTCGCGGGAGGCGGGCACAATTCTTTAGTAACCATAGTGTTTCCAACCTCCTGCACGGGAAAGCCGGGTGGATCCGGCATGCCAGTATGTCTCTCATCTTGCTGATACTGGGTATTTTGGCCACCGGGATGGGCATCGTCACGATCGGTTTCGGGATTCCGATCAACGAGTTCAACCTCGGGAACACCATGATTGTCGCGGGAACGACCGCGACGGCGGCAGGCTTGATCCTGATCGGGCTTGCAGCGGCGGTTGAGCAACTCACCCGTATCGCTGCGGCGTTACGGCCCCGTGCCGGCGTGCGTCCCGTGCAGCAGCCGTTAGCCGAGCCGGGCCTGGCGGCTGCGATCCGCGCGCCCACGCCCCAGTTCCCGGTTCAGCATCCGGTGCCGGCGGCTCCTCCGCCGATCCAGCCTCCGGTTCCACCCGCCGGGCAGGTCAAATCTCCTTTGCCGCCGATGCCGCCGCGCGGCCCCTCTGCGAAGCCAAGAAGCGAAGAGCACGTCGAGGAGCCGGCCGCCCCGGATCTTCCGTTCACCGCGATCGAGCGCTTGCGGGCCACTATGGGGCGCACGGAACGCAAGGGAGACGATGTCGCGGATACGCTGCCCGAGGAAGGGGCTCCCTACATTCCGCTCGCATCTAATCCAGCGATGCCGCGCACGCGGCCAGCTTCTCCTATCAACAGTGGCGGGCCCAATCCGGCGATCAACGGCACCGAGCCGCCGCCAGCCGCCGCCGTGCAGGTGCCGAAGAAGCCGCCGCTGGATTTCCTGTTCCGGTCGCGCTCGCGTGCCCAGGCGGCTGATCCATTCGATGAGGTATGGCCCAAGCGCGGCCCACGTGGCGAGCCATCCGAGGCTGCGGAGCCCTCGCCGGTACCCGCTGGCGAGGCGTCTCCGGAGGCGGCCCAGGGGCCGTCCCGGGCTGAAGCGCCGCTCGAAGCAGCCCCTGACGAGATGCGTCCGGCCGCCATCCTCAAATCGGGCGTGGTCGACGGTATGGCCTACACGCTCTATGCGGACGGCTCGATTGAGGCGCAGCTCCCGCAGGGGACTGTCCGCTTCGGTTCCATCACCGAGCTAAGGTCGCATATCGAGAACAGTTCATAGCCGGCGGTGTGAACTAATCTGTAGAATTCAGGCTGGCCTAAGTATCCGATACTCTGTCGACGCTTTTCGCAACGAATACTTGCTTTGACCAAAGAGAAACTATAGACGTGATCACAGTCGATCGGCATCCGATTCTGATGCGATGCGTGCGCGTGCGCCCGCCGATGCGCCAGGGTCGATTACCTTCGAAGCACAGGCACTTCCTCTCCCGGCCGAATTGCGCGACGCTTAATCGCAGCGCGACTTGGGACTGGAGAATCTCGCAAGAAGAGGATCTCGCAGATCAGGAATTGCGGACACCACGGATTTCACAAGCCCAAAGACCACAGCGAGGCGACAACGGGACCAATGCGTCATGGCCGAAAATGCATCAGGCGGCACGTTCATCGAGCTCACGGCGGAAATCGTGTCGGCCTATGTCAGCAACAATACCGTGCCGGCAGGTGATTTGTCAGCATTGATCAATCAAGTGCATGCGGCGCTGACCCGGGTCTCGAGCGGGCAAAGCGAGCTGCCTTCAGAGCCGCTGCGGCCGGCGATCGCGGTGAAGAAGTCGATCGCGCCTGATTACATCGTGTGCCTGGAGGACGGGAAGAAATTCAAATCGCTCAAGCGTCACTTGCGCACGCAATATAAGATGACGCCGGAGCAATATCGGGAGAAGTGGGGTTTGCCGCCCGATTATCCGATGGTGGCCCCGAACTACGCGGCCGCACGCTCCCAGCTCGCCAAGCAAATGGGGCTCGGTCAGCAGCGCCGCCGTCGAAAATGATGGCAACCGTAGGCGAAAAGCGCGCTGGCTTTCTCGTTAATCACCGATCCTGACCTGCGCCGGCTCACCAACCGAAATGGTGGAACCGGCTCGAGCGCCAGGGCCAGGAAGGTCGAGCCCCAGATGAGGTAAACCGCCGCAAACGCGGCGACGGTCCGTATGCGCCCCGGTCGGTGCCGTATCCGGACGAGGTCACGCCGCCCGCAGCGCCGCTTGAGCGTCGGATCTGATGCGATCCACCATTGCACGGAAACCGTTCGAGCGTTGTGGGGTAAGATGCTCGCGTAAGCCGAGCCGCTCGAATAGAGCAATAGCATCGGTCGAAAGGATTTCGGCCGCGCGCTTGCCGGAAAAGACGATCAGCAGAATGGCGATGAGGCCGCGCACGATATGAGCATCGCTGTCGCCCCGGAAGGTGAGGCGGGGGCCGCCCGCGCCGTCAGGAACCACTCTGGTCGCGAGCCAAACCTGGCTGGCGCAGCCTTGCACCTTGTTGGCGGAGCTGTGCTCGGCTTCGGGAAGCGGCGCAAGTCCGCGGCCGAGCTCGATCACGTAGCGGTACCGGTCATCCCAGTCCTCGAGCAGCGAAAAGCTGTCGGTCAGGTCATCGATGGTGAGCTCGTCGGTGGTCATGCACATTCTTCGCTTCTGCGGGGGAATGGTCCGCCGCTGCCTCCATAACGCTATATGGGGGCGGCGGCCGCAAGTGCGAATGCTGGCACAAATCGGCGTGGCTGCGGGTCGGTGGGATCGAGGAGGCCGGCGCCTAGAGCGCCTCGGGAAGCGATCCGCTGCTCAGGCCGGCTCGCGCGGGTCCTTGCGCGGCAGCGGCCCCCGCCAGAGCGGAGCAAGATCAGCCGGCGTCAGGGTATTTTGCGAAGCAGCCTGCGGGTCCACCGGCTGTGCGTTGCGTGCGCTCGCCATGGGGCTGCGCGAAGGCCGGGCAGGAGGCAGCGGAATTGATCTCGCGTTTTGCGGCGCGGCGGTGGCCGTGATCCTGTCCGTCGGGACCAGCCTTTCGTTGAGAATCTCGTAGAGCCGTTTGGCGCCGTCGCGGGCGCGATCGCCCAGCGCTTCCGCAGCCTGGGTGCCCACCGTGCAGGCGTCCGGCTGCCGGTCGCAGAACTTCGCCATATCCCCGATGGTCGCGCTCGCGGCTGCAACGGCTTCGCTTGCGCTCACCTGCGTGCCGGAAGGCGGCTGTGACTCGCTTCTCGGCAGCAGGATAACGACGACGCTCAGCCAGAACGCCAGTCGCAACAGGAATCGCATGTGCGTGCCTTCAGCTTTCCCACGGTCCGTCCGTGGAGGCAAAGCTAGCCGAGAGGGTTGAAGCTGCGGTTCGCCCCCTATCGTCGATTTTATCCAGATTCAAAGCAAATGCGCCGCAACTTTTTCTAAAATTTGAATGATTTGCATCGCTCATTTGCATGAAGTGTGATTATCCGCGCAAACGAAGTGATTATCACCTTTCACGACGGCTGAGGGGCACCCGTTCGGACGGCAACGGAGCGTTCACCATGTCGCGTGAATGGGATGAGCCGGACTTGGGCAAGTAACACGCGTCCTCACCACCCGTCGCTTCACCTTAGCTTTCGCTTAAGCCGCCTCTGACACGATCCGGAAACCAATAAGGGGAGCGCGTCTTGCCGCAGGCGTGCCAGGGAACGTGGGTCTGTTCGCTCCGATTCACCGCCGTTTCGGCGCCTTTATTCGTCCGTCGCCGGCCGTGCCGGTGAGCGCTAGCTCGACTATGCGGCGCGTTGAACGTGACGAAATTGCAAAGATCCTCGGTGCGCTGGCCTTTGCGGGGCTCGTGACCGCAATCGCTTCTGCGACTGGAGGCCTGAACTCGTTTGCGGCGACCTGGCTCATCCTGGTGCCGGCCGAGGCGGCGCTGTCGCGCTCGCGGCGGGTTATCGCATCCGCGTCTCTGGCGGCGCTCGGTGCGGCCGTCTTTCTCTGGCTGTTCGGGGCACAGGCATCGTCCCCGCAGGGACTGACCCCGGCGGAGGGGCAGGCGATGGTGCCGGCCATTCTCGCGATCGTGGCGGCGCTCCTCTATGCGATGGGGCTCGCGCTTGGCGCCGCACGCGGTGATCCGCCCCTCGATGCAGCCGAGCTTGCCGGCAACATGGCGGACCTTGTTACCCGTCACGCCCGCAACGGCGACGTCGTGTTCGCATCGTCCGCGGCCGCGCCGATATTGGGCGTCAAGCCACATGACCTGCACGGCCGTGGGCTGTTCGACCGCGTGCATGTCATGGATCGTCCCGCCTATCTGACGGCTCTGAGGGATGCGGCGAGCTTGCGCCAGGAACGTATCATCGAGTTCAGGGTACGCCGCGATCCGCCAACTCCCGGCGCGGGTGTAGGATTTGTCTGGGTGGAGATGCGGTGTTGGCCGCTCATTCGATCGCCTGCCGGGGAGACTGGTGAGGATGGTGAGGTGATCGCGGTCTTCCGTGACATCACCGCCAGAAAGGACGAGGAGCACGCGATCGAGGACGCGCGGGCCGAGGCGGAGCGGGCCAATGTCGCGAAAACCCACTTCATCGCCACGATGAGCCATGAGCTGCGCACGCCCCTCAACGCCATCATCGGATTCTCGGAGATGCTGCGCGAGGAAGACACGCTGATGATCGATGCCAAGCGGCGGCACGACTATGCGCACCTCATCAACGAGTCCGGCCACCATCTCTTGTCCGTCGTCAACGGCCTGCTCGACATGTCGAGGATCGAAAGCGGCAATTTCGAGCTGATGCCGGAGCCCGTCGAGGTTGAAAAGGTGATCACCGAGTGCTGCGAGCTGTTGGCGCTGCGCGCTCGACAGGCCGGGATCGAGATCGTTATCGATCAGGGCGCCGATCTGCCACGCATCATCGCCGACAAACGCGCGTTGTTACAGATCATGCTGAACCTGCTCTCCAATGCCATCAAGTTCACCAATCGGGGCGGCAAAGTCACGGTTGCGGCCCGGGTGGAGGTCGCCCCTGACATGACGCTGGAAGGGGAGGTCGACATCGCCCATGTTATCATTGCGGTCGAGGACACCGGTGTCGGCATCGGGGCGCAGGATCTCGAGCGCGTGGGGGAGCCGTTTTTTCAAGCCCGTTCCTCGCATGACCGCCGCCACGATGGGACCGGTCTTGGCATGTCGATCGTGAAGCGTCTATTGGCATTGCACGGGGGCCGGATGAAAATCGAAAGTGATGTCGGCAAAGGCACGCGCATCCTCGTCCATCTGCCGATCGATTGCGAAGCCGCGCGCGGCGGCCGCGAGAGCCTCCTGGCTCGGACGGCGTCCGGTGCGCCCGACGCACGCTCGGACGCGGCGCCCGCGGGTTCGCCGGCACCACGCGGCGAAACCGTGGCGAGGGAAATGGTGAGAAAACGTGCGTAACCGTCGCGCGGCCAAAGGGCGATCGGAGCGGGCCCGCAATAACGTGGTCGGAGGCGTACTCATGGCGCCCGTCGTCCTCATGCGCCATGTCGGCTGGGGACCTCGCGATGCGGTCGCTTTCACGGCCGCCACCGGCGTGTCGGTCGCGATCGTGGTGAATGCGCTGTTCCTGCAAAGCGGTCCGCATCCGGCACCGCTCTTCAAGCCTCCGCCTCTCGCCGCCGCAAGGGGCGAGATGACCAATTCCGTGCCGGTCATGGTCCCGCGCGCGCGTCCCGTCGAGGCAATTTCGACCAAGCCGGAAATGGCCCCACCGGCGCCGGTGGCGCCCCGTCCCGCCGCCCATGGCGAAGCTGCAAGCGAGGCGCCCTCGCACCGTGTGATGGCGCTACAACGCGCACTCGCGCAGTTCGGCTACGGTCAGATCAAGCCGACCGGGGTATTGGATGCCGATACCCGTGCGGCGATTGAGAAGTTCGAGCGTGAACGGAAGTTGCCGGTGACCGGGCAGCCTTCCGATCGCGTGGTGAAGGAGCTCGCCGGATTGATCGGCCGGCAAATAGATTAACGAAGAAGAGGCTTGGCACCGCGAATGCCCCGACTCTAACCATCCCGCGCAAGCGGGGAAAGGAAGGCAGGGGGAGGGCGCCGAAACCGCGCGGGATATGCAATGCGGCTGAAGTCCGCGATCTGGGTGGCGGCCTATTTGCGCCGCTGCAACGCCGAAGGTGCCTTCGCGGCGGTACGGCGGCGCGGCGCGGAGGAGGCTGGCGCGATCTTTATCAAGATCAATCGTCTCGACGGAACCGCCGAACTGTACGGCCCAGCGCCGCAAGCCGTGTTCGACGAGGCGCAGCCGTCGGACCGGGCCTTTAGCCAATGTCTGAAGGACCGACCGGCGACGGAAGCCAAGGTCGAGGACCGCATCGCGCGCGAGATCCGTTTCGACTCCGACGCCTGGGTGCTTGAGGTCGAGGACCGCGCCGGCCGCCATTTCCTCGAATGGCTAGTGCCGCCGATTTGAAGCTCCGACTACAGCTGCGGCAAGTTCTTTCAGGAACTTCAAATCGAAAAGCGGCACTAGATCACGTGCTTGCCAGCGCCCTTTAGTTTCTGCCCCTTTGTTTCCGAAGTTCGGGCCGAAGGGGCCGCTATGGAACACGAACTTCGGAAAGGGGGCACTAGTGGCCTGAGGCGGACCAGCGCTTTGCCGGTGCATCTGATTGCCCGAGTGGACGCGCTTCGCGCTGCACGGGCGGGCGGCGTGCGCCGAGCGACATTGGCGGCCTGACGGCTTGCGCCGGGGGGCGGTGGGCTAGGGCCTCTGCGCGCATTGTCGTCCTTGCGCGTGGATCAGCTTGCTGCCAGATGGCGACGAGGCGCAGCGCCGCCTGGGTGCTGATCTCGTCATAGCGCGTCGCGAGCTCGTAGACCTGGCGCACGGACTGGCCGATGCGCGGGTTGACGAAAAGGAGGATACGCTCCAGCACGGCACGCGGCGCGCGCAGTGCTTTGACAACCACGACGATCGGGTCGCCGAGCTCGTCGCCGACAATGCGCCGCGCCAGCGAGCCAGCAAGGCCGAAGGCGGATTCCACCTCGCGCGTGAAGGCTTCGACATTATGCGCCAGTGCTGCGGTTTCGAGCCGCGCTACGCTCTCGCTCGATCGCTCCGGCGCAACACCGGCAGGGGCCGGCGGCAAGTAATCGAGATTGAGCAGGATCTGCCGGCGCTCTGCGCTGCCGGCGGCAAAGAAGAGCTCGGTGAGCTCGGAAGCTTGCGGCTGCTGGTTGCTGGTCTCGATCTCGACGGAGCTCTCCAGGAGTTGCGCCGTCGGGGCGGGCAGCTTGGTGGCGATCGCTGCAGCATGCGCCGGCCCGCATTCGGCGGCGATCTGCTCGCGTTCGGACGCGGTGAGCAAAGACGAGTGCCGCAGGATCGGCCCGGCAACTTCGATGACATCGCGGGCGAGGTGCAGAACGATTGCCCGCGGCGCAGCCGGATACGATGCCAACCGTTCGGCGACCGCGGCGCGCGCCGTCACGTTGGTTGAACCGATCAAGCGAAGCGCGAGCTCGGTGTAGTAGAGCTCTTCGTCCGGCGGGTGAGCTGGTTTTTGCAGATAAAGGTCGGTAAGGACGCGCAGGAGGGTCGGGCGGATGTCGAAGCCGTCCCGTTGCCCGTGCTCAAGCAGGCCTTCCAGGCTGGCGAAACTGGGCGGCGGTTTGACCATGACCCCAAGAAAACACGTGCTGCGCGACACGTTTGGACCATCGACTGTACCCCCGAGCGTCTTAGCGCTCCGTTAAGGAAAAACCGGAGTTAACACCGGGTCGCAAGGTGCGCGGGTCGACTCTCTCGTTGGCCGGCCGGATGGGTGCGACGCGAGAGCAGGGGCTTTCCGGGCTGCGGATGCGCACGGCCGAACCCGATTCAAATGCCGCCTATTCAGAGACAGCGGGCAATTTGATGGAAAATTTATGGGGGATAAGCAATGCGCCGGTGTTACAAGTTCGCGCATGGGGAACCACATCGATATTGAAAGAGCTGGCCGGAGTGCCGGCGGGAGGCGCTGGGCCGGCCGGCTCGCCGTCTTGATCGTTCTCGCCGCTGCTGGTGGCGCCTATTATTGGTACCACGGTGCCGGACCCGAAGCGGCGCGGACGGTGCGTTCCGCGGGCCGTCCCGCGGTTCCGGTCACGGTCGCGGTTGCAGCCCGGCGCAGCGTTCCGATTTATCTGACCGGCCTCGGCACAGTCCAGCCGACATTGAGCGTCGGCATCCATTCCCAGGTCGACGGAAAGCTGCAGGAGGTGATGTTCACCGAGGGGCAGCACGTCAAGAAGGGCGACGTGATTGCCACCATCGATCCGCGCCTGTTCAAGGCCGCGCTCGATCAGGCTAAGGCCAAAAAAGCTGAGGATGAGGCGCTGCTGGTGTCAGCCCAGAAGGATCTTGCGCGTTTCAAGGCGCTCGCCGTCAAGAGCTTCGAGACCCAGCAGAACGTCGATCTGCAACAAGGCAAGGTCGATCAACTCACCGCGACGCTCGACGCCGATGATGCCGCGATCGAGACTGCGCAGACCCAGCTCGACTACACCACCATCACGGCGCCGAGCGACGGGCGCATCGGCATCCGCCTGGTCGATCCGGGCAACCTGGTTCACGCCAACGACACCGGAGCGATTGCCACGCTGGTGCTGGCACAGCCCGCGGCGGTCATGTTCACTCTGCCCTCGCGCGACCTCGATGATGTGCGCCAGGCGATGGATCGCGGCTCGATCGAGGTCGACGCCTTCGATCAGGATAACCGGCTGTCGCTGAGCACCGGCAAGCTCCTGATGGTGGACAACGCGGTCGACCAAGCAACCGCGACCATCCGCCTCAAGGCTCTGTTTCAAAACGAAGACGACAAGCTTTGGCCCGGCGAGTTCGTGAATGCGCGTCTGCTCCTGGAAACGCGCAACGACGTCGTCGCGGTGCCGCCGACGGCAATCCAGCGCGGGCCGCAAGGCTTGTTCACCTGGGTGGTCACGCCGCAGAGCACCGCCGTGGTCCGGCAAATCCAGGTCGGACCGGCGAGCGACGATCTGGTCATCGTCACCTCCGGCCTCAACGAGGGGGACCGCGTGGTGACCGACGGGCAGTACAAGCTGCAGGCCAACTCTCCGGTGACCATCAATCAAGCGCCGACGGCGGCTCCGGGACGGAGCACCACGTGAATCTCTCGCAGCCGTTCATCGAACGACCGATTGCCACGACCCTGTTGATGACGGCACTCGCGTTCGTCGGCATCACGGCCTATCCGTTTCTCCCCGTTGCGCCATTGCCGCAGGTCGATTTTCCGACCGTCCAGGTGACGGCGACGCTCGCCGGCGCCAGCGCGGAAACCATGGCTTCGTCGGTCGCCGCTCCGCTGGAGCGCCAATTCGGTCAAGTCGCCGGCATCTCGCAGATGACCTCAACCAGCACGGCCGGCTCGACCATGATCGTGGTCCAGTTCGATCTCGACCGCAATATCGACGCGGCCGCGCAGGACATCCAGGCCGCGATCACGGCCGCCGGCAAGCAGCTGCCGCAGACCCTGACCCAGCCTCCGACCTACAAGAAGACCAATCCGGCCGACGCGCCGATCATGATTCTCGGCGCGCGCTCAGACACGCTGCCGATCACGACGGTCGATGATTATGCCGACAATTTTCTGGCGCAGCAGATTTCGCAGGTGTCCGGGGTCGCGCAGGTCGTAATTGCCGGCGAGCAGAAGCCGTCGATCCGCGTGCAGGTCGATCCGGCCAAGCTTGCCGCCAGTGGTCTGACGCTGGAGGATGTCCGCTCCGGCCTCGTCGCCGCGACCACCAACGCCGCCAAGGGGACGCTGAGCACGGTCAAGACGAGCTTCACGATCGCGGCCAACGATCAGCTGACGCTGCCCGAGCAGTACGAGGATGTCATCCTCGCCTACCGCAACGGTGGCGCCGTCCGTGTCCACGACATTGGCCGGGCGGTGCTGGAGCCGACCGACCGGACACTCGCCGCATTCGAAGATAACCAGCACGGTGTTCAGCTCCTTGTGTTCAAGCAGCCGGGCGCCAACGTCATCGAGACCGTCGACCAGATCAAGGCACAGCTGCCGCGCCTGAACGCGAACCTGCCGCCTTCCATGAAGGTCGACGTCATTGTCGACCGCACCACGACGATCCGCGCTTCGGTGAACGACGTCGAGTTCACCCTCGGGCTCACTGTCGTGCTCGTCATTCTCGTCATCCTGTTATTCCTGCGCAGCTTCTGGGCGACGGCCATTCCGGCGGTGACCGTGCCGCTGGCGCTGCTCGGCTCGTGCGCCGCGATGTATCTATTGCATTTCAGCCTCGACAACATTTCGTTGATGGCCCTCACCATTGCGGTCGGCTTCGTGGTGGATGACGCCATCGTGGTGGTCGAGAACATCTACCGCCACATCGAGCACGGCGTGCCGCCGTTCGAGGCGGCGATCAAGGGATCGCGCGAGATCGGCTTCACCGTGCTGTCGATCAGCTGTTCGCTGGTGGCGGTGTTCATTCCGCTGCTGCTCATGGGCGGGATCATCGGTCGTCTGTTCCGCGAGTTCGCGCTCACGGTCACGGCCTCGATCGCAGTCTCTGCGCTGGTATCGCTGACGCTCGCCCCGATGCTGTGCTCTCGCTTCATGCGGCCCGAGACCGCCGCGCACGGGCCGATCTTCCTGTTCATTGAGGCGGGTTTTAACGCGCTGATCTCCGGATACCGGCGCACGCTCGATATCGTGCTGCGGCACCAGGCGATCACGCTTTGCGTGTTCTTCGCCACGATGGCACTTACCGGCTACATGATCACGGTGATCCCCAAGGGGTTCTTCCCGATCCAGGACGTCGGCATCATCCAGGGCTTTTGCGAGACCTCCCAGAGCGCTTCGCCCGAGGAGATGAAGCGCATTATGCAGCTCGAGGGCGAGGTCCTCCTGCGCGATCCGGATATCGCGATCTTCGGCTCCTATACGGGCGGCGTCGCGCAGACCGCCAATACGGCGCGTTTCTATGTTGTGCTCAAGCCGCGCGACGAGCGGAACGCATCGGCTTCACAGATCATCGACCGGTTGCGACCGCAGCTTGCCAAGGTCGAAGGCGCGACCCTGTTCCTGCAGCCGGTGCAGGACATCAATATCGGCGGCCGCATCGGCCGCGGCAGCTTCCAGTATACCCTTCAGGACACCAATTTCGCCGAGCTGACCCAGTGGTCGCAAAAGATGCTGGAGAAGATGAAGACTCTGCCTCAGCTCGCCGACGCCTCGAGCGATCTCCTCGCCAACGCTCCGCAGATCAAGGTCACCATCAACCGCGATCAGGCTGCCCGTTTCGGCATTTCGCCGCAGATGATCGACGACACGCTCAACGACGCCTATGGGCAGCGGCAGGTGACCCAGTTCTTTACCCAGCTCAACACCTATTGGCTGATCGAGGAGGTGACCGAAGACTTGCGTACGTCGCTGTCTTCGCTCGACCGCATCTATGTCAAGTCGCCGTTGACCGGCGGGGCCGTTCCCCTGTCGGCGCTGGTCGATATCGATTCAAACAGCGTCGGGCCCCTGTTGATCTCGCATCAGGCGCAGTTCCCGGCGGTGACGCTTACCTTCAATCTCCAGCCCGGTGTTGCGCTCGGCGATGCGGTCGCCGCGATCAATGATGCGTCACGCGAGCTCGGCATGCCATCTTCGATCATCGCCACGTTCCAGGGCAATGCCCAGGCATTTCAGTCTTCGTTGTCGAGCGAGCCGGCGCTGATCGGCGCGGCGCTGATCGTGGTCTACATCATCCTCGGCGTCCTCTACGAGAGTTTCATCCATCCGCTGACCATCTTGTCGACGCTGCCGTCGGCCGGGGTGGGGGCGCTGATGGCGCTGAAATTCGGGCACATGGATCTGTCGGTCATCGGCATTATCGGCATCATTCTGTTGATTGGCATCGTCAAGAAGAACGGCATCATGCTGGTCGACTTCGCCATCACGGCCGAACGCGACCGTCACGTGGCGCCGGTCGAGGCGATCCGGGAAGCCTGCCTGCTGCGCTTCCGGCCGATCCTGATGACCACTGCGGCGGCCATGCTCGCCGGGGTTCCGCTCGCGCTCGGCAACGGCGCCGGCTCGGAAATGCGCCAACCGCTCGGCTACGCCATGGTGGGCGGGCTCGCATTCAGTCAGCTGTTGACCCTCTATACGACGCCGGTGGTCTACCTTTATCTTGATCGCCTGCAGGTCTGGCTCCGCGGCAGGCGGCGCCCGGTGGCGGTGCACGGCGAGGAGATCCAAGCGATCGCCGCGGAGTGACGGCGCCCACCGCGCCGTCCTGCCGCACGTGAGCTCGATATGGGCCGAACTGGGTCGAAGCAATGAACTTCTCGCAACCCTTCATTGAGCGCCCCATCGCCACCACGTTATTGATGGCCGCGCTGGCCTTCGTCGGCATAGCGGCGTTTCCCTTTCTGCCGGTCGCGCCGCTGCCGCAGGTCGATTTTCCGACCATCCAGGTGACGACCTCGCTCGCTGGCGCCAGCGCCGAGACGATGGCCTCCGCGGTGGCCACGCCGCTCGAACGGCAATTCGGGCAGATCGCAAGCATCACGCAGATGACGTCGACCTCGACGCTCGGGGCCACCACGATCGTGATCCAGTTCGACCTCAACCGGAACATCGATGCCGCAGCGGCTGATGTGCAGGCTGCGATCACGGCTGCGGGCCGCAATCTGCCGCAGAACCTCACCACCCCGCCGGTCTACCGCAAGACCAATCCGGCTGACATCGCCATCCTGATGTTCAGCATCCATTCCGACACGCTGCCGATAACTACGATCGACGAATATGCGGACAACTTCCTCGTTCCCCCGCTCTCGCAGGTGCCGGGTGTCGCGCAGGTTTTCATTGGTGGCGAATCGAAGCCGGCCATTCACGTCCAGATTGATCCGGCGAAGATCGCTGCCGCAGGTCTTTCGCTTGAAGATATCCGCGCCGCCCTGATAACCGCGACCACCAATGCGGCCAAGGGAACGCTGAACACGCCGGACAATAGCTTCACGATCGCTTCCAACGACCAGCTGACCGTGCCGGAGCAGTACGCGGACGTCGTCCTGGCCTATCGCAACGGCGCGCCAATTCGGGTTCGCGACGTGGGCCAATCGGTCCTCGGCCCTGCCGACAGCACCGTGGCTGCGTTCACCAATCAATACCGAGCGCTGGCCCTGATGGTCACCAAGCAGCCCGGCGCCAACGTCATCGAGATCGTCGACAAGATCAAGGCGATGATGCCGCAGCTGACGGCCAATTTGCCGTCCGGCATGCACATCGAGACCATTCTCGATCGCACGCAGACGATCCGCGCGTCGGTGCACGAGGTGGAGTTCACGCTCGCGCTCACCATCGGCCTGGTGGTGATGGTGATCGTGCTGTTCCTGCGTAATCTATGGGCCACGTTCATCCCGGCCGTCACGGTGCCGCTGGCGCTGCTCGGCTCGTGCGCCGCGATGTACATGCTCAGTTTCAGCCTCGACAATATCTCGCTGATGGCGCTCACGATTGCGGTCGGCTTCGTGGTCGACGATGCGATCGTGGTCGTGGAGAATATCTACCGACATATCGAGCACGGCATGTCGCCGTTCGAAGCGGCGCTCAAGGGGTCGCGCGAGATCGCGTTCACGGTGCTGTCGATCAGCTTCTCGCTGATCGCGGTGTTCATACCGCTGCTACTCATGGGCGGAATCATCGGCCGCCTGTTCCGCGAGTTCGCCCTGACGGTCACGGCCGCGATCGCAGTCTCCGGCCTCGTCTCGCTGACGCTTGCGCCGATGCTTTGCGCCCGCTTCATGCGGCACGAAACCGGCGAGCACGGGCGCTTGTTCTCGATCGTCGAGGCCGGCTTCAACGCCCTGGCCAACGGCTACCGCGCCACGCTCGACATCGTGTTGCGACATCAGCCGATCACGCTCGGGGTTTTCTTCGCCACCATGGCGCTGACCGGCGTCATGATGGTTCAGATCCCCAAGGGCTTCTTCCCGATCCAGGATATCGGCGTGATCCTCGGCTTTGCAGAGGCCTCCCAGGCCGCTTCGCCGCAGCAAATGATGCGCTTCATGCAGGAGCAGAATGAGATTGTTCTGCAGGATCCCGACGTCGCCTGGTCGGCGCTGTTCACCGGCAGCACCGGCGGCTTCGCCAATACGGCCAATACCGCGCGCGGCTACATCATCCTGAAGCCGCGCGAGGAGCGGAGCTCGACAATCCAGGACGTCATCGGCCGGTTGCGGCAGAAGCTCGGTAAGATCGGGGGCGCCAACCTGATCATGCAGCCGGTCCAGGACATCACCGTCGGCGGCCGTCCGGCGCGTGGAAGCTTCCAGTACACGCTGCAGGATTCCAATATCGCCGAGTTGACCGAATGGTCGACCAAGATGTTGGAAAAGCTGCGCACGCTTCCGCAGCTTGCCGATGCGGCGACGGACCTTCTCGCCAACGCGCCGCAGCTGACGGTCACGGTCAATCGCGACCAGGCCTCCCGCTTCGGGATTTCGCCGCAGTTGATCGACGACACGCTCAACGATGCCTATGGGCAGCGGCAGATCACTCAGTATTTCACCCAGCTCAATACCTATGGGGTGATCGAGGAGATTCTGCCGGAGCTGCAGCAATCGACCGCCTCGCTCGACCGCATCTACGTCAGATCGCCGCTGACCGGCGGTGCGGTGCCGCTGTCGTCGCTGGTTTCCCTGGACACGCAGAAGGTCGGTCCGCTGCAGGTCGCCCATCAAGGCCAGATTCCGGCTGTAACCCTGACCTTCAACCTGCAGCCGGGCGTCGCACTCGGCGAGGCCGTCGATGCCATCAACGCGGCGGCGCGCCAGATCGGCATGCCGCCCTCCGTCATTCCGACCTTCCAGGGCAATGCGCAGGCGTTCCAGGCTTCGCTGTCGAGCGAGCCAATCCTGATCGCCGCAGCACTGGTCGTGGTTTACATCATCCTCGGCATTCTGTACGAAAGCTTCATCCACCCGGTGACCATTCTGTCGACTCTGCCGTCTGCCGGCGTCGGCGCGCTGCTCGCGCTCCAGCTCGGCGGCATGGACCTGTCAGTGATCGGCATTGTCGGCATCATCCTGCTGATCGGTATCGTGAAGAAGAACGGCATCATGCTGGTGGACTTCGCGATCACGGCCGAGCGCGACCGCCACATGGCGCCGGTCGATGCGATCCGGGAGGCCTGTCTGTTGCGCTTCCGGCCTATCCTGATGACGACCGCGGCCGCGATGCTCGCCGGCGTGCCGCTCATGATCGGCAGCGGGACCGGTGCGGAACTGCGCCGGCCGCTCGGCGCTGCCATGGTCGGCGGCCTTGCGTTGAGCCAGCTGCTGACCCTGTACACGACCCCGGTGGTCTACCTCTATCTCGACCGCCTCCAGGTTTGGCTGCGTGGCGAGCGACGGCCTGTGGCAGTGCCAAGCGACGAAATCCGTGCCGTCGCGGCCGAGTGAGGACCTCGCGCGATACGTCTTGCGGTTAGGCGCGCCTCGCCGGTCTCGCTCATCGCCGACTTCACTCGCTGCGGTCACGCGTCTGGCTTGACAGCGCGCAGGGGCCACGGGAAGGCTTTCCGTGAATTCTCAAGAGACCGCGCGAGGAGGACCCTGATGAATGCACCCGTACGCCATTTGCCGTGGATCGGCGGAACCGCCGAAGTGGCAGCCGGAGCGACCTTTTCCCCGCTGGTGTCGCCGATCGACGAGTCCGTTGCTTCCCATTTTGTGGAGTGCGACGCGGGAATTGTCGATGCCGCGGTCAAGCATGCGCACGCGGCCTATGTGAAGCATCAGGACGCGACCGTGGCCAAGCGCGCGGAATGGCTGATGGCCGCCGCGGATGCGATCGACAAGATCGAAGCCGAGCTGGTCCGCTCACTCATCCGCGTCATTGGCAAGCCCAAGCGTGCCTCGACCTTCGAAGCCAAGCGCGCTGGCGCCTTCATTCGTGCGTGCGCGGCGCAATTGCCGCATCTCGGCGGCGAGGTGCTGCCGCTCGATGCCATTGCCGCCGGCGCCGGTCGGTTCGGCTTCACGGCCCGCATACCGTATGGGGTCGTGGCCGCCATCACGCCGTTCAACGGACCCGTCAATCTCCTGGTGCAGAAGCTTGCGCCGGCGCTTGCCATGGGCAATGCGGTCGTGGTGAAGCCGTCGCCGCCCGGTACCGAGGTCGCGCTGCTGCTGGCGGAAGCGGTGAAAAAGGCGGGGGTGCCTGACGGGCTCTTCAATGTTGTTCCCGGTGGGCGGCAGACCGCGTTGCTGCTCGCCGCACATCCGCTGGTCGCGGCGCTGACGGTGACGGGATCGACCGCCGCCGGCAATGAGCTCGCGCGCGCGGCCGGCGCCAAGCGCTTTGTCGCCGAGCTCGGCTCGAATGCGGCCAATATTGTCTGTGCGGATGCCGATCTCGCCGACGCCGCGCAACGCCTTGCCGGTGCCGCCTTCGAGGCAAGCGGCCAGCAATGCATCTCGGCGCAGCGCGTGATCGTGGAGCAATCGGTCCACGAGCGGTTCCTGGAGCTGTTCGTTGCCGCCGCCAAAAAGCTCAAGGTCGGCGATCCGGAGGACCCCTCGACCGATGTAGGGCCGATGATCAGCGCTGCGGCTGCCGATCGGGTCGAAGGAATGATCGCCGACGCCGTTGCCAAGGGTGCGCGCCTGGTGCTTAAGCCCGAGCGGCGCGGCTGCATTCTCGGTCCTGCCATTGTGGCGGAGGCGCCGTCTGCAGCGCGGCTGATGGGGGAGGAGGCCTTCGGCCCGGTTGTGGTGGTGCAGCCGGTCGCCGACGTCGATGCCGCCTTGGCACTCGCCAATTCGTCCGAGTTCGGCCTGCAGGGCGCGTGCTTTACGGCGAGCCTCGAGACCGCGTTCAAGGTGTCGCGCAAGCTCAAGGTCGGGTCGCTCTGGATCAACGAGGCAAGCCGCTTCCGTCTCGACACCTATCCGTTCGGTGGCGTTGGCTCGAGTGGCTTTGGCCGCGAAGGCGTGCGCTACGCCATGGAGGAAATGTCGCAGTGGAAGTTCACCGGTATTCGCCTCAATCCGAAATAGCGAAAGGGAAATTGCGGTGGGAGCAACTACGGAGACGCGATGACAATTGTGCAACGCATCATGCCCATGCGTTGGCGGCAGGGAAGCGAGCGGCTCCGAGTACCTCACGATCTGGAAGAGACGCCGTAACCTGCTGGATGCAAAAAATATTTTAATTAACGCGGCCGAATCCAAGGTCTGAAAGGGAGCCCACAAAGCGCAAATCAAGATTTTGTGCGTTGCGATAAGGCCGGCGATCCATATCTCCAGGGCGCCCCAGAGGGGGGCAAAGAAACAGAGCTTGGAGATTTCCGAATGTTGAAGATGACCAAGATCGCGCTTGCCGCGATAGTGATTGCCGGCAGCGCCGGAGCGGCGCTCGCAGCAAGTGAAAATGATGGCGGCAACGAGACCGGTGGCTACGTGCTCCCCGGCAACACGGAAGGGGTCAATCCCGCCTATCATCCCGGTTGGTTCCCGAACTATGCCCGGACCAGCAACCCGGCCGAGGGCCGCAGGGCCTACGGCTATGTGCCGACGCCGAAGCATCATGTTGTGCGCAGGCCGACGCAGGACGCGCGCTGATAAGACCGCCCGATCCATTCCAGAACGGTACGGAGCCCGGCCGCAAGCCGGGCTTCGCTTTCTTGCGGGAGGTCGCCTTATTGCCGGAGCGTGCGCCCGGCCGCCCGCACCGCCTTGCCGAGGTCGCACGCGACCATCACCGGGTTGAGTGTAACGCGCTCATTCGGCTCCAGCGCCGCGCCTCGCGCGGCTTCGGGCTGAGCAGCCTTCGACGGCTGGATGCGGTTTGATTTCCCGCACAAGCCAATGAGAATAAAAGATTATTTAGCGTATTCCGGCTTGAGATAAGTCCTGCCGCTCATACGTCCAGGCTGTCAAAAGAGGGGCGAAGAAAACAGACAGCTTGGAGCTTGCAAATGAAGAACATGACCAAGATCGCGCTTGCCGCACTGTTGATCGCGGGCAGCGCTGGAGCGGCGCTCGCCGCAAGTGAAAATGATGGCGGGAACGAGACGGGTGGCTATGTGCTCCCCGGCAGCATGGATGGTGTGAACCCTGCATACCATCCCGGCTGGTTCCCGAATTATCCTCGGACCGCAAACCCGGCCGAAGGTCGGGCGGCCTACGGCTACGTGGCTACGCCGCAGCATCATGCGGTGCGCAAGCCGACCCACGGCGTGCGCTGAGAATGCGCGCGGCTTAAGTCGTCGGTTGGTTGAATGCGTGAAGCCCGGCTCTAAGCCGGGCCTCTCTTTCAGGAGAGCTCGCCTCAGCCGGGGGGGGGGGACGCGTCTGGCGGAAGCTGTCTCGGGCGTGCCGTTGGGAGCGGATCTTGCGGCAATGCGGACTGTGTCGCCGGCCGCGATCCCGTCCGGCGGGTTTTCGATGACGCGATCCTGCGCGGAAAGACCGGTGGCAATTTCGACCACCTTGCCGAGGTCGCGCGCGACCGTGACCGGCTTGAGCGCAACGCGTCCATCGGACTCCACGGTCGCGACCTGCAATCCGTCCTGGCCGACGATGAGCGCGCTCGCCGGCACATTGATCGTCGGTTCGGCGCGCGCGAGGTCCAAAGCCACATCCACGAAGGCGCCGGTCATCAGCTCGCCCGCCGCATTGTCGACCAAGAGCTGCATCCGCGTCGTGCCGGACGCGACATCGACTGCCTGGGCCGAAGCATTCACGGCCGCCGGGAAGGTGCGGCCGGAATATTCCGGGAGCGACAGCTGTGCCTTGGTTCCGATCTTGATGCTGGGCACGTAATTCTGCGGGACATTCACATAAACGCGCAGCTTGCTGGTGTCGGACACCACGAAGAGCGCAGGCCCGCCGCTTGCGCCGGCATTGATGAGTGCGCCGATGTCAGTCGAGCGCTGCGTGACGAGGCCGTCAAAGGGCGCGATGATGCGCTTATATTGCTCGAGCACCTTGAGACGGTCGAGATTGGCTTGCGCAGCGTTGACCAAGCCACGCCTGTTGGCGGCGTCGGCCGTTCGCTGGTCGAGATCGGCCTGCGTGACCGCGCCGGATTTGATCAGCGCTTGGCCGCGCTGGAGGGTGGCATCCGCCAGGGTGGCGTTGGCTTGGGCGCTGGCGAGATCGGCCCGTGCCTGCAGGATCTGCTGATCGAGATCAGGTGCGTCGATCTCGCCGAGCAGGTCGCCGGCCTTGACCGCCGTACCAATGTCGGCGTTCCAGCTCTTCAAATAACCGCTGACGCGGGCGTAGATCTGTGCCTGCGCGTAGGCTTCGAGCCGTCCCGGCAGATCCAGTGTCGCAGCATTTCCCCCGACTTGCGGGTTGGCGACAGCGACAACCGGTACCGCCTGATCTTCGGTCCACTCGCTCAAGCGCGCGTCGGCCATCCGCCGCGTCGCGATACCGGTTGCGATGATCGCGATGGCTAGCGCAGTGGCCGCGAGCCCGGCAATGCGCAGGCCGCGCCGCGATGCCACCGGCTTTGCTGGATCTGACACACTGCTCTCCTTTTGTCGCTGGCAGCATTTGTTCTCTCGCTTTGTGCATCAGGCTGAACACGACTGGAACGAACATGAGTGTCGCGATGGTGGCGAAGGCGAGCCCGCCGACCACGGCGCGGCCGAGCGGAGCGTTCTGCTCGCCGCCTTCGCCGAGGCCGAGCGCCATGGGCATCATGCCGATGATCATGGCGAGCGCTGTCATCAACACCGGGCGGAAGCGGACAAATCCCGCCTCTAACGCCGCCGCTACGGGATCACCCAGGGCATCGAACCGCTCGCGCGCAAACGTGATGATCAGCACGCTGTTGGCGGTCGCCACCCCCATGCACATGATGGCGCCGGTGAGCGCCGGCACTGACAATGTCGTACCGGTCGCAAACAGCATCCAGACGATGCCGGCGATGGCGGCCGGCAGCGCCGTCACGATCACGAAAGGATCGCTCCAAGATTGAAAATTCACCACGATCAGCAGGTAGATCAGCACGATTGCGCCGATGAGACCGAACAACAGGCCCGCGAAGGCGGAATTCATCGTCTTCACTTGCCCGAGCAGCAGCACATGGGCGCCTTGCGGCAGATCCTCAGCGCTCGCGTCAACCACGCTCTGGACGTCGGCGGCGACCGCGCCGAGGTCGCGGCCTTGCGTAGTCCCATAGATCTGGATCATCGGTTGGATGTTGTATTGGGAGACGACGGCGCTCTTCGCCACGCGTTTGAGGTCGGCGATTGCACCGAGCGTCTGGGACGGTGCGCCGGCGGCCGTTATCGGCAGATCCTTGAGCGCGGTGAGCGAGTCTATCTGGTACTGCGGGGTCTGGATGACGATAGGGTAGGAGACGCCGTTGTCGGGATTGAGCCAGTAGGTCGGCGCTACCTGGCTGCTGCCGGCGAGGTTCACGACCATGCTGTTGGTCACGTCGCGTTCGGTCACTCCGACGAATTGCGCGCGGGTGCGATCGAAGTCCACATCGAAGGCAGGGCTGCTCAAGGACTGCTGGATACGTGCATCGACCAGGCCGGGAACATGCCGCAACTTGCGCAAAAGCTCCTGCGCATAGGTCAGGTCGGCGGCGAGGTTGGGGCCGCGAATTTGCAGGTCGATCGGAGCCGGTGCGCCGAAGTTCAGGATCTGGCTGATGATGTCGGCGGGGAGGAACGAGAATGTCGTTCCCGGGAATCGCGCGGGGAGCTTCTCGCGCAGCGCCCGGACATCGTCGGCCGTCGGCCGGTGGTCCTCGCTGAGCTTGATCTGGATATCGCCATCCTGCGTGCCGATGGTGCCTGAATTGTTGTAGGTCATGTTGATGCCGCTGACCGGCATCCCGATATTGTCCACCACGGTGGTGAGCTCGTCCGGCGGGATGATCTGCCGGATCACTCTCTCGATCTCCGCGAATTGATTGGCATTCTCCTCGACGCGGGTCCCGACCTGAGTACGGACATGCATGAGAATCTGCCCGGCGTCGACTGCCGGAAAGAAGTCGCGGCCCAGCATGGGCGCCAGCGCGAACGAGCCCGCCACGAACAGCAGGAAGCCGCCGACAAACAGGGCGCGATGGGCGAGTGCCAGGGCCAGAAGCTCGCGGTAGCCGGCGCGGATGCGTTCGAACTGGGCTTCGAATCCGCGCTGCAGGCGCGCAAGCGGATTGCGTGATCGCGGCAAGGGGCCGTCGAGGCCGTGCATGTCGGTATGCGGCGCGTGCTTGCGCAGGAGATAATTGGCAAGGGTCGGCACCAGCGTGCGCGATAGGATGAATGAGCACACCATGGCGGACATCACCGCCTCGGCCATGGGCACGAACAGGAACCGCGCCACGCCTTCAAGGAAGAACATCGGCACGAAGACGACGCAGATGCAGAGCAGCGACACGAAAGCGGCGGTCACGATCTGCGCCGCGCCGTCCATGATCGCGACCTCGACCTTCTTGCCCTGCTCGAGATGCCAGTTGATGTTCTCGATCGTCACGGTGGCGTCGTCGACCAGGATGCCGACCGCGAGTGCGAGGCCGCCAAGCGTCATGATGTTGGGCGTCTCGCCGAGGCTGGCGAGGATCGCGATCGAGCCGAGCACGGACAGCGGGATCGAGGTCGCGATGATGAGGGTCGAGCGCCAGCTGCCAAGAAACAGGAGAATCATCAGGCTGGTCAGCGCGGCGGCGATCGTGCCCTCGTAGACGACTCCGCTCACCGCGCTCTTGACGAACACGGATTGGTCGCCGATTTCGACCAGGTTGAGCGCGTGCGGCAGGATGCCCTTGAGCTCTTTGACCTGCTGCTTGATGCCGGCGATGATGTCGAGCGTCGAGTTCGAGCCGTTCTTGAGAATCGTAACCGTTGCCTGCCTTCGCTAGCGACAGGTCTATTTAGGTAAGATATGCTGACATATTTGGGTGCACGCCTCCCAATCCCGTCTGCAAATCACTTGGCACGGGCAATGTGGTTGCAAGCGGCGGCGTTGTGAAATGAAAAGCTCGCATAGCCGCTCAGCACCGATCGTTCATCACGATCGGTTCATCGCCACGGTTCCTTAAAACGATGACCTGGCGCGCCGCGAGCCGCCTCCATCCAACGTTTCTATTCGTTTTTCGGAATAGTTACGCGATGTTGGCGCCGCGCGAACTTCTTCGAAGGTTTCGCGACGGGCTCATCGATATGCGTGTGACTGAGTGAGGAGCTGACCGGCGGCCTCCCACCTCCGAGATTCGTCGGGTTGGCGGGCGACACGACTCTGGGCGCCGGGGGGGCGCGCACTAGGTCCTGCGGATTGCTGGCGCCCGGCACGGTGAGGCTTTGTGGATTGCCGCGATTGGTGAGGTCCATTGGGTTGCTGGGATTCACGCCCGGCGCATAACCGCCGACCCCTTGCGCGGAGGCGAGCCCGCCGGAAAGGACAACCATTGTCAGCCCGACCAATGCGGCGAGCGTTTTTGTGCTGATCTTCATGATCCGGCTCCGCGCTTTGCGATCAGCCCGGAACTGACATAGGAAGGAAGGCGAGGCGCCACAACCGCCGGCCGTTTTCACCAAGCTTGAACCTTTCCATGGAAACCGCACGCAAGACCAACGCCTTCGTGGGCAGCCCGATCGAACGCATCGAGGATCTGCGCCTGCTCAAGGGCCGCGGCCAGTATGTCGATGATCTCTCCTCTCCGGGCCTGTTGCATGCAGCTATTCTGCGCAGCGCGGTGGCGCATGGGGTGATCCGCGCGATCGATGCCGCCGCGGCCCGCGCGCGGCCGGGTGTTGCCGCTGTGATCACCGCAGCCGATATCGGGGCAATGGTGCCGACCATCCCGCTGCGCCAGGAGCCGCTGCCGGCGTTGCAACGCTATCAGCAGCCGGTCATCGCGCACCGCAAGGTCCGTTATGTGGGCGAGCCGGTCGCCGTGGTGGTCGCGGAAAGCGCGGCGCTCGCAGAGGACGCGCTTGAGTCCATTGTGCTCGACATCGAGCCGTTGCCGGCGGTTGCCGACCGCACGGCAGCGAGACACGGCGATGTGCTTCTGTTCGAGGAGAGCGGCAGCAACGTTGCAAGTGTCATCACGGCGGTGCGCGGCGACATTGAAGTCGCGTTCCGCGATGCCCCCTATCGGCGGCGCGAGCGCTTCCAAGTGCAGCGCCATGCTGCCGTGCCGATGGAACCGCGCGGCTTGCTGGCCGAATGGGATGCTGCGCAAGGCCGGATGACGGTCTCAGGCGCCGCCAAGGTGCCGTTTCCCAATCGGCGCATGCTCGCCAAGATGCTGGGCCTGCCGGAGGCCGCGATCCGCATGCTCGAATACGACGTGGGCGGCGGCTTCGGGGCGCGCGGGGAATTTTATCCGGAAGATTTCTTGATTCCGTTCGCAGCGCGACTATTGGGACGGCCGGTCAAATGGATCGAGGACCGGCGTGAAAACCTGATGGCCACCAATCATGCGCGTGACGCGGAATGCGAGCTCGAGATCGCCTGTGCGTGCGACGGCACCATCTTGGGACTGCGCGGGGAGGCTTCGACCGATCTCGGCGCCTACCTGCGCACGGTCGGAGCGACCGCTTCGCGCAACATCGCGCAGGTGATGTCGGGGCCGTATCGCATCCCGCATGTGCGCGTCGATGTCTCCCTGACCATGACCAACAAGACGCCATCCGGAACCTATCGGGGCCCCGGACGGTTCGAGGCCGATTTTTTCCGCGAGCGGCTCATCGATATGGCGGCGCGCGATCTCAAGATCGATCCGATCGCGTTCCGGCGGAAGAATCTCGTCCGCGAAGCGGACATGCCGTACCAGCTCGCCAAGATCCTGGTGCTGGACATCGAAACCGAATGCGACAGCGGTGATTATGCGGCCACGCTCGACCGCTGCCTGTCCGAATTCGGCTGGGCCGCGAAGGCTCACCTGCAAGGCAAGCTGAGCGACGGCCGCTATCACGGGATGGCGCTCGGGTGCTACATCGAGGGCGGCGCATCGGGGCCGAAGGAGAATGCGCGCCTTGCGCTCGAGGCGGATGGCACAGTCTCGGTATTCGTCGGCTCTTCGTCGGTCGGGCAAGGCATCGAGACGGTGTTTGCCCAGATCGCGGCCGATGCGCTCGAAATTCCCATGGAGCAGATCAAGGGCGTCTTCCACGGCTCGACCGATCATGTCGGGGAAGGATTCGGCTCCTACAGCTCGCGCTCGACCGTCATGGGCGGCTCGGCAGTTGTGAATGCGGCGGCGGCGCTGCGCACTGCGATAAAGAAGGCGGCAGCGTCGCGACTAGGCTGCGCGGCCGAGGATGTGGTCATCGACCGGGGCAAGGCCGTCGGACCGGGGCGCCGCGCGATTGCGCTGGCGGAGCTTGCGGACGACGGCATCACCGCGGAGGGAAGCTACGCGAGCAGCAAGCGCACCTATAGCTACGGCGCGCACGCCGCCCATGTGACGGTCGATCCCAAGACCGGCCAGGTCGAGCTCATCGATTATGTGGCGGTCGAAGACGTCGGGCGTATCGTCAATCCGCTGACCCTGCACGGTCAGACGGTCGGTGCCGTGGTGCAGGGGCTCGGCGGCGCGCTGCTCGAGCATTTCGTCTATGACCGCGACGGGCAATTGCTCACCGGCTCGTTCGCCGATTATCTGTTGCCGAGCGCGAGCGATTTTCCGTGCATCCGTGCGGTGGCGCTGGAGGAGAAGCCGGCGCCCCATAATCCGCTCGGCGCCAAAGGGGCGGGCGAGGGCGGGATCATCCCGGTCGGCGGCGTCATCGCCAATGCGGTGGCGGCGGCGCTGTCTTCGCTTCATGTTGAGCCGCGCGAGTTGCCGTTGTCGCCCTCGCGGGTCTGGGAGATGGTGATGAGCGCGAAGCGAGCATAACAGCGCAGACCTCATGGTGAGGAGCCGCGCGTTAGCGCGGCGTCTCGAACCATGGCCACAAGCTCGTAGCTCGCGTCCATCCTTCGAAACGGCCGTGCTACGCACCGCTCCTCAGGATAAAGGTGAGCAACAATTTCTTACCGAATGGCCTGCCGCGGTTCACTGGCGGTCCACCAGACTATTTGTCCGGGCCGCCGGCGGCGGCGCAGAGCGATCCCGTAAATTTCGCGGCGGCAAATCAGTCCGTTTTGTTCCGGTATCCGCGGTCGGGCTCCGATCTCGGCGCCACTAGCCCCGACACCGGCAACTTTGGTACGGACACGCGAAATCTCGCCGATCCAGCTCGTAGGGCGCAATCCCTTTATTGCGCCATCTTGACCGTCCGGGCATCGGCATAGATTAAAGCTAGTAGTGCACGCGTTCCGCAATCGATCAACCGTCAGCGCAGACTAAGCGATTCATGCATCGCCGCTTGGGTCTGGCCTTGTAGAAGGCGCAATAAAGGGATTGCGCCCTACAATCGCGATATCCCCTCCGGGCCATCAGCACCCGCTAAAGGCCGCAGCTGCTGACGCTCGGTCTTACCCTGATAGCTGCCGAACTCTCCGGCCGGTAGTGACGGGAAAACTGGGTCAGAGAAACCGCAACTGAAGCGGCCTATTTGAAGGTCTGGGTTATGTCCTTGGCCAACTTCTTTTCTTGGCGCCTTCGATACCAATAGCTCAGGATCAGGGCGGCCACAAAAAGGCTGCTCCAAAAAATAATGGGCGTCAGCCATCCATCATCTCTGGATGACGCAGGTGCAGCAAGAGCATGTTGAGCGCTTGCATCCCGAACGCCACAGGAATTATGAGCGGCATGAATCTACGCATGATCTGCAACCTATCCGACAACAGGGCGGCACTCAATTGAAAACCAGCCATTATCCTCATCCGTCCCAAGACCTGCCATCGCCCGGTCAATAGGCGACATTCCGCGGGAGTGATGTGAACGAGGCCGCACAGGCGGCTTAAGATTATGGGGGAATTGAAAGATGTCTCGCCTTCTCTTGGTGCTACGATGGATTGTCGCAATTTTTGTCGCCTTTCTAGTGCTTGTTGTCACAACTGCAGTTGGCTTTATTGCGGTGCCTTGGAATCAAGCTGGCACCGTTGCGACCTTATCATTCGATTTCGTGAATTTTATTTCGCACTTTCTAGCAGTCGGGATCGGCGCTTACGTTGTGCCGGGCGAACAACGAAAGGCTGCGGCATTGGCGCTTTGGATATTATCATCTCTCCACGCTGTTCTTCCTCCTGCACTATCCGGACACTTGACGGAAAACATTCTCGTAGTTGGTTGCATGGTCGCTGGCGGGGGATTTGCCTATTTTGTGGCAAGAACGGGTTTGCTCGGCGGTCGCAAGATCAATCGCGTCTCCAGCCAAAGTCCATAAAGGGACCACAGCACCAAGTCTCGACGAGTACCATCAAGCAGCGCATCAGGCGCTCATTGCCTCCGGCTTCACGCCCGAACAAGCTTCCTATCTCGTGGAGCAAGCAGCCAACCAACTTACGAATAAAGGAGTGAGCTTGTCCGATAAGGTCCCCGAGATTCCGATAGCGATTTGGCGCAGAAGGAAAATGTGATGTATTCGAGAACCATCGCGCGAATTGATCAGCTGGAGAAAGCTTCGTGGTTTTCGCGAATCGGCGTCGCTGCGGGGCCGTCTGTCGCTGCCGTCTCCTCTTGGCCAGAGGCCATTCACTATTGCGATGCGCAAGAGTGGGAGGACTTGCAGCAGGAGATGCTCAATCAGTATCGCGTCTACATCCACCAGCACCATCGGGCGCGGTTGCAGGATTGGAACGAACGAATTGAGGCGGTCAAGAAGATTACAGAGCCGCTGGTCGCGCTCAAGACTACCGCGGTCATTCGCGAGAACGGCCTTCCGGATATTTTTAGGATCGCAGTTCGCTTTGATGTCACGCTTTTCTGCATGGAAGCTGAATACGATGACGTTTGCCCGCCGGGCTTCTTCACGCGCCTCGGCGCGTGGTACCTTGACGGACACTTTCCCTGCGGCTGGTGGGGGCCGTTTCCGAAAGGCAAGCTGATCGTGTATTGAATCGAGATCGGCGAGGGTCTGCGCGAGGTCTGCCTAAGGTTTGAGTGGGAAAGGGGGTGTCCTTGCATTCCGGAACAATCGCGAGGATTAACCAACTGGAAGCCGCCCCGTGGTTCTCTCGCGTCGGCGTTGCGGCCGGGTCATCGGTCGCAGCCGTCTCATTCTGGCCGGAGGCGATCGACTATTGCGATGCGCAAGGGTGGGATAATTTGCGGCAGGAGATGCTCAATCAGTATCGCGTCTACATCCACCAGCACCATCGGGCGCGGTTGCAGGATTGGAACGAACGAATTGAGGCGGTCAAGAATTTTACAGAGCCGCTGGTCGAGCGCAAGACTTCCGCGGTCATTCGCGAGAACGGCCTTCCGGATATATTTAGGATCGCGGTTCGCTTTGATATCACTATTTTCTGCATGGAGGCCGAATATGACGATATTTGCCCGCCGAGCTTCTTCACGCGGCTCGGCGCTTGGTATCTCGACGGACACTTCCCCTGTGGCTGCTGGGGGCCATTTCCGGAAGGGAAGTTGATCGTGTATTGACCCGACATCGGCGGGGGTGGAGCATGCTCCGCCCTCAATGTCTGTTGCCCTCACTTCTCTTTTTCAAATCTTCGACAAATCATACGTCGATTTCACAAACATCTCGTCCACGGGAAGCTCGCGCACCGAAAGCCCCTGGTCGAACGAATAGCGGGCGAGTGTCTCCAGCACGTGTCGATTTCCTTCGACGCCGTAGCTCCAAAAATCCTCGCCCATGACGCCGCGGAGCCGGTCGTATTCGGCGACGCTCCAGGGCAGCGAGGTGGCGAGGTGCCCGATCTGTCCGAGCTCGTGCATGCACAGATCCTTGGCCTTGAGAAACGCCTTGTAGACGCTGACCGCGAGCCAGGGATGCCGCTCGACCAGCGAGCGGCGGATGCCGATCGCGTGCATGATCGGGAAGATCTTGGTCTTGCGGAAATAGGCCTCCTCGGTGGCCGGATAGTTCGGAAACAGGCGCCCAATATTGGGCGCCCCGCGCAGGAAGCACGACGGCGCGCGAGCGCTGATCAATCCGTCGAGCTCGCCCTTTTCCAGCATGTCGGAGAGCGTGCGATGCGCAGGGATCGGCTTGAGATCGACCTCGGGAGGCAGTGCAATTGTGGCGCGCTCGTCGCGGCCTGCGTCTTCCAGTCCGCCGCGGCGCCATTTGATGTCGGCGGGCCGCACGCCGTATTCATCCTTGAGGATGCCTCTGATCCAGACATTGGCGGTGATCTGATATTCGGGGAGCCCGATGGTTTTGCCCTTGAGGTCCTGTGGGCCGGCGATGCCGCGATCGCTGCGGATATAGATGCCGCTGTGGCGGAACAGGCGCGACACGAAAGCCGGAACGGCGACGTAATGCGCATCGCCGCGCGCGGTGGTCATGATGTAGCTCGACATGGAAATTTCGCTGATGTCGAACTCGGCGAACTTGAAGGCGCGGTGGAAGGATTCTTCGGGCTCGAGCGGCACCGCCGTGATGGAGCAACCCTCGATGACGGCGCGGCCGTCGAAGATCGCGCGCGTGCGATCGTAGTCGCACACCGCCAGACTCAGAGATAATGACATGCAGTTCCCTTTCCCACCGCGGCCGCGACCGTAGGGCCTCACCGGCCGTGCGGCAATAACGTTGACCCGATGTCGAACGCGCGGTACGAACGTGTAATTTGGGGCGAATGGGAAAGGAGACCTATCGACCGATGCCGATGGGTTCGCTAAAGCGGTTCTCGTTCGTGTAGAGCCCTGTTTCCATGCGTCATGGCCGGGCTTGTCCCGGCCATCCACGACTTTGTTTCGTCGAGGGTGCGGCAGGAAAACGTGGATGCCCGCGACAAGCGCGGGCATGACTCCGAAGATCGCGGCCCGATATCAGCGGGACGTGCTCTAGCGGATTTCGCGAGTGCTCAACCGGTCCTACAAAGCTCTTCCATGAAGCTGCCATCCTTTGAATATGCCTGCCCGACCAAGCTCACCGAGGCGGTGGCGCTTCTGTCGGCGCAGAACGGCGACGCCAAGGTGATCGCGGGCGGGCAAAGTCTCGTGCCGATGCTGGCGTTCCGGCTGGCGGCGCCTGCGCTGCTGGTCGACCTGCGGAAGCTTGCCGAATTGCGCAAGCTCGATGTATCCGCAAACGGCGTCGTGCTCGGCTCGATGGTGCGCTGGTGCGACATCCTCGATGATGCGCGCCTTGGCGTGGCGCAGCCGTTGCTGCGTGAGGCGGTGACGCACGTGGCGCACTACCAAATCCGCAATCGCGGTACTGTCGGCGGCAGCATCGCACATGCGGATCCGGCCGCCGAGATGCCGGGCATTACTCTCGTCTGCGACGCGGAGATCGCGACATTGAGGGGCGCAGGCCCGCGGGTGATCAAGGCCAAGGATTTCTTCACCGGGCCGCTGATGACAGCTCTCGAGGCGGACGAGATCATCGTGGAAATCCGCCTGCCGGCGTGGCCGGCCGCGCGGCGATGGGGATTCCGGGAGTTCTCCCGCCGGCGCGGTGATTTCGCGATGGCGGCGGCCGCGCTCTGGTACGACGAGCAGGGCGGCAAGGTTGCGAACGCGCATGTCGCCGTGATCGGGGTCGGCGACCGTCCGCTGCGGCTCACGGCCGTTGAGGCGGTGCTCAATGGCCGCAAGATCGATGATGAAACCATCGCCCAGGCGGAGGCGGCTACATGTGCGGCCGTTGAGCCGCAGGCGGATATCCATGCGAGCGCCGATTACCGCCGCGCGCTCGCCGGCACGATGGTCGAGCGCGCGCTTCGGGACGCCTCGCTGCGCACCTCGGGGTAAGGGGCTTTCAAAGATGCGGGCGCGATTCAAGGTCAACGGAAAGGACGTCGAGGTCGATGTCGAGCCCCGGCTCACCTTGGCGGATTGCCTGCGGCACCATTTGCGGCTCACCGGCACGCATGTGGGCTGTGAGCACGGCGTGTGCGGGGCCTGCACGGTGCTGGTCGACGGCGCTGCGGTGCGCTCCTGCCTGATGCTGGCGGTGCAGGCCGATGGGGCCGAGGTGGTCACGGTCGAAGGTCTCTCCCACGACGACCACTTGACCCCGCTGCAGGCTTCTTTCCGCAAGCATCATGCGCTGCAGTGCGGCTTCTGCACGCCCGGCATGATCACGACCGCGCATGTGCTCCTCACCCAGGAGCCCGATTGCGATGCCGACCGTGTGCGCGAGGTGCTCTCGGGCAATCTTTGCCGCTGCACCGGCTACATCTCCATCGTCGAGGCGGTGCTCGATGCCCGCTCCGCCTATGGGCATGTCGAGGAGCCCGCAAAGGACGCGGCGAAGAGCCACACATGAGGACGGTCAACTCGTTCATCGGCAGCCCGATCGAACGGTTGGAGGACCTGCGGTTCCTGCGCGGTCGCGGCGAATACGTCGATGATCTCGCGCGCCCGGGCATGCTGCATGCCGCCATGCTGCGCAGCGCGGTCGCGCATGGGCGTATCCGTGCGATCGATGCTTCCCGTGCCTTGAAGATCGCCGGTGTGCACAGTGTGATTACCGCAGCGGATTTGGGTGCCACCGTGCCGCGCGTTCCCATGCGGCTGCAGCCGTTGCCCGACTTCGAGCCGTTCGCACAGCCGGTCATGGCCTATGACAAGGTGCGCTATGTCGGCGAGGTGCTGGCAATGGTGCTGGCGGAGAGCGCTGGCGTCGCCGAGGATGCGCTCGAGGCGATCGCGGTCGATGTCGAGCAACTGGCGGCGGTTGGTGACCGGCACGTATCGGCAAGCAATGCGTCGCTGCTGTTCGAGGAGGTGGGACACAATCGCGCCATCTCCTTTCACGCCGTCCTGGGCGATGCCGACGCGGTGTTCAAGACGGCCCCGTATACGCGACGCGAGAGCTTTCGGGTGCAGCGGCATATGGCGATGCCGATGGAGACGCGCGGCTTGCTGGCCGAATGGCGTGCCGGTCGGCTAACGGTCTACGGGGCCGCGAAGGTCTTGTTCTTCAATCGGCGCACGCTCGCCCGCCAGCTCGGTCTCACCGAGGACGCGATCGACCTCGTCGAGAATGATGTGGGCGGCGGGTTCGGGGCGCGCGGGGAATTCTATCCGGAGGATTTCCTGATACCGTTTGCGGCCCATCACTCCGGGCGGCCGGTCAAATGGATCGAGGACCGTCGCGAGCAGCTCATGACGGTCAACCACGCGCGCGAGCATGAATGCGACATTGAGATCGCCTGCACGCGCGACGGCACGATCCTGGGATTGCGCGGCCACGCCTATTCTGACGTCGGCGCCTATATGCGCACCAACGGCGCGGTTGCGGCCCGCAATGTGGCGCAGTTCATGTCCGGTCCGTACCGGATTCCCAACATCGACATCGATGTGTCGTTGCAGCTCACCAACAAGACGCCGGTTGGAACCTATCGGGGCCCGGGCCGCTTCGAGACCGACTTCTTTCGCGAGCGGCTCATCGATATGGCGGCGCGCGATCTCGGGATCGATCGCGTTGCAATCCGCCGGCGCAATCTCGTCGCCAAGGCCGAGATGCCCTACACGATCGCCACCATCACGCCTTATGAAAGCAAAGATTCCTTCGACAGCGGCGACTACCAGGTCACGCTCGACCGCTGCCTGGCCGAGATCGGCTGGGCCGAGAAGGCCACTCTTCAAGGCCGGCTCATCGATGGCCGCTATCATGGCCTCGCACTGGGCTGCTTTGTCGAGGGCGGGGCCGCGGGGCCGAAGGAAAGCGCGCGGCTTGTGCTTGAGACCGACGGGACCTTCACGGTCTATGCGGGCTCGTCCGCGGTCGGGCAGGGGCTCGAGACGGTATTCGCGCAGATCGCCGCCGATGCGCTGGAAATCCCCATCGCGCGCATCCGCGGCGTGTTCCACGGCTCGACATCATGCGTCAGCGACGGCTATGGCGCCTATCATTCGCGGTCGGTGGTGATGGGCGGCTCGGCGATCCTTGCCGCCGCCAATGGACTGCGCGAGGCGATCAAGGCGTGTGCAGCTGCGCGCTTGGGCTGTACGAGCGCCGAGATCACGCTGCGCGACGATCGTGCGGAAGGCCCGGCCGGGCGCTCGGTCGCCTTTGGCGGGCTCTCCGACGCGCCGATCTCCTTCGAGGGCGCTTTCCTCAACAAGAAACATACCTATGCGTATGGGGCGCATGCCGCGCATGTCGCGGTTGATATCAAGCTCGGACAGGTCGCGCTCCTCGATTACGTGGCGGTCGAGGATTGCGGGCGCATCATCAACCCGCTGACGCTGCGCGGACAGGTGATCGGCGCACTGGTGCAGGGTCTGGGCGGCGCCTTTCTAGAGGACCTGCGCTACGATGAGGACGGGCAATTCCTGACCGGTTCGCTCGCCGACTATCTGGTGCCGACTGCGAGCGACTTTCCCAATCTGCGCGCGGTGGTGCTCGAATCGAACCCTTCGCCCATCAATCCGCTCGGCGCCAAGGGGGCCGGCGAAGGCGGCATCATTCCGGTCGGCGGCGTGATCGCCAATGCGATTGCGAACGCGCTTGGCTCGCTCGGAGTCGAGCCGCGTGAATTGCCGCTCAGTCCGTCACGGATCTGGCATCTGGCGCACCCGGCGCGAGAGCAGGGGGTGTGATTGGGGTCTCTGTTGCCCGCTTCCACATCAGCTCGCGTTCGCGGCTGTTTTGGGTGAGCTCGGCGGCGCGTTCAAACTCGGCGCGCGCCTCACTGCTGCGTCCGAGCTTCTCCAACAGATCGCCGCGGACGGCCGGCAGGAGGTAGTAGTGCTTGAGCGCTGATTCCCCGACCAACGTGTCGGCGATGTCGAGACCTGCTTGCGGTCCAAAGGCCATGCCCATTGCCACAGCGCGGTTCAGTTCCACGACCGGCGACGGCATGATCTGGGTGAGCGTGGCATAAAGGGCCGCGATGCGCACCCAGTCCGTTTGTTCCGCCGCAAAAGCGCGGCTGTGACAGGCCGCGATTGCCGCCTGCAAGGTGTAAATGCCCGGCTTTCCCAGCGCCTCGGCTTTGGCGAGGGCTTCGAGCCCGTGTCGAACCAGAATGTGATCCCACTGGGCGCGGTTTTGCTCGAGCAGCAGGATCGGCTCGCCGCTGGGTCCGGTGCGCGCGCCAAAGCGCGACGCTTGCAGCTCCATAAGGGCGACAAGCCCGTGCACCTCGGATTCCTCAGGCGCGAGATGCGCGAGAATGCGCCCAAGTCGCATCGCTTCCCGGCAAAGCCCGGGACGAATCCAATCTTCCCCGCTGCTCGCAGCATAACCTTCGTTGAAGATCAGATATATCACTTCCAGCACCGAAGGCAGGCGCTTGGCGCGCTCTTCGCCACGCGGCACCTCGAAGGGCACGCGGGCTTCCGTCAGCGTCCGTTTGGCGCGCACGATACGTTGCGCGATGGTGGGTTCGGGTACCAGGAACGCGCGGGCTATTTCCTCTGTGGTCAACCCGCCCAAGAGCCGCAGCGAAAGTGCGACGCGCGCTTCGTTCGACAGAACTGGATGGCAAGCCACGAAGATCAGCCGCAGCACGTCGTCACCGACGTCTTCGCGATCGGCGGGCTCGGGAAGCTCCTCGAATTCTTCGTCTACGAGCAAGTGCTGCTTTTCCGCGAGCCGCCGGTTTCGGCGGAAGCCATCGATGGCGCGCCGCTTACCCACCGCGATAAGCCAGGCGCCGGGCCGTTCGGGCATGCCATCCTTCGGCCACTGGGTGAGCGCCGCGAGGAGGGCCTCCTGCGCCAGTTCCTCGGCTAGTCCCACATCGCGCACCAGGCGTGCCAAGGCGGCGATGACTTGCGTGGATTCGATCCGCCACACGGCGTCGATGGTGCGTGAAAGCTCGGCCGGCATGATCCGATAAGACCATGCCGGCCGTTCTTGGCAAGCCGTCCGCTGGAGGGGACTCCGGTCGAAACGGGCGTGAACGCCCGTGTGACCCGCGGGTCCATCTTTTTCGCAAGGCGATGCAATCGCCGGGTCAAGCCCGGCACTAATGCAGAAGCAGGTTATTGCGACCAGAACATGCTTCAGCCGGCCTTCCCTGGAGCAAAGTCCTCCGCGGCGAACACCCTGCGGACCTCAATCACGTCGCCTGCCTGGGCAGGGCAACGCTTCGCCCATTCAATGGCCTCGTCCCGCGACTTCACCTCCAGCATCCAATATCCGCCGATTGCCTCTTTGGCTTCGGCAAACGGTCCGTCGGTGACCTTAGGCTTGCCGGTCGCCTCGAAGGATATCCGAGCGGCGGTCCCTGGCGGGTGCAGCCCATCGAGTGCAAGCAGCACGCCCGCTTTTCGCAATTCCTCGTTGAACTTGCCCATCTTTTCGACGCCGTCCGCCGGCGGGACAAAATCCGCGGGCACCGGCCGTTTGTAGACATCCGGGATCATCATCATCATGAAGCGCATTTTCCTTGCTCCTTGCTGGAAACCGAGAGCTTTCCCGTGCTCCGTAGGGCCGTCGCCCTGGGGTTAAGCGAATCGACACGGCCAACCGACTTTTTCGCAAGAATCTTCACGGCGGCTCCGGGGCTGGCGCACGCCGCGCAATAGCGCGATCATTGCTCGCCTTAAGCCATCTCGCCGGCCGGGGTTTCGATGCGAGTGGGTCCGATCGCGTTCATTGTTGCTGCCCTCGTGGGTCTCGTGGCTCCCGCGCGAGCGCAGGTTTGGCCGACGCGACCCGTCACCATGGTGGTGCCGTTCGCGGCCGGCGGTGCGTTCGACGTATTGGGTCGCGTGCTCGCGCAGCGCATGGCCGAGATTCTCGGCCAACCGGTCATCGTGGAAAATGTATCGGGCGCGGGAGGCGTCGTTGGCGCGGTTCGGGTCGCCAGGGGACCGGCGGATGGGTCCCAGTTCATCCTCGGCGACAGCTCCTTTGCCCACAATCAATCGCTCTACAAGAATCCGCCTTTCAACGCCGCCGCCGATTTTGCCCCCGTCGCTCTCATTGCCGAGCAGCCGACCGTGCTGGTCGTGCGCAAAGAAATGCCGGTCAACAACCTTGGCGAATTCATCGCCTTCGCCAAGGCGAACCAAGCCAAGATGCAATATGGATCAGCCGGAACTGGCTCGCCCAATCAGCTTGCCTGCCTCTTGCTCAATGTCCGGATCGGCGTCGATGTCACGCATATTCCCTATCGGGGTGGGGGGCCGCTCATGCAAGACATCGTTGGCGGGCGCCTCGACTATGCGTGCCCGATCGCGGCGACCGCGCTTGCCACCATCATGACCGGACAAGCACGGCCAATCGCGATCCTGACACGCAACCGCTCCCCCGCATTTCCGGATCTCCCTTCCGCTCACGAGCAAGGCCTGACCGATTTTGAGGCTGGCGCGTGGAACGCGCTATTCCTGCCCAAGCAAACCCCTGAGGCGATCGTTACCCGGCTGCATGATGCGGCGGCTGCGGCACTTGATACTCCGACGGTGGCGTCACGCATTGCCGAGCTCGGGGCGATCGCGGTGGGCCCCGACCGCCGGTCTGCGGACTATCTGCGACAATTCTTAGTCCAAGAGATCGACAAGTGGTCCGTGCCCATCAAGGCGGCCCATGTGTCGCTCGATTGATGGCGACTGCAAGGGGCCGCACCGGCCGAACCGACAAGCAATCAAGGGCGTTCAGTCCTAAGGGGCTTCGTTGACGCCCGAACCTGCCGAAGCCTAGATTGTCGCAACGATCTCGTTCGCAAGGAGCGCGTCATGAGCGTTGCAAGACATCCGCGTCCGCCCGAGCTCGAGGGCGTGCCGATCGAAGACATCATGCAGAAATTCGTCGGCCGCTTCCGCGAGAAGAAGCCTGATTGGGCGGCCTTCGAGGATGCCAAGATCGAAGGCTACAAGCGCGCCCAGCATCGATTTATCGGCGCCGGGGGCTCCGGCAAGCATGCCGATCCGACGGTGATTCCGGCCAAGAACTTCACGCTTTCGATCATGTATGTGGAGCCCGGGCAGGGTAACGCCGCGCACACACACGAGGTCGAGGAAGTGTTCTTCGTGCTGCAGGGTTTCCTCGACGTGTTCGTGGAGGATGAGACCGGCAAGCGGTTGACCACGCGGCTCGGCCCTTGGGAATGCATATCGTGTCCGGCCGGGGTTATTCATGGCTACCAGAACGACAGCCTGGCGCCGGTCTACTTCCAGGTGATGCTCGGGCGGGCCAAGCCGGATACCATGGGCTACGCCGATGACGAGCTCTACAAGCGCCGGGATGCCCATCTCAAGGCGGTGTAGATTTAGCCGAGGTCGTTTGCCGCATGCTTCGCTTCTTCTCCTATATTTGGGCGGCCTTGCTCGCTCTTCTGCTGGTCGCTCCCGCAACGGCGCAGGAAATCTGGCCGCAGCGGCAGGTCACCATCGTGGTGCCGTTTTCCGCGGGCGGATCCGCCGACCTCACCGCCCGCGTCTTGCAGCAGCATCTGCAGGCCAAGACCGGTGTTCCGATCGTGATCGAGAACAAGTCGGGCGCCGGCGGCAGCATCGGAGCGGGCTTCGTCGCCAAGGCGCCGGCCGACGGCTATACGCTGCTGCTCGGCACCGTGAGCACCAACGCGATCAATGCGTTCCTCTACACGCATCTGAATTTCGACGTCGCGCGCGATTTTCAGGCAATCTCGCTTCTGGTGCGCTTTCCCAATCTCTTGTTCGTCAATCCCAAGCTGCCGGTTCACACCGTTCCCGAGCTGATCGCGTATCTCAAGGCTCATGATGGCGCGCTCAACTACGGTTCCTCTGGGCTCGGGACCTCCTCGCATCTTTCGGTCGTCATGCTCGAGATCGCGACCGGCACCAAGATGACGCATGTGCCGTTCCGCAGCACTGCCGAGGAGGTGAACAGCATGATTGGAGGACAGCTCGATCTCGCCATCGACAGCATGACCACGGTCTGGCCGTTCGCGCAGTCCGGCTCGGTCCGGGCGCTCGCGGTCAGCACGCCGCAGCGCGCGAGCGCAGCCCCCGATCTGCCGACCATCGGCGAAACGCTACCCGGCTATGAGGCAACCGGTTGGCAGGGCCTGTTCGCCCCGGCCGGGACCCCGCGGGCGACCATCGATGCCATTGCGGCGCGGGTGACCGAAATCTGGAAATCACCCGAAGTGCTCAAGGCGCTGCAAGCAGTCGGCGGTGATCCGGTGGTCACGACGCCGGATGAGTTCACCGCATATACGCGGAGCGAGCGCAGCAAATGGGGCGAGGTGGTCAAGGCGGCCGGTGTGAAGATCGAGTGAATTGGAGCGCTTAGTGGGGCGCTGGATCTCCTGCATTCGTATCGCCCTTGCTGTCCTCGGTCTATGCGCCGGGGCCGCGAGCGCAATGAGTGCCGAGGTCTATCCCGCACACCCCATCACCATCGTGGTGCCGTTTGCGCCGGGAGGCGCGACCGACGTGCTGCCGCGCATGCTCAGCGAACGGCTGCGCGTCCTGCTCGGACAATCGATCGTCATCGAGAACGTGAGCGGAGCCGGCGGCACAATCGGGCTCGGCCGCGTGGCCCGCGCCGCGCCTGACGGGTACACAATCGCCAGCGGCAACTGGAGCACGTTTGTGTCCAACGGCGCCATCTACCGACTGCCCTACGATTTGGTGAACGACTTCGCGCCGGTCGCGCTGTTGCCGAGTAACTCGCATCTCATGGCGGTACGGAAATCGCTGCCCGTCGCCAACTTGAGTGAACTCGCTTCCTGGCTCAAGGCCAACCAGGACAAGGTGGCGATGGCGACCGCCGGAGTCGGCACCGGCTCGCATTTCGCCGCGATACTGCTGCAGAGCCTGACCGGCACGTCGTTTCCGCTGGTGCACTATCGGGGCGGCGGCCCGGCCTTGCAGGATCTGCTCAGCGGGCAAGTCGATCTCATGACCAATCAGGCCGCTGTGTTCCTGCCGCATGCGCGCGAAGGATCGATCAAAGTGCTGGCGGTGTTGGCCAAGGAGCGTCTGCCGCAGGCGCCCGAAATCCCGACCGCCGACGAAGCCGGATTGCCTGGGTTCCATATCTCAATATGGAATGGCTTCTGGGCTCCAAGGGGCACACCGGACGAAGTGATCGACAAGCTCAACGCCGCGGTCGTGCGCGCCTTGGGAGATCCCGAATTGCGGCAGCGCCTGATCGACCTCGCTTATGAGATGCCGGAGCCGCAGCAAGAAACCCCGCAGGCGCTGGGCGCGCTGCAGCGCGCCGAGATCGAGAAATGGTGGCCCATAATCAAGGCCGCAAACATCGCCGCGCAGTGATTTCGCCCTCTCTCCTCTCGTTGCCTGATTGCTCCAATTCGATAATATCCGGTGAACAGGCGTTTAAAAAATAATGGGGGGTCACATGCTTATGCGGCCGATTGGCGATGCGGAGCTGCGCTTTGGCCGCAAGGACCGGTGGCTGCAATCGCGGCTCGTCCGCACCGGCCGTCGTCTCATGGCGGCACTGCTCCTTACCTCGCTCTCTTGTGGCGCGGCACCGGCCCAAGAGTGGCCGAGCCGAACCATTCGCGCGATTGTTCCGCTGACCGCCGGGAGCGCCACCGACATCGTCGCCCGCACGGTTCTCGAACAGGTGTCCGGCCAAGTTGGCCAACCCATTCTCATTGAGAATCGTCCGGGCGGCGGCAACACCACCGGCATGGCCGCCGCGGCGCGCGCAACGCCCGACGGCTATACCATCCTCGTTAATTCATCTTCGCACACGATCGTGCCCGCGACCTACACGGACCTGCCGTTCGATACCTTGTCCGACTTCGCGCCTATCATTCCGCTCGGCAATATCCCCACTGTCCTGGTGGTTCCGGCGTCCAGGGGGTACAAGAATCTTGCCGACTTCATAGCCGCCGCCAAAGCCAAGCCAGGCGCCATGAACTATTCCTCCGCCGGCGCCGGCAACTTTTCCCACTTTGCGGCCGAAGTGTTCCGCCGTGCTGCCGGATTCGAGGCCGTGCACGTGCCCAGCAAGGGTGCCCTGGAGGCGCTGACGGAAGTGTTGACCGGTCGCGTCGATTTCTTCTTCTCGCCGCTGATCCTCGCGCTGCCGTTCGTGAAGGAGGGCAAGCTGCAGGCACTGGCGGTCAGCGGATCGCAGCGCGCCTTGGCCCTGCCCGATGTTCCGACGACGGTCGAGGCCGGCTATCCGGACTCCACCTACAATTTTTGGGTCGGACTGTTCGCACCTGCCAAAGTTCCGTCCGCGATCTTGGGCGCGCTTTATCAACAGACCGCGGCGGCAGTGAAAAGCGCCCCGGTGCAGGAGAAGCTCGCCAAGCTCGGAGTCGACCCGATGCTCATGAGCTCGGCGGCGTTCGCAGCGCTTGTACGCGAGGAGGTATCCGTGAACACCGGGATCGCGGCCGCAGTCGGCGTCAAAGCGAACTAGGTCATCGTTTCCGAAGTTCGAATCATATCAGGCGACATCCGCGAGCTTATAGGACCAAGTGTGGATGACGGGGTGGCGGTTGGCGAGCTTTATACCAGCCATGATGCGTTCCTTGAGTTCTTGTTTTGAGGTTACGCGGATGTGGCGGAGGACCGAACGAGCGAACT
>Ga0209062_1000283_pt1 | contig 185535 bp, 172 predicted proteins | sample Coa_R2_2_FD_187158 | JGI IMG/M metagenome (GOLD analysis project Ga0209062, IMG submission 187158) | Surface soil microbial communities from Centralia Pennsylvania, which are recovering from an underground coalmine fire - Coalmine... | ecosystem: Environmental > Terrestrial > Soil >...
TGCAGGACCGCGCGATCCAGGAGAGCATGGGGCGCATTGTCGATCGCCGCCGCGAGCATCTGGGTCCGGCCGACAAGGCGATCATTCAGCTGCGCCGGCTGCTGCGGCAGGCGGTCCAGACGGTCGCGGCGGGCGGCACGCCGCCCGGCCTTGCGCCGAGCTATTACGATCTGCGCGCCGCCGAGGGGGTATTGCCGCGCGAGGCCGATTGGCGCAGCCTGCTCGCCCCGGACATCACCGAGCGGCGCATTCTGGAGACGGTGTAGCGCTGCGGCACCGGCGGGCGCCCGCGCGGCGGCCCCTTTCCCGATAGCGGAACCGGCTGCGGCGGCGGCCGTTTAAGGGCGCAACGCAATCTTGGACCCGGAAAGGAGCGCATCCGATGCCGGCCGCTCTCGAGCAATATCTCGACCTATTGCAGCAAAAGAAGGCCTTCGCCAATCTCGCAACGGTCATGGCGGACGGCACGCCGCAGGTGACCCCGGTATGGTTCGATTACGAAGGCGGGATGATCCGCGTCAACACGGCCAAGGGCCGGGTCAAGGCGCGCACCTTGAAGGTGGGCGCGCCGGTCGCGCTGGCGATCATGGACCCGGACAACCCCTATCGTTATGTGCAGATCCGCGGCCGCGTCGAACGCGTGACCGCGGCCGGAGCGGCCGAGGCCCATATCGACGCGCTCGCCAAGAAATATCTCGGCAAGGACAAATATCCGTTTCGCGGACCGGGCGAGGTGCGCCTTCTCTGCGAGATTCGGCCGGTTTCGGTATCCGGACAGAGCTGACCCGGCCGGCGGCTATATATGGATCGCCCGCCCGGCGACGGCGAGCGCGGCCTCTTTGAGCGCCTCGCTCACGCTCGGATGGGCGTGGCAGGTGCGCGCGATATCCTCGGCCGAGGCGCCGAATTCCTTGGCCAGCACCGCTTCGGCGATCACCGTCCCGGCATCGGGACCGATGATGTGGACGCCGAGCACGCGGTCGCTGCCCTCCTCCGCCAGGATCTTGACAAAGCCCTCGGTATCGCCGGTGGTGCGCGCCCGCGGATTGGCGGTGAACGGAAACTTGCCAGCCCGGTAGGGAATGCCGGCCGCCTGCAATTCTTCTTCGGTATTGCCGACCGCGGCAGCCTCGGGCCAGGTATAAACGACCGCCGGGATCGCATCGTAATCGACGCGCGTGTTTTGGCCGGCCAGGCGTTCGGCGAGCGCGATCCCTTCCTCCATGGCCTTGTGCGCGAGCATCGGCCCGCGGATCACATCGCCGATCGCATAGATCCCCGGGATGTTGGTGGCAAACCCGTCATCGACGATCACCCGCCCCTGGTTGTCGCGCGCGACGCCGAGCGTTTCGAGCCCGAGATCCTGCGTGTGGGGCCGTCGCCCGACCGCGACCAGAACGGCATCGACGGCAAGGCTTTCGCGCGCCCCGCCCTCAAGCTCGAGCACGACGCCCCCCTCCTGCCGCCGCACCTCCGCGACCCGGGTCGCCAGTTTGAAGGCGATGCCGCAGCGTGCCAGTACGCGCTGCAAGGCCCGGCCAATCTCCCGGTCCATGGCCGGAACGATGCGATCGAGGATCTCGACGACCGTCACTTCCGCCCCAAGCCGCCGCCACACCGAACCCAGCTCGAGCCCGATATAGCCGCCGCCAATGACCGCCAGACGCTGCGGCACATGATCGAGCGCGAGGGCGCCGGTCGAGGACAGGACGCTGCGCTCGTCGATGTCGAGACCGGGCAGAGCGGCGCTTTCCGACCCGGTGGCGATGACGATCGCTCCCGCGGCGACCTCGCGGACGACGCCGTCGCCGCCGTCGATGACGACCCGGCCCGGGGCCGCGATATGCCCTCGCCCGCGCAGCCAGTCGATCTTGTGCTTGCGGAACAGGAATTCGACACCGCGGGTCAGGGCATCGACGACCCGCTCCTTGCGCGCCATCATCGCCGCCAGATCGACCGCGATCTCGCCGATCCTGATGCCGTGCTCGGCCAGAACGCTGCGCGCCTCGACCAGCCGCTGCGAGGAGTGCAGCAGGGCCTTCGAGGGAATGCAGCCGATATTGAGGCAGGTGCCGCCAAGGCGACCGCGGCTTTCGACGCAGGCCGCCGACAGGCCGAGCTGGGCGGCGCGGATCGCCGCGACATAGCCGCCCGGACCGGCTCCGATGATGACGACGTCGTAACGATCGGCCATGGCTCGCCCTCAGATGTCGAACAGCATGCGCGCGGGATCCTCGACGCATTCCTTGACGCGGACGAGAAACGTGACCGCTTCGCGGCCGTCGACGATGCGATGGTCGTAGGAGAGCGCGACATACATCATCGGGCGGATCTCGACCCTGTCGCCGATCGCAACCGGTCGCCGCTCGATCTTGTGCATGCCGAGAATGCCGGATTGCGGCGGGTTGAGGATTGGGGTCGACATCAGCGAGCCGTAGACGCCGCCGTTTGAGATCGTGAAGGTGCCGCCCGAAAGCTCGGCGGGCGAGAGCTTGCCGTCGCGCGCCTTCCGGGCAAATTCGGCGATCTTCCGTTCGATTTCGGCAAAGCTGAGGCGGTCGGCATCGTGCAGGACCGGCACGACAAGCCCCTCTCCGCTGCCGACCGCGACGCCGATGTCGTAATGGTTTTTGTAAACGATGTCCTCGCCGTCGATCTCGGCGTTGAGCGCCGGCAGCTCCTTGAGGGCGATAATCGTCGCCTTGACGAACAGCGACATGAAGCCGAGCCGCACGCCGTGCTTCTGTTCGAACGGGGCGCGCCAGCGCTCGCGCAGCGCGATCGCCTCGCTCATGTCGATCTCGTTAAAGGTCGTTAGCATCGCGGCGGTGTTCTGCGCCGCCTTCAAGCGCTCGGCGATGCGGCGCCGGAGCCGCGTCATGCGCACCCGCACCTCGTCATCGCGGCCCGCGCGCGGGGCCGGCGGCTCCTCCGGCGCCAGCATTGGCGCTGCGCCGGCCTGCGAGGGCTCGGGTTGCGGCGCCGAGCGCGCCAGCGCCGCGATGACATCGGCCTTTGTGATCCGCCCGCCGGGCCCGGAGGGCGAGAGCGCGGCGACATCAAGCCCGTTATCGGCGATCAGTTTGCGCACCGCCGGCCCCGAACGCGCCAACACCGCGCTTGGCGCGGCGCCCGTCGCCTGCCGCCTCTCTTCCCGCTGGCCGGGCGCGGGCGGGGAAGGCGGAGGGGGAGGAGGGGTTTGCGGCCTCGCCTGCGCCTCGCTCTCGGCAATACGGCCGAGCACCGCCCCGACCGGAACCTCGGCGCCCGGCGGGACCAGGATTTCGGACAATACGCCGGCCGCCGGAGCCGGGATTTCGAGCGTTGCCTTATCGGTTTCGAGCTCGGCGATGGGCTCGTCGCGAGCCACCGCTTCGCCCGGCTGTTTGAGCCAGCGCGCCACCGTCGCCGCGGTCACCGACTCGCCGAGGCTCGGAACCTTGATCTCGGTCGCCATCACCGGTGCTTCCGCTCAGGCAGCAAGAGCATTTTCAATGAGTTGTGTCTGTTCATCGAGATGCCGCTTGAAGAAGCCGGTGGCCGGAGCGGCGGCCTCGGCGCGCCCGACGAAGCGCGGCCGCTTGGCCGCAATGTCGAGCCGCGACAGGATCTGCTCGATCCGCTCCGCGACAAAACTCCAGGCGCCCATATTGCGCGGTTCTTCCTGACACCAGACGATCTCGGCCCGGCGGTAGCGCTGCAGGATCTCGGCCAACGCGGCGAACGGAAACGGATAGAGCTCCTCGATGCGGACCAAGGCGACGCGGGTTTCGCCGGCCTCGGCGCGCGCCTTCAGCAGATCGAAATAGACCTTGCCGGTGCACAGCACGACGCGACGGACCGCGTCGTCGGGAGCAATCCTCTCGCTCTCGCCGATGACGCGGCGGAAGCCGCTCCCCGGCCCCATCTCGGCAAGCGGCGAGGCCGCCTCCCTGGCGCGCAGCAGCGATTTTGGGGTCATCACCACGAGCGGCTTTCTGAAGTTGCGGCGGACCTGACGCCGCAGCACGTGAAAGTAATTGGCGGCGGTCGTCAGGTTGCAGACCTGCAGATTGTCTTCGGCGCACAGCTGCAGATAGCGCTCAAGCCGCGCCGAGGAATGCTCCGGCCCCTGCCCCTCGTAACCGTGCGGCAGCAGCATGACGAGACCGCTCATGCGCAGCCATTTGGCCTCGCCCGAGGCGATAAACTGGTCGATAATGACTTGCGCTCCGTTGGCGAAATCGCCGAACTGCGCCTCCCACAAGACCAGCGTCCTCGGATCGGCGAGGCTGTAGCCGTATTCGAAGCCGAGGACCGCGGCCTCGGACAGCGGGCTGTCGATAATCTCGAACGAGGCCTGCCCGGCGCGGACATGATTGATCGGGACATAGCGGGCTTCGTTCTCCTGATCGACGAGGACGGCATGGCGCTGCGAGAAGGTGCCGCGCCCGCTGTCCTGGCCGCACAGGCGCACATGCGTCCCCTCGGCGCACAGCGAGGCGATCGCCAGCGCCTCGGCGGTCGCCCAGTCGATGCCCTCGCCGCTCTCGATCGCCTGGCGCCGCGCTTCAAGCTGGCGGGCGATCTTGCGGTTGAGGGCAAAGCCTGCCGGAACCGTGACGAGCGCCTGGCCGATCTCCCGCAGAACCTCGAGAGCCACCGCGGTATCGCCGCGGCGGTCGTCATCGGGGGCGGGTTCGAACCCGGCCCACGCGCCTTCGAGCCAGTCGGCCTTGTTCGGGCGATAGTTCGCGGCCGCGGCGAATTGCGTTTCGAGCTCGGCAAGATAGCGCTCGGCGATCGCCTGCACCTCCTCTTCGTTAACGATCCCGGCGGCAATAAGGCGCTCGGCGTAGAGCTGCCGCGTGGTCGGGTGCTGGGCGATCGTGCGATACATCAGCGGCTGCGTGAAGGAGGGCTCGTCGGTCTCGTTATGACCGTGCCGGCGATAGCAGAACAGATCGACGACGACATCCTTGTTGAAGCGCTGGCGGTATTCGACGGCGATGCGGGCGACCGCGACCACCGCTTCCGGGTCGTCGCCGTTGACGTGAAAGATCGGCGCCTGCACCGCCTTGGCGATGTCGGAGGGATAGGGGCTCGAACGCGCCGCCGACGGCGCCGTGGTGAAGCCGATCTGATTGTTGACGATGACATGAATCGTGCCGCCGGTGCGGAACCCGTCGAGCTCCGACAATTCGAGCGATTCGGCGACGAGACCCTGCCCGGCGAAAGCGGCGTCGCCGTGGATCAGCAACCCCGCGACCGCGGTGCGCGCGGTATCGCCCTGCTGATGCTGCTTGGCTCGGACCTTGCCGAGCACGACCGGATCGACCGCTTCGAGGTGCGAGGGATTGGCGGCCAGCGAGAGATGGACCGTCCGGCCCCCGATCTCGCGATCGCCCGAGGTGCCGAGATGATATTTGACGTCGCCCGAGCCGTGGACGTGATCGGGATGGGTCGAATCGCCCTGGAACTCGGAGAAGATCGCGGCCAGCGGCTTGCCGACGAAGTTGGCGAGCACATTGAGCCGGCCGCGATGCGGCATGCCGATGACGAATTCGCGGATGCCAAGTTCAGCGCCGCGCAACAGGATCGCTTCGAGCGCCGGCATCAGCGACTCGGCGCCCTCGATGCCGAACCGCTTGGTTCCGGTGTAGCGCCGGTCGAGGAAGCGCTCAAAGGTCTCGGCAATCGTCAAGACCCGCAGGATGTCCTTCCGCTCCGCCGCCGACAGCTCCGCACGGTTTTCGGGCTGCTCGAATTTCTGCTGGATCCAGGCGCGCTCCTCCGGGGCCTGGATGTGCATGTACTCGACCCCGATCTTGCCGCAATAGGTCCGGCGCAGGATCGCGAGAATCTCGCGTAATGTCGCGGTTTCTCTGCCCAGCGCATTATTGATGAAGATTTCACGATCGAGATCGGCCTCCGTGAAGCCCCAGCTGCGGTAATCGAGCTCGGGGCGGCGGCGGGGACGGTTGAGGCCGAGCGGATCGAGATCGGCTTCGAGATGGCCGCGCACGCGATAGGCGTGGATCAGATTGAGCGCGCGGATCGCCGCGAGCAGCGCCGGATGCGCGGCCGCGGCTTGCGGCGCGGATGCGGGCTCGGCCCGCTCCCCGCGCTCGGCGCCATTGGCAATGATCGCCGGCAGCGACCTGCCCCAGGAGGGACCCTGCCGCTCGGCGCGCACGGTCGCGGGATCGTCCCCGATCTCGGCGAAAAAACGCCGCCAGCTTTCGTCGACGGAGAGCGGGTCATCGACAAAACGCGCATAGAGCTCGGCGATAAAACCGGCGTTGTTGGCGGTCAAAAAACTCGTGCGATCGGTGTCAACCATCGGCGGACTCCAGGCCGTCCTGCTTCACTGTGCGGCGATGCGGATGGCATGCCCCGGCGCCGGAGACTTCGGCGCCGGTTTTACCCCTTTTCACCCGACCTATACGGTATATAGGGTGGATGATCGGTATATAGGCGGCGGCTGCGCGCTCGAGCCTCGCCGCTCAGGCTTGGCCGCTCAGCACTTTTTGCATTGTCGCACCGATCGCCGCCGGCGACGGCGCGATCGTGACGCCGGCGCTTTCGAGCGCCGCGATCTTGTCGGCGGCGCTGCCCTTGCCGCCGGCAATGATCGCGCCGGCATGGCCCATGCGCCGTCCGGGCGGCGCGGTGACGCCGGCGATGAAGCCGACGACCGGTTTCTTGCGCCGCGAGGAGCGGAGAAAATCGGCCGCTTCCTCTTCGCCGGTGCCGCCGATCTCGCCGATCAGCACGATCGCCTCCGTCTCGTCGTCGGCGAGAAACATGTCGAGGATCTCGACAAAGCTCGTGCCGTTGACCGGATCGCCGCCGATCCCGACACAGCTGCTCTGGCCGAGCCCGACCGCGGTCGTCTGCGCCACCGCTTCATAGGTCAAGGTGCCCGAGCGCGAGACGATGCCGATGCGGCCGCGGCGATGGATGTGGCCGGGCATGATGCCGATCTTGCACTCCTCCGGGGTGATCACGCCCGGGCAGTTCGGCCCGATCAGCCGCGTGCGGCCGCCGCGCAGCGCGCGCTTGACGGTGACCATGTCGAGCACCGGGATGCCCTCGGTGATGCACACGACAAGCGGGACCCCGGCATCGGCCGCCTCGAGAATGGCATCGGCGGCAAAAGGCGGCGGCACATAGATGACGCTGGCATCGCACTGGGTCGCGGCGCGCGCTTCGGCAACCGTGTTGAAGACCGGCAGGTCGAGATGGCGCGTGCCGCCTTTGCCAGGCGTCACGCCGCCGACCATCTTGGTGCCGTAGGCGATCGCCTGCTCGGAATGAAACGTGCCCTGGGCGCCGGTGAAGCCCTGGCAGATAACCCTGGTGGCGGCGTTGACGAGGATCGCCATCACCCCGCCTCCCTGACCGCGGCGACGATCTTGTGGGCGGCGTCGGCAAGATTCTCGGCGGCAAGGATCGGCAGCCCCGACTGCCGCAACAGCTTCTTGCCGAGCTCGACATTGGTGCCCTCGAGGCGGACGACGAGCGGGACGTGGAGACTGATCTCGCGGGCCGCGGCGACAACGCCCTCGGCGATCACATCGCAGCGCATGATCCCCCCAAAGATATTGACGAGGATGCCCTCGACATTGGGATCGCTCAGGATCAGCTTGAACGCGGTCGCCACCCGCTCCTTGGTCGCGCCGCCGCCGACATCGAGAAAGTTGGCGGGGTTGCCGCCCGCCAATTTGATGATGTCCATCGTCGCCATGGCCAGGCCGGCGCCGTTGACCATGCAGCCGATATTGCCGTCAAGCTTGATGTAGCTCAGACCGTGCTTCTGGGCCTCGAACTCGATCGGGTCCTCCTCTCCGGGATCGCGCAACGCCGCGACCTCGGGATGACGGAATAGCGCATTGTCGTCGAAGCTGATCTTGGCATCGAGCGCCACCAGCGCGCCGGTGCGCGTGACGACCAGCGGATTGATTTCGATGACCGCGGCGTCGAGTTCGCAAAAGGCGCGATAAAGGGCCGTCACAAACCCGACCGCGACGCCGATCTGCGGCCCCGCGAGGCCGAGACCGAAGGCGATGCGGCGGGCGTGAAACGGCTCGATCCCGCTCGCCGGATCGACCGCCACGGTCAGGATCTTTTCCGGGGCGCGCGCCGCCACCTCCTCGATCTCGATCCCGCCCTCGATCGAGCCGATCAGCGTGACCTGCCCGCTCGCGCGATCGACCAGCAGGCCGAGATAAAGTTCGCGGGCGATGGCGCAGCCCTCTTCGACGTAGACCCGCTTGACCTCGCGGCCCCGCGGCCCCGTCTGATACGTCACCAGGGTGCTGCCGATCAGCGCGCGCGCGGCCTGCGCCACCTCCTCCTCGCTGTTGGCAAGCCTGACCCCCCCGGCCTTGCCGCGGCCGCCGGCATGGATCTGCGCCTTGACGACCCAGGGCGGCGGGCCGAGCCGGCGCGCCGCTTCGACCGCCTCGGCGGCGGTGTAGGCGACCCCGCCCCGCGGCACCGCGACGCCGAATTTGGCGAGCAGCTCTTTGGCTTGATATTCGTGGATGTTCATCGCTCAGCCCAGAACCCGCAGCTTTTTGACGACGTCGATGAGGCCGCGCACCGCCGCCACCGACTGCTCGAAGGCCGCCCTCTCATCGGCCTCGAGCGGGATCTCGACGATGCGCTCGACGCCGCCGGCGCCGATCACGACGGGAACGCCGACATAAAGCTCGTGCACGCCGTACTGCCCGTCGAGCCAGGCCGCGCAGGGCAGAACCCGCTTCTTGTCGCGCAGATAGGCTTCGGCCATCTGGATCGCCGCGCTGGCCGGCGCATAGAAAGCCGAGCCCGTCTTCAACAGCCCGACGATCTCGCCGCCGCCGTCGCGGGTGCGCTGGACGATGGCCGCGATCCGCTGCGGCGTGATCCAGCCCATTTTGACGAGATCGGGCAATGGGATACCGGCGACGGTCGCATAGCGCGGCAGCGGCACCATGGTGTCGCCGTGCCCGCCGAGCACGAAGGCGGTGACGTCTTCGATCGAGACGTCGAACTCGCGGGCCAGAAAATAGCGGAAGCGCGCGCTGTCGAGGATGCCGGCCATGCCGACGACGCGCTGCGGCGGCAATCCGCACGCTTCGCGCATGACCCACACCATCGCGTCGAGCGGGTTCGTGATCGTGATGACAAAAGCGTCCGGGCAATGGCGACGGATCGCGCGGCCGACCTCGGCGACGATCTTGGCGTTGGTCTCGATCAAATCGTCGCGGCTCATGCCGGGCTTGCGCGGCACGCCGGCGGTGACGATGACGACATCGGCGCCGGCGAGCGCGGCGTAGTCGTTGGCGCCGATTATGGCGGCGTCGTAGCCTTCGACCGCCGAGCCCTGGGCGATGTCGAGCGCCTTTCCCTGCGGCACGCCGTCGATGATGTCGTAAAGGACGATATCGCCGAGCTCTTTCAGCCCGGCGAGAAGCGCCAATGTGCCGCCGATCTGGCCGGCGCCGATCAGCGCGATCTTGTTGCGTGCCATAGGAATGCCTCGTCTGTGATCATCCCGGGGCGCCAAGCCCGCAATGCAGCGCCCGGGTCTTAGCGCGAATCCCGGGGTCGAACAAGCCGCGGGGTGGGCGGTCCTCCCGCACGATCGGCACTGGCCAGAGGCCGCGATCTCGCGCTATCGTCTCTTTTTGCAACATGCGCGCCCGCCGCAGGGGGAGGAAGAGAATGGCTTACCAGATCCAGCACGTGCATCTGAAGACCCGGGATCCGAAGGCGACGATGCAGTTTTATGTCGACAATTTCGGCGCCACCCTGTTGGCCGAGATCCCCGGCCGCGGCTTTCGCGTCAGTCTGGCGGGTCTGCAGCTCAACATCACGACGCTGATCGAATCGCAAAAGCACGAGCAGCATTACGGAATCGAACATATCGCGGTCGAGACCGACGATTACGCCGGAACCCTGGCCCGGCTGCGCCAGAACGGGGTCCGGATCCTCGAGGAGCTGTCGCCCGCACCGGGGCGCCGGGTCTGTTTCCTCGAGGCGCCGGACGGGGCCCAGATGGAGGTGATCGAGAAGGCGCGGGCGGCTGCCTGAGGGCGGCATCGGCGGGAGGAGGGCGGAGATGGCGTTGAAGGACCGGATCGCGCTCGGCATCGCGCTGCCCCACCGCGCGCCCGAGCCGATCGACATGGCGGCCGTGCGCCGTGTCGCGACGCGCGCCGAGGCGCTCGGCTTTCGCGATCTGTGGGTGACCGAGAACACGATCGACCATGTCTTCTGCTTCGATCCCGTCGTCGTGCTGAGCTGGGCGGCTGCGGTCACCGATACGATCGGGCTTGGGGCCTCGGTCGTGGTGTTGCCGGCTCATCATCCGCTCCACGTGGCCCATCAATGGGCGAGCCTTGATTACGTCAGCAACGGTCGGGCAATCCTCGGCGTAGGGTTGGGCCGCGCGCATCACTACGAGAAATTCCAGATCCCGACGCAGCGGCGCGTGCGTCGCTTTCGCGAGGCGGTGGCGTTGATCAGGGCGCTGTGGCGCGAGCCCGAGGTCCGTTTTGAGGGCGAGATTTACCGGCTCGACGGCGCCACGATGAGGCCAAAGCCGGTGCAACGACCGCACCCGCCGATCTGGTTCGGCGTCGGCCATCCCGCCGCGCTCGAACGCGCCGCCGCCCTTGCCGACGGGTGGATGGGTTCGGGCGGATCGAGCACGGCCGCCTTCGCCCGCGCCGTTCCGCTGTTGAAGGCGGCGCTCGAGCGCCGGGGACGCGACCCGGCATCGTTCCCGATTTCAAAGCGGGTGTTTCTGGCGATCGATGAGCGCCCGGAGGTCGCGCGCCTGCATCTCCACCGCTGGTTCACCGAGGTCTACCGCAACCCCGAGGGGACCGACTCCTGCGGCGTTCACGGCACCCCCGAGACGGTGCGGGAGCGGCTCGAGGAATTTGTCGGCATGGGCGCCACGCACCTGCTGCTGAACCCGGTCGGCCATTATGGCGAACAAGTGGAGGCGGCGGCCGCCGTCGCCGGCCTGGCGTGAGGGCGCGCCATGACCGCGGCGGTGAATGATCCGGTCAAACGGCAGGTCGCCGCCCATTGGAACCGGCGGGCCGCCCGTTTCGACGAGGATTTCGGCCACAGCATCCGCACCGCCGCCGAACGCGCGGCGTGGGACCGCATCCTCGACCTGGTGGTGGTCGCAAGGGGGCCGTTCGATGCGCTCGACGTCGGCTGCGGCACCGGCTTTCTCGCCCTCGAACTGGCGGCGCGCGGCCACCGCGTGAGCGGCATCGATTTCGCGCCGGCGATGATCGCCGCGGCGCGGCGCAAGGCGGCGGCGTACGGGCTATCGGTTCGCTTCGAGGAGGCCGATGCCGAAGCCTTGCCGTTCCCGGCGGCGTGTTTCGATCTGGTCGTGTGCCGCCATCTGTTATGGACCCTGCCGCATCCGCAGGCGGCGATCGCCGAATGGATCCGCGTGTTGCGGCCGGGCGGCCGGCTCGCCGTTATCGACGGCAAGGCCGATCCCGCGGCCGCCGCGGCCTTGCCGCAAGAGAACGCCCATAACAGCCCCGAATATCGCGCCGTCGGCGACCGCCTGCCGTTTCTCGGCGGCCGGCCGCGCGAGGAGATCGAACGACTGTTCGCGGCGCACGGCCTTGTCGCCGTCGGCAGCGACCCGCTCTGCGACCTGGTCGCGGCGCAGCAGGCGCGCATGATCGCGGAAGGGATCGCGCCGCGACCGCGCCAGCGCTATCTCGTCTGGGGCGAAGTCGCGCGCTGATCCGGGCCGTTTCGCCGGCGTTGCCGGGAGCGGCTATCGCGGCTCGGTCCAGCTTTCCGAGAAGGCCAGCGCGCAGGTGCTGAACGGGCGTCCTTCGCGCTCGGTCGGCCAGGGCCGCCCTCCCGCCTGCACGCCGTTGCGCACCAGCCGCGCGCCCAGGGCCGGCATCAACAGCGTGCACACGCCGTAGCGGCGCCCGTCCTCGCCGGGCTGGGTGTGGATCAGCAGCGGATCGCCGATCTGATACCAGGTCAGCGTGACCTCCTCGTGGCGGGTCATCACCCGCTCGGTCCAGAAATAGCGGGGATCCCCCGATCTGGCGAATTGCGCCTCGTGCACCGGCAGGCTCGTATCGGCGGTCTCCGCGTTCAGCATTCCCTGCACGGTCGACTGCAGCCAGCGCGCCATCGCGATGTTGTCGGCGTAGATCTGCCAGCGGTTATCGCAAAGCTCGCTCTTCAAATAGAGCACGTGACCGGGCCCTGCCGGACAGCTGATGATCCGCCAGAAGCTTGCATTCGTCGTGATCGGGCCGCCGTTGCTGGCGCTCAGGCGAATGAACGGGTTTTCTCCGGTCAGAATCACGCGGTTCGGGTCGGCGGCCATCGCAAAGCCTCTCTACGGGGTCCGGGAACGGGGCGGCCATGCTAATACATGTCCGGCTTGATCGCCACTTGGTCGGGCGCGGCCGGCGATGCTAGGCTCCGCCGGTCTTTGGGAGGAAGGCATGGCACAGGCGCGACGGAAAGTTTTCGGCTGGGGCCGCGAAGGCGAGGGGCTGACGGCCGCGGAAGAAGCCGCCATGCTTGAGCGCTATCGCCGCCGGTTTGCGGGCGCGCAGTTCGACGAGCGCGCGCCGCCCCCTCTGGCGGCGCTGCCGCTGCGCCCGCCGCGCCTGTCCCCGCCCGCCGCGCTCGCCCACTGCTGCTCGAGCGAACCCTACGAGCGCGCCCTCCACACCCACGGCAAATCCTTCTGCGACTATGCCCGCGCGCTGGCCGGCGATTACGGCGATGCGCCCGATCTCGTCGCCTATCCGAGCAGCGAGGACGAGGTGGCCGCGATCCTCGACTGGGCCGGCGACGCGGGGGCCGCGGTGATCCCGTTCGGCGGCGGCAGCAGCGTCGTCGGCGGCATCGCGCCCCGCCTCGAGCCCGGACGTCACAAGGGCTCGGTCAGCCTCGATCTGTGCCGCCTCGACCGGGTCCTCGAGATCGACCGCACCTCCCGCGCCGCGCGCATCGCCGCCGGCATCTTCGGCCCCGCTCTCGAGGCGCAGTTGAAGCCGCATGGCCTGAGCTTGCGCCATTTCCCGCAGAGCTTCGAATATTCGACCCTCGGCGGCTGGATCGCGACCCGCTCGGGCGGGCATTTCGCGACGCTCTATACGCATATCGACGATTTTGTCGAAAGCCTGCGCGTCGTGACGCCGAAAGGCGTCGTCGAAACCCGTCGGCTGCCCGGCTCCGGCGCCGGCCCGGCGCCGGAGCGCCTGTTCATCGGCTCGGAAGGTACGCTCGGCGTCATCACCGAAGCGTGGATGCGATTGCAGGAGCGGCCGCGCTTCCGAGCCGGCGGCGCGGTCCATTTCCATGACTTCCATAGCGCGGCGCGCGCCGTCCGGGCGATCGCCCAGGCGGGACTTTATCCGTCGAACTGCCGCATCCTCGATCCGCAGGAAGCCGCCAACACCGGCGCCGGCGACGGCACGACGGCGATCATGGTGCTGGCCTTCGAATCGGGCGATCATCCGGTCGAGCCGTGGCTGCGCCGCGCGCTCGAATGCGTCGCCGACCACGGCGGCCGCCCCGAGGCTGCGGACATGGCCGACGCCCATCGTGCGGGCGCCGCGGGGGCGTGGCGCCACGCCTTCATCCGCATGCCCTACGCCCGCGAGCGGCTGATCACGCGCGCCATCATCGTCGACACCTTCGAGACGGCCATCACCTGGGATCGCTTCGAGGCCTTCCACGACAAGGTCAAAGCGGCAACCGAGACGGCCATCCGCGAGGCCACCGGCCGGCCGGGTCAGGTCACCTGCCGCTTCACCCACGTCTATCCGGACGGGCCGGCGCCCTACTTCACCTTTCATGCCCTTGGCCGCCACGGCGAGCTGATCGCGCAATGGCAGCAGATCAAACAGGCGGCCAGCGAGACGCTGCACGGCGCGGGCGGCACGATCACCCACCACCACGCGGTTGGCCGCGAGCACCGGCCCTGGTATGACAGGGAACGCCCCGAACTGTTCGCCGCGGCGCTGAAAGCGGCCAAAAGCGTCCTCGATCCGCAGGGCCTCTTAAATCCCGGCGTGCTGATCGACCGCTAACGGGAGGCTCTGTCTTCCCTTGCGGTCGCCGGCGGCGCCCGCCATTCTTCGGCGTATCGATGGCTGCGGCTTGGGAAATACGATGATCAAGCGATTTCACGTCCTCTATGTCGGCCAGATTGCACTCGACAATATCGGCCTCGACGGCACGCCGGCCAACGAGCGGCGCTATCCGAACGAGCGCCTCTCCGAGGTATTCTGGACCGCGCGCGACGTCGCCCGATTGATGGACGAGCTCGGCTATTACGCGTTGTGGACCGCCGAGCATCATTTCCAGCGCGAAGGCTATGAGTGCCTGCCCAATCTGATCCAGCTCGGCCTGTGGCTGGCGACGCAGACCCGGCGGCTCAAATTCGGCTGCGCCTTCAACATCCTGCCGATGTGGCATCCGATCCGGCTCGCCGAGGATTATGCGATGGCCGACATCGTCACCGACGGCCGCGTGATCATGGGTATCGGGCGCGGCTATCACACCCGCGAGGTCGAGACCTTCGGCGCGCCGCTCTTGGACGCCGAAGCCAACCGCGCGATTTTCGAGGAAGGGCTTGATCTGCTCCTCAAATGCTTCAACGAGGAGGCGTTCCGCTTCGACGGCAAGTATTTCACCTGCCCGCCGCGGGTGCCCTATCGCGGCTATACGCTCGAAGACATCACGGTCGTGCCGCGCCCGAAACACCTGCCGGTCGAGATCTGGATGCCGATCGCCAGCGGCAAGACGATCGACCTGATGGCCAGAAAGGGCTTGAAGGCGATGGTAACCTTGAACGGCGAGAAGATCCTTGACGAGGTCATCCGCGCCTTCCACGACGCCTGCCACACCCACGGACGCCGGATCGCGCTCGGGCAGGACATGATCTGGGGCGCCGGCCTCTATCTCGCCGACACGAAGGAAGAGGCGATGCGGCGGCTTGAGCCGGCCCATGACGAGCGCTTCAAGTGGTTCGCCCCGTTCGGCTTTGTGCGCTACGCCGACGAGCAGGGGCGGACCTGGGGCACGCCCGGCGCACCGGCCGGGATTCCGACGCTGGCCGAGGGTGTCAGGCAGAAAGCATGGTTCTGCGGCCCGCCCGAGGAAGTCATCGCCGGCATCAAATCGATCGAGGCCAAGTATCCCGGCCTCGAGGATTTCATGATCCATTGGGCCGAAGGGCTGCCGCCGGAGGAGTTCAAGGAGCAGCTGCGCCGCTTCGCGCGCGAGGTCATGCCGGCCTTCAATCGCGCCTGACCCCGGCGGCCGGGCGGCGCCGCTCGGTCGCCGCCCGGCCACCCCGGGCATCAGGTGAGGAATGCCGCGGGGCATCCCGTCAACGCGCCTCGGTCGCGGCCTGTTCCAGGCGGCTTGGTCGCATGCCTTGCGGAACCTGCCCCGTTCGCGTTTTGCGCGACGCGGCTTCTTCCGGCCCGCCTTCTCGACCGTGGGCGATCCGGGCAGCATCGGGAGCAATGTCATGCTCGAGGAAACCCACCGCAGCCTGATCCGCGACCAGTTCACCCGGCAGGCGGCGCCGTTCAGCGACGCCGGCCCGATCGCCGACCCGGAGGCGCTGGCGATGCTGGTCGCGGCCGCCCGCCCGCGCCGCACCGACACCGTTCTCGACGTCGCCTGCGGCGGCGGCCTCGTCGTCTGCGCGTTCGCTCCCCATGTGCGGCGCGCGAGCGGCATCGACCTCGTCCCGGCAATGCTGGAGCGCGCCCGCCGCCTGGCGGCCGAGAAGGGCCTCGCCAATGTCTGCTGGCGGGAGGGCGAGGTCTCTCCCCTGCCCTATCCCGACGGCGCCTTCGACATTGTCGTGACCCGCTTTGCGATGCATCACTTTCTCGATCCGCACGCCGTCTTCGGCGAGATGGTGCGGGTCGCCAAGCCCGGCGGCCGGATCGTCGTCGCCGACACCTGCGCCGCCCCCGATCCGGACAAGGCCGCCGCATTCAACCGCCTGGAAAAATTGCGCGATCCCTCGCATGTGCGGGCGCTTTCTGTGGCCGAACTCGAAGCTCTCTACCGCGAGGCCGGACTGCCGCAACCCGAGAAGCGCTTTTACGCGCTGCGCGATACGGTCGACAATTTGCTGGCCCGCTCGTTTCCGAACCCGGGCGACGAGCAGAAAATCCGCGAGTTGTTTGCGGCTGCGGTCGCCGACGACCGCCTCGGCATCCCGCTCACCCGCGACGGCGAGCGGCTCGTCTATGCCTATCCGGTGGCGATCCTCGTCGCGGACCGGCCGTGAGCGGGGAGCGGCGCCGGCGGTTTTGCGTCTTGATCGTTCAGACGCCAGATCTCGAAATTGAGCAGGCTTGCAAAGGCCACCCAGGCGGCCAGCGGAACGAGATACGCCGCCGCGGCGCGATCGAGCCGACGAAACCGCGCGATCGTCGCCAATATTGCGAGTTCCTGCGGCCCGATGTTCACCAGTCCTGCGAGCGGGCTGCGCAGGGCGAAGAACATCCCCGGCCAAGCCGCGTTGAGCGCAAGCTGGATGAAAAACGGCCGCAGCGCCGCCCGCCGACCCGGCGTGCAGCGGGGCAAGCTCAGAATGCGCCAGGCAGCCACGGCCATCAGCGCATAAAGAACGGTCCAGACCGGCCCGAATAGGCGCTCCGGCGGGGTGAACTCTGGCTTGACGAGCCCGCGATACCAGGACTTGAGGTTCGGATAGGCGGCGAGCCACCCGATCAGGGATGCGCCGATGACGGGCAGCACGGCGCCCGCCGCAGTGCGCAGGGAGCGAGGCAATATCATCGGAAGCCGACCTTTCATGGCAATTGGCCTCATCACGCCAATGAACGCGCCCCGGTCCGCCCGAAAGCGCCCAAAGCCGCCGCTCTTCCAAACGCTTCGCAAGCCATGTATTGCTCCCTATATGGCCGGCCGGCCGGAACGCAGCGAGAGGCGCCTTGCCCCGCGAGCCGGCCCGATGCGATGGAATGGAGACTTGACATGAGATTCGGGCTTTTCGGTGGGGCGCGGGCGCGCGGCGGGCCGGCCGGCGACAGCTCCGCCTATCACGATTTCGTCACCTATGTCGTCGAAGCCGAAAAGCTCGGCTTTTCCAGCGTCTTCCTGGTCGAGCACCATTTCACCGGGTTTGGCCAAGTGTCGGCCTCGATGACGTTGCTCGCTTATCTGGCGGCGCGCACCGAGCGCATCCGCCTCGGCACCGCGGTCGTCGTGCTGCCCTGGCACAACCCGGTGCTGGTCGCCGAGCAGGCCGCCACCCTCGACCTGCTCTCGAACGGCCGGCTCGATTTTGGTGTCGGCAAGGGCTATCGCAGCTATGAATTCTCCGGCTTTTGCATTCCGCCGCAGGAAGCGGGCGAGCGTTTCGAAGAGGCCATGGAGGTGGTGCGCAAGGCATGGACTACGCCCGGCCGCTTCTCCTATCACGGCAAATACTGGCATTACGACAACATCGTCGTCGAGCCGAGCCCGATCCAGCAGCCGTACCCGCCCTTTTGGCTTGGCGCCGGCAGCACCGAATCGATCCGCCGCGCTGCGCGCGAGGGATACAACTTGCTGCTCGACCAGATCGCGCCGACCGACCTGATCATCGAGCGCGTGCGGATCTTTCGCGAAGAATGCGAGCGGATCGGCCGGCCCTATGATCCGATGATGGTCGGCGTCACGCGCGGATTGCAGATCGTGCACAACGAGGAGGAGCGCAAGCATGCGATCCAGATCCGCCGCCAGGTGCTGAAGAACATCGGCGACCTCGCCCGCGGTCCGGGCGCCGAGCGCTATCATCACATCAGGGACGATGAGCCCTTCGAGCTTGACGACGCCCCGCTGCTCGGCACGCCCGAGGAAATCATCGCGCGGCTGAAACGGCTCGAAGCCGGCGGCGTCGAGAACGTCCTGTTCGCCGCGCCGGGCGCCTCGGTCGCCGCCTTGCGCACCTTCGCCGAGGAGATCATGCCGGCCTTCGAGCCGCGCCCGATGTCGCTGGCGCAGGTGTAATCACCGCGAAGGCGTCGGGAAGCAATACCGCGAACACGTGACGATCCGATACCCGGCCCCCGCGCCGGGCATCGGCGCCTCCGGTTCTCTTCGGCGGCAAGCGGGCGGCGATCCGCAGAGAGTGCGGAGGGCGTTTCTCGACGCCCGCCATATTGTGAGGGAACGGTCAAAGGAGGAAGCGATGGAACAGCGGGTCGCGATCGTCACCGGCGGGTTGAGCGGCCTCGGCCGGGCGATGGCGCTGGGCCTGGCGCACGCGGGACATCGCGTCGTCGCGGCCGGGCATATCGCGGCGGACGCCCATGCGCTGACGCGCGAGATCGCCGGCACCGCCCTCGCCGACCGCCTGCTGCCGGTCGTCGCCGATCTGCGGCAGAGGGAGGAATGCGATCGCATCATCACCCTTGCGCGCGAGCGCTTCGGCGGGCTCGACATTCTGGTCAACAACGCCGGTCTGACCTTCACCTATATCGATCCGGCGCGCTATCGCCGGCCGTCGATCCAGAAGTTCTGGGAAGTCGGCGACGCGATCGTCGAGAACGTCTTCGCCGTCAACTACATCGCCGCCGACCGCCTGGCCCGCCGCGTCGCCCCCGCCATGGTCGCCCAAGGCTGGGGCCGCATCGTCAATGTGACGACCAAGCTCGACACGATGAACCGCGCCGGGACGCATCCTTACGGCGCCTCGAAGGCGGCGCTCGAAATGGCGACCGAGGTGTGGGCCAAGGAAGTGGCCGGCACCGGCCTCACGATCAACATCGTCAATCCCGGCGCCGGCGCCAACACCCCCGGCATGGCCGAGGAGATGCGGGCGATGAGCCGCGAGGGACGCGCCCCGCGCCTCGTCGAGCCGGAGGAGATGGTGCCGCCTTTGCTCTATGTCGTCTCGCGCGAGGCCGACAAGGTCAACGGCTGGCGCTTCGACGCCAATCTGTGGGACGGCTCATTACCGCCCGCCGAGGCCGCCAAGCGCGCCGGCCGCCCGGCCGGCTTTGAGATGCACCCGGCCGTGTGACCGGGCATCCCGTCGCAGAGGATCTGATGACCGCCTGGCGGTCGCCGACCAATGCCTTCGCCGATGCCGATTGCAAGGCCGCCGAGCTATCGCCGCCGAGATCCCCGACGCGATATACGCCAACCTCGCGACCGCGGCGGACCTTCAGGAGATCAAGCCGGAACTGCCGCCGCGCCTGAGCGGGATCGAACACCGGATGATATTGCGGGTCGGCGGCGCGATGGTCGGGCTGACCGGCCTCACCGTCGCGGCGACAGGCTATTTGCCCCGCGGCTGAAGCATCAGGCTCGGCTGATCAGAGGCGGCCGAAATGACCGAGCGGGAAGAGGCGATGATCGGCGATGGGCTGAACCGCCGCGAGGACCACGGGAAGACCGGGCGGCGAGGCGTGCGGGCCTCCCTTCCTCGTCCGCCCCATCAGCCGCGAATAGCCCGCGACATCGACGGCAGGATCGCGGCGCGCTTGCGTTCGACCGGCGTTGCCATGCGCCTCCCCAAGCCCGGCAATCATAGCGGGCCGCGGAAGCGCGAACGAATCACGCGGAGCGCGCCCTCTCGGTCTCGTCATGCCCGCGCCCGGCCTGCGCCAGGTCGAACACCGGGGTCAGCACGATCGCCACGACGAAATTCAAGATCAAGGCCGCCAGCGCGATATAGCAGGGAAAGCCGAAGCCGGCGATCGTCAGCGGATAGATCGGCTTGAACTGGACCGACGCGGCCATCGCCGTGCCGACGACGATGCCGACAAACCATCCGGCCAGCAGCGCGCGATCGTGGAACCAGCGGGTCAACAGCCCGCCGATCACCGCCGGCAAGGTCTGGATGATCCACACCCCGCCCAACAGCTGCAATTGGATCGCGTATTGCAATGGCAGGACGATGACGAAGGCAAGCGCCCCGAATTTGACGATCAGCGACACGCGCTTTGCCATCCGCGATTCTTGTGCGGCGGTGCAGTCGGGGCGGATGTATTCGCGATAGATATTGCGCGTCCACAGATTGGCGGCGGCGATCGACATGATCGCCGCCGGCACCAGCGCGCCGATCGCGATCGCGGCAAAGCCGAGACCGGCAAACCACGACGGGAACATTTTCAGCAGCAGCGCCGGCACTGCCGCGTTCGGCCCGTGCCGCTTGAACAACAGGGCAAAGCCCGGATCATGCGCGACCCCGGCGGCGATCGCCATGAAGCCCAATAGCGCGATCAGCGCCAACAGGAAGCTGTAGGCCGGCAAGAGGGCGGCGTTGCGGGCGACGACCTCGCGGCTCTGCGAACTCAGCACGCCGGTCACCGAATGCGGATACAGGAACAGCGCCAGGGCCGAGCCCAGGGCCAGGGTCGCATAGGCGCTGTAGAGGCCGAGCGTATCGCCCTTGGGCGCCGGCAGCAGCAGCTTCGCCGGCGGCACCGCGGCAAATATCTTGCCGTAACCGCCGAGCTTTATTGGGACGATGACGATTGCGGCGATGACCGTGACCCAGATCAGGATGTCCTTGACGATCGCGATCGCCGCCGGGGCTCTGAGACCGCTCGTATAGGTATAGGCGGCGAGGATGACGAAGGCGATGACGAGCGGCAGATCTGCCAGTGCGCCCGAGCCTTCGAGGCCGAGCCCGGCGATGACGACCTGGATGCCGACCAATTGCAAGGCGATATAGGGCATTGCCGCGGCGATCCCGGTCAGCGCCACCATCAAGGCCAGCGTGCGGTTGCCGTGCCGGCCGCGCACGAAATCGGCGGCGGTGATATAGCCGTGCCGGCGGCACACCGACCACAGGCGCGGGAATACCGCGAACACGATCGGATAGACGATAATCGTATAGGGCACGGCGAAGAAGCCGAGCGCGCCGGCGCCGAACATCAGGGCCGGCACGGCGATGAAGGTATAGGCGGTGTAGAGATCCCCGCCCAACAGGAACCAGGTGACGAGCGTGCCGAAGCGGCTGCCGGCAAGCCCCCATTCATGCAGCAGGTCGAGATCGCCGCGGCGCCAGTGCACGGCGAGAAAGCCGAGGACCGTGATCAGCGCGAACAGCGCGATGAAGACAGCGACGGCGACCCCGTGGATCGGCATGTTCGTCTCCTATTCCCGGGTCGCGAGATAGACAAGGAAGGTCAACGCCGCGCTGATAAAGATCCACAGCAGCTGATACCAGTAGAAGAAGGGTATGCCGTCCCAGCGCGGCTCGACCCGGTTGTAGCTCGACACCCACATCGTCGCGACGAACGGCGCCAGCAGCAACAGGTACCAGAACAGCCTCCGGCCGCCCCGCTTTTCGCCCATCTCCCGCCTCCTTTGCCGGAATTCTGCCGGCTATCCGCCTGATATATCTGTGAAAGGCAAAATGCAATCCCCGCTCCCGGCGGGTCCCGCGCACAACCTGCTGTGTTCCGGGCCAAACTCCCTATACTCTCCCAGCGATGCCGGGTATTCCGGGCCGGAGGAGGACGGGCGGGAGAAGCGAGCGGTGGAACAGCGAAATCTGGGAAAGTCCGGCCTTCGCATTTCGCTCGTCGGTCTTGGCTGCAACAATTTCGGCGGACGCATCGACTTCGCCGCAGCCCGTGCGGTCGTCCATAAGGCGCTCGATCTCGGCGTCACCTTTTTCGACGAGGCCGATACCTACGGCGATCCGCGCGGCAGCTCGGAAGAGATCCTCGGCCGCATCCTCGGCGAGCGGCGCAAGGATATCGTGCTGGCGACCAAATTCGGCCGGCCGATGGATGCCGAAGGCAGGCTCCAGGGCGCCTCGCGCCGCTATATGATGGCCGCCGTCGAAGCCAGCCTCAAACGGCTCAACACCGACTGGATCGACCTCTACCAGCTGCACCGACCGGACCCTCTGACCCCGATCGCGGAGACGATGCGCGCTCTCGACGATCTCGTCCGCGCCGGCAAGGTCCGCTATATCGGGTGCTCGACCCTGCCGGCCTGGCAGGTCGTCGAGGCGCAATGGACCGCCCGATCTCTCGGCCTCGAGCATTTCGTCTCGTGCCAGGAAGAATACAGCCTGCTGGCGCGCCGGCTCGATCACGACATGCTCCCGATGATGACGGCCTACGGCATCGGTTTGATCCCTTTTGCGCCTCTGGCGAGCGGGTTATTGACCGGCAAGTACCGGCGCGGCATGGCGGGACCGCCGGGGGCGCGCCTCTCGACCACGCCGCGGCTTGCCGAGCGCTATCTGACGGCAGAGAACTGGGCCGTTGTCGAGCGCCTCGAAGCCTTCGCCGCGGCGCGCGGGCACAGCCTGCTCGATCTGGCGATGAGCTGGCTCGCCCGCCGACCGGCGGTGGCGAGCATCATCGCCGGCGCGACCCGTCCCGAGCAGGTTGAGCAGAACGTCGCCGCCGTCGGGTGGGCGCTCTCGCCCGAGGACATGCAGCAGATCGACCGGCTGACAACCCCATGACCCGTGTTTGACAACCCTGGAGAAGGAATGCCGAGATGGAGATTCGACTGGATGGCCGCAGCGCCGTGATCACCGGCGGCAGCAAAGGGCTCGGTCTGGCGATCGCCACGGAATATGCGCGCTCGGGCGCCGATGTCGCAATCCTGGCGCGCGACCCGGGCACGCTCGCCGAGGCCAAGGCCAAGATTGAGGCCGGCGCCCCGGGGCGCCGGGTCGCAGCGATCAGTTGCGACGTCTCGAAGGCCGACGCCATCCGCCGGGCCTATGACCAGATCATGTCGCAGTTCGGCAAGATCGACATCTACGTCAACAATGCCGGGCAGTCGACGCGCGGACCTTCCGAGACCCTGACCGACGAGGTCTGGCAGGCCGATCTCGACCTCAAGCTGTTCGCGCAGATCCGTTTCTGCCGCCTCGTCTTCCCGCAGATGAAGGAGCGGCGCTGGGGCCGCATCATCAGCGTCCTCAACATCGGCGCCAAGGCGCCGGGGGCGGACAGCGCCCCGACCTCGGTCACCCGCGCCGCCCAGATGGCCTTCACCAAGGTATTGTCGCAGGAGGGCGCGCCGTACAACGTGCTGGTCAATTCGCTGCATGTCGGCGTCATCGTCTCGGACCAGATCAGGCGCCGCTACGATCGCGAACGGCCAAACCTCAGCTTCGAGCAGTATGTCGCCGAGGCCGGCAAGGGGGTGCCGCTCGGCCGCATGGGCCGCGCCGAGGAATTCGCCAATGTCGCGACCTTCCTCGCCTCCGACGCCGCCTCCTATGTGACCGGCTGCGCGATCAACGTCGACGGCGGCCGCTCGCCGGTGGTGTAGGCTCCCCCGTCCCGCCGGCGCGGATCCCCTCCCTCCTCTCCGAGGGGGGGAGCGGGGCAAAGAACTTCAAGGTCCGATCCGCAGATACTTGTCTTCGAGCGCCCGCCACTGGGCGGTGCCGACCGCCTCCTCGCGCTCCTCAAAGGTGGCGAGCTCGTTCTCGATGCGGCGCGTATCGCCGTCCTCCTTCAGGACCGCCAGCACCCGCTGCGCGGCGCGGATCGCGGCGCGCTGCGTCTGCGAGGGATAGATGCCGAGGCGAAAGCCCATCGCCTCGAGTTCGCGCGCCGGCACCATCGGCGTCTTGCCGCCCTCGAACACATTGACCAGGGCCGGCTTGATCAGGCTGCGGGCGACCAGGCGCAATTCCTCGAGACTCTGCGGCGCCTCGACAAAGCCGACATCGGCGCCGGCCTCGAGATAGGCGTTGACGCGGTCGATCGCGGCGTTGAGACCCTCGATCGCGCGCGCGTCGGAGCGGGCGATGACGACGAGATCGGGATCGCGCCGGGTGTCGACCGCGGCCTTGATCTTGCCGACCATCTCGGCCGTCGCAATCACCTCCTTGCCCTCGTAGTGGCCGCATTTCTTCGGCGCTACCTGATCCTCCAGATGGAAGGCCGCGACCCCCGCCTTCTCGTATTCGCGCACCGTGCGGATCACGTTGATCGCATTGCCGTAGCCGGTATCGGCGTCGGCGATGACCGGGATCCCAACCGCCTCGACCGTCATGCTGATGAAGCGCACGTTTTCGGTCAGGGTCAGAAGGCCAAGATCGGGATAGCCGCTCGCCCGCGAATAGCCGCCGCCGGTCAGATAGACCGCCGCGAACCCGGCCTGTTCGACGAGCCTTGCGGTCAGCGTGTCATGGGCGCCCGGCACCATCGTGTAGCCCGCGCATGCGATCAGCCGCCGCATCCGTTGTCGCGCCGTCATTCCTCATCTCCGTCCGCCGCCTCTCACCTGGGGAAACCTTAGCCGGCATCGCCCCGGCATGCTAGGATCGCCGCCGAGACAAATCAGAGAGCGCCATGGATCAGCGACCCTTCGAAGCCCCCCTCGTCGACAGTCTCGAAGTTTGCGTCGTCGTCGATTCCCGTTACGACCTGTTCATCGAGGATGCCGCGCACCCGCTGCTGAAGATTGAACATACCAAGCGCATTCCCGGCCGCGAGCGTTCCACTCTCGCCGGCGAATGGGGATTGTCGCTGCATCTCGAATCGATGCGCGGCGGCGAGCGCGCGCGCTATCTGCTCGATTTCGGCTTCACGCCCGAGGTGCTGCTGCGCAATTTCGAATTGCTTGCTCTCGATCCGGCCCGGCTCGACGGGCTGATCTTAAGCCACGGGCATCTCGATCATTACGGCGGGCTCACCGGCTTTGTCGCCCGGCACCGCGAGCGGATGCGCGCCGATCTGAAGCTTTATGCCGGGGGCGAAACCTATTTCCGCGAGCAGTGGCTCAAGCGCCGCGAGGGCGGCGCCGTGTCGATGGGCCGGCTTGATCGCGCCGCGCTCGAGGCCGCCCATGTCGCGACCGTATACTGCCAGGGCGCGCAGGCGCTCGCCGGCCCCTTCACGACCGGGCCGATCGCCCGGCGCTCGTTCGAGCATGTGCTCGAAAACACGTATGTCGCGCCGCCGGAAGCCGAGTCCGGCCATTTCAGCGAGGCCGAGCTCTCCGGCCGGCTCGTCCCCAATCAGCACCCGGACGAGCAGGCAACCTGTTATGTCGTGCAGGGGCGCGGCCTCGTCGTGATCTCTTCCTGCGGCCATTCCGGCCTGATCAACACGATCGAGAGCGCGATCGCGGTGTCCGGGGTCACCAAGCTGCACGCCGTCCTCGGCGGGTTTCATCTCGGGCCGGCGCCCAACGACTATGTCGAGCACACCGTGAACGAACTCGCCCGCTTCGATCCCGACCTCGTCATCCCGATGCATTGCACCGGCGGCAAGTTCATCGCCGCGATGCAGCGGCGCCTGCCGGACCGCCTCATCGCCTCCAATACCGGCACGCGCTTCACCTTCGGGGTGTGACGGCCCGGCCCCGCCGTGCCGCGCGTGCCGCTTGCGCCTGCCCCGCGCAGGCGTCCCGCACGGCGCGGCCGCTTTGCGAGGTCGCGCCGGGAGGGAGCCCGCCGACGCGGCGCTAACTGCGCGCTGCGGTATAGGGATAGATCACCTTTCCGTCCCGATACTTTTTCGGCCATACGATGATCGGGTTCTTGCCGTCCTTGAACTCGTCGAGAGCGTTGCTCTTGACGTGCTGGAACTGGACCATCAGCACCCGCGATTGCGCCAGCTCGCCGTCGGGACCGAATTTGATATCACCCATCACCGTCTTAAAAGTGTGGCCGCGCAGATAATCGGCCAGCTTGTTCTGGTCGAGGCACTTGCAGCCCTCGACCGCCTCGCCCAGCACCTGCAGATAGGTGTAGCCCCAGGGCCCGAGATAATAGCCGAGCGGATCGACGCCTTCCTTGACCGCCCGCGCCTGATATTTCTTCAGGAAATCCATGACGCCGGCAAACCGCATCGTCGGCGCCGGCAGCCAGAAATCGTAATTGACGATGCCGTTCAGAAGCGGCCCCAGCTCGGTCTTGATCGAGGTCGTCTGCAGCCCGACCATGCCGCCGCCGAAGATCTTCGTATTGAGCCCGACCTCATTGGCGGCGCGCACGATGCCGACCGTATCGAGCGGATAGGAGGCGACGAATACCGCGTCGGGGTGGGTGGCCTGCACCGCCTGGATGATCGGAGTGTAATCGGTCGTCGTCGGCGGATAGGTCCGATCATAGACGATCTTCAAGCCGAAGGCTTTGGCGTCCTCGCGCACCCCGGCCGAGGCGGCGCGCGGATATTCCGCATCGGCGGCAATAATCGCCAGGGTCTTGGGCTTCGGGTTCTGGGCGGCGGCGACCTCGAAAAACGGCTTGGTCACCGCGATCGGCGCGTTCGGTCCGGTCGGCGTGATCGTGAAATAGCGCGGGTAGTGGAACTGCGCATTGACGGCAAGGCCGAACAGCGACAGGAACGTCCGGCCGTGCTGCATGATGACCGGCATCGCCGGCGCGATCATGTTGGTGCCGTAGCCGCTGACGACCAGATCGACCTTGTCGACGTCGAGCAGCTTCGTATAGATCCCCGGCACGGTCGCCGGATTGCTCTGGTCGTCATAGACGACAAACGCGACGGGGCGCCCCAGAAGGCCGCCCTTTTTGTTGATGTCGTCGCGCCAGATCTTCATGCCCAGCAGCGCCATCCGGCCGTTGGCGGCAAGCGGGCCGGTCAATGCCAATCCGAAGCCGATGCGGATCGGCTGGGCGGCCGAAACCGGCGCCGAGCCGGCGGTAGCGGCGATCGCGGCCGCCAGCAGCGGCGCGGCCAACAATGCCAACCGAACCTGCCCTCTTCTCACATCCCCCTCCTGTTGCCGCTTGCAAGTCCTCACATCCCCGCCGACACTGCGGTGCCCGCATCGCCGCCGCCAAGGATCGCCGAAGGCCATGCCGTTTCCGCCCGGGGCCGATTGCATCACGGGTCGCCACGCGCTTCTTGTCAAGCCGATACGGGCAATTCCGCAGCGGCGCCGGCCGGCGCTTCGGCGCCAGGATCGGGCGGAACCGCTATCGGAGGCCGTCCCGACATTGGGCGGCTGCCCTTTTGTCGTGGCGCGCCCGGCCCGCGATCCTTCCGGCGCCGCCGCGGGACATGGATAATCGCGCAACACCGGGGGTCTGCGATGCCGCGCCAAAAATCGGCCGCCTACGAATTTTACATTATGGTCTTGCTCGTCCTCTTCTGGGGGTGCATTGGGCTCAATCGGGTCGGTATCGGGTTCATCTTTCCGAAGATCGTGCCCGAATTTCACATGGCGTTGTGGCAGGCGGGGCTGCTGATCTCCGGAACTTCGGTCACCTGGGCGTTCAGCAGTTGGATCGGCGGCTGGCTTTCCGACAATCACGGCCGCCGCAAGGTTCTGCTGCCGGCGATCGCCGCCACTTCGCTGATGACGGCGGCGATGGGGGCGACGTGGAATTTCCTATCGATGTTCATCGTCCGCGACCTGCTGGGTCTTGGCGACGGCATCGGCTGGTCGGTCGGCCAGGCGACGATCAGCGCCGTCGCGGCGCCGCGGCGGCGCGGGCTCAATCAGGCTCTGTACAATGCCGGCTACAGTTTTTTCGGCGTCGGACTGGGAGCGCTGATCGTCACCACCCTGACGGAGCGGCTCGGCTGGCGCTGGGTGTTCCCGATCATCGGCCTCGCCACTGCCGTCGTGTTCGTCGCGCTGGCCGCCGTCATGCATGAGCCGACGCGCGCGGCGCCCGACACGATCAAATGGCGGGCAGGGCTCGGACTGCTGCGCAACCGTTCGGTGCTGCTCGTCACCGTGATGGGGTGCGCCGCCCTTGCCTGGCTACAGCTTTCGGTCGGATACAATGTATTATTCCTGACCAAGGTGCGCGGATTCGGTTTGGTCGAGGCCGGGACCGTCGTCTCGGCATGGGGGCTCGTCGGAACCGCCGGGCAGGTGCTGCTGCCGCTGGCCTCCGATTTCATCGGCCGGCGCCCCGTCATTCTCGCGAGTGCGCTCCTCTGTGCGGCGACATTGACCCTCTATATCCTCGGCGGGTTCGATCTATCCGCGATGCGGCTATTGTCGGCGGCAAGCGGCTTCTTCGGGTTTGGGCTCGGCCCCATCGTGATCGCCACCTGTGTCAGCGAATTGGTCCCCGAAGGATTGCGGGGGGCGGCGCTGGGAATGACCAATTTCTTCGCGGTCATCGTCGGCACCGCAGTGATGCCGGTAGTCGGCGGGATCATCGCCGATCATTTCGGCATCGCCGCCGCGCTGGAGCTCGCGGTGGCGGTGCAGATCGCTCTCGGCGCCCTGGTCATCGGCATCGCTGAGACGGCGCCGCGCGTTGTCGCCCGCCGCGCCGCCGGGGTGCCGACGCGGTTCGACGCCGGCGCCGGCGCTTGAAAGGCAAGCCGCCGCGACGCCCGCCGGGCCGGAAGCCCGAATTCCGCGACGCTTGGCATCCCGGCATTCGCACGCTATCAGTCCCGAACAGGTCGGCTGCCGGGCAGGGACCTTCCGCTCGCATCGGGGCCGGCGGGCCCGCGGCGGGATTGTCGCGCTCCCGGCCCCGACCCGCTTCGTTCACGATCGGGGGTCTCCCGTGACGCCAGCAGCCCGGCCGAACATCCTTTTCATTCTCGTCGATGATTGCGGTTATGCCGATCTCGGTTGCACCGGACAGACCGATTACGCGACGCCGGCGCTCGACCGGCTCGCCGGCGAGGGAATCCGCTTCACCCAGGCTTATGCCAACGCGCCCCTATGCACCAACACGCGGGTTGCGCTGATCACCGGACGCTACCAGTACCGCCTGCCGATCGGGCTGGTCGAACCATTGCGATGGGCCGATCGCGACCGGCCGGAAATGGGCCTGCCGCCGGATCACCCGACCCTGCCGGGGCTGCTGCGCGACGCCGGCTACCGCACCGCGCTGATCGGCAAATGGCATCTTGGCTATCTGCCGCGCTACAGCCCGCTGAAAAGCGGCTATGACGAATTTTTCGGGATCATGGGCGGCTTCACCGGCTACTACACGCATTGCGGCGATGGCGGCACGCATGACCTCTACGAGGGCGAGACGCCGGTCGAGCGGCAGGGCTATGTCACCGACATGCTGAGCGAGCGGGCGGTCGCCTTTGTCGAGGCGGCGGCCCGCTCGCCGGCGCCGTACTTCCTCAGCCTGCATTACACGGCGCCGCACTGGCCGTGGTCGGCGCCCTCCGTCGAAGCGGCGGCGCGGCGGCGCGAGGTCGATCGGGCCGAGATCACCGAGGGCGGATCGACGCGCATCTACGGCGAAATGATGCAGATCCTGGACGCCGGCATCGGGCGGGTCGTCGCGGCGGTGCGGCGCAGCCAAAGCGGGCGCGACACCTTCATCATCTTCACCAGCGACAATGGCGGCGAGCGCTTTTCCAAGATCTGGCCGTTTGTCGGCCGCAAATTCGATCTGCTCGAGGGCGGGCTCAGGGTGCCGCAGATCTGCTGGTGGCCCGGCCGCATCGGGGCCGGCACGGTCACGGATCAGGTGTGCATTACGATGGATTTGACCGCGACCTGCCTTGCCGCGGCCGGCGTCGCGGCGGCGCCGGCCTACCCGCTCGACGGCCGCGATCTGCTGCCGGTCCTGACCGGACAAGCGCCCGCGAGCGAGCGGACCCTCTATTGGCGCATGCGCAACCGCCATCAGCGGGCGGTGCGCCGCGGCGACTACAAATACTTGAAAGTGGCGGATCGCGAATTCCTGTTCGACCTCGCCTACGATCCGCGCGAGCGCGGCGATCTGGCCCGCAAGGAACCGGCGCTGCTCGACGAATTGCGCGGGCTGTGGGAGGCGTGGAACCGCGACATGCTGCCCGTTCCCGAGCACATGGTGCCGCCGATGTCGAACCTCTCCGAGATGCTGTGGTAATCCTCGCCCGGTTGCCGGGACGGCCGATCGCGGCCTAGAGTGGCGCAATGGACAGGCATAGGAGGAACCGATGGACGGCGCACCCCTAGCATCCCCGGACCATCCGTCCACCCTTAGGATCCGCAGGACCGGCGCTTTTCTCAGCGCCGAGGTCACCGGCCTTGATCTCTCCCGGCCGCTTGATGCCGCCACGATCGAGGCGATCGCCAGCGCGCTAGCCGAGCATGAGGTGCTCGTGTTCCCGGACCAGCAGATCAGCGCCGCGGATCTGATGCGGTTCGGCCGCTATTTCGGCCGGCTCAGCGTGCACCCGTTCTCGACCAACGCCGACGACACGCCGGAGCTGATCGTTTTCGACAACAAGGAAGGCAATCCGCCGCACGCGACCGACATCTGGCATTCCGACGAGACCTTTCGCGAGATCCCGCCGATGGGCACGATGCTGTGCTCGAAGATCGTCCCGGAAATCGGCGGCGATACCTGCTTTTGCAGCATGACCGCGGCCTATGAGGGCTTGTCGGACCGGATGCAGAATTTTCTCTCCGGGCTGGAGGCGGTGCACGACTTCAAGCCGTTCAAGGCGCTGTTCGGGCAGGACGAGGAAGGCCGCAAGCGCCTGCAATATTACGAAACCCTTTATCCTCCGGTGACCCATCCGGTCGTCAGGGTGCATCCGGTCACCGGCAGAAAGGCGATCTTTGTCAATCGGCAGTTTACGCTCTATATCAAAGGGATGGAGGAACGGGAAAGCCGCACGCTGCTGGAGACGCTGTTCAACCTGACCAACATCCTCGAATACCAGTACCGGCATCGCTGGTCCGCGAACCAGGTCGTGTTCTGGGACAATCGCTCCGTGCAGCATGCGGCCGTGCACGATTATTATCCGCAACGGCGGCGGATGGATCGCGTGACGATCGCCGGCGACAGCCGGCCCGTGGGCGATGCGCCGCCGCCGGGACCGGGCGAGATCCGCAAGTTCCGGATGCCGACGCTCACCGATTTCGCGGATCAGCGCGCCCGGCGCCAGTTCGAAAAGGCCGATGCGCGATAAATGCGCGCCGCCCGGACAGGCCCCACCGAGAGGGCGGAAACGAGATTGGCGCTCGAGGGAGGGTCAACGGCACTGCCGGGCAGGGCGCGGCCGCGCCCCTACCGGAAACGCCCGGGACCCCGTCTGATGCGGATTGCCTAGCGATGGAGGAAAAGGCGACATGAACGAGGATGCCAAGAAGACCGCACTGCGCATGATCCCCTACGGGATCTACGTGCTGACCGCCGACGACGGCAAAGGCAACATCGCCGCCGCGACGGTCAACTGGGTGACGCAGAGCGCGTTCAACCCGCCGCTGGTGGTCGTCGGCGTCAAGACCGACAGCGGCGCCTATCAGATTGTCAAGAACACCAAGACCTTCGCCCTCAACATGCTGGGCAAGGACCAGAAGGGGGTGGCCTTCACCTTCTTCAAGCCGACTCAGCTTGAGAACGGCAAGATCAGCGGCCAGGCCTTCCACAGGGGCGCGACCGGCGCACCGATCCTCGACGCCGCCCCGGCTGCGGTCGAGTGCAAGGTGACCCATATCGTCGAGCAGGGCGACCATCACGTCGTCGTCGGCGAGGTCGTCGAGGCGCATCTGCCGAAACCGATCGCCGGGCGCCCGGACGCCGCAATCCTCGAAATGAAGGATCTCGGCGAGAACGTCTTTTACGGAGGCTAGTAAGCCCTCTCCGCCCGGGGGCGGAAAGGGCCGCCCCCTCGGCGGTAACGCGAGGGAGGACGATGATCGAGCGGCTCAGCGCGGTGACCCTTGCCACGCACGACATGCGCCGGGCCGTCCGCTTCTACCGGATGCTCGGCTTTACGATCGCCTATGGCGGCGAGGAGGCGGCCTTCACCAGTTTCCGGGCCGGCGAGAATTTCCTCAATCTGATCGCCGCCCCGGCCGCCCGGGAATGGTCGTGGTGGGGTCGGGTCATCTTCTATGATTCGGACGTCGACGGGCTTTATCGCCGGCTTGTCGCCGCAGGGTATCGGCCGCAGACGGAGCCGCGCGACGCCCCCTGGGGCGAGCGCTATTTTCATGTCACCGACCCCGACGGCCACGAGTTGAGTTTCGCCTGGCCGCTCGAACGATGACCCCCATTTCGGCGTCCGCGCGGCCGATCAGGGAAAGGTGTCGCGAACCAGCGTCGTATCCTGACCCTTGACCGGATCGGCCACGGCCGCCTCCAGGCTGTTTGCACCCTTCCACTCCGCCGCCGGCCGCGCCTTCTCGTTGGTGCCGATCTGGTCGATGTTCCAGTAGATCTCCAGCCGATGGCCGTCGGGATCGCGGAATTCCACCGCGATCTGGCATCCCGCCCGGCGCCGTCCTTCGAAATCGATCGGCACATCGTGCCGGCGCAGGTGCTCACGGGCGCGGAACACTTCCGCCAAGGTGCCGACTTCGAAGGCCAGGTGGTGCAGCCCGGCGCTCCCGGCTTCCCCATCGCCGGCGCGAAACAGCGCCACGCCGTGGTGGTCGGTGTTGCAGCGCAGAAATACCGCGCCGCCCGGCACCATATCCTCGCCGTAAACGTCCGACACCCGGAACCCCAGCACCTCGGTATAGAACCGCGCCGACCGCTCCAGATCTCGCACATACAAGGCGATATGACCGATCTTGGTGATCCGGAACGGCATCCCTGTCGGGCGGTCGAATTCCGCGATTGCCCGGCTCGTCATGGCGGCTTCCTGCTGTCCGATGCTTCTCAGAGCGGATCCCACGCAAACACCTCCTCGGAGCGGTCGAGCGGCATGAAGGAGGGTTTGAGGGCCGGCAATGCGTGCTCGGCGATGGCCTCCGGCGTCCATCCTTCGGCCCGGTGCAAGGCGCGGATCGGCCGCGGCGAGCTGAACAGATAGATCTCGTTGAGGCGCGTGCCGAACACCTGGCCGGTGACTTCGCGCGCCGCATCGGAGGCGAGAAACACGGCCATCGGCGCGTTCTTGTCGGGGGTCATGCGCTGCAGTTTCGCGACCCGTGCGCGCTGCTCGGGGGTCGTCGCCGGGATCGATTGCGTCATCCGGCTCCATGCCCACGGCGACAGGCAGTTCGAGCGCACGTTGAAGCGCCGCATGTCGAGCGCGATCGCCTTTGACAGCGCCGTGATGCCGAGCTTGGCCGCGGCATAATTAGCCTGGCCGATATTGCCGATCAGGCCCGAGGTGCTGGTGATGTGGATGAAACAGCCGCTCTCCTGCTTGCGAAACTGGTCGGCGGCGGCGCGGCTGACAAAGAAGCTGCCGTTCAAATGCACCGAGATGACGGCGAGCCAGTCTTCCGGCATCATCCGGTGGAAGATCGCGTCGCGCAGAATGCCGGCATTGTTGACGACGACGTCGAGCCGGCCGAAATGGTCGAGGGCGGCCTGCACGATCTTTTGCGCCGAGGCCCATTCCGCAACCGAATCGGTGTTGATCGCGGCGCTTCCGCCGGCGGCTTCGATCAGCCCTTTGGTCTCCTCGGCCGGGGTTTGCGAGCGGCCTTCGCCGGCCAGCGAGGCGCCGATGTCGTTGACGAGAACCTTGGCGCCGGCCTGCCCCATCGCGACTGCAATCGCGCGCCCGATGCCGCCGCCCGCGCCGGTGACGATCGCGACCTTGCCCTCCAGCATGCCCGCCATGATCTTCCCCCTTTGCCGTCGATAAGCCCTCTTAAGCTCCCAGCCTGCAGGCCAATGTCCAGGCCTGTTCGCCGATCGGGCGCGCAAGGCGCCCGACCGCCATGGCTTCCGCACTCGCCGCGGTGCCGTCGATCGCGCGTCGGGCGATCCCCTGCAGGATCGCGGCAAGGCGGAACAGGCTGTAGACCATGTAGAATTCCCAGTCGGCGATGGCCGCGCGCCCGGTGCGCCGGCAATAGGCGGCGACGTATTCGGCTTCGGTCGGGATGCCGAGCGCGGCAAAATCAACGCCGGCAAGGCCGCGGAACAGTTCCGGCGTCACCCGCCAGGCCATCGCGTGATAGGCAAAATCGGCAAGCGGATCGCCGATTGTCGACAACTCCCAATCGAGGACGCCGATCACGCGCGGCTCGCTCTTGTGGAAAACGAGATTGTCCATGCGATAGTCGCCATGCACAAGGCGCGGCGCGCTCTCGGGCGGCAGATGGCGCGGCAGCCATTCGATCAGCGCGTCCATAGCCGGCTGTTTGTCGGTTTCCGAAGCCTGATATTGCCGGCTCCAGCGCGCGATCTGGCGGGCCATGTAATTGCCCGGGCGGCCGAAATCGGCAAGGCCGAGAGCCTCGTGATCGAGCGAATGCAGGGCCGCGACGACGGCGTTCATCGAATCAAACATCGCCCGCCGCTCGTCCGGATCCTGTTCCGGCAGGCGCTGGTCCCAGAAGATGCGGCCGTCGAGATGCTCCATCACGTAGAAGGCGCTGCCGATAACGGCATTGTCCTCGCACAGGGCATGGACGCGCGGCACCGGCACGCCGCTCCCGGCGAGCGCCCGCATGACCCGGTATTCGCGCTCGACCGCATGCGCGCTCGGCAATAAAGGCCCAAGGGGCTTGCGCCGCAGGACATAGCATCCCGAGGCGGCGGTCAGTTTATAGGTCGGATTCGACTGGCCGCCGGCAAAGCGCTCGGCCGCCAGCGGTCCGCGAAAGCCGGCAAGATGAACGCGCAGCCACGCTTCGAGCCGATCGAGCGGCAGCTCGTGCGCGTGCGGGTGCTCCCTCAGCGGCAACCTCCTCGTCAACGCCGGACCCGCCATGCGGCTGCGGCGGCAATGTCCGGTCCGGTATAGTATCGGCTTTGCGGCAACCGGTCGATGGAGGCGCAAATGGCGAGCGATCGCTTCGGCAATCCCCATGCCCCGAACCTGCCCTATGCCCGCGGCCGAATCCTGGCCGACAGCGCCGACGATTTCCGCAAGCTCGCGGTCGCCTGGTCGCTGATCCGCCGGCACGGGGCGCAGGCCGTCCATATCTTTACCGGCCTCGAGCACGCCCTGCCGATGACCGCCGCGGAGCTTGCCTACGCCGATGACGAGATCGCGCCGGCGCTGTGTTTCGAGCGGCTGAAGGCGCTCGCCCTCGACCATCTCGGCGGGGTGCCGGAGCGCGACGACATCGCCCTCTTCAACCGGCTGACCGGCGCGACGATGGCGACGCATCTCTCATTGGTGCAGCCGGGCGAGGTCGTCATCGGCGTCTCGGCGAGCCACAGCCATCCCTCCGTCCTGCGCGCCGCCGGCCATGTCCGCGCGCGCTTTGTCGATGTCGTCGGGCTCTCCCGGTTCCGGGCCGCCCTTGCCGCCGAGAGCAATGTCAGGCTCGTGGTTCTGACCCGGCTTGCCGTCACCTACGATCTGATGCCGGTCGAGGAGATCCGGGCCGTCATCGGGCTCGCCCATGACAGGGGCGCTCTTGTCTATGTCGACGACGCCGGCGGCGCCCGGGTCGGGCCGGGCGCCTTCGGGCAGCCGCGCACATTGGAGTTGGGCGCTGATCTCGGCGCCACCGGCCTCGACAAATACGGCACGAAGGGCCCGCGCCTCGGCCTTCTCGCCGGGCGCAAGGATCTGGTCGCACGCATCCGCGCGACCGGCTTCGAATTCGGCATGGAGGCCCGGCAGATGCTCTACCCCGCGGTCGTGCGCACGCTGGCGGAGTACGACCCGGCGCGGGTCAAGGATTTGATCGCGACGACGCGGGAGATTGCCGGCGAGCTGCGCACGCTCTTCGGCAACCGTCTGCGCGAGACGCCGACGACCGTACAACTGCCGGCCGAGGACATCCTCGAACTGGCGCTGCAGCGCGGCGGTGTCGCCGCGCCGCCGATCGTTCCCTATGAGGCTTCGGCGGCATTGTCGATGCTGCTGCTGCGCGATTTCGGCGTGGTGACGGTGCATTTTGTCGGGGTCCCGCCGGGCACCGCCGATCTGTTGATCAAATTCGTGCCGCCGCAGACGCTGGCGCGCTTCGGCGGCGCCAGGAAATACGCGCAGGCGATCGATATTTCGCTGACGCGGCTCGGACACCTGCTGCGCGAACCCGCGGCGATTCGCGAGCTGCTGCTCGGCGGCGGCTGAAGTGTCCGCCGGCCTCGCCGAGGCGGCGGTTTTGCCGTATCATGGACCGCAAAACGCGCAGAAAGGGAGCCGAAAATGCCTAGAATCAAGCATATCGCGCTGACCACGAAGGAGCCGGCAAAAGTCGCCGCCTTTTACAAGGAGGCCTTCGGCATGCGCGAGCTGCGCAGAAGCGCGAACGGCGCCGTGTTCCTGAGCGACGGTTACATCAATCTCGCGATCCTCAACTGGAAGACCGAAAAGGACGCCGATGTCGGCGCCCACGGCGCCAATTTCAGCGGCATCCATCATATCGGCTTCGAGGTCGAGGATCTCGACGAGGCCGTCGCCAGGCTCGAAGGCGCCAAGGCAACGCAGCTCACCGGCAGGCACGAGCCCGACGTGGCGATGGGGGGCACGCGCAATTTCGAGATCAAATGGGCCGGCCCCGACGGCGTCGTCATCGACATCTCCCACACCGGCTGGGAAGGGACGCGGGGGTGAGGCGATGACCCGGAATATAACGATCTGCGTCGGGACGATCGGCAGCGGCGCCTGGGTCAGCCCCGACGGCGGCGAGAGCTGGCATCGCGTCCAGGCCGGACTGTGGAGCGAAAGCCGCGTCTTTGCGTTGAGCGTTCACCCGGCGGAGCCGCGCACCGTCTTCGCCGGGGCCGATGACGGCATCTACAAGAGCCGCGACGGCGGCCGCAATTTCGAGCGGCTGCCTGCGCCGATGGAGACGATGCAGGTATGGAAGATCGCCGTCGATCCGAGCGATCCGGACATCATTTTTGCCGGCACCCGGCCGGCGGCATTGTTCCGCTCGCGGGACGGCGGCCGCAATTGGCACAAACTCGCGGCCGAGATCGCCGCGGAGTGCCCGAATGTGCGCATCCCGCGGGTAACGGCGCTCGTCGTCGATCCGACCGACTCCCGCACCGTCTGGGCCGGCATCGAGGTCGACGGCGTGCGCCGCAGCCGCGACGGCGGCGACAGTTGGACGCGCATCGCGGGCGGGCTCGACGATCCCGACATCCACGACATCGCCGTCAGCGTCAACGGCGGCAGCACGGTGCTGACCAGCACGCCGCGCGAGATCTTTGCCAGCACCGATTCCGGCGAGACCTGGCAGGGCTGCGGCGTCGGCAAAGTGTTCCGCCTGCCCTATTGCCGCGGCCTGGCCTTGCGGGCCGACGACCCGAAGACCTTGTTCGTCGCCACCGGCGACGGCGCCGCCGGCAGCACCGGCGCGATCCAGCGCTCGCGCGACGGCGGCAGGAGCTGGGAGGCGCCGCCCCTGCCGGTCGCGCCGAATTCGCCGATCTGGGCCTTTGCGACGCATCCCGCCGATCCCGGCCTGATCCTCGCCTGCAGCCATTACGGGGAGCTGTTCGCCAGCGCCAATGGCGGCGATACGTGGACGAAACTGCCGCGCGAATTCACCGAGATCCGCAGCCTGGCGTGGACGCCGAACTAGGCAATATCGAGGCGCCCCTGCGCCCGCTCCGACCGGGCGCAGGGGGGTCCGAAGTCGGATCGACCAGAAACGGGTAAGGGGTCGCCCGACGCTGCGCGTCGGAGCGGTGCACGGCGATGCGGGCCGGCCGTCAAATTCCTGTAACGAGGCCGTGCTAATCGCCATCGCGGCAGTCACACCAGCGATGGCGGCAAATGCTCTACCTCCATCATGTTCCCGGCCGGCTGCGCCTGCGGCTGGCGGCACTGAAGGGAGACGGCCCGGCGGTCGCGCGCGCCTGCGCCGTGGTCCGGGCGATCCCCGCAATCCTCGACGCGCGGGCGAACCGCGCGACCGGCAGCCTCGTTATTCACTACGATCCGCAGCGCCTGACCCCGGACGAATTGTGGGCGGCGCTGCGCGTGCACGGGCTCGTCAGCGGTCCCTCGCCGCTCGCCAGCGGCACCGGCGCGATCTGCGTCAAGCTCCGATCGCCGCCCGAGGAGGCGGCGGATTGGCGCGCGTTCCTCGCCCGCGCCGCACTCGACCGCCTCGCCTCGGCGCTGCTCGGCGCCCTTGTTTGAGCCATTGCCGGGGCGGGGCCGTCAACGGGCAAACATCAGCTGCAGGCGGTGCCCGTCCGGATCCTCAAAATAGATGCAATGCTCCTCGCCCGGCCGGCCGGTCACCGCAACGCCGTGGCGTTCCAGTTCGGCCTTCAGCGATTCATAGGTCCCGTCCGCCACCCTGAGCGCCAGGTGATTGAGGTCGTTGCCGGCCGTCATCGGCGTCCCGCCTTCCCGCCGGAACAGGGCAACCCCCTGATCGCCGGCATGCAGGAACACCTGCCGGTCGTTCTCGCGATAGACCGTCATCCCCAGGACTTCGGTATAGAATTTTTTGGCGCGCGCGACATCGCCGGTATGCAGCACGACATGGTCGATGCCGCTGGTCCTGATCATCGCGGTTCCTCCCTATTACTGTCCGCGAGCGGCAACGTTAGCAGAGTGCCGATCGATGCGGGAGGCGATCAAGCGAGGGCGACAAGCTTCGCCGGCACCGGCGAGCGCAGCAGCGCCTGCCTGGCCCGCCATTCCTGCGCGGGATCGAGCGTCGCGAGAAACTGCACGGCGCCGCCGGCAAACAGCGCTATCGGGACGCCGTCGCGATAGAGGACGCGGTTCCCGGTCAGGGCGGCAAGCCGGGGTCCGGGGGTCAGGATGCCGACGAGGTTCAGGGGATCGGCGCCCGAGACCGAGATCATCGCCTCCGCGTTCGGCCGGTGGCGGGCGGCGCGCAACAGCGGGATCGCCTCCGGCAGGGCGAATTGTTCGCCGGAGAAGCCGGCGACAAAGCGGCCGCCGCGGATGTCGCCGCGCGCTTCAAGCCGCCGGTAGACGCGCAACAGGTCGCGCCACGGCGGCAGCAAGGGGCTCTCGCGCGCAAGCAGGCGCCAGAACACGACCCCGTAACGGCGCAACAGGACCGAGGCCAGATGCTCGGCCGCCTCTGCTGCGCCCTGCGCCGCAGGCATGCGCGGATCGGGGCGGCGGAGGCACGCCCAGCGGCCGGCCTGCGCCATGTCGAACATCCCGTGACCCCGCCTTCGGCTGCCGCTCCGACGGCGCTCGGCCGGCATCAGCAGCGCGCGCAGCCCGCCGAAGCTGTCCGAGGTGACAAGGCCGAGCGCGACGAGCTCGGCAAGCGCTTCCTCCACCTGCGGCCGCAGCAATCCGGTCCCATCGACCAGCTCGTCGAAGAATGAAGCGCCATAGCTGCGAAGGTAATCGGCGACCGCCTGCGCCCGCGACGACGGGGAAACCGCGTCGGCGCCCGGGCGGTACGCCGTCCACAGCGGCAGGTGGCGGCGCGGCAGCAATGCGATCGGGGTCGCGCGCAGCGCCGCGGCGGCGCGCTGCTCCCGCGCCGTGCGGTCGCCGCGCGGCCGCAACCGCGCCCAGGCAAGGCGCCCGGCAAGGCAATGGTCGTCGAGCCAGGCCGGCTCGTAGCCGGCGATGCGCGCCGGCAGGATCTCGGTTTCCCAAGCCCCGGCCGGCGCTTCGAACCCTTCGAGCTGCCCCGCAATCGCCGCCACCGCGTCCGGCCCTTCCATCCGCGCGTCCGGCGCCACCCGTTGCCACTCGAACAGGAAGCGCAAAAAATCGCGCGCCGCGACCGGCTCAATCTCGGCGCGCAGGCGCTTTAGCGTATAGCGGCTGATGCGGGACAGCAGCCGCCGCTCGCACCATTCCTCGCCCGCCGCCGGCGTGAACCGCCCGCGCAGGGCGAACCCTTCGGCTTCGAGCGCGGCGAGCGGCGCCGCGACGTCCTCCGGCCGCAGCCCGAGCGGGGCCGCCAGCGCCGCCGCGTCGACCGGCCCCAGCCCTTCGAGCCGGCCGCGCAGAATTTCGACGAGCGCCGCGGCGGCCGTCCAATCGCGCTGCTGCGCGGCCGGCGGGGCCGCAATCGCCGGCTCCAGCCGCCCCTGCGGCCACAACGCCCGGAACTGCGGCAGCCTCTCGGCGGCAATCCAGATCCTGCTCTCGCCGTCCGGCGGCACTGCGAACTGCGCCGCGCGCCGCGCGCCGGCGAGAGCACAAAGCCACTGCCGCCACTCGGGCGGCGCCGCGGCGACCTCGCCGGCGCTGAGAAAACCGAGCCAGACCAGCGCGTCATGCAACTCGTCGGGGCTCGCGGGATCGGGCCAGGCCTCGGCGCGCACGCGCGCGATCGCTGCGGCATCGAGCCGGCCCAATTCGGAAGCCTCCTGCGGCGCCAGCCAGCGCCGCGCCATGACCGCCTGGGTGCGGCGCTCCTCGAGCGGCGCATCGTCGAGATAGGCGTAGGGCCGCGCCGCCAGGGCCTCGCATGCCAGCGGCGAGGGCGCGGCGAGGTCGCGCGCGACGACCCGGATCTCGCCTCTCTCGAGGCGGGCCAGCAGGCCTTCGAGGCCGTCGGCATCCATCGCCTCGCCGAGACAATCGGCAATCGTCTGACGAACGAGCGGATGGTCGGGGATTTCGCGCTCGCCGACCAGATTGTCGCCACAGGCAAGCTGATCGGGGAAGACCGCGGCGATCAGGTCTTCGGCTTCCATCCGTGCGAGCTGCGGCGGCACCTTCCTGCCGCCGCGAAAGCGCGGCAACGCCAAGGCCACGGCGGCGACCCAGCGCCAGCGCGTCGCGAACATCGGCGCGGCCAGCAGCGCCTGCGTCAGCACCGGCCGAAAGCTGTGCGCCCGCAGATACCCGCGCACCTCGTCCAGCGCAAAGCTGTGCGCCGTCGTCAGCGACAGCACGATGGCGTCCTCGGTCGCGGCCGCCTGCAGTTCGAAATTGAACTTGCGGCAAAAGCGCTTGCGCAATGCCAGCCCCCACGCGCGGTTGAGGCGGCTGCCGTAGGGCGAATGGATGACGAGCTGCATGCCGCCCGTCGCATCGAAGAAGCGCTCGAAGACGAGCGTTTGTTGCGTCGGCAAGGTGCCGAGCGCGGCGTGGGCGGCGGCGAGATATTCACCGATCTGCATCGCGGCCGGCAGGCCGAGCCCGAGCTGATCGGCAAGCCAGCGCACCGCGCTCTCGCCCGAGGGATCGCTCGCGAGGCGGTCCGCGACGGCGGCGCGCAACCGCGCGACCGCCTGCGACAATGCCTCGCTGCGGCCGGGCGCCTCGCCGAACCAGAACGGGATCGTGGGCGGCATGCCTTCGGCATCGGCGACGCGCAGCACGCCGCGCTCGGTTTTCAGGATGCGGTAGGAACGGTTGCCGAGCTGGAAGACGTCGCCGGGCAGGCTTTCGACCGCGAAATCCTCGTTGACCGTGCCGATCGTCTGGTTTTCCGGCTCCAGCACCACCTGATAATCGGCGGTGTCGGGGATCGTGCCGCCCGAGGTCAGCGCGATCATCCGCGCGCCGCGCCGGCCGCGCAGCACATGATTGACGGCGTCGTAATGGATAAGCGCGCCGCGCCGGCCGCGCCGCGTGCTGAACCCGTCGGCGAGCATCTGGACGACCGCGGCAAAATCTTCGCGCGACAGGGCCCGGTAGGGCCAGGCGCGGCGACACAGCCGATAAAGCGCCTCCTCATCCCACGCGCAGGCCGCAACCTCGGCCACGATCTGTTGCGCCAGCACGTCGAGCGGCTGTTCGGGCATCACCAGCTCGTCGAGCTCGCCCTTCGCGACGCTGTCGAGGAGGGCTGCGCATTCGACCAGATCATCGCGCGACAGCGGAAACAGCCGGCCCTTCGGCACGCCCTCGACCGCATGCCCGGAGCGCCCGACCCGCTGCAGAAATGTCGCGATGGCGCGCGGCGAACCCAACTGGCAGACGAGATCGACCTCGCCGATATCGATGCCGAGCTCGAGCGAGGCGGTCGCGACCAGCGCTCTCAAAGCGCCGCTTTTGAGCCGCTGTTCGCAGCGCAGCCGCTGCTCCTTGGCGAGGCTGCCGTGATGCGCCGTCACCCGATCGGCGCCGAGCCGCTCGGTCAGGTGCCGCGCCGCCCGCTCGGCCATGCGCCGCGTATTGACAAAAATCAGGCTCGTGCGGTGGGCCAGGATCAGCTCGGCGAGGCGGTCGTAGACCTCCTTCCAGGTCTCGGCCGACATCACGGCTTCGAGCGGCGCGCCGGGCAGTTCGAGGGCGAGATCGCGGGCCCGCCGATGGCCGGCGTCGATAATGCGGCACCCGGCATCGGAGCCGGTCAGGAAGCGCGCCACCGCCGCGATCGGCTTTTGCGTTGCCGATAGGCCGATGCGCAGCGGCGGTTCGCGGCAGAGCGCCGCGAGACGCTCGAGCGACAGCGCGAGATGGGCGCCGCGCTTGTTCGGCGCCAGGGCGTGGATTTCATCGACAATGACGGTGCGCACCGCCTGCAACATGGCCCGACCGGACTCGGAGCCGAGCAGGATGTACAGCGATTCGGGGGTCGTGATCACGATATGCGGCGGCGCGCGCCGCGCCGCCGCCCGCGCGGCGGGGGGCGTGTCGCCGGTGCGCACCCAGCAGCGGATGTCGAGATCGGGCAGCCCCGAGGCGCGCAGGTTGTCGCGGATACCGGCGAGCGGGGCCGCGAGGTTCTTCTCGATGTCGTTCGACAGCGCCTTCAGCGGCGAGACATAGACGATCTGCGTCGCCTCTTCGAGCCCGCCGGCGAGCCCCTGCCGCACGAGGGCGTCGATCGCCGCAAGAAAGGCGGCAAGCGTCTTGCCCGAGCCGGTCGGCGCGGCGATCAGCACGTGCCGGCCCGCTTTGATCGCCGGCCACGCCTCCCGCTGCGCCGCGGTCGGCGCCGCGAAATTGCGCGCAAACCACCCTGCGACCGCGGGATGGAACAGAGAGAGCGGGTTCATCGCGCCGGATATGCGGCCGCCCCTGCCTCTCGCCGCTCCGCCGCGCAGGTTTCCTGCCGCCGGCGGCATCGGGGAAGAGGGCCGCAAGAAGGGTCCTGCACGCGGCCCCCGCTACCGGCAGCGCGGCATCACTTCCCGCGCAAACAGGCTCATCGAGCGCCGCACCGTCTCATGATCCATCAGCCCCCCTTGGTTGAAATAGCAGATGAACTCGTCCATCCCGTACTCGCTTTTCAATGTGCGCACCCGCTCGACGCAGTAATCGGGGTCGCCGAACACGCCCATCTCGCGGTCCATATCGTCATAGGTGACCCGCTCGATGCGGGCGACGACGGCCCGGAACGCCTCGAAGCTCTTGATGTCGGCCTCGCGCAGCGGGCGCAGGCGCTCGCCGGCCTCGCGCAGAAAGCGCAGCAACCCCGCTTCGCATTCCCGCCGCGCCTCTTCCCGGCTGGCCGCGACATGGACCGGAAAGGCGAGCGCAACGTCTCCCGGACTGCCGGCGGGCAGAGTGCGGCGGTAGACGGCAAGCCCTTCTTTCAATTTGTCCGGCGGGTTGATCAGCGGCGTCGCAAAGATCGGAAAGCGGCGGCGCGCCGCCATCGGGAAGGTGTCGGGGCTGTTGGCGGCGATGCGCACCGGCGGATGCGGCGATTGCAGCGGCCGCGGCACAAGCGTCAGGTCCTGGGCGCGGAAATATCTGCCTACGAACGAAAAGCGCTCGCTCTCCCAGGCCGCCAGGATCACCTCGAGCGCCTCCTCAAAACGCCCGCGGCTTTCTTCCTGCGGGATGCCGTAGCCGGCATAGTGCAGCGGCGCGGTGCCGCGCCCGACTCCGAATTCGAGCCGGCCCTCGCTGAGGATGTCGACCGTCGCCGCCTCTTCGGCGATCTTGATCGGGTTGTGGAGCGGCAGCAGCGTCACCGCCGTACCGAGGCGGATGCGGCTTGTGCGCTGCGCCGCCGCCGCCAGGACCAACAGCGGATCGGCCAGGATCGAAAAGCCGCGGCTGAAATGGAGCTCGCCGAGCCAGGCGGTATCGAACCCCAGGCCGTCGCCAAGCTCGATCTGCGCGAGGATGTCGCGATAGCGTTGCCGCTCCGTGAAACCGGGCGCACACGGCAACTGATCGAAGAAGCCGAAGCGCATCATTCCTCCCTCACCCCGTGATCGTGCCGGGGGAGTGTGTCGCCGGGGTTGCCTCAACACAACGCCGAATACGCGCTCCCGCCCTCCTCATCCCGCCTGCTATTCCCGCAGGCGGGGGCGGGCGCGGAACCGGTCGCCGGAAAGATCGCGCCCGGTGATCTCGACATCGCCGTCGGCGGTCAGGAGGCGGGCGCGCAACTTCATTTCGGCAATGACTTCGAACGCCGTGCGCTCGCGATAATAGGCCTCAAGGCATTGCGGCGGCGTTGCCGACCGCCCCAGGAGTTGGCGGAACACCGTGCGCGGGACGCGCACCACGCCCCTGTAGGCGCCGATGCCGACATCGAATTCCAGAGCCTCCCGTTCCGCATTCCAGCGCCCCTCCCCGGGAAAGGCAAACAGCATGGACCGCCCCTGTTCACGATAAATTCCTATCAAATGCCACAGAACGGCGAGGCTGTCGAGCCTTTTTCAATCCTTTTGCAAAAATTGCAGACGCTCCGGCCGCGTCGCCCGCACCGCCCGGGCGGGACGGCTTACAGCAGGCCGAGTTCGAGCCGCGCTTCTTCGCTCATCCGCTCCGGCGACCAGGGCGGCGACCATACCAGCTTGACGCGCGCATCGCTGACGCCGGGAACCGCGCGGATCGCCGCTTCGACCTCGCCCGGCATATTGGCGGCGACCGGGCAGGCCGGCGTCGTCAAGGTCATTTCGACATAGACGATGCCGCCCTTTTTGACGAGCAATTCATAGATCAGGCCGAGCTCGATAAGGTCGAGCGGGATCTCCGGGTCGCGCACCGTTTTCAGCGCCTCGAGGACCGGACCCAACAGCTCCGGATCATCCTCCCCCCCTTCGGGGCGCTCGACCTCCTCTTGGGCGGCCTCTTCTGCTGAAAAATCGAACGGGTCTCTCGGATTTTCGGCGGTGGTCATCGGCCTACTCCGTCTTGACGGCGGTATCCGGCGCGGCGCCCTTTAGCGCCGCTTCGAGCGCATGCCAGGACAGGGTTGCGCATTTCACCCGGGCCGGATAGGCCTTGACGCCGGTCAACGGCTCGAGCCGCTCCATATCCTCGGCCAGCGCGGCCGGCAATTCCGGCTCCGCGCCGCCGGTCACCCGGGCGTGGAAATGCCGGAACAGCGTCTCGGCCTCAGCGAGCGTTTTGCCTTTCAGCACCTCGGTCATCAGCGAGGCGGCGGCGGTCGAGATCGCGCAGCCGCGGCCCTCGAAGCTGACATCGGCAATGCGCTCGCCGTCGAGCGAGAGGTAGACCGTCACGCGGTCGCCGCACAGCGGATTGTGGCCGCGCGCCATGCGGGTCGGCTCGGGAATCGCGCGAAAGTTGCGCGGATGGCGGCCGTGATCGAGAATGATGTCCTGATAAAGCTCGCGCAGATCCATCATGGGTGGAACATCTCCCGGACGGCTTCGAGCGCCGCGGCCAGCGCGTCGATGTCGCGCTCGTCGTTGTAGACGCCGAGCGAGGCGCGGGTCGTCGCGCCGTAACCCATCTTGTCGAGCAGCGGTTGCGCGCAATGATGCCCGGCGCGCACCGCCACGTGATGGCGGTCGAGCACGGTGGCGACGTCATGCGGGTGAACGCCCGCAACATCGAAGGACAGGATGCCGAGCCGGTGCTGGCCGGCGCCGATAAGGGTCACTCCCGGGATCCGCGACAGCCGGTCGACGCCGTACCCGGTCAGCGCCTCTTCATGCCGAAGGATATGCTCGCGTCCGAGCGCCTCGATGAAATCGAGCGCCGCCCCAAGCCCGATCGCGCCGGCAATGTCGGGAGTGCCGGCCTCGAAGCGGTGCGGCGGCTCGGCATAGTCGGTCTTCTCGAAGGTGACATTCGTGATCATCTCGCCGCCGCCCTGCCAGGGTGGCATCGCGCAGAGCAGCTCATAGCGGCCCCACAACACGCCGATGCCGGTCGGACCGTACACCTTGTGGCCGGTGAAAGCATAGAAATCGCAGCCCAGCGCCCGCACGTCGACGGCCAGGCGCGGCGCCGCCTGGCTGCCGTCGATCAGAACCCTGGCGCCGCGGCGGTGGGCCAGCGCGATCACCGTCTCGACCGGCACGCGCGCCCCGCTGGCATTGGCGAGATGGGTCATCGCGACCAGCCGCGTCCGCGGCGAGAGCCGCGCCTCGAAGGCGGATAGGTCAAGCCCGCCGGTCGCATCGATCGGAGCGATGACGAGGCGGATGCCGATCCGCTCGCGCAGCAATTGCCACGGCACGATGTTCGAATGATGCTCGAGCTCGCTGATCACGACCTCGTCACCCTCCCTCAGGAAAGCCGGACCCCAGCTCTGGGCGACCAGATTGATCGCTTCGGTCGTATTGCGCACAAAGACGATCTCGCGCGCGTCGGCCGCGTTCAAGAACCGCCGCACCTTTTCGCGCGCCTCTTCGTAAAGCTCGGTCGAGCGCGCGGAGAGGCGGTAGACGCCGCGATGGACATTGGCATAGTCGCTCCGGTAGTACTCGCCGAGGCGATCGATGACGGCGCGCGGCTTCTGCGCGCTGGCGGCGGAATCGAGATAGACGAGATCCGGATGAGTGGCAAAGATCGGAAACTCGCGGCGCACCAGACGCGGATCGAAACCGCTCGCCTCGGGAGCAACGCGCGGCACGGGTGCCGTTGACATCCTATTCCTCCAATTCCGCAAGGCGCCGGCCGAGCCGCGCCAACAGGTGGTTGCGCAGCGCCGGCGCCGCCACCAGCTCGACCGCCTCGCGCAGAAAGGCTTCGATCAGCAGCCGCCGCGCCTCCTCTCGCGGAATGCCGCGGCTCGCCAGATAGAACAGCGCGGCCTCATCGAGATCGCCGACCGCGGCGCCATGGCTGCATTTGACGTCGTCGGCGAAGATTTCGAGCTCGGGCTTCGTATCGATGGCGGCGCCGCGGCCGAGCAGCAGGTTGCGGCTCAGCTGCAGGGCATCGACCTGCCGGGCGCCCGGACGTACCGTGATCCGGCCCTGAAAGGCGCCGTGCCCGCGTCCGGCCGCCACGCCCTTGACCAGCGCGCGGGTCTCGCCGCCCGCTCCCTGGTGATCGACGGCGATCACGATATTGGCCTGCCGACGGCCGCAAACCAGATAGGCGCCGTTGAGCGCCGAACGCGTTCGCGCGCCGGCCGCATAGACCCTGTGTTCGCGACGGACCGTGCCGCCCCCCAGGACCAGCACGAAATCCGACAACTGCGCGGCCGTTGCAAGATGTGCCGTGGCGTCGCCGAAATGCACGCTCTCGGCCGCCTCTTCGACGAGCGCGGTGCGCGTCAACGCGGCTTGCTCGCCAAGACGCATCAGGACGACGTCATTGCGCCAATACCGCCCGGCGCCGGCAAAACTCTCGACGAGATCGGCGCGCGCCCCCGCCGCGAGGGTAACAAGGCTCCGGGTGTGACAGGCTCCGGCGCTCCCGGCCGCGGTCAGATGCAGGATCTCGATCGGCCACTCGACGGCAACGCCGGGAGCGACATCGAGGACAAAGCCGTCGGCGAAGAAAGCCGCGTTGAGGATCGAAAAGGCGCGGGCGGCGTCGGCCGCGGCCCCTTCGGGCGCGAGGGAGGCGGCCATCGCCGCCCGCACCGCCTCCGGCCGTTCGCGCAATGCCGCCGCCAGCGAGCCGAGCCATACCCCGGCGGGCAGATCGGCAAGCCTCGAGAGTTCGGGAGCGTAGCGCCCGTCGACGAGCACAAGGCGCCATCGCGCCGCGGCAAAGCTATGCCCGGCGAGAGGCGCCGGCGCGGCGGCATCGCCCCCTCTCGGCCCGAGCGGCAACAGCGGCTGTTCCGCCAGCGCGCCCAGCTCGAGATAGCGCCAAGCCTCGCCGCGCCGGCTCGGAAACCCGAGCTCGGCGAAGCGCGTAAGCGCCGCCTCGCGCGCGCTTGCGAGCCAGTCGGGTTCGTCCGCGGTCCGGCGAAACGCGTCGAGATAGGGCCGCGCCTCGGGCTTGACCGGAAAATCGACGACGGCGCTCATTGCGGACCCTATGCCGCTTCCCCGGCAAGGCCGTAGCCGCGGCGCTCCAGCTCTTGCGCCAGGCTCTTGTCGCCGGACTGCACGATGCGGCCGCCCTGCAGGACATGCACCCGATCCGGCTCGACATAATTCAGCAGCCGCTGATAGTGCGTGATGATGACGATCGCGCGATCGTGCGCGCGCATCGCATTGACCCCGCGCGCGACCGTCTTCAACGCATCGATGTCGAGCCCGCTGTCGATCTCGTCGAGAATGGCGAGCCGCGGTTCGAACATCGCCATCTGGAAGATCTCGTTGCGCTTCTTCTCGCCGCCGGAAAACCCGACATTGACGGCGCGCTGCAACAGCTCCTCGCTGATCTCGAGCTCCTTGAGCTTGGCCCGCACCGCCCGCAGGAACTGGCCGGCGTCGAGTTCGGGCTGGCCGCGGTGGCGGCGCTGCGCATTGAGGGCGGCGCGCAGAAAGTACATGTTGTTCACGCCCGGGATCTCGACCGGATATTGGAAGGCCAGGAACAAGCCCTCGCGCGCCCGCTCGTCGGCCGGCACCGAGAGCAGATCGCGGCCCAGATAGGCAACGCTTCCCTGCGTCACCTCGTAGCCCTCGCGCCCGGCGAGCACGGCGGCGAGCGTCGATTTGCCCGAGCCGTTCGGCCCCATGATCGCGTGCACCTCGCCGGCATTGACCGCGAGGTCGATGCCCTTGAGGATCTCGCGGCCATCGGCGAGGCGGGCGTGCAGATTGCGAATTTCGAGCATCATCGCTGCGCGGCTGCCCCTTCGAGCGAGATTGATTCCTGCCATAGCCGCCAAGCGTAGTACCTGAGCCCCTGCGCTTCCCCACTCGCGCCTCTGCGCTGAGCGTCTGCGATATCGCGGGCCAGATTCTGCCGCTCCCATTCGATCCACGCTCGGCGGCACCTGGGACTCACAATGTGTGTTCCCAGGTTCTGCTCGACCCGCTCTCTCCACGCGCGCTCAAAATTATCCGTCATATGGATCTCCCTCTCGCACCCCTTGGCGCTCGGCGATCCGCACGACCAGCGACAGCAGCCGGCCCATCCGGTCCTCCAGCCGACTCATCCGATCCTCTATGGCATCCATGCGCGCCTCGATCCCCGAAAAGCGGTTCTCCAACGCGCTGAACCGTCGTTCCATGGCTGCGAACCGTGTCTCCAGAGTGCCAATGCGTTGCTGCACGTCGCGCACATCGGCGGTCAGCCCCATCACTCGCGCGCCTAGCCCTTCGAGGGTGACGGTTTCGCCGCTCATGTCCTCACCCGACGCTGCCTTCGAGGCTGACGGCCAGCAATTTCTGCGCTTCGACCGCGAACTCCATCGGCAGTTCCTTCAGCACTTCCTTGCAGAAGCCGTTGACGATCAGCGACACCGCGTCCTCCTCCGAGAGGCCCCGCTGGCGGCAATAGAACAGCTGGTCCTCGCTGATCTTCGAGGTCGTCGCCTCGTGCTCGACGCGCGCCGAGGGATTGCGCACCTCGATGTAAGGCACGGTATGGGCGCCGCATTTGTCGCCGATCAGCAGCGAATCGCATCGCGTATAGTTGCGCGCGCCCGCGGCGCGCGGCTGCACCCGGACGAGACCGCGATAGGTATTCTGCCCGTGCCCCGCCGAGATCCCCTTGGCGATGATCGTCGAGCTGGTGTTGCGGCCGATATGGATCATCTTGGTGCCGGTATCGGCCTGCTGGCGGTTGTTGGTGATCGCCACCGAGTAGAATTCGCCGACCGAATCGTCACCTTCAAGAATGCAGCTCGGGTATTTCCAGGTGATGGCCGAGCCGGTCTCGACCTGCGTCCATGAAATTTTTGAGCGCGCGCCGCGGCAGGCGCCCCGCTTTGTCACGAAGTTGTAGATGCCGCCGCGGCCTTCGGCATCGCCCGGATACCAGTTCTGCACGGTCGAATACTTGATCTGCGCATCCTCATGCGCGATCAGCTCGACCACCGCCGCATGCAGCTGGTTCTCGTCGCGCTGCGGAGCGGTGCATCCCTCAAGATAGCTGACATAGCTGCCGCGATCGGCGATCAGCAGCGTGCGCTCGAACTGGCCGCTTTTGGCGGCATTGATGCGGAAGTAGGTGCTCAGCTCCATCGGGCAGCGCACGCCCGGCGGGATATAGGCGAACGAGCCGTCGCTGAACACCGCCGAATTGAGCGCGGCAAAGAAATTGTCGTTCTGCGGCACGACCGTGCCGAGATAGCGACGCACCAGATCGGGATGTTCGCGCACCGCCTCGCCCATCGAGCAGAAGATGATGCCGAGCGCGGCGAGCTTGTCCTTGAACGTCGTCGCCACCGAGATGCTGTCGAATACGGCATCGACGGCGACGCCGGCGAGCGCTTCCCGCTCTTTCAGCGGGATGCCCAGCCTCTCATAGGTGCGCAACAGCTCCGGATCGACTTCCTCGAGCGAGCGCGGCGCCCGCTTTTTGGGTGCCGCATAATAGGTTGCCGCCTGATAATCGATCGGGGCGAGCGACAATTTGGCCCAGTTCGGCGGCGTCATTTGGCGCCAGGCGCGGAACGCGGCAAGCCGCCACTCGAGCAGCCACTGCGGTTCCTCCTTCTTTGCGGAGATGAAGCGGACCGTCTCCTCGCTCAGGCCGGGCGGAGCGGTCTCGGCCTCGATGTCGGTGACAAAGCCGTATTTGTAACCCTCCCGCGACAGCGAGCGGACGGTCTCGAAGGTGTCAAGCGATGCAGTCATGCGGGCTATCCGGGATTGTTAGTTCTAGCGGGGTGGGAGAGCGCCGGCGGGACCATCGCAAACGCCGCCGGGGTTACCATCTTGTCAAGCGAGATCGCCGACAGCGCCTCGCCGACGGCGCGATTGATCGCGGCCCAGTGCGGCCGGGTCGGACAGTAGGTCGTACGGGCGCATTCAGCGGTATGGACCGAGCATTGCGTCAGCCCGATATCGCCGTCGATGGCGGCCACCACCTCGGCGAGCGATATCGTCTTCGCGCCGCGCGCCAGCCGATAGCCGCCGCCGGCGCCGCGCGTGGCCGTGACCAGCCCCGCATGCGCCAAGATCTTCAGAACCTTGGCGACCGTCGCGGGCGGCAGCCTGGTCGCCGCCGCGATCGCGGCGGCCGTCACTTGGCGCTCGGGGGCGGCGGCGAGGTGGGCGGCGACGATGACGCCGTAATCGGCCAGCTTGCTGAGGATGATCATGGCTTACATTTCGGACCGGGCCGGTCCGGAATATGGGACCGCTGCCGGACCCGTCAAGGCTTGCGGCGGCCGATCAGAAATGCACGGGACGGGGGCTCAGCGCAATGCCGATCCGCTGCCGGGCACGCGCGCGATCGCGCTGAAAACCTGGCTCGGGCGAAACGGCTTGCGCAGAAAGACGGCCGACGGCGCCGGCCCGGCGCGGGCGAGAATGTCGGGCGCGGCCGCGCCCGACAGGAAGATCGGCCTCACCCCCAGCCGCGCGTGCAGAGTGCGGGCGACCTCGATGCCGTTCATCGGCCCCGCGAGCCGAATATCGATCAGCGCCGGCGCGGGGATTGGCGAAGGCGAGCGAGAGCGCTTCCGCTCCGGAGGAGCGAGCGCTACGCTGAAGCCCGAGGCTTCGAGGATGTCCTTGATGGCGCCGGCGAGCAGCGCTTCGTCCTCGATCACCAGGATGCCGGAGCGGCATTTCGGCGGGCCTTCGCGGGCCGTCCCCGCATCTCTCGGCATCGGCACCGTCCCTCGCCCGGTCGGCCGGATCGCACCCGGGTGTTCCGGCCCGCTGCCAAGCCTGGCAGATTTCTCAAAAGCGTCGCAGCAAACCCGTTACCAAATCTTTAAGGGACGGTCCGTACAATCTAGCATGAGCCGATGAAGATCCTCGTCGTCGAAGACGATCGCGAGACCGCCTCCTATCTGGCCAAAGGCCTTGCCGAGAGCGGTTACATGGTCGATCGCGCCGGAGACGGGCGCGAGGGATTGTACCTCGCCAGCTCAGGCAATTACGATGCGATCGTTCTCGATCGCATGCTGCCCGGCATGGACGGGCTGACCATGCTCGGGGCGCTGCGCGCCGCCGAGATCCGCACGCCCGCCCTGATCCTGAGCGCGCTCGCCCGGGTCGACGATCGGGTCAAGGGATTGCGCGCCGGCGGCGACGACTATCTTGTCAAACCTTTCGCCTTCAGCGAGCTGCTGGCCCGCCTCGAGGCCCTGCTGCGGCGGCGCGCGACGGCGCCGGCCGCGACCCGGCTGCAGGTCGGCGATCTCGAACTCGATCTGCTGACCCGCACGGTCAGGCGCCAGGGCCGGCCCATCGAGCTGTTGCCGCGCGAATTCCGGCTCCTTGAATATCTGATGCGCAATGCGGGCCACGTCGTCACCCGCACGATGCTCTTGGAGCATGTGTGGAACTATCATTTCGACCCGCAGACCAACGTCATCGATGTGCACATCAGCCGGTTGCGACAAAAGATCGACAAGAGCTTCGATCGCCCGCTGTTGCACACGGTGCGCGGCGCCGGTTACTGCCTGCGCCCGCCCGAATGAACCCTGACCGCGATGATCACCGGGAAACTCGCGCCGCTCGAGCCGCCGGCGCGGTCGGCGCCGGCGCGCTCGTTCGCTCGCAGTTGCGGCCGGCTCGTCCGCACCCACGCGTTCCGGCTGGCCGCGCTCTATTTCCTTGTCTTCGCCTCTTCCGTGCTGGGGGTGCTGCTGTTCGTCTATTGGACCAGCGCCGATTTCGTCGAGCGTCAGACCGAGGCGACGCTCGATGCCGAAGTGACCGGTCTGTCCGAGCAATACGCCCAGCGGGGACTCTCCGGTCTGGTGCAGATCGTGGCGGCGCGCAGCGCCGGCAATCGCGGCGATTCGATGCTGTATCTGGTGACCGATCCGGACGGGCGGCCGCTGGCCGGCAATCTCGCCGGCTGGCCGGCGGGCGTGCCGGCCCATGCGGGCTGGCTTTCCTTCACCTCGCAAGAGGGCGGCCGGCGCGACCCCGCCCGCGGCATAGTGTTCATCATCCCCGGCGGATATCGCCTATTGGTCGGCCGCGACATCAGCGACGCCGACGCCTTCCGCGACCGCATCAAATTGACGTTGCTGTGGTCGGGGCTGGTGGCCCTGGCCCTCGGCCTGCTGGGCGGTGCGGCGATGAGCCGCAAGTTGTTGCGCCGCGTCGAGCTGGTCAACCGCACCAGCGAGCGGGTGATGGCCGGCGATCTGGCCGATCGCGTGCCGCTCGAGGGGACGGGCGACGAATTCGATCAGCTCGCCGCCAATCTGAACCGGATGCTCGATACGATCGAGCGGTTGATGGCGGCGATGCGCGAGGTGACCGACAATGTCGCCCATGACCTGAAGACGCCGCTGTCGCGGCTGCGCGCGCGCCTGGAGCTGGCGCTGCTCGGCCCTTCCGACGCGGCCTTACAGCACGAGGCGATCCGGGCCGCCATCGAGGAAGCCGACCGCCTGCTCGGCACCTTCAACGCGCTTCTCAGCATCGCCGACGCCGAGGCGGGCGCGCGCCGCGGCCAGGTCGGGCCGCTCGATCTGGGCGAGGTGGCCGCCGAGGCGGCCGAGCTCTACGAGCCGGTCGCCGACGAAAAGGGTTTCCGCTTGTCGCTTGCGGCAGAACCGGGAGCCGTGATCCGCGGGGATCGCCATCTCCTCACCCAGGCCCTCGCCAATCTGCTCGACAATGCGCTCAAATATGCTGGCGGCGGAGCGATCGACATCCGCGTGTGGCGCCAGGGCGATCGCGCCTATCTCGAAGTCGCCGACCGCGGTCCCGGCATCCCCGAGGCCGATCGGGAGAGTGTTTTTGACCGCTTTGTGCGCCTTGAACCAAGCCGCAGCACCCCGGGCAATGGCCTTGGTCTGAGCCTCGTCAAGGCCGTGGCCCGGCGCCACGAAGGCCGCGTCACACTTGCCGATAATGATCCCGGCCTGCGGGTACGGCTTGACTTTCCAGCCCTTCTGTGACTCCTTCGCGGCCGGAGCTTCTTGGTTCGTGATGCCTAAGGCGGCGGGCGGTCTCCACCATCATTGCCCGAAACCCCTGGGTATCGAGCCCGGCACTCTTCAGCACGGGTTCCATCATCTCATCGGCGAGCAGATCGTCGAGGCTCGGCTCATAGCGGCAGCAACCGTCCATGATCCCCTCCTTCCTATCCGGTTATAGGCAGTATCGCTGAAAAGAGTGTCCGCATTATGTCGAAGCCCTGGAAATTTCGCGGTTTTTTACCTATCATGGCGGGCCTGTTGTCGCGAAAAGAGAACCCGGCATAGGCCGCGCCGCCGCCCGCCCGGGCGGTTGGCAGAGGCTTTGCGTATTGCTAGACCTGTCGGCGCCGGCCGCTCCGGCTTTCGGCCCCGGCATCGAGGAACAGAGTGATTTCCCTACTCGTCACGCGCATGGTCGATGCCGCCCGCCGGCACGCCGTCCCGATCGCCCTGGGCATTCTGCTGCTGGCCGCCGCCGGCGCTTATTTCGCCGCCACCCATCTGCGCCTTAACACCGATGTCGAGCGCATGTTGCCGGCAGACTTGCCGTGGCGGCAGCGCGAATTCGCCCTTGATCGGGCGTTTCCGCAAAACACCAATTTGATTGCCATCGTCATCGACGGCAAGACACCGGAACTGGCGGATCAGGCCGCCGCCGAGCTGGCCGCTCGGCTGCGCCGCGAGCCGCAGCTGTTCAGATATGTGCGCCGCCCGGACGGCGGCCGCTTCTTCGACCAAAACGGTCTGTTGTTCCTGTCGCTGGACCAGGTCAAGAAGATCGCCGAGCGTCTGATCACGGCCCAGCCGCTGATCGGCGGGCTGGCGCACGACCCGAGCCTACGCGGCCTTTTCGGAGTCTTGAGCACGTTTCTGAACGGGGCCGAGAAGGCCGGGGTGCCGATCAAGAGGATCGACCCTTCGCTCAACGCGATCAACGCGGTGGTGCGCGACGTGCTCGCCGGCCGGCCAGCCAGCCTTTCCTGGCAGCAGCGGTTTACCGGCAGGCCGCCGAGCAAGCGCGATCTGCGGCAGTTTGTGCTGACCCAGCCGGTGCTCGACTATGCGGCGCTGCGCCCGGGCGCGCGGGCGACCGCGGAAATCCGCCGCCTTGCGCGCGCGCTTCGGCTCGATCCGGCGCATGGCGTGCGCGTTCGCCTGACCGGCTCGGTCGTGCTCAACGACGAGGAATTCGGAGCCTTGCGCCATAGCGCGCTGCTCTCGACGACGCTGTCGGTCATTGCGATCTGCGCGATCCTGTTCCTGGCGCTGCGCTCGCTGAAGCTGGTCGGCGCGATCATCGCGACGGTGGCCGCCGGCCTTGCTTTGACGGCCGGGTTCGCCGCCGTCGCGGTCGGCTCCCTCAACATAATCTCGGTCGCCTTCGCCGTGCTCTTCGTCGGTCTGGCGACCGATTTCGCGATCCAGTTCGGCGTCCGCTATCGCGATCAGCGTTATCGCCTGGGCGATTTCGCCGCCGCCCTCAGGGGCACGGCGGCCTCGATCCACGGCGCCCTGCTGCTCGCGGCGGCGGCGACCGCGATCGGCTTTTTCGCGTTCCTGCCGACCGCATACGCCGGTATTTCCGAGCTCGGGCTGATCGCCGGCACCGGCATGGTCATCGGCATCGCGCTGACCTTCTCGCTGCTTCCCGCGCTGTTCACGGTGCTGCGCCCGCGCGGCGAGCCGGCTCCGGTCGGTTTCCGGCGGGCCGCTCCGCTCGACCGCCTGCTGCTGCGCCGGCGGCGCTGGGTGATGGGCGCCGCCCTGCTGCTCGCGGCCGCGAGCCTCGCGCTGATGCCGCTGCTGCGCTTTGATTTCGACCCGCTCGACCTGCAGGACCCGCACACCGAAGCGATGCGCACGCTCGTCAGCATGATGAAGGATCCGACCACCAGCCCCTATGCGGCCGAGGTGCTCGCCCCCTCGCCCGCGGCGGCGCAGGCGCTCGCCGAGCGTCTCTCGAAATTGCCCGAGGTCGATACCGTGGTCACGCTGACGAGCTTCATCCCGCGGCACCAAAAGGCGAAGCTGGCCCAGATCTCGGATCTGTCGTTCCTGATCGGGCCGAGCTTGACGCCGATCTCGGTCCTGCCGCCTCCAAGCCCGGCCGAAGAGATGAAAGCGATCGCCGATTGCCGCGCCGCGCTTGCCCCTTATGCCGCCAAGGAAGGGCCGCAGAGCCCCGCCGCCCAACTCGCCCGCAGCCTGGGCGAGGTCGAGCGGCGCGGAGCGGCGCTGTTGCCGGCCCTGCGCCAGGCATTGATCGCGCCGCTGCCGGACGAGCTTAACCGGCTGCGCGCGCTGATCGCGGCGCAGCCGGTCACCATCGCAACGCTGCCGCCCGATTTGCGCCGCGCCTGGATGGCCCCCGACGGCCGCACGCGGGTCGAGGTGTTCCCCCGCGGCAACCCGCGCGACCACGCGGTCCTGCGCAGGTTTGTCGCCGCCCTGCGCCGGGTCGCACCGGATGCGACCGGAACCCCGGTGACGATCCAGGAGAGCGGCCGCACCATCACCGGCGCCTTTGCCGAAGCCGGTCTCATCGCCATTCTCGCGATCACGGCGCTGCTCCTTGCCGTATTACGGCGGCCGCGCGATGTCGCCCTGGTGCTGGCGCCGCTGCTGCTCTCCGGGCTGCTGACCCTCGCCACGACCGTGGTGATCGGCATGCCGCTCAATTACGCCAACATCATCGCCCTGCCGCTCCTGCTCGGCATCGGCGTCGCCTTCGACATCTATTTCGTCATGAACTGGCGCGCCGGCCTTAGCGAGCATCTGCAGTCGAGCACGGCGCGGGCCGTGATCTTCAGCGCCCTGACGACGGCCTCCGCCTTCGGCAGCCTGGCGCTGTCGTCGCAGCCCGGCATGGCGGCGATGGGCAAGCTGCTGGCAATCTCGCTGCTGGCCACATTGTTCTGCACGATGCTGATCCTGCCGGCGCTGCTCGGCCCCGCCCGCCCCGAGCGGCGGGCCGGCGAAGGCAGGGTCGATACCGGCGAGCGCCCGTGCGGGACCGCGCGGCGCGACCACGAGGCCGTCGGGGAGACGCGCTGATCCGGTCGGTTCAGGCGAGATCGCCGTAGCGGCTAAGGGCGATGCCGAGTTCGGCGAGGCGCTGGCGCAGATGCGGGCTCAGCAGCGCCGCCAGCTCTTCGCGGCGGCGGTAACCCCGGACGGCGCCCCCGTCGGCTTCGGCGGCGGGATGAAAATAGATCTCGCTGACGCCGTCCGGCAGGTGGGGCAGCAGCCGCAGCACCCGCTCCTCGACCATGCCGCCGCTCCAGGCGATCCCGAACAGGTGATCGTTGCTATATAGGCCGGCGCGCGCCAGCCGCCGGCGCAACGCCCTGACCCAGGGGCGGTAGAGCGGCGGCGCGTAGCGCTCGCCTGGAAAGGCGCGGCGCAGCGGGGCGAGCGGCTCGTCCGGGACGCGCACCGCCCGCATCCCGTACGCGCCGCCGATCGCGATGATCAGCCGGGCGACGCTCGGATGCAGCTGCATGTGCTTGTGCGCGTTGACGTGGTCGAGCCGCAGACCGGTGGCGCAAAAGGCCTCGAACTGGGCGCGGATCTCGCGGGCGAGATGGCGGCGGGCGCCGGGGCTCAAGGCGATCCGGAGCGCGGCGCGGCCGAGATTGCGATCGAATTCGCCGTCGGCGCAGACGAGGCCGCAGCCCGGTTCGGCCAGCAGCGGCCGCCCGTCGACGAGCACGAGGTGGAGGCCGACGCCAAGGCCCGGCAGCCGCCGCGCCCGGGCGACGGCGTCGGCCGCGGCGGGCGCGGCGACCATCAGGCTTGCCGTCGACAGGATGCCGCGACGATGGGCCTCTTCAACGGCCTCGTTGACGGCGGGATCAAGGCCGAAATCGTCCGCGCAGACGATCAGGCGCTTCAAGGCGTTTCAGCCCGCGCTCTCCCGCTGCTGCAGGAACTGGAAGAATTCGATCCCTTCGCGCAAGCGCCGGCGCAGCATCTGCGGGCTCCTGAGCATTTCGGCGAGCAGCGCCGCGATCTTGCTGCGGCGGAAATAGAAGCGCTTATAAAAGGTCTCGAGCGATTCGAAGATCTCGGCGTGCGACAAATGGGGATAGGAGAGCGGCGCGATCTGCACGCCGTGCTCGTCGACAAGCTCGGCGTGTTCGCGGTCGAGCCATCCTTCCGCGACGGCTTGGCGGTAAAGAGCGGTGCCGGGATAGGGCGCCGCGAGCGACACCTGGATCGTATGCGGGTTGATCTCGGTGGCAAAGCGGATGGTCTCCTCGATCGTCTCCTTGGTTTCGCCGGGAAGGCCAAGGATGAAGGTGCCGTGGATCGTGATGCCGAGGTCGTGACAGTCCTGGGTGAAGCGCCGCGCGATGTCGATGCGCATCCCCTTCTTGACGTTGTTCAGGATCTGCTGATTGCCCGATTCGTAACCGACCAGCAGCAGGCGCAGCCCGTTGTCGCGCATCACCTCGAGCGTGCCGCGCGGAACATTGGCCTTGGCGTTGCACGACCAGGTGACCCCGAGCTTGCCCAGTTCGCGCGCGATCGCCTCGGCGCGCGGCCGGTCGTCGGTAAAGGTATCGTCGTCGAAAAAGAATTCCTTGACCTGCGGAAAGTAGCTCTTCGCCAGCCGGATCTCTTCGATCACATGTCCGACGCTGCGCACCCGGTAGCGGTGCCCGCCGACGGTCTGCGGCCACAGGCAGAAGGTGCATTTCGAGCGGCAGCCGCGACCGGTGTAGAGCGAGAGATAAGGGTGTTTCAGATAGCCGATAAAGTAATTCTCGATCCGCAAATCGCGTTTGTACACCTCGGTCACGAACGGCAGCGCGTCCATGTTCTCGAGCATCGGTCGCGGCCGATTGTGCACGATGGCGCCGCTGCGGTCGCGGAAACTGAGGCCGAGGATATCTTCAAAAGGCCGGCCTTCCGCCAGCTCGCGAATCGTGAAATCGAACTCCTCGCGGGCGACGAAATCGATGGCCCGCGAGGCGGCAAGGCTGTCTTCCGGCTCGACCGCGACCTTGGCGCCGACAAATCCGATCTTCAGGCGCGGATTGGTGTCCTTCAGCGCCTCGGCGACTTTGACATCCGAGGCGAAGGAAGGGGTCGAGGTGTGCAGCACCGCCAATTCATAATCACCGGCGAGCGGCAGGATGTCGTGCAGGCGCAGCCGCGCCGGCGGCGCATCGACAAGGCGGCTCCCCGGAACGAGGGCCGCCGGCTGCGCCAGCCAAGTCGGATACCAGAACGAACGAATCTCGCGTCGCGCCTGATAGCGCGAACCCGCACCGCCGTCGAAGCCGTCGAAGGAAGGCGGATGCAGGAACAGGGTCTTCATCATCGGACCTTGTCTCCGTCGACTTTGAGGCGGCCGCTCGCCTCGACCCGAAACGCCTGGTCCCGCCACACCACGCCGCGGCCGCAGAAACTGGCAAGGAAGACGGCGAAAGAGAGGAGATCACGCACCGGAAGAAGCCAGAGCTTTGCCGTTCGCAGGTCGAGGGCGGCGGCCACGAGCCGCGCCGCGGCCCAGCGCAGCCCGCAGGAGATCACCACAAACGCGCATGCGGTCAAGGCAAATCGACCGGCCGCCGCGGCGCAGAGGGCGAGCGCCACCGGATGCATCAGGATCGAACCGGCATAGCCGCGCGGGGCGAGCGAGCGCATCGTCCGCGCCCAGCGCAGCTCGCGACGCCAGAGATCGATCAGGCGGATCTCCGAGACGCACGTATCGACGAGATGGCGCGACAGCACGACCGCAAGCCCGAGTTCGCGCACCGCTTCGCCCATCCGGTAATCGTCGGCAAGCGCGTCGCGCAGCCGGGCAAATCCGCCGCAGCGTTGCAGCACCGAGCGGGGTAGTGCGATCGTCGCGCCGAAACAGCCGCCGCCGGTGCCCAGAGCCTCGGCGAGCAGCGCGGCCGGCAGGAATCCGAAGTTGATAAAGAGCGCTCCGAGTTCCGACCACAACCCGCCGCTCGGCACGCCGCGATAGAGGCAGGTCACGAGCCCCACCCGGGGATCGGCCAGCGGGGCCACGATCGCGGCGAGATAGTCGCGATCAACGCGAATATCGCTGTCGGCGATGACCAGGATGTCGTGCTTGGCCGCGGGCAGCATGTTCTGCAGGTTCGAGACCTTGGCATTGCCGCCGTGCCGTCGCGGCTCGACGACCAGCGCGATATCGCGCTCGGGCAGCTCCGCGATCAGCGCGCGGGCGACCGGCACGGCGCCGTCTTGCGGATCGGCGACGCCGAGCACCAGCTGATGCACCGGATAATCCTGCTCGGCGGCCGAGCGCAGGTTCTCGTACAGGCCGGGCTCGGCGCCGTGGAGCGGTTTGAGGATGCTGACTGGAGGCAGCAATCGCGGCGGCGGTGCCGGGCCCCGGCGGGCGAAGCGCAGGGACGCTGCCGTGGCGGCGATCACAGCGGCCCAGCTCGGGACGAGGACGATCGCAAGGGCGAGCGTCAGGCGCATGGCAAGCGCTTCATCCTGCCGCAGAGGGGGTCGAAAGATGGTTTACTGTTGATTTTCGAGGCAGAATTGTCAACCATCGGGTGGCCGGTAACCGGCCCCGGCAAAGCGGGTCGCCACGGCTTTTGCGACAGCTCATCACAGCGTTTTCGGTAGCAGCGTGACGAAGTGGAGCGCCTGGCGCGGCGGCCGCCGTCTTTATCCCGTCGCGGCCGCCGCGGCGGTCCTGTATGCGCTGGCCGGCTGCGCGGCGCGCCCGTCCGGCGCGCCGGAGGCCGCCGCGGTCGGCGAGCATGACGATCCGCTTGAGCCGCTCAACCGCAAGACCTTCGCCTTTAACGAATTCATCGATCGTATCCTGTTGCGGCCGGTTGCGCGGGCTTACGTCAAACTCGTCCCGCGGGAGGCGCGCGATTCAATCCACGACGCCCTCGCCAACGCCAAGCAGCCGATCATCATGCTGAACGAGGTGCTGCAAGGCGATCCGCACCGCCTGCGCATCTCGTTCGAACGCTTTGCGGTCAACACGACGATCGGCATGGCCGGTCTCGTCGATGTCGCAAGCCGCTGGCACATTCCCGACGCAAAAGCCGATTTCGGCGAAACCCTTTATCGCTGGGGGGTCTCTTCGGGGCCTTATCTGGTGTTGCCGGTGCTCGGACCGTCGAATCCGCGCGACGCCATCGGCATGGCCGTCGATTCCTATATCGATCCCCTGACCTTCCTCGCCAACGCCAAGGGCCTGCAAGACGTCGAGGTGCCGCGCCTCGTCACCGACGGCATCGACCAGCGCGCCAGGGTTCTCACGGTGCTCGATGATCTGCGCAAAAACTCGCTCGATTTTTATGCCGAGCTCAGAAGCCTGTCGCAGCAGCAGCGCGCCGCCCAACTCAATCACGGCGCGCCGACGACGCCGAAGAACTTCTATGATATCGGCTCCGCCCCCGCTCCCTCTCAACCGTTGCGCAACGCGGCCGAGCGCTGATCGAGCACGCGGATGAGCCCGTCGGCGCCCTGCCGGCTCAGGATCGCCGAGAATTCCGCCCGGCGGGTGGCCAGCTCGCTGATCGTACCGCTCAGATAGATGTCGATGACCCGCCACTGGCCGTCAGGGCCTTGGCGCATCAGATAGTTGAGGGAGATCGGCCGGCCGTCGGTCGGAACCAAGCGCGTCTGCACGATCATGCCGTTCGGATTCGCGACCGGGGTCTTGTCGACCTCGAAGCGCTCGCCCGAGTAATCGTCGAAGCGGTTCGTATAGGTTGCGATCGTATAACGCGCAAAGGCGGCTTCGAGGCGCTGCTGCTGATCGGCGGTCAGGTTCATCCAACCCGGCCCGATCGCGATTCGGGTCATCAGCGGCAGGTCGAAGGCGCGCGCGATGGCCGGCTCGAGGCGCGCATAGCGCTGATCGAACGGGACGCGCCGGCCTTCTTTCATGACCGCGAGCAGCGTGTCGTAAAAGCTCTCTATGGTCGCGGCGGGGTTCGCCGTCGCGGCCTCGCCCCGGCCGGCCGGGACGGCGAGGGCGGCGAGCGCCAGGATCCCGGCCATCAGCAGCCGGCGCGCGAACGGCGCGCCGAGCCCTATGCGCACAGCGGTTCGCCGGTTGCAGCGGCGGCCGTCGGCGCAAGGCAAAACCGGCCGCGGGCGGATGCCGGCGCGGCCGCTACGCCGATAGAGCGAACGCAACGATCCCCCTTTGTACGAATGCGCGTGCGGCGTGGAATGAATTGTGGCACGGATACGTTGCCTGATAGATGGTCCCTACTGTCGCAGAGCGGGCAATCCCCGAAGGCGGAAGAAGGACGCGAAACGAGATGATGCGCGTGGTACTGGCCCAGCCCCGGGGCTTCTGCGCCGGGGTCGAACGAGCGATCGAGATCGTCGAGCGCGCGCTCGAAAAATACGGGCCGCCAATCTATGTCCGTCACGAGATCGTGCACAACCGCCATGTCGTCGAGCGGCTGCGCGCCAAGGGAGCCGTCTTCGTCGACGAGATCGACGAGGTGCCGCCCGGCAATGTCACGATCTTCAGCGCCCATGGGGTCGCCCGCGCCATCGAGGAGCGCGCGGCCGAGCGCGGGCTCTCGGTCATCGATGCGACCTGTCCGCTCGTCTCGAAGGTGCATATCGAAGGCCAGCGCTATGCCCGGCAGGGCCGCGAGATCATCCTGATCGGCCATGCCGGCCACCCCGAAATCGAGGGGACGATGGGCCGGGTCGATTGCCGCGTGCATCTGATCTCGACCCCGGAGGAGGTGGCGCGGCTTCAGGTCGCCAGCCCGGACAAGCTCGCCTTCATTACCCAGACGACGCTCAGCCTGGACGACACGCGCGCCGTGATCGAGGCGTTGAAGGCCCGCTTTCCGACAATCGTCGGTCCCGACACGAAGGATATCTGCTATGCGACGCAAAACCGGCAGCGCGCGGTGCGCGAGCTGGCCGGCATCGTCGATGTCGTCCTCGTCGTCGGCGCGCCCAACAGCTCAAACTCGAACCGCCTGCGCGAGATTGCCGCCGAGAGCGGCGTGCCGAGCTATCTGATCGAGGACGCCAGCGCCCTCGATCCGCGCTGGCTCGACGGGGTGTCGGCGGTCGGCATTACCGCCGGCGCTTCCGCGCCGGCCGAGCTGGTCGAGGAACTGATCGCGCGCTTGCGCGAAATCACCGAGATCGAATTGGCGGTGCTGCCGGGGGTCAGCGAGAATGTGCGCTTCCGCATCCCCTCGCAACTCGCCGACGGGACGGAGCAGAAGCGGGAACCCCGCGCCGTGGAGGCTTAGCCATGGCCATTCCGCTGCGTCAAACCCTGCGGGTTGGAGCTTACATCCTTGGCAATCACCTGCGCGGGGTCGCGCGCTACCCGCTCGTGCTGATGCTGGAGCCGCTGTTCCGCTGCAATCTCGCCTGCGCCGGCTGCGGCAAGATCGACTACCCCGAGGCGATCCTGAACCAGCGGCTGAGCCTTGAAGAATGCCTCGCCGCCGTCGACGAATGCGGCGCCCCCTGCGTCGTGCTGGCCGGCGGCGAGCCGCTGTTGCATCACGATATCCATCGGATCGCCGCCGGCATCATCGCGCGCAAGAAATTCGTCTATTTGTGTACGAATGCGCTGCTGCTGGAAAAAAAGCTCGATCTGTTCAAACCGAGCCCCTATTTCGCCTGGACGATCCATCTCGACGGCGATCGCGAGGACCACGACCGCTCGGTATGCCGCAGCGGCGTCTATGATCGCGCCGTCACCGCGATCAAGGCGGCGAAGGCACGCGGATTTCGCGTCAACATCAACTGCACGTTGTTCGACACCGCCGAGCCGGAGCGGGTCGCCCGCTTTTTCGACACGGTCAGCGAAATGGGGGTCGACGGGATCACCGTCTCGCCCGGCTATGCCTATGAGCGCGCGCCCGATCGCCAGCATTTCCTGAACCGGCGCCGGACCAAGGAGCTGTTTCGCGCAATCTTCCGCCATCGCCGCCGCCGCTGGCCGTTCAACCAGTCGAGCCTGTTTCTCGACTTTCTCGCCGGCAACCAGAACTATCGCTGCACCCCCTGGGGCAATCCGACGCGCACCGTGTTCGGCTGGCAGCGGCCCTGCTACCTGCTGGGCGAAGGCTATGCGAAGAGCTTCAAGGAGCTGATGGAAGAGACCGATTGGGAGGCCTACGGCACCGGCAATTACGAGAAATGCGCCGACTGCATGGTGCACAGCGGCTACGAGGCGACGGCGGTCATGGATGCGGTCAGGCACCCGCTGAAGGCGGCGGCCGTGGCGTTGCGCGGGGTGCGCACGGAGGGCGAGATGGCGCCGGAGATCCCGCTCGACCGCCAGCGGCCCGCCGAATACGTGTTCTCCCGCCACGTCGAGGCGGCAATGGCGCGGCTAAGGGCCGGCGACAAGCCCGTGCAGGGCGAGCGCCGGCTCGGCTAATGCCGCAAGCGCCCTGCGCGTCTCGCAGGCGAGCCCGATCAGCGGGGCGATCTGGCGCGGGGAGCGCACGACCGAAGCAAAGACGCTTTTGAGCTTCGGCCGGCCCTTTTGCGAGAGCGGGATCAAGGCGGCGGGCGGCAGCTCGCGCTCCAGCGCGTCGGCGATCGCGCGCACGACGACAAACGGGATGCCGGCGCGCGCCGCCGCGCGGGCGACGATATCGCTCTCGAGATCGACGGCAAGGGCCCCGGTCTGCTGCCAAGCCCGGCGCTTCTCGCGCGCGCCGGGCAGGATCGCCCGGGCTCCGAGCACCGGACCCTCGACCGCGCCGAGCGCGCGCGCCAGCGCGGCGACGCGGCGGCAGAAATCCTCGCCCCCGCGCCAGCGGTGATCGGCGGCGACGACTTCGGCGGAGACGATCACGTCGCCCGGCCGCAATTGCGGTGCCAGCGCCCCGGCAATGCCGAAGCTGACAAGGCAGCTCGCCTGCGGGGCGGCGCTTTCGACGAGGCTTTGGGTGCGCTCCCGGTCGCCCGCTCCGACCACGACCGAAAAGCCGGCGGAGCGGGCAATTTTCGCCTCCGCCGCGAGACCGGAGGTGCATAGAACCGCCTTCGGCACCTTGCGCATGCCGCAGCCCCCGCCGTTTTCGCAGACGTGCACAAGCGCGTGCAGGCGAGCGCGCAGGCGCTGGCCATCCCCGCTCTCTCCCGCGTCGGGAGGCATTGCAACCGGCAGCCTGGCACGGCGCCGCCCGGATCCCCTGCCGGGCGAAATCCCTAACCGGATTTACGCCATTTGGCTACAGGAAAAGTTTCGCCGCCCGCGCGCGGATCAGCCGGCGGCAAGAAGCGGCTGGCGGAGCGCGCCTCTCTCGGAGCTTTGTGCGGCCGCGGCGCGGCCGTACAGGCGGAACAGCGGCGGCTTTGCCGGCTGCAGCGTGACCAGCGCCTTTGGCCGCACCGCTTGCGGCGTCGCCAATTCGATATGGAACGCCCGCACCAGCGCGGCCAGCATCAGCACGAGTTCGGTCAGCGCGAACTGCGCGCCGATGCAGATGCGGGGACCGGCGCCGAACGGCATATAGGAGAAGCGCTCGGGCGGCGGTGCCCCGGCGGCAAAGCGCGAAGGGTCGAAACGGTCCGGGTCGCGCCACAGCAGCCGGTGACGATGCAATACCCAGGGCGCGATCAGCACCAGAGATCCCGCCGGCACCGCGACGCCGCCGGCGACGTCCGCGGCGATCGCCTGGCGCACGATGACAAAGGCCGGCGGATAGAGCCGCAGGACCTCATCGACCACCGCACGCGTATGGACAAGATGCGGAACCGCCGCAGCCGCTCCTGCCGGTGTGAGATCGAGCAAGCCAGCCTCGGCGGCGATCCGTTCCTGCTGCTGCGGGTGCTGCGACAACAGATAAACAGACCAGAACAGCGCGGCGGCGGTCGTCTCGTGCCCGGCGACAACGATCGTCGCCACCTGATCGATCAGCCGCTCGTCGCCGGCCGTTGCAAAACCGCCGGTCGCGCATAACAGATCGAACAGATCGCGGCGCTCTCCCACGCCGCTCTTTCGCCGCTCGGCGATGATGTCCGCCATCAGCGCCGTCCAGCGCCGGCGGAAACGCCGGCGGGCGAGATCGCGCGGGGTCGGCACCGCGGGCGGCAGCACATAGTCGAACAGGCTCGGGCGCCCGAGGCGGCGGGCATAGTGCCGGATCAGCCCGCGCAGCGCCGTCCCGTACCGCGCCATTTCGAGTGAGAACACGGCGGCGCCGATGATGTCGAGAGCGAGCCGCTGCAGCAGCGGGACGAGGTCGACCGGCTGCCCGTCCCGCGCCATCAGATCGGCAATCAGGGGCCCGGCGGCGGCCGCGACATGGCGCGCCAGCACGCCGAGCGCGCGCGGCGCAAAGGCCGGGGCGACCGCCCGCCGCTGCCGACGCCATTCCTCGCCCTCGCTCAGAAACAGCCCGTGGCCAAAGATCGGCCGCAACACCCGGACCGTCGGCGTCGGGCGCCGGTAATTGTCGGCGTTCTCGATCAGGATGTGGCGGATCGCGTCGGGGCGGTTGAAGATGATCTGGCGGTGGCCGAGCATCCGGTGGATCACAACCTCCGCCGCGAACGCCTCGGGCGGAAAGGCGGCCAGCGCATCGCCGCCGAGCGCTGCGGCCAGCGCCCGCCACGAAGCCGGCACGGTCACGGCCGATGCGCTTGCCTGCGGCATGTCGCCTCTCGACAAAGGATCCCGGCGCCGTCGCGCCGCCCCCTGCGCGAATCCGTTTCGTAGCCCCCAACAGCAAGGCTGACCGACCGGTTCCGCCGGGCCTGCCGCGCGGTGCGATCAGAACCCGAACGGGACCTGCCGCGAGTTTCCGGTCTTGAGGCGGCGGTAGCGGGCCAGCGCCCAGAGCGGGAAGAAGGCGCGATAGCCGTGATAGCGCAGATAGAAGACGCGCGGGAAACCGACGGCGGTATACCAGGGCTCGTCCCAGTTGCCGTCGCGATCCTGCGTAGTGATCAGGTAGAGGATGCCGCGGGCGACCGCCGGATTGTCGACCTCGCCGGCGGCCATCAGCCCGAGCAACGCCCATGCGGTCTGGGAGGGCGTGCTGTACCGCGCCGTGCCGTGCGGCGCATCGGGCCAATAGGATTCGCCGTCTTCACCCCAGCCGCCATCCTCGCGCTGCCGCGCGAGCAGCCAGGCGACGGCGGCGCGGACCTCCGGCGATTGCGGATCGACGCCGGCGGCGTTGAGCGCGCACAGCACCGACCAGGTCCCGTAAATGTAATTCGTGCCCCAGCGGCCGAACCAGCTGCCATCCGCCTCCTGGTCGCGGCGCAGATAGGCGAGCGCCGCCGCCATTGTCGGATGATCGGGGCCATAGCCGAGCTGGGCGAGAAAACACACGCAGCGGGCGCTGACATCGGCGGTCGGCGGGTCGAGCAGGGCGCCGTGATCGGCAAACGGGATATGGTTCAGATAGTAATGCGTGTTGTCGGCGTCGAAAGCGCCCCAGCCGCCATTGCGGCTCTGCATGCCGACGACCCATTCGGCCGCCCGGTCGATCGCCCGGCGGTAGCGCGCCGCATCGAAGCGATCGAGAGCCAGCCCCACCGCGGCGGTGTCGTCGAGATCGGGATAATACGGGTTCGCATACTGGAAGGCCCAGCCGCCCGGCCGCAACCCGGGACGGGCCGCCGCCCAATCGCCGACCACGTCGAGAACCTGCCGGCTTTCGAGCCAGTCAAGGGCGCGCCGGATGGTCGGCTCGAGGCGCTCGTCCCCGGTCTCCATCAACGCATGCGAAGCCAGCGCCGTATCCCACACCGGCGACAGGCAGGGCTGGCAGTAGCTGTGCCCGACATTGCGCACGAGCAGCTTGTGGACCGCGGCCAGCGCGGTTTGATAGTCGGGGTGGTCGGGCGGATAGCCGAGAGCGTCGAACATCATGACCGCGTTGGCCATGGCCGGGAAGATGCCGCCGAGACCGTCCTCGCCGTTCAGGCGCTCGGTGACGAAGGCCACCGCCCGCTCGATCGCGCGGCGCCGGGCATCGGCCGGAAAGTAGGGCTCGGCCAGCCGCAAGGCCCGGTCGAGCATGCCAAAGGCGCGCGCCAGCGGCGACGAGGTCGCCGGGGTGATCCAGTCGCGCACCGTCTCCGGCGGCTCGACAAACAATTCGCGGATCGTGACGCGACGCGGGTTGCGGGCCTGCGGCCGCAGCGCCATCAGCACCAGCAGCGGCACGAGGACCGTGCGCGACCAGTACGACACCTTGGTGATGTGAAACGGCCCCCATTGCGGCAGCAGCATGATTTCGACCGGCATGACCGGCACGGCCCGCCACGGAACCTCGCCGAACAGCGCCAGGGCGATGCGGGTAAAGACGTTGACGCGGCGGGCGCCGCCTCTTTCCAGAATGGCCGCGCGGGCCCGCGCCATATGCGGCGCCTGCGGCGGATCGCCGGCCGCTTTCAGCGCAAAATAGGCCTTGACCGAGGTGCTCAGATCCATGCGGCCGCCATAGAACAGCGGCCAGCCGCCGTCCTCGCCCTGACCGGCGCGGATATAGGCGGCGATCTGCCGCTCGAGTTCCGGCTCGCTGCGCCCGAGATAGTGCTGCAGCATGATGAATTCGGAGGGTATCGAGGCGTCGGCCTCGAGCTCGAATACCCAATGCCCGTCGGGGTGCTGCAGCGCCACCAGCGATTCGCTGGCGCGGTCTATGGCCGCATCCAGCCCCGGCGGTAATATCTGGCGGCCGGAGCGCCGCCCTTCTCTCGCGGTTATCTCGTTGTTCATCGCAGGACACACTGTTCTGGTTGGTCCTCGGCAAGAGCCGTGGCGGGCGGGCGATCATCACAAGAGGCCCGCAAGATCCCGCCGTGCCGGCGATCGAGCGCGAGCCGTGCCGCGGCAAAGCCGGAGCGAATAGCCCCTTCGATCGTGCCGGGCAAGCCAGTATCGACATAATCGCCGGCCAGTAGAAGGTTTTCCCAGCATGTCGCCGCAGCCGGCCGCCGCCGCAGCTGTCCGGGCTCGGCCAGGAAAGTGGCGCGCCGCTCCTTCAAGATGCGCGCCGGCGGCACCGGTCGCGCCGGCAGCCGGTAGGCGATGGCGACATCGTGCCAGAACAGATCGCGCAGCTCCTCGGCCGGCCGATCGACGAATCGATCGGCGGCGCTGACCGTCACGGACAGCACCTCGGGTTTGCGAAAGATCCATTCCGCGGCGCCGCCGATCACCCCGATGAACAGCGGCGCCTGCGGCGGCGGCGCATAGCGGAAATGCGCGTTGACGATCGGCGCGAAGGCGTCGGGCGTCACCAGGCCCGGAACAAGGCGCGCCGCGACGGGCGCCGGCACGGCGAGAATGAGCTGCTCGCCGGGGCCGAGCGCGACCGCGCCGTGGTCGAAGACCAGCGCGGATACCCGCCCCGCGGCAAAGTCGAGGCGCCGCAGCCGCGCCCCGAAGCGGATCCCGGCGCCGTGCCGGCGCAGCCGGGCGAGAGCCGGATCGACCAAGCTTTCGGAAAGCCCCTGCCGCGGCACCAGCGGCCGGCAGGCTTCGCCGCCGCGCCCGAGCGTTTCGGCCAGAACCCGCCAGAACAGCCGGGCCGAGGCCCGCTCGACCGCGGTATTCAGCGCGGCGACGGCAAGCGGCGCCCATAGCCGGCGGAACAGCACCGTGTGCGGGTCGAGAATCTCGGCCACGCTCGCCTGCGGCCCGGCGCCGCGCAATCTGAGGGCTGCGAGATAGTCGCGGGCCCGCGTCTGCGGCACGCGCCGGCCGGGGCTGAAGATCCACCATGGCAGGCCGGCCCGGTTCGGACGCAGCGTCCAGCGCCGACCGCTGGCCAGATCGATGAACGGAAAGATCGCCGCAGGCGGACCCGTCAGCGTCGCGCGCGCGCCGATATGCGCGACATAGTCGAGGGCGGCGCGATTGCCGGCGAGCAGCAGATGGTTGCCGTTGTCGATGCGGCAGCCGAGCGCGCCGTCGAAATAGGAGCGGCAGCGCCCGCCGGCCTGGGGGCCGGCTTCGTAAAGCGCGACCGCACAGCCTGCGGCGGCGAGCCGGACCGCGGCGGCAAGGCCGGCAAGCCCGGCGCCGACGACATGCACGCATTCCTTCATAACACGCCGTGCCGCAACACCAGCCAGAGTTTCAGCGCCCGTGACAGCCGCACGCGCCGCTCCGGGTGCTGCCACTCGGCGCGCAGCAGCGCTTCGAGGGTGGCATGGTAGAACGCCCCCATCAGCGCGGCCGGCCGCATCGCCCGCGGCGAGCACAGCGCCATCGCGCGTGCGGCCTGCCGGAAATGGCGCTCGGCGAGCGCGGCCAAGTCGCGGCACACCGCCGGCAGGGCCGGATCGCGCAGCACCGTCGCGGGGTCGCAGCTGCGGATGCCGTGCCGCTCGAGCAGCTCGCGCGGCAGATAGAGCCGATTGCGGCGCGCATCCTCGTCGAGATCGCGCAAGATATTGGTCAGTTGCAAGGCCCGCCCGAGCGCATCCGCGACCGCGTGGGCCTCTTCGCTCGCATCGCCGAATACATGGACCGAGAGATGACCGACCGCGCTTGCGACGCGCGCGCAATAGAGATCGAGCGTGGCAAGATCGGGCGCGCGGATATCGGTGCGGGCATCCATCTCCATGCCGTCGATGACGGCAAGGAAATCCTCGCGGCGCAGGCTGTAGCGCAACACCGCCGGATGCAGCGCCCGGGCCACCAGCCGGCGCGGGGCGCCGGCGTAGAGCGCGGCGATCTCCGCGCGCCATTCCGCCAGCGCGGCCAGCTTTGCGGCGACCGGCCGGGTGTCGTCGGCGATATCGTCGACCTCGCGGCAGAACGCATAGATCGCATACATCCCCTCCCGCCGCGCGCGCGGCAGCAGGCGCATGGCCCAGTAGAACGAGGTTCCCGCCGCCGTGACGCGATCGCGCATCGCCCGGCGCAGCGCCGCCTCCTCCCGCCGGCCGGCGGGAGTATCAAAAGCCGCGCCGCTCATGCCGGGCGGCCTCCCAGCAAGCCTGTCAGAAAAGCGGCGATGAAATCGGACTTTTTGAGGCCGACCCGCCCGGCGATCGGATCGCTATGGCGCAACCGCCGCGCCAGCCGCGCCGCCAGCGCGACAATGACCGCCGCCTCCCGCCTGAGACCGGGCGCGGCGATCGCCGGGGGCAGGCCGCGCGCGGCCTCGAGCAGCGCCTCGGTGCGGTCCAGCAATCGGTCGAGGACCCGGCGCAACGGCGGGCTGGCGGCCGGGGCGGCCAGTGCGCACACGCCGATCCCCTCCTCTTCGAGCAGCGCCGTCGGCAGATAGACGCGATCGAGCCGGCGATAATCGGCGACGCAATCCTGCAGATGGTTGAGCACCTGCAGGGCCGCGCAGAGCGCATCCGAGGCCGGCCAGGCGGCGCGGCTCTCGCCGTGCAGATCGAGCAGTTGGCGCCCGACCGGGGCGGCCGAATAGCGGCAATACCCCATCAGCTCGTCCCAATCGCGGTAGCGCAACTTGATCGCGTCGAGCCGGAAGGCGCGCAAGACGTCGTGGCAGTGCTCGGCGGTAAGCCCGGTTTGGGCGAGGCTTTCCCGCATCGCCGCGGCGGCCGGCGCATCCTCCCCCGGGGCCCCGTCGAGGATCGCCGCCATGCGGTCGAGCCGGCGGATCTTCTCCTCGGCCGACAGCAGCGGATTGTCGGCGATGTCGTCGGCATTGCGGGCAAAGCGGTAAAAGGCGTGCACATGCGGCCGCAGGGCGCGGCGGATCAGCAGCGAGCCGACCGGGAAGTTCTCATCGCCCCGCCATTTTCCCGATGGCGTTTCGATCGCCGCCGGCGGCGGCCGGTATGGGCGCGCCGCCGTCTTCATGCGAGATATCCGTTGGCCTTGAACCAGGCGACCGCGTCGGCGATGGCCTCGCGCGCCGGCCGCGCGCGATAGCCGAGCTCGCGCGCCGCCTTTGCCGAGGTGAAGTACATCTTCTTGCGAGCCATACGGACGCCGTCGCGGGTGATGAAGGGCTCGCGGCCGCTGACGCGCGCCGCCAACTCGGCCCCGATCGCCACCGGCAGGGCCAGCGCATAGGGCACTTTCAAGCGCGGAGGAGAGCGGCCGACGAGGCCGGCGACGACGGCGAGGATGTCGGCAAGGGACAGGTTCTCGCCGCCGAGGATGTAGCGCTCGCCGATGCGGCCCCGTTCCGCCGCGGCGAGATGACCCGCGGCGACGTCGTCGACATGCACGATATTGAGCCCGGTATCGACAAAGCCCGGCACGCGGCCGCGCGCCGCCTCGAGGATCACCCGTCCGGTCGGGGTCGGCCTGCGGTCGCGCGGCCCGACCGGCGTCGACGGATTGACAATGACCGCCGGCAGATCGCGCTTTGCGACAAGCTCGCGCACCACCGCTTCGGCCCGGAATTTCGACAGCTTGTAGGGACCGATCATGTCCTCTTCCCGGCTTGGCGTCGTCTCGTCGGCGACCCCGTCGGCGACAAGACCGAGCGTGGCGACGCTGCTCGTATAGACGATGCGCTCGACGCCGGCGGCGAGCGCCGCCTCCATCAGCGCCCGGGTGCCGGCGACATTGACGCGGAACATCGGCTCCGGATCGGGCACCCACAGCCGATAATCGGCGGCGACGTGAAACAGATAACGGCAGTCCGCGACGGCGCGGGGCAGCGAATCCGGCTGCGCGAGATCGCCCTCGGCGATTGCGACCGGAAGGTCGACAAGGTTGCGACGATCGCCGCGCGGGCGCGCCAGGACCCGGACGCGGTGGCCGGCGTAAAGCAGGGCCCGGGCCACCGCCGATCCGACGAACCCGGTGGCTCCGGTCACGAGGCATTCGCCCGGCGCGAGGGACATTTGTCGACCGCGTACAGGGGATCCGTTCCCGATGCGAGCGTCCTAGCCCGAAATTCGCCGGTTGTCTTGCGAAATCCGAGCCAAATCCGACCGCCGATGCAGCGTCCGGTTTCGTCCAGGACGCGGCGAGCCGCTGTCGCTCGCCTTTTTCAACGCAGCGAATCGAGCTTTTGTTGCACGAGCGCGCGCGCCTTGCTCCCGGCCGGCAATTCGGCGACGAGCCTGGTCCAGTACTGCGCCGCCGCCGAGCGCTCGCCGCGCAGCGCGGCGGCGAGCCCCAGATACCACAGCGCCTGCGGCTCGTCGGCGTCGAGGGCATGGATGCGCCGGGCCACGTCGATCAGCTCGGGATCGGGCCGACCGTCCTTGAGAGCGGCGGCGAGCAGGGCGAGATAGGGCTTCAACAGGGCAAGATTGTCGGGGATACGGCGGTTGGCGCGCCGCAGCGCGTCGAGGGCCGCGGCCGGGCGGCCGAGCGCGCGGTAGGAGCGGGCGAGCTGCAGCCAGCCCGCGACATCCTCGGGATGGCGCTCGAGCCGCGCGGCCAGTCGCGCCGCCGCGGCAGCGCTCGCCGATGCCGGCGGCGCCGACAGCGCGCGGATCCCCTGCGCGACGGTCTTGCGCCACGGCGCGCCGGGCGGCGCCTCGGCCAGCAATGCCTCCAGCGCCTTTCTGGCGCCGGCGACATCGCCGCGTTGGGCGGCCGCTTCGGCTTCGTAGAAGCGGGAGCGCGGATCGCCCGGCGCCTTGGCGAATTCGGCCGCCGCCGCCGGCGTTACCGTGCCCCCCGCCGCCAGCACGAGCACCTCGCCGAGCTCGGCATGCAGCTCGGGTTGGCCCGGAGCGAGCGCGACGGCATGGCGAAAGGCGTCCGCCGCCTGGGCGAAGCGGCCGAGCGCGGCCTGGGCGCGGGCCAGCATGACCCAGCTTGCAAGATCGTCGGGCGCCTGTTTGACGCGCGCCGCCAAGCGGCTTGCCGCCGCCGCCAGCGCGGCGGCGGGCGGCCCGGCGGAGGCGGCGGCGGGGGCCGCGCTGGCGCCGATCGCGGCGGGTCTGCCGACCGCGTAATAGACCGCGAGCGCCCCCGCCGGCACCAGCCCGGCGAGCGCGACCGCCGTGGCGAGCCGCCAGATCCTGTCGTCGCGCCCGCCCCCGCCGGCGGCGGCGCGCCGCTCCCGCTCGGCCGCGGCCAGCATCCGGCGGGTGATCTCGGCCCTTGCCGTCGCAGCCTCCGCCGCCGCCAGCCGGCCCTGCGCGATCTCCGCCTCGAGCTCGGCGAGCTCGAGGCGGAACAAGGCGCGCACGGGCTCGCCCGCATCCGCCGCGGCATCGCTCTGCCGCCACAGCGGCCGCAGCAATACCGCAAGCACGACGGCGACGAGCAGCGCCGCCACGATCCAGAAGCCGACGATCATCTGGGCTCGCCGAAGAGTCCGGCGGCGCGGGCGCTTTCCTCGGCGCTGAGCGCCGGCGGCGCGGGAACGACGGCGCGGCGGCGCGCGCGCCACAGCAACGCGCCCCCCGCCCCCAGCAATAGCAGCGGCGGGCCGAGCCAGAGCGGATAGGTCAGCGGCTCGAAGGGCGGGTCGAGCAGGATGAAGACGCCGTAGCGGCGAACCAGAAAATCGATGACTTGCCGATCGCTGTCGCCGGCGGCGAGATGGCGGCGGATCAGCAGCCGCAGATCGTGGGCCAGCGCGGCGTTCGAATCCTCGATCGATTCGTTCTGGCAGACCAGGCAGCGCAGCTCCCTGCCGATCGCCTCGGCGCGCGCCTCGAGCGCCGGATCGGCCAGGCGCTCGGACGGTTCAAGCGCCTGCGCCCGGCTTGCGAGCCCCGCCGCCAGCAGAACGGCGAGGAGAAGCCGCGCGATCATCCCGGCTCCGCCGGACGCGGCGCGATCGCGACCGCGCCCGCCTCCTTCCCCGCCGGCAGTTTCAGACGCAGCCGCCGGTCGCTCAGCGACACCAGCCCGCCGAGCGCGGCGATCGCCGCGCCGAACCAGATCCACGGGACGAGCGGATTGAAATAGGCGCGCAACACCCAGCCGCCATGGCCGTCGGGATCGCCGAGCGCCAGATAGAGATCGGCGAGCCCGTTGGTCAGGATCGCCGTATGCGTCGTGGCGCTGCCGGCGACCGGATAATAGCGCCGCTCGGGGTGGAGGGTCGCCACCGGCGCGCCGTCCTGCTCGACCACGACCGTGGCGCGCTGCTCGCGGTAATTCGCAACGCTTTTGTCGGAGACGCCTGCGAACCGCAAGGTTCGGCCGGCGATCGTCAGGCTTTCTCCGGGATTGAGCGTCGCGATCCGCTCGCTGCGCCAGGCCGTTGTCACGGCGATGCCGGCGATCAGCATGCCGACGCCGAAATGGCCGAGGGCGCAGCCGTAGCTGCTGCGCGGCAGGTGACGCAGCCGCCGCCAGGCGGCGGCCGGCGACAGTTTTGGAAAGCCGGCGCGGTCGGCGAGATCGGCCACGACGCCGAGCATCGCCCAGCTGGCCAGGGCGATGCCGCCGAGCGCCGGCAGCGGCGCCGGGCCGGCGACGACCCGCACGGCAAGCGGCGCGAGCAGCGCTCCCACCAGGGCCGGCAGCAGCCGCCGCAGCGCGCCGCCGAGATCGCCCCGCCGCCAGGCCAGCATCGGCGCCACCACCATCGCGGCGATCGCCGGCACCATGATCGGCAGAAAGGTGGCGTTGAAATAGGGCGGCCCGACCGACAGCTTGACCCCGCTCCAGACCTGCGCGAACAGCGGGTAGAAGGTGCCAAGGAACACCGTCGCCATGCCCGCCGACAGGACCAGATTGTTCAGCACCAGCGCGCCCTCACGGCTGATCGGCGCGAACGGGTTGCCGGGCGCCAGGGCCGGCGCGCGCCAGGCGTAAAGCAGCAGGGCGCCGCCGACCACGAGCGCCACCAGCGCCAGGATGAAGATGCCGCGGCTCGGGTCGAGGGCGAAGGCGTGGACCGAGGTGATGATCCCCGAGCGGACCAGAAATGTGCCGACCAGGCTCATGCCGAAGGTCAGGATCGCGAGCAATACGGTCCAGCGCTGCAGCGCCTCGCGCTTCTCGACGACCAGGGCCGAATGCAGCAATGCCGTGCCCAGCAGCCACGGCATGAAGGAGGCGTTCTCGACCGGATCCCAGTACCACCAGCCGCCCCAGCCGAGCACGTAATAGGCCCAATGGCTGCCGGCCGCGATGCCGGCGGTCAGGCTGCACCAGGCGAGCAGCAGCCACGGCCGCATCAAGCGCGCCCAGGCGGCGGTGATGCGGCCTTCGATCAGCCCCGCGATCGCAAAGGAATAGGTGATCGAGAACCCGACATAGCCGAAATAGAGCAGCGGCGGGTGCAGGGCGAGGCCGGGATCCTGCAGCAGCGGGTTGAGGGCGCGCCCTTCCAGCGGCGCCGGGAGCAGCCGCGCGAACGGGTTCGAGGTGAACAGGACATAGGCGAGCGTGCCGCAGCACAACAGACCCTGGACCGCCAGGGTGCGGGCGCGCAGCGACAGCGGCAATGCGCCCCCCCACAGGGCGACCCCGCCGCCATAAACCGCCAGCATCAGCACCCACAACAGCATCGAGCCTTCATGGCTGCCCCACACGGCCGTCAGCTTGTACAGCAACGGCTGTTCGAGGCTCGAATTCTCGTAAACGTTCAGGACCGAGAAATCCGATACGACAAAGGCATGGACGAAGACGGCGAAGGACAGCGCGAGCAGGACGAGCTGCAAGAGCGCCGCCGGCCGCGCCATTGCCATCAGGGCGCGGCGTTGCGCCGCCGCCCCGACGAGCGGCACGACGCCCTGCACCGCCGCCACGAGAAAAGCAAGGACGAGCGCGAAATGGCCGATCTCGACAAGCATTGCGATTACCCTCGGCCGGCAGGTTAGCACGCGGCCTCAACGGCGGCGAGCACGCCCCGGCCGCGGGGGCCGTTTGCCGCAGCCCCCCGGGCGAGAAGCGCAGCGCGAGCGCCTGCGGTCCCGCCGCAGCGGACGTCATCCTTCGGCACTGTGCGGGCCCCGGCCGAGCCCGCAACACCCTACACCATGTAGGCGATGTCGGAGGCGCCGGTCGGATAGGCGAAGATCGCACCCTTGAGATCGGCCGCCGTCAGGCCGCGACGGATCGCCAATGCGAAGAGGTTGATGGTTTCGTCGACATGCGGCCCGACGAGATGGGCGCCAAGGATAAGGTCGGTTGCTTCGTCGACAAGCACCTTGAAGCCGTAGACGGTCTCGCCGACGCGCCGCGCCGTATACCACTGCGAGGCCCTCTGATGATGCATGCGGAACTTGCGCCCCTGCGCGCGCGCCTGTGCCTCGAGCAGGCCGACCCGGGCAATCGGCGGAAGCGTGAAGGCGACGCTCGGCACGCCGAGATAGTCCGGCTTCTGCTGGTTGCCGTGCAGCATGTTGGCGGCGACCACCTTGGCGTCGTGGCTGGCCACCGGGGTCAGCGCCGGCCCTTGCGCCGCGGCGTCGCCGGCCGCATAGACCGCCGGGTTCGACACGCTTTGCAGGAACTCGTTGAGCTTGAGGCGGCCCTCCTCGGTCGCGACGCCCGCCGCGGCGAGGTCGAGCGGCGCCAGATCGGGAACGCGCCCGGCCGCGTGCACGACGAGGTCGGCCGCGAACGCCTCGTCCTTTCCGTTCGCGGACGCCCATACGCGAAAGGCGTCCGCATCCTTCTCGACCGCCGTGACGCGCGTATTGAGCCGGACCTCGACGCCGATCTCGCGAAACTTTTCCATCAGCCAGCCGACGAGGTCCGGGTCGAACCCGGTCAGCATCCGCCCGGCGCGCTGCAGGACGGTGACCCGGGCGCCGGCACGGGCGGCGATGTGCGAGAATTCGGCGGCGATGTAGCCGCCGCCGACCAGCACGATCCGCTGCGGCAGGCGGTCGCGTTCGAGGAATTCGGTGCTGGTGACGACGTGCTCCTCGCCCGGGATGCCAAGGCGCGCCGGCACCGCTCCGGCGGCGATCAGAATGAAGCGGCTCTCCAGCGTCTCGCCGCCCACCGCGAGCGAACGGGCGCCGCGGAACCGCGCCCGGCCGCGATAGGCGTCGATGCCCTGACGCGCAAAGTCCGCCTCCTTCATCGGCGGCACCGGATCGGTGAAACTGCGCTTGAACCTGATCAGTTCGCTCCAGGCGATCGCCGGATCGCCGGCAACCCCGCGGCCGCGCAGGCGCCGCGCGTGATCGATCGCCTCGGCCGCGCCCACCAGCACCTTTTTCGGGTCGCAGCCGCGCAGGGCGCAGGTGCCGCCGAACGGGAGGTGGTCGACGACCGCCACCCGCCATCCGGCCGCGCGGCACCGCGATGCGGCCACCGAGGCCGCGGTGCCGGTGCCGATGACCACGAGGTCATAAGTCTTCGCCATGTCATCCGCCTCCATCGTCAAGCGCGGCGCGATGCCTCCGGAATCGGGCGGCGCGGGCGGCGCCGCAGAGGCGAGGACCGGCCGCGCCGACGGCAAGGTTTTGCAGGACTGCAGTCGCCGCCCGATGCCGGGCAAACGGAGCCGGACGCCCGGAGATCCGGCGTCCGCATGCGATACATGCTGCGGCGATCGGTCAGATCCGGATCACTCGGCGCAGCAGGAGAGCTTGGCAGGATCCTTCAGCCGCGAGAGGGCGGCGATCTTCAATGCCTCCGCCATGGTCGGATAGACGTGCAGCAGATCGATGAAGTCCCGGATCGTCGCGCGGTAGCGCAGCGCCATCGCGGCTTCGTGGATGACCTCACTCGCGGCCGCTCCGACCATCGACACCCCGAGCACCTCGTCGGTGCGGGCGTCAGCGACCATCTTGACGATGCCGCGGGTGTCGCGGATCGCCCCGGCGCGGGGTACAAGCGACATCGGCAGCGTGGTGCACCAGCAGCGGTGGCCCCTTGCGATCGCTTCGGCTTCGGTCAATCCGACGACGCCGATTGGCGGATCGGTGAAGATCGCCCGAGGAACGACGCGGGCGTCGAAGGTCCGCATCTGTGCGCCCGAAAGGGCGTTGTGCGCGGCAATGACGCCTTGCCGGGCACCGACCGGCGTCGCCATCTGGCTATCCCTCTGCGTGCCGATGACGTCGCCGCCGGCGAAAATGTGCGGGATCCTGGTACGCAGATGCGCGTCGACCTCTACCTCGCCGCGCTCATTGGCCGAAAGACCCGCCTTCTCCAGGTCGAGATCTTCCGTATTCGGGCGACGACCCGTCGCGATCAGGAGCTTTTCGCCGCGAAATTGCCGCTCATTGCCGGCCACCATGACGGTCGCAATGATTTCGCCGCGCTCTTGACGGACGGAGCAGACGGTCGCATTCGTGACGACCCGGATCCCTTCCTCGGCAAAAATCCGCCCGATCGTGCGGCCGATCTGTGGCTCGTAACCGCGGGCGAGGAGCTGGGCGCCGCGCTCGAAGAGCGTCACCGCGCTGCCGAAGCGGTGAAACATCTGGCCGAGCTCGAGCGCGATGTAGCCGCCGCCGAAGATCAACAAGGATTTCGGGCACTCCGTCAGTTCCATCGGCTCGTCGGAGGTCAGAAGATCGCTGGTGAGATAGGGCACCTCCCGGAGGCCCGGAACATCCGGGACGAACGGACGAGAGCCGTCGCGATCAGCAGTTTTTCGCCGGTGAGACGCTTGCCGCCGACCTCGACCGTGTGCGCGTCAAGGAAGCGTGCGGTGCCGTGCTCGATGCCGAACCGGCCGCCCACGAGGCTTTCATATTTCTTGCTGCGATAATCACGAACGACCGCATCCTTTTGCGCGATCAACACGTGGAAATTCACTTTGATGTTGCAGGGCTCAAGACCGGGATAGCGCGGATGACGCGCGTCGAAGACCAGCTTGGCCGCTTCGATCAGGTTCTTGGACGGCAGGCAGCCGCGATTGACGCAGGTGCCGCCGATGGTGCGATGCTCGATCATCACCGCCCTCTTGCCGAGCTCCTGCGCGGTCAGCGCGGCGGCAAAGGCGGTGGAGCCGGAACCGAGGATGACAAGGTCGTATGCGTGGGTCATGGCCTCTTTCCCCCTTCAAAGGGCGTCTCCCGTGACGCGCACCGCGCCGGAGTGCGGTGCGCCGATCCGCATTACCGACGAGCGCGCAGCTGCCCGCTGCGCAGCCAGACATTCAAAAGGCTCGCCCCGATCTGGCCGGCGATGCCGATGCCGGCTAGCAGGCCGCTCGGCCTGATGGCGATGGCAACAAACAGGACGATCGCGCTTGCCGCGCCAAGAACGAGCGCCCATGGTCGGTGATGATGGCGCACCCCGAATGCCAGCCCGACGAGGCTAGCCGCCAAAAAAACCAGAAGCAGCGGGATCAGGATCGCGTCGTTGATCAGGAAACCGAGGCCGATCGCCGAAAGGATCGATACGAGCGCCGGGAAGCCAAGACAGCACAGCGCCGCGAAGAGCGAGCCGACCACTCCGATCTTGTCCAGATGACGGGCCGCAAGCCTGTCGTCCTCACCTCTTTTCACATTGACTGCCATGGGCGCTCTCCTCAAGCGGGGCGACGTCCCTGTCCTGTCCGGCAGGAGCGCGCGTGGAGGCATCAAACAGCCGCGGTTTCGGCCAGCGTCAGCATCTCCACCGGCTCGGCCATACCCCTCAGAACGCGACCGCCTGCCGGGGCAAGCCCCCGATCTCCAAAGCGCGCCGCAAAGGCCGCCGTGAAAAGGCATTCGATGCCGGCGGCTTTCGCGGCTTCCACGCCGCGGGCCGTCACGTTGACGGCCTCGCCGATGATCGTGAAGTCGAGCCGGTTGGTGGAACCGATATTGCCGTACAGCACCCGTCCGTAGTGGAGACAAAGCGCGTGCCGCAGCGGCGCCTGCCGCACGCTCGCCCGCAGATCGTTCAGTACGGCGAGACGCCGGCGGATCGCCAGGACGCTTGCCAGAGGGGCCGGAGGCGGGTCGCCCGGCAGAAGTGGAAAGAATGCCAGCACCGCATCGCCGATGAACTTCAGTACATGGCCGCCATGTTCTCTGACCGGTCCGACAAGACAGTCGAAGTAGCCGTTGAGCAGTCGCACGGTGGCTCTCGGATCAAGGCGCGCCGCGTGCTGCGTGAAATCGTTCAAATCGGCGATCAAGATCGCCGCATCGACCAGCTCGCCGTCGCCAGCATGCATCTGCCCGCGCAGAATCCGCTGACCGACGCTATGGCCGAGATAGGCGTCCGTTACAGCCTCAAGCGCCTTGCGCGCGGCATGGCGCTCTAGGATGACGGTGAACAGCGGAACGATGCTGCGGAACCGATCGAGGTCGCGATCGCGAAAGCCGTGCGGCGTTCTGGTGGCGATCGAAAGCGTGTTGATCGTGCCGTCGCCGAGGCGGAGGGGAACGATCAGATAGTCGGTATAGCCCTCGGCATGGAGCGTTCCATAAAGCTCGCAGGAGCGCTCCCCGCCGGTACCCGGTCGGCGGATGCGCAATTCGCCGCCGGTCGCATGCACATGATGGTCGGGCGATCCGTAATAACCCGGGCGGTTGTCGAGGCCATGCGGCCATTCGATCGTCTGGATGCGGTCCGTATCTTGCTGCCACAGATAGGTGCGGGCGCGGAAAGCGGGATGGAGCGCCTGCATGCTGACAAACAGGCGGGCCACCCGAAGGGGCGCGCGCGCCAACAGGCGGGCCGCCGCTCCGACGAAGGCCGCCATCTCCGGCGCGGCGCGGGCCGCCTGCAGCAAGGGCCGCATCAGATCGGCCGCACCGCAGGCCGGCTCGGCGCACATCGGGATCGTCCGGTGCCGGCCCTTGCGCGTGCGCGCCTCTACCCGGCGCAGCAGGACAGTTTGGCGACGTCTTTGGCAAAGCCTTGCGCCGCCAATTTCAGACCTTCGACCGTCGTCAGATAGGGGAAGATCGTCTCGGCCAGCTCGGCGACGGTAAGTCCGCCCTTGATCGCCAGCGCCGCCGTCTGGATGCTGTCGGCGCCCTCCGGCGCCAATATGTGCGCGCCGAGCAGCTTCCCGCTCCCGGCCGCGGCGACCAGCTTGATCAGGCCGCGCGTGTCGCGCGCGGCGAGCGCCCGCGGCAGTTGGTCGAGCGGCAGCACCGAGGTCTCGACCCGCAGCCCTGCCGCGCGGGCCTCCCGCTCGGTCAACCCGACGCTCGCCACCTGCGGGTCGGTAAACACGACGGCGGGCATCGCCGTCGGATCATAGCGCCGGCCGTCGCCGTTGAGCGCGTTCAGGGCCGCGATCCTGGCGCCGTAGGCGGCCATATAGACGAACTGGTCGCGCCCGGTCACATCGCCGGCGGCATAGACGCCGGGCCGCGTCGTGCGCATGCGGTCGTCGACCTTGATGCCGCCGTTCGGCCAAAGCGCGACGCCGGCCTCCTCAAGGCCGAGGTCGGCGGTGTTCGGCCGCCTTCCGGTCGCCACCAGCACCGCCTCGGCCGCGAGGGTCTCCTCCCCGCCCTCGGCCGTGACGTCCAGGGCAAGGCCGGCGGCGGTCCTGCGGATGGCCCGCGGTTTGACATTCTCGCGCACGGCGATGCCCTCCGCGCGCAGATAGCCGGCCAATGCCGCGGCGATCTCGGGCTCGCCGGCCGACAGGATCGGCACGATGTCGACGATCGTGACCCGGACGCCGGCGCGCGCGAACATCTGGCCCAATTCACAGCCGATATAGCCGCCGCCGAGGACCAGCAGCGAATGCGGGAGCCGTTCGAGCGCGAGCGCCGTCGTGCTGGTCAGATAGGGCACATCGGCGATGCCGGGGATCGGCGGCAGCGCGGGTGACGCGCCGGTGGCGATGATCGTCTTGTCGGCGGCGACCGGCTTGCCGTCGACGCTGACACCGCGCTGCGTCAACCGGGCCCGGCCCTCCAGATAGCTGACGGTGTTGTAGTGCGGCAGCAGATCGATGTATTTGGCCTGCCGCAGCGCCGCGACCAGCGCCTCTTTTTGCTGCACGAGCGCCCGCCAATCCGCGACCTCGGCATGCGCGCGGAGGCCGGCGAAGCGCGCCGCAGCATTGCCGTGATGCACCGCCTCGCTCGCCCGGATCAGGGTTTTCGACGGCACGCAGCCGGTGTTGACGCAGGTGCCGCCGATCGTGCCGTGGCCGATCAGCGCGACGCGCGCGCCCTGCTCGGCGGCGGTGATCGCGGCCGAAAACCCGGCCGAGCCGGCGCCGATAATCGCCAGATCATAAGGCGCCCCCGCGCCGGGTCCGCAGCAATCCTCTGTCGTAACCGACTGCATCACACTCTCCTGCATACATAACCCACTCGCCGCGGCGGCGCCGGAGCGCCGGCCGCGCGCGCGGGAAGGCTTCAGCTGCCGGTCCGGTCGGCGAGCTGCGCCGGATAGCCGTGAAGGGTCGTGGCCCTGATCAGGGCGGCGGGGCTGGTCAGGGCGTCGTCATAGGTCACCGTGGCCGTCACGTCGGCCATGCCGTTGGGCTGGCTGACCGTGACCGCGGAGACACCTTTGACGTGTTCGAGCGCGCTTTTGACGATCGGCCCGCACAACACGCAGCCGGCGTGATGCACGTCCAGCACGACCGTCTTCTCGCCCGCCCGCGCCGCGATCGGCGCAAGGATCAGGCCGAACCCAAGAACCAAAGCGAGACTGGGCTTCACGAACATCTCCTTTCTTGGACACCGGGAAACGCGATGCGCGCCTGCCGCTCACGAACCGAGGAAGAAGCGGATGACATAGGGAAAGCCGGCGGCGATCACGACGAGCGCGGCCGCGCTCCACAGCCCGATCTTGGCGATCCGGCCCGAACGCGGCGTGGCGCAATACGCGCCTTCGGCGCAGGCGGCCCCGGGCTTTCGATACACCAGATAGAACCCGTAGCCGAGCAAGCCGACCGCAACGGCGATAAAAAGCGGCCGATAGGGTTCGAGCGCGGTCAGGTTGCCGATCCACGCTCCGCTGATCCCCAACAGGAACAGCGCAAACGGGATCACGCAGCACGAAGCCGCCCCGAGCGCCGCCAGAAGCCCGCCCAGCGAGAGCAGCCCGGCCCTGCGGACCGACGGGTCGGCCTGGCCCGGGGCCGGCCGCCGCGGTGAGCCTTCTTCCAGGGTTGGGCGTATCGCCCGCTCTATGACGATCTGGTCCTCGTCCATGACGATCTGCTCCGCGTCGGTGACGGTCGGTCGGGACATAAGATCCGTATCAAATACAGGTTCAAGAGGGCTCCTGCCGTGACAATTCGCCACGCGGGCGAGGCTTGGTCTTGTCTTTGGGCGGGGATCGGCGGTCCGTGTCCGGCGTGGTCAGCACCGGCCCGAACAGTGCCCGACCTATTTGCAAGCCCTCTCGCGGCGACAAGCGGCAGCCTTGCCGGTTGCCGGCTTGCGACAATCGCCATCGCCGCAGATGCTCGTCCGAGCAGAAGAAGGCGATATAGGGGCAACAGGACGTTGCCGCGCAGCCGTCGGCATATGTGGTATCGTACCATATTACGGTGCTGTCGGGGGCAATACCGCCCAATGCGGTCCCGCGCCGCCGCGTCGTGATGCGGACGTCGGCACCGCAGAAACGGCAAGAGGATTCGACCCGGACATCCTGTCGATACAGGGCACCGACACCGAGGGCATCCACCGCGCAAAGAACATGGAGCCCGTACTCCCCAAGCCGCACGCAGTGTTCGGTTCCGCCTCCCGTAAACGGGTAGGCATATGCAATCGCGCCCGCCGCCTCGTCACAGGCAAGGAGATCGCGTCGCCGCAGTTGCCGCAACACGGGCACCAATCGTTCCTCGGTCATATTGACGGCGCTGGCGATTTCGGCGATCCGCGGCGGGCGGCCATATGCCGCAAACAATTCGAGGACGCGCCGCCATACGAGGTCTTCCGAATCGTCGAGCCGCCGCGACCATTTTTCGATCAGCTCGGGATGCGCGGCGATGCGTCTGCCCAGCGCCGCGCGGGCGGCCGGCAATGTCACAACCGACCACTCCGGACGCCAAACCCCTGGGCGCAGCGCGACGGCGGTTTCGGCATATGGCTTGTCGCCTCGCTCGCGCGACGAGGGGATCATGGATCGCATTACCGGGATCGCTCAGCGCATGGCGGAGGAGGCGGCAGGCGGGCGCCGCGCTTCGCGCTCCGGCCCGTGCGGTCGGCTCGAGCGGGAAATCGCGCGGTCCATCTCCTCGCGCACCTCGCAAGCATCGCCGAAAAGGGCGCACATTTCTGCGCCCTCCGGGCGGCGCAAGCGGGCCCTGCGCCGAAGAAGACCGTAGCCGACCGCGGCGACACCAAGAGCGGCGCCGATGATTCCAAATACTCCAAGGCCGCCCAGCCACCCGGCCGCCGCGGCGAGAACGGAGCCGAGGGCGATCGGCCCGAGACAACACAGCAGGGCAAGCGGCGCGACCACCAGCGCGGTCACGATGCCGGCGACGGGTTTGTCGTTCATGGCGACCTCATCCGGCTGCACTACGGGCCACCGCGCGATTATCGCGGCGATGGGCCCGTCTGAAGTCTATGTACACCCTGTAGCAGGAACAGGTTCAAGAGGGATTTCCGGTGTCCCGATGCGCTGCGGCATCGGCGGGCAGGCGCAGCCCCGCAGCGACCGGCATCGCACGATCCGCGCCGCGCGCAAGCGGCCTTCGCCAACCGTTCGAGTCGCCGCGCGGCGGCCGGATCAGCGGCCGGCCGACAGCGCATTTTCGCGCATCAGCTTCAGGCGCAGCGACACCGCCCCGTAGGTGGAGACGCAATAGGGGACGCAATAGGTCAGCAGCAATTTCGCGACGACAACATGGCCTCCGGCGACCAGCGCGTCCCCCTGATTGATCAGATTGAGGATCGTCCCGACGACCAGCGCCGTGAGGAAAGCCCGGCGCGGCACGCCGTCCAAGACGCAACACAGAAAAACCTTGGCCAGCCAGGACATCGGCCTTTCCCTGCGCGACGCGGCGCCGCTCGGCCAGCGGCGATCCTTGCGACCTGCCGCTTGCCGGGCGCCGAGCGATACGCTAAGCCCTGTATTGCACACAGATTCAAGGAGTTTATGCGATGCGGCCCCACTCCATCCCGGCGCGGCCCGCGGCCCGGCAAGCCGCCCCCGGCCGGCCGCTGACGCGCGGCGGGCTTGCGGCGCGAACCGGCTGCAATATCGAGACGATCCGCTATTACGAGCGCATCGGCCTGCTGCCGCCGCCGCCGCGCAGCGCCGGCGGACATCGTCTCTATGGGGAGGATCTGGTCAGGAGGCTCGGCTTTATCCGGCGGTGCCGCGATCTCGGCTTCACGATCGCGGAGCTGCGCGAATTGCTGCGCCTTGTCGATGGCGGCGCCTACACCTGCAGCGAGGTCGAGGCCTTGGCCCGCGATCATGTCCGCGCGATCGCCTGCAAGATCGCCGATTTGCAAAGGCTGCAGCGCGTCTTCGAAGAGATGATCGCCGGCTGTCGCGGCGGCGCCGTGCCCGAATGCCCGATCATCGAGGTATTGTTCGATCCCGAGCGCTTTGCGGAGCCTGCCGGGAACGGCGCTGCGCCGCCCGCCTGAAGCGGATTTTCGCCGCCGGCCGCGGCGAAGACGGCGCGCGCTCTTCCACGACACCCAGGCCTCCCTTCCGGCCCGGATAGCCTCACCGCGCCCGGCCGGGTGCGCGCGATGGCGCGCGGCGGGATCCGTTTTCGCAGGATCGCGCGCCCGCCCTTTGACATGTCCTCCTATTGCTAGGAGGTTTCGCCTGCCTGCCACTCTCGAAACGGGGAACGACATGACCGCATCGGATATGACGGACGGCTTCCACCTGGTGGTGGACGCTCTCAAGCTGAACGGGATCGACACGATCTACGGGGTCGCTGGCATTCCGATCACCGATCTGTTGCGCGTGGCGCAGTCGGAAGGGATCCGGTATCTGGGCTTTCGCCACGAGCAGTCGGCCGCGCATGCGGCCGCGATCACCGGGTATCTGACCCAGAGGCCGGGCATTTGCGTTACGGTCTCGGCGCCGGGTTTTCTGAACGGACTGGTCGCCCTGGCCAACGCCACGACCAACTGTTTTCCGATGATCATGATCAGCGGGTCGAGCGACCGCGCGATCGTCGATCTCGAACAGGGCGACTATGAGGAGCTCGACCAGTTGAACGCCGCCAAGCCCTATGCCAAGGCGGCCTATCGCGTCAACCGGCCGCAGGACATCGGCATCGCCGTCGCGCGGGCGATCCGCGCCGCCCTGTCCGGGCGCCCGGGCGGGGTCTATCTCGATTTGACGGCGGAGGTGCTCGGTTCGACCCTCGACCTTGAGAGCGCCAAGAAATCGCTGGTCAAGGTCGTCGATCCGGCGCCGCGGCAGGTGCCGGCCCCGGAAGCGATCGCGCGCGCGCTCGAGCTGTTGGCGCGGGCGGAGCGTCCGCTCGTCATCCTCGGCAAGGGCGCGGCCTATGCGCAGGCGGATGCGGAGATCCGGTCATTCATCGAGACGACCGGCATGCCGTTCCTGCCGATGTCGATGGCCAAGGGCCTGCTGCCCGACACCCATCCGCAATCCGCCGCCGCCGCCCGCTCCTACGCGATCGGCAACGCCGATGTGGCGATGCTGATCGGGGCGCGTCTCAATTGGCTCTTGTCGCACGGCAAGCCCCCGCTGTGGTCGGAGGGCGCGCGCTTCGTGCAGGTCGACATCTCGCCCGTCGAAATCGACAGCAACCGGCCCATTGCGGCGCCGGTCGTCGGCGACATCAAATCCGCCCTTGCGGCCTTCAACGCCGCCCTCAAGCCGGGGCAGATCAAGCCCAGCCGCCAATGGCTCGACGCGATCGCCGAGCGCAAGCAGCAGAACATCGAACGCATGGCGGCGCGGCTCAACGCCGATCCGAGCCCGATGAACTTCTCGAGCGCCTTGCGCGCCATTCGCAATGCTCTGGCCGAGCGGCCGGATGTCTATATCGTCAACGAGGGCGCCAATACGCTCGACTTCGCCCGCAACATCATCGATATGCACGCGCCGCGCCGGCGCCTCGACAGCGGCACCTGGGGCGTGATGGGCATCGGCATGGGCTACGCCATCGGCGCCGCCGCGACGACCGGCAAGCCCGTCCTCGCCATCGAGGGCGACAGCGCCTTCGGTTTCAGCGGCATGGAAGTCGAAACGATCTGCCGCTATGGGCTGCCGGTGGTCACGGTCGTCTTCAACAACAACGGCATCTACCGCGGCGACCCGGGCGAGGGCCCGTACTCGCCGACCGGCTTCATCCGGAACGCGCGCTACGACAGGATCATCGAGGCCTTCGGCGGGGCCGGCTATCACGTCACCGACACGCCGAGCCTGACAAAAGCCGTCAGCGAAGCGCTCGCGGCGGGCAAGCCGGCGCTGATCAATGCCGTCATCGATCCGACCGCGGGCACCGAGAGCGGCCACATCCAGAATCTGAACCCGCGCAGCGCCCTCTCCGAGAAGAAGTAGACAGCGGGGGCCGGCGGCGGCCGGAGCGACCGTCCGGCGCGGCGGGCCCATCCTTCCCGCCGGCCTTGAGAGCGGCATGCCGGATGCCGGCTCCCGGCTCGCGGCGGACGGCGCTTCGCCACATGCGGGAGCCGCGCTTTTTCTATTCCGCCGCCGCCTGCTGCACGACCGGCTCGACGCGGGCGGCGCAGTACTTGAATTCGGGGATCTTGCCCCAGGGATCGAGCTGCGGGTTGGTCAGCAGGTTGGCGGCGGCCTCGGCGTAGCAGAACGGGATGAACACCATCCCCGGCGCCACCGCGCTGTCGCTGCGCGCCTTCAGCTCGATCGTGCCGCGCCGCGTCGTCACCCGCACCCGCGCGCCGGGGGCGATGCCGAGCCGGCGCAGCTCGGCCGGGGCGAGGCTGGCCACCGCTTCCGGTTCGAGATCGTCGAGCACATTGGAGCGTCGGGTCATCGCCCCGGTGTGCCAATGTTCGAGCTGGCGGCCGGTCGTCAGCACCATCGGATATTCGTCGTCCGGCTCCTCGGCCGGCGGCACGATCGCCGCCGGCACCAGGCGGCCGCGGCCGGACGGCGTCGGGAAGCCCTCGCCGAACACGATGTCGTGGCCGGGCTCCTCTTCCGAATCGCAGGGATAGGTGACCGAATGCTCGCGTTCGAGCCGCTCCCAGGTGATGCCGTTCAAGGACGGCATCGCCCGCTTCATCTCGGCGAAGACGTCGCGCGGGTGGGTATAGGACCAATCGAGCCCGATGCGCCGCGCGATCTCCTGGATGATCCACCAGTCCTGCCGGGCATTGCCGGGCAGGGGCAGCGCGGCGCGGCCCATCTGGACCTGCCGGTTCGTATTGGTGACGGTGCCGTCCTTCTCGGGCCAGGCCGAGGCCGGCAGCACGACATCGGCGTATTTGGCGGTTTCTGTCAGGAACAGATCCTGCACGACGAGATGCTCGAGCTTGGCAAGCGCCTCGCGGGCATGCGTCACGTCGGGATCGGACATCGCCGGGTTCTCGCCCATGATGTACATGCCCTTGATCGTGCCGGCGTGGATCGCATCCATGATCTCGACGACGGTCAGCCCGCGCCGGTCGTCGAGCCGCGTCCCCCACAGCGCCTCGAAACGCGCGCGCACTTGCGGATCCTCGACCGGCATATAGTCGGGGTAGACCATCGGGATCAGGCCGGCGTCGGAAGCGCCCTGCACATTGTTCTGGCCGCGCAGCGGATGCAGACCGGTTCCCGGCCGGCCGATCTGGCCGGTGACGAGGGCGAGCGCGATCAGGCAGCGGGCGTTGTCGGTGCCGTGGACATGCTGCGAGATGCCCATGCCCCAGAAGATGATCGCCGTCCGGGCGCGGGCATAAAGCCGGGCGATCTCGCGCAGGGTTTTGGCATCGACGCCGCAGATGGGAGCCATCGCCTCGGGCGCGTAGGCGCGGATGTGTTCGCGCAATTTTTCGAAATCTTCGGTATGGGCCGCGACATATTGCCGGTCGTAGAGGCCCTCCTCGATGATCGTGTGCAGCAGCGCATTGAGCAGCGCGACGTCGCGGCCGGGCGTGAAGCGCAGCATGTGCGTCGCATAGCGGGCCATGACCTGGCCGCGCGGGTCCATCACGATCAGCTTGGCGCCGCGTTTTGCCGCCTGCTTGAAAAAGGTCGCGGCGACCGGATGATTGTCGGTCGGCCGGGCGCCGATGACGATGATGACCTCGGCCTCCATCGCGGCGGTGAACGGCGCCGTGACCGCGCCCGAGCCGATCCCTTCCATCAGCGCCGCCACCGAGGAGGCGTGGCACAGCCGCGTGCAATGGTCGACATTGTTGCTGCCGAAGCCGGTGCGCACGAGCTTCTGGAACAGATAGGCTTCCTCGTTCGAGCCTTTGGCCGAACCGAAGCCGGCCAGCGCCCGCCGCCCGTCGCGCTCGCGGATATGTCTGAGGCCGGCGGCGGCGCGGTCGAGCGCCTCCTCCCAGCTCGCCTTGCGAAAATGCGTGTAGGGATTGGCCGGATCGATGGCGACGTCGTGCTTCGAGACGCCGTCTCGGCGGATCAGCGGTTCGGTCAGGCGGTCGGGATGGTGGACATAGTCGAAGCCAAAGCGGCCCTTGACGCACAGCCGGTTCAGATTGGCCGGCCCCTGCCGCCCCTCGACCGCGACGATGCGGTCGGCGCGGATCTTGTAGGTCAGTTGGCAGCCGACGCCGCAATAGGGGCAGACGCTTGCGACCTCGCGCTCGGGGGCGTTGGTGTAGACGCCGTTCTCATCGACCAGCGTCGCCGGCATCAGCGCGCCGGTCGGGCAGGCCTGCACGCATTCGCCGCAGCCGACGCAGGTGCTCTTGCCCATCGGATCATCGAAATCGAAGACGATCTTTTCGTGCCAGCCGCGCCCTTTCATGCCGATCACGTCATTGACCTGGACCTCGCGGCAGGCGCGCACGCACAGGGTGCAGTGGATGCAGGCGTCGAGCTGCACCGCCATCGCCGGGTGGCTGCGGTCGGGCGCCGGCGGCGGGCGGCGCGGCAGGCGGCTGCCGTCGAGCTCGAGCGTCCCGGCCCATTGCCACAGGCGCGAACCCGGATCGTGCGCTTGAGCGCGCGCCGGCTGGTCGGCGAGCAGCAGCTCGAAGACCATCCGGCGCGCAAAGCGGGCGCGCTCGCTGTCGGTGCGCACCGTCATCCCTGGCGTCGGCCTTCTGATGCAGGAGGCGGCAAGCACCCGCTCGCCGGCGATCTCGACCATGCAGGCGCGGCAATTGCCGTCGGCGCGATAGCCCGGCTTCGGCAGCCAGCACAGATGCGGGATCTCGATCCCGTGCCGGTTCGCGACCTGCCAGATCGTCTCCTCCGGCGCGGCCGTCACCTCGACACCGTCAAGAACAAAGCGGATCGGCTCGCTCATCCGGGACCTCCAACCGTCATTGCCGCAAACCCGGGGGGCCGGGGATGCCGGACCAGGCAGCCGCCCCGTCCCCACCGCCGCGGGGAGGGCGCCGGCGCCCCCGCATCAGCCCCGCCCCGGGCCCGCGACCTCGTCGCGAAAATGCTTCAATACCATCCGCACCGGGTTCATCGCCGCCTGCCCCAGACCGCAGATCGAGGCATCGCTCATCACCCGCGCCAATTCTTCAAGCAATGCCGCATCCCAGCGCGGCGCCGTCATCAATTTGACCGCTTTTTCGGTGCCGACCCGGCAGGGCGTGCACTGCCCGCAGCTCTCGTCCTCGAAAAAGCGCAATAGGTTGAGCGCCACCTCGCGCATGTCGTCATGGTCGGAGAGGACGACGACCGCGGCCGAGCCGATAAAACATCCCTCGCCTTCGAGCGTGCCGAAATCGAGCGGGATGTCGGCCTTCGCGGCCGGCAGGATGCCGCCCGAGGCGCCGCCCGGCAGATAGCCTTTGAAATGGTGGCCGGCAAGCATGCCGCCGCAGAATTCGTCGATCAGTTCGCGGGCGGTGATCCCGGCCGGCGCCAGCTTGACCCCGGGCTTGCGCACCCGCCCCGAGACCGAGAAGGTGCGCAGCCCCTTGCGCCCGTGGCGGCCCTGCGCGGTGAACCACTGCGGCCCCTTTTCGACCAGATCGCGCACCCAATAGAGCGTCTCGAGATTGTTGATCAATGTCGGCCGGCCGAACAGCCCGACCTGGGCCGGGAACGGCGGCTTGTGGCGGGGCAGGCCGCGCTTGCCTTCGAGGCTTTCGAGCATCGCCGATTCCTCGCCGCAGATATAGGCGCCGGCGCCGCGGCGCAGATGGATGCGGACGCCGCCGGCAAGCCCCGCCTGTTCGAGCGCGGCGATCTCGCGTTCCAGCAGCAGGCGGCATTGCGGGTATTCGTCGCGCAGATAGATGTAGGCGTCCTCGGCCTCGATCGCCCAGGCGGCGATCAGCATGCCTTCCAGAAAGCGGTGCGGGTCGGTTTCGAGAAAATAGCGGTCCTTGAAGGTGCCGGGCTCGCCCTCGTCGGCATTGACCGCCAGCAGGCGCGGCGCCTGTTCCTGCCGCACCAGCCGCCATTTGCGGCCGGTCGGAAAGCCGGCGCCGCCAAGCCCCCTGAGGCCGGAATGTTCGAGCGCGGCGATGACCTGCTCGACCGTCCGCTCGCCGGCCCGGCAGGCCTGCAGCAGCCGGTAGCCGCCGGCCGCGCGATAGGCCTCAAGGCCGGTATAGGCGGGGATCGCGGGGTCGGTATGGCCGGCGGCGACGGCGGCGGCGACGCTGTCCGCGCTCGCATGCTCGTGCAATGCATGGCCGATCGCCACGACCGGCGCGCGATCGCAGCCGCCCATGCACGGCGCCCGCACGACGCGCACCCCCGGCCCGAGCCGGTTGCGCAGCGTATCGAGCAGCTCGCGGCCGCCGAACAGCGCGCAGGAAAGGCTGTCGCAGACCCGCACGGTAACCGGCGGCGGCGCCTTCTCGTCGTCCAGCACGATGTCGAAATGGGCGTAGAACGAGGCGACTTCGTAAACCTCGACGAGGGCAAGGCGCATCTCCTCGGCGAGCGCCGCAAGATGGCGGGCGTGGAGACAGCCGTAGCGGTCCTGCAGCAGATGCAGGTGTTCGAGCAGCAGGTCGCGCCGGCGTTCGCGCGCGCCGAGCAGCGCCCGCACCTCGGCGAGGGCCGCGGGATCGACCTGCCGGCCCTTCGGATGTTCGAGCGCCCGCCGCCGTCCCGAGCCCGGGTGAATGCGGCGGTCATGTCTACTCGCTGCCGTCACGGCCTGGATCTCCCCGAAGCGCGGGCCTGCGACCCGCAACGGGCGGTATGCCCGCACCCCATTATTACACCGCGCCTTCCCGGCGCAGTTCGGCGATCTCGTCGCGGCTGTAGCCGAGCCAGCAGAGGATCTCGTCGGTATGTTCGCCCAATAGCGGCGAGCGCTTCACCTCGACCGGCGAGTCGGACAGGTTGATCGGCGAGCCGACCTGCACGTAGCGGCCGCGCGTCGGATGGTCGACCTCGACCAGCATGCCGCGCTCGTACAGCGAGCGATCCTCGTAGATGTCCTTCATCGACAGGATCGGGCCGCACGGCACGTCGATCTCGTTGAGCGCCTTCATGACCTCGAACTTGGTCTTCGTCATCGTCCATTGCTCGATGATCGCAAAGCATTCGAGGATGTGCGGCAGGCGCGCCTGCGGCGTCGCGTAATCGGGATGGGTGATCAGCTCCTCGCGGCCGACCAGCTTCATCAGCGGCGCCCAGGAGGGCGGCTGGATGATCACGTAGACCCAGTCGTTGGGCCCGCCCGGGGCGCAGCGCAAGGCCGCGCCGGGCTGGCCGCCGCCCGAGGCGTTGCCGGCGCGCGGCACGGTGTCGCCGAAGGTCTTGTTCGGGTATTCCGGCAGCGGACCGCGCTGCAGGCGCTGCTGGTCGCGCATCTTGACCCGGCACAAATTGAGCACGGCATCGGCCATCGCGACCTCGACGCGCTGTCCGCGGCCGGTACGCTCGCGCTGGAACAGGGCCGCGAGAATACCGGCGACGACATGGACGCCGGTGCCGCTGTCGCCGATCTGGGCGCCGGTCACGGTCGGCGGGCCGTCCTCCCAGCCGGTCGTGCTCGCCGCCCCGCCCATGCATTGGGCGACGTTTTCATAGGCCTTGCACTCCGCATAGGGGCCGGGGCCGAAGCCCTTGATCGAGGCGTAGATCACGCGCGGGTTCAATTCCCGGAAGCGCTCCCAGGTGAAGCCCTGGCGATCGAGCACGCCCGGTCCGAAATTCTCGAGGATCACGTCGACCCGGCGCACCAGATCTTCGATGACTTTCCTGCCCTTCGGCGATTTCAGGTTGACCGTGATGCTGCGCTTGTTGGAGTTCAGCATCGTGAAATAAAGGCTGTCGACGCCCGGCAGGTCCTGCAATTGCCCGCGCGTGATGTCGCCGCGCCCGGGCATCTCGATCTTGATCACATCGGCCCCCATCCAGGCCAATAGCTGGGTCGCCGTCGGCCCCGCCTGGACATGGCCGAAATCGAGGACGCGCACGCCTTCAAGAGCCTTGCTCATTCCCTCTTCTCCACCTCAATGGGCACGCCGGCGCAGCCCTGCGGACGGCCACGCCGACCATGGGGCAATGCGCCCGCTCGCCGGCGCGGGACGATGAATTCACTGATCGGCGGCATGTCGGCATGCGGCCGCCGCGGCGGGCCCGTTCGGAGTTGTACCTCGGCGGCAGACGGTCTCGCCGGGAATGGTTGCGCTTGGAGCATTGCGGTTCCTCTCACTCATCCTCCCGCGGCTGCGGGATTGCCGGGATCGCGCTCGAGAAAATCGCCGTAACGCTCGACATGCGCGGCAAGATCAAGCGTGTGCCGGCGCACGAGGCTCTCGGCGGCTTCGGTGTCGCGCCGCTCCAGCGCCTCGATGATGCGCATGTGATCGACGATCGAGCGGGCCGCCCGATTGTCCTGATGGATCGTCACCCGGCGGATCGCCCGCATGTGGATGAACAGGTTTTCGGTCATCTCGGAGAGCAGGGCGCAGCCGCCGAGCCGGATGATCGCCTGATGAAAGGCGATATTGGCCTCCGAATATTCCTCAAGATGCGCCGGCGGACCGTTCGTGAAGGCATCCATCAGCCGCCGCAGGCCGGCGATCTCGGCATCGGCGGCATGGAGCGTGGCCAACCGCGCCGCCATGCTTTCCAGCGCCGCCCAGACGGTGATCATCTCGACGATTTCGCGCTTGGTCTTGCGCACGACGAAGATGCCGCGGCGCGGCCGCGTGCGCACAAACCCCTCCTGCTCGAGCAGGGTCATCGCCTCGCGGATCGGGGTGCGGCTGACCCCTAGCTGCTGCGACAGTTGGCGCTCGTCGAGGCGCACCTCGCCCGTCTGCCCGTAGATGTCCATCGCCGTGATCGCCTCTTTCAGAGCCAGATAGGCCCGGTCGCGAAAGCTCGGCGCCGCGGCGAGCGGTTTGACGGCGAGCCTGGCGGCAGGCGGGGGCGAAGGGTCGGACACGCGGGCGCTCCGTGTTGCAGGTATAACGTATACCAGAGACCCGGGCAAGCGGCGCCGCCAAACCTTGGCTTTCCCGGCGCGCCGGCAGCGAGTAGGCTTGCGCCCGGTCCCGGCCCGGCAGGGCACGCCGGGCCGCGGGCGCCGCAGCCGAACACAGCCCGGAAAGGGAGTGACAGATGCCGGACAAGACCTATGACTTCACCACCGAAGACGTCGAATATCTGCGCCACGGCGAGCGGGCTCGCCGCGCCCGCCTCTACCGGCCAAAGGGCAACGGCCCGTTCCCGGCGATTGTCGACCTGCACGGCGGCGCCTGGAACAGCGGCGACTTTACCGGCACGCAAGGTCTCGACGAAACGCTGGCGCGGCACGGCTTTCTCGTCGCTTCGCTCAATTTCCGCCAGGCCGCGGACGGCTATCCGAGCTCTCTTATCGACATCAATTACGCGATCCGCCGGCTGAAGGCGCAGGCGCGCGATCTCGGCATCCGTCCCGATCTTGTCGGCATTGCCGGCCAATCGAGCGGCGGCCACCTCGCGATGCTGGCGGCGATGCGGCCCCACGACCCGCGCTATACCGCCATCGCGCTGCCGGCCGGCTCGCCGGCCGTCGATGCGCGCGTGCGGGCGGTCGCGATGTCCTGGCCGGTCATCAACCCGCTGTCGCGCTATCGCCACGCCATACGGGCGGCAACGCAGCCGAACCCGCCGGCCTTCGCGATCGGCATGAAAGAAAAACACGACACCTATTGGAAGAGCGAGGCCAATATGGCCGAGGGCAACCCGATGCTGATCCTCGAACGCGGCGAAAAGGTCGAGATGCCGCCGGCCCTATGGGTGCAGGGCCGGCCCGACGAGGTGCACGACTACCACGACCCGGATTCGGATTTCCCCGGCAACGAGCCGGAGCGGTTCGTCTCGAACTACCGCAAGGCCGGCGGCGATATCGAGATCGTCTATGTCGATCAGGCGGCGCGCGCCTCGGCCGCCTCCTGGGAGCCGATCGCCGCCTTCTTCCGCAAGCATCTGGTCTGAGCGGGGCCGCTCTCAAACCTCTCCCGGCGCGCGCCGGGAGAGGCTTTCCGGGGCCGGGAGGCGCTATCGGGCGCGGACATCGCGCGCCCTTTTTCACCGCGACTTGAACAACGCCTCGGCCCCCCGGCGCTGGCCGAGCTTGGCCGCAATCTCGGCCCGGGCGCGGGCGATCTCGGCCTCGAGCGCGGCGATATAGGCCTCGAGTTCGGCCACCCCCATCGCGCTCAGATCCTTCGGCTGCTGCGGCTTGTTGCGCGGTTCGAGATCGAATTCGTCCATCCCCTCCTCCGTTGCGGCTTTGCCTGCACCGGCCGCGTTCCTATATGGGAAACAAAATCCTCTGCCTGTCCGGATATAGCACATGCCCGTGCCGTTGATGCCGAAAGCCACCGCCGTGTGGCTGGTCGAGAACACGTCGCTGACCTTCGAGCAGATCGCCGATTTCTGCGGCCTGCATCCGCTCGAAGTGCAGGCGATCGCCGACGGCGAGGTGGCAAGCCAGATGCAGGGGCTCGACCCGGTCGCGAACGGTCAGACCACCGCCGAGGAGATCGCGCGCTGCCAGGCCGATCCCAATGCGCGACTGCGGCTTGCCCCGCATGCGATCCCGCCGCAGATCGTCAAGCACCGCGGTCCCCGCTATACGCCGATCGCCAAGCGTCAGGACAAGCCGGACGCCATCGCCTATCTGCTGAAGAACCATCCCGAATTGTCGGACGCTCAGATCTCGAAACTGATCGGCACGACCAAGCCGACCATCGCCGCGGTGCGCGAGCGCACCCATTGGAACAGCCCCAATATCAAGCCGCGCCATCCGGTCGCGCTTGGTTTGTGCACGCTCGCCGAGCTCGACCAGGCGATCGCGCGCGCCCGCGCGCGCCGGCCGCCGGCCGGTTCTGAAGAGGCCGCGCCCGCCGAGCCCTCTCGCGAGCGGGAGTCCTGAGCCTAAGGCCCCTCCGGCAGCGGGCGGGCGTAGCCGGCCCGCGCCAGCGCCTGCCTGATCTCGTCAAGGATCGCCGGATCGTCGATCGTCGCCGGCATGCGATAGGGCTCGCCGTCGGCAATCTGGCGCATCGTGCCGCGCAGGATCTTGCCAGAGCGCGTCTTCGGCAGGCGGGCGACGACGAGCGCCGCCTTGAAGCTCGCCACCGGGCCGATGCGCTCGCGCACGAGCGCGATCGCCTCGCGTTCGATCGCCTCGGGAGGACGCCTGACGCCGGCTTTCAGCACCAGGAAGCCGAGCGGCACCTGCCCTTTCACGGGATCGGCAACCCCCATGACCGCGCATTCGGCGACATCGGGATGGGCGGCCAGCACCTCTTCCATGGCGCCGGTCGACAGCCGGTGCCCGGCGACATTGATAATGTCGTCGGTGCGGCTCATCACCCAGATATACCCGTCCTCGTCGATGAAGCCGGCGTCGGCGGTCTGATAATAGCCGGGGAAGGCGCTCAGATAGGAGCCGACAAAGCGCTCGTCGGCCTGCCATAACGTCGTCAGCGCGCCCGGCGGCAGCGGCAATTTGACGGCCAATGCGCCGATCTCGCCGGGCTTCAGCTCTTTCGCTTCGCCAATCGCCGCGGCGTCGAGCACGCGCACGTCCCAGCCCGGCACGGCGCGGCTGCACGAGCCGTGCTTGACCGGCAGCCGCTCGATGCCAAGGCAGTTGCCGCCGATCGGCCAGCCGGTTTCGGTCTGCCACCAATGGTCGATGACCGGCACGCGCAGCTGCTCTTCGGCCCAGGCGACGGTCGGCGGATCGCAGCGCTCGCCGGCCAGGAACAGCGCGCGGAAATGCGACAGATCGTGCGCCCGGATCAGCCTTCCCTCGGGGTCCTCGCGCCGGATCGCGCGAAACGCCGTCGGCGCGGTGAAAAAGACGCGCACCCCGTGCTGTTCGATGACCCGCCAGAAGGCGCCGGCATCGGGCGTGCCGACCGGCTTGCCCTCGTACATGACGCTCGTGCAGCCGAGCAGCAACGGGGCGTAGACGATATAGGAATGGCCGACGACCCAGCCGACATCGGAAGCCGTCCAGAACACCTCGCCGGGCTCGACCCCGTAGACATTGCGCAATGACCAGTGGAGCGCGACGGCGTGGCCGCCATTGTCGCGCACGACCCCCTTCGGCACGCCGGTCGTGCCCGAAGTGTAGAGGATGTAGAGCGGGTCGGTGGCGCCGACCGGGATGCAGTCGGCGGGAAGCGCCGCCGCTTCGCGCTCGTGCCAGTCGTGGTCGCGTCCGGGGACGAGATCGGCCCGGCACATCGGCCGCTGCAGCACGAGGCAGGCCTCGGGCTTCGCCCGCGCCTCGGCGATCGCGGCCTCGAGCAGCGGCTTGTACGGGATGATGCGGTCGGTCTCGATGCCGCACGAAGCCGACAGGATGACGCGCGGCCGCGCATCGTCGATGCGGGTGGCAAGCTCATGCGCGGCAAAGCCGCCGAACACGACCGAATGGATCGCGCCAAGGCGCGCGCAGGCGAGCATCGCGATCGCCGCCTCCGGCACCATCGGCATATAGATGAGGACGCGGTCGCCGGTCTTGACGCCGAGCCCGGCCAGGGCGCCGGCTACGCGCGCGACCCGCTCGCGCAGCTCCCGATAGGTGAAATGCGCGATCTGCCCGGTGACCGGGCTGTCCCAGATCAGCGCCCAGCGCTCGCCGTTTCCGGCCGCGATATGGCGGTCGAGCGCGTTCCAGCAGGTATTGAGCCGCGCTCCGGCAAACCAGCGATAAAACGGCGGGCGGCTGTCGTCGAGCACCCTGTCCCAGCGCCGCTGCCAGTCGATCGCCTGCGCCGCCTCGGCCCAGAACTCATCGGGCTCGGCGAGCGAGCGCCGGTAGGTCTCGACATAATCCCTCGTCATCGGCCTCCTCCCTTTGCGCCGATCCGATTCTCGGCCGATTTGGCGCCCTTGCCAAGCCGCCCGGCGCCGGCTCCGCCCCCGCCCTCCTCTTCCGCGCCCGTCCCCGCCGGGCGAGCCGCGAGGAAGGGTTGGGGCAAGCGCTTTTCCGGGATAAAATTGCCCCGGGAGGAGCGGAACATGGGCGATCGCAACCCTTATGACCTCGGGCTCGACAAGAACGCCGCGAACTTCCGGCCGCTGACGCCGATCAGCTTTCTGTTGCGCACGGCCGCGGTCTATCCCGACCGGCCGGCCGTCGTCTACGGCGAGCGACGCTACTCCTGGCGGCAGAGCCTGGAACGCTGCCGCCGCCTTGCCGCGGCGCTGGCGGCGCACGGCGTCGGGCGCGGCGACACCGTGGCGCTGCTGGCGCCGAACCTGCCCGAAGCCTTCGAGGCGCATTTCGGCGTGCCGATGGCCGGGGCGGTGCTGAACGCGCTGAACATCCGTCTCGACGCCGCGACGATCGCCTTTATCCTCAAGCACGGCGGCGCCAAGGTGTTGCTGACCGATACCGAATTCGCCCCGGTGGCGGGGCGCGCTCTTGCCCAGCTCGACGACAAGCCGCTTGTCGTCGACATCGCCGATCCGGCGGGGCCGGGCGGCGAGCGGCTCGGCGCGATCGATTACGAGGGTTTTCTGGCCGCGGGCGATCCGGATTTCGCCGAAATCATGCCGCAGGACGAATGGGAAGCGATCGCCCTCAACTACACGTCGGGCACGACCGGCAACCCGAAAGGCGTCGTCTATCATCACCGCGGCGCCTATCTGAACGCGCTCGGCAACATCCTCGTCTGGGGCATGCGCACGCACCCCACCTATCTGTGGACGTTGCCGATGTTCCACTGCAACGGCTGGTGCTTTCCGTGGACCGTGACGGCGCTGGCCGGCACTCACGTATGCCTGCGCCGGGTCGAGGCCGGGGCGATCTATCAGGCGATCGCGCGCGAGGGCGTGACGCATCTGTGCGGCGCGCCGATCGTCATGAACATGCTGCTCAACGCCGCGCCGGAGCAGAGGCCCGGGCTTGGCCGGCGCATCGAGATGATGACGGCGGGCGCCGCGCCCCCCGCTGCGGTCATCGAAGGCATGGAGCAGGCGGGTTTCCGCATCACCCATGTCTACGGCCTGACCGAAACCTACGGTCCGGCCACCGTGTGTGCCTGGCACGAGGAATGGGACGCATTGCCGGCGGCCGAGCGAGCGCGCCTCAAAGCGCGCCAGGGCGTCCCCTATCCGGTGCTCGAAGGGCTGATGGTCGCCGATCCGCAAAGCCTCCAACCGGTGCCGGCCGACGGGGCGACGATGGGCGAGGTGTTCATGCGCGGCAACATCGTCATGAAGGGCTATCTGAAGAACCCGCAGGCCACCGCCGAAGCTTTTGCCGGCGGCTGGTTCCATACCGGCGATCTCGGCGTCCAGCATCCCGACGGCTATATCGAGATCAGAGACCGCTCGAAGGACATTATCATTTCGGGCGGCGAGAACATCTCGACGATCGAGGTCGAAGGCGTGCTTTATCGCCATCCCGCCGTGCTCGAAGCCGCGGTCGTCGCCCGCCCCGATCCGCACTGGGGCGAGACCCCCTGCGCCTTTGTCGAGCTGAAGCCCGGCGCCGCCGCCAGCGCGGAAGAGATCATCGCCTTTTGCCGCGATCATCTCGCCCATTTCAAAGCGCCGAAAAGCGTCGTGTTCGGGCCGCTGCCGAAAACCGCGACCGGCAAGATCCAGAAATTCGTATTGCGCGAGCGCGCCAAGGCGATCGGGTGACGCCCTCCCCGCTTTCTGCAGGCGGGGAGAGGAAAGCGATATCGGCCGACCGGTAGGCGCAGGAGGGACGCCGTGAACATCGCCGCCCTGTTGTTCGACGTGGCCCGCCGGCAGGGCGATCGGCCGGCGGTCAGCGATCGCTTCGGTTCCTGGACCTACGGCGAGTTTATCCGCCGCATCGGCGCCCTTGCCGGCGGGTTTGCGGCCCGCGGTCTGCGCCCGGGCGAGCGCGTCCTGTTGTGCATGGAGAATTGCGCCGCCTTTCTGGAGACATTGTTCGCGTGCTGGACGGCCGGGCTGTGCGCGGTCCCGGTCAACGCCCGGCTGCACCCGAGCGAGGTCGCCTATATTGCGCAGGATGCGGGCGCCCGCCTGATCCTGGCGACGCCGGCGCTTGCGGAGCCGTTGCTGCCGCTGGCGGCCGCGATCGAGACGCTTGACGCCGTGATCCCGACGCACAGCGCAGAATATGCCGCGCTGGCGGCCGGCGAGGCGCTGACCCCGCGCGCCGGTCTGCCGACCGATCGCGCCTGGCTCTTTTATACCAGCGGCACCACCGGCCGGCCCAAGGGCGCGGTCTTGACCCACCGCGCCCTCTTGTTCATGAGCCATTGCTATTACGCCGATATCGACCGGCTCGATGCGCGCGACACGATGCTGCATGCGGCGCCGCTGTCGCACGGCTCGGGCCTTTATGCGTTGCCGCATCTGTTGCAGGGCGGACATCAGGTCGTGTTGCCCGGCTTCGACAGCGAGGCGATCCTGGCGGCGCTCTCCCGCCACCGGCGGGTCTCGATGTTTGCGGCCCCGACCATGCTGATCCGGCTCGTGCACGCCCTCGAGGGGCGCTCCGTCGAGCTCGGCAATCTGCGCACGATTATCTATGGCGGCGGGCCGATGTACGTGTCCGACCTCGAACGCGCTCTCGCGATTTTCGGGCCGCGCCTCTATCAGCTCTACGGCCAGGGCGAGTCGCCGATGACGATCACCGGCCTCTCCCAGTCGATGCATGCCGAGGCCCTCGCGCAAGGCCGGCGCGACCGCCTCGCCTCCTGCGGCGTGCCGCGCACCGGCGTTCTCGTCAAGATCGTCGACGCAGAGGATCGCGCGCTGCCGCCGGGCGAGATCGGCGAGGTCGTCACCCTGAGCGACTGCGTCATGGACGGCTATTGGCGGAACCCGGCGGCCAATGCCGAGACCTTGCGCCGCGGCTGGCTGCATACCGGCGATCTCGGCAGCCTCGACGAAGAGGGCTTTCTCACGCTGCGCGACCGCGCCAAGGACATGATCATATCGGGCGGCAGCAACATCTATCCGCGCGAGGTCGAGGAGGTATTGCTGCGCCATCCCGATGTCGTCGAGGCCGCCGTGGTCGGGCGGCCGCATCCCGAATGGGGCGAGGAAGTCGTCGCCTTTATCGTCCGCCGCCCCGGCGCCGCGGTCGACAGCGAGGCGCTCGACCGGCTCTGCTTGGCCCAAATCGCCCGCTACAAGCGCCCGCGCGATTACCGCTTTATCGAGACGCTGCCGAAAAACAATTACGGCAAGGTGCTGAAGACCGCGCTGCGCCGGATGCTGGCGCCCTCCGATCCCGAGTCCTGAGTGGAAAGCCGAACGGGATCGGGGCGGCGCGCGCCGCCTCGATCCCTCCCGCCCGCCTCGGGATCACCGCGACGGGCAGATCTTCCAGATCACGCCGGTCCCTGGGATCTGCACAAGCGGGCCGTCATTGGCACCGACATAATGCGTGTCGGCACCGAGATCCCTGACTGCGCCGTAATCGGCGATATAGGCGCATCCGTCCGGGCCGAAGCGGACATTGGTCGGGCGGTTGAAGCCGGCCGGGTGATCGGCGCTAACGAAGGCCTGATCGCCGGTGAGATTGCGGGCGAAGTTCTGGAAGCTCAAGGCGAGCGGCCTGTTCAGGTCCTGATTGAAGTTGATCAACTTGACCTCGTGCCCGACCTCGGGAGTTCCGTTCGGCGGTGAAAACCCGAAATCCCCCTCCAGGCTGTAGAGCGCCGCACCGGGTCCGACCGGCCCGGCGACGAAGGAGCGGGGCACAAAGTCGATGCCGGTAAACGAGGAATCCGCCGCCTCGATCGCCAGCGGCGCCGTGATCGGCTGCGGCGGGAAGGCCAGCACGTCGCGGATTGGAACATCCTCCTTCTGGATCTGGGCGAGGCTGGCGGGCGTGCAGAAGCTCGGCGGATTGCTGGCGTCAAAGACGCACAGATCGTCGGCGGGTCCGCCGATCGGATTGAACACGGCCTGGCTCGTCGGCAGGAAGCCGTAGCGATCGGGCCAGCCGTGATAGACCGGCGTGCCGTCCGGGTTCTGATGGTCGATCGAGATCACTTCCGGCGCCCCGTTCGAGGGCCGCGCGCCGCGCTCGTCGGCGCCGTCCTCGCCGACCAGCAATTCGCCGGCCAGGGGGTGGTCATGGGGCGCGAAGCGGATCGCATAGCCGTTGCGATGCCCCCATCCGACCGGCTGGATGACGTTCGGATTGTCGAGCCGCGCCCGCAATGTCGCGCCGTCGCAGACCCCCCGCCGGACCTTGCCCGTGAACGAGTTGAAGAAGGCCGGTATCGTCCCGCCGGGGTTGGTGACGCCGAACGGTTCATAGCCGCTGGTGAACACCCCGCCGCCCGAATCGAATACGTTCTGGCTCAGCGTGATCGTCTGACACGGGATGTCGGACTGGTTGGCGCCGCCGCCATTGTCGCGGCCGACGACGCCGCTGTTGGTGGTCGAGCCCTGCGACCAGTAGATCCAGTCGCCCTTGAACGCCAATTGCTCGGTCGGATGGTCGCCGGTCGGCAATTGCGTGATGAACGGCGTCACCACGCCGGTGATCGGGTCGACGATAACGATCCGCGAGCTGTTGTTCTGGCCGTTATGCGTGTGCGTGGCCTGATTGGAGTCGGTGGCAAACAGCGTTCCTCCGCGGAAGCCGCGGGAAAAGGCGATGTCGACCGCCGGACCTTCGGCCTGGAAACCGGTCCCCTGCGGATTGGGCTTGGCCAGCGGGCCGCGGATCAACTTGCCGTTCTGATTGAACACCAGGATGTCCGGCGTGAAGGGATTGCGCGGATCGAAATCGCCGGTCCCGAATGAGCCCTGCTCATTGCAGATGCTGGGCAGGCCGTGTCCGGATTCGAGAACATAGACTTCAAAGTGATTGGCATTGCCGCGAAAGGCGATGCCGGTCGGAAAGTTCAGGCCGGCCGCGAACACCGAGACCGTAAATCCTTGCGGAACCTGAATATCCTGACCGTGGCCGGGGGCGAATATGGCGGTCTCGCTCGGACAGAGCGGATTAGCCGCCGTCGCGGCAGCGGCGCTACCGGGAAGCGATAAGATCCCGGCCACTGCCGCCGCAATCGCGGCACAGGGGTAATGAGGCTTCATCGCGCGTGTCCTCCCAACCCTCGAGCAGAGGGGATTGCGTGCTTGTAATGCTTGGTCGATCGCGCGCCGGACCGCCCGCGTGGGGTCCGGATTAAGACGCCGCGAGAGACGAAAGGCGCGCAACCGGCGTCCGACTTTGCACAGAGTCGGCTTTATTAATCATATATCGGGAGATTTTTAGGAGAAAGAGGCAAAAATCGGGCGGACGCTCTTCGCCGGGACGCCCTCGTGCGCACTCCTCCCGGGAGCTCCGGGCATGCGTTTTCGCGCGGCTGCGCGCCGGTCCGGCTCCTAAAGCTTCGGCAGCCCGGATTTTCCGGACCGCCTCGCCGCGGCGTCCCGGCGCGGCGCTATGCGGTGACGACCGCCTCCTCGTAGGAGCGCCGCCGCTCTTCCGCCGGGAAGATGGCGTGGCGCGCCACCCAGCGCCTGGTGCTCTCGTACATCTCCTTTGTATAGGGCTCGAAGACGAGACGCTCGCCCGGCCCGAAGGTGCGCACGTCGACGAGCGCATGGTAGCGCCGCGGCAGCTCCTTCAGGTAGTGGTGCACATAGCGCTGAGGCATCAGGTCGATGTCAATTTGGGCCCGGCGCAGGGCGCGGAAATATTTGCGCGCGTCCGCGACCGTGACGTCGCGCGCAAGCATCGCCGCGATCATGAACGTGGCGTCGAGGATCTTGCGGAAACCCAATTGTTCGAGAACGTAATAGGGCGCGCCGAAGGCGGTCGCCGCCTTGACCTTGCGGTCGACGAGCAGGTCGAGGCGGTCGTAGAGCAGCCCGCCGAAGCGCAAGCGGATCTGCTCCGGCTCGAGGAAGTTCTCGAGCGCCTGGAGCGTCGTGTAGTGGCTGCCCGAGCGATAACCGACATGGATCTCGACGCCGGCGAGGTCGGCGGGCCGGCGAATCTCCGATTCGGGCGGCACGAAGATGCCGCACGGCACGACCGAGTAGCACCCGCCCCACATGCGGCCGTGATCGGCGGCGGCGGCCATGGTGACGGTCCAATGGCAGGCGCAGCTGACCGCGGCGTCCTTGCCCTGGGCAAACGCCTCATAGGCCCCCGCCTTGAAGCCTTCCGGCGTCTGTGAGGGGTTGCCGACCAGGCTCGTCAATGTCAGCGGCTTGTTGACGATCTCGTAATCGAGGCCTTCGGCGGCGAAATAGCCCTTCTCCTCAGCCACCCATTCCTGCAATCGGCCGTGGCTGTGCATGATGAATTTCGCCATGGGTACCTCCTCCCGTTGTCCGATAACCGCCCTATCCGATGCGCAAACTTTGGAGAAACGAGGATCGAGGAAATTGGCAAATCACCGGCCTCGTCATTCCGGGCGAAGGCCGGGGCCCATCCCTCCACGATATCGAACTTTTCAAGCAATGACCATGCGATGCGGGCAATGAATGGCTTGCGCCATGACCGGATCGACCCGGCTTTTCCGGGATCATGATGACCAGGCGACACCGGGGAATCTTTCACGGCCGCGCAGCGAAATTCAGCAAAACCACTGCCTCAGCTCGATCGGATTGCCGTCGGGATCGCGGATCTCGGCGCGGGCGTAGTTCTCCCGCACCCGCGGACCCCAGGCGATCGCCACGCCGCGGCCGCGCAGATATTCGCTCGCCTGCCGCATATCCGCGACCTCGAGCGCGATCATGCGGTAGCCCAAATGCTCCTGTTCCGGGGCGGGCGGGAGATTGGCGCCGTGCAGCGATATGATTTCGACGACGGTGCCGCCCAGTTCCAGATAGACGAGATCCATCGGCACGCCGCGGCTTGATTTCTCGATCCGGTCGCGCCGCTTGACCCGGAATCCTAGAATGTCCGTGTAGAATTCGACCATGCGTTCCGGCCGATCCGTATAAAGCTCGACATGGTCTATCCGCTTGAACATGACCCTCTCCCCGAAGGTCTTACGGAAACAGCGCCCGACATTCGAGCGCGCTCGTCTCGGGCAGGCCCAGCATCAGGTTCATGTTCTGGATCGCCTGTCCCGACGCTCCCTTGACGAGGTTGTCGATCGCCGCGACGAGGATCGCGCGTTTGGGCGCGCGATCGGCGCACAGCCCGATCAGGCACAGATTGGTGCCGCGAACGTGCCGGGTTGCCGGCAGGCCGCCCTCCGGCAGCACCCGCACGAACGGCTCGTCGCGATAGGCGCGCTCCAGCACATGGCGCAGATCGCCCGGCGTCGCGCCCGGCGCGAGGCGGACATAGATCGTCGCGAGGATGCCGCGGTTCATCGGCACCAGATGCGGCGTGAAAGTGACGAGGATCTTTCTGCCGGCGGCGGCCGACAGCCCCTGTTCGATCTCCGGCGCATGGCGGTGGCGGGCGACCCCATAGGCATGGATGCCCTCGGCGACCTCGCAGAAAAGGCTCTCCTCGCGGGCCGCCCTGCCGGCGCCGCTGACCCCCGATTTGGCGTCGACGATGATGTCGTCGGGAGCGATCAGCCCGGCTTGCAGCAACGGCACCAGCGGCAGTTGCGCCGCGGTCGGGTAGCAGCCCGGATTGGCGACGAGGCGGGCATCGCGCACCGCCTCGCGGGCGATCTCGGTCAGACCGTAGACCGCTTCCTTCTGCAGCTCCGGCGCGCGATGCGCATGTCCGTACCACTCGGCATAGGTCGCGACGTCGGCGAGGCGGAAATCGGGCGACAGATCGACGATCTTCAGAGGCCGCGGCAGGCCGGCGACGACCTCCTGCGTCGTGCCGTGCGGCAGGGCGCAGAAGACGAGTTCAAGAGTGCGCCAATCGACCGCATCGATCGCGACCAGATCGGGCAGCCCGGCCCCGGCGAGATGCGGAAAGACCGCGCCTACCGGCTTTCCTGCGTGGCGGTCGGCGGTCAGGACGGCGATCTCAGCCATCGGATGGCGCAGAAGCAGGCGCAGCAGCTCGGCGCCGGTATAGCCGCTTGCGCCCAATATGCCGATCCGATGCCTCTTTGCCGTCGCCATGGTCGCATCCGTCTCGCCGCGCTGCCCGCTGTTCTCTCCCTAGCCCAGTTGCCGCCTGCAGAAAAGGGGGTCGGCGCTGCCCTGCAAATCGGCGATTTTCGTTCCGCGATCTCCTGCGCTAAGCTGCGCCCAGCATTTTTCGAGCGGGAGTGAAGAAGAATGGATGGCAACGGCGTACCCCTTCGCTGCCTGGCCGGCATCCGCGTCCTCGATCTGACGCAATTCGAAGCGGGTCCCTCCTGCACCGAGGCGCTCGCCTGGCTTGGCGCCGAAGTCGTCAAGGTCGAAAACCCGCAGGGCGGAGAGCCCGGCCGCACCGCCTTTGTCGGCCCGCCGGGCAGCCCCGACTCGTATTACTTCTTCGAGTTCAACGCGAACAAGAAATCGGTCACCGTCAATCTCAAATCCGAACGCGGGCTGGCGCTGGTCAAGGAGCTGGCCAAAAAGGCCGACGTCATGATCGAGAATATGGCGCCCGGGACGATCGAGCGCCTGGGCCTTGGCTATGATGTGATCCGCGCCCTCAACCCCGGCATCATCTACGCCCAGGTCAAGGGCTTCGGGGAAGGCAGCCCCTACGAACACAACCTGGCCTTCGACATGATCGCGCAGGCCTGCGGCGGCACGATGAGCATTACCGGCGAGCCGGACGGGCCGCCGATCAAGCCCGGCCCTTCCCTGGGCGACACCGGCACCGGCATGCTGATGGCGATCAGCATCCTGGGCGCGCTCTATGAGCGGCGCGCGACCGGACAGGGCCGGCGGCTGCAGGTCGCGATGCAGGATGCGATGCTGCATTATATCCGCATCGCCTTTCAGCAGCAGGCGGCAACCGGCAAGGCGGCGCCGCGCAACGGCTCGCGGAGCGTCACCGGGTCGCCGCCGCCGGCCGGCATCTTCCCCTGCGCGCCCGGCGGTCCGAACGACTGGGTCTACATCTTTGCGCGCCAGAGGGATCACTGGCATCGCCTGCTGAAGGTGCTCGGGCGCGAGGATCTGATCGGCAACCCGGACTATGAAACGCCGGAGGCCCGCCGCGGGCGCACCGAGGAGGTCAATGCGATGGTCGCCGAGTGGACGCGGCGGCGCGACAAGCACGAGGCGATGCGCGTGATCGGCGCCGCCGGCGTTCCGGCCGGCGCCGTGCTCGACACGATGGAGCTGATGAACGAGCCGAGCTTCACCGAGCGCGGCATTCTGCAGACCGTCCAGCATCCGACCGGCCCGTTCAAGATGCCGGCCTGGCCGGTGCGTTTCGACGGCAAGCCGCCGCTGCTCGCCCCGGCGCCGCTGTTGGGCCAGCACAATGAGGAGGTGTTCGCGCAATGGCTCGGCATCAGCGCCGCGGACATCGCCGGCCTACGCCGCGAGGGGGTGATCTGACCCGGCGGCGCGACCGCCTCCCCCGCTGAGGCGGAGCAGCATCCCATCCCACAGGAGGATTCCGATGGCGGAAATCAGCGGCAACGAAATCCTCGCCCGGTGTCTCAAGGCGCAGGGCGTCAAGGATCTGTTCTTCATCATGGGCGGGCCGATGCTCGATGCCGAGCTGTGCTGCATCAAGGAGGGCATCCGGCTCATCGACACGCGCCACGAGCAGGGCGCCGCCTATATGGCGCAGGCCTATTCGCGGGTCACGCAGGGGCCGGGCGTGTGCATGGCGGCCAGCGGCCCCGGGGCGCTCAACCTCGGCACCGGCCTCGCCAACGCCCTGATCGATTGCTGCCCGGTCGTCGCGATCGGCGGGTCGAGCCCGATCAGCCAGTTCGGCCGCCAGGTCTTCCAGGAGATCGATCAGGTCAAGGCCTTCGAGGGCTGGGTCAAATACGCCGATCGCGTGCACAATCTGAAGCGCATCCCGCAGCAGGTCAATTTCGCCTTTCAGAAGGCGATGAACGGCAAGCCGGGGCCGGTCTATCTCGATTTCCCCGGCGATGTACTCTATGCCAAGATCGACGAGAGCCAGGTCGATTGGAGCTATCTCGGCCGGCCGATCCTGCGGCCGCGGCCCTATGCCGAGCCGCCGGCGCTGGCCGCCCTCGTCGACGCGATCAACAAGGCCCGGCAGCCGATCCTCGTCTCGGGCAGCGGGGTCATCTGGTCGCAGGCCTGGGACGAGATGCGGGCGTTCGTCGAAAAGGCCGGCATCCCGTTCTATACGACGCCGCAGGGGCGCGGGGTGGTGCCGGACGACCATCCCTATTCCTATCTGACGATGCGCTCGACCGCGTTCCGCGAGGCCGATCTGATCATCATCCTGGGCACGCGGATGAATTACGTGATCGGTCACGCGGCGCCGCCGCGCTTTAATGCCGAAGCCAAGATCGCGCGCATCGACATCGACGCCGAAGAGCTCGGCACCTCGGCGCGCGCCGTCGACATCCCGATCGTCGGCGACTGCAAATCGGTATTGCAGCAATTGCTCGATGCGCTCGACGGCCGCACCAACGAGCGTTTTCAGGCGTGGCGGCAGAAGCTCGCCGACGGCGAGGCGGCCAAGCGCAGCCGGCCCGGCGCCAACTACCCGACCGACGGCGACATCCATCCGCTGCGGCTGTGCGAGGAGATCAGGAACTTCATGAAGCGCGAGGCGATCCTGGTCGTCGACGGGCAGGAGATCCTCAATTACGGCCGCCAATCGATCCCGACCTTCGTGCCCGGCCATCGCCTCAATTCGGGCCCGTTCGGCACGATGGGGGTCGGATTGCCGTTCGCGGTCGGCGCCAAAGCCGCCAAGCCCGACGCGCAGGTCATCTGCCTGCACGGCGACGGCTCGTTCGGGCAGAACGCGATGGAGCTCGACACCGCGGTGCGGCACAAATTGCCGCTTTTGTGCGTGATCAGCCTTAACGGCGGCTGGACCGCCGACCCGCAGGGCACCAAGCCCGGCCGCTATCTCGGCTATACCCGTTACGACAAGATGGCCGAGGCGCTCGGCTGCTACGGCGAATATGTCGAGCAGCCGGAGGACATCCGCCCGGCCCTGGAGCGCGCCTGGAAAAAGGTCGAGGAGGGCATGGTCGCGCTCGTCAACGTCAAGACCGACTATCGCGCCCGCGCCCAGACCGTGCGCTTCTCGAATTACGAGACCTGAGCGGGACCGCGTCCGCCGCGAAAAAGGGGCGGCCGCGGCCGCCCCTTTTGCTTCACCGGAGGGCTTGCGCGTTATGCGAAGGCGCGGCGGATCTTGCCCCAATCCTCGATCGCGTGCTCCTGGCCGGGCACGATCTGGAAGGCGATCTCGTCGTAACCGACGGCCTCCAAGGCCGCAACGCGCTCTTTCAACTCTTTCTCGGTCGCGGTGAAGGTCGTCCGGCGGATCAGCTCGGCGGTGATGAACGGCCGCTCGCTGGGCTTCACGAACATCAGATGCCCGCGGTGGTTTTCGAGATAAGGCGCCTCTTGCGGCGCAAACTGCCGCGCCTGTTCGACATAGCCCGCGACGGTTTCGGCAAGAGCGGGCGGGATCGTCGCGATCGCCGGCCAGCCCAGCAGCGCCGCGTCGGCGGCGCGGTGCAACAGCATTGCGGCGCGCGGGCCGGCCTGCGCAAGGGCGCGCGGGCTGTCGGCAGGTTCGCCCTCCGCCAGCACCGCACCGCCGGTCAACACGACCGCGCGCAATGGTTGCGCGGCATGCCCGGCCCTTTGCCAGGCCGCGCGCATCTCGCCATAGGCCGCCGCGGCCCCGGCGACGTCGCCTGCCGTATTGATCCAGCCGGCGCCGAGCTTGGCGACGAGCGCCCGCGAGCGCGGTGCCGAAGCGGCGAGCCACAGCGGGATCGGATCCCTGATATTGATCAGGCCGAGCTCGGGATTGAGCAGGCGCAGCAGGCGCCGCTTGCCCTCGATTTCGGTCGCGACGGTTGCGCCGCCCAGCAACGCCGTGACGACGCGGACATATTCCTCGAGATCCCTCAGCCGGATCGCGTCCAGCCCCATTGCCCGCCGCCCGGTAAAGCCGGTGCCGACGCCGAAATCGATCCGTCCGGGGGCGAGCTTGTTCAGCGAAGCCAGCGCATTGGCGGTCACCGGAGCGATGCGGTTCGACGGGATCAACACGCCGGTGCCGAGCCGGATCCTGCCGGTCTTCAGCGCGGCGGCCGCCATCGCGACGAACGGATCGGCGCTCAGCATCTGCGTGTCGTAGAACCAGGCGCGGGCAAAGCCCAGTTCCTCGGCGCGCCGCACGACCCGCCAGGATTCGGCGTCGGTCGGGATCGCGATCGCGAATTGCATGGCTTTTCACCGCAAAGACAAGGGATATCCCGCGGAACGCGCCGGGATGCGCGCCGGCTCCCGTCTCCGTCCCGCCGCTCCGCCGTCTCCGCCGGGAGATATACCCTACCCCCGCCGCGGCCGCCGCGCCAACGGCGGCATCAGCGCTTCGAGTATTGCGGCCGCTTGCGGGCCTTATGCCGGCCGTATTTCTTGCGCTCGACGACGCGGCTGTCGCGGGTCAGGAATCCTTCCTTCTTCAGGATCGGCCGCAGCGCCGGCTCATAGAAGGTCAGAGCCCGGCTGATCCCGTGCCGCACCGCGCCGGCCTGGCCGGACAGCCCGCCGCCTTTGACCGTGCACCAGACATCGAATTGGCCGAGCCGGTTGGTCGCGACAAAAGGCTGATTGATCAGCATCCGCAATACCGGCCGCGCGAAATAGGCGGGGCTCTCGCGGCCGTTGACGATGATGTTGCCGGTGCCCGGCTTGATCCATACGCGCGCCACCGCATTCTTGCGCTTGCCGGTGGCGTAGGAACGGCCGAGCGCGTCGCGGCGCGGCGGCGTCTCTTCCGCCTCCGGAGCGGCTGTCGGCGGCGCGGCGGGGCGGATTGCGGCCATCGCCTGGCGCAGGCTGGCCAGGCCCTGAAAAGTCTGCCGCTGACCGCCGGAACCGCCCGCCGGCGGGTTCGCCGCCTCTGTGCCCGGCTTGTCGGTATCGGCCATCGTCACGCCCTTAGGTTCTGACATTCTTGCGGTTCATCGCGGCGACGTCGAGCGGCGTCGGCTGCTGCCCCGCGTGGGGATGATTGGGGCCGGCAAAGACCCTCAGATTCTTCATGATGCGTCGGCCCAACGGGCCGCGCGGCAACATGCGCTCGACCGCCTTCAACAGGACCCGCTCGGGATGCTTGCCGGCCAGGATCTCGCCCTTGCTGCGCCCCTTGATACCGCCGGGATAGCCGGTATGCCAGTAAAAGATGTCGTTCTTGCTCTTGTTGCCGGTCAAGCGGACTTTTTCGGCATTGACGACGACGACGTTGTCGCCGCAATCCATATGCGGCGTATAGGAAGGCTTGTGTTTGCCGCGCAGGCGCAGCGCGATGATCGCGGCAAGCCGGCCGAGCACGAGCCCGTCGGCGTCGATCACCACCCATTTCTTGTCGATATCGGACGGCTTTGCCGAAAACGTTTTCATCCCGAAGGCCTCGAGGGAAATGCGAGGCAGCCTCGCCGCCCTCGCGAAAGGCCGGTCGTGTAAGCGATCGGCACGCCGCCGTCAAGGGAGGCGTAGCGCCGGCCCGGCGTCGCGGCCGGCATCATCATGGGCCTTGCCGAGGGCCTTGCGGAAGCGCGAGAGTGTCCGGCCGCAACAGATCAGGAGCGCAGCGATGTCGGCGATGGCGCGAACCGGCGAGAATGCCCCCCTTGTGCTGCGACAGCAGGACGGCGGCGTGTTGCGCCTCACCCTCAACCGGCCGGCGGCGCGCAACGCGCTGTCGATGGCGATGATGGCGGAATTGGGCGCCGCTCTCGGCGCCGCCGGGGAGGACCGGCAGGTCCGCGTCGTCGTCATCGCCGGCGCCGGCCCGGCCTTTTGCGCCGGCCACGATCTCAGGGAATTGCGCGCCGACCCGCGACGCCAGACTTATGAACGCATCTTCTCGCGCTGCAGCGAGCTGATGCTGCAGATCGTGCGGCTGCCAAAGCCGGTCATCGCCGAGGTGCACGGGGTCGCAACGGCGGCCGGCTGCCAGCTTGTCGCGACCTGCGATCTCGCCATCGCCGCCGAGGATGCGCGCTTTGCCACCCCGGGCGTCAATATCGGCCTGTTCTGCTCGACGCCGATGGTGGCGCTCGCGCGCGCCGTCGGCCGCAAGGCGGCGATGGAAATGCTGTTGACCGGCGAATTGATCGATGCCGGGACGGCGCGCGCGCTCGGCCTCGTCAACCGCGTCGTGCCGCCGGCCGAGCTGCGTCCGGCGGTCGACGCGCTGGCGCGCAAGATCGCCGGCAAATCCGCCCGCACCATTGCGATCGGCAAGGAGGCCTTCTATCGCCAGGCCGAGCTCGATCTGGCCTCGGCCTATCGCTATGCCGCCGAGGTCATGACCACGAACATGCTGGCGGCCGACGCCGAGGAAGGCATCGATGCCTTTCTGGCAAAGCGCGCGCCGATATGGCGGGATCGCTGAGCCCCCATGAACCACGACGCCTATCCCGATTGCTATCTGCGCGCCATTCTGCAAGGCGTGCGCACGATCGCGATCATCGGCGCCAGCCCGCGGCGCGAGCGGCCGAGCCACCGGGTCATGGCCTATCTGCAACGCCACGGCTACCGCGTGTTTCCGGTCAACCCGTTCGCCGCCGGCGAGACGATCAACGGCGAGCGCTGCTACGCCGCGCTCGCCGAGGTTCCGGAAGCGATCGACATGGTCGATGTCTTCCGCCGCAGCGAGTTCGCCGGCGAGGCCGTCATTGCCGCGATCGGGAAGGGCGCCAGGGTCGTATGGATGCAATTGGGCGTGCGCGACGACAAGGCGGCGGCGCGCGCCGAGGCGCACGGTTTGAAGGTTGTCATGAACCGCTGCCCGGCGATCGAGATCCCGCGGCTTGGCGTGCCGCCGCACTGAGCGGCCGGCTTCTTCCCGGGCCGGAAAGGGCGGGCCGGGCGGCTATGTCGGGGTTCCGGTCAGCCAGTCGAGATTTTCTTCCCGCTCGAGGGATTGCAGGCGCTCGTAGAGCTTCGGGGCGCGATCGCCGAGGGTGCGGCGCGTCAGGCGCAGGAACTTGTCCTCCAACTCGCCGGGAGCGAGCATCCCGTCCTCGGCATAGCGCTCGAATCGGCGCCCGCCTGCCAGCGTGATCGTCACCGTGCTCCCCATGCCGCCGTGCTCGCCCCCCGGCTCCGGGACCAGCCGGACGCGGCGGCAGAGCGCCCGGATCTGCGGATCGGCGAGCGCCGACTCGTCCCAGGAGGCGGGGTCGCGCGCCTCGCGATAGAGCGCCAGCGCGACCGAGAACGGGATCGAGTACTGCGCCAGCATCAGATCGGCCGGTTCGAGGATCGCATGACGCTCGATCATGCGCGCGTTGCCGGTGACGGTGATTGCCGCGACCTCGCTCGCGGCGAAGCCGTGTTCGGCCTGGAGCTCGCGCGCCGCCCTGACCGCGGCATGGGCGGTGGCGTGGCAGGGATAGCGCTTCAGCACCGCGCTCGACAGCAGAAACTCCTCGCCGAGGCCGCGGGTCAGTTCGCTCTGATCCCAGCTTGTGCAAAAGACCCGCAGAAAGCCGAATTCTCCTTCGAGCACCGTGCGCGGTCCGGTGAAGCCGTCGCGGGCGAGGCTGGCGGCGAGCACGCCGGCCTCCGAGGCGCGCCCCAGATGCAGCCTTTTGACCATGCCGCCGTCGCCGCGGGCGAATTCGAGCAATCCGCCGGCGAGCGAGCCGGCGATGCCGAGCGCGCTCGCCATCGCCGCCGCGTCGAGCCGCAACAGATGCCCGCAGGCGACCGCGGCGCCGAACGGTCCGGTCGTTCCCGGCGCATGGAAGCCGCGCGCCTCGTTGGTGTGCCCGGTCGCGCGGCCGATGCGGATCATGACCTCGTTGCCGGCGACAAAGGCGGCGATCAGCGCGCGCCCGCCCAAGCCCTGTTGCTGCGCGAGGGCGAGCGCCGGCGGCAGCACGGTGGCGCCGGGATGCACGCCGGCGCCCGGCCGGGTCAGGCTGTCGAGTTCGAAACTGTGCGCCAGCGCGCCGTTGGCAAAGGCCGCCGCCGGCGCCTGCACCGGCGGCCCGCCCACGCCCAGAATATGGCTGCGCCCGCCCGGGCCGGTGCGCGCGGCATAGGCCGCAACGATCCGGCTCCACGGCAGATCGGCGCCGCAGATCGCCGCCGCGACGGTGTCGATGATGACCTCCTTGGCGCGGGCGACAATCTCGGCCGGCAGCCGCGCGTAGCGCAACCCCGCGGCGTAGTGGGCGAGCCGGACGGTTTCCCCGGTCATCTCTCTCCTCCCGAGCGATCGCTGCGACGCCGTTTTACGGCAAATCGACGGCCGCCCGCCTCTTCCTTTTTGCGCTTCCGGCGCCGCGACCCTCAGGCGGCGGCGGTGCGGCTTGCGCGCCGGCGGGCGCCGGCGTCGAGCAGCCGCTTGCGCAGGCGGATCGCTTTTGGCGTGACCTCGACGAGCTCGTCATCGGCGATATAGGCGACCGCCTGTTCGAGGGTCATGATCTGAGGCGGGACGAGCCGCACCGCCTCGTCCTTGGCGGTCGTGCGGATATTGGTCAGATGCTTGCCCTTCAGCGGATTGACCTCGAGGTCGTTGCCGCGGGTGTGGGCGCCGATGATCATGCCCTCATAGACCTGCGTACCCGGCGTGATGAACAAAGTCCCGCGCTCTTCGAGGTTCCAGAGGGCATAGGCGACGGCGATGCCGGCCGCGTTCGCAACAAGCACGCCGTTGCGGCGCCCTTCGATCGCTCCCCTATACGGCCCGTAATCGTGAAAGATGCGGGTCATCACCGCGGTGCCGCGCGTATCCGTCAGCAGCTCGCCCTGATAGCCGATCAGGCCGCGAGTCGGCCCGAGGAAGGAAAGCCGCAGCCGGCCGCCGCCGGAAGGGCGCATATCGGTCAGCTCGGCCTTGCGCCGGGACAGCTTGTCGACGACGACGCCGGCAAACGCTTCGTCGACGTCGATGACGACCTCCTCGATCGGTTCGAGCCGGCGGCCGCTTGCCGGGTCGGTCTTGAACAGCACGCGCGGGCGCGAAATCGACAGCTCAAAGCCTTCGCGCCGCATCGTCTCGATCAGCACGCCCAGTTGCAGCTCGCCGCGGCCGGCGACTTCGAAGGCGTCCTTTTCGGCGCTCTCACGCACCCGGATCGCGACGTTGCCCTCGGCCTCGCGATGGAGCCGCTCGGCGATGACGCGCGAGGTCACCTTGTCGCCCTCGCGTCCGGCGAGCGGGCTGTCATTGACCGAGAAGGTCATCGCCAGGGTCGGCGGATCGATTGGGGCGGCGGCGAGCGGCGCATTCACCTCGGGAGCGCAGATCGTATCGGCGACGGTGGTCACGGCAAGGCCGGCGACGGCGACGATATCGCCGGCGACAGCCGTCTCGATCGGGCGCCGCTCAAGCCCGCGGAACGCCAGCAATTTGGTCAGCCGTCCCTGCTCGAGCCCGCGCCCGTCGCGGGCGAGCGATTTGACCGGCATGTTGAGGCGCGCCGTCCCGGAATGGACAAGGCCGGTCAGCACGCGCCCCAGATAGGGATCGTAGTCGAGGATCGTCGCCAGCATCGCAAACGGCGCCGCCGGATCGGCCGCGGGCGGCGGCACATGCGACAGGATCAGCGCGAAAAGCGGCGCCAGATCCCGGCGCGGCATGTCAAGCTCGGGAACGGCCCAGCCCTCGCGGCCCGAGGCAAACAGGGTCGGAAAGTCGAGCTGCGCCTCGCTCGCGCCGAGGGCGGCGAACAGATCGAACATCGCCTCATGCACCGCATGCGGCCGGGCATCGGGGCGATCGACCTTGTTGATCACGACGATCGGCGCCAGCCCCCGGGAGAGCGCCTTGCCGACGACAAATTTGGTCTGCGGCATCGGCCCTTCGGCGGCATCGACCAGGACGAGGACGCCGTCCACCATATCGAGGATGCGCTCGACTTCGCCGCCGAAATCGGCATGTCCCGGCGTATCGACGATATTGATGCGCACGCCCTGCCAGAGCACCGAGGTGCATTTGGCCAGGATCGTGATGCCGCGCTCGCGTTCGAGCGCGTTCGAATCGAGCGCGCGCTCGACGACCTGCTGGCCCGCGCGAAAGGCGCCGCTCTGCCGCAGCATCGCGTCGACCAGGGTGGTCTTGCCGTGATCGACATGGGCGATGATCGCGATGTTCCGGATCTCCATCGGCTCACAATCGGTTCATACCGCGCCCGGATCGGCGGGACGGGCGGCCCCGGAGGGGCTTCACAGCGGCAAGCCGGCCGCGGCCACGAACCCGCGCAGCTCGCTCTCGGGGCGGGCGCCCATATGGCTGATGATTTCGGCCGCGCACAGGCTGCCGATCGCACCGCAGATCGGCAGCGGCCGCCCCCGAATCAAGCCATAAAGAAAACCGCTCGCGTAAAGATCGCCGGCACCGGTCGTGTCGATGACGCGCGGCACCGGCGCCGCCGGCACCGGATATTCGGCGCCGTCGGCGAGGACAAGGCTGCCGGCGGCGCTTCTGGTCAGCGCCGCGACGCCGACATGGCCCTTGACCGCCGCCGCCGCGGCGGCAAAGTCATCGGTCTCGTAAAGCGCGCAGATCTCGGCCTCATTGGCGAACAGGATGTCGACGTCATGGCGGACGAGATCGCGAAACGCCGCGCGATGGCGGGCGACGCAGAACGGGTCGGAGAGGCTCAGGGCGACTTTGCGCCCGGCCGCATGGGCCACCGCCGCCGCCTTGCGAAACGCCACCTGCGCCTGCGGCGGATCGAACAGATAGCCCTCAAGATAGGTGATCTGCGCCGCCTGGATTATCGCCGGATCGATGTCGGCGGGCGCCAGCTCGACGCAGATGCCGAGATAGGTGTTCATCGTCCGCTGCCCGTCGGGCGTGACCAGGATCAGGCAGCGGGCGGTCCCCGGCCCGGTCGTCGCCGCCGGCGTGTCGAAGCGGACGCCGAGCGCGGTGATGTCGTGGCGGAAGACCTCTCCCAGCAGATCATCGCGTACCTTGCCGATATAGGCGCCATTGCCGCCCAGCGAGGCAAGCCCCGCCAACGTGTTGGCGGCCGAGCCTCCGGAGGATTCGATGGCCGGCCCCATCTTGTGATAAAGCGCCTCGGCCCGCTCGGCGTCGATCAGCGCCATCGTTCCTTTGACCAGGCCCTCGCGGGCGAGAAAGGCCTCCTCGGCATGGGCGAGGACATCGACGATGGCATTGCCGATACCGACCACGTCGAAGGTCTGGGTCATGTGCGCGTCACATCTCCGCCGGAAAGCGCGGCGAGTATAGGGACGATTCCGCGCCGGGCAAGCCCGGGGCGCCGCGGCGGCGGGGGCAGCCCCGCCCTCGCCCGCCCGCCGTCCGGCTGGCTGTGCGAGGCCGCCGGCGCATCGCCGCGGGGCGGCGCCGAGACCGGAATTTGCGCTCGTAGCGGTCTTTTTTACTCGGGCTTGTGTCCGCAGTCGCCGGGCCCGGGCGGAATCTTCTTCTTTTCGCTGCCGCAAACGGATATCCTGCCGGGCGGGGGTTATCCGAGGGGGGTCGCACTGAGACGGCTCGACGCGGCGGTTGCCATGGATCCGCGCCCGCTTTGGCATGCGGGCACGCCGCTGCCGTAGCGCATTTGCCAAGGCCTGAGCGAGGAGTAAGCGATCGGGGGGCCGATCCTGCGAATCCGGCCTGTATTGCCGCGTCAGCCCTTCTTTCCACCATATCGATCGGATGTTGAACCGATGTTCAGCCGCAAAAGAACCGAAGCAGAGGATCCGAAAATGGCCGATGCGTCAGATGATTTGGGCATCCCAATGAAGCCGGCCCGGCCGCCCGGCCCGGTGCCGAACCCGGCCGCCGGCGGCAAGCCCATCGCATCGCCGCCGCGCCCTCCCGAACCGGCGCGCGCGGCGCTCCGCCCCGGCGAGCCGCCGGGGGCCGCACCGGTGCGGCGCGGCGATGACGCCGAGGCGCGCAAGCTGATCGTCGGCCGCGATATCAGCCTGTCGGGCGAGATCACCTCGTGTGAAAAGCTGGTCATCGAAGGCAGCGTCGAGGCCAATCTGTCCAACTGCCGCGATGTCGACATCTCCGAGACCGGCCTGTTCAAAGGCTCGGCTTCGATCGAAGAGGCCGAGATCCGCGGCCGCTTCGAAGGCAATCTGACGGTCAGGAAACGGCTTTTGATTCGGGCGAGCGGGCGCGTTTCGGGCACCATTCGCTACGGCCAGATCGAGATCGAGTGCGGCGGTCAGATCTCCGGCGACGTCCAGGCGCAGCCGGAACAGGAGACTCTCACGGGCGTGACCAGCGCCCGCGCCGCCGAGTGAGGCCGGCGGCCGGCGTTTCGTCCGGGCGCTCTGCGGGAAGATCGGAGGCGCCGCGAGCCTGTGCGGCGCGCCGGCGGCGCGCGTCGAGGGGTTCGGCGGCGGTAGTCTTGGCCTCGTAGCGGCACAAATCGGCGACAATGCACTGCGGGCAGCGCGGGTTCTTTGCCGTGCACACATAGCGCCCGTGCAGGACCAGCCAGTGGTGGGCGTGGCGCCGATATTCGGGCGGGGTGACCGCAAGCAGCGCCTGTTCGACCGCGCGCGGGGTTTTGCCGGGGGCGAGGCCGGTGCGGTTGGCGACGCGGAAGACATGCGTGTCGACCGCGATGGTCGGCTTCCCGAAAGCCTCGTTCAGCACGATGTTGGCGGTCTTGCGGCCCACCCCCGGCAGGGCTTCAAGCGCCTCCCGGCGGCGCGGTACCTCGCCGCCATACTGTTCGACGAGAATCCGGCTCAAGGCGATCAGGTTCTTCGCCTTGGTGCGATAGAGGCCGATCGTGCGGATAAGGTCCCTGACCCGCTCTTCGCCCAGGGCCAGCATCTTCGCCGGCGTATCGGCGAGCGCGAACAGCGCCGGCGTCACCTTGTTGACGCCGACATCGGTCGCCTGCGCCGACAGAACGACGGCGACGAGCAGGGTGAACGGGTTCCGATAGCCGAGTTCGGTGGCCGGCTCCGGTCGTGCCGCCGCCATCCGCCGGTAGAACTCGCGCGCTTCGCTGTCCGAAAATCCGGCCATGGCGACCACTCTAGAATATTTTGCGGCGGGCGGGATCCCCTCTCCGCAGCATGCCCGCCGCAGGCGCGGCCGCGGCAAGGCCGGGCGCCCGCTTTACGGGGCGCCGGCGCCGGCGCTATGTTGGCGGCGCGATGAGTGCCGGCCCCGGATACGGTGATACGCTGATTTTCGAGCGCATCCTGCTGCCGCACAGGAGCCTGCCGCCGGCGGGGTTCCGCGCCCTGATGCTGGCTCTCGGACTGCTGAGCCTCGCCGTCGGAATCGGCTTTGTCGCGATCGGCGCCTGGCCGGTGGTCGGCTTTTTCGGCCTCGACGTCGCGCTCGTCTATGGCGCCTTCCGCCTCAGTTATCGCAGCGCGCGTCAGCGCGAGACGCTGCGCCTTGCCGGCGACGCCTTCACCGTCGAACGCATCGGCGTGCGCGGCGATCGGCAGGTCTGGCGGTTCCAGCCATTCTGGCTGCGCGTCATTCTTGAGGAACGTCCGGACGATTCGAACCGCCTTTTTATCGCCTCACACGGCAAGAGCCTGGCGATCGGCGACTTTCTCGCGCCGGCGGGGCGGCGCGAGCTGGCCGCCACGTTGCGCGCGGCGCTCGGGCGCTGGCGGGAAGCTCTCAACCCCGCCAATTCCGAAGGGTGAGAGCGCTCACAGGCCCATCACCTCTTTCAGGCTGTAAAGCCCGGGCGGGCGCCCGACCACCCACAGCGCCGCCCGCACCGCCCCCTTGGCATAGATCGCGCGGGTCGTGGCGCGATGGACCAGTTCGAGCCGCTCGCCGTCGCCGGCGAAGATGACGTGGTGGTCGCCAACCGCATCGCCGCCGCGCAGCGCCGCAAAGCCGATATCGCCTTTGCGGCGCGGGCCGGTAATGCCGTCGCGGGCGCGCTGCGCCACCTCTTCGAGGACGACGCCGCGGCCGCTGGCGACCGCCCGGCCGAGGGCGAGCGCCGTCCCCGAAGGGGCGTCGACCTTGCCGCGGTGATGCATCTCGAAGATCTCGACGTCCCAATCGGCTCCAAGCCGGCGCGCCACTTCCTCGACGACGACCAGCAGCACGTTCATGCCAAGGCTCATATTCGGCGACCATACGAGCGGTATGCTGCGTGCGGCGCGGCGTACCGCCTCGCCCTGCTCGGCCGACAGGCCGGTCGTGCCGATCACCATCGGCCTGCCGATGGCGGCGGCGAGCGCGGCATGCGCGGCGGTCGCTTCGGGCGAGGTGAACTCGATGACGACATCGCTGTCGCGCATCAGCTTTTCGACGTTCTCGCCGATCGGGATGCCGATCCGCCCGATACCGGCGAGCTCGCCGATATCCTGATTGATGTAGCCGCTGCCGGGCGCTTCGCTGCCGCCGGCAACGGCGCAACCCGCGGTCGCGGCGATCTCGGCGATCAGCCGCCTGCCCATGCGGCCGCCGCAGCCGACGACCCCTATCTTGATCCTGGCCATCCCCGCCTCCGCCTCTCGACCGCGGAACGGTTACCGATCGGCGGGGAAAAGACAAGCTGGGCGGAGCGGCGGCGGCGCGCAAATTCTCCGCCCGGCGGACCGGTGCCGCGCCTGCCGCAACAAACCGGCGCCGGCGGGTTCATCGTTTCCCCATCCGCCGTTTTGCTCTACATCGAAGGGCATGGCCCTGTTCCGCTCCGCCGCGACGGTCGGCTCCTACACGCTCCTCAGCCGTCTGTTCGGCTTTACCCGCGACATCCTGACCGCGGCCATCCTCGGTGCCGGGCCGGTCGCCGACGCCTTCTTCGTGGCCCTGCGCCTGCCCAATCTGTTCCGCAGCCTGTTTGCCGAGGGCGCCTTCAGCGCCGCTTTCGTGCCGCTGTTTGCCGGCACCATGGCCGAGCGCGGCAGGGAGACGGCACGTCTTTTCGCCGAGGATGCGCTGGCGGTATTGCTCGCCGCGCTGCTCGGCTTCGTGCTGCTCGGCGAGATCCTGATGCCTGCCCTGATGCGGGCGATCGCGCCCGGCTTTGCCGCCGATCCGGCGAAATTCCAGCTGGTCGTCGCGCTGACGCGGATCACCTTTCCCTATCTTCTGTTCATCGCCCTCGCCGCGCTGCTGGCGGGGGTGCTCAATTCGCTCGACCGCTTCGCGGCGGCGGCAGCGACCCCGATCCTGTTGAACCTGTCGCTGATCGCCGCGCTGCTCTCGACCCGCCATTTCGGCTGGCATGACGGGCATGCCCTCGCCTGGGCGGTCAGCGGGGCGGGGCTGGCCCAGTTTCTGTGGCTGACCGTCTGCGCCGCCCGCGCCGGGCTTGCCCTGCGGCTGCCGCGGCCGCGGCTGACCCCGCAGGTGCGCCGCCTTCTGGCCTTGATGGCGCCGGCCGCGCTCGGCGCCGGGGCCACCCAACTCAACCTGCTGATCTCGACCGCGCTCGCCTCGCTGTTGCCGGGCGGCTCGGTGTCGTATCTCTATTACGCCGATCGGCTGAACCAGCTGCCGCTCGGCGTCGTCGGCATCGCCGTCGGCACGGCGATTCTGCCCTCGCTGTCGCGCCAGGTGCGGCTCGGGCATTCCGATGAGGCGATCGCGATCCAAAATCGCGGGCTCGAACTGGCGCTGTTGCTGGCCTTGCCGGCGGCGGTCGGGCTCATGGTCCTGGCCAGGCCGCTGGTATCGGTGCTGTTCGAGCGCGGCGCCTTCGGCGCGGCCGACACCGCCGCCACCGCCGCCGCGCTGGCAGCCTATGCCGCGGGTCTGCCGGCCTTCGTGCTGGTCAAGGTGCTCGCCCCCGCCTTTTTTGCCCGCCAGGATACCGCCACACCGGTCAGGGTCGCGGTTGCGGCGGTGCTGGTCAACCTGTCTTTGACCCTCGTTTTGATGCGGGTGCTGGCGCATGTCGGGATCGCTCTCGCGACCACCGCGGCCGGCTGGGTCAATGCGTTGACCCTGCTTGTGTTATTGATCAGGCGCCGCCATTTCGGGTTCGATCGGCGGGCGCGGCGCAACCTGCCGCGGATGGCCGCCGCCGCCGCTGGCATGGGGGCGGCGGTGGCGCTGCTGCGGATCGTTCTTGCCGCCGCGCTCGCCGCCGGCCCGCTGCTCGTGCGGGCCGGCGCGTTGGCCGCGCTGATCGGCGCCGGCGTCGCCCTATTCCTGCTTTTCGCCCTCGCCCTCGGCATCGTCGACCGGCGGGATCTGTGGGCCCGGCTGCGTCGGCAACCGGCTTGAACCGGCGGGGTCCGGCAGCGATAAAGGCGCCCCACCGTCGCGCATCGAGGTCCGATGAATCGAATCTTCTCCGGCGTCCAGCCGACCGGCAATCTCCATCTCGGCAATTACCTCGGCGCCATCCGCAATTGGGTGGCGCTGCAATACGACTATGAGTGCATTTTCTGCATCGTCGATCTGCACGCCCTGACCCTACCGCAAGATCCCGACGCGCTGCGCCGGCACACCCGCGAGGTCACCGCGGCCTATCTCGCCGCCGGCATCGACGGCGAGCGCTCCATCATCTTCAACCAGAGCATGGTCTCGGTCCACGCCGAACTGGCCTGGCTGCTCGGCTGTCTCACGCCGCTCGGCTGGCTCAACCGCATGACCCAGTTCAAGGAGAAAGCCGGCAAAGGGCGCGAGATGGCGGGGCTTGGGCTCTACGCCTATCCGGTCCTGATGGCGGCCGACATCCTCGCTTACAAGGCGACGCACGTTCCGGTCGGCGAAGATCAAAAGCAGCATTTGGAGCTTGCCCGCGACATTGCCGGCGCCTTCAACCGCCGCTATGGCTGCGACTTCTTTCCGCTGCCAGAGCCGCAGATTTTCGGCGCGGCGACGCGGGTCATGAGCCTGCGCGACGGCACCAAGAAGATGTCGAAATCGGACACCTCGGATTACTCGCGCATCAACATGACCGACGACGCCGATACGATCGCGCTGAAGATTCGCCGCGCCAAGACCGACCCCGAGCCGCTGCCGGACACTCTCGCCGCGCTGGAGCGACGGCCCGAGGCGGACAATCTGATCGGCATCTACGCCGCCCTGGCCGGCCTCTCGCGCGAACAGGCGCTAGCCCGCTTCGCCGGCAGCAACTTTTCAAGCTTCAAGGAGGCCCTGAGCGATCTGGCGGTCGAGGTTCTCGGCCGCATCGGCGGCGAGATGCGGCGCCTGATGGCCGATCCCGGCCATATCGACGCGATCCTGCGCCGCGGCGCCGAGCGCGCGCGCGCGATCGCCGAGCCGATCTTGCGGCAGGTTCAGGACATCAGCGGCCTGTTGCGACCGTGAGACTCTTTGGGGTTGATTCGGCGCGGCGAGCGCCAAGCTAAAGCGTGCCCTCTTCTTCCTGCTGTTGCGGAGCGCGCCATGTTCATCCAGACCGAGCAGACACCAAACCCGGCGACGCTGAAATTTCTTCCGGGCCGCGTGGTGATGAAGAAAGGCACCGCCAATTTCCCCGATCGGGCGGCGGCCCGACGCTCGCCGCTGGCGGACCGGCTGTTTGCGCTGCCGCAGGTGGCCGGGGTCTTTCTCGGCAGCGACTTCATCACCGTGACCAAGCACGAGGAGGCCGATTGGTACCAGCTAAAGCCGGCAGTCCTCGCCGCCATCATGGAACATTTCACGACCGGTCAGCCGGTGCTCGATCCGCAGGCCGAGGAGGAGGCCGCCCCCGCCGCCGAGGAAGAGGACGAGATCGTCGCCCAGATCAAGGAGCTGCTGGAAACCCGCGTGCGTCCGGCGGTGGCGATGGACGGCGGCGATATCATCTTCCACGATTACGCGGACGGCGTCGTCTATCTGACCATGCAGGGCTCGTGCTCGGGATGCCCGAGCTCGACCGCAACCCTGAAGGCCGGCATCGAGAACATGCTGCGCCACTACATTCCGGAGGTCGTCGAGGTTCGCCAAGTGTGAGCGCAAGCACAACCGCCCCGGGGGTCCTCGGGGCGGGAGAGGGCGGATGCCCCCGGCATCAGCCCGCCATCATCGGAACCGGCAGCACGCTGTCGCTCAACAGCGGATAGCGCCGCGGTTCGAACAGTTGATAATGCCACCATTCGCGGGTGTAGAAATCCCAGCCGGCCGCGCTCATCAGTCCGAGCAGCAGCAGCCGGTTCTTCTGCGCCGCGACGGGCAGCTGCGGCGCGCCGTGATGGGACAGCGGCGTAAAGGCGTCGAAAGGGGTTCCCATGTCGAGCGGCGTACCGTCCGCCGCGACAAGCGTCAGATCGACGGCGACTCCGCGCGAATGCGGCGAACCGCGGCGGGGATCGGCGAGGAATTCGGGATCCGGCCGCGCCGCCCACAGCCGCCATTGCGCCTCGCTGGGCCGGAAGGCGTCGAAGATCTTCAGCAGGAGGCCGAGCCGGCGGGCGAGCTCCGCCGCCTTTTCCAGCCGCTCCGCGGCGGCCGGATGGAGATAACAGCCGGCCCGGGCATAGACCGGCCGGCCGGTGAAATTATCGGCGGTGGCATAGGCGATATCGAGCACCACGCCGTGGCTTGCCGGGCTGATTTCGACAAGGCACTCCATGACAGCCGTCCGTTTTCAGCGATGACGGGATCGCGGCGGTTGCGTTTTCGCCCCCTCTCTGCCCCGGCCGGGGCAGAGAGGGGAGCGGGCGCCGGCATAGCATGAGCGGCTCCCCCGTTGTGCTGGCGCTTGATGCCGCGGGTCTTGCCTGCTCGGTCGCCGTTGCCGCCGGCGAGGAATTGCTTGCGGCCGCGCGCTGCGAGACGGCGCACGGCCAGGCCGAGCGGCTGATGCCGCTGATCGAGCGGACGATGGGCGAGGCCGGATACGCCGCCGCGGCGCTCGATATGGTCGCCGTAACGGTCGGCCCCGGCAGCTTTACCGGCATTCGCGCCGGCCTTGCGGCGGCGCGCGGGATCGCGCTGGCGCTCGGGAAGCCGCTGCTCGGCGTCACCACCTTCGAGGCCGTCGCGGCGGGTCCGGCGCTGCTCGCCGCCGCCATCGAAGGCGCGCTGCTCGTCGTCCTCGAGACCCGGCGCGAGGATCTTTACGCGCAATTGTTCGACCGCTCGGGCCGGCCCTGCGCCGCGCCGGCCGCGGTCATGCCGGCGCAATTGGCGCCGATGATCGCGGCCGCTGTCGGCGAGGCGCCGCTGCTGGTCGCCGGCGACGCCGTCCAGCGGGCGGCGCCGGCGCTGGCGGGCCGCCGCCGCGTCTCGGTGCTGGCCGGCGCGCCGCCCGATGCGAGGGGCGTGTGGCGGGCGGCGCTGTCGCGCTGGCGGGCCGGCATGCGGGAGGAGCGCGCGCGGCCGTTTTATCTGCGCCCGCCCGATCTCACCTTGCCAAACCGCGCTCTCCCATGAGCTGCCGCCGGCGTGAGCTATCGCATTGAACCGGTGCCGGCGGGCGCCGCCGCGCCGCTGGCGCGGCTGCACCGCCTGTGTTTTCCCGAGGATCCATGGGACGAAGCCGATTGCGGCGCGATCCTCGGCATGCCCGGCTGTTTCGGCTTTCTCGCCCGGCAGGGCGGCGTGCCGGTCGGTTTTGCGCTCGCCCTCGACCTTGGCGGCGAATGCGAGATCCTCTCCCTCGGCGTCGTTCCCGGCCGCCGCCGGCGCGGCGCCGGCACGGCCCTGCTGACCGCCACCGCAGAGGAGGCGCGCCGGCGCGGGGCGCGGGCGCTGGTCCTCGAAGTGGCGGTGGACAATAAGGCCGCCGCGGCGCTTTACGCCGCCCACGGTTTTGTCGCGATCGGCCGGCGCGCCGACTACTACCGCCGCGGCCGGCGTCTTGTCGATGCGCTTGTACTCAGGCTCTCCCTCCTCTCATCCCCAAACTCAACTTGAATTCACATCGAAATCCCTGTATTTGCTCGTTTCGTTCACCTTGTCGGAGCGGCATCGTTCGAGCGGACATTGCAAAAAACCGATCGTAGACCATATTGCCACGCCGCCGATTATTACTTATATTTTAAAAGCTATGGGATGCTCGGATCATCGCTATGAACAACACTGATCAGACAAGCGATTTGTTGGCCCTGACGACGGAAATCGTTGCCGCGCACGTGTCGAACAACACGGTTCCTGTCAGCGATCTGCCGCAGCTGATCAATCAGGTCTACAATTCGCTGGCAAATATCGGAAATGTGCCGGCGCCGTCGGCCGAACGACCGCAGCCGGCCGTGCCGGTCAAGAAGTCGGTTCATTCCGACTACATCGCCTGTCTCGAAGACGGCAAAAAGCTGAAGATGCTGAAGCGGCATCTGAAGACCGCCCACAATATGACGCCCGAGGCCTATCGCGAGCGCTGGGGTTTGTCGGCCGAATACCCGATGGTGGCGCCGGCCTATGCCCGCCAGCGCAGCAAGCTGGCCAAGGATATCGGCCTTGGCACCCGGGCCCGCCGCCCGCGGACATAAGCTTGGCGGCCGCAGGCGCGACGGCCGGGCCGATCGGCGAGGATAGGCGTCTCTGCCGGTTTGAGGTATAGTGGGGTGAGAGCGTCACAACGATGGATGCGCGATGATTTCGCGTCTGGAGCAACTCTGCCTCGATAAGGGTTTGAAGATGACCGAGCAGCGCCGGATCATCGCGCGCGTTCTGTCGGAATCGGCCGACCATCCCGATGTCGAACAGGTCTACCGCCGCGCCACCGCGATCGATCCGCGCATCAGCATCGCCACCGTCTACCGCACCGTGCGCCTGTTTGAGGAGGCGAGCATCCTGGCGCGTCACGATTTCGGCGACGGCCGCTCGCGCTACGAGGAGATGCCGAGCGCTCATCACGACCATCTGATCGACCTGCAATCCGGCGAGGTGATCGAATTCCGCAACGAGGAGATCGAGAAACTGCAGGAAGCGGTGGCCAACCAGCTCGGCTATGTCCTTGTCGGCCACCGCCTAGAGCTCTACGCCGTGCCGCGCCACAGGAAACGGGAGTCCGGGGGCGAATGAGGCTTGCGCCCCCGGGGCCGCGGGATCGATCGGGGTGAGCGCCGCCGCGCCGGCCGCATTGGCGAGGGACGGCTTGGTTGCGATCGCGCCCACGGCGGAGAAGGCCGGCCCGCTGACCGCCCCGGCACGCTCCGGCCGGTTTGAGGTGCGCTTGGCCGAGAGCGCCGCCGATATCGAGGCGGCGCAGGCGCTGCGCTACCGCATCTTTTACGAGAAAATGGGGGCGCGGCCACTGCCGGAAATGGCGCGCCACCGGCGCGACGCCGACCGTTTCGACGCGGTCTGCGACCATCTTCTGGTCTGCGACCGTAGCCGCGGCGCCAAAGACGGGATCGTCGGCACTTATCGCCTGATCCGCCGGAAGATGGCGCGGCGGCTCGGCGGTTTTTACTCGGAAAGCGAATACGATATCGCGCCGCTGCTGGCCTATCCCGGGGAGATCCTCGAACTGGGCCGTTCCTGCGTCGATCCCGCGTATCGGCCGCGGCCGGTGCTGCAGCTGTTATGGAGCGGCATCGCCGCCTACGTCTTTCGCTACGGCATCACGCTGATGTTCGGTTGCGCCAGTCTGCCGGGCACCGATCCCGACAGGCTCGCGGTGCCGCTTGCCTACCTGCACCACCATCGGCTGGCGCCGCCGGAGTTGCGCCCGCGGGCGCTTGCGGAACGTTACGTCAGCATGGATCGGTGCCCGACCCAGGCCCTCGATCCGGTGCAGGCGCTGGCGGCGCTGCCGCCGCTTATCAAGGGCTATCTGCGCCTCGGCGGCTTCGTCGGCGACGGCGCCGTCATCGACGAACAGTTCAATACCACCGATGTGTGCATCGTCGTCAGGACCGATCTCGTGACGCAAAAGTATTCGCGCCATTACATGCGGCAGTCCCAAGACCATATGGGGCGCCCGATCCGATGGGCTCATCGACGCTGAGGATCGTGCGCATCGCGCTCTATCTCGCCTGGACCCTGAGCCTGATGCCGGTGCAGGGGCTGGGCCTCGTATTGCGGCGCCCGTGGACGCGTCGCCTGCCGGTCTTCTACCATCGCTGGTGCTGCCGCATCCTCGGCCTGCGCGTGCGCCGCATCGGCTGCCCGAGCCCGCTGCGGCCCCTTCTGTTCGCCGCCAACCATGTTTCCTATATCGATATTCCGGTGCTCGGCTCGTTGCTGTCCGCCTCTTTCGTCGCCAAGGCCGAAGTCGCGAACTGGCCGCTGTTCGGATGGCTTGCCAAACTGCAACAGAGCGTATTTGTCGATCGGCGGATCGGCAGCGTCGCAGCCCAGCGCGATGCCATTCTGGCACGGCTTGCCAAAGGTGAGGCACTGATCCTGTTTCCGGAAGGAACGAGCGGCGACGGCAATCGCGTGCTGCCGTTCAAAAGCGCCCTGTTCGCCGCCGCCCAGCACAGCGTGGCCGGCAGGCCGGTTATCGTGCAACCGGTCTCGATCGCTTACACGCGACTGGACGGCATCCCGCTCGGGCGCGGCTTGCGGCCGTTTTTGGCCTGGTACGGCGCGATGAGCCTGGCGCCCCATTTGTGGCGCATGTTGGGGCTGGGGACGGTCGAGACGGTCGTCGAGTTCCACCCCCCGATTGTGCCTGCCGAGTATAGTTCGCGCAAAGCGCTGGCGCGGTATTGCCAGGATCAGGTCGCGGGCGGGGTCGCCGCCGCCTTGACGGGGCGGCGGCCAAGGCCGGATGCGGCGACCGCCGCAATCGCCGCATCCTGATGAGGCCGACATCCTTGCAGGAGATTGGAAGGGATTGACGAAACGCGTTTTCATCAAGACCTACGGCTGCCAGATGAACGTCTATGATTCGGCGCGTATGGCCGAATTGCTGGCGCCGCTCGGCTTTACTGCGGCGAAGGGGGTGGAGGAGGCCGATCTGGTCGTCCTCAACACCTGCCATATCCGCGAAAAGGCGGCGGAGAAGGTCTATTCCGAGCTCGGCCAGATGCGCCGACTGAAGGCCGCAAAAGCGCGACGCGGCCAAACGCTGACGATCGCCGTCGGCGGCTGCGTGGCGCAGGCCGAAGGCGAGGAGCTGAAACGGCGGGCGCCGTTTGTCGATATCGTCTTCGGCCCGCAAACCTATCATCGCCTGCCGGAATTGCTGGCTCGCGCGGAACGGGCCAAGGGCGCCGCGATCATCGACACCAGCTTTCCGGTCGCGCCCAAATTCGATCATTTGCCGCGCCCCCGCTCGCCTTCAGCGGTCACCGCCTTTGTGACCGTGCAGGAGGGTTGCGACAAATTCTGCACCTTCTGCGTCGTCCCCTATACGCGCGGGGCCGAATACTCCCGACCGGTCGCGGAGGTTGTGGCCGAAGCGCGGCAGCTGGTCGCGCTGGGCGCCCGCGAGATCACCCTGCTCGGCCAGAACGTCAATGCCTATCACGGTCGCGATGCCGACGGGCGCAGCCGGGGGCTGGGAGATCTGGTGCGCCGCCTGGCCGAGATCCCCGGGCTCGCGCGCATCCGCTACACGACCTCGCATCCCCGCGATGTCGACGAAGGGCTCATCGCCGCCCATCGCGATGTGCCGCAATTGATGCCTTATCTGCACCTTCCGGTACAGAGCGGTTCGGATCGCGTGCTCGCCGCGATGAACAGGCGCCATACCGCCGACGACTACCGGCGGATTGTGGAACGCCTGCGCCGCGCCCGCCCGGATCTCGCGCTTTCCTCGGATTTCATTGTCGGCTTTCCGGGAGAAAGCGACGCCGATTTCGCCGCGACCCTGGCGCTTGTCGCGGAAATCGGTTTTGCCCAGGCGTTCTCGTTCAAATATTCGCGCCGCCCGGGCACGCCGGCCGCCGCCCTGCCGCCGGTGCCGGAAGCGGTCAAGGAGGAGCGGCTTGCCGCCTTGCAGGCCCTGTTGCGGCAGCAGCAACGCCGTTTCAACGAGGCCTGTATCGGCCGGGTGTTGCCGGTTCTGTTCGAAAAGCGGGGCCGGCATCCGGACCAGCTCGTCGGGCGCAGCCCCTATCTGCAAAGCGTGCATGTTCGGGCCGCGGCCGAGCGGATCGGCGATATCGTCCCGGTGCGGATCATCGGCGCCGGGCAGAACAGCTTGGCCGGCGTGGCGGCGTCCGGTGCGACCTCATCCGGCGGCCCCCCAGCAGCGGAGGCAATATGACGGCGATTCCCTCCCGTGCCTTCACCGAAATGCCCGCCCTCGCGAGGAGCGAACTCGAATTCGACGACAATCTGCTGTTGCCGCTGCTCTACGGCGAGCGCGACCAGAACCTCGACCGCATCGAGCGGCTGCTCGGCGTCTGCCTCGTTACCCGCGGCAATCGGGTGGCGATTTCCGGGCCGGCCTCGGCGACCGGCGCCGCCCAGCTCGCATTGTCGCAACTTTATGATCGGCTCAAACGCGGTCAGGAGATCGATCCGCCGGCGGTCGAGGCGGCGGTCCGGCTCGCCGAGGCCGAAATCGCCGACAATAGCGGCAGCCTGTGGCGCGAGGAGGCGGCGTTTCGCACGCGCAAACGACGGATCGCCGCGCGTTCGCCGGGCCAAGCCGCGTATATCAAGGCGCTGCGCGAGAGCGAACTGGTCTTTGCTCTCGGCCCGGCCGGCACCGGCAAGACCTATCTTGCCGTCGCCGCCGCGATCGATCTGTTGATGAGCGGCCGGGTCGAGCGCATCATCCTGTCGCGGCCGGCGGTCGAAGCCGGGGAAAGGCTCGGCTTCCTGCCGGGCGATCTGCGCGACAAGGTCGATCCGTATCTGCGGCCGCTGTTCGATGCGCTCAACGACATGATGCCGGCCGAACAACTCGCCAGAAGGCTTGGCACCGGCGAAATCGAGGTGGCGCCGCTCGCCTTCATGCGCGGGCGCACGCTGGCGCACGCCTTCGTCATCCTCGACGAGGCCCAGAACACGACCCCGGTGCAGATGAAAATGTTCCTGACGCGGCTTGGAGAAGGCTCGCGCATGGTGGTGACCGGCGATCCCACCCAGATCGATCTGCCCGCCGGAACCCGCTCGGGTCTTGCCGAGGCGCTCGACACCCTGCACGACATCGCGGGCATCGCCGTCGTCCGCCTCGACGAGCGCGACGTGGTGCGGCACGAGCTTGTCGCCCGCATCGTACGCGCTTACGAGCAGCGCGAGCGGCCTCGTGAGGAGAGGGCGGAGGGCGGCCTGCCGTGATGCCTGGCTCTGTTCCGGTGAGGCGATCACGCACGGCAGAGACGGGAAACGGCGGCCCTCGCCGAGGGCGCGTGCGGGCAATCGGGAGCGGTAACAGGCGCCCCGCTCCGCGGATCGCCGTCATCTTGCGCGGCGGCGGCTGGCGGCAGGCTTGTCCGTCGGCACCGCTGCTGGCGCGCAGGGCGGCGCGCGAGGCCCTCGCCTTGGCCGTGCCGCTGGGCCGGCCGGATCTGAAATCCGAGGTTGAAGTTTCCCTAGTTCTGACCGACGATTGCGAGCAGCGCCGCCTCAATCGCCGCTTTCGCGGCCGCGACGCGCCTACCAACGTGCTGTCGTTCCCGGCCGGAGAGCCCGCCGGCCCCATCGCGCCGCTGCCGCTTGGCGACGTCGTCCTCGCCTTTGAGACCGTCGCCCGCGAGGCGGCCGAGCAGCAAAAACCGTTCGCCGATCACCTTCGTCACCTCGTCGTCCATGGCGTGCTTCATCTTCTTGGTTATGATCACGCCGAAGAGCGGCAGGCGCGGCGGATGGAGGCTTTAGAAACCGCGATACTGCAGCGGTTGGGGGTTTCCGATCCCTATCGCGAAACCGTGGCAGCGGTCGAGGGAGGCCCCGTTACCGATGAGTGATTCCGAGCCGCCAGACAGTAGCGACGAATCCGCGCGCGGCCGTTCCTTTGCGCCGCTGCGCAACCTTCTGCGGTTGCTCCGGCGCCCGCGCGACGGCAATACTCTGCGCGAGGCGATCGACGAGATGATCGAAGAGCAGAGGCCGAGCCCGCTCACCCCGCACGAGCGGGTGCTGATCGGCAATATCCTGCATCTCCATGATCGGAACGCCGCAGATGCCATGGTGCCGCGCGTCGATATCGTGGCGCTCGACGTCGAGACGCCATTTCCGGCGGTCATCCGGTTTATGATCGAGCACGGCCATTCGCGCGTGCCGGTCTATCGCGAGACGCTCGACGACGTGGTCGGCTTCATTCATGTCAAGGACCTGTTGGCGCCGGCCGCGGAGCGGCGGGAGCCAAGCCTGTTGCCGTTACTGCGCAAGGTGTTGTTCGTCGCGCCTTCGGTGCCGATCCTCGACCTGCTCGTGCAGATGCGCCAGGCGCGCACCCATATCGCCATGGTCGTTGACGAATTTGGCGGCATTGACGGCCTCGTCACGATCGAGGACCTGATCGAAGAAATCGTCGGCGAGATCGAAGACGAGTACGATGTGACGCTCGCGCCGCCGCTGGTCGAACGCCCGGACGGCACATTGATCGCCGATGCCCGCACGCCGATCGCGGTGCTGGAGGAGCGGCAGGGGACGCGACTGCGCCTGGAAGGCGAGCAGGAGGAGGTGGACACGCTCGGCGGTCTTGTCTCGAGCCTGATCGGGCGCGTGCCCAAGCGCGGCGAGGTCATCGCCCATCCCGCCGGCCTCGAATTCGAGGTGCTCGATGCCGATCCGCGCCGGATCAAGCGGTTGCGCGTGCGCCTGCCGCCTTCCGCGGCGCCCGCGCGGGATAGCGGCAATGACTGAGCCGGCGCTGCTGCGCATACAGCCCGGCGCGCGGGTCGAGACCCCGCTTGTCCGCTTCGCCCAGCAGCTGGGCGGGACGGTCGGCTGGCGCCGCTATGGGCTGGCTTTTCTGTTCGGGGTCAGCGCCGCCGGCGCGCTGCCCCCGATCGATCTGACCCCGCTGCTGGCGGTGGCGTTTCCCGGGTTGTTGTGGCTCGATGAAGGAAGCGCCGGGCCGGCGGCCTCGTTCGCCCTGGGCTGGGCCTTCGGTTGCGGCTTCTTCCTCGCCGGGCTCTACTGGATCGCCGCCGCGCTGTTCGTCGATCTGAGAGATTTCTGGTGGCTCGTCCCGGTCGCCGCCCTCGGATTGCCGGTCGTGCTTGCCCTCTACTCGGGCGCGGCTCTCGCCGCGACCCATCTGGCCACGCGCCATCTGCGCCTGCCGCCGGCGGCGCGGGTGTGCGCCTTCGCGATCTGCTGGACCGTCGCCGAATGGATCCGGGGCCACGCCTTCACCGGGTTTCCATGGAACCTAATCGGCTACGCCTGGGCGGGCGCCTTTCCCGGCGCTCTCGCGATGCTCGAAAGCGTCGCCTGGATCGGCATCTACGGGCTCTCGCTGATCAGCGTGCTCGCCGCCTCTCTACTGACACTGCTCGGCACGCCCCTGCTGGCGCCGGTGGCGCCAAGCCGGCGCCGGGCGCCCGTCATCGCCGCGGCGCTATTGATCCTCGGGCCGGCCGCCGCCGGAGCCGTCCGGCTCGAACGCGCGCCCGCCGCCGAGACCGGGATCTGGCTGCGTCTGGTGCAGCCCTCCATTCCCGAGCGGCTGAAATGGAATCCCGCCGCCGCCCGCAGCAATTTCGGCCGCCTGATCGCGCTGAGCCGGGTGCCGTCGGCGCATCCGCTTGCGGCCGTGCTCTGGCCGGAGGCGGCGGTGCCGTTCCTGATCGGGCGCGACCGGCCGGCCCGCCAGGCGATCGCGGCCGTCGCGCCGAAAGGGGGATATGTCATCACCGGGGCATTGCGGGCAAACCCGCCGCCCGGCCCGATCGTCAAGTTGTGGAACAGCATCGAGGCGGTGAACGGGCGCGGGCAAATTCTCGCCCGTTACGACAAGTCGCATCTCGTCCCGTTCGGCGAATATGTTCCGGCGCTGTTCCGCGAATTGTTGCCGATCCGCAAGATCACCGCCGGGATGATCGACCTCTCCGCCGGACCGGGACCGCAGACGATCGCCCTTCCCGGCCTGCCCGCGTTTTCTCCGCTGGTCTGCTACGAGGTCATCTTCCCCGGGGCGGTGGTCGACGAGAACCGGCGGCCCCAATGGATTCTCAACCTGACCAATGACGCCTGGTACGGGCGCACCTCGGGTCCCTATCAGCATTTCGCGATCGCCCGCACGCGGGCCGTCGAGGAGGGTCTGCCGCTTGTCCGCGTCGCCAATAACGGGATCAGCGGCGTCGTCGATCCCGAGGGCCGCGTCCTAGCACGGCTCGACCTCGACGATATCGGCTACGCCGACATCGTGCTGCCGAAGGCGGGCGCGCGCACTCTTTATTCCAGGATGGGCGATCTGACGCTGGTCGGTCTGCTGCTGCTGACCGCGGTGCCGGTGGTGTTGCGGCTGCGCTGAGAAGCGGGCGGCGGGATGCAAATACCCGCTCGCGAATGTCGAACGTGGGGCGCAACCTTTAATCCAAGGTTGAAGCTCGGCATTGACCGCATCCGCTTGTGTGATCTATGAACATTGAACGTTGTCTTTGGACAGGGGCGATCCACCTACTATGGCGACGCAGGAACAGGCCCGGCGGCCCGGCCGCCGCAAAGGCGAGAAGCCGAACCCGATCGACGTCCATGTCGGCGCCCGCGTCCGGCTGCGCCGCAACATGCTCGGGCTGAGCCAGGAGAAGCTCGGGGAGGCGATCGGCCTCACCTTCCAGCAGGTGCAGAAGTACGAGCGGGGGGCCAATCGTATCGGGGCGAGCCGGCTGCACGATCTGAGCCGGGTCCTGGATGTTCCGGTGTCGTTTTTCTTCGACGACATGGACCCGGTGCGGGCCCCCGCCATTCCCGCCGGCTGCGCCGAACCGGGCGGCGGCGAGGCCTTCGATTCCGATCCGCTGCGCAAGCGCGAAACGATCGAGCTCGTCAACGCCTATTACCGGATCGAGGATCCGGCGATCCGCCGCCGCCTGTTCGATCTGGCCAAGGCGCTTTCCAGCGGCGGCGAGCGCATGGCGGAGAAATAGGCGCCTGCCGGCGCGGCAGGCGCGTCGGTTTCGGGATTGACGGAAGCGCGGCAAGCCTGCGAGAAAGCTGCGGTGCCCGGATCGCCGGTTCGGGCCTTCTTTGGCAAAGGGCGTCTGCCCGTCGGATCAAGGACATGGTTGTGTCCACGCGCGATTACGTCTTCACCAGCGAGTCGGTCTCCGAAGGCCACCCCGACAAGGTCTGCGACCGCATTTCGGACGCGGTCCTCGACACCTTCCTTGCGGCCGACCCCGAGTCGCGCTGCGCGATCGAGACGCTGGCCACGACGAACTGGGTGGTGCTCGCCGGCGAAGTGCGCGGCCCCGCCCATATCGGCCGGGAGGTTCTGGCCGATGTCGCCCGGCACACGATTCGCGATATCGGCTACGAGCAGGAAGGCTTTCATTGGGAGCGGGTGACGATCGACTATCGGATTCACGCCCAGTCGAGCGATATTGCCCGCGGCGTCGATGCCGCCGGCAATAAGGACGAGGGGGCCGGCGATCAGGGCATGATGTTCGGCTATGCCTGCACCGAGACCGCCGAGCTGATGCCGGCCCCGATCTATTACGCGCACGCCATCCTGCGCTCGCTCGCCGAGGCGCGGCACTCGGGCGCGGCCGCGAATTTGGGGCCCGACGCGAAGAGCCAGGTGACCCTCCTCTATGCCGGCGGCAAACCCGTGCGCGCCACCACCATCGTCGTATCGACCCAGCATGCCGCCTATCTCGATCAGGAGGCGGTTCGCGAAATCGTGCGGCCGCACGTCGTCAATGTTCTACCCGAGGGGTGGATGTGCGAGGAGGAGCACTTCTACGTGAACCCGACGGGGCGGTTCGTGATCGGCGGACCGGACGGGGATACCGGGCTCACCGGCCGCAAGATCATCGTCGACACCTATGGCGGCGCCGCCCCGCATGGAGGTGGCGCCTTCTCCGGCAAGGATCCGACCAAGGTCGATCGCTCCGCCGCCTATGCCGCCCGCTATCTCGCCAAGAATGTCGTCGCCGCCGGGCTGGCCGAACGCTGCACGATCCAGCTCGCCTATGCGATCGGCGTTTCGCGGCCGGTCTCGGTTTATATCGACACCGCCGGAACCGGTCAGGTCGACGAGGAGAAACTGTCGCGCGTGCTGCAGGACATGATGGATCTCAGCCCGCGCGGCATCCGCACGCATTTGGGGCTCAACAAGCCGATCTATGCGCGCACCGCCGCCTACGGTCATTTCGGCCGTCCGCCCGAACCCGACGGCGGCTTTTCCTGGGAAAGGCTCGATCTCGCCGATACGCTGCGGCGGCTGTTCTGAAGACGCCTTGGGTGGCGAGCAGCAGCGTCGCGTTTTATTCGGGCGCCGCCGCGGCCGCCCGCTGCGCCCGGAGCGGCGGCGGCTCAAGGCGGAGCTGCTGCCGCGTCTGGCCGTCACCCTCCCCGCCTGCGGCCCCCTTGTCCCGCAGGCGCTGTTCGCCGGCGCCCCGCGCCCGATCTGGCTGGAGATCGGCTTTGGCGGCGGCGAGCATCTTGCCTTTCAGGCGGCGCAGCACCCCGAGATCGGATTCATCGGCTGCGAGGTGTTCGAGAACGGCATCGCCAGGCTGATCGCGCAGATCGCGCGCCAGCGCCTCGACAACATCCGGATTTTCAGCGACGACGCGCGCCTGCTGATCGCCAGTCTGCCGCCTTGTTCGATCGACCGGGTCTTCATCCTGTTTCCCGATCCCTGGCCCAAGCGGCGTCACTGGAAGCGCCGCCTGATTACGCGCGAAAACCTCGATCGCCTCGCCGCGGCCATGACCGACCGGGCCGAGCTGCGCCTTGCCACCGATGACCGCGGCTATCTCGTCTGGATGCTGCAGCATCTGAGCGAACATCCGGATTTCGAATGGCTGGCGCGCCGCCCCTGCGATTGGCGCGAGCGCCCGGCCGACTGGCCGATGACGCGCTATGAGGAAAAGGCGCGCGCCGCCGGCCGCACCCCGGTATTCCTGCGCGCCGAAAGGCGGCCGCGGAGCGGATGAACAGCGAGCAATCCCCTTGCGGGGCGAGCGGTTCCGACTATATTGCTGGCCAATGGCATGGGTCCGCGCGGCGGACCGCCTTTGCAGGTGGGCCGGCGGCCCACCTTTTGTTTATCATTGGGAGCTGCTTTCGACGGGATCAGGCGAGCTGCGGAGGACCAGAGCTTCTTGGTAGACACAAGCCACATCGCGGCGCTGATCGGGCCGTCGCTGTCCGCGATGGGTTACCGCTTGGTGCGGGTCATGCTCACCGGCGGCCGTCGCGCGACATTGCAGGTCATGGCCGAGCGGCGCGACGAGGTGCCGATGAGCGTTGAGGATTGCGCCGAGATCAGCCGTTCGGTGTCGGCCCTGCTCGACGTTGCCGATCCGATCGCCGGTTCCTACATATTGGAAGTCAGCTCTCCCGGCATCGATCGTCCGCTGGTGGAAAGGGCGGATTATGATCGCTTCGCCGGGTTCGAAGCCAAGATCGAGCTTAACGAGCCGCTTGCCGGGCGCCGGCGGTTTCGCGGCCGCCTGCTTGGAACCAGCGCCGACGAGGTGCGTCTGATGACCGCGGCGGGCGAGATGCGCCTACCTTTCGCCGCCATCCTGCGCGCCAAACTCGTCTTGAGCGAAGAGCTGATCGCCGCCGCGCAGCGCAAACCCTAACCGCATTTCCCCGGAACACGCAAGTTCGAGAACACCATGCAAACCACCGCCACCTACGCCCGCCCCGAGCTGTTGCAGGTCGCGGAGAGCGTCGCGCGCGACAAGGGCATCGATCGCGACGAAGTCCTGCAGGCGATGGAACAGGCGATTCAAAAGGCCGGGCGTTCGAAATACGGCCAGGAATACGATATCCGCGCCGAGATCGACCGCAAGAGCGGCGAGATCCGCCTGTTGCGCTTCCGCGAGGTCACCGAGTCGGTGGAGAATGAAGCGACCCAGATCACGCTGGCCGAGGCGCAACGTCTTAATCCGGAGGCCGAGATCGGCGATTACATTACGGATCCGCTGCCGCCCATCGATTTTGGCCGCATCGCCGCGCAGACGGCCAAACAGGTCATTGTCCAGAAGGTGCGCGACGCCGAGCGCCAGCGGCAATATCTCGAATACAAGGACCGCGTCGGCGAGATTGTCAACGGGCTCGTCAAACGCGTCGAGTTCGGCAATGTCGTCGTCGATCTCGGCCGCGCCGAGGCGATGCTGCGCCGCGACGAGCTGCTGCCGCGCGAGAGTTTCCACCAAGGCGAGCGCGTGCGCGCCTACATCTACGACGTGCGCCAGGAGCCGCGCGGGCCGCAGATCTTCCTGTCGCGGACCCACCCGCAATTCATGGCCAAATTGTTCGCGCAGGAGGTGCCGGAAATCTATGACGGCATCATCGAGATCAAAGCGGTGGCGCGCGATCCCGGCAGCCGCGCCAAGATCGCGGTGGTCTCGCGCGACAGCAGCATCGATCCGGTCGGCGCCTGCGTCGGCATGCGTGGCAGCCGCGTCCAGGCGGTCGTCGGCGAGCTGCAGGGGGAGAAGATCGATATCATCCCCTGGTCGGCCGATCCGGCCACCTTCGTCGTCAACGCCCTTGCCCCCGCCGAGGTCGCCAAGGTGGTCATGGATGAGGAGCAACGTCGCATCGAGGTGGTCGTGCCCGACGATCAGCTCAGCCTTGCGATCGGCCGCCGCGGGCAGAACGTTCGGCTGGCCTCGCAGCTCACCGGATGGGATATCGACATCCTGACCGAGGCCGAGGAATCGGAGCGGCGCACCGAGGAATTCCGCAGCCGCAGCCAGATGTTCATCGACGCCTTGGACATCGATGACGTGATCGCGCATCTGCTGGTGACCGAAGGGTTTACCTCGCTCGAAGAGGTCGCCTTTGTGCCGCTTAAGGATCTCGCCGAAATCGAAGGCTTCGACGAGGAGGTGGCGGCCGAATTGCAGGAGCGCGCCCGTCACGCGCTCGAGCGGCGCGACCGCGAATACGAGGAGCGGCGGCGCCAACTGGGGGTCAGCGATGAGCTCGCCGCACTCGAGGGATTAACGCCCGGCATGCTCGTCGCGCTCGGCGAGAAGGGGATCAAGACTCTCGACGATTTTGCCGGGCTGGCCGGCGACGAGCTGCTCGAACTGCTGAGCGGCTCCGACAAGGCCGGCGCCAAGCTCGAGCCGGCGCAGGCGGATGCGCTGATCATGCGCGCGCGCGCCCATTGGTTCGCGGATGAAACGGCCGGCAGAGGGGAGTAGGGACAACGGCTGCACTGCCAATCAGCGCGCCGCCGCCGGGAGACGACGGGCCTCGATGCGGGCCGCGGCGGCGATGCATCGTGACCGGTGAGATCCGCGACCGTTCCGCCTTGCTGCGCTTCGTGATCGGACCTGGCGGCGAGATCATCCCCGATGTCGCCGCCCGCCTGTCCGGACGGGGTTTGTGGTTGATCCCCCGTCGGGATATAGTGGAGCAGGCGGTGGCGAAGCGGCTCTTCGCGCGGGCGGCGCGGCGGCCCGTGACGGTGCCGCCGGGGCTTGCCGATCGCGTCGAGCAACTGCTGGCGGAACGCTGTCGCGACACGATCGGTCTCGCCCGGCGGGCCGGCCGTGCGGTTGGCGGCTGTGACAAAGTGCGCGCGGCGGTGGATGCCGGAATGGCCGGTTTGATCCTTTTCGCCCTCGACGGCGCGCCGGACGCCCGGCGCAAGAGCGCGGGCTTGGCGCGCTGGTTGCCGCTGGCCATGGTCTTGACCGCGGCCGAGCTGGGCGCGGCCTTTGGCCGCGAGCGCGTGGTTCACGCCGCACTCGGTCGCGGACCGCTGTGCGCGCGCTTGCTTACCGATGCGGCAAGGATTGCCGGCTTTCGCGCGGGGGCGGTGGTCGAACAGGCGAGAGAGCGCGTCCCGGACCGGCCGGCGCGGCAGGATCATGGTATTGGAGTAAAATGAGCGAAGCAAACGAACCACAGAAGCGACCTCTGACTTTGAGCCGCCCCGGCGGCAGGCTCGAGCTGCGCAAAGGGGTGGAGACCGGGCAGGTGCGCCAGAGCTTCTCGCACGGGCGTTCCAAGACCGTCACCGTCGAGGTCCGCAAAAAGCGCACGCTCGTGCCCGGCGCGGCCGAGCCGACACGGGCCGAGGCCGCGCCGGCGGTCGCGCGCGAGCCGGCGGCGCCGCGGCCGGCGGCGGCTGAGCCGGTCCGCCGCCCGGTTATCGCCCCCCGCACCCTGACCGCCGAGGAGCGGGCGGGGCGGGTGCGCGCGCTGCAGGATGCCCGCAAGGCCGACGAGGAAGCGCGCCGGCGCGCCGCCCTTGCCGCCGAAGCCGACCGGCGCCGGCAGGAAGAGGAGCGCGCCGCCGAGGAGGCGCGCCGCCGGGCCGAGGAGGAGGCGCGCCGCAAGGCCGAGGAAGAGGAGGCGCGCCGCAAGGCCGAGGAGGAGGAGGCGCGCCGCAAGGCCGAGGAGGAGGAGGCGCGCCGCAAGGCCGAGGAAGAGGCGCGGCGTAAGGAAGAGGAATCGCGGCGCGAGGTGGCCGAGCGGGCCGGCAAGGCGGCGGCCGCCAAGGTTGCGGCGCTGGCCGCCGCCGGCAAGGTCGCCGCGCTGGCCGAAGAAGAGGAAGAAGAGGAGGAAGAGGAAGAAAAGCCGGCGGCGCGGCGCGGCGCCCGCGTCGAGGTCAAAAAGCCGATGGCGCCGCTTCGCCGCGAGGAGATGCGCCGCCGGACCGGCAAGCTGACCGTCACCCGCGCGCTCGACGAAGAGGACGAACGCGTGCGCAGCCTTGCTTCGGTGCGGCGCGCCCGCGAACGCGAACGCCAGCGGCTGCAGCAAAGCCAGCAGGAGCAGGTCAAGGTCGTCCGCGACGTCGTCATTCCCGAGACCATTACCGTACAGGAACTGGCAAACCGCATGGCCGAGCGCGGCGCCGATGTGATCAAGGCATTGATGCGCATGGGGGTGATGGCGACGATCAACCAGCTGATCGACGCCGATACCGCCGAGCTTGTCGTCACCGAGTTCGGTCACCGCGTGCGGCGGGTTTCGGAGGCTGATGTCGAGATCGGCCTGCGCGGCGAGGAGGACCGTCCGGAAGCGCTGAAGCCGCGGGCGCCGGTCGTCACCGTTATGGGCCATGTCGACCACGGCAAGACCTCGCTGCTGGACGCGCTGCGCCACACCGACGTGGCCGGCAGCGAAGCCGGCGGCATCACGCAGCACATCGGCGCCTATCAGGTCACCCTCGACAGCGGCAAACAGATCACCTTTATCGATACGCCCGGGCATCAGGCCTTCACCGCGATGCGGGCGCGCGGCGCCAATGTCACCGACATCGTCGTCCTGGTCGTGGCCGCCGATGACGGCATCATGGAGCAGACCGTCGAGGCGATCCGTCACGCCAAAGCGGCCGGGGTGCCGATCATCGTCGCCATCAACAAGATCGACAAGCCGGAGGCGAACCCGGACCGGGTTCGCCAGGAATTGTTGCAACATGAGATCGTCGTCGAAAAGCTCGGCGGCGATGTTCTCGACGTCGAGGTCTCGGCGCTCAAAAAGATCAATCTTGACAAGCTCGAAGAAGCGATCCTGCTGCAGGCCGAACTGCTCGATCTGAAGGCCAACCCGGACCGTCCGGCGGAGGGCGTTGTGCTCGAGGCCAAGCTCGAGCGCGGGCGTGGAGCGGTTGCCACCGTGCTAATCCGGCGCGGCACTTTGCGGGTCGGCGACATTTTCGTCGCCGGCGGCGAATGGGGCCGGGTGCGCGCCCTGGTCGACGACCGCGGCCGCACCCAGCGCGAAGCCGGCCCCTCGATGCCGATCGAGGTCCTCGGGCTCAATGGCACGCCGCTCGCCGGCGATGATTTTGTCGTCGTCGAAAGCGAGGGGCGAGCCCGCGACATTGCCGCTTTTCGCCAGCGCCGCCGGCGCACCGCGCAGGCAGCGGCCGGAGTGCGCGGCACGCTCGAGCAGATGTTCTCGCAGATCGCGGCCGGTGCCACCAAGGAACTGCCGGTTGTCGTCAAGTCGGATGTCCAGGGTTCGCTGGAGGCGATCGTCGGCTCGCTCGAAAAACTCTCGACCAACGAAGTGTCGGTGCGCGTGCTGCATTCGGCGGTCGGCGGCATCAACGAGAGCGATGTCATTCTCGCCAAGGCCTCGAATGCGCTGATCATCGGCTTCAACGTCCGCGCCAACCCGCAGGCCCGCGATCTGGCGCGGCGGGACGGCGTTGAAATCCGCTATTACTCGATCATCTACGAATTGATCGAGGACATGCGGAATGCGCTGTCGGGCCTCCTCGCCCCGGCCCTGCGCGAGCGCTTCCTCGGCAATGCCTCGGTCCGCGAGGTCTTCACGATCACCAAGGTCGGCAAGGTCGCCGGCTGCCTCGTCACCGAGGGTACGGTTCGGCGCGGCGCCAGGGTGCGCCTGCTGCGCGACAACGTCGTCATCCATGAAGGCACGCTGAAGACGTTGAAACGTTTCAAGGACGAGGTTCGCGAGGTCAAGGAAGGCTATGAATGCGGCATGGCCTTCGAAAATTATCAGGACATCCAGGTCGGTGATGTGGTCGAGTGCTTCGAAGTCGAAGAGGTCGCGCGGGCCCTGCAATGAAGATTGCAGGGCTGCCCCGCCCCTTATCGAGTGGCCGGGGGTGAAGCCGGTGACATCGGCTTAACGGCAGCCATGGCGCGAATGCGACGCGACAGGCAGTCGCTGGTTCGGGAGGCACGGCCCGATCGGGGAGCGGAGCAAAGGCGGTTGCGCCTCGGCGAGGAGCTGCGCCATGCCCTCTCGCAGCTGCTGCGGCCCGGGCAATGCCGCGATCCGGCGCTCTTTGACGCCAACATCACCGTCAGCGAGGTGACGCTCTCCCCCGATCTGCGCAACGCCAAGGCCTATGTCATGCCGCTCGCCGGCGCCCATGTCGGGGAGATCATGGCGGGGCTCAAGCGCTGTACGCCGTACCTGAAGGGGCGGCTGGCGCGGCAGGTCGTGCTGCGCCGGGTCCCCGAATTGACCTTTGCGCTCGACCGTTCCTTCGACCACGCCGAGCGCATCGCCGCGCTATTGGCGCGGCCGGAGGTCGAGCGCGACCTCGAGCGGCCGGCCGGCACGGCGCAGGAGGACGGCGATGCCGGGTAGCGGCGGTCCGCATGGCTGGCTTGTCATCGACAAGCCCCGCGGCATGACTTCCAATCGCGTCGTCGGCATCATCCGTCGCATGCTGGCGGTCAAGGTCGGGCATGCCGGGACCCTCGACCCGCTGGCCAGCGGCGTGCTGCCGTTGGCGCTCGGCGAAGCGACGAAAACCGCTCATTACGCGATGACCGGCCGCAAGCGCTATCGTTTCCGGGTGCGCTGGGGCGTTGCCCGCGACACGCTCGACAGTGCGGGCGAGATCGTCGCCGAAACCGCGTGCCGACCGGAGCGAGCCGCGATCGAGGCGGCCCTGCTGCGTTTTTCCGGCCTGATCCAGCAGACGCCGCCGGCCTATTCGGCAATCAAGGTCGGCGGTCGGCGGGCCTATGCCCTGGCCCGCGCCGGCATGCCGCCCCGCTTGGCCGCACGGCCCGTGGAAATCTTCGAGCTGCGCTTGGTTGCGGTCGAGGATCGCGACCACGCCTGCTTCGAGGCGGAGGTCGGCAAGGGCACTTATATCCGCGCTCTTGCGCACGACCTTGCGCTGGCGCTCGGCACGCTCGGGCATGTTGTCGAAATGCGCCGCCTGTCGGTCGGGCGCTTCGGCGAGGCGCAGGCGATTTCGCTGGATATGGTCGACCGGCACCGGCATAGTCTGACTGCCTCCGGGTATCTGCTGCCGATCGAGACCGCGCTGGAAGACATCCCGGCCCTGGCCCTGACGGCGGCGGAAGCGGCGCGCCTGCGCCAGGGACGAGCGGTGCGGCCGTTCGATCCGGGCAATCGGGAAAAGCTCGACCGGCTCGACCCGGGCACAATCGTCAGCGTCCGCTGCGGCGATGCCGTCGTCGCCATGGCCAGAATCGAAGCGGGCGAGATCAGGCCGGTGCGCATCATCAATCAATGAAATGAACGGCCAATGAAAGGGTTGAATTGATGTCGATCACCTCCGAGCGCAAACAGGCGCTCATTGCGGAATACGGCAAGAAGGCGGGCGATACCGGCTCACCCGAGGTGCAGGTCGCGATTTTAAGCGAGCGAATTCGCAATTTGACCGATCATCTTGCCACCCATAAGAAGGATTTTCATTCCCGACGCGGCCTGCTCATCATGGTAGGGCAGCGTCGCCGGCTGCTGGATTACCTGAAGCGGTCGGATGCCCGGCGCTACGAAGCGCTGATCGGCCGCCTTGGACTGCGGCGCTGATGTCGCCGCGCGACTGCCGCCGGCATGCCGCTCTTTGCGGCCGCCGGTCCCTGGTCGCCGCCTGCTTTTCGCGAAGGAAGAAACCCGATGTTTCAAATTTATCGTAAGGAGCTGGACTGGGGCGGGCGCCGGCTCGTCCTGGAAACCGGCAAGCTGGCCCGCCAAGCCGATGGCGCGGTGCTCGCCAGCTACGGCGAGACAATGGTCCTGTGCACTGCTGTGGCCATGAAGACGACCAAGCCTGGCCAGGATTTTTTCCCGCTGACCGTCAATTACCAGGAGAAGAGCTTCGCTGCCGGCAAGATCCCCGGCGGCTATTTTAAACGCGAGGGCCGCCCCTCCGAGAAGGAGACTCTGGTCTCGCGGCTGATCGACCGGCCGATCCGGCCGCTCTTCGTACCCGGTTTCCGCAACGAGACGCAGATCATCTGCACCGTGTTGTCACACGATCTGGAAAACGATCCGGATATTGTGGCGATGATCGGAGCCGCCGCGGCCCTGACGATCTCAGGCATCCCGTTTCTCGGACCCGTCGCCGGCGCCCGCGTCGGCTATATCGACGGCGAATACGTTCTCAATCCGACTTTGGCGCAGATGCCGCGCTCCAAGCTCGACCTTGTCGTCGCCGGCACGATGGAAGGCGTATTGATGGTCGAATCGGAAGCCCACGAGCTTTCCGAGGAGGTCATGCTCGGCGCCGTCATGTTCGGGCATCGCGCCTTTCAACCGGTGATCCAGGCGATCATCGAGTTGGCCGAAACCTGCGCGCGCGACCCCTGGCCGGTGCCGCCCGACCCGCCCGAACTGCCGGCCATCGAGAGGACGCTGCGCGAGCAGGTGGGAGAGCTGATCGCTGCGGCCTATCGCGAGCAGAGCAAGGGGGATCGCAGCGAGCGGCTCGATGCGGCCAAGCAGAAGATCGTCGAGATGTTCGACGACGACGAACAGCGGGCGCTGGCCCTGAAGCTGTTCAAGGACATCGAAAAGGAGATCGTCCGCGGCGCCGTGCTGCGCGAGAGGCGCCGCATCGACGGCCGCGATCCGCAGAGCATTCGTCCGATCTGGTGCGAGGTCGGCGTGCTGCCGCGCCCGCACGGCTCGGCGCTGTTTACGCGCGGCGAGACGCAGGCGCTCGTCGTCGCCACGCTCGGCACCGGTCAGGACGAGCAGATCGTCGACGCGCTCGAAGGGGAATACCGCGAAAATTTCATGCTGCATTACAATTTCCCGCCTTATTCGACGGGCGAAGCAGGCCGCCTCGGCTCCCCCGGGCGGCGCGAGATCGGGCACGGCAAGCTTGCCTGGCGCTCGCTGCACCCGCTGTTGCCGGCGAAAGAGAGCTTTCCCTATACGATCCGGGTCGTGTCCGAAATCACCGAATCGAACGGCTCCTCCTCGATGGCGACCGTATGCGGCTCCTCGCTGGCGCTGATGGACGCCGGCGTGCCGCTGCTGCGTCCCTGTGCCGGGATCGCGATGGGGCTGATCAAGGAGGAGGAGGGCTTTGTCGTGCTGTCGGACATCCTCGGCGACGAGGACCATCTCGGCGACATGGATTTCAAGGTCGCCGGGACCGAGCGCGGCATCACCGCCTTGCAAATGGACATCAAGATCCCCTCGGTCACCGAGGAGATCATGCGGGTCGCGCTGGCGCAGGCGCGGGAAGGCCGCCTCCATATCCTTGGCGAGATGGCCAAGGCGCTGCATGCCGCGCGCGCCACGGTCAGCGAAAACGCACCGCGGATCACGACGATCACCATTCCGCGGGACAAGATCCGCGAGGTGATCGGCGCGGGCGGCAAGGTCATCCGCGAAATCACCGAGACGACCGGCGCCAAGATCGACATCGAGGATGACGGCACGGTCAAAGTCGCCGCCGTCGACGCCAGCGCCGCGCAAGCCGCGATCGACTGGATCCGCGGCATCGTCGCCGAGCCGGAAGTCGGGCAGATCTATACCGGCAAGGTGGTCAAGATCGTCGATTTCGGCGCGTTCGTGAACTTTCTCGGTTCGCGCGACGGGCTCGTGCATATCAGCGAGCTCGCGCCGCAGCGCGTCGCCCGGGTTTCCGACGTGGTCAAACAGGGCGACGTGGTGAAGGTCAAGGTGCTCGGTTTCGACGAGCGCGGCAAGGTCAAGCTCAGCATGCGCCAGGTCGATCAGGAGACCGGCGAGGATCTGGGTGCGCGGCGGCCCACCGAGCGCGCGGAGCCGGCCAAGGCCGTTCCCTAGACGCGCCGGGCGCCCGTGGGGCGCGATGTCCCCTTCCCTCGTTCCGCTGCCGCCGGTCATCGGACATCGCGGCGCCGCCGCGAGCGCTCCCGAAAACACGCTTGCGGCGCTGCGCCGGGCCGCCTGTCTCGGTTGCCGATGGGTCGAATGCGATGTCCGTCTGACCGCCGACGACGAGCCGATTCTGCTGCACGACGCCTGGCTCGGGCGCACCACCGACGGGCACGGCAGGGTGGCGGCCCTACCGCTTGCGGCCATTCGTTGCCATGATGCCGGAAGCTGGTTTGGCCCCGCTTTTGCCGGCGAGCGGGTGCCGACCCTTGCAGAGGCGCTGGCGCTGCTCGGCGCGCTCGGGCTTGGCGCCGTCATCGAGCTGAAGGCCGAGCACGGGCGCGCCCGCCGCACCGGCGCGCGGGTTGCCGCGACGATTGCCCGCGCTTGGCCGTCCTTTTTGCCGCCGCCGATCGTTTCGAGTTTCTGGCCGCAGGCCCTGCTGGGCGCCCGCGAAGCGGCGCCGGAACTCGCCCGCGGCTTGTTGCTGCGCACCGTTCCAAAGAATTGGCGAACGATCGCCGCATGGTTGGGGTGCGCCACCATTCACGCCGATCATCGCTTCCTGCATCCGGCCGTCGTGGCCGAGATCCGCCGATACGGCTATTCTGTGCTCGCCTATACGGTCAACGATGCCGTGCGGGCGCGTTTTCTGTTCGATTGGGGGGTCAGTGCCGTGTTTTCGGACCTTCCCGAGCGCGTTCTTGCCGCCGCAAGGACGGCGCAGGATCGATGACAGCGCCGGTTTAACCTTGTCCGGCCGGGTGCGACAGGGAGCAATCTGGTGAAGCCGCTCAATCCGCTGTTGATCTCCGGGCGCGAGGTCCTGCCGCTGGTCGAGGGCGGCAAGGGCATTTCGGTTTCGAATGGGGAAAGCTCCGGCGCCTGGGCCGCCGCCGGCGGGGTCGGCACGTTCTCCGGGGTCAACGCCGACAGCTACACTGAAAGCGGCGAGCTTATCCGGCAGATCTATCACGGCCGCACCCGGCGCGAGCGGCACGAGGAGCTGGTCGCCTACGCGATCGCCGGCGGCATCCATCAGGCCCGCGTCGCTTATGAGCGGGCAGGTGGAAATGGGCGCATCCATATGAACGTTTTATGGGAGATGGCGGCGGCCGAGCGGGTCTTGCACGGCGTCCTCGAAGGCGCCCGCGGCCTGATCCACGGCGTCACCTGCGGCGCCGGCATGCCCTATCGCATCGCCGAGATCTGCGCCCGTTACGGCGTCTACTACTATCCGATCGTCTCTTCGGCGCGAGCCTTTCGGGCCCTGTGGAAGCGCGCCTATCACAAATTCCGCGAATGGCTCGGCGGCGTCGTCTATGAAGACCCATGGCTTGCCGGCGGCCATAACGGCATCACCAATACGGAAGACCCGGAGCGCCCCGAGCCCCCCTACCCGCGGGTGCGCGCCCTGCGCGCCCTGATGGTCGAGTTCGGGCTGGCGACGACGCCGATCTTCATGGCCGGCGGGGTGTGGTGTCTGCGCGAATGGACCGATTGGATCGACAATCCCGAGCTGGGCCCGATCGCCTTTCAATTCGGCACGCGGCCGCTGCTCACCCAGGAAAGCCCGATCCCCGAGGCGTGGAAGCGCAAATTGCTGACCCTGCGGGAAGGGGAAATCTCGTTGAACCGCTTCAGCCCCACCGGATTTTACTCCTCGGCGGTGCGCAACGGCTTTCTGCGCGAGCTCGAAGAGCGCTCGCAGCGCCAAGTGGCCTACAGCGTCGAGCCGCTGGGTGAGCACACGGCACCGTTTCGGGTCGGCGCCCGCAGCCGGCTCGTCTATCTGACCGAACACGACCGCGAAGCGGCCGAAGGCTGGGTTGCGCAGGGGTTCAGCGAGGCGCTGCGCACCCCCGATTCAACGCTGATCTTCGTGACGCCGGAAAAGGCCGCGGAGATCCGCACCGACCAGATCAACTGCATGGGCTGCCTGAGCGCCTGCCTGTTTTCGAACTGGGCCCAGAACGAGGCGGGCACGACCGGCAAGAAGGTGGACCCGCGCAGCTTCTGCATCCAAAAAACCCTGCAGGCGATCCGTCACTCGGATGATGTCGAATTCCAGCTGATGTTTGCCGGGCACAACGCCTATCGCTTCGCCACCGACCCGTTCTATGCGAACGGCTATATACCGACCGTGCGGGAGTTGGTCGAGCGGCTGCAGACCGGGGATTGAACGGGACCTCCCGCAACCGTCATCTAGCCGTCATTTTTTGCTCCCGGTTGCGGTAAAGATCGCCTATATAAGAGGCATGGAGCGTTTACAGGCCTCGGAGAGCATGTTGGCCCGTTTACGGTCGGCAGGCTTGCGGCCGACACGTCAGCGCCTTGCCCTCGCCCGCCTTCTGCTTGACGGCGGCGATCGCCATGTCACCGCCGAACAGCTTCACGGCGAGGCGATCGCCGCGGCGATCCCGGTCTCGCTCGCAACCGTTTATAATACGCTGCACCAATTCACCGCGGCCGGGCTGCTGCGCGAGGTCGTGGTCGAGCCGGGCCGGTCCTATTTCGACACCAATACCTCCGATCACCATCACTTCTTCTGCGAGATCACCGGCCGACTGCAAGATATCCCGGGCGAGCATCTGTCGGTCAGCGGCTTGCCCCGCCCGCCCGCGGGGACCGAGATCCACCGCATCGACGTCGTCATTCGCGTCCGCCCGCAGCATGGCTGATGGGCCCCGGCACGCAAGTTTCCGCCTGCAGCCGACCCCGTAGTTTGGAATTTTTCTGATCCGTTGACTCGCCCCTGGGGCGCATCTAATCTGACGCGATCGCATCGGCTCGGCCGCATCGTGCGACCTGCCCGTTCCCGGAGGGGGAGTGAGGGACGATGGGTCGTGGCTCGCTCACGAGGCCTTCGCAGGCGGCATCGCTCCAGGGCCGCGGTCCCGTGCGGCAGCCGCCATCCTGGGGCATGACCGAGCCGTTGCCCTGCCCGCCATTGCCGGCGCAGAAGGGCGCCGGGTTTGCGCATCCTCGCTCGCGGTTTTGCAGCGCGGTGTCCCGAGCCTGTGCAGGGACGCCCGCATACGGTCCAAGACTGGCTCATCGCTAAAAGGGAGGAGGGCCGAGCATGGCATATCAAGACGATCTCGCTCTGATGGCACATCTGATGCGACGTGCCGGCTTTGGCGCGAGCCGCGATGAACTCGAGGCGCGCATGTGGAAGGGGTATGAAGCGACGGTGGAGGAGCTGCTGCACCCCGAATTGGAGCCGCCTGTCGACGCCTATACGCTACTGCGCTATCAGCCGGCTTCGCTGCTGCCCGGCGGGCAGCCACCGATGGGCAATGTCAACTGGCTGTACTACCTGGTGAACACCAAACGGCCGCTACAAGAAAAGATGGCGCTGTTCTGGCACCATGTATTCGCCACCGGCAATTCCAAGGTCGACAACTATGATCAGATGCTGGAACAGATCAATCTGTTCCGTGAACAAGGCATGGGCAATTATCGCGACCTCTTGCTCGCCGTGGCAAAGAACCCCACGATGATCTTCTGGCTGGACAACAACCAGAATCACGGGACGGCAGTCAACGAGAACTGGGGGCGCGAACTGCTCGAACTGTTCAGCCTCGGCGTCGGCAATTACACGGAGAAGGATGTTCGGGAAGCCTCGCGCGCTTTCACCGGATGGACCTTCGAGACCAAGATTCCGCGCGCGCCTTATGGGCGATTCCCGTGGAAGTTCGAGTATCGCCCTGAAGATCATGACGACGGCGAGAAGGAGTTTCTCGGGCATAAGGGCAGATTCAACGGAGAGGACATCATCAATATCATTCTAGAACAACCAGCTTGTGCCCGATTTATCTGCCGTCACCTATATAACTTCTTCGTTGCCGATGAACCGCAAGTGCCGGCATGGTCGATCGAGCCGCCGCGCGATCCCAAGGCGATCGACGCGATGGCCGCGGTCTTCCGCGACTCGAACTATGACATCCGCTCGCTGCTGCGGTTCATGTTCAACTCGGACTTTTTCAAGAACGCCCGCTTCCAGCACGTCAAATCCCCGGCCGAGGTGGTCGTGGGCACATTGCGGCTGGTCGGCGGTCACGAGCTTCCGCGGCCCGGCTATGGCGAGCTGTCGATGAACACCGCCTATATGGGCCAGGATCTCTTGAACCCGCCCTCGGTCGAGGGGTGGCACACCGGCAAGGAGTGGATCAACAGCGGTTCGCTGATGGCCCGCATCAACTTTATGGCCGAAAAGATTGGCGACACATCGCTGCCGGGGGTGCGCCGGATCATCGAGCGGTTGAAGGCCAGAGGCTCGCTCAGCCCCGAGCAGCTGGTCGATGGCTGCCTCGACCTGCTCGGCCCGATCGAGGTCGGCGCCGACACCCGCCAGCAGCTGATCGCGCAGGCCAATGAGTGGGGTCAGATCTCGTGGGACAACGGCAAGGCGCAAATCGCCGATCGACATGTCGGCGAGATGTTGCAGCTGATCGTCGCGACGAGAGAGTACCAGTTTGCCTAACCATCAAAGATCAATCAAACAGTAGTAGGAGAGGAATACGCTATGCCCGCAACACAAGACCCGGTTGTGGTCGTCCTGCAGCTCACCGGCGGCAACGACTATCTGAACACCGTCATCCCTTATAATAATCCGCTGTACCGCGACAACCGGCCTGCGGTCGGGATCCCGGACAACAACATCATCCACCTCGACCAGAACTACGGCATTCCCGACTATATGGCGCCGATGAAGAAGTTCTGGGACGAGGGCAAGCTCGCCATCTGCCACGGCGTCGGCTTCAAGGATTCGCCGCGCTCGCACTTCCGGGCCATGGATATCTGGCATACCTGCGAGCCCGAAAAGGTCGGGACCGAGGGCTGGCTTGGCCGCGTGGCGCGCGAGTTCGATCCGAAGAAGGAGAACCCGGTCACCGTTGTCAGCATGGGCCCGAGCCTGCCGCGGGCTCTGGTCTGCCCCGGCGTGCCGGTGGCCTGCGTTGCCGGCCCACTTGAAAAGTACGGGTTCCTGCCAACCATCCAGGGCGAGCAGCGCAAGCAGGTGCTCGAGCGTTTTGCCAAAATGTATAGCCCGGCGATCGGCAGCGGCCCGGTGATGGATTACCTCAGCGAGACCGCCATCGATTCGCTGCGGGGCGAAGACATCATCAAACTGGCGCCGCAGAAATACACTTCGGCGGTGCAATATCCGGATACGCCGATCGCCCACAAGCTGCGCGGCATCGCACAGGTGCACATTGCCGATCTCGGCACCCGAATCTTCTATTGCGATCACAGCACGTTCGACACGCATGCCGGCCAGAACCCGGCGCACGGCAATCTGTGGAAAGCCGTGTCCGAAGGCATCGACGCGTTCATGACCGATCTGCGCCAGCACAACCATGCCGACAACGTCGTCATGCTGCTGTTCTCCGAGTTCGGCCGCCGCGTCCATGACAACGGTTCGGGCACCGACCACGGCGCCGGCGGGGTCGCCTTCGTCCTCGGCGAGAAGGTCAAAGGCGGCCATTATGGCGAAATGCCTTCCCTGAGGCCGGAGCACTTGGTGCAGGGCGATCTGAACCCGAATATGGACTTCCGCGGCGTCTACTCGACGATCCTCGACAAATGGCTGGGGCTGAACCCGGCACCGATCGTCAACGGCACCTTTGAGCAGCCGGCCTTCCTGAACTGACGGAAGGCGGTGGACAGGTCCCGGCTTGCGGCGGCATCGGCTGCCGCAAGTCGGGACCGCCGACAGCGCAAAAACAGACCGAGGACCTTCCGGATTCCGGAAGGTCGCCGTGAAGCAAAAGGAGGGAGTGATGCCGCTGACAACGGTTGCGCGCGGGCGGGTATACGACTGGAGCCATGCGGTCGGGCGGACCGCGGCCACCGGGCCCGGTTTTAACTATCCCCAAATGATATGCCTGGGCAAAGGCAGCGTGGTCTACGTTGCCAATCGCGGCAACGAGAACAATTTCGGTATGCGCGTCAACAAGGTTAAAATTGGCGGGCCCGGTGAAGAAGAGCTGCTCGCCGAATTTTTCCAATACGGCGAGGGCGACGGCAAGTCGATCTGGCCGTTCGGGGTGGCCGTCGATGACGATCGCGGCTATGTGTACTGCTCGGATGAATGGACCAATACGATCTCGGTGTTCGACCCCGACGGCAAGTTCATCCGCAAATGGGGTACGACCGGCAGCGGCGACGGCGAACTGTTGCGCCCCGCCGGCCTGGCGGTCGAAAAGAGCGGCAATGTCATCGTCGTCGACAGCGGTAACAACCGCCTGCAGGTTTTCACCCCCGAAGGAAGGTTTGTCGGCAAGTGCGGCAGGGCCGGCAGCGGCGAGGGCGAGTTTAACCAGCCCTGGGGCGTCACCGTCGACAAGGAGGGCAACATCTACGTCGCCGACTGGAAGAACCATCGCATCCAGAAACTGGACGCCAACGGCCGCTTCCTGATGCAGATCGGCGAATATGGGACGATCACGCCGCCGGAAGGGGCGTATGCGGTGACCATGTTCGGACCCTACATCTCCGCCGCAGGAGAGATGGCCGGCCATCCCAAACCGCATCTGCTCAACCATCCGACCGACGTCGCCGTTGACAGCGACGGCGATATCTACATCACGGACTGGGGCAATCACCGGGTCAGCATCTTTGATCCCGAAGGGGGCCCGATCGCCCATCTGATCGGCGATGCCCAGGTGCTGTCCAAATGGGGCCAGCAGACCGTCGATGCCAACCCCGACATGGCCAAGGCGCGCCGCCGGGTCCGCAGCCTCGAACCGCAGTGGCGCTTCTGCTTCCCGACCGCGGTCGAGTTCGACCCGGCAACCGATAATATCATCGTCGCCGACAGCCAACGCCAGCGCCTGCAAATCTATAAAAAGGTCCGCAACTACACGGACTTCCAGGCCAATCTGTAGCTTCACCAGGCGCCGCCGGACGGGCTTGCGTCCGGCCCGGTAATTTCCCTGCCTTCCCGCCTCCTTGCAGGCGGGAAGGTTTTATTTTGCAATCACCGATGATAACAGGATGGGCCGGTGTCGAGACGCCTCCCGCGCCGCCCACCTGCAGCCCGCGCGAGGGACGGAACATAATCGCCCCGGGCGCTTCCCAGGCGCGCGGCGGGCTTGCGATCGCGTTCCGCGCGTGCGCGGGGATAGGGTTGTCACCACTGCGACATTTTAGAACAAATATAAACTATTGACCTAACCTCTTGTATTCCTATATCGGCGATAGGGGTTGGTCGGATATCCAACCCTTTTCCAATTCCGGCGAACAAGGAGAAGATCTATGCCGCGTTTGAAGGGATCCAAGACCGAAGAGAATCTGAAATATGCGTTTGCTGGTGAGAGCCAAGCCAATCGCCGCTATCTCTACTTCGCGCAAAAGGCCGATGTCGAAGGCTACAACGACGTGTCGGCGGTGTTCCGCTCGACCGCCGAAGGCGAGACCGGGCATGCGCATGGCCATCTCGAATTTCTCGAAGAGGTCGGCGATCCGGTGACCGGCAAGCCGATCGGCAGCACCGTCGACAATCTGCGCTCCGCGATCGCCGGCGAGACTCACGAGTACACCGATATGTATCCCGGCATGGCGCGCACCGCCCGCGAGGAAGGTTTCGAGGAAATCGCGGAGTGGTTTGAGACCCTTGCCAAGGCCGAGCGTTCGCATGCCGGTCGCTTCCAGAAGGCGCTCAACGCCCTTGAAGCGGAGGCGGCATAGGTTCGGCCATCACCCCCTCGCCGGGAAACAGCCTCCTTCCTTACGCCGGCTCTGCCCGCGCGGGAGGGTTGGAGGCTGCTCCCGGCGCCCTTATCGAAACGGCGTATCAGAGGGCGCCAATGAAAGAAGGCAGCCTCGAGGCCCCGATCCGGCACCCGATCGCCTGGACGGATCCCGATTTCACCGACCGGGCCAAGACCGAGGCCGAGATGCATCGCGTCTTCGACATCTGTCACACCTGCCGGCGGTGCTTCAACCTGTGCGATGCGTTTCCGCGCCTGTTCGATCTGATCGACAATTCGGAAACGGGCGAGCTCGATTCGGTGGCGACGGCGGATTACGGGCGGGTCGCCGATGCCTGCACGCTGTGCGACATGTGCTTTATGACGAAATGCCCCTATGTCCCGCCGCATCAATTCAATGTCGACTTCCCCCATCTGATGCTGCGCTACCGGGCGGTGCAGTATAAGGAACGCGGCCTCGCACTGGCGCGGCGCGCCCTGATCGAGACCGACCGCAACGGCCGGCTTGCCGGCGCGGTGGCGCCGCTTGCCAATTGGGCGGCCAGGAACGGCGTGATGCGCGGTCTGCTTGAAAAGCTTGCCGGGGTCGACCGGCAGGCGGCCTTGCCGAAATTCCATGCCCGCACCTTCACAAGGCGGGCGAAGCAGGCATCGCCGCCGGTCGATGCCGCCGCCCCCGCCGCCGGCCGCAAGGCTGTCCTTTATGCCACCTGCTTTGTCAACTACAACAATCCCGGCATCGGCGAAGCGACGCGGGCGGTGCTCGCCAAGAACGGGGTCGACAGCGAGGTTGTCTATCCCCGCTGCTGCGGCATGCCGAAGCTTGAACAGGGCGATCTCGCCGCGGTCGCGGCGGCGGCGCGGGAAGTGGCGGCGACGCTGGAGGGGTGGATCGACAAGGGCTACGACGTCATCGCGCTGGTTCCTTCCTGCGCGCTGATGCTGAAATTCGAATGGCCGCTGATCCTTCCCAAGCAAGCGGCGATCGAGAAGCTGTCGCGCGCCACCTTCGACATCAGCGAGTACATCGTCGACATCGCCAAGAAGGAAGGTCTGGCGCCCGGCCTGGGGCCGCTCGACGGCGGCGTCACGCTGCATCTGGCCTGTCATGCCCGCGCCCAGAATATCGGTGCGAAGGCGGCCGAAATGCTGCGCCTCGTGCCCGGGATCGACCTCGCCGTGATCGAGCGATGCTCCGGCCACGGCGGCTCCTGGGGCGTGCTCAAGGAGAATTTTGCGACCGCTCTCAAAGTCGGCCGGCCGGTCGTCCGCCAGGCGTTGCAGAACGGCAAGACCTTTTTGTCGTCGGAATGCCCGCTGGCCGGCATGCACATCCATCAGGGAATGGAAATGATGGCTGCGGGCGAAGCGGTGCCCGAGCGCGCGCTGCATCCGATCGAGCTCTTCGCCCGCGCCTACGGCATTGCCGGAGCCCGGGCAGAGCGCACCGCGAGGCGGCCATGAGCGAGACCCCATTGCGGCAAAAACGCGTCCTTAGTCCTGCCGACATCCTGCCGCCCGCCGAATATGCCGCCATCCGCGGCGAGGAGCGGCGGCGGATCGCCGCGCTCAAGCGCAACCGGCGCCTGGAAGTTGGCCCCTATGCCACCTTCTCTTTCGAAAATTTTGCGACGATGCGGCACCAAGTGCAGGAAATGCTCCATATCGAGAAGGGGGGTGAAGCGCAGCTGGAGGACGAGCTGCGGGCCTACAACCCGCTCATCCCGCAGGGACGCGAACTGATCGCCACGGTCATGTTCGAGATCGACGATCCGGTGCGGCGCGCCGCGATATTGGCGCGGCTCGGCGGGATCGAAAACCACGTCTTTCTCGAAGTCGCGGGCGAACGGATCCGCGGCCTGCCCGATCCCAACCGGGAAAATACGACGCCCGAGGGCAAGGCATCCGCCGTGCAGTTCATCACGTTTCCGTTTTCCGACGACCAGATCGCCCGCTTCAAGACGCCGCACACCCGCATCCTTGCCGGCTTCGATCACCCCAATTACGGCCATATCGCAATCATGCCGGAGCCGGTGCGGGCCGCGCTCGCCGAGGATTTCGATTAGGCAAGAGCCGCCGCCCGCCGCTTCCATGGGGCACGGCGGATTTGGCTCACATTCGACACGAGCCCCGTCGCTAGCCCCGTGCGCGGCAGGACCGCGGCGCCCTCGGGCCGGTTCATCGGACCTCCTCATCGGGCAGGACGCCGAAGATCTCGTCGCGCCTGATCCAGCCGGTCACGTGACCGGCGGCGATGCGGCACCACTCCGCCCGGCATTCGAGCAGCGCCGCAATGACCCCCGGTTCGGCGCGCGCGACAACCGCAGAAGCCGCGCTCGGCTCGCGGCGCAGGGTGCGGATCTTGCCGGTGATCATCACCGCGCGCTTGGCGGTCAGCATCCGCTCCTGGACCCAGCCGCTGCTCCCTCCGGGCTCGCGGACTTCGCGCCAATGCTCGAATTGGGCGACGATTTCGACCGGCAGACCCCTGCGGGTCAGGACCCATTTGACCGGATAATTGCGGCCGGGTCCCACCCGCAGGTTGACCTCGCCCGAGCGCAGGCTGGCAAAACGCGGCAATTTTGCCGCCGGCTCGCCCGCGGCCACGGGCGCGTGCGGGGCCGCGACGACGAGCGCGCCAAATGCCAGCCCCAGAAGGCCGGCGGATCGCCCTTTGTTGCCAACGGCCATTCCTCCCCCCGGCGAAATGGCAGTCCTTGCTTGATAAGGGGATGCCGGCGATGGATCAAGCTCCGGCTTGCGCCGGCACGGCGACGGCGCAGGTCGGACATTGCGGATCCTTGGCGATGCGGATGCGATGAAAGCGGGCGCGCAATGCGTCGTATATCAACAACGCGCCGTCGAGGCTGTCGCCGATTCCGAGCAGCTCTTTCAGCACCTCGACCGCTTGCAATGTGCCGAGCACGCCGGCGACCGCCCCGAGGATGCCGGCGGTCTCGCAGCGCGGCACCATATCGGCGGGCGGCGGCTCGCGAAACAGGCAGCGGTAGCAGGGATGACCGTCGCCGAGATAGGCTTTGAAGGTCGACAGCTGGCCCTCGAACGGCGACAGCGCCGCCGCCACCAACGGTTTTCCCAGACGGAAGCACCAATCGTTCACCAGATATCGGGTCGTGAAATTGTCGCTGCCGTCGGCGACAAGGTCATAGGCGCCGATCAGCGCTTGCGCATTGCCGGCGTCAAGGCGCACCGGATGGGTCTCGACATGCACATCGGGATTGATGGCGGCGAGCGTTCTCTGCGCGCTTGCGGTCTTGAGGATGCCGATCCGCTCGGTCGCATGGATGATCTGACGCTGCAGATTGGTCAGATCGACCCGGTCCGAATCGACAATGCCGATCGTGCCCACCCCCGCCGCCGCGAGATAGAGGAGCAATGGCGAGCCGAGACCGCCGGCGCCGACGACGAGCACGCGCGCGGCCAACAGCCGGGCTTGCCCCTCTTCGCCGACCTCATCGAGGATCAGATGGCGCGCATAGCGCTGAAATTGCTCCTCGGTCAGCTCCATGGCCGCCTCTCAAAGCCCTTCGAACAGCGGTGTCGACAAATAACGCTCGGCAAAACTCGGCAGAATGACGACGATCCTCTTGCCGGCCATGTCGGGGCGCGCGCCGATTTCAAGGGCGGCGGCGAGCGCCGCGCCGGACGAGATGCCGACCGGCACGCCATCGAGCCGCGCCGCCCATTGCGCGACGCGGAAGGCGGTATCGTCGGCGATGCGGACGATCTCGTCGATCACGCTGACATCGAGGATTTCCGGTACAAAGCCCGCGCCGATACCCTGGATCTTGTGCGGGCCCGGCAGACCGCCCGACAGCACGGCGCTGTTGTCGGGTTCGACCGCGACCATCTTGAGCCCGGGCTTTCTCGGCTTCAGCGCCGTGCCGACCCCGGTCAGGGTGCCGCCGGTGCCGACCGCGCTGACGACGACATCGACGGTGCCGTTGGTGTCGGCCCAGATTTCCTCGGCGGTCGTGCGACGGTGGATTTCCGGATTGGCCGGGTTGCGGAATTGTTGCGGCATAAACGCATCGGGCAGCGCGGCCACGATCTCCTCGGCGCGCTCGATCGCGCCGCGCATGCCGCGCGCCGCCGGCGTCAGTTCGATCTCGGCGCCGAGCAATCTCAGCATTTTCTGCCGTTCCACCGACATGCTCTCGGGCATCGTCAGGATCAGCCGGTAGTCCTTGGCGGCGCAGACGAAGGCGAGCGCGATCCCGGTATTGCCCGAAGTCGGCTCGACCACGACCGCTCCCGGCCGCAGCCGACCGGCGGCCTCGGCCGCCGCGATCATTGCCGCCCCGATGCGGTCCTTGACCGAACCCAGCGGGTTCAGGAACTCGCATTTGCCGAGGATGTCGGCTCTGCTGCCGGCCTGCCGCGCCAGCCGTTCGAGGCGCACGAGCGGGGTCGCGCCGATCGCGTCGATGATCGTATCATAGATGCGGCCGCGGGATTGGCCGCATCGCCGCCTGGAAGCCACTCTGGTGTCCGCGCTGCCGATTGCCGCTGCAGATGTAAGCCGCCGGCCGCTCTCCCGCAATTACAGCGTGCGGGTTCAGATTTCAAAATTGCTGTATTCCGTAATCCCCCCGGCGATGCCGGCGCGATGGGCGCGCGCGCAGAGATCCTCGATGGTCAGGGAGTCGAGCCGGCGCATCGTCTCTTCCTGCAATTCGAGCCACACCGGTCGCACGACCTTGTGGCCGAGCACGCTGCCGGCCGGATCGCTGATCGGATCTTCGGCGGTCTCAAGCCCGCGCACGATGCGGACGATCTCGCCAAGGCTGACGCGCCGCCGCTCGCGGGCGAGCCGATAGCCGCCGCTCGGACCGCGGATGCCGACAAGAATGCCGTGCCGCACCAGCTGCTGCAGCACAGGCTCGAGATAGCGCCGCGGAATGCCCTCCCGCTCGGTGATCTCGGCCGAGCGGACCGGGGCGGTGCCGCCGTTATAGGCGATATCCAGTACCGCCTCGATCGCAAAAAGCAGTTTTTTCGTCAGCCGAACCATGTTCCGACCCGCCGTTCGTTCAATATCCGGATGCCGCCGCCGCAAGTTTCGCCGCGGTGGGCGGCGGCGGCAAGCGGCGTCGTTGCCATACCTTTCTGTAGAAAGACGCGCTCACTTTTGTTCCATTAAAGCGAGTGCGGCGGCGATCCGATCGGCGAGCTGCTCGGCAACCTCCCGCTTTGTCATGGCCGGCCAGTCTTCGACATGATCGGCATCGATCAAGTGAACCGCATTGCGATCGCCGCCAAAAGTGCCGGTGCCGGGCGAGACGTCATTGGCGAGGATCCAGTCGCAACCCTTCTTCGCCAGCTTTTTGCGAGCGTTCTCGACGACATCGTCGGTCTCGGCGGCAAAGCCGATAACGAGGGCGGGCCGCTTGTCGCGGCGTCGGGCAAGGCTCATCAGAATGTCCGGGTTCTCGGTAAGACGCAGGATCGGAGCGTGGCCGTCCTTCTTGAGCTTGCGCCTGGCGATGCTCTCGACCCGCCAATCGGAGACCGCCGCCGCCATCACCGCCACATCGACCGGCAGGGCCGCTTCGCAAGCCGCCAGCATCTGTTCGGCGGTTTCGACCGGGACGACCTCGACGCCGGGCGGGTCGGGTTCCTGCGTCGGCCCGGAGACGAGCACCGTGGCGGCGCCAAGCGCCGCCAGCGCCGCGGCGATCGCATGGCCCTGCTTGCCCGAGGAATGGTTCGAAATGTAGCGGACAGGATCGATCGGCTCGCGGGTCGGTCCGCTGGTTACCAGCGCACGGCGACCCGACAGCCGGCCGCCGGTTTCGAACAGGCGCTCGATCGCCGTAACGATTTCGACGGGTTCGGCCATGCGGCCCGCCCCGATCTCGCCGCAGGCGAGATCGCCCAGGCCTGGGCCCACCAAGCGAACGCCGCGCTTCTCGAGCACCGCCACGTTGGCCCGGGTCGCCGGATGCGTCCACATCTTTGCATTCATCGCCGGCGCCAGCAAGACGGGTTTGTCGCAGGCGAGCAGCGCCGTAGTCGCCAGATCATCGGCCAGCCCCGCCGCCATGCGCGCGATCAGATCGGCGGTGGCGGGCGCGGCGACGACGAGATCGGCCTCGCGCACCAGGCGGATATGCCCCATCTCGCTCTCATCGGTCAGCGACCACAGATCGGTGTAGACCTTGTCCTCGCTGAGCGAAGCGACCGACAGCGGGGTTATGAAACGCGTCGCCGCCGCGGTCATGACCGCCCGCACCGCCGCGCCGCGCTCGCGCAGCCGGCGGATCAGCTCGAGGCTCTTATAAGCGGCAATCCCGCCCGCAATGATCAGCAGGATACGCCTTCCGCGCAGCAACCGACCCTCCGCTTCACCGGCGGCCAGTATGCTCCTTTGCCCGGGCAAGCGCGAGGGGCGAGTCTGGGGCATGGTGCGGCGTGCGCCGCCGCTCTACACTTCCCGGGCTTGACCACGAGAGAGGCAGAGGATGATCGTCGAACAGATCTGGACCGCGAATGCCGGCCGCAATTTCAACTATCTGATCGCCTGCGCCGAGACCGGCGAAGCGCTGGCCGTCGATCCTCTCGATCATGAAAAGTGCCTCGCCGCCGCCAAGCGCAGAGGCTGGACGATTACCCAGATCCTCAACACTCACGAGCATCGCGACCACACCGGCGGCAACGCCGAGATGATACGGGCGACCGGCGCCAAATTGCTTGCGCATGCAAGGGCCAAGGACAAGATCGTCGGCATCGACCGCGGGCTTAAGGCCGGCGATGTGATCCGGGTCGGCAAGACGGTCGAACTCGAATGCCTCGATACGCCGGGGCACACGATGAGCCATATCTGCCTGTTGTCGCGGGGCGACCAGAGAGCGCTGTTCTGCGGCGACACCCTGTTCAACGCCGGCGCCGGCAATTGCCATAACGGCGGGCATCCGCACGAGCTCTACAATACCTTCGTCACGCAGCTGGCGGCGCTGCCCGACGACACGCTGGTCTATCCCGGGCACGATTACATCGCCCGCAATCTCGCCTTCACGCTCGACCGCGAACCGGACAACGCGAAGGCGAAGGCAATGCTGCCGCAGGTGCAACAGCAGGACCCGGCACAGGCGCTTGTCACCACGCTCGGGCTCGAAAAGGAGATCAACACCTTCTTCCGCCTGACAAGCCCTTCGGTGATCCGCCGGTTGCGCGAGGCCTTCCCCGAGCTGCCCGAAAATCCCGACCCGAAGACGGTATTTCTGGCATTGCGCGAATTGCGCAACCGGTGGTGAGCAAGACTGGCGATCACGCCGCGCCGCCTCGCCGCGGGTGGCGCGCTTTCCGGCGCTTGTCCGGACCGGCGCGCGCTGGACCAAGGAGGTGGTTGAGGGCGAGCGGTTCTGAACCCGACGGCGCTCGGGGTCGCGATCAACCTCGCCGCGATCTATAAGCACCGCGCTCGATCCGGCGCGCGAGGCCGTGCCGTCGGCCTAGCGGGGCGGCCGTGCCGCCCCGCTGCGCGTCAGGCGATCTCGGGCACCGTCTCGGTCACCATTTCGAGCTGGCCAACGGTCTCCTTGCCGAACAACAACGGCAGGAACGCGCCCACCGCCACGACGGCGAGGATCGTGCCGAAATAGATGCCCGGCGAACCGGTATGCGGCTCGATCAGGAAGGGGGCGAGGACGCCGGCAAAAATCCGCCCGAAGGCCTCGCCAAAAATGTTGCCGCGGCCGCGCAGGGCGGTCGGGAACTGCTCGGACAGATAGACGCGCACGGCCGGGAAGCAGGAGAGGGCGGTAAAGCCGAGGATCATTGCGCCGGCGCTCATCATGACGTTGGCAAACGATCCGGTCAGGTGCGCCGTCACCATCAGCAGCAGGCCGGGGATCGCGCTGCCGAGGGCATAGGCGATCGTGCCGCGCCGGCCGATCAGCTCCATCAGATAGCCGTTGAAAGCCTTGCCCGGGATGCTTGCCATAAACACGATCGTGCTGATGCCAAAGCTCATGCGGACGGCGGCGCCCTGATCGATCAGGGCCTTCGGCAGCAGAATGGCGATCAGATAGTAACATGTGCCGGCGCAGATGCTGGTCACGATCCCGACGGTGGTCCAGCGCAGCTGGCCCGGCCGGAAGATCGCCGCGAACGGCGGCAATTCCTCGCGCACCGTTCCGCGATCCGGGCCGAGCTCTGCCAGGGTCAGCAGCGGCACGCGACTGCCGCAGCGCCGGATGAACCGGTTGACAGTCTCGACCGCCGCCTCGGGATGGCCGCGGCGCAACTGCCAGCGCGCGCTCTGCGGAATTATGAAATGCACCAGCACCGGCACGACAAACAGCGCCAGCCCGCCGGGCAGCGCGATCAATCGGAAGCCGTTCGGGTTATGGGCGAGCAAAAAGCCGACAAACGGCAACAGCGTAAAGGCGCTCGCCAGCATGATCTCGTATATCGCCCCGTAGGTGCGGCGATGCTGCGCCGGCATCAGCTCGGCGGCGATCGGGAACGGCGCCGTGATCGCAAAGCCGAGCCCGACGCCGGTCAGGAGCCGGATCACGATCAGTTGCAAACCGCTTTGCGCCAGCGGGATCAGCAGGGTGAAAAAGGTCGTGCCGATCACGCCGATCTGGATGATCGCCTTGCGGCTGAAGTGATCGGAGATCGCCGAAGCGATGAAACCGCCGACGACGACCGCAATCGTGGCGGCGATGGTCAGCCAGCGGATCTCAACCGCAGTGATATGCAGCGGCGCTTTGGCCAGGACGAGGAGCGATCCGGTCAGCGCCAGATCGTAACCCTCGACGAAACCGACCAGGCCCAGAACCAGAATGATCAGGATATGGTAGGGGCTGAACGGGATGCTGTCGAGCTTGCTGCCGAGGACGCGGCTGGCGGGGCTGCCAGCTATACTCGCATCGCTCGCGGGCGTTGCTGCCATCGGGTATTCCTCCCTTGCTGATCGGTGATGCGTGATGCCGGGCCGGCCGCCGTTCTGACCTGCGGCGGGCTGGCCGCATTCGGCCAATCCGCAAGGAATTGGCCGCCATGCGGCAGTCCTCCGCGCTGCACCTACGGTGCATGCCGGAACCCGAGCGTGCGAAAGATGCGCGCGGTCCGCGGCGAGCCTGCTGCGGCCGCGCCGGCGCCCCGGCCCGCTCGGATCAAGACCCGGGCGGCTGTCCATCGACGGACCGCTGATGGGGCGCTTCCCATCCGTTTCCTCCCCGTAGCAGCGAATACCGAATATCGAACGCCGTCGGCCGTTTTCCTGCCGCCGCGCCGCCGCGACCGGCGGGTCGACGGCCGTTACGGCCTTGTTGTTATTGCGCAGGACTTTGCCTGGAAACGGTCAGCGTGACAATCCCGATCGTGCGAGCCGCTCCAGGGTGCGCGCCTCATTGCGGCGGTAGACCAGCATCGGCAGGCGCTCGCCCGGCCGCAATGTCAGCCGGCAGACCGGCGCGACGACGGCGCCGGGAGCAAGCGCCAGCCGCACCCGCTGCGCCAGCGTGGCAAGACACAGGATCGCTTCGGTCTGGCCGAACGCGGCGCCGGCGCAGATCCGCGGGCCGGTGCTGAACGGAATGTAGAGATGGCGCGGGCGCAGCCCGGCCTGTCCCGGCAGAAAGCGCTCGGGCACGAAACAGTCGGGGCGGTCCCAGAATTTGCGGTGCCGGTGCAACAACCAGGGCACGATGATGACCAGCGCCCCCCGCGGCACCGGTCGGTTGCGGATCCTCTCGCCGCGCAGGGCCTCGCGGCCGAGCAGCGGGACCGGCGGGTAAAGCCGGATCGCCTCCTCGAAAACCGCGCGGGTATAGACGAGCAGCGGGACATCCTCGAGGGTCGGCAGCCGGCCGCCGAGCACGGCGTCGAGCTCGCGGTGCAGCCGCTCTTCGACCCGCGGCGCCTGCGACAGCAGATACCAAGTCCAGGCCAGCGAGTTGGCGGTCGTCTCGTGGCCCGCCATGAAGATGACCGCGGCTTCGTTGCGCAAGGCGCGAGCGTCGAGGATCTCGCCGCTCTCCTCGTCGCGCGCCTCGAACAGAAGGTTGATCATCGAGGCGTCTCCGTTCGCCCGGCGCGCGCGGCAGCTGGCGATGATGTCGTCGAGCACGCGGTGGATGCGCGCCGCTTCCCGGCGGATCGCCGGCGCGCGCAGGCGCGGCAGCCAATCCGGCAGGCCGAGCAGCGAGATCAGGTCGAGCTGCCCGACCAGACGCTGATAGGTGCTGAATGAAGAGGCGACCAGATGCGCGTGCTCGGCGCCAAGACGCCGTCCGAAAACCGTGCGGCAAATGATCTCGGCGGTCAGCGTCGCCATTTCCCGCAATACATCGATCGGCGTCCCGGGCGGCAGCCGCTCCCAGCGCTCGGCGACCTCCGCCGCCGCTTCGATCATCACCGGCGCAAACAGCGGCAGTCGCGAGGCGTGCACGATCGGCGCCACGATCCGTCGCCGCCGCCGCCAGGTCTCGCCGTCGCTGATGAACAGCCCGTCCCCCAACAGCGGCGCCAGGGCATGGCGCATCTGCGGCGTCTTGCGCTCGAAACTGTCGTGATGATTGATGAAAGCGGCGGCTACGGTGTCCGGACTGTTGCAGACGAACAGCGGACGAGCCAGCACCCGGGTCGAAAAGAACTGATATTCGAACGACTTCTCGTGCCAAATCGCAAGCAGGTTGCGGCGCGCCGCCCGCAGCAGCGCGAGCGGCGGCAGCGGCTCTTTGGGGCGCTCGGGAAAGGGCGGGACGAAATCGTTCATGGCGTCGCCGATCTTGTCGGTGTCGGCGCCGCTTCAGCCGGGCGCTCCGGCGGCCTGCGCCGCGATCGGCGTCCGCGCGCGCAATGCCTCAAGGATCAGGTCCGGCAGCCGGTGCGCCGGCAGATCAAGCCGGCGCGATTGCGCTTCGCCATTTTGCCACAGCACATAGTCGCTGGCCCCGTCGGTAAGGCCGAAATGCGCAAAGGCGCGCGGCAGGCTCGGCTGATGGTCGCCGTAAAAAACGAGCAGGCCGTCGAGCCCGCGCTTCTTGAACCCTTCGAGCAGGATCTGCAGCATCGCATCCGAGCCTCGCAGCCCGTCGAGGTAGCACAACAGCTCGCCGCCCTGCGGCAGGCCGTCGGCATCGAGCAGCCGGGCGAGCTCCGGGTCGGGCGGTGCGGCCGGCCTCGACCACGGCCCGTGATTGCCCATCGTGATCGCGAACAGGAAGAGGCGGGGACCTTCGGCGTCGAGCAGGCGCAAGACGTGCCGGGCGAGCTCGGGATCCGGGCAGTAGGGCGGCCGGCGCGCGCCGCCGAGGCTTTCGCGCCCGAGAAAGCGCTCGAACCCGAGCGCCGGCAGCACGCGATCGCGGCGATAGAACCAGCGGTCGAACGGGTGCAGGCAGACCGTACGATAGCCGGCCGCGCGCAAACGCCAAGCCAGCGAGGCGACGACGGCGCGGGCAAAGGCGTGATACGGGTTGAAGCGGTCGTAACCGAGATCATCGTCGGCAATCCCGGTCAGCGCCGCAAATTCGGCCCGCATCGTATTGGCGCCCCAGCCCGCGACATCGAGCCGGCCGAAAGTGGCGCGGTCGGCGCAGCACGCCGCAAAACCCGGCAACAGCCCGGAGAACAGCCGGGGCGCCAGCCGGCGCGCATCAAAGAACGATTCGCACTGCACCAGCACGACCGGCGCGCCCCGCTCCAGCCGGGGCGGCAACACCGCCGGCGCCGCGACCCGGGCGCGCCGGAGGGCGCGCTCCTGGCGCGCTATGATGCCGTAGACGAACAAGCTCGCGATCGGACCGAGGCGCGCGCTGTCGGCGAGCGGATCGCCGGACGGGCCGAGCCGGCGCAGCAGCGCGGCGGCGGCGCCGAGCCCCGGTTCGTGGGCAAGCATCCATCCCGCGGCCCAGACGAGGGCGCCGGCGCCGGCGATCGGCAACGGCGACAGGCTCCACAATGCCCGTTCGAGCAGCAGCATCAGCAGGGCGACCGCAAGCGCCAGCGCCGCCCCGCCGACCACCATGCCGGTGCCGGCGAAGGGGAGATAAAGGTGCGGATGGGTGAAGAGATAGGGCAGCTCGGCCATGTCGGAGAAGACGACCGGCTCGCGCAACGTATCGCGTTTGACCCGATCGGCCAGCGCCAGCCCGCCGATAAGGGCCAGCGCGACAAAGCCGGCAAAGAGCGGCCGGGCGGTGGCGACCAGCAGCAGCCCCCACAGCAGCGCCACCGGCAGGGCGTCGAGAGCGAGCGCCGGCAGGTTGCGCCACCGCGCCCTGGCCACGCGGCGCGGCAACAGCCAGGCGAGGATCGCGAGCCCGATGCCGGCGCCGAGGTGCAAGGCCTTTCCCGGCATCGCTCAGGCCGGACGAATGCGGAAATGGAAACGGCGCAGGATCGCATCGCCGATCGCCGCCGGGGCAAGGTCGCAGAATTGCAGGCCGCGCACGAGCGGCCAGGGAAACGCCACCCGGCGGCGACCGCGGTCGATGCCGCGCTTGACAATGCGGGCGGCGCTCTCGCCCGCGACCAGGAACGGCGTCGGACCCTCGAAGCGATCGGTCATTGGCGAAGCGAAAAATCCCGGACAGATCACGGTGACGCCCACTCCGAACGGCTCAAGCCGCGCGCGCAGCGCCTCCGCATAGGCGCGCAGCCCGGCCTTGCTGGCGCAATACCCCGGGCTGTAGGGCAGCCCGCGATAGGCCGCGATCGAGGCGACGGCCGCGACCCGGCCGCGGCGGCGGGCGCACAGGGCCGGCAATAGCGGCTCGATCGTATGGACCGCGCCAAGCAGATTGGTCGCGATCTGCCGCGCGGCGGTTTCGACGCCTTCGGACGGGCTTTCCGGCGGCGGCCCCGCCGAGGTCCCGGCATTGGCGATGAGCAGCTCGACCGGGCTGTCGTCGTCGAATGCGCGCAGCCACGCCGCCATCGCCGGCGCATCCGCAACATCGAGGACGGCGGTCCGGACCCGGGCGCCGTTCGCCGCGCAGGCCCGCGCCGTCCCGTCGAGTCGGGCGCGATCGCGACCGACAAGGCCGAGCGTTGCCCCCGGCGCGGCGTAGGCTCGCGCCAGGGCGGCGCCAAGCCCGCTCGAGGCGCCGGTGATCACGACCACGCGGAACGGAGCGCGCATCGGCCTCAGGCGCCCGGCAATTTCGGCGCCCATGCCCGCCCGCAGCGCCTCAGCGCCCCTTCCAGGCGGCGCAAGGCGACAAAGGCGCCCCCCCGCCACAGCCCGGGCTCGGCGAGCCGCTCGACGATGAGCTCGGGACCGCAGGGCAGCCGGGTCGCCGGATCGACATAGCGCGGATAGAGGATCAGCACGCCGGCGACCAGCTCTTCGAGCGACAGCCGCCGCCCGCGAAAGGGCATCGCCAGATCGGTCGTCAACCCCCAGCCGGCATAGAACGGCCGGCCGTAGACGACGACCTTGCGCCGGCGCAGCAGCGCTTCGAAGCCGGCGAGCGAGGTCAAAGTGTGCAGTTCATCAATGGCATCAAGCGCCGACGCCGTCGAAACCCCGCGGATGACGGCATCCGCGAACCGCCGGGCCAGCGCCTCGGGCACGGCTCCCTTGCGATGGCCCGCCTCGACGTCGGGGTGGGGTTTATAGAGGATAAAGGCGTCGGGATTGGCCGCCCGGACGCGGCGCAACAGCTCGAGATTGCTCCGGATGTCGCCGCCGCCCAGGCGCACCGACAAATCGTCTTCGACCTGTCCCGGCACGAGCAGGCGCCGTTTTCCCGGCGGCGCGGCCAGCGCGAGGGCGCCGGCCGGCAGGTTGTACTTGGTCACCCCCCGCGCGACCAGCAGCGCGATCAGGCGGCGGGCGCGTTCGATCAGCCGCGCGTCAAACGCACTCTCGAGCAGCAGGACTTCGAGATCGCTGTTGACGGCGGGATCGAAATACATGCCGCGGCGGTCCAGCACGAGCGAGGCTGCCGGCAAAAAATCGGAGCCGAGCCCGACCGAGCGGACAAACCCGTCCTCGACGCGAACGAGCGGAACGCCGGATCGCCGCGCCGCCGCGGCAAGCCCCGCCGGCGCGCGCGACGCCCACACCGCAACGGCGCCGCCGCGCCGCCGCGCAAGCGCGAGCGCGCCCCGCAGGCTGCGCCGGAACGGCGGCGCGCCGGCCGCCGAGCGCAGGAAGTCGGCAACATGACGGCGCTTCCAGAACGACATGCCGAGGCACACCGCGATGCCGCGGTTCGCCGTTTCGACCCTCCGCCACAGGGAGAGGATGTCGAGGATGTCCTCGAACGCGCTCGCCGTCCCCCGATAAGGGTCAAGACAGCGGGTCGCGAGCAGACAGGCGCCGGCGAAAATCTCGTCAACGGTGCGCCGGAAGGGCCGCGACGGCAGGCAAGCCTCGTCCTCGACCACGCCCCAGCCGGAATAGAAGGCGGGGGCAAAACAGCGCACCGTGCGGCCGGCGAGCAGTGCGAGAAAGCCGGTCTCGCCGCCCGCGACATAAACCCGCGCGGCCCGCTCGATCGCGGCCCACGGATCGACCGGCCGGGTCAGGATCAAGGCGCCGCGCGCCGCCGCCCCCTCCAATAGGGGGCGCAGGGCGCGCCGGCCGCGACGGGCGGGCGCGAGCACGATGATCCGGCCGGCCGCATTCTCGGCGAAGGCGGCGGCGAGCATAGCCGCGACGAGCGGCGGCATCGGCCCCTCCTCCGCCCCGGCTTCGCCGACGACAACGAGGGCGGCGTCTGCCGTCGTCGGCAGCCCCTCCTCTGCGGCCCACCAGGCGCCGCCGAGCCGCTCGGCGACAAGCCGCCGTCTGGCCGCGGCGGCCCGTGCGATCAGAGCCTCTTCTTCCCAGCCGCGGGCGGCCAGCACGCGCTGCGGATCGAGCCCGTCCGCCGGCGAGCGCGGCCCCTCAAGGGAAAGCGCGGTGACGCTCAGGACCGGCGGGGCACGGCCGTCGCGAGGCGGCGCCCGCAATATCCCGGGGCCGAGCAACGCAAAGGGCAGACCGCACGCCGCCGCCCGTGCCGCCATGCGCGCCGCCGCCGGCGAGCCGGCCCAGGCCGCCAGCGCCGCCGCCCGGCGGGTCGCGCCCGGCGGTACGAAATCCGGAAACAGCGCCGCAAGGGCGGCCGCCGCAAGCGGGGCTCCCGCCACCTCCATCCCGCGGGAAGCGGCCGCCCACTCGGCGCCTGCGGCGCAAGCGGGCGCCATCGTCAGCGCGGGCCAATCCCTGTGCGCCATCCCCGGCTCGGTCGGTGGTTGCAGTAATCCCCCCTCGGATCCGCCGCTTACTCTTGACAATCGCAACCGGCCTGTCCACGAAAATCTCCGGCCGGCCGCGGTAATGCCAAGCTCCGCACGGGGCCGATGTTGTTTTCCCGGCGCAGGCCGGGAATGCCTGCGGCCGGGCGTCGCCCCCGGCCGCAGGCCGCCGCAGCCGGGCGTCAGCCCTTATTCCACGGAATGCCTTTGCGAATCGTTTTTGACGGCCTGAACTTATCGCTCCCGCAGGGGACCGGGATCGCCACCTATACCCGCCTGCTGACGCGCACCGCCCGTGACCTCGGGCATGAGGTCGGAGTCGTTTACAGTTCCCGGTTTTCCCCGCCGAAGGACGCGCTGTTGCGCGAGATCGTCTTTTTCGACGAGAAGCGGCCGTCGCCACCGCCCCGCCGCAAGCTGACCCCGCGCCGGCTCTTGCGCTATGTGTTCGATCAAGCGCGCTACCATTTCCCGGTCAAGCCGCTGCCCGTCGCCTTGAACGGCGCGGTCATCACCCGGCAGTTCGAGCACGTCTTGCCGGCGCAGGATCGGATTTTCGTCGTCCGCGACCTCTTCGCCAATGCCCGCGCCTATTTCTTCCGGACCGGGGCCTTCGTCGAACTTGCTTTCGCGCCGCCGCCCGACATCCTGCACTGTACCTACCCGCTGCCGCTGCGGGCCAAATCCGCCTCCAACCTGTATACGATCCACGATCTGGTGCCGCTGCGGCTGCCGTTCACGACCTCCGAAAACAAGCGGCAGACTTTTCGCCTGCTGAAAAAGATCGTCGCCGAGGCCGATCACATCGTCACGGTCTCGGAACACTCGAAGCATGACATCCTCACGCTGCTCGGCGCCGACGAAGGACGGGTGACCAACACCTATCAGGCGGTTGACATCCCGGCCGAACATCTGGCCCGGCCGCAAGCGGCGGTCGCCAATCAATTGGCCGGCCTGTTCGGCCTCGACCTGTTCGGCTACCTGCTGTTTTACGGGGCGCTGGAGCCGAAGAAAAACGTCCGGCGCCTGATCGAAGCCTATCTCGCCGCGGGCGTCGACGTGCCGCTCGTCATCGTCCTCGGCGGGGGATGGCAGAACGAAGCCGAGCAGCGGCTGCTCGCCGAGCAGAGCGCGAACGGGCGCGGCCCCGCGCGCATTCGCCGGCTCGACTATCTCGACCTTGCGAGTTTGATCGCGCTGATCCGCGGCGCCCGCGCGGTCGTCTTTCCTTCGCTTTACGAGGGTTTCGGCTTGCCGGTTCTGGAAGCGATGGCGTTGGGCGCGCCGGTCGTCGCCTCCCGCGAAGCCGCGCTGCCCGAAATCGCCGGTGATGCGGCGCTGCTGGTCGATCCCTATGACGGCGAGGCGATCCGCCGGGCGATCGTGACGATCGTCGCCGACGCCGATTTGCGGGCCGAGCTGTCCCGCCGCGGGCGGCAGCGCGCCGCCCTGTTCTCGCTCGACCGTTATCGCGAACGGGTGGCGGCGCTTTATGCCGCGCTGCGCTGAGCAAGGGACACGAGCCTCTTCCCCTTGCCGTCGGCAGCGCATAAATTAGCGCTCCGCGCGGAGAGTTTGCGTCGGTCTCGCGTTCGCCTCACGGCGGACAAAATCGGCTGCCCACATTGTTGCAGACAACCAGGCGAGTCGTCGAATGGCAGAAACCGGCACCCCGCTCGATCGCCTTCGCGCGCAGGCCCGCGCCATTGCGGCCGGAGCCGGCGCCCGGCCCCTGGTCGCGGGGCGGCTGCTGCGCTTCCTGCGCTCGCTGAACCTGTGGTTCTGGGCGATTGTCGGTCTGCCGACCCTGATCGCCGGCGTCTATTTTTACGGCATCGCGGCGAATCTCTATATGTCGAAGGCCGAGTTCATTATCCGCAGCCCGAAATCGGTGCAGGTGAACCCGGTCAGCGCCTTCTTGCAATCGGCGGGTCTGAGCCGCTCCGGCGACGACAGCGCGGCGGTGGCGGACTTCATCATGTCGCGCGACGCCGTCAGAAAGCTCGAACGCCACGACGATTTGCGCGCTATCTTCAACCGCCCGGAGGGTGATTTTGTCACCCGCTTCCCCGGCATCCTCGGGCGCACCGATTTCGAGGCGCTGTACCGGCACTACACCCATTTCGTATCGGTCGAAACCGACGCCGAGACCGGCGTGACGACGCTGCGGGTCAAGGCCTACCGGGCCAAGGACGCGCAAAAGCTCGCCGAGGCGCTGCTCGAATACAGCGAGCAGCTGATCAACCAGCTCAATGCGAGAGCCCGCCGGGACGCGCTCGACATCGCGCAGCGCGAGGTCGAGCGGGTTGAGCATCATATTGCCGAAATCCAGGACAAGCTGACCGCTTACCGCGTCAAGCAGAAGATGATCGACCCGAAAACCGCCTCGGCCGGCGTTCTGATGCTGATCCAGCAGATGACGACGGCCGAGGCCAACGCCCGCGCCCAGCTTTCCGAGCTGCTGCGGACCTCGCCGAACAGCCCGCAGCTGCCACTGATCCGGACGCGGATCGATTCGCTCGAAAATCTGATCGCCCGGGAGCGCGCCAAGCTCAGCGGTCAGACCGATTCGGTGGTCGCGAGCATGACCGAGTACGAGCACCTCATTCTGCAGCGCGAACTGGCGGAAAGGGCGCTCGCCTCGGCCTTTACCTCGCTCGAGGCGGCGCGGCTCGAGGCGCAGCGGCAGCAGGTCTATCTCGAGCGCATAGCTCAGCCCAATCTGCCCGACTATCCGCTCTATCCGGAGCGGACATTGGACTTCGCGCTGGTCGTGATCAGCTGCTTGCTGGTCTATGGCCTCGCTTGGCTACTCGTCGCCAGCGTGCGCGAACACGCCTCGGCCTAGATCGCGATTGCGGATGTACTGGCACAGCCTGAAGGTTCAGAAGCGCGTTATCGGCGCCCTGTTGATCCGGGAGATCTACTCCCGATTTGGCCGCCAGAATCTCGGCTTTGCCTGGGTCATCGCCGAGCCGTTGACCTTCGCGCTGCCGGTTCTCGGCGTATGGTCGCTGCTGCGGGCGCCGTTCGAGCGCGGCCTGCCGATGATCCCATTCTTGTGGAGCGGCTATCTGCCGCTGATGCTGTTCCGCCATATCGGCGGGCGCATGCTGATGTTCATCCGGGTCAATGCCGGGCTTCTCTATCATCGGCAGGTCACGATCTTCGATCTTTTCGTCGGCCGCGCCCTGCTCGAAATCCTGTCCAATTTGATGGCGGTCGTCTGTTCGGCCGCGCTGTTCCTGACCATCGGCGTGCTGAAATGGCCGCTTGACCTGTCGATGTTCTATCTCGGCTATTTCTACATGATCTGGTGGTCGGTTGCGGTCGGCATGATTATCGGCGGGCTCAGCGAGCGCACCGAGCTCGTCGAGAAGATCTGGCAGCCGATCTCGTACCTCTATATGGCGGTATCGGGGTTCTTTTTTCTGTCGGACTGGCTGCCGCCGCGGCTGCGCGACTTTGCCCTGAAGGCCATGCCGTCGATCCAATGCTACGACATGATCCGCGAGGGGCTGTTCGGCCGCGTCGTGCACGCCCACTACAATCTTCTCTATCTGTCGATACTGTTTTCGGCAATGACCCTCTTTGGCATGGCCCTGCTGCGCGAGGCGCGCAAACACATCGAGATCGAATGATCAAGGTCACCGGGCTGAGCAAGGAATACCGCACCGAAGAAGGCAGGAGCCATCTTGTTCTCAGCAACATTTCGTTCACGGTCAGGCGCGGCGAAAAGATCGCGGTGCTGGGGCGCAACGGCGCCGGCAAGTCGACCCTGATCCGCCTCCTCGGCCGGGTCGAACTACCGACCCGCGGCACCATTGAGCAGACGATGTCGCTGTCGTGGCCGCTCGGCTTTACCGGCGGGTTTCAGGGCAGTCTGACCGGCAACGACAATATCCGCTTCATCGCGCGGATCTACGGCAAGCCGATCGACGAGCTGAAAGCCTTTGTCGAGGATTTCGCCGAACTCGGCAAATTCCTGTCGGAACCGGTCAAAACCTATTCCGCCGGCATGCGGGCGCGTTTTGCGTTCGCCCTGTCGCTGGCGGTCGATTTCGACTGCTATTTGATCGACGAGGTGATCGCGGTCGGCGACCAGCGCTTCCAGCGTCGCTCGCATGAGGAACTGTTCGAAAAGCGGGCCGACCGCTCGCTGATTCTTGCTTCCCACGACCCCGGCATCATCGAATCATATTGCACGAGCGCCCTCGTCCTGCATCGCGGGCGCGGCAAGGTGTTCTCGGATCTCGACCTCGCGCTTGAGATTTACAACGATCTGTGAGCCCCCTTTGGCCCGGCCGGCCGCAGGACGGCGGCCGGCCCCGGTCATCTCCGCCCGGACGATGAAGATCCTGTGTTTGACCCGCTACGACCGCCGCGGTGCGAGCAGCCGGCAGCGCTGCTTTCTTTATCTCGAAGCGCTGGGCCGGGCCGGCATCACGGCCGACATCTGCCCGTTCCTCGGCGACGCCTATCTTAGCGCCCGCTACGCCGGGCGTCCGATCAACCCGGCGTGGCTGCTGCGCAGCTATGCCGCCCGCTTCCGCGCGCTCTCGCTGCTGTCCGGCTATTCCCTCGTATGGATCGAAAAGGAAGCCCTGCCTTGGCTGCCGGCCTGGATCGAGATCGCCCTTTGGCGGCGGGCCCGGCTGCCCGTCGTCGTCGATTACGATGATGCGGTCTTCCACGCCTACGACCGGCATCGCAACCCGCTGGTCCGCTGGTTTCTCGGCGCGAAGATCGACCGCATCATGGGCAAGGCCGATCTCGTCATTGTCGGCAATACCTATCTCGGCGCGCGCGCCAGGGCGGCCGGCGCCCGCCTTGTCGCCGAGCTTCCGACCGCCGTCGATCTGCGGCGCTACGCGGCTGCGCCGCAGCCCGCGCCGGCGGGCGCAGAGGGCATACTGACGATCGGCTGGATCGGATCGCCGCTGACCAGCCGCTATCTTGAGCTGCTGCGCCCGGCGCTGAGCGAATTGTGCGCCCGCATCCGGCTGCGGCTGTTGCTGATCGGCGCGGCGCCGGATGCGCTGCGCGGTTTCCCGGTCGAACGGGTGCCGTGGTCGGCAGAAACCGAAGCCGCCGCGATCGCCCGCTGCGATGTCGGCGTGATGCCGCTGCCCGACGAGCCCTGGGAACGCGGGAAATGCGGTTACAAGCTGATCCAATTCATGGCCGGCGCGCGGCCGGTCGTCGCCTCCCCGGTCGGCGCCAACCGCGACATTGTCATTCCCGGCAAGACCGGATTTCTTGCCGCCGGCAGCGCCGAGTGGGTGAATGCGCTGGGCCGGCTTCATGATGACCCGGAATTGCGGCGCAGAATGGGGGAAGCCGGGCGCCGGCGGGTGGAAGAGCTCTATGCGCTGCAGGTTACCGCGCCCCGTTTCGTTGACCTGATCCGCCGTCTCGCCGCGACCGCCGGGCCGCAGAGGCGGGCTTCCTGCGGCGCCGCGCCGTGAACGGGCTTTACGGCATCCGGCGGCGGCCCAGCCGCGGATCGGCATGAACCCCCGGGTCAAAAGCATCCTGTTGCGGCTTCTGGGCCCTCTGCCGCGACCGCTGCAGCGCCTGGCGGTCGGCCTGTACCGGGACCGGTTCGCCTATCTCTACGACCTCATGCGGCGGATCGGCCGCTTCGATGCCTACCGGCGCTGGGTGAGCCTCCACGATACGATCTCCGACGCCGACCGCCTGGCGATCCGCGCCGATATCGAGAGCTTCGAGAGCCGGCCGCTGATCTCGATCGTGATGCCGGTGTTCAACCCTCCGGCGCGGTTTCTGCGGGCGGCGCTTATCTCAGTGCGCGATCAGCTCTACCCGCACTGGGAATTGTGCATCGCCGACGACGCCTCCACCCTGCCCCACGTCGCCCGGATCCTGGCCGAATACGCGGCTCTGGACCCGCGCATCCGCCTCCTCCGCCGGCCGCGCAACGGCGGCATATCGGCGGCCAGCAACAGCGCCCTGGCGTTGGCCACCGGCGAGTTTGTCGCCCTTCTCGATCACGACGACGTGCTGCCGGTCCACGCCCTCTACCTCGTCGCCCGCGAGATAATCCGCCATCCCGCCGCCGATCTGATCTACAGCGACGAGGACAAGCTCGACCGCCGCGGCCGGCGTTTTGACCCCTATTTTAAAAGCGACTGGAACCCGGATCTGTTCCTGGCGCAGAACATGATCTCCCATCTCGGCGTCTATCGGACCGCGCTGGTCAGAGCGGTCGGCGGGTTTCGGTCGGAGTTCGACGGCAGCCAGGATTACGATCTGGCCCTGCGCATCGTCGAAAGGACCGATGCCGAGCGGATCCGGCACATTCCGCACATCCTGTATCACTGGCGCGCCATCACCGGCTCGGCCGCCCGCTCCCCGGCGGCCAAGCCGCACGCCCGCCTCGCCGCCCGCAAGGCGGTCGCCGCTCATCTCGAGCGGCGCGGCATTCGCGCCAAGGTCGATTTCGCGCCCGGCCCGTCGTTTCAGGAAATCCGCTATCCGCTCACCGCCGAGCCCTTCGTCACGGTCATCATCCCGACGCGGGACCACAGCGATCTGCTGGCGCGCTGCCTCGCCGGTCTTCTCGATGCCACCGACTATCGCAATTTCGAAGTGCTGATCGTCGACAATCTCAGCGCCGAACCGGAGACCGCCGCGCTCTACCGCAAGATCGCCGCCGACCGGCGCGTCCGCGTGCTGCGCTACACGCAACCGTTCAACTTTTCATTGATCAACAACTGGGCGGCGCAGCAGGCCGGCGGCGAGATCCTGCTGTTTCTCAACAATGATACGGAGGTCATCCGCGGCGACTGGCTGCGCCATCTGGTCGCCAACGCCGTCCGGCCGCAGGTCGGGGCGGTGGGGGCCAAGCTGCTCTATCCCGAGGGCCGCGTCCAACACGGCGGCATCATCCTCGGCATGGGCGGGGTCGCCGGGCATTTCCATTTGCGGCGCCGGGCCGAAGATCCCGGCTATTTCGGGCGCGCCCTGCTGCAGCAGAACCTCTCGGCCGTGACCGCGGCGTGTCTGGCCATGCGCCGCCGGATTTTCGAGGAAGTCGGCGGGTTCGACGATACTAACTTGCCGGTGGCGTTCAATGACGTCGATCTGTGCCTACGCCTGCGCGAGCGCGGCTATCTGATCGTATGGACGCCGCTCGCCCTTCTCTACCACCGCGAATCCGCCTCCCGCCCCTTCGACCTGCTGCCCGATCAGCGGCAGCGCTTTCAGCGCGAGATCGCATATATGCGCAGGCGGTGGGGGACGGTTCTCGACCGCGATCCCTATTTCAATCCGAATCTGTCGCTGTGGGACCCGACGATCGCCCTCGCCTTTCCGCCCCGGATTTCCTATTCCTGGCGCGCCGCCGGGAGCGCTGCCCCCGCGCCGATGCCGCACTCGCGAGAAGCGCGCGGCTCGGCGAGCGGCGCGATCGGCCGCGTTCGACATTGACCCGCCGCCGCGAAGCGGGTAACCGAACCGCCGGTCATCACCGCCGCGGCGCGGCCCGCGGCTTTTTCCGCGACGGTTCGCCTTTCGAGCATGCAAGTCACCGACACCGCGATCGCCGGCGTGCGCCTTCTGATCCCGACGCGCCATCGCGACGCGCGCGGGTTCTTCTCCGAAGTCTATCGCGAGGATGTGCTCGCGGCCCACGGCATCGCCGTGCATTTCGTCCAGGACAACCATTCGCTGTCGCTGGCGCGCGGCACGGTGCGCGGGCTGCATTTCCAGATCCCGCCCTTCGCCCAGGCCAAGCTGGTGCGGGTGACAAGGGGCGCCGTTCTCGACGTCGCCGTCGATCTGCGCCACGGTTCGCCGAGCTTCGGCCGGCACGTGGCGGTGCGGCTTAGCGCCGACGAATGGAACCAGATCTTCGTGCCGGAGGGCTTCGCCCACGGATTTTGCACGCTCGAGCCGGACACCGAAGTGACCTACAAGGTCAGCCGGCCCTATTCCGCCGCGCATGAGCGCGGGCTTTATTGGAACGATCCGGCTCTCGCCATTCCCTGGCCGGTCGCGGAGGCCGAGGCGTTGCTGTCCGAACGCGATCGGCGCCATCCGCCGCTCGCCGCATTGCCGCAATTCTTTCGATACGACGAGCCGCAGCGCGGGAGGAGCGGGTGAAGGTCCTCGTGTTCGGCGCCGGCGGCCAGGTCGGATGGGAGGTCCGCCGGGCCGCCTGGCCGCAGGGCTTTGCCGTCGTGCCGCTCGACCGCGCGGCGGCCGACATCACCGACGGCGATGCGCTCGCCGCCCTGTTTGCGCGGGAACGCCCCGATCTGGCCGTCAACCTTGCCGCCTACACCGCCGTCGATCGGGCCGAGAGCGAGCCCGACCTCGCCTGGAAGACCAATTGCGCCGGCGCGGCGCTGCTTGCCGCCTGCTGCGGCGATGCCGATGTGCCGTTGATCCATCTATCGACCGACTACGTCTTTGACGGTGCCAAGCCCGCCCCCTACCGGGAGGACGATCCGGTGGCCCCGCTCGGCGTCTACGGGGCGAGCAAGGAAGCGGGCGAGCGGGCGGTGCGGGCGGCGCTCGCCTGGCATGTCATTCTGCGCACCGCCTGGGTCTATGGCGTCCATGGCACGAATTTCGTCAAGACCATCCTCAAACATGCGATGCACGAGCCGGTATTGCGCGTCGTCGCCGATCAGCAGGGGGCGCCGACCGCCGCCGCCGATCTCGCCGCGGCGCTCGTCGTCATCGCCGGGCATATCGCCCGCGGCGCCGCCCGCTGGGGCACGTTCCATCTGACCGGCGCCGGTGCGGTGAGCTGGTACGGTTTTGCCGAGGCGATCGTCGATCGGGCCGCCCCGCTGCTCGGCCGGCGCCCGCGGATCGAGCCGATCGCCAGCGCCGAATACCGGGCGGCGGCGCGCCGCCCGGCGAACTCGCTGCTCGATTGCAGCAAGATCGCGGAGCTCTACGGCGTCCGGCCTCGACCCTGGCAGGAGGGGTTGGCGGCGGTCCTCGCCGAGCTGGGCGAGAGGGGCTTCTTCGGGAAGAGGCAATGAAAGGCATCATCCTCGCCGGCGGCCACGGCACGCGGCTTTATCCGATGACTCTGGCGGTCAGCAAGCAGCTGCTTCCGGTCTACGACAAGCCGATGATCTACTACCCGCTGACGACGCTGATGCTGGCCGGTATCCGCGAGCTGTTGATCATCACCGCCCCCGCCGAGCGCAGCCGCTTCGAGGAATTGCTCGGCGACGGCGGCCGCTGGGGGCTGACGATCAGCTATGCCGTGCAGCCAAAGCCCGAAGGCATTGCCCAGGCGCTGCTGATCGGGCGCGAGTTTATCGGCGGCGGGCGGGTCGCGCTGATCCTCGGCGACAATCTGTTTTACGGCGGCGGGTTGTCGGCCCTGTTGCGGCAGGCGGCGCAGCGGGAGAGGGGTGCGACGATTTTTGCGCATCAGGTCCGCGACCCGCAGGCCTACGGCGTCGTTGCGTTCGACGCCGCCGGCCGGGCGGTCGAGATCATTGAAAAGCCGCGCCGGCCGCCGTCGCACTGGGCGGTTACCGGGCTTTATTTCTACGACGAGGCCGCCTGCGATCTCGCCGCCTCGCTGACCCCTTCGGCGCGCGGGGAGCTAGAGATCACCGATCTGAACGCCCTCTATCTGCGGCGCGGCGGGCTCACTGTGGAGCGGCTCGGGCGCGGTTTTGCCTGGTTTGACACCGGCACCCCCGATTCGCTGCTCGAGGCGGCGGAGTTCGTGCGCACGATCGAGCTGCGGCAGGGCCTCAAGATCGCCTGCGTCGAGGAAGTCGCCTATCGCCTCGGCTGGATCGAGCGCGCGCATCTGCTGCGGCTGGCGCGCGCGCTCGGCTCCTGCGCCTATGCCCGCTATCTGGAAGCGCTGCCGGAGGCGACGGAGCTCAGATGATCCGCCGGGCTCGCAACGCCTCGAGGACGCGCTCGGCGAGACTCTCCGGTTCGGCCTCGACCGTCACCAGCCGCAGATCCGGATTTTCGGGCGCCTCATAAGGCGAATCGAGACCGGTGAAATGCGCGATGCCGCCGGCTTTGGCCTTGGCGTAAAGCCCTTTCGGGTCGCGGCGCATGCATTCCTCAAGCGGCGTGTCGACGAAGATCTCGAGAAACGGGGCCGGAGCGGCCAGCTCGCGCACCATATCCCGCTCGGCGCGAAACGGCGAGATGAAGGAGCAGATGACGATCAACCCGGCCTCGGTCATCAGCTTGGCGACTTCGCCGATGCGCCGGATGTTCTCGACGCGATCGGCGTCGGTGAAGCCGAGATCGCGGTTGAGGCCGTGCCGCACATTGTCGCCGTCGAGCAGCATCGTGTGGCGGCCAAGAGCGTGGAGCTTGCGTTCGACGAGGTCGGCGATCGTCGATTTCCCGGCTCCCGAGAGGCCGGTCAGCCACAACACGGCCGGGCTCTGGCCCTTCAGGGAGGCGCGCTCCGCCGGCCCGACGCTCAGCGCCTGCCAATGAATGTTGCCGGCTCTTCTCAGGCCGAAGGCGATCATGCCGGCGCCGGCCGTTTCGTTGGTGAAGCGGTCGATCAGGATGAAGGCGCCGGTCTCGCGATTGACCGCATAGGGATCGAAGGCCACCGGCGCGGCCGTCGCCAGATTGCAGAACCCGATCTCGTTCAGAGCGAGGGTCCGGTCGGCGAGATGGGCAAGGCTGTCGACGTCGATGCGATGTTTGAGAGCAGTGACAGTGGCCGGCACGGTGCGGGCGCCGATCTTCAACAGATAGGAGCGCCCGGGGACGAGCGGATCCTCGCTCATCCACAGCACATGGGCGGCGAACTGGTCGACATATTCCGGCGGGTCCGCGGCGGCGGCGATCAGATCGCCGCGCGCGATATCGATCTCATCGGTAAGGGTCAGCGTTATCGCATCGCCCTCTTCGGCCTGGGTCAGATGGCCGTCGAAAGTGACGATCTCCTTGACCCGCGAGGTGCGGCCCGAACCGACGACGAGCACCCGATCGCCCGGTCGGACGGTGCCGGAGACGACCGTGCCGGAAAAGCCGCGAAATTCCGCATCGGGGCGGTTGACCCATTGCACCGGAAAGCGGAACGGCCGCTGGGCGCCGGCGGCGATCTCGACCGTCTCGAGATGCTCGAGCAGGCTTGGCCCCCGGTACCACGGCATGCGCGCCGAGCGCGCGCCGACATTGTCGCCAAAGCGCGCCGAGAGCGGGATCGCGCGGATCACGAGATCGCCGAGCCCGGCGGCGAAGGCCGAGAACAGGGTGGCGATCTCTTCAAAGGCGCGCGCATCGAAGCCGATGAGATCCATCTTGTTGACGGCGAGCACCAGATGGCGGATGCCGAGCAGGGAGGCGATGAAGGCGTGCCGCCGGGTCTGCTTCAGGATGCCTTTGCGCGCATCGACCAGGATGACGGCGAGATCGGCGGTCGACGCCCCGGTCGCCATGTTGCGGGTGAACTGTTCGTGGCCCGGCGCATCGGCGACGATAAAGGCGCGCCGCGGCGTCGCGAAAAAGCGGTAGGCGACATCGATCGTGATCTTCTGCTGGCGCTCCTCTTCGAGCCCGTCGAGGAGCAGCGAGAAATCGAGATCCTCGCCGGTCGTCCCGAACCGCCGCGATTCGCGTTCGAGGGCGGCGAGCCGGTCTTCGGGAATAAGCGCGCAATCGTACAGCAGCCGTCCGATCAGCGTCGATTTGCCGTCATCGACCGAGCCGCAGGTCAGGAAACGCAACAGATCCCTGTCGCGCGGGCCGGCGGCGGCGCCGTCGGCCATCAGAAGTACCCCTCGCGCTTCTTGCGCTCCATCGCCGCCTCCTCGTCGCCGTCGATCAGCCGTCCCTGCCGCTCCGAATGGCGCGCGGCGCGCAGCTCGGCGAGGATCTCGGCGACGCTCGCCGCCGTCGATTCGATCGCGCCGGTCAGCGGATAGCAGCCGAGCGTGCGGAACCGTACCCGACGCCATTCGGGGCGCTCGCCCGGGGCGAGCGGCAGCCGCTCGTCGTCGACCATGATCCACACCCCCTCGCGCCGCACGACCGGGCGCGGCGCGGCGAAATAGAGCGGGACGACCGGGATCCGTTCGGCCGCGATGTATTCCCACACGTCGAGTTCGGTCCAGTTCGACAACGGAAAGACGCGCATCGTCTCGCGCGCCGAAAGCCGCGTGTTGTAGAGCCGCCACAGCTCGGGCCGCTGTCTCCTCGGGTTCCAGCCGTGATCGGGGCTGCGCAGCGAAAAGACGCGCTCTTTGGCGCGGCTCTTCTCCTCCTCGCGCCGCGCCCCGCCGAAGGCGGCATCGAAGCCCCAGCGCTCGAGCGCCTGCTTCAGCGCCTCGGTCTTCATCACCGCGGTGTGCAGGGCCGAGCCCGAGGTGATCGGATTGATGCCGCGCGCGCGTCCCTCTTCGTTGACATGGACGATCAGGTCGAGCCCGAGATCGCGCGCGATGCGGTCGCGAAACGCGATCATCTCGCGGAATTTCCAGCCGGTGTCGATGTGCAACAGCGGGAAGGGCAGCCGGCCGGGATGGAACGCCTTGCGCGCCAGATGCAGCATGACGCTCGAATCCTTGCCGATCGAATACAGCATCACGGGATTGCGAAATTCCGCGACGGCCTCCCGCAGAATGCCGATCGCTTCGCTTTCAAGGCGCTTTAAATGTCTGGATTTGACGAAGACAGGCGCGACGGCGGCGTCGATGCTCACCAAGGAGGGTCCTTTATGCGGCGAAGCGCAGCCCTCGGTTACAGGTAAACGCGAGAAAAGTCAACGCCTTGCACGCATTGCGCAAAGATCCAGGACCCGGCCCGGGCCCGCCTCAGTGCAATTTCGGCGCCTTCAGGAATTGCCCGCGATCGGCGGAGGCGATGCGCACGGTCATCGGCTCGCCGTCGCGCACAACCTGCAAGACGATCTCGCTGCCGGCCGGGCCTATGGCCCAGATCTTGCGCCAGAAGCTGGCCAGACTCCCGACCGGCTCGTCGCGCACCGCCAGCACGCGATCGCCGGGTTTGAGCCCGGCTCTGCTGGCCGGGCCGCGCTCGGCGATGCCGGCGACGACGATCGCGTCCTCGACCTCGGCGGCATAAAGTCCAAGCCACGGCCGCGGCGGCCGGTTTGGCCGGCCATAGGTCAACAGATCGTCGAGAATCGGCGGCAGCAAGTCGATCGGCACGGCCATATTGACGTCGCGGCGCAGCTCGCGGCCGCTGGCGTGCTGAACGTGCAGCGAGCCGATGCCGATCAGCCGCCCGTCGGCGCCGATCAGCGCGGCGCCGCCCCAGAACGGGTGCGCCGGCGCGGTAAAGATCGCCCGGTCGAGCACGTATTCCCAATACCCGGCGAACTCCTGGCGAGCGACGACGATCGCGGCGACGGCGTGGCGGCGGCCGCCTTCGGCGGCCATGATGACGCGATCGCCGGCACCGACGCGCTGTCCCGAGCCGAGCTCCAGCGCCGGCACCGGGAGGCGCCCCAAGGCCTGGACCAGCCCGAAGCCGCTCTCCTGGTCATAGGCCAGCACATGGCCCGGGACGGCGCCGCCGGCGGCCGAGGTCAGCCAGATCGATTCCGCCTCGGTGATCAGATAGCCGATCGTCAGCACCAGCCCGTCCCGGCGGATCAGCACGCCGCTGCCGGCGCGCTCGGTCCCCAGCACCGGGGCGGTGAAGGCATCGTCGGGGATCGTCGCCTTGAGGCCCAACACCGCGCTCAGCGCGCGGTCGAGGTCGAAGGCGCAATCCTCGGGCTTGGGCTGAAATTCGCCCGGTATTTCCCAATCTGCGGTTCGCGGCATTTTGGCGACTCGTTCATAACAGGGCTGCGTCCTAAGTAGGGACCACAGTGCAGCGTGGCGCGGCGCTTGTCAAAATCCGCGGGGCCGGCGCGCGCTTGACAGCGCTTGGCGTGAAAAATATGTTAGCAGCACTCTCCGCTAGAGAGTGCTAAGCCTGCATTCCGATCGGGTTTCAGGAGGTTTTTATGAAATTTCGCCCGTTGCACGACCGCGTGCTGATTCGCCGCGTCGAGCAGGAGGAGAAAACGGCCGGCGGCATCATCATTCCCGATACCGCCAAGGAAAAGCCGATGGAGGGTGAGGTCATCGCCGTCGGGCCGGGCGCCCGCGACGAGAGCGGCAAGATCCAGCCGCTCGATGTCAAGCCGGGCGATCGCGTGGTGTTCGGCAAGTGGTCGGGCACCGAGGTCAAGATCGACGGCGAAGAGCTGATCATCATGAAGGAAAGCGACATCATGGGCGTGCTCGAGGCGAGCGCCGCCGCCAAGAAAGTCGCCTGAGGAGTAGCAAACATGGCTGCCAAGGAAGTCAAATTTCACGGCGAAGCGCGCGAGCGCATGCTGCGCGGGGTCGACATCCTCGCCAATGCGGTCAGGGTGACGCTCGGGCCGAAGGGGCGCAACGTCGTCCTCGACAAGTCCTTCGGGGCGCCGCGCATCACCAAGGACGGCGTCACCGTCGCCAAGGAGATCGAGCTGGCCGACAAGTTCGAGAACATGGGCGCGCAGATGGTCCGCGAGGTCGCGTCCAAGACCAGCGACCAGGCCGGCGACGGCACGACGACGGCGACCGTATTGGCGCAGGCGATCGTGCGCGAGGGCGCCAAGGCGGTGGCCGCCGGGCTCAACCCGATGGATTTGAAGCGCGGCATCGACATGGCCGTCGAAGCCGCCGTCGAAGACATCAAGAAGCGCTCGAAGAAGATTTCGACCAGCGAGGAGATCGCGCAGGTCGGCACGATCTCGGCCAATGGCGAGCGCGAGATCGGCGAGATGATCGCGCAGGCGATGCAGAAGGTCGGCAATGAGGGGGTCATCACCGTCGAGGAGGCGAAAAGCCTGGCCACCGAGCTCGACGTCGTCGAGGGCATGCAGTTCGACCGCGGCTATCTGAGCCCCTATTTCGTCACCAATGCCGAAAAGATGGTGGCCGAGCTCGAAGACCCGTACATCCTGCTGCACGAGAAGAAGCTGTCCGGATTGCAGTCGATGCTGCCGATCCTGGAGGCGGTCGTGCAATCGGGCAAGCCGCTGCTGATCGTCGCCGAGGATGTCGAGGGCGAGGCGCTGGCCACATTGGTCGTCAACAAATTGCGCGGCGGGCTCAAAGTGGCGGCGGTCAAGGCGC